>Ga0209257_1000114_pt1 | contig 233013 bp, 215 predicted proteins | sample AraplaCvi_mCL_r2_FD_184277 | JGI IMG/M metagenome (GOLD analysis project Ga0209257, IMG submission 184277) | Arabidopsis root microbial communities from North Carolina, USA - plate scrape MF_Cvi_mCL_r2 (SPAdes) (version 2) | ecosystem: Host-associated > Plants > Roots > Endosphere | place... | reverse complement strand
TGGCGGCAGTGCGACCGCTGATCGCCTCCAGCGCCTTATGGAACTGCTGCGAGGCCATCAGCGGTCGCACTGCCGCCAGCAGGCCGTGGGCCGCGGCAAGCAGCTTCTGGTCGGCCTCGGCGAGCAGGCCATGGGCCGGCACCTTGGCCTCGCAGTTCTTGTTGATCATCGACAGGACACGCTGGCCGAGATTGCCGATGCCGTTGGCGAGGTCGCCATTCATCCGCTGCACCATGGCGCGGTGCGAGAAATCGCCGTCATTGCCGAATGGCACTTCGCGCAGCAGGAAATAGCGCACCTGGTCACGGCCATAGCGCGCGATCAGCTCATGCGGGTCGATCACATTGCCGAGCGACTTGGAGATCTTCTGGCCCTCGTTGGTCCACCAGCCATGGGCGAACACGCGCCGCGGGGGCTCAAGCCCGGCCGCCATCAGGAAGGCCGGCCAATAGATTGCATGGAATCGCACGATGTCCTTGCCGACCATGTGCAGATCGGCCGGCCAAAACTTGATGTAGTTCTCGCGTTCCGTGTCCGGGAATCCCACCGCGGTGATGTAGTTGGTCAGCGCATCCAGCCAGACATACATGATGTGGTCGGCATCGTCCGGCACCGGGATGCCCCACTTGAATGTGGTTCGAGAGATCGAGAGATCCTTCAGCCCCGACTTCACGAAGCTGATCACCTCGTTGCGGCGGGAATCCGGGCCGATGAAATCCGGGTTCTTCGCATAGAAGTCCAGCAGCGGCTGGGTCCATTCCGAGAGCTGGAAGAAATAGCTCGGCTCTTCCACCCACGCGACCTCGGCGCCGGAGGCCTTGGCGATCTTGGTCCCGTCCGGGCGGGTCTCGAGCTCGTCCTCCTGGTAGAAGGCCTCGTCGCGCACCGCGTACCAGCCGGAGTAGGAGCCGAGATAGATCTGTCCCCGCTCCTTCAACCGCCGCCACAGCTCCTGGCAGCTCTCGATGTGCCGCCGTTCGGTCGTGCGGATGAAGTCGTCGTTGCTGAAGTTCATCGCCTCGGCAAGCAGGCGGAAGCGTTGCGAGACCTCGTCGGTGAAGGCCTGTGGACTCTTTCCCGCAGCCTGCGCCGATTTCTCGACCTTCTGCCCGTGCTCGTCGGTACCGGTCAGGAAATGCACGTCGAAGCCGTCGAGCCGCATGAACCGCGCCAAGGCATCGCAGGCAAGCGACGTGTAGGCGTGCCCGATATGTGGTGAATCGTTCACGTAGTAGATCGGCGTGGTGACGTAGTAGGTCTTGCGATCGGCCATCGGATTCCTGAGGCTAAGGGAGATTGCGAGCCGGAATCGGTCCGGCTCCCGGCCCCGGCCTATCCGTCGCCGAGACCACCCGCCTCCACGGTCTGGAGGGCGAGCCAGGCTGTCAGCCAAGCCTGCCGACGGTCGAGATTGACGCTCAGCACCCTGGCGAACAGCCGCTCGACTTTCTCCCACAGCTCCAGCCAGCGATCAAGCCCGGCGGCCCGGAGCCATTTGCGCGTCAGATCCGCCTCGCCGGCAAAGCGTTCAACTGTCACGGAACCGCCCAGAGCGGCATTGCGCAGGAACCGCGTCCCGATCCATTCCAGGAGTTCCGCGGCCTGTTCGAAGGTCTGCTCGGTCCCCCGTCCACTCAGGCGATCGGCGAGTTTGTGCAAAGCCGCGGTGTCCGCCCGCGGCCATTGCACCAGCAGTCCGGCGATCTCATGGAACAGAGCCAGGGCCTCGGTCTCGATCAAGGTCAGCGCATGACCCAGACTGCCCTCAGCCAAAGCTGCCACAAGATGCAGATTCTCATCCGCGAGCTCCGGCGCGCGCGACCGGAGCTCCGCTTCCATCAAAGCCTCCGGCAGCGGCGACAAGGTCAGCCGCCGACAGCGCGATCGGATGGTCGGCAGCAGCCGCCCTGGGGCATGGCTGACCAGGATCAAGACAGTCCGCGGCCGCGGCTCCTCCAATATCTTCAGCAGCGCGTTCGCCGCATTGCGGTTGAGGTCGTCCGCCGCATCGACGATCAGCACGCGCCAATCACCTTCCGCCGGCGTCATGCGCAAGAAGTCGATCGCCGCGCGTACATCCTCGATGACGATCTCGCTCCGGAGCTTGCCCTTATCGTTCAAGGAGCGGCGCAATAAGCGGAAATCTGAATGCGCCAGTTCCGCGACTCGCCGGAACGTCGGATGTCCGGAATCCATCTCGAGAGTGATCGCGCGCCTCGGGGCTTCGCCGAACAGGCCGCTGCCTTGGGCTTCTACCGGCGTCGAAAGCAGCGTGCGCGCCATGCGGAAGGCAAGGGTTGCCTTGCCGACACCTTTGGGTCCCGTGATCAGCCAGGCATGCGGCATGCGGCCGGTCGAAAGTGCATTGAGAAATGCCAACTCGGCCGCCTCATGCCCGATCAGCCGCGTTGCGGAAGCCGCGGCGGGCGGGGGAAATACCGGCGCATCGGCGGCAGGACGGCGCGCCATCAGAGCGTCACGCGGAACCGTTTCGCAACCGCCATGCGCACGTCCTTTGCCACGGCCTCGATCGGCCGCGTCGCATCGATGACCTGGCAGCGCTCCGGCTCTTCCTTGGCGATTGCGAGGAAGCCGGCATGCAGCCGCTCATGGAAGGCGCGGCCCATCCGTTCATAGCGCTGTTGGGTGGAAACCCGGGCAAGACCGATATCGACCGGCAGATCAAGAATCAGCGTGAGCCCCGGCTCGGTCTTGCCCACGATCTGCGAGCGCAACTGCTGCAGCCAGGTCAGATCGATCGCCTGGCCGTAGCCCTGATAGGCCAGGGTCGAATCCGCGAACCGGTCGCAGAGCACCCAGTGCCCCTGTTCCAAAGCCGGCCGGATCACCTTCGCGAGATGCTCGGCGCGGGCCGCGAAATGGAGCAGCGCCTCCGCATCCGGCGGCCAGCGCCCGGGCTCACCCTCGACCAGAAGCTTGCGGATCTCCTCGGCGCCGGGCGCGCCGCCGGGCTCGCGGGTGGTGACGACGGTCTCTCCGGACGCTTTCAGCGCCTCCGCCAGGAGACGAAGCTGCGTGGACTTGCCGCCGCCCTCCCCGCCTTCGAACGTTACGAATTTAAGCGGGGCTCGGACCGGCGTCGACATCAGACGGCAGCCTCAGTTTGCTTGCGGCTGCGACTGGGCCTGCTGCGCCTGTTGCTGCTCCGGACCGAAGATCATCTGCTGCAGCATTGCGACCACGCGGCCGCCGAAGCCGAGCTGCGGCACTTCCGATGCGGCGACCAGCGGGGCGCGGAACTCCGGCATGCCGGGGATCGTCATCACCAATTCGCCGATCGGCTGGCCGGCGGCGACCGGCGCTGCGACCGGTCCGTCATAGACCGCCTTCACCTGCACCTTTTCCCGCTCGGAAGTCGGCAGGGTGACCAGCAGGTCCTTATCGACCGTCAGCGGCACGGTCTTCTGCTGGCCCATCCAGACGTTCGCCTGGGCGAGGATCGTCCCCTTCTTCGCGACCGTGTAGTCGCCGAAGGTGCGATAGGCCCAGTCGAGCAACTGCCCGGTTTCATCGGCGCGGTCCTGCATCGAGGTCATGCCGTGCACGACCATGAAGATCCGCCTGCCGTCCCGGCTCGCCGACGCGGTGAGGCCGAAACCCGCTTCCTCGGTATGGCCCGTCTTCAGCCCATCGACGCCGGTGTTGGGGCGATAGAGCAACGGGTTGCGATTGCCTTGCTTGATCTTGTTGAAGACGAACTCTTTCTCACTGAAGTAGTGATAATAGTCCGGGAAATCCTCGAACAGATGCTTGGCTAGGATGAAGAGATCCTGCGCCGTCATCAAATGGTTCGGATCAGGCAGTCCCGACGCGTTCAGGAAGTGGCTGTTCTTCAGCCCGATTTCGGCCGCCTTCTTGTTCATCCGCTCGGCGAAGGCTTCCTCGCTCCCAGCCAAGCCTTCGGCCACCACCACACATGCGTCGTTGCCCGACTGCACGATGATGCCGCGGATCAGGTCCTCCACCTTGATGTCGCCGTCGATCGGCACGAACATCTTCGAGCCCTGGGTGGACCAGGCCTTCTTGCTGACGTGGAAACTGTCGGTCAGCTTGACGTCGCCGCGCTTCAAGGCATCGAAGAGCATGTAGAGCGTCATCAGCTTGCTCATCGATGCCGGATGCAGCTTCTCAGTGCCGGCCTTGTCGTAGAGCACCGAGCCCGTGTTGTAATCGACGATATAGACATGCTCGGCCTGAACATTGGGCGGCTCGACGGCCTGGGCTGCCGAGCCCGCCAATCCGCATGCCCCAATCAGGCAAAAAGCCAGCCACCGACGCGACATGAAACTTCCTCGCCGCCCTTTTATATGAGAGTCCGCGTGACCCATGGGAGGACCTTTGCGGCAAAGCGCCGAAGCCGTCAAGCGCCCTGCTCGGTCACGATTGATCGCATAAAAAGCCGCAAAATCCCGGCCTATTCGACCACGATTCGCGCATCGGGTTGCCCCGTGCCGATCACTTTCTGCAGCAGCGCGTCCGCATCTTCGATCTTCTGGATCGGCCCGAGTCGCACCCGGTAGAAGGTCTGGGTGCCGACTCTGGCCTGGGTGACGCGGGTCTGACCCAGCGAGGCCAGCTGCTGCGTCAGCTTCAGCGCATTGCTCTGCTGCAGGAAGGCGCCGGCTTGGATGAAGATGTTGGTCGGCTTCACCGGCGTATAGGACACCGCGCCGTTGAGCGACGGAATGCTCGCCGCCGCCTGGGCCGCCGAAGGTTTCGGAAGACCGACCACTGAACCCGAAGGCTGTGCCGGTTTTGGTGTCGGGGCGGAGGGTATCGGCGCGGATTGTCCCGGCGGCAGCTTCTCGGTCACGACGGTGCCGGCCGGTGCGGCACTCGGCTTTGGGCCCGCGGCCTGGGGTTCGGGCTCGCCGGCATAAGCCAGCTGCGCACCGCCCACCTTGTTGGCAAGCAGGATGCTGTCCTCTTTCATCACCTGGACCTTCACCCGCGCCGTGCCCTGGGCTTCGAAGCCGAGCAGCTGGGCGCCGCGCCGCGTCAAGTCGATGACCCGGTTGTTCTTGAACGGGCCGCGGTCGTTGATCCGGACCTCGATCGAGCGGCCGTTCTCGAGGTTGGTAACCCGCACGATGGTCGGCATCGGCAGGGTCTTGTGCGCGGCGGTCAGCGCATTCTGGTCGAAGACCTCGCCATTGGCCGTGCTCTTGCCGTGGAAGTCCGGTCCGTACCAGGAGGCAATCCCGGTCTCGCTGTAGTCGTAATCGACCTTCGGGTAATACCAGGCGCCCTCGATCTGATAGGGCTTGCCGAGCTTGTAGGGCGGGACGGTGTTGGAATCCTCGGTCGCGAGCTTCGAGCCGTTGGTGACGAGCGTGGTCTCCGCGCAGCCGGCAAGGATGGCGGCGGCGAGGATCAGTCCGCCGCAGAGAAACCATTTCGCGGAGGTCCAATTGTGGCCCTGCAATGCCCTGGTCGCTCGCTTCATCTTGTTGGTACTCGGTCCCCCGATCTCAAGGCGTGGTAGGCTAACCAATAGGTGTGCCGTCTTCAAACGATTCCGGCATGAAACGAATGTGGCGCGGAAACCCTCCGCGCCACGCGCCGACCACCGGAAGCGCCACGCTATTCGCCTTGCTTCAGCGCATCGATCGCTAGGCCGGTGACCGCGCCGGCACCTGCGCCGATGATGGCGCCGGCCGGTATGCTCAAGCCGCCGGTCACCGCTCCAAGGCCGGCACCTGCTCCGGCTCCGATCGTCGCCCCGGTCAGCACCCGTTGCTCAGTGTTGTTCAACCCGGCGCAGCCCGCCAGCAGCAGTCCGGAAGCCGCTAAAGCCGCCCAGCGGAGCGAGACAGAAGGTGTCAGCACGCGCGATGCCATGATCAACTCCGTTAATGGTCGACTCGGATGCCAAGAGATTCGGGGGAATCATAGAGTCGCGGACTCAAGAGAAGCAAGAATCTCCTTGATTCAATTGGATTCAAGTTGTCGTGAGCCCGGACGGTTCGCTGCACACTGTCATATCCCGCAGATCCCGGTTGGCGCAGGCCTCCGCCTCCATTAAGGAGAGGCCGCGCAAGGATGGGTGGCCGAGTGGTTTAAGGCACCGGTCTTGAAAACCGGCGTGGGTGCAAGCTCACCGTGAGTTCGAATCTCACCCCATCCGCCACCTGGCGGGGGTTAGGCGTTCTCCGCAGCTTTGACTCTGTTCACTTCTTGTTCCAAGTACACTTCTATCGTGCCCGGAACCCGAACAGCGCGCAGAGATCGCGCCCGTCGATCAAGACGGCGCCGGAGCCACCGTGATGGTGACCCTGGCTGTGCTTGAAGGCGGCAGCGCGCTCGATCATCGGCCTGTGGTGCTCGAACTTCTGCACCCGGCGCTGGGGATCGTCGCCGTCGGTACACCCGAGCAGGATCAAGGCCGAGCGCGTGGTGACACAGGGCACGATCGTGTTGCCGTCAATCGCCGTGGTCTTCACGGCGTCGCGGTCATGCAGGTAGACCGTGTCGCGCACGAACCGTAGAGGCATGCGGATTCTCCCCGAAGCCTGGACAGGCGATCGGGGGAGAATGCACTGGCCACGGACTCGTTCCGAGAATCCGAGTCGTTTGTCAGACCGCGCCAGGCAAGAACAGGCACCGCGCCTGTCCGTTGAGATAGTCCTGCGGCAAGGCGCAATACCAGACCGCATCGTCGATCGATCCGAAAACCGCGCCCTTCGGCACGAAGAGATCGTAGGCATTCCCAAGCGGGCCGTGGCGGTTCCGCCCCCACGGACAGGCGCACCGGTTCTCGGAACTATGCGAAGCCCACAATGTTCCTTCTGCAGTATTCGCACTTTTTGCAGGAGGGAATCGTGTTGCGGAATCGGAGCCAGTTCGTACGCCCGACCCTGATCCGTTGGGCGGGCGCTTTGTTGCTCGTGGGTGCGCTCGGCGCCTGCTCGGTGATGTCGGGCCGCGAGACCGGCGATCAATATGTCGACGACGCCACCATCACGACCAAGGTGAAGACCCAGCTTGCCTCGGATGTCGGCCTCAAACCCGCCAACCAGATCCACGTCGAAACCTCGAAGCGCGTGGTGCAGTTGAGTGGATTCGTCGATTCCGCCGCGCACCGGGCCGAAGCCGAAAGCATCGCCCGCGGTGTCGAGGGCGTCGAAGGCGTGCAGAACAACATCATCATCCAGCAATAGCCCGGGCCCGTACTCGCCGATGAAGAGCCCCGCCGGAAGCGACGGGGCTTTTTACCTTATGGGACGCTGGATCGATCACGGCGTACCTTCTCTCCCGCCCTTCCCCTCTGCTAACCTCGACGCACAGGGGAACCGGATGTACGAAATCGACCCGACGCGGCTCGACCTCGCCGAGGAGTTTCGCAAGAAACCCTATGGCCGCCACAGCGCCGAACTGCAGCGCGTCCTCAATCGCATGCGCACAGAGCCTTTCGAGGGCCATTACGTGCTGCTGCGCGACGGACGTTTCGGCCCCTATCGCCTCGGCCAACTCGGCGCCAGTCCGTCGGATCCGATCACGCCGACCGGCCATGTTTTCCAATCCGTGCGCGAGGCCGAATGGGCGGTCTTCAAGCTGCGTTGGAAGAAACTGACCGGCCAGGAGCTGGCCCTCGCGTGACAATCAGGCATTGACCCCATGCTGAAGATTGTGGGCTACACCGATCGGCCCTCGGTTCGACCCGGCGAACATCTCGACTTCAAAGTGAGCTGCGAGGGCGGCGCAATGGAGTATGACACCGAGATCGTGCGCCTGATCTGCGGCGATGACAGCCTGCAGGGTCCGGGTTTCAAAGCCGAGCCGGTGGTGGCTTCGGTCAACGGCCGCTATCCGGGGCGCAGACAGCGCATCAATGTCGGTTCCTTCGGCTATGTGCCGCACGGCGTGCATATCTCCGACGGTGCGGGTTTTACCGTGGCGGCCCTGGTCTGGCCGACCTGGCTCGCCAAGAAGACCGACCAGGCCGTTATCGCGTCGCGCACCGTTGCGCCGCTGCCCGGCCAGGGCTGGTCGCTGCTGCTCGATGCCGCGGGACACGGGCGCTTTGAAATCTCCAACGGTCAGCGCCAGGCAGCAGTAACCAACGACCGGCCCCTCCCCGAGCGACGCTGGTCGCTGCTGATCGCGACTGTGCAGGGCGGTACGCTGACGCTGGTCCATCGCCTGCTGCGGCCGCTCCCCCATGAGACGGAACTCGCCACGGCGACCGCCACGATCGATTTCCGCCCCGCCCATCTCGTCGCGACCCCGGTCACCATCGCCGCCGAGCTCGAAGCCGTCGAGGGACGGCGGCTCTTCACCAGGCGGCACTTCGACGGCAAGATCGAATCTCCGGTGATCTGCCGTGCCGTATCCGATGCGACGCAGGCGACGATCGATGCACTGGCGGATGACTGCCATGCCGGTTGGGAGTTCGCACTGGCAATCGACAGCCAGCGCATTGTCGACACCTCCGGCAATGGGCATGACGGCATTCTCGTGAACCTGCCGACCCGCGCCGTCACCGGCCATAACTGGAAGGGACAGACACTGCACTGGTCGGATCGTCCCGACCTTTACGGCGCTATTCACTTCCACAGCGACGATCTCCATGACATGCAATGGGAGACCGATTTCAGTTGGACGATCCCGCAGGATCTTAAGAGCGGCATCTATGCCGCACGCGTGACCTGCGCCGGCGGAGAGGACTTCCTCCCTTTCTTCGTTTTGCCTGCGAAAGATAGCGCGAAGGCCCCGGTCGCCTTTTTGGCGTCGACCTTTACCTTCCTCGCCTACGCGAACAGCCATCACGGCTATGAGGATCCGCTCTCCGAAGTCTGCTATGGCGCCTTGCTGGAACTCGGGCCGACCGAGCAGTTCCTCAAGGAACGCCGGGACTTCGGCATCTCGCTCTACGACCGGCATCGCGACGGCAGCGGCGGTGTCTATTCGTCCTGGCACCGGCCGATCCTGAACATGCGGCCAAAGCGGGCGCTCTGGAATTTCAATGCCGATCTTCACGTCGTCGATTGGCTGACCGCGATCGGCCAGAAATTCGACGTGATCACCGATGACAGCCTCCATGCCGAAGGCGAAGCCCTGCTGCGCGACTACCGTTGCGTCATCACCGGCAGCCATCCGGAATATCATTCGGCGGGCATGCTGGATGCCTTCGAAGCCTATCTGCAGAAGCGCGGACATCTGATGTATCTCGGCGGCAACGGCTTCTACTGGCGTGTCGCCACCCATCCCGATCTCCCAGGCGTCATCGAGGTGCGCCGCGGCGAGGCCGGCACGCGCTGCTTCGAGCTGCCGGCGGGCGAGCGCTTTCACAGTTTCACCGGTGAGTTCGGCGGCCTCTGGCGCTCCAACGGCCGTGCGCCGCAGGTGCTGGTCGGCGTCGGCTTCGTCGCCGAGGGATTCGACGAGAACTCCTATTTCGTCCGCACCGCGCAGAGTTTCGATCCGCGTGCCGCTTTCATCTTCGAGGGGGTCGGCGCTGACGAGAAGATCGGCGACTTCGGCGTGCTCGGCGGTGCCGCAGGCTATGAGCTCGACGCCGCAGACCCCGAGCTCGGCACGCCGCCGCATGCGCTGGTGCTCGCGCGCTCGGTCGGGCATTCCAACGTCTTCCTGCTGACGCCGGAGGAAATGCTGGCGGGCTTCCCCGGCGCGGACGCGATCGAGAACCGGAAGGTCCGTGCCGAGCTGGTCTATTTCGAGACCGGGGAGGGCGGCGCCGTATTTTCCACCGGCTCCATCACCTGGGCGGCCTCGCTCAGCCATGACCGCTACGACAACAATGTCGCCCGCATCACCGGCAATGTCCTCAGCCGCTTCCTGGATCCGGGGCCGCTCTGATGGATTGTTGCGACAGGAATGTCATACTCGGATAGTCCGCGTTCCGAATCGAGTGATACCCATGATTCGCGACCTCTACGAGACCTTCGATCCCGACGAGCCGCCGATCTTCCTTTCCCAACGCTGCGCGGCACTGCTGCTCTACTGGAACACGGTGCGCGGCAGTCGGGCGCTCCCATCGCGGACCGACATCGACCCCGCCGCCCTGAAGCCGCACCTGGCGCATATCATGATGCTCACGGCGGAATACGAGCCGTTCCGGGTCTGCTATCGCCTAGTCGGCACCGAGATCGTCCGCTTCGCCAGATTCGACTTCACCGGACGCTACGCCGATGCGCTCGACTTCCAGGACGATGCCGGGGAGGATTGGACTCGTTTCTATCGAGAATCCGCCGAAGCGCGGCGACCCGGCCGCGGCGTCTACCATTGGACGGTTGACGGACTTCGGCGCTGGATCGAGTTCCTGATCTGCCCCTTGTCCAGCGACGATACAATGGTCGATCGTTTCATCGCCATCGAGGATTACGAGCACCTCAACGTGATAGAGATCGACACGCTCCCGCCGGTCGCGCCGCAATAGGTATTTGTGGGGCCCCGGAGCATGAGCGCCGGCCCCCGCGCTGCCATCCACCGGCTGACCGTCGGAAGTTCAGGCCCGTCTCCCGCGCTCGATGCCGGCATAATCGAAGAGGTTGGCCGTGTAACTCTGCCGAATTTGCAGCGCGCGATACAGTGCTGCGATGAAGGCGAGCATGGCGTTAGGCGCACCGACCGCCTCGTATACCTCTCGGTCAACCCACCCGACAAAGAGGTCACTTTCGACGACATAGATACCTGCCGGCAGCGGAGTATTCTTTACATGAATGTGGCTTAGCACCGTGTCCAAAGTCTTCGGCCCCCGGTAGCTAACTATGAACGACGGGATCGTGTATTCGGGCAGGTGAAGGATTGAGCCATCGCCTGGCAGCTTTTTCCGGCTGAGCCGTCCGATACTGCGCAATTTATCCCAGCAGTCATCCCACTGAGTCCCCTCAAGCGTTGACTTCACCTCCATGGCGGCACCGACAGTATCCGCCATAAACATTCGATTTTGTCCGACTACGGGAAAACTAAGGCTGAGCGGAAGTTCTACGACCAGATCAACTTGTGAGCTGACATCACCCTTGTAGTCCGTGATGACACCGGCGCCGATACGGAACTGCGGCGGCAGGATCGTGGTCAAAAAGGCGTGCAGAAATACCTCACGCTCAATGCCCTGAACCGGCGCAGGGTAATCCTTGCTTTCGTTGTATGCAGATATGAGACGGTCCCGCCAATGCCCGAGTTTTGCCTCAAGAAGCTTATGCATATCCGCAATCGTCTCCACCGGTTCACCATCTGGAGGTAGCAGAATCGACGACGAATGATTGACAATTCGTCAACCCGGCAACCCACTATTGAGCAGGCGCTCGCCTCATTTTTCTGCCTTGCACCCGCCCTCAGCGCGAAGCAGAATCGTTCCAGGAGTGGGATCATGCATCTGGAAATCTTCTCCGATACGATCTGTCCCTGGTGCTACATCGGCAAGCGCCGGCTGGAGCGCGCCTTGAAAGCAAGGCCGATGGCGGACCTCGCGGTTCGTTGGCGGGCCTTCCAGCTCAATCCCGGCATGCCGAACGCCGGCATGGACCGCCAGCAATACCTTGCCGCCAAGTTCGGCAGCGCCGAGCGCGCCGGCCGGCTTTACGATACGGTGACAAGGGTTGGGGCCGAGGAAGGCATTCGCTTCCGCTTCGAGCGGATCAGCCGGACTCCCAACACCATGCGTTCGCACCGGCTCTTGGCCCTGGCCGGCCAGCACGGAATGCAGAGCGGATTGTTGGACAGCCTGTTCGCCGCGTATTTCACCGAAGGCCGCGATACCGGGAATGCCGAGGTCCTGCTCGAAATCGGCTTGGCGGCTGGCCTGCCGCGGTCGGACATTGAAGCCGCTTTGGCGGAAGACAGCCCGATCGGCACCACTTTGGCCGAGGATTTTCTCGCGCGACGCCAGGGCATCAACGGCGTCCCCTATTTCGTCTTCAACGGCCGCTTCGGCCTCTCCGGCGCGCAGGAGCCGGAGGCGCTCTATCACATGTTCGATCTCGCTCGCGAAGACGACGCGCTGGTGCGGGTATAAACTCGCCTGGCCTAAGCCGCCAGCGCGGCCAAGTTTTTCACCAGCTTCTCGACGCCGTTGACGCGCGCCTTTGGCTCCGGCCAGTCCTGCTTGCAGACCAGGCGCTGGTCGGGGCGGATGCTGAACAGGCGCGCGTGCTTGGTGATGAAGCCGACCAGTTTCTCCGGTTGCGCGAAGCGGTTCTGGCGGAATTGCAACACCGCGCCTTTCGGTCCCGCCTCCACTTTCTCGACGCCGGCGCGGCGGCACAAGCGCTTGATCGCGACTATCCCCAGCAGGTTCTCGACCTCGACCGGCAAGGGGCCGAAGCGGTCGATCAGCTCGGCCGCGAAGGCCTCGGCCTCCTCGTCGCTCTCCAGCACCGCGATCCGGCGATAAAGGCCCAAGCGCACTGAGAGATCGGTGACGTAGTTCTCCGGGATGAGCACCGAAGTGCCGATGTTGATCTGCGGCTGCCAGTCGCGTTGCGCCGCCTGGCGATCGCCGCGCGCCTCGCGCACTGCCTCTTCCAGGAGTTGCTGATAGAGCTCGACACCGACCTCGCGCACATGGCCCGACTGCTCGTCGCCAAGCAAGTTGCCGGCTCCGCGGATGTCGAGGTCATGGCTCGCGAGACTGAAACCCGCGCCTAATTGATCGAGTGTTTGCATCACCTCGAGGCGCCGGTCGGCATCGGCGGTGAGCTGCTTGCCCGGCGGTGTGGTCAGATAGGCATAGCCCCGGAGCTTCGCGCGCCCGATGCGGCCTCGGAGCTGGTAGAGCTGAGCCAGGCCGAACATGTCGGCGCGGTGCATGATCATCGTGTTGGCGTTCGGGATGTCGAGCCCGCTCTCGATGATATTGGTCGAGAGCAGCATGTCGTATTGCCGGTCGTAGAATGCGGTCATTGCCTTCTCAAGCTGCGTCGGCGACATTCGTCCATGTGCTACCACCAGCTTGATCTCCGGCACCAGCTTGCGGATCCGCTCGGCCAGCGCATCCAGATCTTCGATCCGAGGGCAGACATAGAAGACCTGCCCGCCGCGGAACTGCTCGCGCAGGATCGCTTCGCGCACGATCACCGGATCATAGGGCAGCACGAAGGTGCGGATGGCGAGGCGATCGACCGGGGCCGTGGTGATCAGGCTCATCTCGCGGATGCCGGTCAGCGCCAATTGGAGCGTGCGCGGAATCGGCGTCGCGGTCAGCGTCAGCACATGGATGTCGCCGCGCATCTCCTTCAGGCGTTCTTTCTGCGTGACGCCGAAATGCTGCTCCTCGTCGACGATCACCAGGCCGAGATCGCTGAACTCGACCGATTTGGCCAGCACCGCGTGGGTGCCGATCACGATATCGACCTTGCCTTCCTTCAAGGCCGCCTTGGTCTCGTTCGCATCCTTGGCGCTGACCAGGCGCGATAGCTGCCGCACCTGGACCGGGAAGCCCTTGAACCGCTCGGTGAAGTTCCGGAAATGCTGCCGGCATAGAAGCGTGGTCGGCGTCACCACTGCCACCTGCCGCCCCCCCATCGCCACCGTAAAGGCCGCACGCAACGCCACCTCGGTCTTGCCGAAGCCGACGTCGCCGCAGACCAGGCGGTCCATCGGCTTGCCGGAAGCAAGATCCATCAGGACCTCGTCGATCGCCTTCAGCTGGTCCTCGGTCTCGGCATAGGGGAAGCGGGCGCAGAACTCGTCGTAAAGTCCTTCCGGCCGCTGCAGCGGCTCGGTCTCGCGGATCGCGCGCTGGGCGGCGACCTTCATGAGTTGTTGCGCGATATCCTTGATCCGCTGCTTGACCCGCGCCTTGCGATTCTGCCATGCGGCCGAACCCAGCTTGTCGAGCGCGACGATCGCATCCTCGCCGCCATAGCGGCTGATGACCTCGATGTTCTCAACCGGGACAAAAAGTTTGTCGTTGCCCTCGTAAATAAGGCGCAGGCAGTCATGCGGTGCGCCGCCGACATCCAATGTCTCCAGTCCTTCATAGCGGCCAACGCCGTGGTCGTTGTGCACCACATAATCGCCGGCATGGAAGTTGGAGAGCTCGGCGAGGAAGGTCTCGCTCTTCTTCTTGCGGCTGATCGCCCGCGTCATGCGATCGCCGAGGATGTCCTGCTCGGTAACAACCAGGAGTTCGTCGGTCGAGAATCCGGTCGGCAGGTTGAGCACCGCGCGCGCCGGAACGCTCGGCTCCAGCACCGCGAGGTCGAGCGCATGCTCGACCAGTTGCGGCGCCGGGAGCCCATGATCCTTGATCAGGCCGGACAGGCGCTCGATCGCACCGTTGCTGCTGGCGGTCAACAGCACCCGGCGCCCGGGTTTCAGCTCCGGTCGTAGTTTCTGCGCGACGGCGTCATAGAGATTGATATCCGGATTGGTCCGCGCCTCGGCGAAGGAGAGGCCCGGCCGGCCGCCGGCATCGACCCAACCGGCGCTTTCCGGATGACGATGGTGGTTGAAGGCCAGCACCGGCCGGTCCTTCTGCATCTGATGCCAGCCGTTCTCGGCGAGATAGAGCCGCGCCGGCTCCAGCGGCTTATAGGGTGCCGCCCCGCTCTCCTTCTCCGCACGCTGCAGATCGGTGCGCGCCTGGTAGAAGTCGGCCACCATCTCGAGCCGCGCTTTCTTCGCCTCCTCGAACTGATGGTCGAGGGTGAGGATCGCATCCGGCATATAGGCGGTCAGCGGCACCAGCTCAGGCAGGAATAACGGCAGCCAATGCTCCATGCCGGGATATTGCCGTCCGGCGCTGATCGCCTCATAGAGCGGGTCGTCGCTGACATTTCCGAAGGTGTTGCGGTAATTCGTGCGGAAGCGCTCGATCGCCGCCGAATTGAGCGTGACCTCATTCACCGGCTTCAAGACGAAACGCTCGAGCTTCTCCTGGCTGCGCTGGGACAGTGCATCGAACAGCCGCAGATCCTCGATCTCATCCCCGAAGAAATCGACCCGGAGCGGGCTGGGTGCTCCTGGCGGGTAGAGATCGACGATGCCGCCCCTGATCGCGAACTCGCCCGGCTCGCCCACGGTGCCGGAGCGGAGATAGCCGTTTCCCAGCAGATATTCGATCAGCTGCTGCTGGGAGAGCGTCTGCCCGCGTTCCAATGCCTGCGCGGCCGCCGCGAAAGTGCCCGGCGCGGGTACTCGCTGCAGGATCGCCGCGACCGTGGTCACCACGATCGGACGCGGAGCGCCTTCCGGCAATTGCGCCAGATCGGTCAGGGCATCGACCCGCCGCGCCAGAATGTCGCGATGGGGCGAGACCCGGTCATAGGGCAGGCAGTCCCAGGCCGGAAAGGCGACGACGCGTTGCTTGGGCGCGAAAAACTCGAGTGCATCCGCCACGCGTTGCAGCCGCACGTCGTCGACGGCGACATGCAGCACGCCGCCGGGATTGATTTCGGCCAGTGCGGCGATCAGCTGGGCGTCGCGGCCTTCCGGGACGCCGCCAACATTCAGGCGGCCGGAGGCCGGGAGTTCAAAGGACAGTTTTTTCACGGTTGGTGAAGTCGAGGAGCCGTTCTGTGACAGGGTTCTGCAGCCGGGCCGGCAGGGGTACGCGCCCGACGAGCCAGTCGTATATATCGGGGTCCGGCTCCCCCAGCAACACGGCGAATTGCTGCAATTCCGCCATGCCGAATTGGGCCAGACAGGCCTCGGCAAAGCGCCCCAGGATGAGGTCGAGCTCTTTCACCCCGCGATGCTTGCTCTGGAACAGCAGCCGCCTTCTCAGGTCCATTTCCGAGGATTCGCCCAAGGATTCACCACTCCGGCCATTGTCTTTTCCTTGCCGCGAGGAGGTTATACCTTGCCTTTCCTTGTAGATCAGCCGGGGAGTCGCCCTTGCGGCCGCAGATTCTGTTTCCACTGTTCGCCGCGGTGACCAGCCTGCCCGGAATCGGCCCGCGATTCGGGAAGCTGCTGGAGAAGCTCTGCGGGCCCCATGTCGTCTCGCTGCTCTGGCACCTGCCCACCGGAATCGTGGACCGCAGCGCCGAGCCGGACCTGGAGGATGCGGTCGAAGGCTCGATCATCACTGCCGTGGTGAAGCCGCTGGCGCATATGCCGCCCAACAACCCGCGCCAGCCCTACCGCGTCTCTTGCGTCAACGACACCGGCGAGCTGGACCTGGTCTTTTTTCACGCCAAGGCGGATTACCTGAAGAAGCTCCTCCCGGTGGGCGAGTTCCGCGTGGTCAGTGGAAGGATCGATCGCTACGGCCGCACGCCGAACATGGTCCATCCGGACTACATTCTCCCGGTCGAACGCCGCAGCGAGATCCCACGCTTCGAGCCGGTCTATCCCTTGACCGCGGGCTTGCCGCCCAAGGTCGTGGTGAAGGCCGTGCGCGCGGCTCTGGAAGACGTGCCCGACCCGGCCGAATGGGCCGATCCGCATCTCGTCAAGCGCCACGACTGGCCGGACTGGGACGATGCCGTGCGCGCCGTGCACAATCCGAAGAGCCACGCCGATCTCGATCCCACCGCCCCGGCCCGCGCCCGCCTCGCCTATGACGAGCTCTTGGCCAACCAGCTCGCCCTCGCCCTCACACGCCAGCACAACCGCCGCCTTCCGGGCAGGCCCAGCGTCGGCAACGGCAAGCTGCGCGACAAGGTGCTGAAGGCCCTGCCCTATCGCCTGACCGGATCGCAGACCATGGCGGTGGCGGAGATCGAGGGCGACATGGCGGGCTCGCACCGGATGCTGCGCCTGCTGCAGGGCGATGTCGGCAGCGGCAAGACAGTGGTCGCCCTCATGGCGATGCTGGTAGCCGTCGAGGCCGGCGGCCAGGCCGCGCTCCTGGCTCCGACCGACATCCTCGCCCGCCAGCATCTCGCGACGCTGCGTCCGCTTTGCGCCAAGGCCGGGATCAACATCATGCTGTTGACGGGTCGCGAGAAAGGCAAAAGCCGCGACACGATCGTCAAGGACCTTGCCGACGGCACCTTGCAGCTCGTGATTGGCACCCACGCCCTGGTGCAATCCGACGTCGCCTTCGCCGATCTTCGGTTGGCGGTGATCGATGAACAGCATCGCTTCGGCGTGCAGCAGCGCATCGCGCTCGCCGAGAAGGGCAAGGGCGTCGATCTCCTGGTGATGACCGCGACGCCGATCCCGCGCACCTTGATGCTCACGGCTTACGGCGATATCGACGTCTCGCGCCTGACCGAGAAGCCCGCCGGCCGCCAGCCGATCGACACCCGCGTCCTCCCCGTCGAACGGCAGGACGAGATCATTCCGGCTCTGAAGCGCGCGATCGACGGCGGCGCGCGCGTCTACTGGATCTGTCCGCTGGTCGAAGAATCGGAAGATCTGGAGAAGACCGATCTCGCCGCCGCCACCCAACGCCACCGCGAGCTCTCGGAGATCTTCGGCAGGCGCGTCGGCCTCGCCCATGGCAAGCAGAAGGCCCAAGACCGCGACCAGGCGATGGCGGATTTTGCCGCCGGGCGTGTCGATATTCTCGTGGCGACGATCGTGGTCGAAGTTGGCGTCGATGTGCCCGAAGCGACGGTGATGGTGATCGAGCATGCCGAGCGTTTCGGCCTCGCGCAACTGCACCAGCTCCGCGGCCGGGTCGGGCGCGGCAAGGGCAAGTCGAGCTGCCTGCTGCTCTATCAAGGCCCGCTGACGGAGACGGCGAAGGCACGGCTGCAAATCATGCGCGACACCGAGGACGGGTTCCGCATCGCCGAGGAAGACTTGAAGCTGCGCGGCGGCGGTGAAGTCCTGGGGACGCGCCAGAGCGGCCTCCCCGACTTTCGGCTCGCCGATCTCACCCATCACAGCGACCTCATCCCGGTCGCCCGCGACGATGCCAAGCTGGCGCTGGAACAGGATCCGGAGCTGGTCGGTGATCGTGGCCGAGCGCTGCGCGTCCTGCTCTACTTGTTCGAGCGGGATTCCGTCGTCAGGACCTTGCGCTCCGGCTGATCGATCTCGGGTTCGGGCACCGGAGGCAGCACCAGGCCCAGCGAGATCACCAGCTTGATCCCGTCCTCCACGGACATGTCGAGGATATGCACCTCGCGGCGCGGGATGAACATCAGAAAACCGGAGGTCGGGTTCGGCGTAGTCGGTACGAAGACGTTGACCATCTCCTCTCCGGTCAGCGCCTCGAATTCCTTCGCGGTCTTGCCGGTGATGAAGCCTACCGTCCAGCTGCCCTTGCGCGGATACTCGACCAGTGCGCATTCGCGGAACGCCTGGGCGCGGTTGGCGAGCGCGGTCTCGGTGACCTGCTTGATCAGGCTGTAGATGGTGCGGATGATCGGCAGCCGATTGACCACCGCCTCCAGCAACTGCCGCATCAGGCGCCCCAGCAGTCCGGCGGTGATGGCACCAATCAGAGTGATGCCGACCAGCGCGATGATCAGTCCGACGCCCGGAATGCTGAACGGCAGATAGGTTTCGGGGTTGTATTCCGGCGGCAGCAGCGCGAAGACGCCCTCATCCACCCAGGTGATGAAGCGCCAGGCAATATAGACGGTGAGGCAGACCGGCGCCGTCGCCAGGATACCGGCCAGGAAGTAGTTCCGCAGCCGCGCACCGAAACCGATCCGGCCGCCGCTGGGACGTGAGGACTCGGGCGGTCGGGGCATGCCGACTCCTGACAATTGCGAAGACGCCCAGCTATCAAGCACGGCCGGCCGCAATCCGGCAAGAATCCGGTTCCGGATAGGGCTTGTTTCCGCTATCTGAGGATCATGACGAGACCTGGGGTGAGAGGATCATCATGCGTCTGATTCACGCGGCCCTTTGCGCCGCGGCTTTGCTCTGCGGCGCACCGATCGCCTTCGCCCCGATGGCGTTTGCGCAGGAGGACAGCGACCCCGGCACCGATGCCTTCAACAACGGCGACTATGCCGGCGCTGCCCAGGCCTGGGAGAGCAAAGCCGGCCAAGGCGATCCCGAGGCGATGACCAACCTTGCCCTGCTCTACTTGAAGGGTCTCGGCGTCAAGCGCGACCTCGGCAAGGCCGCCGAACTCTACGAGCGGGCCGCGCAGCTCGGCTTCGTCGTCGCCCAGTTCAATCTCGCCAATCTCTACTACGACGGCCAGGGCGTGTCCCGCGACAAGAAGCAGGCGGCGCGCTGGTATACCGCCGCCGCCCAGGGCGGCCATGCCAAGGCGCAGTTCTATTTGGCGCAGATGTACATGGATGGCGAAGGCGTCGAGGAGAACGAAGAGACCGGCCTTACCTGGTTTCAGAAGGCGGCCGACCAGGGCCTGCCCGACGCGCAGCATGAGCTCGGCCGCCGGCTGATCTATGGCGACGACATTACGGCCGATCCGGCCAAGGGCACCGACCTCGTCCTGAAAGCGGCCGAGCAGAAATACGCCAAGGCTCAGATCCTGATCGCCGACTGCTATTGGAAGGGCCGCGGCGTCGCCAAGAACCAGATCGAGGCCTATGTCTGGGCCGCCCAGGCGAAGGAACTCGCCAAGGGCCGCGACGCCAAGCGTGCCGAGGACCTTTACGACGACATCAAATCCGGCATGAACGGGGACCAGATCAAGGCTGCCGAGATCGAGCTTCTGGCGGTCAATCCGAAGAAGAAAAAGAAGAACGATGATGCCGGCGGCATGGACAACCTGGGCGACGACACGCCCCCGCCCCCGGGCACGACGGACTGAGCGCGGTCCAGCGCTAGACTAGTAAACCGCCCCGCTCCGCGTCGCTTTCAGCTTCGCCAAGGTCTCGGCAGTCGACAGCATCCCGTCCACCTTCGGATCATAGCTCTGATAGAGCGTCACCGTCAGTGCGATCTCGGCGCGCGCGGTGGCGGTACGCACCTGCTGATAATAGTAGGGCCAGTCGTCACCGTAGTAGTACGGCCGGCGATAATAACCGTGCCGCGGCCAGAATGGATCGTCATAGGGATCCCAGAACGGATCGTAGAACGGACTCGGGCGATAATAGGCGCGATGCTGCACCTCGACGTCGCTGTCGCGCTTCTCGTTCTCGACTTTCAATCCCGCCTTGCCGCGTTCATTCGCGATCTGCGCCGCCCGCCACAGAGCGAGATCGTGAGCCTTGTCCAGCTCCGCCTGGGTGCGGCTGTCATCACGCGGATTTGATACCGAGACGGTCACCGCATCGCCGCGATAGGTCACTTCGATCCGGTCCGGCCCCAGATCCTTAGACGAATATCCAAAATCGCCCGTTGTGCCGACCGGCACCATGGCGGGCTTCGGCGGCGCCGGCGAGGCGCAAGCCGCAAGGGAAATCAGCAAAACCGCGGAAAGAATGCGCAGCATGGTTTCAAGTCTCGATGCCCAACACCTAATAGTTAGGTATAGGCCGTTCGGAGCGCCAGAGGACATTCAACAGTCCGTCAACCGCTGACTTGATCTGAAGCCTAGCGCCAGAGGGCGTTGGGATCGTTGAGCACCGTCGGGTTCAGGGCCAGGCAGTACTGCCCGCGGTGCCAAATCATCCGGCAGGTCTTCCCCGCATCGTCCGGGCTCAAGCCCACCAGCAGCGCGGCAAAGCGCTTGGTGCCTTCGACCTGGCGCAGCACGATGGTCGGACGGCCCTTGAGGTCGCCCTTCATCTTCTGCTTCATGTCGCCGATGACTTGCTGCGCCTTCTTCTGATCGGCAAAGGCGCCGAAGATGATGCCCCAGCCCGGCAGCCGGCTCGGCCCAGCCGAAGTACCATCGCTGTCGGCAGCATCCGTCGCGGTGCATTCCGAGCCGTTGAGCACGACGGGAGGCGTCCCGGCATCAAGCGCCGCCGGAATCATCGCGAGGTTGGAGAACGTCGATGGCACCGTCTCGCCGCCGGCAAAGCCGCTATCCAGCAGCTTGCGTACCATCGCGGTGCGCTGGCCGCGGTCATGTGCGCCAAGCAACACGGCGACTAGACGCCGACCGTTGTGCAGCGCCGATCCAACGATGTTGTATCCGGAGCCGCAGGTGAATCCGGTCTTCATCCCATCGGCACCCGGATAGGACGTGAGCAGCGCATTGACCGTCGGCAAGCTGCGCCCCGCAATTGTCGCCTGCCGCTGGCCGAACATCTCGTAGTGATCCGGAAAATCCTGGATGAGATGCACCGCGAGCACGGCGATATCACGCGCGGTGGTCACCTGCCCATCGTTCGGCAGGCCGTTCGGGTTCTGATAGCGCGTGCCGATCATGCCCAGCGCCTGCGCCGCGGCATTCATCCGCTGAACGAAACCCGACTCGCTGCCGCCGACCTGCTCAGCCAGCGCGACGGCGGCGTCATTGGCGGAGGTAACCAGCATCGCCTGGAGCGCCTGCTTCACCGTCAGTTTCTGGCCCTTCTTCAGGCCGAACTTGGTCGGCGGCTGTCCGGCCGCATTGGCAGAAACGGTGATTTGCGTATCCAGTGCCAGCCGGCCGGCCTTGATCTCGCTGAACACCACATAGGCCGTCATCAGCTTCGTTAACGAAGCCGGATACCATGCCGCATTGGCCTTGTTCGCGACCAGGATCTGGCCGGTTTCAGCATCAACCACCAGGCGCGCCGGCTTGGTCCTGTCAGCTTGCGCACAGGAACCACTCAGGCCCAAGGCCGTCATCCCGCAAACTGCGAGAACAAATGCAAGAATCGCTTTGCGCATAGGCCCTTCGATGGTCACAATCCCCAACTGGGATACTAAAAGATCGGCGCAGGGAAGTCTTATGGGTTCGGGGAGTAACTTGCGCAAGCATGTGTGCGCGCTGGCATTATTGCTGAGCGCTACGGTCGGTTCAATCCGACTCGGCATCGCCCCGGCTGAGGCCGACTACCAACAAGGCGTGGATGCCTATCAGACGGGCGATTTCCGGGCCGCCTATGAGGCCTGGCAGCCTTTGGCGCAGGAAGGCGATGCCACCGCGCAGAACGCCCTCGGCGCATTGTACGATCACGGCCTCGGCGTGCCGGAGGACCATGTGAAGGCCGCCTATTGGTACGAAAAGGCGGCAAAGCAGAATTTCCCGCTGGCCATGCGCAACCTGGGCACGCTTTACGCCAATGGGCATGGTGTGCCACTGGATCCCGAGCAAGCGAAGTTCTGGCTGCAGAAGGCTGCGGATGCCGGTGATGAGCAGGCCGCCAAACGCCTGGAAGCGCTCACGCGCTCGGTCCCACCGGCGCCACCCTCCGCGCAAAGCGGGGCGGCCGCCTTCCCGACCGAAACGCCCAAGCAAGAGGCGGTGCGCCCGAAGCCGACGATGCGCGGCGGCCATGATCTCACCAGCATGGACATCGTCGAAAATCAGCCGCGGTCAGGCATCGAACCCGAAGCGGCGCCGTCGCCGTCGATATCCAGCGGTCCACCGCCATCGGGCGTCACCGCCGGATCCGGCGCCGCCGACGAGCTGACCGAGGTTCCTCCCGCCATCGCCGGCACGGAGCCATCGGGTACCGTGACCGAAACCGCGCAAACCGCCTCGACCGAAACGCCGGCAGCGGAAGCATCGCCAACCGCGCCGACAGAATCCGCGCCGGCCGCGGAAGTTCCCGCACCGGCACCTGCACCCGTGGCGACGAACGAAAGCGGCTTGCCGAAGTCGACCACGGCGCAGCCGGAATCCTCCAAGGGCAAGAAGACGGTGGCGGAACCGCCTGCGGCTTCCGCCGCACCGACGACCGACACGCCGGAACCAAGTACACCCGCGCAGACTTCGGCTTCTCCAACCTCGGATTCGATGAGTCCCGCATCGCCGACCACCACAGCGATGACCACCAAGACCGAGCCGTTGCAACTTGCACCGGCAGATCCCACGCCGGCCGCCCAGCCGGCGACGAGCGCTGCGGGCGCGCCGAGCACACAGCCTGCTCCCAGCACCGAATTCGCGGCTGCCGAAGCGCAGAAAGCGGCGCCGGCCGAAATGCCTGTCGCACCGGCAGAACCCGCACCGACGCCTGCCCCGGCTCCGACGGAAACTCGGCCTGGGACCCCCGCGCCGGTCGTCACCACACCGCCGGAGCCCGCAACGGTGCCGGCTGCCGTACCGGTTCAGGCTGCGGCCGTCGTCAAGCCGGCTCCGGCGCCAATCCCAAATTGGCTGCTGGGCGAATGGCAAGGCCCGACCCAGGGTTGCCCGCCGAATGGCGGTGTGGAGTTCACCGGCACGGAATCGAAGGTCTATTACAAGGGCAAGATCAACGCGACGCTGCCGGTCAGCTATCGGGTCGAGCCGGGCACCGTGATCGTGTCCACGATCGGCAACGACGGTATCACGCAGGATTACGTCTATCAGAAGACCGGCGCCAACAGCATGATCATCGTCGGCATTCCGCAGGGCATGCCGAAGGCCCTGCTGGGCGCCGCGCACCGCCGCTGCGGCGTTGCGCCAAAAGCGGAAGCGGTCAATGTGGCAGCGCCGGTCGCTGTCTATGCCGATACGCCGACGGTCAGCGACAATCAGATGTCGCCGAAGGAATCCGCCAAGACTTATGCGGAGAGTGCACCGATTGCCGGCGCGCCCTCCGCTGCACCCGCAGTGCCAGAGCTTCCCCCGACTACCAAACCGGTTGCACAAGCCGCACCGGAACCGGCGCCCATGCCGGAAGCCGAGCCGGCGCACAAAGCTTCGGCCGAGCCGATCATTCCGGAATTGAAGCCCGAGGAATCCGCGGCGGCGACGCAAACGGCAGAAGCGCCGAAGGTCGAAGAACCGGCCGCGCCCGTGCCGGATGCGATACCATCTCCTGAAACGCCTGGTCCCGAAGCAGGCACGCAGGACGCAGCCGCATCGGAAGAAAAAACCGAACCCACGGCACCGACGCTGCCCAAATCAACTCCTTCTGCGAGCGCCGCCGACAAAGCGAAGAAAGCAGAAGAAGCAAAGGCAGCCGAAGCCGCGAGCGCGGAGAAGACCGAGCCTGAGACGCCGCCGCCCGCACCGGAAGCGGCGAACAGCGCAGAGCCCGTGGAATCCGCAGCCAGCACCGAACCGGCGCCTATTGCCGGACCGGCGCCTTCCCCAGAAAGCACAACGACCGAAAGTGCGGCTGACGCGACGCCGGCACCGGAGCCAGTCACGCCCGAATCAACCACCACCGAATCCACCACCACGGAACCGGCAACGCCGCAGCCCGAGCCGACCCAGGAAGCCGCAGTGACGCCGCCTGCCCCGGCACCCGAGCCCAGCAAGACACAGGAGCAGCTTGCCGAGGAAGCTCTGGCTGCGGGGGATATGGAGAAGGCTCTCTCGATCTGGGAGCCGCTGGCCAAGGGCGGCAATACCGGTGTCGCGGTGAATGTGGCCGGCATGTATGAGTTCGGCAGCAAGCCGATGCCGCAGGACTACGCCAAGGCAGCGGAATGGTACATGCTCGCCGCCGAGCATGGTGATCCCTATGCGCAGTACAAGATGGGCCGCGCCTATACCCGCGGCTCCGGTGTGCCGATCGATCGCGTGCAGGCCTATAAGTGGCTCACCATTGCCATGCAGTCGCTCTCCAACGCAAAAGAGGAAAAGACCGGCAAAGCCAGCCGCATGGAAATCGAGACCGGCCTCAACGACATCGTAGGCGCGATGTCCCAGGAAGAAGTGACCAAGGCCGCGCAGCTCGTGCGGCAATACAACGAGCAGCACAAGATCGCCGAGTGACGGCTCGACAGGTTTGTGCGTCGGCTGCTACCGTCTAGGCGCAGTCGGATAGAATCTTCGACCTCTCACCCCAACCCTCTCCCGCAAGGGGAGAGGGGGGATTCTTCTCACTGCTGTGCGAGAGAGTTCTTCGAAGGCTCCAGTCGGACACTTCTTGAATTTCAGCGAGCCCATCATGGACACCAATTTCGGCTTCGACTTCGCAGCGCTCGCCGCCAAGGATCGCGATCATATGATCCATCCCTGGGTCGATCTCGGCCTCACCAGGACCCGCGAGCCTTTGATCGTGGTCGAGGGCGAAGGCGCCACGGTGACCGACGCCAAAGGCCATCGCATGATCGACGGCATTGGTGGCATGTGGTGCGTGAACGTCGGCTATGGCCGCAACGAGATCGCGGAGGCCATTGCGGAACAGGCGCGCCGGCTCTGCTATTTCTCGCCGTTCGGTATCATCGCGACGCCGCCGTCGATCGAGTTCGCAGCGCGGCTTGCGAACTACGCGCCCGGCGATCTGAAGCATGTCTTCTTCACCACGGGCGGCTCGACCGCGGTCGATTCCGCGCTGCGCTTCGTTTCGTTCCGCAACAACTTCCTGGGCAAGCCGAAGAAGAAGCACATCATCACCCGGGAATATGCCTATCACGGCAGCACGCTACTCTCGGCCTCGGTCTCCGGAAAGCCGGCCGATCGCGGCAACATGGATTTGATCACTGACATCATCCATCACCTGCCCGCACCGAATCCCTATCGGCGGCCGGAAGGCATGTCGCTTGAAGCGTTCTGCGACGAGAAGGTCGCGGATCTCGAAAAGAAGATTCTCGAGCTCGGTCCGGAGAACGTCGCCTGCTTCATCGCCGAGCCCCTGCTCGCCTCCGGCGGCGTCGTGGTGCCGCCGCCCGGCTATCAGCGCCGCACCTGGGAGATCTGCCGCAAGTACGACGTGCTTTATATTTCCGACGAGGTGGTGACGGGCTTCGGCCGGCTGGGCCATGTCTTCGCCTCGCAGCCGGTCTTCAACATCGAGCCCGACATCATCACCTGTGCGAAGGGCCTGACCTCGGGCTATGTGCCGCTGGGTGCGATGCTGGTCTCCGACCGGCTCTTCGCCGAGCTCACCGAGACCGCCGGCAAGGGCCAGTTCTTCGCCAATGGCTATACCTATTCCGCGCATCCCGTGGCCTGTGCCGCCGGCATGGCCAATCTCGATATCATGGAGCGCGAGGATATCTGCGGCCGGGTGCGCGAGAACGGTCCTTATTTCCAGAAACGCATGACCGAGCTTCTGGAGCTTGACATCGTCGGCGACGTGCGCGGCATGCATTTCATGGTCTGTATCGAGACCACGGCTGACAAGAAGCAGAAGCTGGCCCCGCCGGCGGAATGGGAAGTCGCCTGGCGCATCTTCGAGAAGTGCCGGCCGAAAGGCTTGATGGTGCGGCCGTTGAGCCACCTCATCATCCTCTCGCCGCCCCTGGTCATAACCCGGGCCCAGATCGACGAGACCGTCGAGGTGCTGAAACAGGGCATCAAGGAAGTCTTCGACGACTTGACTCGCGAAGGTTTCCGTCCGAAGGCTTGACCCATTCGTAACTTGGAGAAGAACCAATGAGCATTGAGAACCCGACCACGCCCGGCCAGGCTTACGTGCCGCTCCGGCTCGCTGGCCGGCCGCTGGCCCTGAAGGGAATGGTGCTGGCGCTCGGCATCGCCTTCCTGACCGCCTCCTCCTGGGTGCAGGTGCCGATGTGGCCGGTGCCGATGACCATGCAGACCTTCGCCGTGATGATGGTTGGTGCGCTCTGCGGCTGGCGCCTCGGCGTCGCGACCGTGGCCGCCTGGCTGGCCCTCTCGGTGCCGTTCCCGCTGCTCTCGGAGTTCAAGACCTTGCCGATGGTCCTCACGACCTCCGGTTATCTGGCCGCCTTCGTGATCATGGCCGGCTTTGTTGGTTTCATGGCGGAACGCGGCTGGACCGCCCGCGTGGTGCCGGCCCTCGTCACGCTGCTGATCGCCGAAGCAATCTGCTTCGCCTTGGGCGTCGCCTATCTCGGCTCGGTCATCGGCTACGACAAGGCGGTCCAATTCGGCCTCACGCCGTTCATCCTCGGCGATCTGCTGAAGACCGCGCTGGCGGTGGCCCTGCTGACCGTCTTCCGCCGGATGCTGCCCACCGGGAAAGCCGGGATCGACTCTTTCAATTGACCGCGGATACCCCGCCGGGTCGCTGATCCGGCGGGTCTACTTCAGCCAGACTTCCGCGCTGGCGCTCCGCCCCAATCCATCGATCACCGTCACCCGCGCGGCACCGTGCCCATCGGGCTGCCATTCCGCCTGCCGCCGGAACGGCACTGACTCCAGCGGTTTGCCGTTCACCAGCCAGCGCAGGGGCAGTGTCCCACCCCGCGCCGTGAGTACAAGGCTGGCGCTTGCCAGATCCAGGGTGGCGCCGTCGACCGGGCTTTGGATCGCAGGCCCGGCCAACGACAGTGGCGCAGCCGCGCTCTCCAATCCCGGCTGCGGTTCGAAGCGCCGGAGGTTGACCGGCAAGTCGTTGGTGCTGCCGATGATGGCACCCGCCGGCGGCTTGGCCGCAGCGCTTTCGCCATGGGGCAACTGGTCGAAGATCTGGAACAGGATCGGGGCCGCCGCCTCGCGGCCCATGCGCCCCGCCGAGAATGCCCCATCCGGCCGCCCGACCCAGATCCCGACGGTGTAGCGCGCGTTGTAGCCGAGCGCCCAGGCATCGCGGAATCCATAGGATGTGCCGGTCTTATAGGCGACCGAACTGGCATTGCGCCGGTTGGTCGCCGCCAGCCAGCGCTCCGGCGGCGGCGTCTCATCGAGGATCTTCGTCACATACCAGGCGGCGAGCGGCGACAGCAGCGGATGCCCTTCGCCCGTCTTCTCATCGGCGCGATAGAGCAGCGGCCGCGCAACACCGCCCTCAGCCAAGGCCGCATAGAGCGTCACCATCCGCTCCAGGCTGGTGCCGACGCCGCCCAGCGCAATCGGCAGGCCCGGCAGTGCATGCCTGTCGGGCAGGAGCAGTGGCGCACCGGCATCGCCCAGGCGCTGCGCAAAGCGCGCCGGCCCGACCCGATCGAGCAAGGCGACCGCCGGCAGGTTGAGCGAGAGCTGCAGCGCCTCCTTGGCCGTCACCTCGCCGCGATAGAGATGGTCGAAGTTCGACGGCGCGTAATCGCCGAAGCGCATCGGCACGTCCTTCACCACGGTCTCGGGGTGGACCACCAAGTCCTCGAAGGCCATGCCATAGATGAAGGGCTTCAGCGCCGAACCCGGCGAGCGTATGGCATCGACCATGTCGTTCTGCCCGAACCGCCGGTCGTCGAAGAAATCCGCAGAGCCGAGATAGGCGACGACCCGGCGCTCGGCGTTGTCGACCACCAAGGCCGCGACCCCGGCACCGGGCTCCAAGGTGCCCTGCACCCGCGCCGCGATCGCCTCGATGCGCCGCTGTAGATCGGCGTCGATATTGGTGCGGATCATGAGATCGCCCGGCGCCTGCAACCGCAGCCGCAAGGCGAGATGCGGCGCCTCGTTCAGCGCCGGCAACCGCGTGCTGGGCGACGGCTCGGCCAGCGCCAGGCGATAGGTTGCCGCGTCGATGACACCGGCGCTGAGCATCCGCGCAAGCACCTTGTCGCGCGCGGCTTTGGCGGCCTGCGGGAAGCGATCCGGCCGCAATGTCTCCGGCGATTGCGGCAAGGCAACCAGCAGCGCCGCCTGCGCCTCGCTGAGATGCGTGGGCTCCTTGCCGAAATAAGCGAGGCTCGCGGCCCGCACGCCTTCGAGATTGCCGCCATAGGGTGCGAGGGTCAGATAGATGGCGAGGATGCCTTGCTTCCCGACGCGGGCTTCGAGCTGGACGGCGCGCGCCATCTCGATCAGCTTCGACGCGATCACCCGCGGCCGGGGCTCCAGCAGCCGCGCCGTCTGCATCGTGAGCGTCGAAGCCCCGGAGACGATCTCCCGCGCCGCAATCGCCTGCCCCGCCGCACGGATGACGGCCAAGGGATCGACCCCCGGGTGATAGGAGAAGCGCTGATCCTCATAGGCGACCAGGAAGCGGAGATATTTGGGATCGACCTCCGCCGCGGTCACCGGAAAGCGCCAGGCCCCGCCCGAGGCCGAGAAGGCGCGCAGGATCTGTCCGTCCGCCGCCAGCACCATCACCGAATGCGAGCTCAGGCGCGCGAGATCGGGCGGATAGATCCTGTCCAGCGCGACCCCGCCGCCGAGCGCGGCGAGAAGCAGCGCCGCCGCCGCAGTCAAGATGCGGCGGAGCCGTCTCATTGATACGCCGCCACCGCCGCCGTGCCCATGGCACCCCGCGCGCGGATCTCGGGCTTGTACATATCCTCAAGCTCGACCGCCGGGGCCTTGTAACGGCCGGGTGTCACCGCGCGCAGCATATAGGCGAAGGTGAAGCCCTGCTGGTCCGGCCGCGTGTCGAAGGCGGCGATGAAGCGGTCGTCGCGAAATTCGACATAGCTGCTTTCGCCGTAGCTGCCGCCTGAGAGCTCCGGCAGCCAGGCGAGATCGCCGGTGCGCCGCGTGTTGGTCAGCCGTTCATTCTCGATCTCGAGACCGGCCGGCAACAGGTCGATCACCATCGCCCGATGGTTCGCCCGATCGTTGAAGTTGCCGGTGATGACCGCGACGACGATGTCATTCTGCTTCAGCTTGGCGAGATCGGCGGGCTTGCCGTCGAGGGTGAAGAACTGCCGGTCGACCTCGGCGCCCTTCGAGGCCACCGGCTGTGCTTCGCTCGGGACTCCGCTGGCGGTCGCCCGCAGATAGACCACCTGGTCGCCCTGGTTGGTCACGGTCACGTCCTGGCCGAGATCGTTGAGCCCGGCTTTCACCAGATAGGGCTTGTCCTGATCCGCCGACTGGCCGTTGCTCAAGGCAACTTTCAGGTTCGCTCGGTCCTGCGCGGTCGCATGCGCGGCGCGCAGGATCCATGCCTCCTCCTGGGTGCTGAGATAGCTGCGCGCGTTCATCTCCGCCGCCAGGCGGTCGAGCAATGCGGCAAGATCGGGACTCTGTACCTTTGCCTCGACCAGCAGGGCGACGATCGCCGCGCTGTCGCGCAGGCCCGAGCCGTACCATTCGGAACTGTAGTCCCAATAGCCGCGCAAAGCGCGCTCGGCATCGATCCGTGCCTTTGCGAAGGCCTTGCCGGCCCGCTCCATGTCGCCGGTCATGGCGAGTGCGGCACCGATCTGCGCTGCGGCGATCGGCGTCGGCAAGCGGTTCAGATAGGTGTCGTTGAAGTAGCGGAGGTCGCTCAAGCTGGTCGCCTTCGCCTTGGCCAGCACATAGAGCGCATAGGCGCGGGCATTCAGCGTCTCCGGATCATCCTGGCTGTAGCCACCCATGATCAACTGCAGCCCCTTGATGCCATTGCGATAGCCGAGCTCCGAGACCCGGTAGCCGTTGGCCTTGGCCTCGGTCAGGAAGTCCATCGCATAGGCCGAGAGCCAGCGGTCGGATTGATCGGAGGCGCTCCAGAGACCGAACAGCCCGTCGCTGCCCTCATGCTCCAGCGCACGATCGACCGCCTGCTGAATCCGCTCCTTGTCCCCGGCGAGGGCCGCGTTATCGACGCCCCAGGTATCGGCCAGTTCCTTCACATAGAGCAGCGGGAAGGTGACGCTGGTCGTTTGTTCCAGACAGCCATAGGGATAATGCGAGAGGTCCTCGAGCACCCGCGGCACGTCGAGGTTGGGCCTGGCACTCATGCTCGCCTGCAGCGCTGCCGTTTCGGGGAGAAACTGCGTCAGCGCGGATTTCGAAAGTGTGAAGCTCTCGCCCGGCTGCAGCACCCGCGACAGGGTCTGCGACATCGGCGTCTGCGCGGGGCGCACCGGCACGCCGATATCATGGCTCAAGCTGAAATTGTTCGGCCCGGTCACCGTCATCGTCACCCGGCCGGTGCCGAGCTTCTTGCCGAGCAGCGGGATCGCCTTGTTCACCGTGTCGCCGGTCTTGAGATCGGCATCGAACACCGCACCGTCGCCGAGCTGCACGGCGTCCGAAGCATTCAGCACCACGTGATAGAGACCCGTCGCGGCATCGAGATTCTGGATCGAGACCGAGAGGGTGCTCTGGTCACCCGGCGCCAAGAAACGCGGCGTTGAGGTCAGCACGACCACAGGATCGCGCACCACCAGCCCCGCCTCGTCCGCACCGACATTGGCACCATCCCAGGCGACCGCCATCAGCCGCAAGCGACCGTTGTAATCGGGGATGTCGAACTTCACCACCGCCTTGCCGGTGTCGTCGAGCTTCACGATGCCGGAGAACAAAGCGACCAGCTTCAGCTCCGGCGGCGCACCGCGATTGCCGAGCCCGTCCTCGTCGCCGCCCTCGCGGATATCGCCGCGCTTGCCCTCCTTGCCGTCGATCAACTGCCCGTAGAGGTCGCGAATCTCCAGGCCGAGGCGCCGCTTGCCGAAGTAATGGCCGAGCGGGTCCGGCGTCTCGAAATCGGTAAGTTGCAGAATACCCTCATCGACCGCCGCCACGGTGAGATAGGCCGCGCCGCCTGAGAGATTGGCGACCGTGACCGGAATGCTGACCGGCTGTCGCGGCAGCACCTTGTCCGGCACGGTCATCGCGACCTGCAGCTGCCGCGGCTTCGGATCGATGCCGAGCCAGGCGGTGCCGATGGCGCGGCCGGGGCCATGCGGATCGGCCGCGCCGCCACCGGAATCTCCAGGGCGAAACGCATTCACCAGGACGTAGGCACCGGCGCCCCAGGCCGCATCCACTTTGACGCGGATGCTGCTGCCGTCAGCGGGTACGTCGACCAGACGCGTCTCCAGGATTCGATCGGTTGCGATCGTCACCACGGCCTGGCCGGCAAACGGCGCGCCGAGGCGCACTTCCGCCTGGTCTCCGACCTGATAGAGCTCCTTGTCCGCGACCACCTGCATGCGGTCGGGCGTCGTCGAGGTGCCGGGCTTCGCCCACCAGCCGGCATAGAACCGCACCGAGCTCGCCGTACCGCTGGCGGCATCGAAGACTTCGAGCCGATAATGACCCCAATCGGTGTTGGCCGAGATCTTCGCCGGCGCGGCTGCGGTGGCGTTCACATTGCCGTTGGCGACGCCCTTGTCGCGCACCACGACGTCATAGTCCCAGGCATTGTTGGCGTAGAACCACTGGTAGTCCCAGTCCTCCTGGACCAGGCGATAGGAGAGGCCGGCACGGTCGACCGGCTTGCCCTCGGAATCGACGGCGAGCACCTCGAAATCGACTGCGGTGCCCGACGGCGCTTCATCGCCGTCGAAGGCCGGCTTGATGCCGATGCTGAACGGCCGGTTGCGGATCGGCAGCTTCTGCGACTTGATCACCGGCCGTCCGCCGAACTCATAGACCTCGACCCGCAAAGTCGCGGCCAGCGGCTGCGCCGTATCCGGCAATTCGCCGAGCGACAGCGGCAGGGTGGCGGCGCCCTGCGCATCGGTCTTGCTGTCGTCCAAGGGATTGCGCGTCGGCTCCACATCCTCATCGGCCAAGCCGAAGCGATAGCCCTTCAGCTGCGGGAAAGGATCGTCATCCCGGGCGATGGTGAGATCGGCTTTGACCGGCAGATCGGCCGCCGGGGCGCCGTAGAGGAACTTCGCCTTCACCTCGACCACGGCTTCGGAATCCGGCGCCAACGCCGCGACCGACGGCTTCATCTCGGTCTCGATCCGCGCCGGGACCACATCCTCGACCAGGAAGCTCATATCGGCGATCGGGCTGCCTTCGGGATCGACATAGGCTTCGACCGTCCAGGTGCCGGTGCGGGCGGTCGCCGCGATCGGCAGATCGAGCTGATAGCCGCCGCCTTCATCCTTCACAGCGTCGAAGCGTGCGCTCTCGACTCCGTCGGGCCGCAGCAGCTTCAAAGTGACCGGCATGCCGGTGATCGCCTTGGCGCCCTGGTCGCGCAGCAGCCCCATCACATGCACCGTCTCGCCCGGGCGATAGACGCCGCGGTCGCTGTAGAAGAAGAGATCGGTGTCGCCCGGCATCGCCCGCCCGCCGACACCGCGGTCGGAGAGATCGAAGGCGCCGCGTGTCAGATCGAGAAAGCTGAAATCGCCGTCCTTACGGAACGCCATGACCGCGGTTGCGGTCTTGCCGCCCTCGCCGCGCAGCAGGCCGGGGTCGAACTTCGCCAGACCCGCACGGTCGCTGGTTGCCGTCGCCAGCACCTCGTTGTTGCGCGCGATCAGCTTCAGCTCAACGCGGTTGAGCGGTGTGCCGCTTTCCAACGAATGCACCGAGACCGTCAGCCCATCGCTGCCGGAGAAGGTGGTGAGGCCGAGATCCGAGACCACCAGCCACTGTGTCGCCTGAGCGTTCCAGCGGAAATCCTCGGCGACCCCGTCCGCCTCGCCGGGCCTATAGGGCGATGCCATCAGCACATAGATGCCCGGCTTGGTTTCCGGCACGACGTCCTGGATCGGAAAGGCGGTCACCACACGCTTGTTGCGCTGGTTCTCGATCTTCATCGTGCCTTTCCAGATGAGCTCGCCGTCGCGGTCCGCGACGTCCTGGGCGTCATAGCCGGACAGGTTGACCAGGAAATGCTCCCCGACGATCTGGTCTACGAGCTTGCGGTCGTTGATGCGCAGCAGCCGCAGCGCCACTTCCGCGGTATTCACGGTGATCAGCGGCACGCCGGTGCTGCCGACTTTCGGCAGGACATAAGCGCTCTCGCGGAAGCCGATGCTCGGATCGCGATCGCCGACGGTGAAGTTAAGATCTTCGGCCTGCGCGAGGCTCTCGCCTTCGGCCGAAGGCAAGCCCGGCAGCAGCTTCACCCGATAGTCGGTGCCGAAGGCGAGGCCGGAGATGCAAAGCGTGACACCGCCATCGGCGAGCGCGAAGCTCGCATCGACCTGCGGCTCGATTTTCACATAATCCTGGTAATGCAGCCGTTCCGGCTCCTGCAGCGCACCCTTGAACTCGATGCAGGCGCGCGGCGTCTCGCCGGCCATTTCCAGCCGGCTGTTCACGGGATGGAAGGCCTGAGAATCGCGCAGCTGCTCGAGGCGCGTGTTGGCATCGGAATCCCAGGTGTCGCGCAGGCCCGCCTGATAGGCGGCAATCGCCAGCTCGACCCGGTTCGCCTTATCGAGCAGGTTGGCGACGCGGATCAGCGCCTGGCCGCGCTGCTCGCCATAGGCCGATTGCGCGCCGAGGAAGGCCGCGCTGGCGGCATTGTCGAGGGATCCGGCCTTCTCCTCAAGCTCCGAGAGCTTCCACCAGCCGGCTCCGGTCTCACGCCCCAAGCCGATGGCGACCTTCAGCTTGCCCGCGGCCTCCGCAAAGCGCCCAGCCTGTTCCGCCGCCGTGGCATCCCCCATGCTGGACTCGATCACCTGCGGGTCGAGGCCGGCCGCAGCGTCGATGATCCGGTCGCGATAGGCCTGGGCGTTCTTCTCGATTTCCGAGAGATCCGCGGCGAGCGCTGTCGGCACAAGGACCATCTGGCCGAACACCAGCAGGAGAACGGCGAGCAGGACGCGCGAAAGGCATTTCATGGAAGTCGGGACCCCGGTGCTAAAGCTGTGACGGCAATCGATCGTGTCATTGTCGCGGCAGCCGGCCCACAGGTTCGCTGTGGGCCCTGGCAATCAAGCGGCTGTGATTATAGGGCGGATTCGCCGCGGCCGGTTTCCGAAATCGCAGGTCTTGTGAAGCTGCGCACAGAACCCAGATTCCAGGCCGGGCCTTGGCGCTCCGGGATCCCTCTGTTAGGTTCCGCGCCGTCTAAGCAGAGTATCGAACATGAGCGAATCGCCGCGGCGTCACCTGCGGGTGGTTAACACCGTCCCGGAACCCGCCCCTGTCCCTCGGGTCTGGCTCTTGCTGGGCGAGCGCCAGGGCGACAACGCCCAGGTACGGGCACTTGGCCGGGCGCTGTCGCTCGATCTCGGCTGGGAATCCACGGTCAAGCAGATCCACTTCGACCCCGACTGCCAGACTCCCTTTCACCAACGCGGCGCGACCTTGATCGGCGTCGATCTCGGCCGCACCAATCCATTGGTCGCACCCTGGCCGGACGTGGTGATCGCGGTCGGACGCCGCTTGGCGCCGGTTTCGCGCTGGCTCAAGGAACAAGCCGGCGGGCGGCTCTTGAACGTCCATCTCGGCCGCCCGCGCACTGCCTATCATCACTTCGACATGATCGTGACGACGCCGCAATACGGCCTGCCTTCGGCGCCGAACGTGACCACGCTGACCCTGCCGATCATCATGCATGACGACGCTGCGCTCGATGCCGAGGCGCGGCACTGGGAGCCGAAGCTGCGCCATCTACCGCGACCCTGGACCGCACTCTTCGTCGGCGGGCCGACCACACAGCTGCGCTTCGACCGGGCGGTCGGCAACGACCTGCTGGCCCGGGCGAAAGCCCATGTCGCCGCCACCAAGGGATCGTTGCTGGTAACAACCAGCCCACGCACCACGATGGAGGTCACCGATCTGTTCGAGAACGAGATGGGCGCAGGTCCGTTCGTGCATCGCTGGTCACGTCACGCCCCCAATCCCTATCAGGCGTTCCTGCGGCTGGCCGACGACTTCATCGTCACCAATGACAGCATGTCGATGATTGCGGAAGCGGTGGACATGATGAAGCCGCTCTATATCTTCAAGGTGCCGGTCCGCGTGAAGCGGAATCTGGGCCTGTTCCAGACCGTCCGGCACTATTTCCGCAGCCGCCGCGTGGACCGCCGGGTCGCCGGCCTGAAACCCGACCTCGCCGACTGGATCTACGACATGATGACGAAGTTCGGACATGCACGACCGCGCCGCAGCGTCGATGCCTTCGAGCGCCGGCTCTACCAGGCCGGGCTCGCCCGATCGCTGGGCGATGCCGGGGACATGGTCCAGCCGCGGGACTGGAATCCGCGCCGCGTTCCAAAGGAGGAGCGCGACATGGTGGTGGCCAAAATCCGCGATCTGCTCGCCGCCAAGCGCACCGAGCAGCAGGCCTGATCGATGATCGTCTGGATCGACGCGACCGCCGCGGATTCCACCCCGCCCGTCTTCGGCCTCAGCCTGCTGGAGCGCCACCTGCACGGGCTGCGCGCCTTGAAGCCCAGTCCTGCGCGGGTCATCGTCGATCTCGCCGCCGGGGCCGCGGAGCCGAAGCTCGGCGATAAGCGACTCTCTCGCCTGCCGCTCGAATGGCGGCGCAGCAACGATCCTTATGCCCTTCGCCTCGGGCAAATCGTCGCCGCGGCCCGCGCCGAATCCCTGCTTGTCCTCGATGCGACGACGCTCGGGGACCCGCGCCTCCCGGCTTCCCTCGCCGGCCGCACGGCCTCGACCGTTGTGCAGAGTCGCGAAGCCCGGGACCGTGCGGCGATCCTGTTTTCCGCGGCCGATCACGTGGAGATTGGCGCCGAGCTCGCGACCGATCCGACGAATACGGCGGAGCTCGCCGCGCGCCTCGTCGCGTCAGGCCGGATCTCAGCCTTCAAGGACGAAGAGTTCAGCGGCTTCGTGCGCCGCCTGCGCCGCACCCTACCCTACTATCTCTTCACCGTGGACGGACCGGAGCGCGCCGCCAAGCTGGAGCGGTTCCTGTTCTGGTCGAACTACAAGGGCTCGACCGACATCTTCACCCGCTATGTCTATCCACCCCTGGTCTGGCTGGCCGTCCGGCCGCTGGCGCGCTGGCGCGTCCATCCGAACTGGGTGACACTGCTCAGCATCGTCCTTGCCCTGGGCGCAATCCCCTGCTGGGCGAATGGCTGGTTCATCACCGGCTTCCTCATGGCCTATGGCATGAGCGTGCTGGATTCCGTGGACGGCAAGCTCGCGCGCTTGACCTTCACCGACAGCGTCAGTGGGAACTATCTGGACCACGGGCTCGACATGGTCCATCCGCCGCTCTGGTATCTCTCCTGGGCCTATGGTCTCGGGGTCGCCGCCGAGGGCTGGGGTTCACCGCTCGGCCAGGGCGCGATCGCAATCTTCGCGCTCTATGTCATCGACCGGCTGGTGCTGAAGATCTACCCTTACGTCTTCAAACGTGCCTTCCACACCCATTCGCGCATGGACGGCCTGGTGCGGAGCTTCATCGCCCGGCGCAACATCAGTCTGCCGCTCTTCACCATCGGCTATCTGATCGGTTTGGGGCGCGAAGCCTTCTTCCTGATCGTCGCCTGGCAAGCCGCCACGACGCTCTACCACGGAGCCCGTACCTTCTGGATCCTCTGCATCGAGAAGGCACAGCGAAAAGACCGTGCCCCGGTCGAAGTCGCGGCGAAGACGGTGAAGCTGGACTAGCGGCTAACTAATACCGCTCGTCCTGCGATGCGGCCTGCACGTCGCGGGCGTACCAGATTTTCTGCCAGCCACTGAGCTGTTTCGGCTCGAAGGCCTTCATCGGCAGTTCGGCGATGAAGTTGATGTAGCGGCGCGGGACGTTGGTGATGCCGCGCGGGCTGACGCCGTGCACTGCCTGCTCCGAATTGAGGAAGCAGGCATAGGCATTGGCTTCGTACTTGACGATCTTCACCATCTCGACGTCGCGATCCATGCTGCGATGCTTGATGAAGCGCGGGCTGCGGCGCCAGCGGTAGATCTCGAAGTCACCACCGGCAGTGTTGTCGACGGGGTCGCGGAAATAGAACAGCGCGCTGAAGATCTTGTCGCAGAGATCGACATGCGCCGGCTTGACGCTGCTCACCTCGGTCACCGGCGTGTTCATCACGAATTGGCAGTCAAGATGGATGTCGGCCTCGCCGGCAAAGCCGCGCGGCACGACGCGCCAGTCTTCGTAACGCCGCCCCATCCGCTCCTCGAGCTTCGGAAAGGCCTTACGGAACCGGTCGCCGAACAGGCGGACCACGTCGCGCCAATAGTCGCCCGAGGTGTGATACTCGAAGAACTCGCGCCAGAGCGGCGAGATCCGGCGGTCGTTCAGGACCTGCTTCACCGTCATCCGCACCGCTTGGTTGCTGGTGGCGCTGCGGCCGTCGAGGATCATCCCGAGGCTGGGAAACTCGGCTTCCAGCGCGGCGTAGACATCCGCCGGCACCACATTGCTGCGGGTGAAATGCGCATAGGGCGTATCGAAGATTTCCTCGCTGCGCACATCCGACAGCAGATGCGGCGCCCGCATCTGCGTTTCCTGCACTGCACTTGCCGCCACTGCTGCCGACATTCTTATCTCCACTCTTCTTCAGGCCGTCCCGAACGCTAAACCTGTTCAGTACTGCCCAGCCATATCCCGCTCCGCCGCAGCGTCAATCCGTCGCCAGCGCGCTTACGCGGCGCGTCGCTGCAGCAGGTCCAGCGCGTCGTGCCGGACATGATTGGCGGCCATCTCGCGCTTCACCAGGTCGACGTCGATGATGCCCTTTTCGAGGCATTCACGGAGCAGCGAGAAGAAGAGCTGCTCCTGCTTGGGGTCCGGATGCGGCTCATAGACATCCGGCTTCTTCTCCTTCATGAGGCGCCTCACCGCTTTCACGATGTTCCCCGGGAAGGTCTTCGGCTTGTTCGGCTTCAGCCGCACCGTGAAGCTGACGGGCAGACCGGTCTTCCAAGGCTGGGTGCGGCGATAGGTGTTGTGCAGGATCTTGGTCGACGGAGTGAGCTTGTCGAAGTCGTTCCATTCCGGCTCCAGGAAGCCGACGGTCTCCTCCGGCTCGTATTCGAGCTTGATCCACTTCATATAGTCTTTCTTAAACGCGAAGAGCTCATGGAAGGTCTGCTCAGCGTCCCAATGCGTCAGCTTGGGATTGTCGAGGAGCATCACGCTCGAGGCCCGGTAACCTTCGAGATCCTTGAAGGCCGGGCGCCATCGGCACATCAGCGCCTTGCCCTGCATGTCGCGGGTGAACAGGTCCCAGATATCGGCCAAGGCGAAGCAGTCCGGATCGATGACGACGGCGCGACCCTGGTAGCCCATGGCTTTCGGCGGGGTGAAGCGCAGCGGCGTGAAGGATTGCAGGTCTTCCGCCTTCCAGACCCGCTGCTCCGCGCCGCGCAGGAACGGCTCGCCGACATGGCTGGACAGCCAGGGATAGTCCCGTACGTGCATGATCTCGACCGAGAATTCGTCGGCATGCCGGCTGTTGCGCTTCAGCGCATAGGCCGCAATCAGGGCGCCGAGATACTGCTCGTCATTGGTTTGGATGAAGACCTTGTATTCCACCCCCAGCCATCCTTTCTGCCTTCGCTCCGCCCCCGCGGGGCTGCCGGTCCCTTGATGGCCCGCATGATAGGTTCGCCGCCCTCAGAGTGCAATCCAACCCACGGAAAATGCGCGTTTTTGCCGCAAAACTCCCACCCCGGCCATCAGCCGCGACCCCGCCCCTTGGCGGACGTTGACAAGCGGAGGCCGGATGTTAAGTAAGCCCACCCGCCAACCCGGCATGTCCCGAAAGGCTGCGGCGCCGATTCGCCGACCAATGACTGAAGACGAAGCCCTGAGTTCCTCGGCCCTTGCCAACGCCTTCCGGATCCTGCGGAAGCATGGGCTGTGGCGCCAGATTCCGCTGAGCCTCGCACTGGTCCTCTCGGGCTTCATGGAGGGATTGGGGATCACCGTCCTGCTCCCGATCCTCAAGGTGATCGACAATCCCCATACCGGCGCCGTGGGCAAGCCGGAACAGATCATTTTCTCGATCCTGGACACGCTGCACCTGCCGCGTTCCCTCGGCACTCTGGTCCTGATTTTCTCGCTCTGCATGCTCCTGCGTGCCGTCATTTCGCAGCAGACCTCCCGCTTCATCGGCCGCATGGTGGCCGAGATCGCCAGCGAACTCCGCCACGAGGTGCTGGATCGGGTGCTGCAGGCCCGCTGGTCCTATTTCACCGTCAACCCGGTCGGACGCTTCGTGTCCGCGGTGTCGGTCGAGTGCGTCTGGGCGGCCTACGTCTACCGCACAGCCCTCACCGTTCTGGCCGCCCTGATCCGCGCGCTGATCTACTGTGCGATCGGCCTGATGATCGATTGGCGCGCGGCGTTCGTCGCGATCGCGCTCGGCATCGGCCTTGGCGTGATCAACCGATACTTCAGCCGTGCGGGACGACGCGCCGGGCGCAACCAGCTGTTGGCGATGCGGGGCCTCTTGACCGATTTCGGCGATGTGATCACCGGCTTCAAGCCGCTGAAAGCGATGTCCCGTCACGAGACGCTGATCAAGGGCCTCGCGAAGGAAACCAAGATCATTCGGCGCAGCATGTACGACCTGGTGGTCTATCAGCAGCTTGCCAACGCCGTGCCGGATCTGCTGATCAACCTCGTCATGGTCGCCGCGGCCTATGTCTGCTTCCGGATCCTCGGCCTCGATCTCAACGCAATGCTGGTTTCCGGCATAATCGTGTTGCGCTTGATGTCGAGCGTCTCGACGGTGCAGAAGCAGATCCAGGACAGCGCTTCGTCGGAGAGCTTCTACTGGTCGCTGCAGGCGACGATCAACGAGGCCCGCGAAGCCGCCGAGACCTTCACCGGCCAGACGGTGCCGACACTGAACGACGCCTGCCGCTTCGACCGTGTCACTTTCTCTTACGGCGTGAAGCCGGTGCTGCAGGATGTCTCGCTGGATATCCCCGCCGGGCGCATCACCACGCTCATCGGGGAGTCCGGTTCGGGCAAGACCACCATCGCCGACCTGCTGCTAGGCCTGTTCGTGGTGGATTCCGGGCGGATCACTCTCGACGGCGTACCACTCAACGAGATTGACCTGCTGCGCTGGCGCAGCATGGTCGGTTATGTCACCCAGGAAGTTCTCCTGTTCAACGGCACGGTGTTCGACAACATTACTCTCGGCGATCCCGCTATTCCCGAAGCGGATGTCCGGGCTGCGCTGGCCGATGCCGGCGCGCTCGACTTCGTCGACGCCCTGCCCGACGGCTTGCATGCGCCGGTCGGTGAACGCGGCGCCATGCTGTCCGGTGGGCAGCGGCAGAGGATCGCGCTCGCGCGTGCCCTGGTGCATCGCCCGGCCTTGCTCATCCTCGATGAAGCGACCAGCGCGCTCGATCCGGAGACCGAAGCGGAAATCTGCCAGACCGTGCGCAGCCAGGCCGGCAAGCTGACGGTCTTGGCGATCACCCATCAGCCAGCCTGGGTCGCGATCGCCGACCGTGTCTATCGAGTGATCGAGGGTCGGGTCGAAGCGGCCGACAACACCGAGCTCACGCCGACCCTTGCGCCAGTGAAGGCTCAGCTTCTCTGACCAGCCCGGCGCGCATTTCGTAGACCCTATCGGCCGCGTCGACCCAGATCGACTGGTGGGTGATGGCGAGGAACGTCTTCTCGCCGACCAGCTTGCGGATCCCGTTCGCGATCTCGACTGCGGTTTCGCGATCGAGCGCGCTGGTCGCTTCGTCCAGGATCAGGAATTGCGGATTGTTGCAGAGCGCCCGGGCGATCGAGAGCCGCTGGCGCTGGCCGCCGGAAAGCAGGCTGCCGCGCACCCCGATCACATAATCGACTCCGTCTGGCAGCGCCGAAACGAAATCCCAGGCATCTGCTGCTTTCAGCGCGGCGATCACGCTCTCGCGGCTGATCCGCTCGTCACCCAGGGTCACGTTCTTGGTGATGCTGTCGTTGAAAAGCACCGTCTCCTGGGGGATGTAGCCGAGCTGCCGCCGCCAGGCGAGCGTGTCGATCGCCTCGAGATCGGTATCGCCGACCATAACCTTGCCGCTGTCGGGCTTGTTCAAGCCGATCAGCACGTCGGCAATGGTGGTCTTGCCGGCGCCCGACGAGCCGATCACGGTGGTGACGGCATGCGGGGGCACTTCGAGATCGACATGGGTCAGGATCGGTCGCTCGCTATAGCCGAACGTGACGTCCTCGAGCCGGATTCCCTTGTCGAACCGCGGCTCGGCGCCGCGATGCAGCGGTTCCGCCTCCGCCTCGGTCTCCTCGATCAACCGGATCATTGACCAGAAGGCCGAGGATTCGATCATCACCCGCTGCATCGCGCCACGCACGTCGCCGATCGCACCGGACAACCCGACCAAAACCAGGATGGAACCCAGGATCTGCTGCATCGACATGCCGAAGACAGTGTGCTGGACATAGATGCCGCCCATCAGGAAGACGATGAAGATCGGATCCTGGATCGCCTTGACCATAGACTCACTGTAGGTCTCGGCCGCCAAGGCCACGCGCAGCGCCTCCACATTGCGGCGGAACGACTGGGAGACGAAACCGTGCCGGTTCATCGCCTTCAGCGCCTTGATGTTGGTGAGGACGTCCGTGACACCCTGGTTAAGCAACCGGGTCTGCTTGGTCTTTCCCCGTCCCGCCGTGCGCGCCATCTTCATGAACCGGCTGACGCCGAGCCAGAGCACCACCGCAACCGCAATTCCCGCCAGAAAGAACTGCCACGAGATCCAGAACGCCATACAAAGATAGACGATGGCCTTGATGGTCGCGGCGATGACGTTGCCCGAGACCTTGTAAGCGGTCGAAGCGCGCGTGCCGTCCGCGCCGATCGCCGTTGTGAAGCGGGCATTGGGCTGTGAGGTGAAGAACGACCAGCGTGCGCGCACCGCGGCATTGATCAGGCGGAGTCTGAGCTCGGTGGTGACCTTGGCGACCGAGCGCCCGATGAAGATCGTGGCCGCGGCCGTGAGGGCAAAGCGCAGCAACGAGACGACCACGATCACGCCGAGCAGGACCTCAACGGTCAGCGGCAGTCCCAAGGTTTGCAGCGCGGTCACCACCGTGGCGCCCATCGAATGCGAGGTCGCCGCACTGCCGCCCGAAATCAGGCCGACGATCGGCCAGAGGCTGGCGATGCCCACGCCTTCGACGGCGCCGGTCAGCAGCACTATGCCGATGATCAGCAGCTCGCGCTTCCAGCCGTTGTAAAAGAAGATACGGAAGGCGTTCTTCATACGGTGGCGGCTTCCTGCACGGCATTGACGATCGCCTTCGGCACCGCGAGCTTCGCCGCTTGCTGCACCGCCGTCTCGGCAAAGCGCCGATCGATCTTGGTCACCACGCCGGTCACCTGCCGCAATCCCAAGATATGCGCCGCGGCCATCCGATGCGTGCCTCGCCGCACCAGCACGAACCTGCCCGTAGCGCCGATCCCGAAGCACATATGGTCCGCGCCCTCATAATGGTAGCCGTTGTCGCGCATGCTTTCGAACATCGTGAGATAGCCTCGGTAATAGGCCTCGATTTCGGCCTCGCTGGTGATGCGCCCGCCGCGGACCAGAGGCGGTCGTCCCGCGGCGAGCGAGGCCAGCAGCCAGTGTCCCAGCCGAGTCGCGCGCCAGTCGGCTCCATGCCGAGCGATATCCTCCATGTCGCGATAGGTGTAAAGCGCCGCGACCGGGGTCGAAGGGAGCGCGTCGAGCCCGCGCACCAGGAACCGGCTGCGCAACCGGGCCGCCGAGCCAGAATCCAGCTTTCGCGCGACCCGCTGCGGGTCCACCGTGACCTTCAATTGACCGCCGAACAGCCGCAGGGCCCCCGCCGAGGTCCACGCTGGGTTGCCCAAGCTCGGCCAGAGCCTTAACGAAACCGGCGCCATACGGCGCCGGAGGTCTTCCATGAGGTCGGGCATCGACCGTTCAGTATCCCCAGAGATGCTGCAATCCGACCGCCCCGCCCGGCGACAGACCGAGGACATGGGCGTTGAGATCCGCGTCAGCCGACTTTACCTGCAAGGTGGCTATGCCGCTGGCACCGAGATGCTGGGCGAGATTGGGCAGCACGTCGTCCAGCCAGACCACGGCGGAGCCGAAGGCCGGCAGGGTCAGGAAATGCGACAGCCGCCGGCCGGCATTGTTGATCGCGCTGATCTCCACATCGGCCGGCATGTCGTAACGCAGGTTGCCGCTGGCATTGGCGACATAGACGCCGGTGCGATACCCTCCCTTGGTCCGCACCCGTCCAATAACGTTGGTGCGGCCGATGACGCCGATCGAGGGATGCAGCCAATGCGGCAACGTTGGCACCACGGCACCGAGATTGCGCCAGGAATTCTGAAACTCGGTATAGTCCTGGTCGCTGGTCTTCAAATGCCGCACCAGCATGTCGGCCGTGGTGACCAGCCGCTGCGGCGCCAGGCCGATCTTTAGGTGATCGGGCGCCACCAGGGCGGTCACCGCCTTGGCGCGGTCGGGGCTGTTCCACGTCTGGAGCACATCTTCGATCAGGATTGCCCCGACCACGTCCTTGTGATAGGCAAACTCCCCCAGCGACTTCCCCGCCGCATCGTAGCAGCGCACGAGATAGTCCGCGAACGGCGGGTTCGAAGCGTCGAAGTTGAAGCCGAAGGCGAGATCGTCCTGGCCCCAGCGGACTGGCAGGGCGACGGGATTGATCAGGAAGCCGGCCTCGACCGTCTTCTTCACGATCTCGAGCTCTTCCGGTTTGAAGGCGATGTCGGCACGATCATCGACGCCCACGCGGCAGAGGTGATTGGCGGCAATGCTGCCCTCGCGCCCGGAAAGCCCCTCTTCCAATGCGTACCAGAACGACGTGCCATAGCCATGGTAGGCGGCGGCGAAATAGCGCCGATCGGTATCGTTGGTCGGCTTGCGCTCGAAGTCCACGACCTCCACGGGGCGCTTGCGCGAACGGCGCTGTTGCTTCTTGGCCGCGCCCGTCCCGATCGCGATCGTATCGTTGCTGCCCATGTCGAGATCGTAGTTCGGCACGGTGATCAGTACATGCCCCTTGTTGCGGACCACGTCCTCGATCAGGCGAAATTCCTGCAGCCGGTTCGGATTCTTGAAGAACTGGTGCGAGCCGTGGATGATCGTGAAGGAGTCCTTCCAGAACACGTCGCCGCAGATCCGGAACCGGTAGTGCCGGCCGCGCGTGAGATAGGGATGCGCCACCCAGATCTTCAAGCAGACAGGCCCCTCGCGCCGGCCGTCGGGACCGACGCCGGCCAGGGTGTTGAGATTGAGCGCGACCGACTGATTGGGTCCGAGGATACGATAGCCGCGCTTGATTCCGCTCTCGGCGATCACCTCGAAGCGGAACTGCAGGTCGTCCTTGATGCCGAAGAACTCTTCGAAATGGTTGAACACCAGCGCGTCGACATCGTCGATCTCGATGGGCACCGCCGCGGTGCCGCCGCAGAACTCCCAATTGTCGGCGACCCAATGCACCGGCAGTTCCGGCATCCTTGCGCCGACCTCGCGCACCGCGAAGCGGAAGCGCGTCGCAACATCCGCACCGCCCACCACGATCGCATCGAGACCGCGCATGATCTCGGCGCTGAGCCGCTTCGCGCCGGCCGGAATGTCACTCACGAAATCGGTGGAAATCCAGGTCTGCGTCAGATCAGGTCCCTGGGCCGCCATCAAGTCGGCGAAGCCCCGATCGCCGAACACGCCGACACGGCGCGCACCGTCGGCCCGCAGCAGCTTCAGCACGTCGGCGATCGATTGATTGACCTTGGTCTTGCTGTCGGGCTGGCCGCCGGCCGACGGGTGGCTCCCGGCCTTGAACTTGCCCTTCTTCGTTTTCGCCTTGGTGCCGGTCAGCCAGTCCAGATTGAACAGCGTACGCAGCGTGCTGCCCGAACCGTTGCCGGCGCTCCCGGCGATATGCAGATCCGACGTCTTCATGGTCAAATACGGCCGCGACGGGTGCCCGGCCCTCCCCGCGTCAGGGGCGGTCGAAGGCTGCTCTCGCGCCTTGAGATCGCACCGGACATTTGCTATGCACACACAAATCCTAGGGGCCGTGCTGCCCCTCCGCAATCTATCATTTGTGCGGCATATTATCATCGGTGCGACCAAAGGTCCCCCAAGGTTCAACTATGACACTGACCGCGACGCCGACAACCAGCGCCCAACTGGCGCTGCGGCGGGCTGATTTTGAAACGCTTTGGGAAGGGCTCGATTACGCGGGCCGCGGCGACGCCGGATTCAATTTCTTCAGCGCTCGTGGCGAACTGAAGCAGGTGCTCACCTACCGCGAGCTGCGCGAACGCGCGCGCGCGCTTGCGCAAAGGCTGGCTGCGCTCGGACTGGCGCGCGGCGATCGCATGGTCATGGTGGCGGACACGATCCCGGACTTCTGCGTCACCTTCATGGCGACGCAATATGCGGGAATCCTGCCGGTGCCGGTTGCCATTCCGACCAGCCTCGGCGGCCGGGCGGCCTATGTCGAGCAGCTCCGCCATCAGATCGAAGGCTGCAGCGCCAAGGTCGCATGGGCGCCGGACGACCTTCTTCCTTTCCTACGCGAGGCGTCGGATGGTCTCGCGCTGAGGCTGGTCGGCGGCAGCGCAGACTTCGCTTCCCTGCCGGCAGGCGGTGCGGATTTGCTGCCCTTCACCAAGAATGAGGCGAGCTACCTGCAATATTCATCAGGTAGCACGCGGTTTCCGAAGGGCATCGACATCCCGCAGCGCGTGCTGATGGCGAATGCCTTTGCGATCGGCAATCACGGACTCCAGGTCCGCGGCGGCGATCGCTGCGCTTCCTGGCTGCCGTTCTATCACGACATGGGCCTGGTCGGGTTCATGCTCACGCCGATGCTGAACCAGCTTTCAGTCGATTATCTCGCGACCCGCGATTTCGCTCGGCGCTCGCTCACCTGGCTCAATCTCATCTCGGAAAACCGCGGGACGCTCGCTTATAGCCCGAGCTTCGGCTACGACCTCTGCGTCCGGCGTCTGCGGGACGGCACCGAGTTCAACGGCGATCTCTCGTCCTGGCGTGCAGCCGGAATCGGGGGCGACATGGTGCAGCCGGCGGTTCTGAAGCGCTTCGCCGAGGCCTTCGGCTCGTTCGGCTTCCGCGAAACCGCCTTCTGCCCGAGCTATGGAATGGCGGAAACGACACTCGCCATGACCTTCGCGCCGCTGGAAGAGATGTACACGCTGGATCACATTTCGCGTAGCGAATTGGAGCGCGACCGCGCCGAACCGGCAGCGCCCGGCGCGGAATCTCGCGGCTTCATCGCCTGTGGTCCGGCATTGCCGGGCCATGAGCTGGAAGTGCGCGACGCCGCTGGAAAGCCGCTGCCGGAGCGTCGTATTGGCCGGATCTATTTCCGCGGCCCCAGCGTCATGCGGGGCTATTTCAACCAGCCGGAGCTGACCCGCGAGACCCTGTCGCCGGACGGCTGGCTGGACACCGGCGATCTCGGCTATTTGCTGAACAGCCAGATCGTGATCACCGGCCGCGCCAAGGATCTCATCATCCTCAACGGCCGCAACATCTGGCCGCAGGACCTCGAATGGGCGGCCGAGGACGGCGTCGCCGAGCTGCGCCGCGGCGACGTCGCGGCCATCGCGGTCGAGAACGCGCAGGAAGAGGATGCCGAGCGCATCGTCGTCCTGGTGCAATGCCGCACCAGCGATCCCGAGGCCCGCGCCAAGCTGCAGCGCGAGGTTGCCGCCGTGCTGCAACAGTCGATGGCGGTCGAAGCCAACGTCGTTCTGGTGCCGCCGCATGGCCTGCCGCAAACCTCCTCCGGCAAGCTCAGCCGCGCCAAGGCCAAGGCGAATTTCCTCGGCGGCGTCTACACGCCCGCCGATACGGCGGCCTCAGCCTAAGCACCATGGGAAAACGGGTCGCCGTCACCGGGGCGACCGGTTTTGTCGGATCCCATGTGATCCGCAACCTCACTGCTGCAGGCCATCAGGTCCGCATTCTCGCGCGCCGCATGCCGATAGCCGCGCTGACGCCCGGGAAACCGCTGGAGGTCGTGCTCGGCGATCTCGACGACCGCCCGGCACTGCGCCGTCTGGTCGCCGATGTCGATGCCGTGATCCATGTCGCCGGCATCATCAAAGCGCGCCATGCCGGTGAATTTTATAAGGTCAATGTCGAGGGCACCCGTCATCTGGCGGTGGCGCTCTCCGACCTCTCGTCGGATCTCCGGGTCGTCCACATTTCGTCTCTGGCAGCACGGGAGCCCGGGCTTTCGCCCTACTGCGCCAGCAAGCGCGGCGGCGAGGATGCGATCGGCACTCTGCCGAACCCGGCGCGGCTCACCATCCTGCGCCCGCCGGCGGTCTATGGTCCGGGCGATGCCGAGATCTTTCCGCTGTTCAAGGCCGCTTCGCTGGGGCTCTGCGCCTATCCGGCTTCACGCCAGACCCGACTCTCCTTGATCCATGGCGCGGATCTCGCGGCGGCGATCGTCGCCGCCATCGATACGGTCCTGCCCGATCCGGTCTACGAGCTCGATGACGGCCGGGCCGGGGGCTATGCCTGGGCCGAAATCGGCACCGTGCTTTCCGCTGCACTGGGCCGGTCGGTGCGGATGATCCGGGTTCCGCGCCCGGCCATGACTGCGATCGCGGCCGGTGTGGAACTGCATCGCAAGCTCGCCAGGTCGCTTACCGCCCTCTCCCTCGCCAAAGTTCCGGAGCTCTACCACGCCGACTGGGCCGCCCGGGGACCCCGGCTCGAGGACCGAACGGCGTGGAAACCAGCCTTCGATCTCACAAAAGGTTTTGCCGATACGCTGGCGTGGTACCGCGCTATAGGTTGGCTCCGTTAACCAAATCCCATACGAAATCCAGGCGCCAACCCATTGATTCGGACCGATTGTTACATTGCGTAACAAAATGTCATTTCACCAAATCGCCGCAATTGGGTGACAAGTGACCCCGCAAGCGTCACGTAAGTCGACGCGGATGGGGCGGTTCGGGGTCCCCGGGCAACTAGAGATATCGGAAAGCATTTTGGCTGCAGTCGCAATCATGGGCATGGAAGCACCGACCGAGGACTCTGTCCTCGCCGAGATCATCAACGCGCTTCTGCCCTTCAAGAAGTCGGATGCGCCCATCACGGCCGATACCGAGATCGCCCGAGACCTCAAACTGGATTCGCTCGCGGTCATGGACCTTCTGATGGTGCTCGAAGACAAATTCGACGTGTCTATTCCGCTGAATATGGTCGCGGAAATCACGACGGTCGGGCAGCTCGCGAAGGCCATTCGCGATGAAAAGGCGGGGGCATAACGATGGGTTTGTTCGATCGGTTCCAGGAATTGCGCACGGCGCACGGCCACATCAAGGCCTGTGGCGCCGATCCGTTCGGCGTGAAGATGGATCGCATCCTGTCCGCGACCGAGGCCGAGATCGAAGGTCGCGCGACCATCCTCTGCGGCAGCAACAATTATCTGGGCCTCACCTTCGATGCCGAGAGCGTCGCCGCGGCCCAGGCCTCGCTGGAGAAGTTCGGCACCGGAACGACCGGCTCGCGCATTGCCAACGGCTCCTACGCCGACCACAAGGCGCTCGAGCAGGATCTGGCCGACTTCTACGGCAAGCAGCACTGCATGGTCTTCACCACCGGCTATCAGGCCAATCTCGGTGCGATCTCGACCCTGGCCGGCCCCGGCGACTATCTGCTGGTGGATGCCGACAGTCACGCCTCGATCTACGACGCCTGCCGCCTCGGCCATGCGACGGTGATCCGCTTCAAGCACAACGACCCGGCCGATCTCGACAAGCGTCTGGCGCGCCTCTCCAAGGAGCCGGGCAACAAGATCGTTGTGGTCGAAGGCATCTACTCGATGCTGGGTGATCACGCTCCGCTGAAAGAGTTCGTCGCCGTCAAGAAGAAGCACGGTGCCTATCTGCTGGTCGATGAAGCTCACTCGATGGGCGTCATGGGCAAGACCGGCCGTGGCTGCCTGGAGCATGACGGCGTCGATGACGATGTCGATTTCATCACCGGCACCTTCTCGAAGTCGATGGGTGCGATCGGCGGCTTCCTGATCTCCGATCATCCGGATTTCGACATCCTGCGCGTCGCCTGCCGGCCCTATATGTTCACCGCCTCGCTGCCGCCGGCGATCGTCGCCTCGGTGCGCGCGTCCCTGGCGCGGCTCCGCGCCGAGCCGCAGATGATGACCCGGCTCTGGGAGAACGTGGACACCCTCTATGACGGTCTGCAGGCCGCTGGCTTCCGCCTCGGCAAGCAGCGCGGTCCGGTGGTTGCGGTTCATATCAACGGCCCGGAGCTCGCCGCCATGGCTTGGCACGGTCTGCTCGAAGCCGGCGTCTATGTGAACCTGGCCCTGCCGCCGGCAACGCCCAGCGGTACCGCCCTGCTGCGTTGCTCGGTCTGCGCGGCGCACAGCACGGCGCAGCTCGAGAAGGTTATCGAAGCGTTGATCCATGTGGGACGTCAGCTCGGCATCATCCCGGCCGAGGACGGCGCAGGCCAAGTCAGGGCCGCTGCCGAATAGCCGGGACGACCGAGCTTAGGGGGAAGCCGGCCAGCCCAGCGCTGGCCGGCTTTTTTTGAGCTCCGGCGGCTGCGTTAACGAATCCGGCCGCGACGATGCGTCCCGCAACATGGGTGGCCGGAATCACCCATCTTCTGGTAAAGAACCGTTACACAAGGCGGCTTCGGCCGCGCGTATTTGATTTTGGACATGCAGAACCTGGATTTCACCTATTCGGAAGCGGTCAACGAACACTTCCAGCGCCGGCGCGACATCCTGAAGGCGCATCCGGAAGTGCGGCGGCTGATCGCCAAGAATCCCTGGACCGCGGCCTGGGTGATCGGCCTCGGCGCGGTGCAATTCGCTCTCGCCGCCTATCTGACCGCAGCGCCTTGGTGGGTGATGCTGCTGGTCGCCTATTTCGTCGGCGCGGTGATCAACCATGCGCTTTACGTGCTGATGCACGAATGCACCCATGACACGGTCTTCGAAAAAGCGCTCTGGAATCGGGTGCTGGGCATTGCCTGCGATTTTGCCCTGGCGCTGCCGAGCGCGATGGCCTTCCGCAAATACCACCTGATGCACCACAAGTATCTCGGCCAGTACGAGCGCGATCCCGATATCGTGCTGCACGGCGAGGCGAAGCTGATTGGCAATGCCTGGTGGCGCAAGGCGCTCTGGATTGCGGGCCTCTCGATCTCCCAGATGCTGCGGCCGCTCAAGGTAAAGATGCTGATCGGCAAGCCGATTGGCGACCGCTGGATGACCGCGAACATGCTGATCCAGATCGCGGTCGATGTGGCGGTCGTCTACTTCTTCGGCTGGACCGCCCTGCTCTATCTCATGCTCTCGACCTTCTTCGCCCTTGGCCTCCACCCGATGGGCGGCCGCTGGATTCAGGAGCACTACTCCGTCGACCGCGCACAGGACACTCACTCCTATTACGGCCCGCTGAACAAGCTCTGCTTCAACATGGGCTATCACGTCGAGCACCACGACTTCGCCAATGTGCCGTGGAACAACCTGCCTAAGCTCCGCAAGGTCGCCGGCGAGTTCTACGACAATCGTTTCTACTATCGCTCCTGGATCGCGGTGGTGCTGGGCTTCATCTTCAATCCGCAGATGTCGGCCTACAGCCGCGTCATCCACCGTCAGTCGGTCCCGAACAAGCAGGCGGCGGAGTAACTAGCGGAACGCGCCCATCCGATAGAGCCGCCAGGCTAGGCCCGGTGCGGCCAACAGCGGGTGCCGGCGCTGCCAGTCGGTCACCGGCACGGTCTTGCCGGAATGGCGCTGGATCTTCCACAATGCGTAGTCGAGCCCGCCGTCGAAGGTGAAGATACCTTTGACGATACGCAGCAGGTTCAAGGTCTTGCCGAGCCGCCGCCGCCGCTTCCATTCCGCGGCGGCCTGCTCCGGCGACATCTCGGGCCGTCCGAGCTCGTCGAGCACGAGCGGCGTCAGGCGCTCATAGCGGGCCTGGTCGTTCTCAAAGATCTTGACGGCGCGATCCGCCCCTTCCGGGCGCAGCTCCGATGCATAGGTCTCGCGCAGGGCGCGGGTCCACAAGATGCGGGCGTCGCGAGTCGCCGGCTCCAGCGGCCAGGCACGGCGCAGCATCGTACGCACCGCGTCCATGCAGGCGGTCACGATGCGCTCCGCGGTCGCGGCGTCGCGTGCCCAGACGATCCGCGCCGGCTGGGCATAGCGGGCCCAGACCGAGACATTCTGCGTCTCCGGCCGGCAGAAGCGCGCGAAATCCTCGAGCGAGATCACGACGTACTTGGCCCGGATGTGGATCCCCTGCCACACCGTCTCGCAATAGAAGGCATTGGGCGGCAGCAACCGATTGGCGACGCTGAGCCAACGCTTGTCATAGGCACGATCGTAGTCGTCCACCAGCACATAGAAGTCGAGCAGGTTGTCGACGAGCTCCGCTTCCGGCGATCGCAGGCAGGAGCCGTAGAACAGCACCGCGACTGCTGCCCGCTCGTAGCGCGCACGCAAGACATCGGCGATCGCATGCACCGTCGCCGCGACCGGGCGGTTCAGCTCTTCGCTCAAGGTCTCGCGCAACACCTGCGCCATGAACCCTCAGTAACGGGTGAAGGTGATGGTCGGGCCGACCGAGAGCTTGAATCCCGGCCCACCGTCGGTCTCCAGGAACTCGCCGTCGAACACGACCGGCGAGCTCAGGTCGCACTCAAGCTGTTCCGCGCGATGGCTGCAATAGCCATGAGACTCCATCCAGGGCCGCGGCTTTCCGCGCAAGGCGGGCAAAGCTGCAAGGGCGAAGCGGCGCGGCGGATGGCTGATCGTGGTGATCCGCATCCGTCCCGGGCCCTGGCCCCAGAACGGCCGGATGCCGGGCAGGATCTGCGTCAGCGTGGTGGCGACGATCAGGAACAGGTCCTGCGGCGGCGCTTCCTTGCCGTCCAGGCTGAGCGCCACCTGCTCGCCCATGAAGCCCGACTTTTCACCGGGCCCGTAGCGCAGCACCCGCAACACCGACAGCAGGATGCCGATCTTGCTGGCGAGGCTCTGCGTGAAGCCCATCCCGTGCACTTTGCGCCGCCCCAGGATCGTGCCCTGGTAGAAGGCGATGGCGCCGAGCAGGAAGCCGTGGATGAGCGGACCGCCGTCACTCAAGTCCAGCGTCATCACCGGGCGCTGGACGGTCTCGCCGGGATCGCCCGCCTCCACCCGCTCGATCAGCCGCTTCAAATGCGGCGTCGGCAGCTCGGTCTCGCCGAGATCCCGGGCGATGACATTGGTCATACCGGCCGAGAGCAGGCTGAGCTTCGGCATTTCGGCGAACGGCTTGTCGTTGATGAGTGCACTCACCGAGGCCTGCACGGTGCCGTCGCCACCACTGATGCAGAGATGCGTCACGCCCGCTGCCGCCATCTCCTTGAGGCATTCGCTCAAGTCGGAGATATCGTGGAAGGCGAGATGCTTCACCTGCGGGTGATCGTGCAGCAGCGCGGAAAATTCCGACAGCGAAGTCCGGTTGCGCCGGCTGTGCGCATTGCTGATGACGCCGATCCTGGCGCTCATGATTTCATCGGCTCGCTGAGCCAGGAGACCGGCGCGCGTCCCATTGCCTTCACCAGCGAGGCCTGGAGGATCCGAATCGTGTGGAAAGCGAAGGAGAACAAGGTCCAGATCGCGACCGCCACGAAACCCTCGCGGGGCGAGTCCAGGATGATCGCCACCGTCAGGATGAAGAGATTGGGATTGCGCCTTGCGGTGATCTCGCGGAACCAGGAATCGATCGGCCGCCAGATATGGATCTCGATCCCGTGCAGCCAGGTGAAGAGCCCTTCCTGCAACCGCCCGCCGACATAGCCGACGATGACCACCAGCAGCGAGAAGCTGAGAAGGGAATCCGAAAAGCCGAGATTGTCGAGGATGAGCCCATGGTACCAGGCCCAGTACCAGAAAGGCGGATGGATGAGGTCGATGCCGTGGTCGAAGATGTTGCCGAACGGCGTCGAGCGCAGCGTCACGCGTGCCAGCTTGCCGTCAACCGTATCGAGGAAGCACATCCCCCAGGCGCAAAGGAGGCCGAGCGCGAAGTGCCCCTGCCAGAACAAAGCCATTGCCAGCAGGACCAGGATCAGGCTCACCGCCGTCACCAGATTGGGCGAGATGCCGAACCGGGCGCAGAACCGTGTCACGTGAAACGCCGGCCAGGGCCAAACCCGCTTGGTCACGAAATCGGTGACGCCTTTATAGGCGCCGTTGAACATCCGCCGCTCGATCGCGATTGCCGGCATGGAGTCCACGCGCATCAGGTAGGGCGGCGAGCGCCGGCGCAGCGTCTTGTTATAGGTGCTGGCCAAGCCCGCCGCGTCCACGCGCCGCAGCTCCGCCGGCAGGGCGTTGGCGTCGCCCGAGGCGAGTGCGGCCGCCACGACCGGCGCCTGGGCGGCCTCGCCGAGATGCGCCGCCACCGGCCCGCCGGCCGCTGCGGTCAGCAGCAGGCCCGGCTGGCGTAGCAAGGCCGGAATCAACATCTCATCGAAGATGAAGTCGTCGCGGATCAGCACCATGGCGTCCGCAGCTTGCGCAGCGCCGGCACGGCTGAGCGCCCGTTCCAGCCTCTCCCGTGCGGTCATGCCCCAGAAACGCCGAGCCTCACCCGCCGCTGGATCGACCGCGGCCGGGCCGGCCACGATCCGGACGCTCGGCCGTTCGGGAATCCTGTCGCTCATTCAAAACGTTAACGAATCTGCCACAAGGGCGGGAAATCACCGGGCCTGAGATAGCCTTATCCTCTTATGGGCGTCCACCTGAATTACCGCAGGAAAATCAAGGCTTGACCGGATTCCGGGTTCAGGACCATCTAGCCGCTCAACCAACCCGGAATCCGAGGCGCTGGCGTGCCGAGCCTGACTCTCGCCCATATCTCCGATCTCCACATCGGGCCGCTGCCACGTGCCGGGTTGCGCGCGCTCGCTGGAAAACGGGTGACCGGGTTTCTGTCCTGGCGCCTGAAGCGCTCGAAGATCCACCGCCGCGAGGTCCTGGATGTGCTCGCAGCCGACTTGGCCCAGCAGAAGCCGGATCACATCGCCGTCACCGGCGACCTCGTCAACATCGCCCTGCCCGATGAGTTCGCCCAGGCTCAGGCCTTCCTTCAGACGATCGGATCGGCCGATCACGTGACCGTCGTTCCCGGCAATCACGACGCCTACGTCTCGCTGCCCTGGGCTCAGGCGGCTGGCCTCTGGGACGCCTATATGACCGGCCGGCATGGCGACGGCGCCGATCGGCCGCCGCGCGATGTGCGTGACTTTCCTTTCGTACGCCGCGTCGGCGGCATCGCGCTGATCGGCGTCTCGACAGCTTTGCCGACCCGGCCATTCAGCGCCGCGGGGGAACTCGGGCCGGAGCAGATGCAGCGCCTAGACAGCATCCTGGAGGAACTGGGCGAGGCCGGTGCCTTCCGCATCCTCCTCATTCACCACCCCCCGTTCGGGGGCGGCGCTTATAAGCGCAAGAGCCTGCGCGACGCGGCGACCCTGGCGGAGGTCATCCGCAAGCGCGGCTGCGAGCTGATGCTGCACGGCCATACGCATATGTCGCAGCTCGGCCGGATGCAGGGACCGAGCACGTCGGTGCCGGTAATCGGCGTGCCGTCGGCTTCGGCGGTGTTGACCGACCACCGCGACCCCTCGCGCTATCACATCTATCGGCTGTCGCGGGGCGAGCGCGACGACGGCGCTTGGACCCTTTCGGTCTCCATGCGCGAGCTGAAGGCTGACGGCTCTGGCTTCGCGCCGATCGGCGAGATCGTGCTGCTCGGCGAAACCAACCCGCCGGTGCTGCAGCAATGCGCCTGATCGACGCCTACATCCTGCGTCGAGTGCTCATGCCGCTGCTGGCTGCGGTCGCTATCGCCATGGCGGCGCTGCTCATGCAGCGACTGATCCATCTCCTGGATCTCTTTGCTAACCGCGGCAGCCCGCTCTCGATCATCCTGAAGATGCTGGGGAATCTGGTGCCGTTCTATCTCGGCATCGCCCTGCCGGCGGCGCTATTCATCGGCGTGCTCTATGCCGGCTCGCGTTTGTCCAGCGACAGCGAGCTCGATGCCATGCGGGCGAGCGGCATGTCGCTGATGCGGCTGATCGCGCCGGTCCTGGCTCTCGCACTCGTGCTGGTCCTCATCAGTTCCTATCTGCTCGGCTGGCTGCAGCCCTATACCCGTTTCGGATATCGCGCTCTGGTCCATCTCGTCACCGATACGCAATGGGATTCCGCCATCGAGCGCGGCGCCTTCTTCAGCGGATTCGGCGGCAAGACCATCCTGATCGGCGACATTTCCGACGGTGGCCAGACGCTGTCCAAGATCTTCGTCAAGGAGAAGGATGATACTGGGCGCAATATCGTCCTCACCGCGGAGCGCGGGGATCTGCTGAAGCAGTCCGACTACTCCTTGGTGCTGTCGCTGCACAACGGAATCCGCTCGGAAACTTCGCCGAATGGCGATACCACGCGAGCGATGACCTTCGATCAGCTCGACCTGCCTCTGGAATCGATCGCACCGGATCCATTCCGGCCGCGTGGCGAGAAGGAATCCGAACTCACCTTCACCGAGCTCGTCCATTTCTATTTCAACACGCCGCCCTATCTCGATATCGAGGACATCACCGCCGAGCTGCATGAGCGCCTCGTGCGGACGGTCTCGATCTTCTTCCTGCCCTTCCTCGCCTTCCCGGTCGGGATTTCTTCGCGGCGCACCTCGAAGAGCGTGCGGATGATCGTCGGTGTGCTCTTCCTGATCTTCTATTACGAGATCCTGCAGTTCGGCGAAGCCATGGTCCGCCGGCAAGCCTTGGGGCCGATCCCGGCGCTATGGGTGCCCTGCGCTATCTTCGCCGGCTGCAGCCTCTGGCTGTTCTGGGTGGCCGATCGGCGACCGGGCCAGGACCCGCTCGTCCATCTGTTCGACGGGTTGAACGCAATCGGCGCCAGGCTGCGCCGGCTGCTGCCGGCGCGCATGCGCAAGGTGCCGGAATGAGCACGTTCAGCCGCTATATCTTGCGCGTGTTCTTCGCCCAGATGGCACTGCTGCTGATCAGCTTCACCGCGCTGCTGCAGGTCTTCGACCTCTTGTCCAACAGCATCGACGTGCTGAACCGCGGCGATAACCACTTCAGCGCCCTCGCACTCTATGCCGTGCTCCGGCTTCCGGAGATCGTGAGCTTCCTGACACCCTTCGTGGTGCTGATGGCGACCTTGATGACCTTGAGCCGGCTCGAGCGCGACAACGAGATACTGGCCTTCAAGGCCGCCGGCGCGCCCTACAACGCCGTGCTGCTTTCCTTTCTGCCGGCGGTGATCCTGGTCGGCATCGCGCATTTCGTGCTGGCAGACCAGATCGTGCCGCGCGCGATCAACGCCATGGTCCAGCGCGACATCTATGTCGATCGCTCCTCGAAATCCGACGATACCGCCGTCTTCATCCAGGATGGCCGCTCGGTCGTCGAAGTCACCAATGTCGGCAAGTTCGGTTCGACCTTGAAGGACATGCGGATCTACGAGCGCGGCGACAACGGCATCCTCAAGCATGTACGCCAGGTCGCCGAGGCGCAGTATGACACCAAGCTTCGCCAATGGGCGCTGACCGATGTCTGGACCACGACGATCGTGCCCGATCATCCTTCGCAGGCTGTCCATAACGCCAGCATGACTTGGGAGACCAGCCTCACCCCGGCGGAGTTCTCCAACCTGATCGAGCTGCCCCAGGCAATGACACTCGCCAAGATCTGGTCCTTCGCCAAGGCCGCTGATGTCGGCGTCCGGCCGACCTATTTTTACGAAGCCTGGCTCCAGAAGCGCTTCGCCCTGCCGATGAGCTCGATCCTGATGATCCTGCTGGCGGCACCCGTGGCGCACAGCCTCTATCGCCGCGATCGCGGATTGGCCGCCGGCATGGCGATCGGCTTCGGGCTCGGCTTTCTCTATTTCATCTCCGACGGGCTCGTCATGTCCCTCGGCGAAACCGGCGCCGTCCCGCCGGTGGTGGCCGCCTGGATGCCGATCCTGGTCTTTGCCAGCGTCGGCGGCGCTTGGCTCATTCGTCTCGAAGGTTATTAAAAGAATGAAATTGTGGATCGACGCTGCGGAGGCCTCCGCGCAGCGTGTCTTCGGCATGTCCCTGATCGAACGCCACCTGAAGGCGGCACGACATCAGAAGATCGAAATCAGCGAAGTCATCGTGGATTGCGGCAGTGGCGCCGAGACCCAGTTCGTGCTCGAGCCGCGCCTGAAAGCGCCGGTGCGGGTCGTGCAATCGACCGGCACCTGCGGTGAGCGCCTGGCTGTCGCGGCTGCTGGTGAACCGGTGCTCGCCACCGACGCAGCCACCCTCGCCGATGCACGGCTCTATGGCTACCTCGGCCAGAATGCCGGCAGCCGCGTCGCGCGCGGCGACGCCACCGATGGCGAAGCGGTGATCGCGCGCGTCGAACCGGGCGACGCCGGGCGGATCGATCGCACGGCAACCCGTCTTTCGAATGCCGTCGCGCCCTTGGCACCGCTGACTCAGGCCGAGTTCCCGGCCTTTATCCGCAAGCTCCGGCGCAGCACCCCCTACTACCTGTTCCGCGTCGAGACACAGGAGCAGGCCCGCAAGGTTGAGCGCTTTCTCTTCTGGTCGAATTACAAAGGCTCGACCGACTTCTTCACCAAATACGTCTACCCGCCTTTGGTCTGGCTGATGGTGCCGCCGCTCGCCCGGGCACGGGTGCATCCGAACGTGGTCACCGCGATCAGCATCTTCCTGACCCTCATCGCGGTGCCGCTCTTCGCGCAAGGATACTGGGCGCTCGGCTTCCTCTGTGCCTACGGGATGAGCGTGCTCGATTCGGTCGATGGCAAGCTCGCGCGCCTCACCTTCACCGATTCCTGGCTCGGCAACATCCTCGACCACGGACTCGACCTGGTGCATCCGCCCTTCTGGTACCTCGCCTGGGCCTGGGGCCTGACCTTAGGGGACACGACCTCCTCCGCCTGGAACGCCGGGCTCGTGATGCTGGGGCTCTATGTCCTCGACCGGCTGATCCTGGCGATCTATCCCAGGCGCTTCCACAAGGGGCTGCACACCCATGCACCGGTCGATGGATTCGTGCGCACCTTCATCTCCCGGCGCAACATCAACCTTCCTTTATTTACAATCGGTTATTATATCGGGCTGGGGGTTCCGACCCTCTATCTGATCGTCGTCTGGCAGGCCCTCACCTGCCTCTATCACGGCGGCCGGACCTTCTGGATCTTCTGCATCGAGCGGGCCAGGCCTCAGACTACCCCATGACTGCGTCGGATCGCTGCATTGCACCCAGCGCCCTTGCCCCAATGCCTTGATCCGCTTAGATTACCGGCGACTTTTCACCCCAACCCCTGGCGGTAGCATGAGCGGTTTCTGGAAGAACCGGACCCACAACTTGTCCCGGATGACGTTGAAGGACCTGTTCCGCGCCTTCTTCACCTATCCGTCCGTGCTCGCCTATATCGTCACCGCGCTGGCGAGCTTCTATCTCGTTTACCGCTGGTACGAATCCCCGCTGCCGCTGGTGGTCGCCTGGGTCGCGACCGGCGTGGTCTATCCGATGGTCTGGTATTGCCTGCACCGCTGGGTGCTGCACGGTCAGTACCTCTACCGTTCGCCGCTGACCGCCGCGGTCTGGAAGCGGATCCATTTCGATCACCACCAGGATCCGCACAATCTGGTCGTGCTGTTCGGTGCGCTTTACACCACGCTGCCGACCATCGGCATCGTCACCATTCCGATCGGCTACCTGATTGGCGGGCCCGCGGGCTCGGCCATGGCCTTCGGCGCCGGCATTGTGATCACGTTGTTCTACGAGTTCTGCCACTGCATGCAGCACCTGAACACCGCGCCGAAGACGACGTTCATGAAGCGCATCAAGCAGCTTCATCTCGCGCATCACTTCCACAACGAGCAGGGCAATTACGGTATCACGAATTATCTGTGGGACCGGATGCTCGGCACCTATTACGCCAAGGCCAAGCTCGTGCCGAAGAGCGCCACCGTCTTCAACATCGGCTACACCGAAGAGATGGCGGAGAAGTATCCCTGGGTGAACAAGCTCTCGAACTATACCCGGGGCGACGGCAATCCGCGGCGTTTCCGCAACGAGCCGGCGCCGGGCGAAAGCGTCTAGCACCTTCCATGACCGCCTCCATTGACGTCTCGCCGGTCTCTGGCCGGTCGGATCTGAAGGCGTTCATCGAGCTTCCAAAGCGGCTCTACCGAGGTCAGGAAGGTTACGTCGCGCCACTCGACATGGAGCGCAGTGAAGCCCTTTCCCCGAAAACCAATCCCTTCTTCGACCATGCCGAGGTGCAGCTCTTCCTGGCGCGCCACAACGGCAAGGTCGTCGGCCGCATCTCCGCCCAGATCGATAAGCTGCATCAGGAGAAGTACGGCGACCGCACCGGCCATTTCGGCTTCCTCGACGCCGAGGACGATCCCGCCATCTTCGCCGCGCTGATCGCCGCGGCGGAGGCCTGGCTGCGCGGCAAGGGCATGGCGCAAGCCGTCGGCCCTTTGAGCTTCTCCACCAATGAAGAGATCGGCGTGCTGGTCGAGGGCTTCACCGCCCTGCCGATGCTGATGATGCCGTTCCACCTGCCCTACAATGCGCCGCATATCGAGGCGCAGGGCTACGCCAAGGCGAAGGACATCGTCGCCTATCACCTGCACAAGGACGCGTACAAACCGCTCGCCTCGAAGCGCATGCTGGACCGTACCGCCGCGGAGGGCGGGGTCACCGTGCGCAACATCGACATGAAGCGCTTCAATGCCGAGATCGAGACGGTGATCGGCATCTTCAACGACGCCTGGTCGGAGAACTGGGGCATGGTCCCCTTCACCGAGAAGGAAATGGCCGCGGCGGCCAAAGGCCTGAAGCTCCTGATCGATCCCAAGATGGTGGTGATCGCCGAGCAGAACGGCGAAGCGGCCGGCATGATGGTGTGCTTGCCCAACCTGCTCGAAGCGGCACGCGATCTCGACGGCAAGCTGTTTCCCTTCGGCATTGCGAAGCTGCTCTATCGGCTGAAGACCAACCGCGTACGCTCGGGCCGCATTCCGCTGATGGGGATCCGCCGCAAGCATCACGGCACCGTGCTCGGCGCCACTTTGCTGCCGATGATGTTCGAGAAGCTGCGCACGCGGTTCCTGGAACGCGGCCTCGAGCAACTCGAAATGTCCTGGATCCTCGAGGACAACACTTCGATGCGCCGCGTGCTGGAAGGCATCGGCGGCAAGGTCTACAAGACCCATCGCATCTACCAGAAGACTCTTTGAGGATGGGCGCTTGAAGCCGATCGACGCGCTGATCCTCGCCGGCAGCCGCGGTCCGCACGATCCGGTGGCGGCCTTGGGTAAGGTCGCGCACAAGGCGCTCACGCCGATCGCCGACCGGCCGATGCTGGCCTATGTGCTGGACGCTGTACGCGGCGTGCCCGAGGTCGAACGCATCTACATCTGCATCGACGAGGCGACAGACCTTCGCCCGGTGACCAACGACACGCCCTTCACCCGTATCCCGCCGGCATCGAGTCCGGCCGCCAGTGTCGTCGCGGGGCTCGCGGCCATTGACGGCGACCGGCCATTGCTGATCACAACGGCGGATCATCCGCTGCTGACGGCAGAGATCATCGGATACTTCCTGGAGAACGTATCAAGCGACGCCGACCTCAGCGTCGGCCTGGCCGAAGCTGAGACGATCACCAGGGCGTTTCCCGAAGGCAGGCGCACCTTCTACAAGCTGGCAGGCAAGGGCTATAGCGGCTGCAACCTCTTCCTCGCCCGCCGGCCGGGCGCTGCGCGCGTCGCGGACTACTGGCGCCGGATGGAAGGCCACCGCAAGAATCCGCTGCGCCTCGTGCGCGAGATCGGCTTCAGCGCGCTGATCCGCTATGCCCTCGGGCTGCTCGATCTCGACGGCGCGTTCCGGCACGTCTCGAAACTGACGAGCGCTCGGATCAGCCCGGTCATCCTGCCCTTCGCCGAAGCCGCGACCGACGTCGACAAACCTTCCGACCACGCGCTGGTCGAAGCCATCCTGAAGCGACGCCAGCTAGACTAGAACGTTTCGACCAGCGCGCTGACGCGCTCGAAGTCGGCCGGGAAATCGACCTCGCCCCAGCGCAGACCCTCGATCGAGCAAGTCTCGACCTGATGGCGTTCGGCAATCTGGCCGATGACTTTGAGGTACCACCACTTCAGGCCCTCGGGCGTGTGCATCATCGCCTCGAGCGTATCGGTGAATAGCTTCGGCCCCTCGCCGCGGAAATAGAGCATCCCGATCGATTCCGCATTGGAGCGTTCGGGCGGCAGGTGCTTGCCGATCTCCTGAAGGCGCGTGCCCTTGCGATGCACCTTCATGTCGTCGGCGTCATAGCCGTTCTCTTTCACATCCACCGTCACCGTGATCGGTGCTGCGGGGCTGGCGAGCAGACGCTTCACGCATTCCGGCTCGATCACGGTGTCGCCGTTCAGGATGATGAAGTCGCGGTCCATCTCGCCCCGCGCCATCCAGCAGCTCGCGAGGTTGTCGGCCAGCTTGTAGAACGGGTTGTACACCGTGCGGATCGCAAGGTTCGCGTGCGCGAGCTTGTTCAGGAGCGCCGTCACGTCCGGCGCGTGATAGCCGGTGACCACCGCGATGTCGTCGACCCCGTTCTGGGTCAACGCCCAGATCTGCCATTCGATCAGCGTCTTCGGCCCCAGCGGGAGCAGGCATTTCGGACGGCCTTCGGTCAAAGGCAGAAGGCGCGAGCCCTGGCCCGCGCTCAGGATGACGGCTCTCATATAACCACCAAGAGGGGAAACCCCGGAAAATGGCCGGAAATCGGCGTTCGGGGCGCGAGAATGGTGGGGAAGCCCCAACCTGTCAACCCCGTACCCTGCGTCTTTTCGCCTGCTCGATCAGCGGGTTACTTGGCGGCGGCTCGGGCGGTTCGGACGCCGCGCGCGGCGGCCTTTGCGCGCTTGGCCGTGCTGTCGCGCCTGACGATCTCGAAGCCGAGATCGATCCGGCTTTGCTTGGGCCGAGCTCCGGAGCCGCGAATGATCTCCAGCACGATCTCGGCAGCTTGGCGCGCCATCTCATAGCGCGGCACCGCGACCGAGGTCAGCGTCGGATAGGCGCTGGCACAGAAATCGAGATCGTTGAATCCGACGATCGAGAGATCCTCCGGGACGCGGATGCTGCGCCGCTGGCATTCGAACAGCGCGCCGAGCGCCAGGTCGTCGTTGCAGCAGAACACCGCCTCCAGCCCGGGCACCTTGTCCAGCATCTCGGTGAACATCTCGGCGCCCCGCTTCACGGATGACTGCATCGTGTTGGCGATCACCATCCCTTCGCTGTCGAGCCTCGCATCCGCCATCGCCTTCTGATAGCCCTGCATGCGGCGCTGGGCGCGGAAATCGACTCGCGCCGCGATATGCGCCACCTTGCGATGCCCGAGATCGAGCAGGAAACGCGTCGCAGCATAACCGGCGCCGCGCTGCGACATGCCGATGTTGATATCGATCGGCTTCTCCGCCATCTCCATGGTCTGCACCACGGGCACGCCGCAACCTTCCAACAGCTTCCTGGCGCGCTCGGTCTGGTCGATGCCCGCCAGGATCATCGCCTCGGCATGATGGCCGATGAGGGTGGCGATCGCCCGCTCCTCCTCTTCCTGGGAATAGCGGCTGTTCAGCACCAGGACCTGAAAGCCTTTCGGCAGGAATGCGTCGTGCAAGGCTTTCAGATAGTCGACAAAGACGCCGTTGGTGAGCGAAGGCACGACCACGCCGATGATATGCGTGCGCGAGGAAGCCAGCGCGCTTGCGAGATAGTTTGGAACGTATCCAAGCTCTCGCACCGCAACATCGATGCGCCGACGCACGTCATCGGAAACCATTTCCGGCTTGCGCAGAGCACGCGAGACGGTAACCGCGCTGACTCCTGCATGCGCCGCCACGTCGGACAGCTTGGCGCGTTCGCGTGATTTGCCGGATATGCGGCCGGAACGTTGCGGCATGCGGCGAAACTCTTCCCCTGTGCGGCCGCGCTTTATATTTGAAGCGATTTCACGGCCGGCATTGACAGCGCTTTCATCCTATAATACCCATATCGGCGCTCGGTCAACGTCGGTGGGAATCTCGCTCGCGCGGGTGCACGTTGCAGCGTCGCGGGGGACAACGACAGAAGAGCCCTTCAGCGTTCGACCGGGAAAGAAACATAAGAATTGTCCTTGGGAGGATGCCTATGTACCGGACGCTCATGCGCCGGAAGAAGAGCATTGCTGCGGCCGTGCTGCTGTCTTCCGTTTTCACCTTCTCCGCGGTTGCCGCCGGACCGGAAGTCGTTCCGGGTCCGGCTGCCGACGCCAAATGCTTCGTGCCGTGGAGCGACAAGACCAAGTTCTTCAAGTTCAAGAAGAAGGATGGCCCGTATCGCATCGCGCTCGCGAACGGCTTCATCGGCAACACCTGGCGCATCCAGATGATCAAGACCGCCAAGGCCTATGCCGAACAGCCCGAAGTGAAGGCGAAGCTGAAAGAGTTCAAGGTGGTCTCGACCAACGAGGACGTCGCCGCGCAGATCGCCGCCGTGCAGAACTTCATCGATTCCGGCTATGACGCCATCGTCATCAACGCGCAGAACCCGACCGCCTTCACCCCGGTCATCAAGCGCGCCAAGGCGAAGGGCGTGATCCTGGTCGCCTTCGACAACATTCTCGACACCGAGGATGCGATCAACGTCAACGTCGACCAGAAGGGCCTCGGCGCCTATTGGGGCGACTGGCTGGTGAAGAACATTCCGAACGGCGGCAAGATTCTCGAAGTGCGCGGCGTCGCCGGCACCTCGGTAGACACCGATCGCCACAACGGCATCCACGAGGAACTCGACAAGTCGGGCAAGAAGTGGGACGTCGTCGAGGTCGTCGGCAAGTGGGATGACGGCACCGCGCAGAAGGTTTCGGCCGATGCGATCGCCACTCAGAAGCACTTCGACGGCATCACTGTGCAGGGAGGCTCGACCGGCACCGTGCGCGCCTTCATGGACGCGAAGCATCCCTTCGTGCCCGTCGGCGGCGAGACCGAGAACGGCTTCCGCAAGCTTTGCGCCGCGCATGCCGGCGAGGGCCTGAAATGCGCTTCCGGCGGCACCGGTCCGGCCCAGGTGGCCGTGGCCATCAAGACCGCCATCGCAGCGCTCGAGGGCGAAGTGGTTCCGCAGTCGGTGAAGCTGCCGCTCGCCACCACCGAAGATCCGAATTTCAAGGATGGTGAGAACTTCTACAGCAAGGAAGGCGACAACTTCTTCGTCGGCAACTCCTTCCCGACCTGTGGCATCAACTTCACCGCCCAGGAAATCATGGGTCAGTCGGAAGGCAACCAGTAACGACCGACCGACTTTGATCGAAGCCGGCGCCGCCGGGGAAGTTTCCTCGCGGCGCCGGTTTGTCACCGGCATCTGAGAAATACGTCATGGACGGTTCCGCCACAGGCCCCCTCTTCCGCATGGAAGGCGTTTCCAAGCGCTATGGCGGCGTCAATGCGCTGACCGGTGCCGATCTCGCCGTCGAAGCCGGCCGCATTCATGGCGTGCTCGGCGAGAATGGCGCCGGCAAGTCGACGCTGATGAAGATCATGACCGGCGTGGTGCGGCCCGACGAGGGCCGCATGACCCTCGATGGCCGTGCCGTCACCTTCGCCAGTCCGGCGGCCGCAAATGCCGCCGGCATCGTCTGCATCTTCCAGGAACTCTCGTTGGTGCCCGATCTCTCGGTGGCCGACAACATCTGCATCAGCAACCCGCCCAGGCGCTTCGGCCTGATCGACGGTCGGACCCAGCGCCGCATCGCCGAGGAAGCCCTGGCCCGCGCCGGCGGCGAGGACATCCACCCGCTCGCGCCGATCAAGGACCTGCCGCTCTCGCGCCGGCAGCTGGTCGAGATCGCCAAGGCGCTGGTGCGCAATCCCCGCATTCTCATTCTCGACGAGGCGACCTCGGCACTCACTGCGGCGGACGTCCGCAAGGTATTCTCCGTCTTGAAGCGGCTGCGCCAGGAAGGCCTTGCCCTCCTCTATATCTCGCACCGCATGGCCGAGATCGCCGAGCTCGCGGATGAATGCACGGTGTTCCGCAACGGCCGCAACGTCGGCACCTTCAAGTCCGGCACCAAGACCGACACCGAGATCGTCGAATTGATGATCGGCCGCGAGTACAGCCATGCCTTCCCGCCCAAGCCGGCGCCGAAAGCCTCAACCGAGACCCCGGCCCTCGAGGTGCGCAATCTTTCTTGGAACAACCGGCTGAAGGACATCTCCCTGACCGCGCGTGCCGGCGAGATTGTCGGCCTTGGCGGCCTAGACGGCCAGGGGCAGCGCGAGTTGCTGCTGGCACTCTTCGGCGTGCTGCGCAGCACCACCGGCGAGGTCCTGATCGACGGCAAGAAGTGCAACCTCTCCGGCCCCAGCGACGCCAAGCAAGGCCATGTCGGCATGGCGCTCATCCCGGAAGATCGCAAGACCGAAGGGCTGATGCTGCCGATGTCGGTCCGCGACAATCTCTCCATGGCCTCGCTCGGCCGGCTCTCCAAGGGCGGGCTGGTCGATCGCGCCGCCGAGAACAGGGCGATCGACGAGATGATCGCGCTGCTGCAGATCAAGACCGACGGCACCTCGGTGGCGGTCGGCACGCTGTCCGGCGGCAATCAGCAGAAGATCGTCATCGCCAAGTGGCTGATGACCAAGCCTAAGGTCATCCTGCTGAACGATCCCACCCGCGGCATCGACGTCGGCACCAAGGCAGAGATCTATCAGCTTCTGAGGAAGCTCGCCGATCAAGGCGCGGCCATCCTGTTCTATTCGACCGATTACGACGAACTGGTCGGCTGCTGCGACCGCGTCCTGGTGCTCTATGACGGCGCGGTCGGCCGCGTTCTCTCGGGCGCCGAGATCACCGAGCGGGCACTTGTCTCGAGTGCACTCAATCTCGGTGGCGGCCATGCCGAAGACGGCACACCGGCGCTTGCCGGCGCGGGAGCGGCGCGGTGACCGATCGCGCGCTTCCAGTCGCGCATGGCGGCGATTGGCGGTTCTGGCTCGGCGAGCACCGCGGCACGTTGCTGGCGCTCGGCGTCTTCATCCTGATGTTCGCGCTCTATACGGGCAACCACCCGGCCGGCTTCAATGCCGACGTGGTCACCACTGCGGCCAACAAGGGCGTGCTGCTGGCTCTGGTCGCGGTCGCGCAGACCTTTGTCGTGGTCACGTCCGGAATCGACCTCTCGGTCGGCGCCATCTTCGTGCTCTGCAACTGCGTCGCCTCGCGCATGTTCTGGGAAACCGGCCTCGAAAGCGCCGCCAGCGTCATCATCGTGCTGCTGACCGGCCTCGCCTGCGGGGCGCTCAACGGCCTCATCGTAATCTATGGCCGCTTGCAGCCGATCGTCACGACGATTGCCACCGGCGCCGTCTTTTTCGGGATAGCACTCCTGTTCCGTGAATCGCCCGGCGGCGACGTCAACGAAGATCTCGCCGATTTCATGACCAACCAGTTCCCGGGCGGAATCCCGGCCAGCGCCGTCGCGCTCTTCGTGGTGATGCTCGTCATCTGGACTCCGTTTCGGCGGTCGATGCTGGGCCGGGTCGTGTATGCCGTCGGGTCGGCCGAGCAAGCCGCCTACATGTCCGGGCTGCAGATCCGCCGCGCCAAGTTCGCCGCCTATGCCTTGTCCGGCCTGCTCTGCGCGATCGGCGGCCTGTTCATCACCTTCGTGACCTATACCGGCGAAGCCTCGCTCGACAATGCGAACGCCTATACCCTGAACTCCATTGCCGCGGTGGTGCTGGGCGGCGTCTCGCTGTTCGGTGGACGGGGCAGCGCGGTCGGCGCGATCTTCGGCGCACTCATCTTCCGCACCATCGGCGACCTGCTGTTCGTGTTCGACCTCGACCCGCTCTGGCAGCCGTTGTTCCTCGGCATCGTGCTGCTGGTCTCGGTCTGCCTCGGCTCCTTCCGGCTGATCCGGATCCGCAACCGCCTCGACCTCTTCGGATGACGCCGCCATGAGCAACGCCGGTTCCGCCACCTCCGTCTTGCGCAAGATCGATCCTGCGGTGCTGACCGCCTTCGGCTGCATCGTGGTCCTGCTGCTGCTCGCGGCGGCGCTCAACGAGAACTTCCTCTCGCCGGACTACCTGCTGGCGCAGCTCCAGGTCGCCTCGTTCCTGGCGCTGATGTCGACCGGGATGATGCTGGTGATCCTGCTCGGCCAGATCGATCTCTCGCTGCCCTGGATCATCACGGTGGGCGGCATGATGTCGACCGCGGCCGCGGGCTGGGGCCCTTGGGGCCCGGTCATCGCGATCCCGGTCGGCGTACTCTGTGGCGTCGTCTTTGGAATCATCAACGGGATCGGCGTCGCCTATCTCCGCGTGCCGTCGATGATCTTCACCCTGGGCATCAACGCCGTGGCGCAAGGCTTCATGATCGTGCGCACCGGAGGCGCCGCGCCGCAGGACATGGCGACCGATAGCATGCACGATCTCGCCACCGGGCGGCTCATTCTCGGTATTCCCAACCCGGTCTGGGTCTGGGTGGTGGTTGGCGCCGCGATGGTGTTCCTGATGCGGCGGACCATCTTCGGCCGGGCGGTCTATGCCATCGGCAATCGCGAGATTGCGGCCTATCTCTCCGGCATCCGCACCCAGCGTGTCATGCTGGCCGCCTTCGCGATCTCCGGTGGGCTTGCTGCCTTGGCCGGCACGCTCCTCGCCGGCTATTCGACCAAGGCCTATCAGGGCATGGGCAATCCCTATCTGCTGCCGGCGATCGCCGCGGTGGTGCTGGGCGGCACGTCCATCCTCGGCGGACGCGGCACCTATCTCGGCACAGTGGCTGGCGTCATCCTGATCACCCTTCTGCAGTCGATCCTCTCGGTCGTCCGGGTGCCGTGGTTCGAGATCACCGAGGCCCACCGCCAGATCGTCTACGGCGTGGTCATCGTCGCGATGCTGCTGCTCTACGGTCGCGGCGCCAAGGTCGCCGCCTAGCACCTCGCGCGACCGTGCGGGACGAGCTATCTTGCAGCCATGTCCCAGCTCACCATCCAGCCGCTGCTCGATACCGGAACGGTAACGCTCCGGGACTTCGCTTGCGATGGCACCCACCGTCACAAGAGCGAAGAGGAATGCGCGCTGGCGACCTATTTGGTCTTTCCCTATCGCGGCGTGTTCGTGCGCCATCTCGGCGGCAACGACGCCGTGGCCGAAGCCAATCAGCTGCTGTTCTTCAACCGCGACGAGGCCTATCGGATCAGCCATCCCGTCGCAGGCGGCGATTCCTGTCTCTCGCTCCGCGTCGATGAGGCGCTGCTCCACGAGCTCGCGCCGAAGGACCAGCTGCAGGACGGCGCGGTCCTGGCCTTCCGGCGACAGCGCCGCCGCATCGATCCGCGGGCCCAGGCGCTGGTCGCTTTGCTGCGCCACAGCCTCAGCCGAGGCGTCGCCGAAACCCTGGAGGCGGAAACGCTGACCTTGACCCTGGTGCGTCGCGCGCTCGGCGAGCGGACATCGCATGCGGCCGGTGCCAGTCCCGGGCGGCAGAAGCTGGTCGACCGCGCCAAGCTGGTTCTCTCCAGTGACCTCGCCCGGCGCTGGACCCTGGCCGAGATCGCGGCCGAGGTCGGCGTCTCGCCAGTCTATCTCACCCAGGTGTTCCAGCAGGTGGAGGCAATGCCGCTTTATCGCTATCACCTGCGCCTGCGGCTCGCCCGGGCCCTGGACCTGCTTGGCCGCTACGACGATCTGACCGCGCTCGGGCTGGACCTCGGCTTTTCCAGCCACAGCCATTTCAGCGCCGCCTTCCGCCAGGTCTATGGCCGGACCCCGGCCGAGTTTCAGCGCTCCATCCGCAGGTGAGATCGCTAAAGATTTCGACAGCGACCGCGGGCTGATCGGCCTACCTCTCCTCCCAGCACCACTGGGAAGGAGATCGCCATGACCGCCTCCATCATCGCCGCCGGCACGTCAGCTCTTTCATCCACTCAGGCCGCCCTGCGCCGCGGAGTCGCGGCGATCGGTGCCTGGTGGCAGGCGCAGCGCGACTATCATCGGCTCTGCCAGATGGAAGACAGCGCGTTGAAGGACCTCGGCCTCAGCCGCAGCGATCTTCGCGATGCGACCGCGGTCGGCATCTTCGGCGATCCGACATTGATCATCGCCGGCCGCGCCGAGGAACGCCTCGGCCGGCGCCGTGGCGGCCGGACAGATCGCTAAAGATTTCGACAGCGGACGCGGCCGTCGCCCTGCTCTCATAGCGCCATCGACATCGTCTTTTTAAGGAGATCGAACCATGACCGCGAAGACCTGTGCCGCCTGCGACTGCGAGCTCGATGCCGGCGCCATCAAGGTGAAGATCGGCGGCAACACCGTCGAAGTCTGCTGCGAGCAATGCGCCCAGGCGCTGAAGGAGGCCGATGCCACGACCTCGGGTAAGCGGCTCGGCCGGAAAGACTGAGCCATGCTGTCCGATGCAAGCCTCGGGCATGCCCCGACGAGTCGTGCCGGTCGCTTCCGGCGCGCCGCGAAGGGTTTCGTAACCATCCTGGCCTGGTGGGGGAATTGCCGGTCACGCGCCCGAGAGCGCCGCGCTTTGGCCCAGCTTTCGGATTGGGGCCTCCGGGACATCGGCCTCACCCGGGCAGAAGCCGAGGGCGAATCCCGGAAAGCGTCTTGGCACCGGTGACAGAGACCCGTGTCGAGTAACCCAGCATAATCATTGAAAACCAGTGCATTAACCCCAGCTTCCGGGTGAATTAAGGGGTTTGCAGCGGCGGAGCGGCTTTGCTATAAGCAGCGCCGCCGGGCGTGACGGAGCCCGAGCATGGCTGTTCCCCGGTAGCTCAGTTGGTAGAGCGTCGGACTGTTAATCCGCAGGTCGTTGGTTCGAGTCCAACCCGGGGAGCCAATTTGGGCAGCGCACCGCGCCCCATCGTCCCATTCACATCCTGATCTGATTCCGTATCGGAACGGCGTTCGCCCGGTAAGATGCCCGCTTGGCGAATTGAAGATGGGACTCCATGGACGCCCTGCCCACCGAAGCAACAGCCCGCCCGGCCTTCGCCGGCTGGCTCGGCACCACCAATGACGTCACCCGGACCTTCCTCGCTGCAGGCCGCATTCCCGGGCTGATCAACATGGCAGGCGGCCTCCCCGCGCCGGAGACTTATCCGGCGGAGGCCGTGGCGGACATCGCGCGGCGCGCCGTCGAAGAACATCCCGGCGATACGCTCGGCTACGGCCCGATCGAAGGCTTGCCGGAGCTGCGCGATGCACTGGCGCGGCGCTTCAGCCGAAACGACCTGCGACTCGCGCGTGACAATGTGCTGGTGACCACCAGCGGCATGCAGGGGCTGGACCTCATCGGCAAGGTACTGCTGGAGGAAGGCAGCGTGATCGCCGGTCAGTTCCCGACCTATCTCGGCGCGCTCGACGCCTGGCGGCCGCGGCTGCCGCAGTTCCGCAACCTGGTGCTCGACGCGCCGGGCCTAGATCCGGTCGCCGTCTTCGCCGGCGCACAATTCGCCTATACGGTCCCGAACTTCTCCAACCCGACCGGCAAGCTGGTCGATCTTGCGATGCGCGAACGGCTGGTCGCGGCGGCGCATCGCACTGGAACCTGGCTGGTCGAGGACGATCCCTATGGAGGTTTGCACTACGACGCCGCCCCGCTGCCGCGCCTGATCGAACTTTCAGCGCGCCGGCATCCGGCTTCGCCATATGACGGCCCGGTCCTCTATACGGGCACCCTGTCCAAGGAGATCGCGCCCGGCCTGCGCATCGGCTGGGTGATCGCCGCCCCCGCGATGATCGCGGCGCTGGTTCTGGCAAAACAGGGTTCGGATATGTGCACCAGCGGCATCACGCAGCGGATCGCACTCGGCGCGCTGGAAGCGGGGCTGATCGAGGAGATTCAGCCGGCAATCGTCGATCTCTACCGCCGTCGCCGCGACGCGCTCTGCGCCGCAATGACCGAACATCTCTCCGAGAGCTTCCAATGGGAGATTCCATCGGGGGGCATGTTCGTCTGGGCGGTCGCGCGCGACCCTAAGCTCGACACCGACCTTTTGTTGAAGCGCGCGATGGAGGCAGGCGTCTGCGTCACGCCGAGCAGCGTGTTCGACGCAACGGGCGAGAACCGCCACGCCATCCGTATCAACTTCACCCGCAACGAGCCCGAGAAGCTCCACGACGGCGTGAAGCGTCTCGCCGCGGCAGTGCAGGCCATGCAAACGAGCAGGAACTGAGATGACCGTTACGATTCATCCAGCGCCCCGCGACCTCACCGAAGGTGAAATCCGCGCGTGGCAGGCGATCCCGGTGGCGGTGGCCGTCGATCTTTCGCCAGAGAGCCAGATCGATCCGGCGATCCGCCCGATCAACCCGCCGGGCCGGCAGCCGCGGCTCTTCGGCCGCGCCGTCACGGTCTCCTGCACCCCGCCGGATTTCGGCGCCGTGGTGCATGCGCTGGAACATGTCGGAAAGGGTGAGGTGCTGATGATCGCTGCCGGTGGCGATGCCGTAACCGCGATGATCGGCGAGATCCTGAGCGGCCATCTGCGCAATCGTGGCGCCGCCGGCGTGGTCTGCGACGGCGCGGTACGGGATGTCGCCACCTTGAGCATTTGGCCCAACTTCGCGGTGTTCTCCCGCTCGATCACGCCGCGCGGTCCCAGCTCGGCCGAACACGGCACGATCAACGCGCCGGTTACGATCGGCGGTCGACGCGTGACGCCGGGCGATCTCGTGATCGGCGATGACGATGGCCTGGTTGCCTTGTCGCCTGACACAGCCCGCAGCCGGATCGGCGATGCCAAGGCGCGGCTTGCCCGCGAAGCCGACTGGATCGCCAACCTCGCCGCCGGAGGCACGGTGGTCGAGACCTTCGGGGTGCCACCGGCCAGAACGGCGAGATGATCCGCTTCCGCGCGAAGATAGAAATTCGCGGGATCAATCCGTATGTCCTGGTCATCCCCGCGCAGGCACGGCGTCTGCAGCCCGACTGGCGCAAGCCGATGCCAGTCCGCGTCCAGGTCAACGGTGCACCGGAGACGCCGCATTCCGTCAATCTGATGCCGGCCGGCGATGGCAGCTTCTACCTCTACCTGGATCAGCGGATCCGGGTAGCGTCACACACCAACGTCGGCGACAGCGTGCAGATTGCCCTCGCCTTCGACCGCGACTATCGCAGCGATCCGGAACCGATCCCGCGCTGGTTCAGCACCGCCTTGCGGAGCAATCCTGCCGCCAGGAAAGGCTGGACCGCATTGCAACCGAGCCGGAAGAAAGAGGTGCTGCGTTATCTCACCCGCCTGAAATCCGCCGAGGCCCGCACGCGGAACATCGAGAAGGCGCTCCACGTGCTCGCCGGCGGCACCGGCCGGTTCATGGCGCGCGACTGGAACTCAGTCGCGTCGCGCCCTTAGCCGACCGGTCACGCCGCCGCTAGCGCCCCGCTTCTTGCCAAGAGCCTACCGCCACGGGCGCTTTCATCGCATGTCCATCGCATTGGACGATGTCCCGGTAGTTCCTCTCGAGATCGGCCCACTGTGCTTCTGAGGGCGTGAGATTGTCGAACAGAGGGCTGACCAACTTTTCGAACTGCCTCAGGCTCTTCCAGACGACGTCGACGCTCTCGTGACTGAAGGTCGCGAACATCGGGACCGACATCAAGTCGGTCGTCGCAGCGAAACGCTCCTGCGGATCCAACCGCAAGTCGTGATTGAACAGGCCTTCGATATGATGCAACCGCGCCGCCTGTCCCGCGGTTAGTCCGGGAAATTCCCCGGCGCTTCGGGCAATGACCTGCGTCAGGATGGCCGGATTGAGCAGCCGGGCATCACCCATATCTTCGCCGTCATTGAAATAGCACGCGTAGATCTGCTCGAGCAGGCTGTTGTCATAGCACTCGGCAAATAGATTCGGAATCGAAGTACCATGCATGCGCGAGGCGATCTCCACCATCACCGGCCCATCATCGGTGTCGATCAGTTCGACGTGAACCGGTCCATTGGAGATCCCAACTGCCTTCGCGGCGCACCGCGCGTAGTCGATCAGACGTTGCGATAGAGCGGTAGTCGTGGGCATTGCAAACAGGAACTTCTTTACGAAAGCCCTGCCCCAGTCACCGAGGTCGCTGCACCGGACATATTTGCAGACGGCCGCTGCGTGATAGCTCCCCTCGAACGCCACGAGATCGACGACGTATTCCTGACCGAGCAAGAATGGCTGAACGACGAACGTCTCGTTCGTCGTCCATGTGGCGGACATCTTGCCCCATTGTGCGGCCCGCAGCGCCGACTCCAGTTCAGCGCGGCTGCGGCATAGCACGACACCCTCTGCCCCCGCCGAAGCACGCGGCTTGACGATCCAGGCGCCATCGGCCGACGAATGGAACAGACCATCGAGATCGTCCGTCTGCGCCACCTCCCGGCTGGGTATATGCGCCAGGCCGGCACGACTCAAAGCTTCGTGCATCGTGTCCTTGTAGCGCCGCCAATTGGTGTTGGCCGGATCGTTACCCCGCACACGGTATTGTTGTGCCATTTCGTCTGCCAGGAACACGCCATTCTCGCTGCCTGCAATGACGGCGTCGAAGCAAAGATCCGGCTTGGCCGGCAGTTCCGAGACGTCGCAGAAGATGCCCACGTACAGGCTGACATCGAGCTCCGACTTCTTCTTCTCCGTCAGGGCCGGCAGCTTCGACACCTTGTCCATTTCGATGAGCGCGAAGCACTCAACGCCCCGGCTTGAGAGGTACTTGGCAAGAAGATTTCCGTTGGAAATGGGGTTCGTCAGCAGGCAAGTTGGCATGTGTGTCGCCTTTCCCTGTTAAGCATTGCCGTGGAGGGTGCCGACTCTAATCGCGCACTATTCCAGGCGCGCCAGATAGTAGGCAGGATATCTTGCGCACAGCAGCGCGCTGATCAGGATCACGGTGTAGCTGCCGATCCGAAACAGCGGCTCGAATGCCGAGAGCATCACTGCGCCGACCGAGAACAGTGCGATGCACGCGAACATGGCCGATAGCGTCATCGTCAGGTGTCGGTTTATCTCGAAGAACGCACGGGTATTCCAGAATTCTTCGGGAGTATCTTGCCTGGCATATTGGATGGTAAGCGGCTTGCGTCCCGCGATCGAAAGAACGCAAATCACGAACAGCAGCAGCGCGAACAGCGCACTGGAATAGTGCAGCACCTCCGCCTCCGGGCTGAGCCAATAGCCGAGAGCCAGGCCCGCAAAGAAGCAGAGTGAGGCCCAGGGTATGACAAACCCCTTGCTTAGATCGTTGAAGTTGGCCGCTAGAGCGATTGCCGTGCATACCAGCGCGGCCGCGGACTTGCTTGCATGGAAATTGTCCAGGATCATCGGGAAGGCGATCCATGGCAGAAAGCTCCGTGCCAGGCCAATCATGCTCCCGCTCCCATTCTCACTTGTCCGATGCATGCCGTCGCGATGACCGAAGGCCGCTCCCATTGAAAGCCCGATGCGACGGTGACCCTGAAGAAGGGACCGCTTTGCGTCGAAACGGCGATGTACCGGCCTTGTGGCAGGGCTTGCGGGATCGAGAAGTCCTCCAGCCGCACGGGAAGAAGGCGCTGATCCGGCCGATCGTCGAACGCGCTGGACGCGCGCACCGTCCGGACCGCGAGCTGGTGGATGAACTCGACCCAAATGAGTTCGACTGGATACCGTTCATGCCAGTGCCGCACTACGTTCCGATCCAAGAGAACCTCCACGCTGGATTCCGACATCAGCCGTGGCGGCGGGCAGAGATCGAGATACCTGGGTTCGGACCGCGGCAAGGAAGCCTCCCCCGCGCTGTAACCGCGACTACGCATTGCTCATGCCCGCCTCATGGTTCTGAGCGGCAAGGCGGTTGAACATTCTCAGGTGGGCAATGGCCTGGCCCGTGAAGGCGCCGGTGCATGCGCCGTTCAGGGCGTTTCTAATGACGGCCATGTCCAGCGTCGCCCCCAGCTCCTCGTGCATCGCGGATTCATAGCCGATCCAGTATCGAGCGGCGAAGTAGGCCATGCAGACGATGAGCACGAACGGCGACCCTGGGACTCTCAGTCGACGCCCATCGGCCGTCAGCTCGCTCCCGCGCTGCCTGTTGATCAACCAGCCACCGGCAGTTCCAACAGCCATGCCGGCGGTCCAGCTCGCGATGGATGCACCCACGAAGTACGGCGAGAGTACGGCGTTTATGACCGACCAGGCCAGGAAGATCGCGGGCAGCATGCTGATCCCGCGTTTCGACTTGTCCGACGGAAACAACGCGGATATTCCGCAATAGAGCAATAGAAAGAACACGGGAAAGACCCATTTGGGCGTCTGCCTCAGTATCTCGAGCATCTTTCCTCCTCGCCGCGCAGCAACTACGCGGCGGTGATGTTTGCTTGAGCTCCAGACGCGCGGCGGTCCAAGATCCTCACCGACTTCGACCGCGCGCTGATGATCGGCTGAGTCTGGATCACAACATCGACCTTGCCAACGCCCTTTTGAATGCCCTCCTCGATCTCCGGGCGGCCGGCGATCGCATCCCTGATTTGCACCTGGAGTCCGGGGTCGATCGCGGCGTGCTTGCCGAAGATGATGGAGATGCAGTCGCAGCCGCGGACATCCGTCCGCAATTGAACTTGGAAGTCCGTCCTTGTCCCGGTGACTTGCTGCACGGTCTCCTCGAGCATCGCGAACGCGACGAGGTTTCCCATGAATTTGAAGGACTCATCGGAACGCCCGCGCAGGGAGAGACGTGAAACCTGCGCCGTCTCGTCAACGTGCAGGTCTGCCTTGTCGCCGACGCGATATCGAATCACCGGAAGCAGCGGGGACTTGAGATCGGTCACGATCAGTTCATTGTCCTCGTTGACCTCCACAAAGAAGAAATCCGTCAGGACGACATGTTGTCCTTGTGGGTCGCCAGGAACGTTCGTGCCGAGAAACCCAAACTCCGTCGCGCCATAGAGACTGTAGAAGCGTGCCTGCGGCCAGAGCTTTCGGATGAAGGCGGCCTTTGCTTCGTGGAACGGCTCACCGGTATAGACGACCTTGCGGATCTGCAGCACCGCATCGCCTGCGATCGAAGCGTTTGCGATCTGCAGAATGCTCGATGGCGTTCCAAGCAAGGTGTTTACGTTCGTTTGCCGCATGATCTGCAGCGCCGCCGCCTGATCGCCGAGCGCATCATACCGTCCGATCGGAAGTATCGTCACTCCGATCGGCTCCAGATATCGGCACGCACCTTCGTAGAGAAAGCCGAAGCCGCCGGCGGAGAAGAGGTTGGCCACCACGTCCTTTCGATCGAAGACGCGCCGCGCCAGATGTACGCAAAGTTGGTACGGGTAGCTCTTGGGCGTTATTTTGTGCCAGAGCCGATTGGCAAAGACCATCGGCTGCGACGTCGATCCGGACGTCGTCATGATGTAGCATTCCTTGAACCGTCCTTCATCCGACAGGCGTCGTGCCGTCGATCTGAGATCGCTTTTCGAGATGATGGGATATCGGGCGGCGAACTCTTCATATCCAGATACTTTCGGGAATGGGCCGTGATAACCCGCCTTGCGGTATGCGCCCGCCATCCGATTGAACTTTTTCGTGTCGAAGAACGTGTGCTTCATCGTCCCTTCCTTGTGGGAACGCCGGTCGTGATTTAAATCAGTGGCAGGACTTGAACACCATGCTCGCCGCCAGTCCGCCCATCCCGAAAGAGTTCTTGAGCACGATCTGTGGCTCCGCCTTCACGGTCTTCGTGACCAGATTGACCTGGCACTGTGGATCCTGGTGCTCGACATTGATCGTTCCGGGTATGAAGCCCTCACGAAGATGGATGAGTGTATTCAACGTCTCCATCGCGCCGGCTGCGGCGATGAGGTGGCCGTGCAGGGACTTGTTCGCGGTCACCAGCACGCCGGGCGGCAGGACCTCGTTTATGGCTTTGGCCTCGTGGAAGTCGTTCAGCTGCGTGGACGTGCCGTGGGCGTTGACGAGATCCACCCGGTCGGCGCCGATCCCGGCATCTTCGATCGCTCGCGTCATGCTGAGGATCATTTCGCGCGATTCGATGTGCGGCTTGACGATATGAAAAGCATTGTGGCTGGCGCCGTAACCGAGGATTTCGAGCAGGCATGTGGCGTCGGCCCGCTGTTCCACGGCCTCGCGCCGCTCGAGCAGGAAAAAAATAGCCCCTTCCGCCGGAATGTAGCCCGATCTCCAGCTGTCGAATGGGCGCGAACGCTGAGTCGGCTCGAACTTGTCGTCGGTGGAAATGACGTCCGCTGCTTCGAGGCCGATGTAATGTTCCGGCGTGATCTTGGCAGACACGCCTCCGACAATGGCCGCATCGACCCGATCTGCCCGGAGCGCCTGAAAGCCCATTCCGATCGCCTGCAGTGACGCCGAGCAGAGGCCGAGATGGCAGACCGCGGGGCCTTTGTATGAAACGGCTCTTCCGACCCGATTGAGGACGACCGTGGGATCGTAGTTGAAGAAGTCGCCGATCTTGAAATGACGCTTTAGAGCGTCGTCTCTTTCGGTATCCGCCGCCGCACGCCCCAGATTGCGGACGACGTCGAAAGTCTGTTGCATGTCGTAGACGGGCTCGTCCGCCCCGATGAAGCAACCGACGCGGGATTCGTCGTATTGCTCGAGGCTGAAGCCGGGATGGCTTCGAAGCCGCTTGATCGCGACGTCGGCATAGTAGATGTCGCCGATCTGGCTTCCATGTTCCGACGGCCATCTGATCCGTTCGTTGCCTTCGGTCGGCACACCTGCATGCTTAGATCGAAACTCGGACGTATCGTATTTCTCGATCCGCCGGATTCCGGAAAGGCCCTCCTCGAGCGCGGTCTTGACGCTTTGATAGCAGCCGCCCAGCGGGGTCGAGCAACCGAAAGCACTGATGACGATGCTGGTCATTGCACCATCCCTCCCTGCCGTGGATCGCCTTTTCTGATCACGGCCGCGCCGAGGCCGCTTGACGCGCCTACGCCGTTGAGGATTGCAATGGCTCCGTCGGCAATGCGGGAATCCTTCAGCGCCAGGATCGCGTCAACCAGATTGTTCGGCACTCCGGAATATCCGACAACGGGCTTGTAGCGGATCGTAGGGACGTCGCCGAAGAACTTCCGCACCGCAACCTCCTCCTGCTCGCCGAGGCTGGGCGCACCGTTGTCGTAGAGAATGACCGTCGGCTTCTGGCCACGGAATTGCGAGAACGACTCCTCATAGAGAGCCAGCCAGTCCTCGGTGGTGGCGAAGACGCTGCTGCTGTAGCGAGTCTTGACATGCAACACCTCGGCAAGCTTCGGTCTGCGATCGATATCGCTCGAACCTTCCGCCTCCAGGATCAAAGAAGCTGCCGCACGTGAGGGAACGACCCCCGCCGTGCCTTCCGTCGCGAGCAGTCCCATCTTTTCAAAAACGATTGCGATGCCTTTGGCCCTCATGTTTCCGTGGGCGCATAGAAGGCTCTTGCCCACGTGGCCCGAACTCAGCAGCGTGCAAGACTCCTCGAGCAACGCCATGCCGCCGAGCGACATCCTGCGTAACGGGTAGCCTCCGCCGCGCAGCCGGAAGACCTTGCTCAAATGGTATTCGGTGTTGGTCGGGAGCTTCCGGAAAATGCGCAATGGATGCACTGCCTTTCGAAAGTCGCGGACATCCTGTGCGCTCGTCGGCTCCACCTGCTCGCCAGTCTCGCTCGTCGCGTTGATCAGGGCCCGATAGAGCTCCTCCCGGTCGTTGTCGCTCGCCGTGAAAATCGAAAACCCTTCGCGGTCTTCGTCTGAGTATTGCGCCTGTGCCTCCGCCTGGACGAACGCGTCCCACGTCGCATTGAGCGCCAATATCGAACCATCCGTCAGCACCGCCCGGTCCTCTCTTTGGACGGCGGCGCGGACCGGCGCTTCCAGCGGCGGCGCGGATTGCTCGCCTGCCTCGTGGCAACTGCTCGCGAGGCGGCCGTTTGCCGGGTCGTCGGCGAGCCCCGGACTGTTGGTCGACGCAAAATCGCTTCTGAGTCCGACGCCGGTGATAAACGTCCGCCGCATCTTAAAGGGCGCCTTCAAAGGACTTCGACATCTTCGCGATTCGGCCGCCGAGGAAGCTCACCGTCATGAATTGCGAGAGATCCCCCGGCAACACCTGTGGATGGTCCGCGGACAGTCCAAGCTCCGCGCGTACGGATTCCCATCCCTCCGGCGTCCAGTTCGCCCCGTCGAAGACCTTCCGATCTGCGGCCATCGCCTGAAACGGCCAGATCACCTGTGGTTCGAGCTTTTGCGAGATGTTGGATTGAACCTCGTAACAGAAGTCGATGAAGTCGAGGGAAGAGAAACCATACTGCGACAGCGGCGTCTCATCGTTGATCTCTTCGGCGTTGTCGAGATAAAGGATGGCCGCGAGCATGCGTTTGATGTCGGTATGTTGCGTCATCGCTTGTCTCCTTCACTTTCTTTCCGGATCTGCCTTCTTCCGCGTCTAAGCCGTGCGCACGTTCGGTTCCGCTGCTTCGGCGTGTTCCTGCTGGTTGAACGAGAACGGCAGGTCACCGAGCATCGTCACATCGAGATGAATCCCGAAAGCCTCCATAACGATCTGGGCGAGCTCTTCCGGTGACCGCGCGATCTTGCGGCGACGGTCGCCGCCCGACCTGGTGGTCAGGACGTTGTTCAGGAGGATCGACCCGCCGTCGTATCGCGGGCAAGCGCAGATCAGCGTACGGGTGAATTTCGATCGGGAGCAGCGCGTGTTGAAAAACAGGATGGGTGCGAACTCCTCGGGGCGGTAGCTGCACAGGTCGAAGCGATAGAGGGTCCGCCAGCTCTGCCGGGTGTCTCTTTGCAACTCGAACTCACCGTCGCCGACGCAAGGAACCCTGTAGCGATGGATGCCCTGGACCGACGGCTCGTTGCAGGCGATGCGGATCGGTTCGAGCGGCCCGTTCATGCCATATCCGACATCGCAAAGCCAAAGCTCCTGGTCGAGTTCGACGATCAGGATCTTGTGCGTCTTCGGCGTCAGTGACGTTGCGGAATCGACAACACGCGACAGGCCTCTCCGCACCGCAAATCCGAGCGTTTCGAGCGCGCATGCCAGAAGTTCGTTGAGCTGGGTGCACCCGCCGCCACGATTGCCGAGCAGAATCTTGTCGACGATGTCCGGAAAATCCATGGCGGGCTCGCCTGGAAGAAAGCAGTCGAGCATGTCGAAGGGGATGGTGTCCGCCTGCCTCCGGTGGATCGCCGCGAGCGTGTTGTGGTCGATGCCGAGGCTCGAACGGTCCAGGCCGATCTGACTGAAGTAGCGTTCTAGCCAGCTTCCCTGCGGCGTGAATGGCACGCTTCGACTGAAATCGGTCCGCCGGATCTTCACAGCGCGTTCTCGCCATTGCCGACACGAGCGATGGTGCCCGTGGTGGAGATATCCCGCAGCGCAAATGCGACTATGGTTTTCGCGATCTCATCTGGATTGAGGATTCTGCGCCCTGGAATCTTCTGAATGATTTCATCGCGCTTTGAACCGGCGTATCTTTCGAACATTTGCGTGTCCACGTATCCGGGCGCGACGCAGTTGACCCGCACATTGAAGCGCGCGAGTTCGATCGAGAGACCGGCCGTGAACCGCTCAACCGCGACCTTCGAGCAGCCATAGGCCAGGTTTCCGACTTTCGCCTTGGTACCGGCGACCGACCCGATGTTCACGATGTCACCCTGGCGCGTGCGGATCATCTCCGGGAGGAACGCCTTTGAGAAGTGGATTACGCTGCCGAAATTCGTCATCAGCGTGTCGAGGAACGAGTCCGCGCTGACCGAGGAGAACAGACCGTCGTTTGTCACACCGGCATTGTTGATAAGGATCTGGCATGGCCCGATGCTGGCGGCGATCTCGGACTGCAGTTGCTTGACCTCTTCCTCGCATCGTCCGTTGACCTGCCGAACGATCGCGGTATTGCCGGCATGTCGCGCGAAATCATCCGCGCCCTGCTGATCCGACTTGAACGTCGCGACCACGGTGCAATCGCGTTCCAGGAGCATCTCCGAGACTCGTCGCCCGATGCCCTTCGTTCCGCCGGTCACGACCGCCACCGTCGTCATGGGCGATCTCCGGCATCGGCGAAGGTGACCTTGCCGCGACAAGACACCAGCGTGGGGTTGCAGATGACGAATGCGAACTTCCCGGGATCCGCGGCAGGCTCAACTTGCCTGGCGAAGAAGAGGAGCCGGTCACCCGGCCTCACCGGCCTGCTGAAACTGATCTGCTCGATGCGAACCGGACTCTCGAGACCTGGGGCGAAAGACCGCATGACTATGTCGATCGCTAGGCTCGCCATGAAAGCGCCGGGGAGTATCGGTTGTTCCGGAAAATGCTCGCGAAAAATCTCGTCTTCGGCGCGAACCTCAATGGTCGCGCGGACTTCGCGCTGGTCGCACGCTTCGCTGCAGATCCGGAATGAGAGGTACTGGCGCTCCGTCGGCACGCACATCACCGGTAGTCGAGTTCTCGGTTCGAGATGACCGAATGCGCAAGGCCAATGGGAATAAGACGCCGCTGCACGTTCCACAAAGGAAAGCACTCCGCTTGTTAGACTGATGAGCACCGAGAAGGCTGCGAAGATCGGACGCTATGGCGCGGATGAGGTTGCCTGGGACGGATTGAGACAGCGCTCTCGTCGAGGAGCAAGGATATTGCGAAGTGTATTGAAGAGAATATCGGCCGATATATTCAGCACATCGAACCGCCGACAAGCATGGCCGTTTCAGTCAGCCCGCTTCAGTCAGCTGCGCTGCATCCCGACACGCTCAGGCCGGGATGCTTCTTGCCGGTTCCGGCATCGAGAATTTCGAATGCAGGCGCAGCACAAGTTCGCGATATGCGTCAGGCAGAGCGTTGACGGCCTCACCATGTTCCAGCTCGAGCTGATCCTTGGCAGAGCGATAGCAGCCCTCTGCAAGCATCCTTGCAGTTGTTCGAATGCGCGAAACCACGGTGGATGCATCCAACCTCATTTGCAGATCGATCTTGCGCACGAGATGTGTGCGCAAGAGAGCCCCTTTGATGGCCTTGGCATACCGTTGATTTCCAGCAATGCTGAGCAGGGATACGTAGAATTCCTCGATGACATCCGTACCTGCCTCCGCTTGGTCGCTCGGAAGATCTTCCGAGCCCATTGCGAACCGTGTCAGCTCATCTTGGTATAGGCCAGCTTTCTGAATGACCTTTCCATACACCGCCTTCATCAAGACAAAGATCAGTTCGTAGTCCATCAGACATTCGCTCTGGCAGAGCCGCCTCGCGTAGACGCCTCTTCCTGGGACGATGTCCACGACATCCTCTTCCGCGAGACGAATGAGCGCTTCCCGCACCGGAATTGGGCTGACGCGGAGTTCCGCAGCCAGTTCCTTGATGACGATCTGAGCTCCCGGCTCGAAAGCGCAATTCGCGAGACGGGTCCTGATCGACGTGTATACCCGACGGTCTGTGCTAATCATGATGAAACCGCATTCAATCCTTGGGACTATAGTCGCCCATTCAGAGCGCCGCGCAGCGAGGTCGCGCGTTCTTGGCAGGCGATATTGCTTTCAGATTCCAGTGCAGATGGCCGCACTGTCAGCGGTACTCTTTAAACTGTGAGCCGGCGAGCGCCGAAATGAGGTATCGCGTGGACAGGTTGAGAAGACAACTCGTTCTCCGGATCAGCATGATTGCCTCACGACAAGCACTACCGTCCCGGTTGTAGATTAGGCAGGCCGGTTCGAGAGCGTCAAACAAATTCCGGCATATGCGAGGATGCACATTGCATCCAGCGAAACGGGCCCATTGCTGCGCTGCTTCAAAGCCGACGACGCCCAACTAGGATGCAGCAGGGCTGTCGTGGCTGGATGCAGCACGCTCGCGCGCGGTTTGTGCCCGCAATGAACCGGTCGATTCGGCCGCGCATGCTGCTCACGATTATCTCCGAATCTTTTCGGCGAGAAGAATGGCAGAGTCGAACCGCCGGGTGGATTGTCGGCTCACACGGCGATGACCGCGAGCTCGCGACACGTGCCTGTACTCTCGCCGGGGTCACGCCTCGGATCACCATACGGTCGATTGCGATCTTGTCCGCCAGATGGTTGCCTCCGGTCCCGGCATCGGCTTCTTTCCGGATGGGCTCACATTCCCGGGGACGAGAAGGATGACGCTGCGGTGTCGCGGACTCCACCGCGGCGTCGGCGTGCTCACCCGCCACGCACTGGCAATCTCTCCCTTGGTTCAGGCCTGCTTCCAGAAATGCGCTAAGGTCTTCCAGCATGCTCCGCCGCGCCGTCCTCACCGTCGCTCTGCTCAACCTCGTTTACGGGGTGTTCGAATGTGCTGTCGCTTTGCGCATCGGCTCGGTCTCGCTGTTCGCCGACAGTGTCGACTTCTTCGAGGATACCTCCGTCAATCTGCTGATCTTCCTGGCGCTCGCCTGGTCGGTACGAGCGCGCGCCAGGCTCGGCATGGTGCTGGCCGGGATTCTGCTGGTGCCCGCCGCAGCGGCGATCTGGACCGGAATCGAGAAACTTCTCAATCCGACACCACCCGATCCGATTTCGCTCAGTCTGACGGGCCTTGGCGCGCTCGCGGTCAATCTCACCTGCGCCCTGATCCTGGCAAAGTTCCGCGCCCACAGCGGCAGCCTCACCCGCGCCGCCTTCCTCTCGGCGCGCAACGACGCCTATGCCAATCTCGCCATCATCGGTGCCGGCCTGGTGACTGCATATCTCTGGCCCTCGATCTGGCCCGATCTGTTGGTCGGGATCGGAGTCGCCCTGCTCAATGCCGACGCCGCGCGCGAGGTCTGGGAGGCGGCGCGCGAGGAGCACGAATCCGTCCAGCCTTAGGTCAGGATTCTTGCAGTCGACCGCATCGCTACCCATCTCTCTGGAAAATTAGAGAGGAGCATCCATGAGCCGTTACGCCATTGTCGAGGCGCCTTCCGTCCTTGGCCTCTTTCCGAAAGGCGTCGAGACCTTGCCGGACGCCTTGCTGGGCGCGGGTTTGGCGGAGCGAATCGGCGCCCGCCGGACTGTGCGCGTGGAACCGCCGGCCTATGATCCGCGGCGCGATCCCGAGACCAGGCTGCTCAATCCCCACGGCCTGGCCGACTATGCCGTAACCTTGGCCGATCGCCTGGAGCCCCTGCTCGAGGCCGGCGAGTTCCCGGTCGTGCTGGGCGGCGATTGCTCGATCCTGCTCGGCTGCACCTTGGCCAACCGGCGGCGCGGCCGGGCGGGGCTGCTCTTCCTCGACGGCCATGCCGACTTCTATCAGCCGGAAGCGGAGCCCAACGGCGAAGCGGCCTCCATGGATCTCGCTTTGGTCACCGGCCGCGGCCCCGACCTCGTCACCAACATCGAAGGACGGTATCCCCTGGTGCGCGAGGAGGATGTGATCCTGCTCGCGCATCGGGACAGCGAAGATGCCGCGTCCCATGGCAGCCAGCGCGTCGAGGATACGAATATCGGTGTGATCAACCTCCACGCCTTGCGCGAATGCGGTGCCGCCGCCACGGCGCGCCGCGCGCTCCAGCGCCTGACCACTGCCGATCTCGACGGCTTCTGGATCCATCTCGACGCCGATGTGCTCGATGACGCGATCATGCCGGCGGTCGACTACCGGATGCCCGGCGGATTGCAATGGGACGAGCTGACCACGGTCCTGCGCACTGCCCTTGCCAGCGGCAAGGCGCTCGGCATCGACATCACGATCTTTAACCCGAAGCTCGACCCCGACGGATCGATCACGCAACGCTTCGCACAGGCTTTGGCCGAAGGCTTGGCTCAGGACCGCGCGACATCCGGATAGAATTGCGGCGCCTCGCGCCGGTCGAACATGCCGTAGTCGCGTAAAATTCTGACCCGCCGCATCCGCGCCCCGTCGGCGCGCGCGATGCCGTTCTCCAAGACATCGGCCGCCCTCTGATCGCGCGCGGTCATCAGCAGGATGACATCGCCCGGCGTCAGCACCGCGTCGAACACATCCCAGGCGACCAACCCCGGCGCATCGGCACGCAGGCCGAGAGATGCGGCAACTTGCTCCGGCGCACTGCTCTTCAACCAATCGACAGGCCGCCTGGCATCGACCAGCGTCACCGCCGTGCCGCCGCCGACCTCGGTCGTATCCGACCGCGCCACGGCGTCGCCCGCCAGCTCGCCGACCCGCAGGTGATAGTCGCCGAAGATCTCGAACCGCCCCTTCTCCTGCGCGCCGTGATGCACCGCCTGGGTGCGCCAGCGCACCAGCGCCTTCTCGTCGCGCCAGGTCGAGAGCGACAGCAGCCAGCCTTCCCGGGTCAGGCTGCGATAGCGGATATTCTCCTGGAACCCGTCGATCGCCTCGAGCTCGGGCTTCAGCATCTTGGCGATGCCCAGATAGTCGTCCCATTTCTCGGATTTCGGCCGGACCTCGAACAGAACTGCAAACATCGCCCGCTCCCAAGCAGCATGTTCCGGATAGCTATAGCGGCTAAACTGCCTTCAGGCTCGCTCGTTCAATTCGGCCGGAACCGTATCGTCATGCCGCTGCAGAATCGCGTCACCCCGTTCGGCGAGATCATCGCGACGCCGGCGCGCGGCCTTTTCACCGGCAACCGCGGCATCATCCACGATCCGGGGACGCGCACCCTCCTCAAGAAACGCTGGAGCCTCAAATGCTGGTTGATCTGCCAGCTGCGCTACAAGGGCCTCCACCGGGTGCCGATGGCGCGCCGAAGCTGGACCGAGCTCTTCTTCCTCGACGAAGCGACCGCGCTTGCCGCCGGTCACCGCCCCTGCTTTTACTGCAGCCGCGACCGGGCCGAAGCCTTCCGCACGGCCTGGGCCGAAGGCAATGGCGGCCCCGTCCCCGCCGCACCCGCGATCGACTCCGCCCTGCACGCCGAACGCCTGCAGCAGCGCAAGAAGCGCATCCACCCGATCGCCGGCAGGCTCTCCGCGCTGCCCGACGGTGCGATGATTGTGGCGAAGGACACGGCCTTTCTCATCCGGAGCGGCCGGGCATTGCGCTGGTCGCCCTTCGGCTATGCGACGGTCGACGAGGCACCACGCGCCGAGGGCTTGCTGACTCCACCTTCGGCTCTCGCCGCGTTGCGCGCGGGCTATCGCCCGGTGCTGCATCCGAGCGCAATCGCATGATGCCCGACCTCTTCGCAGCTGCGCGCGAAAGCATAGGCCCCGGTGCCCTGCTGCTGCGCGGCTTTGCTTTGACGCGCGAAGCCGAACTCCTCGCCGCCATCGAAGCTGTCGCGGCGGCGGCGCCGTTCCGCAAGATGGTTACTCCCGGCGGTTACACCATGTCGGTGGCGATGACCACCTGCGGCGAGGTGGGCTGGGTCACCGACCGCAAGGGCTATCGCTACAGCCCGACCGATCCTCTGACGGATAGACCCTGGCCCGCCATGCCCGACGTCTTCCGCAGTCTCGCGGCCGAATCCGCTGCCGAAGCCGGCTATCCCGGCTTCCATCCGGATTCCTGCCTGATCAACCGCTACGAGCCCGGCACCAAGCTCTCCCTGCACCAGGACCAGGACGAGCGGGATTTCAGCCAGCCGATCGTCTCGGTCTCGCTCGGCCTCCCCGCCACCTTCCTGTTCGGCGGCCCGAAGCGCGGCGACCCGACGTCCAAATATCCCCTGCACCATGGCGATGTCGCGGTCTGGGGCGGCCCATCCCGCCTGTTCTTCCACGGCGTCGCCACCCTGAAGGACGGCGAACACCCCAAGCTGGGCCGGAAGCGCATAAACCTGACCTTTCGCAGGGCCTTAGGGTGATAAATCGCACTGGCGCCGGCGCGCCGGTTGGGCTAAATGAGAAGCATTCCCGTGGTGATTTGGCCGGCCGGCTTGCAGCCACGTTAAAAAACTCGCTAAAGGGCCGCCCGCGGATTCCCGAACAGAGAATTCAAAGGCTGCGGACCCTGAATCGAGTCACGAGACCGTTCTTCAGGTGATCGCTCATGCCCATCAAGATTCCCGACAAGCTCCCCGCCTTCCAGACCCTCGTCAACGAGGGCGTCCGTCTCATGACCGAGACCGCAGCCGTCCGCCAGGATATCCGGCCGATGCAGATCGCGCTGCTCAACCTGATGCCCAACAAGATCAAGACCGAGCTGCAGTTCGCGCGGCTGCTGGGTGCTACGCCGCTGCAGGTCGAGCTCTCGCTGATCCGGATCGGCAACCACACCTCCAAGAACACGGCGGAAGAGCATCTGCTGAACTTCTATCAGCCCTGGGAGGCCGTGAAGCACAAGAAGTTCGACGGCCTGCTCATCACCGGCGCGCCGATCGAGCAGATTCCTTATGAGGACGTGACCTACTGGTCGGAGATGCAGCAGATCTTCGACTGGACCGAGACCAACGTCCATTCGACGCTCAATGTCTGCTGGGCCGGCATGGCGGCGCTGTACCACTTCCACGGCGTGCCGAAGCACCAGCTCGGCGAGAAGGCTTTCGGCGTCTATCGGCAGAAGATCACCAAGACGTCTTCGCCCTTCATGATCGGCTTCTCCGACGAGTTCCAGATTCCGATCTCGCGCTGGGCCGAGATCCGCACCGCCGATCTCGCTTCCCACCCCGAAGTGGATGTCCTGGCCTATTCCGACAGCAAGGGCGTCTGCATCGCCCAGACCAAGGGCACGCGCCGGCTCTATGTGCTCGACCACATGGAATACGACGCGACCTCGCTCGGCGACGAATACGCCCGGGATGTCGCCGCCAATGTGCCGATCAAGCTGCCGCACAATTATTTTCCGGGCGATGATCCCACGCAGGCGCCGCTCAACCGCTGGCGCCCGCACGGTCATCTCTTTATCTCGAACTGGATCAACGAGATCTACCAGACGGTCCCGTTCGATATCGAGAAGGTCGGCGAATAGCGCAGCGCCTCAAGGATCGCGCCTCAAATATCCCGGTTGAGCACGATCGCGGTGGTCAGATCGGCCACCGCCTCGTGCGAAGAGATCCGATCGCGCAAGGCATTCACCCGCTCGGTGCCGGCGGCGCTGAGCTCCACCAGCAGGTCGATGTCGCCGGTCAATGACGTGCAGGACTTGACCTCGGCGATGCGGCGCAACATCGCGATGAAAGTCGGTGCCGGCGTGGTCTTCAATCGCACGAACAAAAACACCGACACGGCCGGTCCGCTCTCGGCGATCTCGGCGCGATAACCGCGGATGATGCCGTCGGCCTCCAGCCGGGAGAGCCGGTCGCGCAAGGTCGAGCGCGCCAGGCCGACCTTGGCCGCCAAGGTCTTCAGCGACAGCCGCGCATCGCTGCGCAGCAGGTCGAGGATCTGCCGGTCCTTCTCATCGATGGGGCGCATCAGGCGGTCGGACCGGTCAAAGTGGCGGAATGGGCAGCCAAAACGGCGGTTGTCTTCCCGGCCCCATCCTCCGCAAATTGGGCCCCGGGTCAATGATTGCGTCAATGATTCCGCTGCAAAGAGAACACCATGTCGGTCCTGACGACGCTGCCGCCGAAATTCTCCGTCACCGAAGTCGCCGGGATCGCCGACAGGCTCTACGGTCTCTCCGGCAGCCTCACTCCGCTCGACAGCGAGCGCGACCAGAACTTCCGCCTGACCGAACCCGACGGCAAAAGCTGGGTCCTGAAGATCGCCAATGCCGCGGAAGACAGCCAGGCCCTCGCCTTCCAAGCCGCCCTGCTGCGCCACGTGCAGTCGGTCGATCCCAACCTGCCCTTGCCGCATCTGCGGCCCACCCTCGCCGGCGAGGATCTCGGGCGCATCGACCGGCATTTCGTCCGGCTGGTGAGCTGGCTGCCCGGCCAGCTTTATTCCGGCTGCAAACGCAGCACCGCGCTCCACGCCAGCCTTGGCGAATGCCTAGGCCGGCTGGACCGCGCCTTGCAGGGCTTCGGCCATCCGGGCGCCCATCGCGACTTCGACTGGGACATCAAGCAGGCCGGCCGCTCGCGCGCGCGGCTGCATTTCCTCATCAACCCGAAGCAACGCGCCCTCACCGAATACTTTCTCGAGCGCTTCGAAACCCGCGTTGCACCGAAGTTGGCCCAGCTCCGCGCGCAGGTCATCCACGGCGATGCCAATGACAACAACCTGCTGGTGGACGGCGCCGTCGGGCAGAAAATCGTCGGCCTGATCGATTTCGGCGACGCGATCCACAGCGCCACGATCGGCGAGCTCGCGGTCGCCGGTGCCTATGCGGTGCTCGACCAGCCGGCACCGCTCGACGTCGCCGGCACCATGGCGGCCGCCTATCACCGCGTCCATCCGCTGCTCGCCGAAGAGCTCGACCTGCTGTTCGACCTGATGGCGATGCGCCTCGTCACCAGCGTCACGCTTTCCGCCTCGCGCCGCGACCGGGTCAAAGACAACGCCTATCTCAACATCAGCGAAGCCCCCGCCTGGGCGATGCTCGAGCGCCTGCGCGCCATGGATCCGGCGCTGGCGACTGGCATGCTGCGCCATGCCTGCGGCTTCGAAGCGGCGCCCGGTGCAAGCCACGTGGTGCGCTGGATCGCCGAGAACCGCAAGGCGCTGAAACCGGTGCTCGACCAGCCGACGGCCTTCTACGCCAAGGCCGTCGTCCCGTTCGGCGATTCCGATCATCCGATCGCCAAGGCCTCCGCGGCCCGCCAGCCGGACGAAGCCGAGCGGCTCTGGGATGCCATCGCGGCCCAGGAAGGTGTCACACTCGGCATCGGTGCCTGGGGCGAGGAACGGCCGGTCTATGCCTCCGATGCCTTCAAGTCGGTCTTCGCGCCGGATCTGCGGCGCAAGCTGCATCTCGGCCTCGACCTCTTCGCGCCGGCCGGCACCAATGTGCGGACACCGCTCGACGGCAGCGTGGTCGACCTCTTCGAAACCGACGTGCCGCTCGACTACGGCCATGCCGTGCTGCTTAAGCATGAACCGGACGGGCACGTCTTCTACAGCCTCTGGGGCCATCTCTCGGCCCGGACGGTGCAGGATCGCAAGATCGGCGAGCGTCTCAAGGCCGGCGATGTCATCGGCCAGCTCGGCAATCCGCGCGAGAACGGCAACTGGCAGCCGCATGTGCATATCCAGCTCGTCACCTACGCAGACCCGAAGGCCGCGGATGTGATCGGCGCGGGCGAGAAGGACTACATCGCGCTCTGGCGCCAGCTCTTCCCCGATCCTGCCGTCTTCGCCGGCCTCCCGCCGGAAACCCTGCAGCAGAGCGGCCGCACCAAGGACGAACTGCTGGCCGAGCGCAAGAGCCGGCTCATCCGCAATCTCAGCATCTCCTACCAGAAGCCGCTGAAGATCGTCCGCGGCGAAGGCGTCTATCTCATCGACGAGACCGGCCGGGCCTATCTCGACTGCTACAACAACGTGGCCCAGCTCGGGCACTCCAACCCGGAGATCGTCGAGGTGATCGCGCGACAGACCGCGATCCTCAACACCAACACGCGCTATCTGCACGACAACATCATCGCCTATGCCGAGGCGCTGACCGCGACCCTGCCGAAGCACCTCAAGGTCGCCGCCTTCTGCTGCTCGGGCAGCGAAGCCAACGAGCTCGCCCTGCGCATGGCCCGCGCGCATACCAAGGCGCGCGACATCATCACCCTCGACTGGGCCTATCACGGCAACACCCAGGCGCTGATCGAGATCAGCCCCTACAAGTACAAGCGCAAGGGCGGCCTGGGCCGGCCCGACACCACCTGGGAAGCGCCTTTGCCCGACGCCTATCGCGCGCCGGCCGATTGGCCCAAGGCGGAGATCGGCCGCCGCTATGCGCAGCCGGTCGCGGAAATCGCCGCGTCGCTCGCAAGCCAAGGCCGCAGCGTCGCCGCCTATATCGCGGAATCCTTCCCGAGCTCAGCCGGCCAGATCGTGCTTCCCGACGGCTATCTGGAAGCGGCCTACGCGGCGGCGCGCGCCGCCGGCGCCGTCGTCATCGCCGACGAGGTGCAGGTCGGCTTCGGCCGCGTCGGCAGCCATCTCTGGGCCTTCGAAACCCAGGGCGTCGCCCCGGACATCGTCACCATGGGCAAGCCGATCGGCAACGGCCATCCAATGGCGGCGGTGGTCACCACCGAGGAGATCGCGGCAAGCTTCGCCAATGGCATGGAATACTTCAACACCTTCGGCGGCAATCCGGTCTCCGCGTCGGTCGGGTTGAAGGTGCTGGAGATCATCGAACGCGACCGCCTGTTGCGCAACGCGACCGAGATCGGCCGCGACCTGCTCCATCGCCTCACCGCGCTCAAGGAGAAGCACAGCGTGATCGGCGACGTGCGCGGGCTCGGCCTGATGCTCGGCATCGACCTGGTCGAGGATCGCAACAGCAAGCGGCCGGCGACCCAACGCGCCGGCCGCGTGGTCGAACGCTGCCGCGCCCTCGGCGTGCTGATGGGCACCGACGGTCCCCATGACAACGTGATCAAGCTCCGCCCCGGATTGATCTTCAGCCGCGCCAATGCCGATCACCTGATGCAGGTTCTGGAGCAGGCTTTCGCTGATACCGAGCAGTGACACCCGTGCCTTCTCCCCTTGTGGGAGAGGGTTGCGCAGGCTTAGCGAGCGCGAGCGAGCTTAGCCGAAGTTGGATGAGAGGTGCGCGCGCTCGTCAGAGCGCTGCCGCGCTGCGTGCCTATCGGCACGCGCCCCCTCACCCAGCTCCGGCTAAACTCGGCTTTGCCTCGCTAAGCCTGCGCAACCCTCGCATGTTCGGCCATCGGCTGCGCATCGGCAGCGAGGCTACCGGGCCTTCCGGCGACGTCGAGCTGAACGAGGAGGCTTGATGGCGCCCGCGGCGAGACGCTGGACCAGCCATCGTGCGGCCGGCCCCAGCGCCTTGTCGCGGCGATGCGCGACCACCAGCGGGAAGCGCGGCATCCGGTCGGCGCCTTCCCAGCGCAGCACCTTCAACTCCACCAGCCGCCCCGCGGCAAGATCCTCGGCCACCAGCTTGCGCGGCATGCTGCACCAGCCGATCCCGGCCCGCAGAAGATCGTATCGCAGGTTCATGTCGGCGATCCGCCAGCGCCGCACTGCATGGACGCCAAAATCGCGCCGATCCCGCACCTCGGCCCGCGAGCTCAACACGAGTTGGAGGTGATCGCGCATCAATTCCGGCGGCAGCTTGCCCTTCACTTGCGCCAGAGGGTGATGGGGTGCGGCGACCGCGACCAGCTCGATCTCGTCGCACTGGATCCATTCCAGGCCCGGCAGAGGCCGCTGCGAGGCCGACATCAGCGCGAGATCGGCCCAGCCGTCCTCCAGCGCCTGCGCCGTCGCCTGGAAGAACTCGGTCGCCAGCCGGAGCTGAACCAGCGGAAAGGCCACTTTGAAATCCTTGAGCGCCGGCGCCAGAAAATCCGGCGCGAAGGCGTCCACCACCAGCGAGAGCTCGGCCTCAACACCCTCTTTGACGCCGCGCGCCTGCAGCCGGAAGTCATCGACGTCGTCCAGGATGCGCCGCGCCCGCGGCAGCAGCGCCCGCCCAGCCTCGGTCAGCTCCGGCCGATAGGCCGAGCGATCGAAGAGCTGGACGCCGCTTTGCTCCTCGAGCTTCTGGATCGCATAGGTGATCGCCGATTGCGCCCGGTTCAAGCGTCGCGCTGCCGCGGCGAAGCTCCCCTCGGCGACGACGGCGGCAAAGACCGCGAACTGGTCCAGTGTGAGCGAATCCATAGTTCTTCGACAGTCAGCCTGATACTAATGTGCCGATGCCAACGCGGCCTTGAGTTCGAGCGACACGGCGCCGAGTTCCTCCGCGCTTGCACGCGGCGTCGAAACAAACGTAAGGCTTTCCTCTCTGATGTAGCGTCGCGAGGTTATGTCCGTCTTTTCCACCATGGGCACCACGTGGGCATGGGCATGTCCGATGTCGCCCCCGGTGAAAAGGAAGGCGGCGCGTTCCACCTGGTAGAGACGCTTCTGCGCGCGGGCGATCTTCTGGCCGAGGGCCACGATTTCGCCGGCGAGCGGTGCCGGAAGATCATCGAAACAGGTGAAGTGCTGACGCGGGATGATCTGCACATGCCCACGGCGAATTGGGCAGATGTCGAGAAAGGCCATCAAGCGATCGCTCTCGTGAACGACCGTCGCCCCGCCCCGTCCGCGCGCCATCTCGCAAAAGAGACAGGAAGATGAGGTCTCGACAGCCATAGTCACGCCCTCGATTTCAAGCCTGCTCAGTACAACCGCTCATTCAGATTATCTGAATGAGATCTTCGAAACTATATCTATTTTATTCGAGGCGTCCTGCAGGCATCTCTGGGTCCAGTTCCTGAAACTGCACGCCCCCGAGGAGAGCCATGATCGACACCAAGACCGCCCCCTACGCCGCCCTGCTCCTGCGCCTCACCCTGGGCGTGCTGTTCCTGGCCCATGCCAGCCTGAAGATCTTCGTCTTCACCCCGGCCGGCACGGCGCAGTTCTTCGGCTCGATCGGCCTGCCGCCGGCGCTCGCCTATGTCACCATCGTCTGGGAAGTCGCCGGTGCACTGGCGATGATCCTCGGCATCTGGCCGCGTCTCGCCGCCATCGCCATGGTGCCGGTGCTTTTGGGCGCGCTCTTCACCGTGCATCTCGCCAACGGCTTCTTCTTCAGCAACCCGAACGGCGGCTGGGAATACCTCGCCTTCTGGATCGTCGCCCAGGTGGCGCTGGCCCTGACCGGCGACGGCGCGCTTGCGCTGAAGCCGGGCCTCCCCTTCGGCAAGGCCCCGAAGGCCGTAACCCAGGCGATCTGAGCCCGCCCGTGACGCGTCTCCCCAGCCTCTACATCACCCATGGTGGCGGTCCGTGCTTCTGGATGGAGTTCGGACCGCCCTTCGGGCCGCAGGCCTTCGACAAGCTCCGCGACTATCTCGGCAGCTTGATCGCCGGCCTGCCGGAACGCCCGAAGGCGATCCTGGTGATCTCCGGCCATTGGGAAGAGGACCGGCCGACGGTCAGCACGGCAGCCCGGCCCGGCATGCTGTTCGACTACTACGGTTTTCCGGAGCACACCTATCGCCTCAACTATCCGGCACCCGGCGCGCCCGATCTGGCGGAACGCGTGCGCGGTCTGCTGCAGGCGGCGAAGATCGACTGCGGCACCGACGACAGGCGCGGCTTCGATCACGGCGTCTTCGTGCCGCAGCTCATCATCGACCCGGAGGCGAAGATTCCGGTCGTCATGCTGTCGATGCGGCATGACCTCGATCCCGCCGCGCATATCGCGATCGGCCAGGCGCTCGAACCGCTGCGCGACGAGGGCGTGCTGATCATCGGCAGCGGAAGCTCCTATCACAACCTCCGTGAGTTCTTTTCCGGCCGCAACGCCGAGGCCTCGCTCGCCTTCGATGCCTGGCTCAACGACACGGTGTCCGTGGCCGATCCGGTTGCTCGCAACGCTCGCCTCGCGGACTGGGCCAAGGCCCCCGGCGGCCGCGCCTGCCATCCCCGCGAGGATCACCTGATCCCCCTGATGGTCGCCGCCGGTGCCGCCGGCAGCGACCCCGGCCGCCGCAGCTTCCGCGACCTGCTCGGCGGCAAGGCCGTCTCGTGCTTTAGTTTCGGGTAACGATCCTTTCTCTGGCAGAGTCATGTCCCCGCAGGGTCATGTCCCTGCAGGCGGACCGACGAATTCAGCATTCAGGGCTATCGCTCCGTCGCTTCGTCGCGACTGAACTTGAAATCGGCCGGCAATCTTCCTCGAAACTTTCGCAGCTCTCTCAGTCGCGCGGCACGATCGACGGTCTCGCCAGGCGGCGTCAGCTTGGCAACGCGGATTTCCACTTGGTCGCCCGCCCTCAGGTCGAGCTCTCTTGCCAATGCAGCAGGAATTCGAACTGCAAGACTCCGGCCCCATCTTGAAACGCGCATATTCGCCTCATACTTGACGCTTCGCGGCGACTGCAGCCATCTTAATGCACCGGCTCAGGTGAGGGAATTCCCATGGAACTGCACGCGGACTTCTCCCAGCGCATCGCCATCCATGCGGCAAGCCTGCCCTGGATCCCTTCGCCCATCGCCGGCGTCGACCGCCGCATGCTCGACCGCATCGGCGACGAGGTCGCCCGCGCCACCTCCATCGTGCGCTATGCGCCGGACAGCCATTTCTCTCCCCATACGCATGGCGGCGGCGAGGAGTTCCTGGTGCTGGACGGCGTGTTCCAGGACGAGCACGGCGACTACCCGCCCGGCTCCTATGTCCGCAACCCGCCGACCACGCGCCACACGCCGGGCTCGACACCGGGCTGCACCATCTTCGTCAAACTTTGGCAGTTCGACGCCGACGACCGCACTGATGTCCGCATCGACACCGCCCAACGCAGCTTCACGCCCGCAGCCGGACGTGCCGGCGTCGAAACCCTGCCGCTCTTCCGAGATGCGCGCGAGGACGTGCGCCTGGAGCGCTGGTCGCCCTACGCGCACATCACGCTGGATCTGCCCGGCGGCATCGAAGTTCTGGTGCTGGACGGCAGCTTCGAAGAATCCGGCGAGCGCTTCGTGCCGCAATCCTGGCTCCGCCTGCCAGCCGGCGCGCGTCTCACCGCAAAAGCCGGTCCGGACGGCACGCGAGTCTGGATCAAGGCCGGGCATCTCGCGCTGCCCCAGAGTGCGCCAAAGACGCCAGCCTGACTCACTCGGCCTTGCCGCGTTCCAACTTCCGCACCATCCGGATCAAGCCGCTGCGCATCGCCTCGGCACCGGGCGAGGCCATTTCAGCCTCGATCGCGCCATGATGCTTCTCCCAGAGCGCATAAGCTTTCGCGAGCAGCGCATTTCCCGCCGGGGTGAGTGAGAGCCGCTTCACTCGCCGGTCTGATTCATCCGCCGCGACCCGAACCAGGCCGCGCCGCTCCAGCGGCTTCAATGCTGCCGTCAAGGTCGTGCGATCCATGGCGAGGAACTCCGCCGTGTCGCCCATGGTCGGAGCCGGCCGATTGAGTGACATCAGCAGCGAATACTGCCCGCTCGTGATCTCCAGCGGCCGAAACACGTCATCGAAGTGACGCGCGAGTGCGCGCGCCGCACGCTGCACATGCAGGCAGAGGCAGGCCTCCGCCACAGAGCGCGCGATTTCAGGTCCGACGATCTTGTGATTTGACATGATGCATATTAGTTTGATATCAACCTATTTGTCAAGCGGACGAGCCATGCATCTGGGAGCGAAGCCATGAAGCTGCACTACGCCGAGACCATCAACGCCCGCAAAGCCTGTGCCGCCGCCAAGCATCTCAACGCGCCGGTCTCGTTCGTCCGCGTCAATCTCGCGCAAGGCGAACAGCGCCAGCCCGCCTACCTCGCCATCAATCCCAACGGCCGCGTGCCGGTGCTGAGCTTCGACGACGGCCGTACCCTTTGGGAGTCGAATGCCATCATGGCTTCCCTGGCGCTCCAGGCCGGTTCGGATTTCTACCCGACCGACGGACGCCAGGTCGAAGTGCTGCGCTGGCTGAGCTGGAGCTCCGAGCATTTCCACCGCCACGGCTCGCGCATCTATTTCGAAAACCTGGTGAAGCCGATGCTCGGCATGGGCCGGGCCGATGCTGCGGCGGTTGAGGAATCCAGCGGCTTCATCCGGAAGTTCGGCGCCATCCTGAACGATCACCTGAAGGGCCGCCGCTTTCTCCTCGGCGATACAGTCACCGTCGCCGACTTCGCAGTCGGCGCCTGCCTGCCCTATGCCGAAGCTGCGAAAATTCCGCTCGAGGGATTCGACGAGATAGCGCGCTGGAGCGAGCGCCTGAACGCGCTCCCCGGCTGGCGTGACCCCTTCCCCGCCGCCAAGGCAGCAGCCTGAGGAGACTGTGATGCAGCACCCCACCGTCGTGTCGCGCGCCGAATGGCTGGAAGCACGCAAGGAACTGCTCGACAAGGAGAAGGCGCTCACCCGCCTCCACGATCACCTCGCCGCCGAGCGGCGCAAGCTGCCCTGGGTCCGCATCGACAAGACCTATATCTTCGAGACCGACAGCGGTCCGGCGACGCTCGCCGATCTGTTCGCGGGCCGCAGCCAGCTCATCATCCGGCATTTCATGCTGGGTCCCGGCTGGAAAGCGGGATGCGTCGGCTGCTCGTTCGTCACCGACCACGACCAGGGCGCCCTCGTCCATCTCACCAACCACGATGTCAGCTTCGTGCGGGTCTCGCGCGCGCCGCTTGCGGAGATCCAGGCGTATAACAGGCGCATGGGCTGGAAGGGCCCCTGGGTTTCGTCCCATGGCAGCGACTTCAACTACGACTTCCACGTCGCCTTCCGCAAGGAAGACGGACCGATGTTCTACAACTACCGTGAGATCGAGTTCATGGGCGAGGACCAGCCGGGCCTGAGCGTCTTCGTGAAAGACGACGAAGGCCAGGTCTTCCACACCTATTCGAGCTTCGGCCGTGGCGACGAAGGTGCCGCCAGCAGCTATTTCTATCTCGACCTCACGCCGAAGGGCCGGCAGGAGAACGGCCCTCGGAACAATCTGATGGATTGGGTGAAGCGCCACGACGAATACGAGACCGCCGCGGCCTCAGGCTGCTGCGCCGCCGAGTAAAGCTTACGGAAACCGCCTTCAACAGCCGAGATCAGGCGACCCGCGCCGAAACGTGCTCCCGCCGCAGCGGCTCGGTCTGATGCAGGAACACGGCGAATGTGTCCCAGGGCAGCGGCGCTGAGATCTGCCGCAGGATCCGCCCCACCTCGCCGCGGTGATAGGCGCCGTGGATGGCGGCATGGGTCAGCATCTCCTGCCGCGACATGGAGCCGCGATCGCCGTCGGTGAAGGCGAAAGCGATCGTCTCCGCCAGCTCGGCCTCAGAGACGTTCTCCAAGTAAGCGAGATACCACCGATCGCTTGCCGCAACCGCGGCACTGAGCTCCTCGAGCATGGGGGTCTCCGGCGTGTTGTCCGCCGCATAGCCGTGCCGCGCGCCGGTCAGATGCGCCGCAAAGATCCGGTTCACCGCCAGGCAATGGTTGAGCAGGCGGAGCGCCACATGCCGTTCTTCCATGTGCTGGTCCGGCCCGAGCAGCGCGAGCTTTTCGAAGAACGCCGCGTTGGCCCAGGCATTGTATCGAAACATTTCGCGCAGCAGTGCAATGGCGCTCATGATCGGCTCCTTCTTGATCCGTCAAAATGCGAGTAAGATGTACATATTTTCTGCAGGAGCAGCTGCCGGTGTCTACTCGCATTCCAAAATCGCGCCTCGCCATGCGCAAAGAGCCGCGCCAGGCGCGGTCCAGAGCGACGGTGGATGCCATCGTCCAGGCCGGGGCTCGCGTTCTCGGCGCCGAGGGTTGGGCCGGATTCACCACCAACAAGGTGGCGGAGGTCGCCGGCGTCAGCATCGGCTCGCTCTATCAGTACTTCCCGGACAAGCTCTCGCTGATCGAAGCGGTCCGCAGCCATCATTTCGAGGACGTGCTCCGGGTCATTCGTACGGCCATGGATCAGCGGCACCCGGTCCGGCAATTTGCGGAGACTCTGGTCGATGGCATGATCGCCGCGCATCTCGAGCACCCGGCCCTGCATCGCGTGATGCTCGACGAGGTGCCGGGCCATCCCGGCCTGCGTAGTGCCCATGACGCGTTCACGGCGGAATATCTCAGCCGCTATACCGCGGCGATCGCCCCCTACCGGCGCATCGCCAAGCGCCAGCTTGTGGCCGAGGTCCTGTCCTCGGCGATCGAGGGCGTGATCCACAACGCCGCCCGACGCGGCCAGCTGAAAGCGCCGGCGCTCAGGCACGAACTGGTCAACCTGATCGCCGCCTATCTCTCTGACAATGGCCGGAAACTTGCATAGAGCTTGGGGACGGCGCCCGGATACTGGAGATCGGCCATGCGACGGCCTACTGCGTTTCTGACGATTATTGTTCTAATTCAATCTGTTGTAGGATGTTCCTGGGTTCTGAACGAACCGGTGGCGATGAAGCTGCCGGGCACGACCGCCCAGGTCACCCCCTGCCTCGCCAACAACCTCGGCAAAGAGTTCCGGGATGGCGTACCGGTCGTGGAGCACGGCAACACGCCGGGCTCCAGCGAGATCACCATCAACGCGGCGCGGGGCGCCGTGGTGGGTTTCGTCACCGTGGAGCCGATCCCGTCCGGCGGCTCGGCGGTTACCTATTACGACGGCGAGTATTACTATCCCAACCGGGTGACGAACGGGACATTCCCCGATTTTGCCCGGCTGAATTGGCGGCGTGCCGAGCGCGCTATTCTGCTCTGCGGCCGAGACAGCACCTCCGCGACCTAGAGGCGTGAATGTCGCTTCGTCAGATTATCTACACCAGCCACGCGCTGGTGCCGATGGAGCAGGACGAACTGGTTGACCTGCTCGAGCAGTCGCGCCGCGACAACGCGGCCGCCGGCATCACCGGCCTGCTGCTCCACGCCGACCGCAGCTTCATGCAGACCATCGAAGGCGCCCCCGCGGCGATCGAGGCGCTCTACGCGAAGATCCGGCGCGATCCCCGCCACAGCGGCCTCATCCTGATCTGCGACGAGCCGGTCGCGCAGCGCAGCTACGGCGACTGGTCGATGGCATTCCGCGAGATCGCCCGCCACGAAGCCGCGCAGATCGCCGGCTTCCGGCGCGAACAGGCTGATATCAGCCCAGCCGATCGCGACCTGGCGCGCAAGCTGATGCACACCTTCTTTCACAACGCGGGCCTCACCCGGCGCGGCTAGTGACCGCTATGGCTGGCGCGCGGTGACATCCTTCATCCCGGCGGCGAACTTGCCGATCAGCCGCACGAAGGCGTCGATCTCGTTTCCATCCCAGCTGGCGAACAGCGCACGCGCCATCCGCTCGCGCGCAGCATCGATGCGGTCGGTCATCGCCTTCCCCTTGGGCGTCACCGCCGCCTCGCGCACCCGCCGGTCCGTGGCGCCGTCCTGGCGCTTGACCAGATCGAGGCTTTCCAGCTTGGCGACCTGCCGGCTGACCGTCGTGTAGTCGCGCCCCACCCGATCTGCCAGGTCCACGACGCCGATCGGCCCCAGCCGCTCGATCAGCACCAGCAGCGGAAACAGCGCCCGATCCAGCGAGATCCCCGCCGCCCGCACCATCTCGGCGTCGTTCTGCGGCCGGTTGAGCACGCTGATGATGTCGATCAGGGCCATGTGGACGGCGCGAACCTGGTCCGACATATGTGTATTTTGCACTCTTTTCCTTGACGCCATGGCAATCTCCTATTATGTGCAAATTACACATATGGAGATCGCCATGCCAAAGGATTTGTCGCCGCCGCTCGACGTGCTGATTTGCGGCGCCGGTGCGGCCGGCCTCACCCTCGCCGTCGAGCTGGCGCGGCGCGGTCTCGCGTTCCGGCTGATCGACAAGCTGCCCGAGCCCTTCCCGGGCTCGCGCGGCAAGGGCATCCAGCCGCGCACCCTCGAAGTGTTCGAGGATCTCGGCATCCTCGACCGCATCATCGCCGCCGGCGGTCCCTATCCGCCGGAGCGGATCTATCAAGCCGACGGCCGCTTCACGGAAAGCGACATGGTCGCGGTGCAGTCCCCGAGCCCGGCCGAGCCCTACACGATGCCGGTCATGCTGCCGCAGTTCATGACCGAGGGAATCCTGCGCGGCCGTCTGCAGGAGCTTGGACACGCGCCGGCCTTCGGTTGTGAGCTCACCGGCTTCACCCAGGATAACGACGGCGTGACCGCTGCGCTCTCGCATGGAGAAACCGTCCGTGCGCGCTATCTCATCGGCGCCGATGGCGGGCGCAGCTTCGTCCGCAAGACGCTGGGGATCGACTTCGCGGGCAAGACGCTCGGCGTCCGCGCCCTGGTCGCGGATGTCGCACTGACCGGCCTCGACCGCGACGCCTGGCACCGCTTCAACGACGGCGGCCCGGACATGATCATGCTCTGCCCGCTCGCCGGCACGGATCTCTTCCAGCTGCAGGCCCCGGTCCCGCCCGAAGGCGAGATCGACCTCAGCGCCGTCGGGCTAGACGCGCTGGTTGCTCAGCGCACGGGCCGCCACGATATTCGCATCCATGCGGTCTCCTGGGCCTCGGCCTATACGATGAATGCGCGGCTGGCGGAGCAGTATCGTGTCGGCCGCGCATTCCTGGTCGGCGACGCCGCGCATATCCATCCTCCGACGGGCGGACAGGGCCTCAACACCAGCGTGCAGGATGCTTATAACCTCGGCTGGAAGCTGGCCGCGGTCCTGCGTGGAGCAGCCGGCGCGCTGCTCGACACCTATGAAGAAGAACGCCGGCCGATCGCGCGCGACATGCTCGGGCTCTCGACCAAGCTGCTCGATGCCGCCAAGCAAGGCGAGATCCGCCGCGGCCGCGAGACCCGCCAGCTCGACCTCGGCTATCCCGCCTCGTCGCTGGCACTTGAGCAACCCGCACGCACAGATGGCCTGCGCGCCGGCGACCGCGCGCCGGACGCGCGGCTTCGCGACGGTGCCGGCCGCACCCTCCGTCTCTTCGACTGGTTCAAGGGTCCGCATTGGACCCTGCTCGGGACGGGGTCGAGCAAGATGACGCCGCGTCCCGGCCTCAGTATTCACGTCATCGGTTCGCAAGGCGATGCGCAGGATGCATGGGCCGATTTCCGCAATGCCTACGGCACGGAAGGCGATTGGGTCCTGGTGCGACCCGACGGGTATATCGGGGCTATCGTCGCAACGGATCGGATCGAAACACTGGAGCGCTATTTCCGGAATGTCGGTCTCGAGGATCGCGCGCATGCCTAAGGCTGCTTCCTTGCGCCGTTGGGCGACGCCCCTGACGATCGGCGCCTTCCCGCTGATGACCGTCACCGGCATCGTCATGTTCTTCGAAGCCGATCACGGTCTGACGACGGTCGTGCACCAGTGGTTCTCCTGGATCTTCGTCATCGGTGCCGGCGGGCATATCGCCGCCAATGTCCGCCCGTTCATCAACCATCTGAAAACCCGCGGCGGCCAGGCTTACCTCGCGGTCTTTGCCGCCGTGCTGGCCCTCTCGTTCTTCTCTTGGGGACTGATCACCGGACCGCAGTTGGAGCGGCCGATCGAGGAGACCCTGGTCGATGCCCCGCTCTCGGCCCTGGCGGAACTCACGCGCACCACGCCGGACGCGCTTCTGCAGAAGTTGAAAGCCGAAGGGATCACGGCCCATCCCGGGCAATCGGTTCGCGATCTGGCGATGGTCACCGGCGCGGGCGAGAACCGCCTGCTCGGCATCGTCTTCCTGCCGGGTAACTAGACTAAAGCCCCAGCCGCCGCTCCAGGTGCCAGGCGAGCAGTTCGCCGTAGCGGGCGTTGCCGATCGGGCGGAGCTCGGTGCGCTGGTGGATATCGGCGTCGGGGCCGGGATTGCCCTCGATCAGGCACGGGCCCTCGGGGAGGAAGGCGATGTCCCATCCCACCATCACCCGCGGCACGATCAGGCGATGTGCATTGATGGCGAGTGCGAGCGTCTCTTGCCAATGCGGCAGGCGGCGGCCGCGGATCTGCCCGCCGGTCGAGGGATGGGTCTCGTGCCAGCGGAAATCGCCGCCGAGCCCGAGGCCGGTGGCGGCGCCGAGCGTGCCGGTCGCCATATCGACCGCCGCCGCGATGCCGCCGGCATGGAAGTTGTCGACCGGCGAGGTCTCGTTGATCGCCATGCGGAAGGCGGCATTGACCGCTTCCGGCTCGCCGTCCGCGTTGAGGATGGTCAGCAGCCGCACGGTCGAGAGCGCGCGCGGCGTCAGATCGGCGATCCCCGGATGATTGACCAGGCGCTGCTGGATCAGATAGTCGCCCGCCTGCGAGAGTTCGCGCACGCGGGCGGTGAGATCCTCCAGCGTGCATTCCTCGCCATGGCTGCTGCGATAGCGGCCATGCGGCTGCGCCAGCCAGAGCTGCGCGCCGACGCCGCCGCGGCCCTCGATCTTCTTCACGAAGAGATCCTGCCCTTCGGGGAACGTGCCGTCGCCGACATTGCCGACTTTCAGCCCGGCGCGATAGGCGGCGTAGACCGGCACCACGCGCAAGCCGTTGCGGCCGAAGAAGCTCGAGAACGAGAGCTTGTCGTTGATGCGGACGAATTTCGAGCGGTCGCCGCGCTGCTTCAGCGCGCGATAGACGCCGCTCTTGGTCTCGACCCGCGTGAGATACTCCACCGCGCGCCGCCGGAGCTCCGGCCGGTGCAGCTCGAAGATGTAGTAATAGCGCGGCACCAGCCGGTACCAGAAAGCGAGCCAGGTCTGCTGCCAGATCTGCTGCAGCCGGTTGGGCCCGCCCTGGGCGGCAACCGACGCGCCGAGCTTCAGCGTCGTCTGCACCGCCAGCGCCGCGCCGACCAGCGGCCAGAGCACCCAGCCGATCGAGAGGTCGACATAGTTGCGAAAACTGAACCGGCGGCGCCAGGCGGTGCGATAAGCGTTCCGCAAGCGCCAGATCGGCGAGCCTTTGACATAGCCCGGCCAGAGCGCGATCGGCGGCGGCGGAAACTGCCGGACCTTGATCGGGACGCTTTTCCCCTTGCGGTCGCTCACGGTCTGACCTGTTCGAGATGGTGGCGGCCGCCGATCGGTCCCGGCGCCAAGGCGGAGGCTGGCCGGAAGCCGAAAATGCGGGGCGGTGGGAAGAGTGTATCGCGCATGGATGGGGGCTGCTGCACCGCTGGTGAGCCGGGCGGGGTTCGAACCCGCGACCTACTGATTAAAAGTCAGTTGCTCTACCACTGAGCTACCGGCCCTGCTGCGCGGCGATGGCATCCCAGATGCGGAGCGAAATTGCAAGCCCTTAGTCCCGGCTTTCGGCGAACTTGCGCTTCAGGGTCTCGGCCACCCGGGGCGAGACGAACTGGCCGATTTCCCCGCCCAATTTGCCGATTTCCTTGACGAAGCGGGAGGAGATGAACTGGTGGCGCTCCGAGGCCATCAGGAACAGGGTCTCGATCGCCGGGTCTAGCCGTGCGTTCATGCCAGCCATCTGGAACTCGTATTCGAAATCCGAGACCGCGCGCAGGCCGCGGATGATGAAGGTCGCCTTCACGCTGGCGGCGAACTGGATCAGCAGGTTGTCGAACGGCACCACCTCGACATTGGCGCCGTTCCAGCCGTTCTGCGGATCCTTGATCTCCTCCTTCACCAGGGCGACCCGCTCCTCGATCGAGAACAGCGGGCCCTTGCCGGCATTGGTGGAGACGGCGACGATCAGCCGGTCGACGAAGCGGCTCGCCCGCCGGATGATGTCGAGATGGCCGTTGGTGATCGGGTCGAAGGTCCCCGGATAGACCCCGATCCGATCGTCCCGCCGATCACTTGCCGCCATCGCCCTCTCCCCCGGATTCTGACTCGCCGTTCTCGGCGCCCTCGTCGCCGTCCTCCTCCGCCATGTCCGGCAGATGCGCGACGGCGACCACGCGCTCGTCATCCGCCACCTTGAAGATGGTGACGCCCTGGGTCTGGCGGCGCGCGATGCGGATGTCGTGCACCTCGGTGCGGATCAGCTTGCCGGCATTGGTGACCAGCATGATCTGGTCGGTCTCCTCGACCGGGAACGAGGTGGTGACATTGCCGTTGCGGCTGGAGACCTCGATATTGGCGATGCCCTGCCCGCCGCGGCCGGCGGTGCGGTACTCGTAGGCCGAGCTCCGCTTGCCGTAGCCCTTCTCGGTCACGGTCAGGATGAACTCCTCGGCCGCTTCGAGCTGCGCGATGCGTTCGATCGAGAGCGCGACATTGCTCTCGGCCGGCGTCTCGCCGTTGGTCTCTTCCTCGCCCTCCTCCGCGGGCGCTTCGCCCACGCTGCGCCGCTTCTGCGCGGCGTAGCGGAGATAGGCGTCGCGCTCCTCGGTCTCGACGTCGATATGGCGCAGCACCGACATCGAGACGACCTCGTCGCCGTCATCCAATTTAATGCCGCGGACACCGGTCGAGGCGCGGCCGGCGAAGACGCGGACGTCATCGACCGGGAAGCGGATCGCCTTGCCGCTCTTCGCCGCCAGCAGGATGTCGTTGGCATCGGTGCAGACCGCGACGCCGATCAGGCGCTCGCCCTCGGCCAGCTTCATCGCGATCTTGCCGTTGGCCTTTACATCGACGAAGTCCGAGAGCTCGTTCCTTCGCACGTCGCCGCTCGAGGTCGCGAACATCACGTTGCTCTGGCTCCAGGTGCTCTCGTCCTCCGGCAGCGGCATGATGGTGGAGATGGTCTCCCCCTCCTCCAGCGGCAGCAGGTTGATCAGCGCCTTGCCGCGGGCCTGGGGATTGCCGACCGGCATCTTCCAGACCTTCGACTTGTAGACCATGCCGCGGGTGGAGAAGAACAGCATCGGCACATGGGTGTTCGCGACGAACACCTTGGTCACGAAATCCTCGTCGCGGGTCGCCATGCCGGCGCGGCCCTTGCCGCCGCGGCGCTGGGCGCGATAGGCGGTCAACGGCACCCGCTTGATATAGCCGCCGTGGGTCACGGTCACGACCATGTCCTCGCGCTGGATCAGGTCCTCGACGTCTTCCTCGAACTCGACGTCCTGGATCGTGGTGCGGCGCGGCGTGCTGAACTGCTCCTTGATGGCGACCAGCTCGGAACGCATGATTCCCTGGCGCTTCACCCGGTCGTCCAGGGTCTCCAGGTGGTCGCCGATCTGCTTGGCGAGCTCGCCCAGATCCTCGGCGATCTTCTCGCGCTCGAGCCCGGTCAGGCGCTGCAGGCGGAGATCGAGGATCGCCCTGGCCTGTGCCTCCGAGAGCTTGTAGGTCGCGTCCGGCCGATCCTCGAAGTCCGGATTGTCGATGAGCTGCACCAGCGGCACCACGGTCGCGGCCGGCCAGGCGCGGGCCAGCAATTGCTCGCGCGCGACGTCGGGATTGGGTGCGGCGCGGATCAGCGCGATCACTTCGTCGATATTGGCGACGGCCAGCGCCAGGCCGAGCAAGGTGTGCGCCTTGTTGCGGGCCTGGGCCAGTTCGAAGATCGTGCGGCGGGTGATGACCTGCTCGCGGAACTCCAGGAACGCGACCAGCACGTCGCGGATCGACATCACCTGCGGCCGGCCGCCATTGAGCGCAAGCATGTTGACGCTGAACGAGGATTGCAGCGGCGTGAAACGATAGAGCTGGTTCAGCACCACGTCGCCCATGGCGTCGCGCTTCAGCTCGACCACGACGCGGACGCCGTCGCGATCGCTCTCGTCGCGGAGATCGGCGATCCCCTCGATGATCTTCTCGCGCACGCATTCCGCCATGCGCTCGATCATCCGCGCTTTGTTCACCTGGTACGGCACCTCGGTGATGACGATCGCCTCGCGGTCCTTGCGGATCTCCTCGATCGTGGCGCGGCCGCGCATGGTGATCGAGCCGCGGCCGTTCAAATAGGCGCTCTTGATGCCGTTGCGTCCCAGGATCAATCCGCCGGTCGGGAAATCCGGACCGGGGATATGCGCCATGATCCCTTCAATGTTGATCGCCGGATCGTCGATCAGCGCGCAGCAGGCGTCGATCACCTCGCCCAGGTTGTGGGTCGGGATGTTGGTCGCCATGCCGACGGCGATTCCGCCGGCGCCGTTGACCAGCAGGTTCGGGAACCCCGCCGGCAGCACCGAAGGCTCGAGATAGGCGCCGTCGTAGTTCGGCTGGAAATCGACCGTCTCCTTGTCGATATCCTCCAGCAGGCTCTCGGCGACCTTGTTCAGGCGCGATTCCGTGTAGCGCATCGCCGCCGGCGGATCGCCGTCCATCGAGCCGAAATTGCCCTGCCCGTCGATCAGCGGCACCCGCATGGAGAAGTCCTGCGCCATGCGCACCAGCGCGTCGTAGATCGCGCTGTCGCCATGCGGGTGGTACTTACCCATGACGTCGCCGACCGCGCGCGCCGACTTCTTGTAGGCGCTGTTGGAGGCAAAGCCGCTCTCGCGCATGCCGTAGAGGATCCGGCGGTGGACCGGCTTCAGCCCGTCGCGCACATCGGGCAGCGCGCGCGAGACGATCACGCTCATCGCATAATCGAGGTAGGAGCGTTTCATCTCCTCTTCGATCGTGATCGGCGCGATGTCGGAAGGCGGGTTGCCCTGTGGGCCTTGGGGCGGGACTGCGGGCGGATTTGTAGGCGCGTCGGACACTTGCGGGTTACGCTTTCAAAATCAATGAGTTATGGCTGGGCCCTGGCATCACGGGGCAGCGTGGGAATCGACTGAAAAACGATAGCAGATTCCGCCCCCGGCAACAAGAAAATCGGGGCCAGCACGGGGGCGAAAATGCCCGCTATAACTCACTGAAATCGCAGCGGTTTCTCCCGTTGTCTGGAAGCGCCCAAACCTACTCGCGGAGGAAGAAATGCGGGTGCCATTCCAGGCTCTTCAAAGGCAAGCGGCGGAGCCAGTGGAAGAGCCCCGCCAACCCGCCCAGGAAGGCCCGCAGGCGCCGCTGCGGCAAGCCTGTACCGACCGGCTGCGATGGGTCCTCGGCGCTGCGCAGCGAGCCGTCGGCAAAGCGCACCACCCCCATATCCAGCAACTGCCGGTCATCCACATCGGCCAGCTCGCGCACAAGGCTGCGGCGGGCGGTATCGAGCTCGAAACTGCTGAGAATCGCGTGCATCTGAGCCTCCAGCTAAAAGAGACCGGCCTGGCGAAAAGCTTGCTCGCCGGTCCATAAGCTGCATAGTTGGCGGCTCATCGCGCGAAATCGCGCCAGAAGTCCTGAGATCCTGTTTTAGGATACCTAAAGTACAACCAGGGAGCGGAGCTTCCGAATGGCCAAGGAGAGCAAGCGGCCGGTAAAGCAGGCCCGGGGCCAATACAAGCCGCGCGACAAGGCGCCCGCGCCGCGGGTGCCGCACGTGCCGCCCACCCGCATGCCGGCCTTAAGCACGCTTCGGGCATTCGAAGCGGTCGCGCGGCTCAAGAGCATCTCGCTTGCCGCCACCGAGCTGCACGTGACGCCCGGTGCGGTCAGCCAGCAGGTGAAGGCGCTGGAGGCCGATCTCGGCGTGACCTTGCTGGAGCGCCACGGCAACCGCTTCGCCCTCACCGACCCCGCGCTGCGCGGGCAGGATTATCTCACCGGCGGCTTGCGCCTGCTGCAGCAGGGCGTCGAGCGGATGCGCGCGCGACCGCAGATGCACCGGCTCCGGCTCACGGTCGAGCCCGCCTTGGCGGCGAACTGGCTGATCCGCCGCCTCGCCGCCTATCGCAACCTCCCCGGCGCGCAGGACGTGTTGCTCGATCCCGCCAAGGCGCTGGTCGATATCGCCGGCGGCGAGGCCGATATCGGCATCCGCTTCGGCCGGGGCCGCTATCCCGGCCTCGACGCGATCAATCTCTTCGAGGACGAGATCTATCCGGTCTGCGCGCCGAGCTATCTCGCCGCCAACCCGATCCGCTCGGTCGAGGATCTGAAGAACCACCATCTCCTGAAGATCGATTGGCGGGTGACCAGCCGCTGGCCGGACTGGGCGGAATGGCTCTCCGCGGCCGGCGTGTTCGACGAGCACGACGCCATCGACCTCGAACGCCGCGGCACCGTGATCCAGGACAGCAGCCTGCTCCTGCAAGCCGCCCTCGAAGGCCAAGGCATCGCCCTCGGCCAGGACTCCCACGTCGCCGACCATATCAAGGAAAAACGCCTGGTCGCGCCGTTCGCCCGAAGGCTGAAGACCGGCTTCGGCTACTACCTCGTCTATCCGCAGGGCGCGGACGAACGCCCGGAGATCAAGCTGTTCAAGGACTGGATCGTGGCGGAGGCGAGGAAGGGGTGATGCTGACCGATCTTAGGCATTGTATGGCCGGGAAACCTCTCCAAGCATCGCGGCGCTAACCGGGATCTTCTCACCAATCAGAAGTGAGTAAGAGTTCTGCACGCTTATCGGAGACCCGCCTTAGCAAATCCTCGAGCGATTCCACTAACTCCTCATGATTGTTCCTGGAGCTGTAGGGCAGGAGCTTAATATTCCTCGTCTCGCGCGCAGACCTTGCGACGTCAGGATGAGGCTTTCCGCCATACGTCATGTAATGCGGTAAGCCTGCTCGAAACCTCGCAGCCGTATCCTCGAACAACAGCTGAAAATCCGGATCGTCAAGACCAACACCCACCATCAAAACTGTATTGGTTACTATCAGCGATTCCAGAACTTTGTAAAAATCGAAATACTTTGTGCGCGCCTCCGCGTACTGACTTCGCGTGAAGATCATTTGCTGAGGGTGCTCAATCGTACCATGCGCCTTTATTACTACTCGATCACTTTGACGAATATGATCCAGTATGTCTGCATCGGAATGGGCTTTAACGAAAGTTGTCCCCTGAGATTCCATTTCGGCGTGTAGATCATAGATTCGGTCAAAGTTCGGCGTTAGAACTGTTCGACAATCTAGCTGATAAAGCAGCCGATGAATTTTTGCAGATTGATACTGCGGCGCCTGAAAGTTTTCTCTCAATAAATGAACCCATTGATCATCCAAAGCACCCTTAATCCAATCACAGGCATCGAGGTAGTTCCCAGATCGAATTGCGTCGCGAATGTGCTTCGGTCTCGGGTTCAACCGACCAAGCGCCAAGTCCAAGAAACCCCGCCAAGTAGGCGGAATAGCACCTCCCCTACCAACCGAGTGGCGAGAGACTCCGGAACCGATCATCAAAATCCCGCGGCGGCGCGCGAGATTTGCAACTAGCACGTCGGGCCACACTATCATGCTAGAGCTCTGAGATTCTTTTCGAAGCTAACCGCAATTCCCTCGAACAAGTCGCGGGCATCGTTCACTCGCGAGAAATGCGCGCCCCTCACACCATCAGCCGACTTCAGGGCGAATATTGGTTTCCTTGCAAATTGGGCCATCGGAATAAGGCTGAAAAGATTCGGAATCGTTCCGAGGTTGTAATTGATCTTGCCGTATTCAGGCTGAAGCTTCTCAATAAAGTTGGTCTTAATTGTCGGTGCGACCTTTTTCATAATTCTCTCATATGATTCGACCGCGACGATGCCACCAGATCCATCGGTTCGTGCTTTGTATTGTTGCGTTACATACCCAGAGAACCGGATTCGCATCTCTGTTTCCACGCCGGTAGGTAGCACATCTGGATCTTCAAGATTCTCGAGCGACATCTTCAGCTGCTTACGCCAGCTCTCAATGGCTAGGCGAATATTCTCGATTGCCTTCAAGCTGAAAATGTCAATCGTCATAGGGCTAAGGAAATAATCGCACGCCAACAAAATCGAACGATTTATGGATCCTAACGATGGACCAACATCGAAGAAGACATAGTCATAGTCGGAGCAGCGCGTGAGTAGTTCGGCAAAGAGATAGCTGGTCCTCAGCCCTCGCGCGTCGCCGCCAAGCCCCTGGCTCCAGTCTCTTGCCAAGAGGTCTTCCTTCAGAGAGAGTCGTGGATCGCCAATAAGGATATCGAACCCAAAGTTGGGTCGATCTTTTGTTTCTATTTCCCGCGAATAGCCCTTACCGATCGAGAGCGGATGAATCACATTGTAAATCGTGAACGACTTTCGATCTTCGTACAGCGCCTCGGTATCCTCATCATCGAACACAAGCTGAGTGGCGTTGCACTGCGGGTCGGCATCGATGATAAGAATGCGCCGATTGCGCTCCAATGCTAGGTAAGCAGCGAGATTGCAAAGAAGGGTTGTCTTTCCAACACCTCCTTTATTATTGAAGACGGCAATAGATTTCATTGGAGCACCGGTCCCTCTTTGTTATCTGTATTCTAGCTGCAACCATACGCTGATTACTATAGGAGGTTGTAGCCATCGGGACCGCCGGAGAGAGGCAGTCCGCATAGGAAACCGTCTGCGTCTCGGAAAAGGATGCCCGCTGGCATTAAGAGCCTGCCAAGGGCCATCGACCTGAACCGACGTCAAGGGCTGAGGGCTGACATTGGGATAGCTGTCTGCACCCCAAAGCTCGTTCGGCCATCCGTAGCGCGAAGCAGCGACGATTTGCGAAGCATGATTACCCGCAAGCTTCGACGGAAAATGTGTCCCGTTTTGGTCTGGCGACTATGAGTGAAAACGACCGTGCCTTCTTGAAACACGTGCTGGAGCGACTGCACCACGCCGGCTTCGCACCATTGGTCTTCGGCGGCTGGGCGGAGGAATTGCTGCGGCTCGCGGCGCCCCGGCCGCATCGCGACATCGATCTCCTGCTCCCGGCGCCTTCCTTCGCCGCGCTTGACCGGTCCCTCGCCGACTCACAAAGCGAGAACTGGCCCGAAATCGCGGCAAAGCGGTTCGCGCATAAGCGCGCTGTCCTGGCCGACGGCGTGATGGTCGAGTTCACCCTGGTCGAGCCCGGCCTGGTGACGCGCTTCTGGGGCGATGTCGTTTATCAGTGGCTGGACCCATTGGCGCAGGACCGCGGCGTGGAGATCGACGGTGTCGCCGTGCCGGTGGTTTCCGCCGCCAACCTCTTGCGGTATCGGGAGCTGCACCGCACGACCGAGCCTTGGCGCTGGCGCGCGGCGACGCCGCTCTGAAGCGGCGCACGCGGCCCTGTTGCGCCGGTCTCAAACGCGTTGTGGGATCGTTGTGCCGTCCCTAAGTGTTATGGGCTTGGGACCCTCCAGACAAACAGAGCAAACCGAGGTGCACGATGGCCAAGATCACCTATGAAGTGGTGGAGCATGACGGCGGCTGGGCCTACCGGATGAACGGGGTCTATTCCGAGACCTTCCCCTCGCATGACGCGGCCCGCAAGGCGGCCGAGCGCGTGGCGCGGGAGCAGGAGGTGCCGGGCGAGACCACCGACATCGAGTACGAAGACAAGAACGCCCGCTGGCACGACGAGACCGTCAAGGGCGATGATCGCCCGGAGACCGACGTCAAGGGTTGACCGCGCGACCCTACGCCGGATCGCGTGGCGACGGTCACAGTCTGCCTGCATATTCCTGAATTCAGCCGATCGTCCAAGCCAAACCGCGCCGATTGTGGTATAGTCGTTCCCTGCCTCCGACCTGTCCGCCGAAGCTTCCGCGAAGGCGGTGCAGTCCGCAGGCGCGCGCTGTTTGAAATGGTGAACACTGCATCGAAATCGCGTCGAGCGCGACCCGAGGTCCGAGCCGCGCCAACCCGGACAGGACCCGGACGGGAAAAGTCCGACGCAGGCGCAGTCGGCCGCCGCGCTGCAACGTTGACCGGACGTTTACGAAACGCGGTGCGCCGCACCTCCCACGCTCTCGCTTCAACCCGGACAACACCCGGACAAATCTCAACGCAGACGGGACCCGGACAAATCTCCAACCCGGACCTGACCCGGACAAAACAAAGCCTCTGCAGCGCCCGGCAACGTTGACTGGACGTTTACGGAATCGCCTTTCGCCATGACCGGGTGGCGGCGCGCAACCCGGACAGGACCCGGACAAAACAACGCCTCTGCAGCGCCCGACCACGTTGACCGGACGTTTACGGAATCGCCTTTCGCCGTGACCCGGTGGCGCGCAACCCGGACAGGACCCGGACGGATTCGACCCTTGATCGACTCTGCGATTGCGACAAAGGCGTTGCACATCAGGCGCTTGAGCAAATCGGGCGCTTTCAGGCCGTCCGGGTAATCGGCGCGCGCGGACAGCGGGAAGACTTCCCGGTTGCGTCCGGGAAAGCGTCTCTAGGTTCCCGCCCCCCGCCTCCGCTATTGAGCATCACGCGCCCAGACGCAATCCGGGGACGCAATCCGGGAGGGAAACCATGTGCACCTTGCCGCACCATGCCGGCTGTTCTTCGCATCATCCCGGCGGCAGCAACCGGCGCGAGATGATGACGCGGCTGACGGCGCTCGGCCTCACGGCGCCGCTGGCGTCGCTGGTCCTCGATCGCAAGGCGCTGGGCATGAGCTTCCTCGAGCGGGCGGAGCTGATCGACGGCATGACCGCGCTGGTCGATCGGGCGAAATCGCCGGAGCTGGCCGAGGCCCGGGTCTTCGAACTGGTCGGGGCGGATCTCCCCTGGAAGGATCTCGGCATCACGCTCGAGAAGGGACAGCAGGCGACCTTCCTGCTCGGCGGCCGGGTCTGGCTGTCGCGCGAGGCCGATCTCTGGGTCGAGCCGGGCGTCGCCTTCCATGTCCGCAGCCGCGGCACCCGTCCCCTGTTCAACCCGATGAGCAACACCGGGACGATGACCGCGGTCGAGAGCGGTCCCTTGGAGATGGCGCGCTCGCTGGTCGAGTTCCAGGACGAGAAGGGCGAGCTCGCAGTGCCGAAGAGCGACTACGTCAAGGCCGACGCGCATATCTACGGCATGGCGCTGGTCTGGCGCGGCGATGCGCAGGCGGGATTGGAGAGCCTGATCCAGCACGGCGATGTCGACGGCATCCTCGCCGCCGAGCTCGCGCATCTCCGTTCGCCGCGGAAGCTCCCGGCCGGCTGGAACAACTTCTTCATGCTGGGCGGCGGGCCGGTCATCTTCAACGACATCGGCAATGGCGCGATCTCCGTCGAGCCGCTGAAGAATGCCGGCATCCTGCAACGCCCGGTCAACATCGCGCTGAAGCCCGGGACGAAGCTGAGCTGGAATTGGATCGTCGAGGAGCTGCCCTCGCGCTTGCCGGAGGACCAGCTCACCTCGCACGACTACCTGTCGATCGCCGCCGAGTTCGACGACGGCCAGGACCTCACCTATTTCTGGAGCTCCACGCTCCCGGTCGGCAAGGCCTTCCGCTGCCCGATCCCGCGCTGGACGCCGCTGGAATCGCATATGGCGGTCAGGAGCGGCTTCGCCGATCTCGGCAAATGGGTGAGCGACGAGCGCGACATCTACGAAGACTACAAGCAGCACATCGGCGGCCCGGCCAAGACCGTCACCCGCATCTGGTTGCTCGGCGTCTCGCTGTTCCAACGCCGCCAGGGCTCAGCCCGCTTCGGCGACATGCAGCTCGCGCAGCCGGGCCTCACGACCATCAAGCTCTAAACGCCGTTCCCTGCCCCTCCCCCGCTGCATCGCCGCGAGACGGGCAGCTTGGGCGGAGGGGATTTTTTAAGGCTCGCGTCAGACTTTCTCCATCGCCTCGGCGAGATCGGCGATCAGGTCGTCGGCGTTCTCGAGTCCGACCGAGACCCGCACCAGCCCGTCGGTAACGCCGACGCTGTCGCGGATCGCCTTGGCAACGCCGGAATGCGTGGTCGAGGCCGGATGCGAGATCAGCGATTCCGAGCCGCCGAGACTGACCGCCAGCGTGAAGAGATGGAGGTCGTTGAGGAAGCGGAAGGCGCCCGCCTCGCCGCCTTCCTTGAAGGTGAAGGCGAAGGTCGAGCCGCCGGCCTTGCAGAACTTGCGATAGACCGCCTGATAGTTGCCGCGCTCGATCAGCTCGGGATGATGCACCTCGGCGACCTTGGGATGGTCTTTCAGCCAGCGCGCGATCTTCGAGGCGCTCTGGCTGGCGCGCTCCATGCGGAGATGCAAGGTCTCCAGCGAGCGGCCGAGCATCCAGCTCGAATGCGGATCGAGCTGCATGCCGAAGGCGCTGCGGATCTTCTTGATCGCCGCGAGATCGCGCTGCCGGCCGATGACGCCGCCGGCGACCAGATCGCTGTGGCCGCCGACATACTTGGTCAGCGAATAGACCACGATATCCGCGCCATGCTGCAGCGGCGCCTGGAAGATCGGCCCCAGCATGGTGTTGTCGACGATGATCAGCGGCCGCGCGCCCTGGCTCTTCTCGATCGCGTCGGCGGCCTTCACCATCAGGTCGAAATCGACCAGGCCGCAGGTCGGGTTGGCCGGGGTCTCGATATAGATGATCGGCACCTTGCTGCCGGCCGTCTTCGCAACCGCCGCCTCGACCGCGCCGGCGCTCAGCCCGTCAGTGAAGCCGACCGCTTTCAGCCCGAACGGCGCGAGGGTGCCGACGAACAGGGTCTCGGTGCCGCCATAGAGCGGCTGGCTGTGGAGGATGGTGTCGCCGGGCCGGGCGAAGGCGAGGATCGCCGCGGTGATCGCCGCCATGCCGCTGGCGAACATCAAGGCACCTTCGCCGCCTTCGAGCACCGCGAGCCGCTCCTCGACGATCTGCAGGTTGGGATGGTTGAAGCGGGAATAGACGAGGCCGGCATCCTGCGCATTGGGCGGCGTCTTGCGGCCGGAGACATAGTCGAAGAACTCCTTGCCGTCCTCTGCGGAGCGGAAGGCGAAGGTCGAGGTGAGAAAAACGGGCGGTTTGACGGATCCTTCCGACAGGAACGGATCGTAGCCGTAGCTGGTCATCAGCGTTTCGGGATTGAGCTTGCGGTTGCCGATCGAACGCTGGCGATAGCTGGATTTCATGACGGGCTCCTTGGACAGGAAGATTGTCGCCATCATGCCGCGCTTGCGGCTCGAAAGAGAACGGAAATCGCGCGAGACTTTGACATGCGTCACTTCTCGCTTTGTACTGCACGTCACGCGCAGGCGAGTCACTTTTGGACACGTCACCCGCGGGCTTGACCCGCGGGTCTCGCCGACCCACATCGAACGCAGCAACAACGGAACCCTCATGAAACCTGAAGTGATCATGCTGATGACGTCCTCGCTGGACGGCAAGCAGCATCCAAGCCGGTGGACCCTGACGCCGGATGGCGACCGCAAGGATTGGGGCGCCATGTTCGAGAAAGTGCATGACGAGCTCGGCGGCGATGCCTGGATCGTCGGACGCGTGACCATGCAGGAGATGAGCAAGGCCGCGGCGCATCCGCCGGCTTCAGCCCCGAAGGTCGAGCGGCCGATGCATGTGGCGCGGCGCGATGCCAAGAGCTTCGGTATCGTGCTCGATCCCCATGGCCGCGCGCATTTTTCCGGCGGTGCAATCGGCGGCGATCATGTGATCGTCCTGCTCTGCCGGGATGTGGGCGACGCGCATCTGGCCGAGCTCGCCGGCGACGGCGTCTCCTACATCGTGGCGGAAGGCGCCGAGATCGATCTTGCGGCGATGCTGGAAACGCTGAACCGCAGCTTCGGCATCAAGCGCCTGCTGCTCGAAGGCGGCGGCACGGTGAACGGCAGCTTCCTCGCCGCCGGCCTGGTGGACGAGGTCCATGTCCTCATCGGCCCGGCTTTCGACGGCGACGGCGATGCGCGGCAGATGGGCATCGTCGCGCATCCCGGCGGCCTGGCCGGCAAATGCGAGCTCAGCTTCCGCGCGGCGGAGCCGATCGCCAACGGCATGGTGCATCTCCGCTATGCGGTGCTGCCGCCGCGGAAGGGATGAGGCTCAATGCGAGGCCATGGCGGTGCGGAGCGGGATCTCGGGCACCTCGCGCAGGAAGGCGCGGATCGAGCCGATGAGGCCGATCGGCGAACGCTCGGCGACGGCCGGGGTCAGGGCGTGGCCCGGGTCATCGGCCAGGCGCAACGTGCCGTCGGCACCGCGCACCAGGCCGATATCCAGGAGCTGGCGGGCATCGTGGTCGGCGAGTTCGCGGAGCAGCGAGGGGCTCTCGAAACGGAAGTTCATGGCGTGCTCCTTCTAAACAGTCGGCGATCCGCGGGGGGCTTGCGATCGCTCCATGGCTTAGATATTTAGCCGCTCTTCGGGACTTTTCGACTGAGTTCCGGTGTAGTTTCTGTTAAGCTGAGCTTAACAGGAAGATTGGGTGTCGGGATGGGAATGCCGCCACAGAACCGGATGCCGCCTTTGGCCGCCTTGCGCGCCTTCGAGGCGGCGGCGCGCCTGGGCAGCGTGCGCCGCGCCGCCGAGGAGCTGCATGTGACGCCGGCCGCGGTTACCCAGCAGATCCGCGCGCTGGAGGCCGATCTCGGCCTCCCCTTGGTGCAGAAGCGCGGCAATGCGCTGGAGCTGACAGAGGCTGGGCTCCGGGGCAAGGACCCGCTGATCAACGCCTTCCGCCAGATGCAGCAGGCGGTCGAGCGGATGCGGCAGCGCAAGGCGCCGCGCCGTCTGCGCCTGAGCGTCGAGCCGGCCTTCGCGGTCAACTGGCTGATCAGCCGCCTGCCCCGCTACCGCGAGCTGCCGAACGCGCTCGACGTGCTGCTCGACCCGACCAAGGCGGTGGTCGATCTCGCCGGCAACGAGGCGGATCTCGCGATCCGGTTTGGCCGCGGCCAGTATCCGGGCCTGGAATCGATCGATCTCTTCGAGGACGAGATCATCCCGGTCTGCTCGCCCGACTACCTGAAGCGCCATCCGATCGCCAAGCCGCAGGACTTGCTGCAGCACCCGCTGCTCCGGCTCGACTGGTCGAGCCGCGAAGGGCTCTGGCCCGACTGGCCGGCCTGGCTCGAAGCCGCGGGCGTGCAGGATGACGGCAGCAATCCGGCGCGCCGGCGCGACATGAGCTTTCCCGACAGCACCCTCATGCTGCGCGCCGCGGTCGATGGCCAAGGCGTGGCCCTCGGCCAGATCTCGCTGGTGAAGGACTACATCAAGAGCAAGCAGCTGGTGGCGCCGATCCCGAAGCGCCTCAAGACCGGCTTTCGCTATCACCTGGTCTATCCGATCGGCGCGGACCAACGTCCTGAGATCGCGCTCTTCCGCGACTGGATCGTCGGTGAGGCGCATGGAGATTGAAATCTTCCGATGAGATGAGGCCACTCGCTTCATCCGGCATCTGAAGAATTGCGCTTGCCGCCTCGGACGGAAGTCCCACGCCGTTAAGCACGAATCTCCCCGACACGCACAATTCCTGAGGTCACGCGCGGAAAGGCGCGGCGGATACTTCGCGCGGCGCGATTCGCACGGCGATTCCGCCGATCACCCGCATTTCCGCAACGCAACCTTGAGAGAGGTCCCGTCGTCATGGCCGCCCCCGCCTCCAATCTCGCAACCCAACACAACTTCGCGCCGTTCGATCTGCTCGATAGCGAGTGGTCGATTCCCGCAGCCGACCGCGGCGATCCGCTGGCGGCGTTCCGCGGCGCCGATCTGCTCGGCATGCGCAACGTCGCACGGCCGTCGATCGAGGCGCTGCTGGAGAGCGCCGCCACGCTGAAAGCGCAGTTCCGCGACGTCGTCGCCGCGAAGCCGCTGGCGGGAAAGATCCTCGGCAGCCTGTTCTTCTCGACCAGCACGCGCACGAGATTGAGCTTCGAAGCGGCGATGATCCGTCTCGGCGGATCGGTGGTCGGCTTCAGCACCAAGGAAGCCTCGCGGCTCGGCGCCCTGCAGCCGGAGAGCCTCGAAGACACCGCGACCTGCATTTCCGCCTATTGCGACGTCGCGGTGGTGCGTCATCCCGATGTGGACGCGGCGCAGCGCTTCGCCGATCACTGCAGCGTGCCGGTGATCAACGGCGGCAACGGGATCGGCGCCGGCTCCGAGCACCCGACCCAGACCTTGATCGACCTCTTCACCATGCAGGAATGCCTCGGGCGGATCGACGGACTGAAGATCCTGATGATCGGCGGGCTGCATTTGCGCGCGGCGCATTCGCTGCTCTTCGCGCTCTGCAAGTTCGCGCGGATCAAGGTTTATCTGCTGTCGGATACGCAAGGCCGCCTGCCCGAGCCGGAGCGCTGGGCGATCGAGGAGGCCGGGCTCGACGTCGAATGCGTCCCCGCAATCGATTCGGTGATTTCGGAGGTCGATGTGATCTACCACAACGCCATGGGCGAGCACGCTTATTACATGGTGCAGCCGGAGTTCCTGGTCGATGACCGGACCGTCGCCGACGCGAAGCCGGGGCTCATCGTCATGCATCCCCTCGACCGGCGCTGCGAGATCCCGCCGAGCTTCGATTCCAGCCGGCATTCGGTCTATTTCCAGCAGGCGGCGAACGGCGTGCCGGTTCGCATGGCGCTGATCCAGGCAATGCTGGACGCCGGCCCGCAATGGTGACAACAGCACCCCGCTCCGCTACGGTGCGCGCCGTGCACAACCGATGACGGGGCCGCGCGGGGTCCCTGCGGGCATCACTCCATGAACCAGTCGAATGCCCGCGGGATCGCGGCGATGCTGTTCGCGACCGCGTCCTTCGTGGTCTGCGACACCGGTCTGAAGCTGGCGATGCAGGATGCGCTGCCGCCTTTCGAGGTGCTGTTTATCCGCGGCATTTTCGCCACGATCTGCTGCACAGCGCTGCTGGTCGCGGTGGGCCAGGGGCGGTCGATCGCCCGCGGCTTCACCACCGCGTCATTGCTCCGCGGCGGTTTCGAGACGGTGAGCGTGCTCTGCTACATCGTGGCGCTTCAAGCCATGGCGATCGGCGACGTGATCGCCATCGCCCAGACGGCACCGCTGATCTTCATTCTGCTGGTGGCGACGATCGGGCGCGAGCCGATCGGACCGAGACGGATCGGCCTCATCGCCCTGGGCTTCATCGGCGCGATCATGGTGGCCCAGCCCGATGCCGACGGATTCTCCGCAGCCGCCCTTCTCGCCTTCGCCAGCGCACTGCTGGTGGCGCTGCGCGACATCTTCGGCCGCAAGGTCTCCAGTACAATCCCGGTGTTGGCTGCGGTCTTGGCGAGCAATGTCGTGGTGATGCTGGGCTCCGGCGCCCTCTCGCTGCTCAGCGAAGACCTGGTGATGCCGACCCTCACGAATCTCGGCTACCTGCTCGGGGCGGGGTTCTTCGTGACGCTCGGGCATTTCGGGATATTCACGGCCTATCGGCTGGGCTCGGCCGGCGCGGTGGCGCCCTTCTTCTACAGCTTCGCGGTCTGGGCGGTGCTGTCGGGGCTTTTCGTTTTCCACGTGCTGCCGAATGCCCTTGCCTTGGCCGGGATCGCGGCGATCGTGGCGAGCGGGCTCGGGATCGTGCTGCTCGACCGCCGCAGAGCGGCGGTGCCGGGATAGCGATCCGGCACCCGCCAGTCTTTCAAGCGGCGGAGAGCGCGATCAGATCACGCCGGTCAGGATGCCGAGGCCGGCGACCGCCATCGCGGCGCCGCCGATCTGGATCGCGCGGGGAGCATGAGCCCGGCTGAACCGGGCGATGCCGATGCCAAGACCGATGCCGACGGCATGCAGCGCAGCAGTCGCCAGCATGAATCCGAGCCCGTATTCCAGGCCCGCGGCATCGACCGGCATCTCGGCGCCATGAGCATGGCCGTGGAAGATCGCGAACAGCCCGACGACGCCCATCGCAGCGGTCACCGGCGCCTGCCAGCGCAAGGCGACGGCCAGGCCGAGCACGATGACCGAGACTGCGATTCCGGCTTCGACGAAGGGAACCGCAATGCCCGCCGCGCCAAGGGCGCCGCCCAGCGCCATCACCGAGACGAAGCTCAGCGGCACCGCCCAGAGCGCCCGGCCGCCGAGATTGGCGGCGAACAGGCCGACCGCGATCATCGCAAGCACATGGTCGATCCCGGTCACGGGGTGCACGAAGCCTTGGACGAAGCCTGCGGCCTCGCCATGGCCGGGATGCGCCCAGGCAGCGGTCGGCAGCAGGATCGCGGCGAGAGCAGCAGCGGCGCGGAGCGTGGTCAGGCGTGCGGACATCGAGGATTCTCCCTGTGAGGCTCGATAATACTTTTTTCAAATATTTCATACGGCGGCGGAAGCCGTCAACGATTCCATATCCCGGCGGCGCGCATGCTGACAGCCGCGCTTCCGACCGATAACCTTCCCGTTGCGGCATGAGTCGCCGCAGTTGTTGGCGAGCATCCAATGGCACAGCGCAAGCGGTCGAACCTGGTGGCGCATCTCCTGCGCGGAAATTCCATCGCGACCCCGCCCGGCGTCATCCTCAACCCGTGGATCGGGCACAACGGCGGACCCCTGCCAGACGATCTCGATCCCAACGGTTCCTGGCGCTACTACTGCTGGAACAAGGCGCATCAGGAAGCCTGGAAGACGCCGCCGCGGGAGATCGCCTTGCGGCGCCTCGCGCGCGCCGAACAGCTCGGGATGAGCTATCGCGACTACACCGCTTTGGTGCTGGATACCGGCCGGTTCCTTTAGCCATGGCGCAGATGACGGTCGAGCTCCGCAATATCGAAGGCACCGAAGCGGCGCTCGGCTGGGCGGGCGCGCATACCCTGGTCGTCGACCGGCCGGAGGGCAAGGCCGGCGGCAGGGGCCTCGGCTTCAATGGCGGACAGTTGCTGGCGCTCGCGATCGGCGGCTGCTTCTGCAACGACCTGCGCTATGTCGCGCATGCGCGTGGAATGAGACTAGGCGGCATAGCCGTCGAGGTGACGCTCGAACTCGCCGGTGAGCCCTTGCTGGCGACAGGTGCCACGATTGCGGTCGAATGCGAGATCGCGGATGACGATGCCGGAGCACTGATCGCCGAGGCTGAGCGAATCAGCACGGTCGCGAACTCGTTGAAAGTTGGCGTGCCGGTCAGGGTGCGCGCGGTCTGACTTCCAGCGCGCCGCGTTCAGCTCTGCCGGAAGCCCATGCGGAAAGCGCCCCAGCGGCGGCCCTTGATGTGGATCGGGGCTGACAGGTCCTTCATCAGCACGAATTTTCCGCCGCCCATGTCGCGGCGGTAGGTCTGCAGCAAGAACGGCTTGGTATTGTTCGCCGTCTTCTGCACCGCGCGGTCCTTGAAGATGCGCCGGTTGCGGCAATTGGCCGTGTTCCAGACCGGATCCGCGCCCTGCGGCTTGCTATATTGCGGATTATGAGTCGGGAGATAGCCGCCGCTCGACCAGGCAACGCAGAAGGCGATGCGCTGATCCAGGCTCAGCAGTGGATCCTGAATCGGGGGCAGAACGCGGTCGGTGAACGCAGTGTATTTGGTCAGGAATTGCTTCGGGTTGGTGTTCGGGATCTCGCGGTAGTTCTCGTCGAAGAAGTCCTCTAGGGAGATCTCGCCGCGATCGACCGCCTGGTTGAAGGAGGCTTCGATCTTCTGCGCGGCTTCCAGCACGGCGCGGATCAGCGGCGTATCCGGTGTCTCGACCCCGCTTTCGGCAATGTATTCGATCAAGGTTTCGCTGAGCTTCAGCAGACCTTCGACCCGTTCCTCGGCCTGCTTCAGGTTGACCGAGGAGGCCTCGACGCCCTTGGTCAGGTCGTCGAGAGTCAGCGTGACCGTGTCGCAGTGCTGGAGATTGTCGGCGGCGGTCTGGGCGATCGAGTTCACCTCGCGCTCGGCCGCGGTGAAGCCGTCATGCACCCGCTCGATCACGCCTTGGATTTGGCTGGTGCTTTGCCCGACCTGCTTCGCGCGCGAGGTCGCGACGCTGCTCTCGGTGATGACATTGCCGATCTGGCTGGTGAGATCGTGCACCGTCTCGTTGATCTGGCGCGTCGCCTGCCGGGTCTGCTCGGCGAGGCTCTTCACCTCGCTCGCGACCACGCTGAAGCCGCGGCCCATGGCCCCGGCCCGTGCCGCCTCGATGGTGGCATTGAGGGCGAGGAGATTGGTCTGCTTGGCGATCGTTTCGATGGTGCCGGAAAAGCCCGCCACCTGCTCGAGCACGGTGTTGACGGTGCCGAGTCGCTCGGCGATCCGCGCGACCGCCGAAATCAGTTCGGAAATATCGGAGGCGGCGCCATTGACGGCGGTGCGGGATTCCGCGACTTCGGCCCCGGCGATCGACGCCGCAGACTGCGCCGCCTTGGCTGCCCGGTCGATCTCATGGTTGGTCGCAACCATGGCCTTGGCGGTTTCGTCCAAGGCCCGGAATTTCTGCGCCTGGTCGGTAACCCGACCGGCCACATCCTCAACATTGCCGGCTATGTCGGCCATCTCGACGCCGAGCGAGCCTATCCGGTCGGCGATCTCGGTGATCAGCCGGTCTTTGTCCACTGATTGAGACGCTGCGGGCGATTCAACAGGGGTCGGAAGGGGATTTGACCGCGTGCCGCTCATTGGTGCATCGCCTGGTATGGCGCGGCTGCGGTCATGTTTCCTCCCAAGGAATGATTTCTGCGCCATCTGCATGGCGGCATCTTCGTTGGGAAAGTTTACCAATCCGTTTTCATATCCCGTCAATTCGACCAAAGATCGAGGTCGCCCGCCGGTTTAGAGCAATTCCAGTGGTTGGCGGGCGTCAGGCAGGGGGAAATCCGGTGATTTACCGGTGCGGACCCATATGCAGCTCGAAGGTACCGACGGCAATCTCCGGGGATTCGTGCCATTGGAGATCGTGCACCTTGGATTCAGGCGTGAGCTGCCGCACATTGTCGATCCGGTTGAGCCAGCCATCGATATTCAGGCGAGGACTCGCATATTTCGTGTCGAGCACGGCCAGAAGATCGGCAAGCTGCTGATAGCGGTGCGACTTTTCTTCCGAGAGGAATCGGCCTTTGAGCGAAGCCGGTTTGCCGGCGGCGATATCGGCCAGGGCTTTTGCCGCGCTTTCATCACGGTCCAAGGGGCAGCCTTTCCTAACCGAGATCGGCGAAATGACGCGGGGCGGCGGAGCGCAACAGGCGCTTCTTCGCCTCCCAATGCTCCGCGGGCTCGATGCTGGCTGTGTATTCCACCTTGCCGCCGGCGAGCGTCGCCATCGGCACGCCGTCCTTGAACAGGACGCGGTTGCCGGTGAGCGCGGAAAGCTTTTGCCCCGGCGTGAGAATGCCGACCAGGTTCAATGGGTCGGCGCCGGAGATCGAGACCCACTCCCCGCTCGGCGGCTTGCGGCGCATTTCACGCAAGGCGCCGACCGCGTCCGGCAAGGCGTATTGCTCGCCGGAAAAACCGGCGACGAAGCGGCCGCCGCGGATTTCGCCGCGCGCCTCCATGCGGCGGTAAACCTTGAGGAGCTCGCGCCAGGGCGGCAGGAACCCCGCCTCGCGCCCGAGCATGCGCCAGAAGACGACGCCGTAGCGGCGAAGCAGCGTGCGCGCCATATGCTCGACGGCGGCGTCACGGATTCTCGGCTCTGCGGATTGCGTGGCACGGCGCATCAGCGCCCAGCGACCACCGTTATCCATGTCGAAGGGTAGAACGTGACCGCGGCGGCGACCGCCGCCGAGCGGCTTGCGCTTTTCCGCCGGCACCAGAAGCGCACGCAAGCCACCGAAGCTGTCGGAGTTGACCAGGCCGAGATTGACCAGCTCACCGAGGGCATCTTCGACCTGGGGACGCAGCAGCCCGGCTTCGGCGACGACCTCGTCGAAGAAAGAAGCGCCGTGACTCTTCAGCACATCGAGCACGGCCTGCGCGCGCGGGCTCGGCTCGACATTCGACTTCGCCTCGCCGACCAGCGCCATCCAGAGCGGCGCCGATCGCCGCTCCATGATCGCGATCGGCGTGGTGCGCACCGGTGAGGCGACACGGTCCCTGTCCTTGCCGCCATTGGCGGGCGTGAGCCGCGCCCAGGAGAGACGACCGGAAAGGCAAAGATCGTCGAACCAGCTCGGCTCATAGGCCTTGATCCGCGCCGGCAGGATCTCGGTTTCCCAGGCGCCGGCCGGGGCCTCGAAGCCTTCGAGGCCAGCGACTGCGACCGTCATGGAATCCGGCCCTTCGAGACGTGCGTCTTCGGCCACGCGCTGCCATTGGAACAGGAAGCGCAGGAAGTCCTTTGCCGCAACCGGCTCGATCTCGGCACGGAGACGGCGGAGCGTGTAATGGTGGATGCGCGACAAGAGGCGCCGGTCGCACCACTCCTCCTCATTGCCGCCGGCGGAGAAGCGGCCGCGCATGACGAAGCCCTCGACCTCGAGCGCCATCAGCGCCGCCGACACATCCGCGGCTTCAAGGCCGAGGGGCATCGCCAGTGTCGTCGCCGTCGCCGGGCCGAGGCCTTCGAGGCGTCCGCGAATGATTTCGACCAGGGCTTCTTCGCGGGTCTGGGTGAAGATTTCGCTGCTGCTGACGGGGGGAACGCTCGGTGCATCGGGCCAGACCAGGCGGAACTGGTTCAGCCGCTCGGTGGCGATCCAGAGGCGCGCGTTTCCGGTTTCGAGCCGCGTCACCCGCCGATCGGCGGCGAGCGCACTCAGCCAGTGCAGCCAGTCGGGCTGCACCCGCGCTTCGTCATTGGTGATCGAGCCCAACCAGAGCAAAGCGTCGTGCAGTTCCTCTGCGTTGGCGGGTTCGGGCCAGGCCTCCTCTTTCACCCGTGCGATCGCCTCGCCGTCGAGGCGGCCGAGATCGGCGGCGCTGTCGGCGTCGAGCCAACGGCGGGCCATGACAGCCTGCGTGCGGCGCTCTTCCAGCGGCGCATCATCGAGATAGGCATAGGGCCGCGCCGAGAGGACTTCAAGCGACAGCGGCGAGGGCTGGGTAAGATCGGCCGCGACGATCCGGATCTCGCCGGCTTCGATGCGCTTCAGCAGCCCTTCGAGGCCTTCGATGTCCATGGCCTCGTAGAGACAGTCGTGAATCGCCTGGTTGGTGAGCGGATGATCCGGGATCTCGCGCTCGCCGACCAGGTTCTCGGCGCAGGCGATTTGATCTGGGAAGACAGCTGCGACCAGGTCCTCGGCCTGCATCCGCATGAATTGCGGCGGCACTTTCTTGCCGCCCTGGAAGCGCGGCAGTGCGAGCGACACGCCGGCGACCCAGCGCCAGCGCGCATTGAACATCGGCGCATCGAGCAGCGCTTGCGTCAGGATCTGGCGCACGCTGGAGGAGTGCAGATAGCGCGCGACTTCGGCCAATTCGAAGCTGTGCGCGCTGGTCAGGGAAAGGACGATGTTGTCCTCGGTCGCCGCGGCCTGGAGCTCGAAGTTGAACTTGCGGCAGAAGCGCTTGCGCAATGCCAGGCCCCAGGCGCGGTTGATCCGGCTGCCATAGGGGGTGTGGATCACGAGCTGCTGCCCGCCGGCCTCGTCGAAAAAGCGTTCGAAAACGATCGTTTCCTTCGTCGGCATGGCGCCCAAGGCCGCCTTGCCGGCGGCAAGATATTCGAGCTGTTGTTCGGCAGCGGGCTCGGCGATCCCGACTTCCTCGATGAGCCAGGGCAGGATGGAATCCGGCCGCGCTTCGAGGCGCTGGGCGATCTCGGTGCGCAGGCGCGAGACGGAATCCGACAATTCATCGCTCCGCCCCGGCGCTTCCCCCAGCCAGAACGGAATGGTCGGCGGCTGGCCATGGGCATCCTCGACCCGGACCTGGCCGCGCTCGACGCGGATGATCTGGTAAGAGGCATTGCCGAGCTGGAACACGTCGCCGGCCAAACTCTCGACCGCGAAATCCTCGTTCACCGTGCCGATCACGTGGTTCTCGGGCTCGAGCACGACCTGATAGTCGGCCGTGTCGGGAATCGTGCCGCCGGAAGTCAGTGCCGTGAGGCGTGCCCCACGGCGGCCACGGACCACATGGTTGATCGTGTCCCAATGGATCAGCGCACCGCGCCTTCCGCGCCGTGTGGTGAACCCCTCCGCCAGCATCTTCAGGACTTCGATGAACTCGGCGCGGGTCAGATCGCGATAGGGAAAGGCACGGGTGTAGCGCGCGAAGAGATCGTCCTCGCTCCAGTCCTGCGCCGCGCATTCGGCGACGATTTGCTGGGCGAGCACGTCGAGCGGCTTAGGCGGAACTTCGAGCTTGTCCAACTCGCCGCGCCGAACGCTGTCGAACAGCGCCGCGCATTCGACCAGCTCGTCGCGGGAGAGCGGGAAGAGATGACCCTTCGGCGTCGCGCCGACCGCGTGGCCGGAACGGCCGACGCGCTGCAGGAAGCTGGCGATCGAGCGCGGCGAACCAAGCTGGCAGACAAGGTCGACATCGCCGATATCGATGCCGAGTTCTAGCGATGCAGTCGCGACCAGCGCGCGGAGCTGGCCGAATTTCAGGCGCTGCTCGGCAGCGAGTCGGTGCTCTTTAGACATGCTGCCGTGATGTGCGGTGACCGCGGTCTCGCCAAGGCGTTCAGAGAGCGCGCGTGCGACCCGCTCGGCCATGCGCCGGGTGTTGACGAAGACCAGGGTGGTGCGGTGCGCCTCGATCAGCTGCTGGAGCTGGTCATAGACATTGAGCCAGCATTCCGCCGACATCACCGCTTCGAGGGGCTGCCCCGGGACTTCGATCACCAGTTCGCGATGGCGCTGATGGCCGGTATCGACGATGCGGACCTTGGGCGCACCACCCTGCCCGCCTGTGCCGGCGAGCAGATTCATCACCGTGTCGATCGGCTTCTGCGTCGCCGAGAGGCCGATGCGCAGCAGGTTGTCGCCGCAGAGCGCCGCCAGCCGCTCGAGCGAGAGTGCGAGATGCGCGCCGCGCTTGTTGCCGGCCATGGCGTGGATTTCGTCGACGATCACCCAGCGCGTAGTCTCCAGCATCTTGCGGCCGGATTCCGAGCCCAGCAAGATGTAGAAGGATTCCGGCGTGGTGACGACGATGTGCGGCGGCCGCTTCGCCATCTTCGCGCGTTCGGATGACGGCGTGTCGCCGGTGCGGACCCAGGTATTGATCTGGACATCAGGCAGGCCGCGCTCTTTCAGCGCGGCGCGGATGCCGGCGATCGGCGCTTCGAGGTTCTTCTGGATGTCGTTGGAGAGCGCCTTCAGCGGCGAGACATAGACGATCTGCGTCGCATCGGTCAGCGTACCGTCGAGCCTCTGGCGAATGAGGCCATCAATCGCCGCGAGGAATGCCGCCAGCGTTTTGCCCGAGCCGGTGGGCGCGGCAATAAGCGTGTGCTCGCCCGCCTTGATCGCGGGCCAAGCCTGGGCCTGTGCCGGTGTCGGTTCCGGGAAGTGGCGCGAAAACCAGTCCGCCACAGCGGGATGAAAGAGGTCCGGGGCCAGCATTGTCGAAGATCGAAGCTCCATGGCGGGGCTCGGTGAGCAAGGGATATGGGAACTTGAGAACTATTTGGCAACAGAAGCACACCTACGTCTAGCATGCTTCTCGTGACAGGCCCGTTTTCGGGCTTGAATCTGCGTAAGCAATGGCTTACCGTTAGTCATGACTTACGAGTATGCCGCTCTCGACCACACCTGGGCTGCTTTGGCCGACCCGACCCGCCGAACGGTGTTCGAGCGCTTGGGTTCCGGACCAAAACCGGTCGCCGAGATTGCGCGGGGCCTGAGCGTCAGCCGACCCGCGGTGTCCCAGCACTTGAAGGTGCTGAAGGCGGCCGGGCTGGTGAACGATCGGCCAGAGGGCACGCGGCGCATCTATTACATCGACCCGAGAGGGCTCGGCGCCCTACGCGGCTGGCTGGACCGTTTCTGGGACGAGGCTTTGGAGAACTTCCGCATGGAAGCGGAAGAGCAAACTGACCCGACAGGAGCTGAACGATGAACGACGCGCGCATCACCACCATCGCGCCAGTCCGCAAGTCGGTCCGGGTCAAGACGAGCCAGGCGCATGCCTTCGCAGTCTTCACAGCCGGGCTTGATCGCTGGTGGCCGAAATCGCACTACATCGGTCCATCACAGGTGAAGACCGTGATGATGGAGCCGCGGGTCGGCGGTCGCTGGTATGAAATCGGCGAAGACAGCACCGAGACCGCGGTCGGCCACATCCTGATCTGGGAACCACCGCATCGTTTCGTGATGACCTGGGAGATCAGCGGCGAATGGAAATGCGATCCGGACGGCGGCAGCGAGGTCGAGGTGCGCTTCACGGCTGAGACCGCCGAAACCACCCTGGTTGAGCTGGAGCACCGCCTGTTCGAGCGCATGGGCGCGGCCGGCGGTAACAAAATGCGCGACGCGGTCGACCGCGGCTGGCCGGCAATCCTCGAATTGCTCAGGACGGAATCCGAGAAATAGAATCCGATCAATCTTAATTGGATTTTTAGGATCATCAGCCTATTGTGGTTTCCGCTGCCGGTTGCTGGTCCACCGGCGTCGGAATGGGTACGTCGTGGACATCCAAACAGCCTTGAACACCCGCGTGGTCGGATCCGGTCCGGATACGCTGGTGCTGCTGCACGGTTTCGGATCCGATCAGAGCGTCTGGGACGCTTATCTCCCATGGCTGGCGCAGCACTACCGAGTGATCAGCTATGACCTCCCCTTCGCCGGCTCCGCCGATCCGTCGTCCTTCGAACTCAGCCGGCATGGCAGCGTCGACGGGCATGTTCCGGACTTGCTGCAGATCCTGCGCGCATACGGCATCGGTCGCTGCTTTCTCGTCGGACATTCGTTCGGCGGGCTAATCGGCATCTTTGCGGGGACGGAACGGCCAGACCTCTTCGAACGCCTGATCCTGATCGGCGTCTCTGCGCGCTATCTCGACGAGCCGGACTATAAAGGCGGCTTCGACATGCCGGGACTGGATCAGATGTTCGCGGCGGTGGCCGCGAATTTCCGAGGCTGGGCAGAATCCTTCGCGCCGATCGTGGCCGGCAAGCCGTTCGAAGATCCGGCGGCACAGACGTTCCTCGCCAGTCTCTTGCGCACACGGCCCGATATCGCCGTTGCCATGGCGCAGTCGATCTTCCTCGGCGATTACCGCCCGCAGGTGAGGCGATGTACGACGCCGGCGATCATTCTGCAGACTGAAGACGATCCTGCCGTGCCGCTTGAAGCGGCGCTCTGGTTGCAACGCCATCTGCGCGGCAGCGAGCTGGAGATCATACCGACAGCCGGACATCTGCCGCATATCAGCGCGCCGGACGCCATGCGTGAAGCGCTCAGCCGCCATTTGCCGCGGCTCGCGCTACGGCGCGACTGCGCGTCACGCTGATTCGGGCGCCGGAACTGAACCGGGTCTAAGCGGCCCGGCCGGCGTGGACGGTCAACGATTGCTGCGTGAGTTCGGGATGTTCCGCAAGCCATTCGGCGGCCCGGGTTTGTGCCTCGACAAAGGCCGAGATCGGGTTTGCGCCAGCGTTGATCAGCATCTCGTGGGTGCGGCAGTCGTTCGACTGCGCGCCTTGGGAAGATGCCAGGCATGCGACGAGAATGGCGGTGTACAGCACGGGGCTTCCTTTCCATTGTCAGCCGCGCCCTGACGGCTTCCAAAGGATAGCCCGCAGCGCTTTCAATATTAGTATCTTTGTGCGCTGCAGCAAGCCTCTCTTTGCAATAGGTTAGATGCGTGGAATCGTTCCAAAGATCGAGACGCGGAAACGCCCGCTGAGGGCCATAAGCTGCGGTCCCATCACCCGGTCTGACGCGACCGGGGTAACGGCTTTACGCACATCCGCCAGCAAAGACCGGAGCGAGTCGGAGGGTGCCTCGCACTGGGTCAGATGGAGGGCCTGCGAGGCAATGACGGCGAGCACGGCGAGCGCGCGTTCCAACGCCTCCCCGGCCCTCGCTTCCTTCGGCCAAGCGAGGAAGACAGGGCTCGCGACATCGTCCTGGCCGAAGACCGAGGCATCGATCGCCGGAATGAAGCTGCGTTGCGCCGCGGCGCGCGCCTCTTCGACGAAGCCTGCGATCGCCATCGGCAGATAACCGAGAGCGCCGTGCCCGTCGGATTCCGAGGGATCGCGGTCGCCCAGCAGGAAATCCGAGAAGCCGGAAACGCGGCCGTTGAGCAATCCCACTGAAAGCCGTTCGGCGATCAGGCAGAGATCGGCCCAGACAGCGGTGACATTGTCGATCGCGGGAGCCGCCAGCGCGTTGTGGAACCCGCCGGTGCTGATGCAACGGCCGAGCGGATGCACTGCATCGGCTTCGAGAAAGGTCGGGTTGTGGGTGACGGATTGCAGCGCTATTCCGGCCATGGCCTCGGCCTGTCCGACTGCCCAATGCGCCTGGGCAAGCACGGCGGGAACGATGCGATAGCTGACCGGCGCTTGATGGTCGCGCCGTTGCGCGCCAGGTGCGCCGAGCAGCGTGTTCAAGGCGTCAAATGCGGCGCGGTGATGCGACCCGCCCCAGAGTTCGGCCAGAGCCGGATCGTAATGCTCGCGCGGCGCGTCGAAGGCAGCGATCGCAAGCGCCATGACCTGCTGCGCGAGCTCCAACCGCCGGCGCGCGGCGAGCGCCACATCGCCGAGCAAAGCCGCGGCGCAAGGCGCGCCGTTGATCAATGCGCCGCGCTCACCGGGCTCCAAATCGAAGCGCTCCGAGAGTACGGCGAACAGCGGATAGGTGGCGAGAATCTCGCCGGCGCCGCCTTGGCCGGTGCAAGCGACCTCGGGCAGCGGACCGGCATTCAGCAATGCGATCAGCGCTTCGGCGAGACGCGGCGTCGCGGCGGCATGGCCGTCGAGAATGTTGGCAAAGCGCGCGAGGATCATGGCGCGCACGACGCGCGGTGGAAAGGACTCGCCGAACGAGACTGCGGCAGCAAAGGGCTTCAGTTGCGCCAGCCGCGCGATCTGCTGCGCGTCGAGCTTGTGGTGGATCATCTCGCCCTGGCCCTGATTGACGCCATAGACGGCTTGTGCAGGATCGGCGAGCAGCGCGACGAACTGCGCGCGGCGTTCGGCGATCCGCGCCTTGGCCGCCGCGCTGAGCGCCACCGGCTCACCAAGCCAGGCGATCTTGTGCACGAGATCCAGCGTCAGATCCGCGCGCGATGTCAGCGAATGCACAATCCACTCCCTGCTCTTTGCTGCACGATAGCACCCGTCCCGCGCGCCGAGCGAGGCGCACAGGTGCCGCAAATCTTCCGAATCCGCGTAACCTTACCGAAGAGCGGCGGTTGTCCGAAAAGCGGGATTGTCCGCATGACGCGACGATGGAGAGGCAGATGAAACTCACCCTGATTGCGCTCGGCGCCGCGGCCGGGTGCGCGATCCTGGCCGGCTCGGCCATGGCAGGTCCGTGCAGCGACCAGATCACCATGCTGAACAAGCAGTTGAACCACACCGATGCCGGCATGGGGCCGACCGGTACCAATGCGATGAACCAGACGACCGGTAGTCCGGTCAGCCCGAGCGGCGCCGCGCAGGTGCCGACCCACGCCCCGACCGGCCAGATGAACGAGGCGAGCCAGAACAAGGCGACCTCGGCGCAAGACGTCCAGATGCAGAACACCGGCCAGGGAACAATGGCCGATACCGCCACGGGAGCCGCGCCCTCGACTGCCGGCGGATCCGCCGCGGCCGCGGCATCGCTGCAGCGCGCCCAACAGCTCGATCAATCGGGCAACGAGCAGGCCTGCATGGACGAGGTCGGCAAGGCTAAGCAGGCTCTCGGCAGCCAGTAAGCTCCTTTCGATACGCCGGGTGCCGTCGCACCCGGCGCTACACGGCCCGAAAGAGCGCCTCGAGAGAGTGACGGGGCGCACTTTTCGGGCCGTCCTCGTGGAAATCCGCACAGTTTTCGACTAAATTTCCCCAGCTATGGGGACGGTGGCCGTGCGCAAGATCTGCCGGAGCAACTCCGCAACGAGAGGAGCAACCATGTCTCGATCGACCAAGACGTCAGCCGACAAGACCAAGCAGCCGCCTGCCGACAAGGCCCTGCCCGAGGCCGAACTTGGGAAGGTCACAGGCGGCGCCGTGAAAACCACGGACTTTCAGTTCATCAAGAAATACGACAAGTCCTCACCGATCCTCAGCTGAGGAAGGGGCCATGCGCAAAACAAAACCTGAGATCCCGCAGGCGAATCCCGTAGCGCAGACGATTGATCCGAAATCCAGCAAACCGGGTGCGCTCTCCGAGACCGAGCTCGCCCAAGTGGCTGGCGGTGCCACCAAGCACCCTGCGAAAGTGACTGTGCCGGATTTGAAGCTCGGCTGAATCAGCGCGCCGCCGCGCCGATGAGTTTCTCCGCGAGGCTCTGCGCGTTCGGCGGACGCAGGCGTTCGATGCGTTCGCCCAATAGAGTCTGGAATGCGGCGACGCCGCGGTCGGTGTAGGAGACGGTGCCATCCTTGTCCAAGGCGGCGATGCCGTCATAGGCCAAAGCCGTCGCGTTGATGCCGAGCGCCTGGTCGAGCTCCCAGGCGGCGGGGAGATCGACCTCGGCGCCGCGCCGGTTGATCTTCACCGGATAGCCGCCGACCAGGCCGTTCGGCGCCGGGACATGGAGATCGTGCAGCCGGTCGTCGCCCAATGCCGCCAGCAGATCGAGCGTCGCCGAGGCGGCGATGCGCGCGTGATCGCCGTCGAGCAACGGCGCCACTTTCACCTTCAATTTGTCACGCACAGCCAGCGTGATGTCCTGGCCGTGCCAGGTGACCTTCAGCAGGAAGGGCGGCCAGTCTTTCGCATTCCCCTCGCCGGCTCCCCAATTGCCCAAGAGACAGTCCGCGAAGGAGGCACCAGCGACTAGACGCACCTGGATCTCCTGCGCCGGCGCCTTCGCCTGCTGCGCGGCGAGAAAGCGAATGCGTGGCACGCAGCTCGCGATGCCACCGCTGCCGGCCGTGGGGCCGATGCCGGTCAGATGCAGGATCGCGTTCACCAGATCGGGCTCGCTGGCGGCGACCCAAGGAGCGCTCAAGCCCGACTTCTCCCAGGCATCGCGCAGCTTCAGCATCGGCCCGAGGTGGCAGGCGAGCCAGATGCCGTTCGGCAAGGTACGGCGCTTCGGATCGGCAGCAGCGCGGATATGCCGCCGGGCGAGCAGGCTCGGTGCGGCGAAAGCGACATCCGGCGCAATGCGCTTCAAAGTTTCCGGAGCGCTCGCACTGTTGAAGTCGAAAGGCACGAACTCGAGGCGCGGAAACTCGCCTTCGAGGGCTGCACCGATCCGAACCGCCTGGACCTTCGCCCTACCCTGCTCGGCATTGCGGGCGGCCAGCACGATCTGGGCAAACCGGCCGTCGCGAGCGACCGCATCCAGCACCGCGCCGGTGAGCTGACCCTGACCGATCAAAAGGAGTTTCATAGGTGTGGGGAACGAATCACAGCGCGGCGGGTCGATTACATGCGCGCACTCTACGCGAATCCCACCCGCGTGTAGAGCGTTTTAAGGGCATGTTAACCGGACCAGCGAGAAACTTTTCTCAACCTCCGATACGGTTCGGGGCTTCCGCATGGACGATTCGCTTCGGGATTCGGCAGTCACCAAGATCGCGTTGCTGGACGCCGCCTTGGATGGGATCCGCTCGGGCCTCTCGATCTGGACTGCCGACTTCAAGCTGATCTTCTGGAATCGACCCTTCCTCGCCATCTACAACCTGCAGCCGGCCGACATCAAGGAGGGCGAGAGCCTCGAAGCCGTTGCCGCGCGCATCGTCGCCGCCGGCCATCACCGGGATCGCTCGGCGGACGAGCTCTATCGGCTCTACCGCCAGGGCCTCGCGGCCGATGCGGATCACGGCACGGTTTCGATCGACGAGCGCCTCTCCGACGATCGCATCATCAACGTGAAGCGGACCCGGCTGCCCGGCATCGGCTGGGTGATCCTGCATGAGGACGTGACCGAAATCCGCCGGCGCGAGAGTGCGGAGGAAGCACACGCGGTAAGGCTGGAGGCGGCGGTCTCGAACATGGCGGAAGGCCTATCCATGTTCGATGGCGAGCGGAAGCTGGTAATCTCCAACCGCACCTATGCCGAGATCTACAACCTGCCGCCGGAGCTGGTCCGCCCCGGCACGCTGCATGCAGACATCGTCTCCTATCGCCTGGCCCATGGCATGGAGCCGTTCGAGGCCGGCCAGGATTTCCAGAAGCGGCATGAAGCGTTGATCAAGGAGATGAAGCCCGCCTCGGAGATCGTGGCGCTGAAGAACGGCCGTATCATCCGGATCGCACATCAGTCGCTGCCGATCGGCGGCTGGGTCGCCACCCATCTCGATATTACCGAGCAGAAGCGGCGGGAGCAGCAGCTGACTGAGCAGAACATCCGGTTCGATGCGGCGATCAACAATATGCCGCAAGGCCTCTGCATGTTCGACAAGGACCGCCGGCTGATCGTGTTCAACCGGCTCTATGCGACGATGTACAGACTCGGGCACGATGAGTTGAAGCCCGGCATGACGCTGGAAGAGATCGTGGCTCTGCGCCTCGCCCGCGGCAACCAGCCGAAGGCCGGCGCCGAGGGTTATCTGCGCCGCCGCATCGACCTGGTGCTGAACGAACGCGACGACGGCGACGTCCTCGAGCTGATGGACGGACGGGTGATCGCGATCACCCATCATCCGATGGAAGGCGGCGGCTGGGTCTCGACCCATCAGGACATCACCGAGCAGCACCGCAACCAGGAGCGGATTCAATATCTCGCGCGGCATGACGCGCTGACCGAGCTCGCCAACCGGACGCTGTTCCACCAGCGCATCGAAGAGCTGCAGGCGCGGGTTGCGCGGGGCGAGCAACTGGCCGTGCTGGCGATCGACCTCGATCACTTCAAGAATGTCAACGACACCCTCGGCCATGGCGCGGGCGACGCACTGCTGAAGCAGGCGGCGGCCCGGCTCTCCCGCTGTTGCCGCGAGACCGACGTGGTGGCCCGGATCGGTGGCGATGAGTTCGCGGTCCTGCAAGTGGCGATCGACCAGCCGCTTTCCGGCGCGGTCCTCGCCCGCCGCATCGTCACCGCCCTGGCCCAGCCGTTCGAGATTCAGAATCACCAATTCGTGATCGGTGCCAGCATCGGCATCGCCGTCTCGCCGTTGGACGGCACCGATGCCGATACGTTGATGAAATGCGCCGACCTGGCGCTCTACCGTTCGAAGGCCGAGGGCCGCAGTACTTTCCATTTCTATGAAGCCGGCATGGATGCCGCGCAGCAAAAAAAGCGCGCGCTGGAAGCAGGCCTCCGCCACGCGCTAAGCCGCAACGAGCTCGCCCTCGCCTTCCATCCGCTGATCGGTGTTGCCGAGCAGCGGGTGCGCGGCTTCGAAGCGCTGCTGCGCTGGACCTCGCCGGAATACGGCGCCGTGTCACCGGTCGATTTCATTCCGGTCGCCGAGGATACCGGGCTTATCCTGCCGATCGGCGAATGGGTGTTGCGTCAGGCCTGTGCCCTCGCCGCGACCTGGCCCGACGGAATCGAGGTTTCGGTCAACCTCTCACCGATGCAGTTCAAGAACCCCGGCCTGGTCGAGCAGGTCGAAGCGGCGCTCCGAGACGCGAAGCTCGAGCCGCGGCGTCTCGATCTCGAGATCACCGAATCCGTGCTGCTGATCGACAGCAAACTCACGCTCGCTACCCTGCACAAACTGAAGGATTTGGGAGTCAAGTTGTCGATGGACGATTTCGGCACCGGATATTCCAGCCTCAGCTATCTGCGCTCCTTTCCGTTCGACAAGATCAAGATCGACCGCTCCTTCGTGCGGGATTCGTCCGACAGCGCCGATGCGCGGGCGATCGTGAAGGCGGTGATCAGCCTGGGGCAAAGCCTCGGCATGGCGATCACCGCGGAAGGCGTCGAGACCGAGATGCAGCTTGATCTCATCCGCCAGCACGGGTGCACCGAGGCGCAAGGCTATCTCTTCAGCAAGCCGATGCCCGCCGGGGACGTCATTCGCTGGATCGCCGACTTCCGGAACCGCCGCGCCGCGCAATAGACGCGTCCGGGCCGAGCGGCTAAGATCGCGCATCCATGATACCGACCATCGACATTGCCGCACTCTTCGCCGGCCCGAGCCTCACACGGGACGCGACCGACGCGGCGATCCGCGATGCGGCGCAGGCAATCGGATTCATGACCGCGACCGGATTGCCGGGCGGCGCGCTCGATCCCACCATGCGCAAGCGGCTGCTCGCCGTCTTTGGCTTGCCGCAAGCGCAGAAGCGCGCGATGTCTCGGAAGGGCTTCGCGCCGGAGAACGCCAACGTCTATCGCGGCTGGTTTCCGTTGCAGGAGGGCTTTCCGACTTTCAAGGAAGGCACGGATCTTGGGCCCGATCTTGTGCGGCCGGTGGCGCACGATCCCGCAGACCCGTTGACCGAACCGACGCCTTTGCCGGCGGAAGCAGATCTGCCGGGCTGGCGTGCGGCGGTGGCAGACTACTACCGCGCCATGGAGGCGACCGGGGCCGTGCTGATGCAAGCTCTTGCCCGTGGGCTCGGCCTGGAGGAGAGCACCTTCGACGCGGCGTTTCGGAACGGCATCTCCACCCTCCGCCTGATCCGCTATCCGGTACGGCCGCTGGAAGAGCTGGATCCGTCACTGCGGATCGACGGCGGCTATATGCTGGGCGCGCCGCACGTGGATTCCGGCTTCGTCACCCTGCTCGCCCAGGACGGCGTCGCCGGTCTGCAGGTCGAGGATCGAGCTGGGCAATGGATCGGCATACCTCCGGGAGAAGGCACCCTGGTTGTGAACTTCGGCAAGCTGCTGGAGCGCTGGACGGATGGCCGGGTGCGGGCGACGCGGCATCGCGTCGTGGGCGCAGGGACCGAACGCTTCTCGATCCCCTTCTTCTACGAGCCCGCAGTCGATGCAATGATCGCACCCTTAGGCCTCGGCGAGAGCTTTACGCCCGTCTCCTACGGCGATCATCTCTGGGAGGCGACCACGAAGTTCATCGAGCAGCGCGGCATCGCCCATCTCCGGCAGCCACGCGCCGCTCAATGAACGGCGGCATCGCCGGCCATCCTGCGGCAGGCTTCGGCACAGGCGCTGCACGCGGCGACGCATTCCTCCATTCCGTCCAGCTTCTCGCAGCTTTCGGCGCAGGCGGCACAGATCTCCGCGCAGGCGCCGCAGGTCGCGCGATGGACTTCGGCGCCGGTCAGCATGATATGGGCCGAAGTGCGACAGATTTCGGCGCAGGACATCATCAGCCGGAAATGGGTCGGCTCGACGTGACGGCCGCCCTGCTCCAGGCAATGCGACATCGCCATGGTGATGCAGGTCCGGTAGCAGTTCAGACAGGCATCGACGCAGGCCTGCATCTCGGATTCGCGGGCCAGCCCGGCGCGCTGTTGCGGCTGACGCATCTGTGGGGTGGGCTGTGGCATAGGATCTCCTTTCTGGCGATGTTTCCGGACCAAGCAGTGCAAGTGCAAGGAGTTCCGGCATCCGGGCGGAACCCGACTGCGCGGCCCGCTGTTCAATCGCCATGCGCAGAAAGGGTGATACCCCGCCGCTACGGATCGGCACCGCCGGCTGGGGCGTGCCGTCACGTTACATCGATCGCCTGCCCAAGGAGGGCAGTCATCTCGAGCGCTATGCCCGAGCCCTGAATGCAGTCGAGATCAACTCATCGTTCCACCGATCGCACCGGCGCGCGGTCTATGCGCGCTGGGCCGCGGTGACCCCGCCGGAATTCCGGTTCGCCGTGAAAGTTCCGAAGACGATCACCCATGAGCACGGCCTCGTCGGATGCGCCAGTCTCATTGGGCAATTTGCGGAGGAGACTGCCGGCCTGGGTGACAAACTTGGCGCCTTGCTCGTGCAGCTGCCGCCGAGCGCAGCTCTGAAGCGCGGCGTCGCCGAGCGCTTCTTTCGCCAGCTGCGACGGGCGATCGATGTGCCGATTGCGCTGGAGCCGCGCCACGTCAGCTGGTTTGCGCCAACCGTCGATTCCTGGTTGACCGATCGGAAAATCGCGCGGGTTGCCGCAGACCCCGTTCCCCGCCGGGTTCCAGCCGAGGCCGCGGCGGATCGCCCCGGAGGCTGGCCGGGGTTTGTTTATTATCGCTGGCATGGATCGCCGCGGATCTATTTTTCCGACTATCCGCCGGCAAGATTGCAAGCGCTGAACCGCAGGCTCGCCGCCGAACGAAAGCGCGGCATCCCGGTCTGGTGCATCTTCGACAATACCGGCGGCGGCCACGCACTGGGCAATGCCTTGCGACTGGCTGATGCCGGTCTCTGATTAAATGCGACGGAGCTGCGGCCAAAACGATCAAGTAGGCAGCGACCGCACGGCTTCCACTGCTGACATCGGCCGCACGGAGTCACCGATGACCGACAACGACCGGGATGCCCCATCGCCGCTGAAGGTCCGCCGACTGGCGGGACGGATCGGCGCCGAAGTGATGGACGTCAAGCTGAGCGGCACGCTGACGCCGGTCGAGGTCGGTGGGGTGCGGCAAACCCTGCTCGCCCACCGCGTGATCTTCTTTCGCGACCAGACGCAGTTCGACGATGCGGCGCAGGAAGCTTTCTCCCGTCTGCTTGGCGAGCTGGTGCCGCATCCGACCGAGCGGGTCCGCGCCGGCACGCTGGGCATGTTGGAGCTCGATGCCGCCTCTGGCAATGCGCGGGCCGATCAATGGCACACCGACGTCACCTTCCTCGATGCGCCGCCGCGCTATTCGATCCTGCGCGCGGTCCGCATTCCGCCCTACGGCGGCGACACGAGCTGGGCCAACACCGTCGCCGCCTATCAATCGCTTTCGCCCGAGTTGAAGCGGCTGGCGGAATCGCTCTGGGCGGTGCACACCAACAAGTACGACTACGCCGCACAATATGTCCACAGCAGCGAGGCGGAGCGGCGGCACTACGAGGAAATCTTCTCGAAGCAGATCTATGAAACCGAGCAGCCGGTCGTGCGCCTGCATCCGGAGACCGGCGAGAAATCGCTGGTGCTCGGTCAGTTCGTGCAGCGTTTCGTCGGCCAGACACAGGCGGACTCCGAGCTGCTGTTCGCCCTTTTCCAAAGCCACATCACCCGGCTCGAAAATACTGTCCGCTGGAACTGGCGCGCGAACGACGTCGCCATCTGGGACAACCAGGCGACCCAGCACTATGCGCTCTACGATTACGACGGCCAGGATCGCACCATGCGCCGCACCACCGTCGCCGGCGAGATCGTGCAGGGCGTCGATGGGCGGCAGGCGGCCATCATCCGCCGGCCCGAGGTGAAGGACGCGGCCGAGTAGCTCCGAAACCCAGTTCCGTACGCAGACAGGCCATGACTCGCCCGAAAACGGGCGTTATCCTGGCATGAGCACCGCACCGGGGTCGGCTGCAGAGGACCGCCGGCTGCCCATCTGACGGAGCTGCCTGTGACGCCAGCCTATCCGCCGGGCGAAGGACGACGCAGGCACGGCGTTGTTGCCGGGCTTCCTGCAGCGACCGTGCTGCAATTTATTGAGCCGGCTTGAGCGAAGAACCGGAGCCCGTCGATGCAATGGACCCCGAAGAACATCGCCACGCTGTCCGATTACTGGCACGGCCTCGCCGGTGGCGAGACGCCGGAGCGGGCGCAGTTCCGGATCGAAGACGTGCAGCCGCTGCTGCCCTATCTCATGCTTTGCGACTTCGAGTTCAATCCGTTCCGCCTGCGCTATCGGCTGAGCGGGACCCGGGTCGATGAAATGACCAGTATGAACCTCGCCGGGCGCTATCTCGACGAGTTCGCCAAGGGCGCCTACGCCGACGCGGTCCGCGACATGCTCGGCTTCTATGAGGAGGCGAGCCGCACCGGGCGGCCTCACATCTGGAGCTATCCCTTCGCCGGCGACAATCCGAAGCGGAAGGTGATCTGGGCCGGCATCTTCCCGTTGAAGGTCAGTGGACGCATTCTGCAATGCGTCTCGATCGAGGATTACGGCGACTTCAACGAAAGCGAAGACGGCCGCCTGCGGCCGCTCGATCCCGACACCAAGCGCGACTGGTCGCAATTGCACCGAGATTAAGGTTCTGGAATCGGAAGCGCGGCCAGGGGCAGCAACCGGGAATCCTCCAGCGCCGCGGTCCTGTGGCCGAGCCCAGCGAGATAAGCTGTATTCGCCGCAAAAGCCATGAAGGACTGGACGCTGCTCTGGCGGATCAGCATGGCGCGGTCCCAGCGCTCGTCGGCCGGCCCGATCAGGAACGGCCCGCCAGCCCCCAGGAACGTGAGCTCGCCGCCGCTTTCCTTCAGGTAGGGCAAGGTATGTGCGACATAGCGCTCGAAGGCTTGCGCGCCGCTGATCGGCGTTTCCGGCGCCAGTTCGGGATGGGCGGAGTAGTCCGCTACCGCGCGAAACCGCAGCAGGTTCAGCATGACGACCGGGCCGGCAATCCCGCGCTGGATGAAGGCGCGGCCGGCCTCTTGGGTGGCTTCGAGATGGGGGAAGGGTTGGGGCATGATCATCGTTAATACAGGGGTACGGTCTTGGCGGCCGGCGCCGTTTATGCTGTCTCATACGCCGGATCGGGCGCCGGCGTCTCCCCGGAAGGCCCGGGAAAGTTGGAAATTCGGCCGGGTGAGGCTATCTAAGTCGCATGGGCGAGGAATTCATTCAGCACGGTGGCCGGCTGAAGTCTGACGATCAGGATGCTTGACGATAAAGAAACGCAACGATTGCTCGGCTTCGCGCGCGAACACGCCCGGGCCGCGCTCGCCAAGCCGGAGACGCAGCGGGAATCCTATCTCGCATTCTGCCGCCTGAACTGGAAGCGTTATGCCACCGGGATATCCCGGAGTGCCGCTGAAAGCGAGCGTTTCGCCGCTGCGCTCGACCGGGCGACGCGGGACATCATGGTCGCGATGCAGAATGCCGCCACGACCGAGCAGCCGGAGAAGCGCTCGCCCTGGTATCCGCTGCGCGATGATGCGGTCGAAGGCGCGCTGGATTCCGTCACGGTCTATGAAGCGGCCATCGAGCCACCGCCGGAACCCGAACCGGAGCTTGCTCTTCCGGAAAGCGTGCGCAGCGAGCTCGCAGTGGCCGAAGAGCTCTATCGGCAAGATCATGAGCGACTGCACGCCCCCGCGCCGGTCCCGCCGCCCGATCCGATCGAGCACGCCGCGGCGCGGTCAGCCGAGGACGAAGACCGCCTCAACGCGCGTTTCGGCTTTTCCGGTACGACACCGCGCGAAGGCCCGTCCCATCCGGTCATTGAGGCGGATCCGGAGCTAAAGCGCCGGGTGCGCGATCTGTTGCGTGCGCGCATGGCCGCGACCAAAAGCGACGAGAAGGCCTAAGTCCTTTAGGCGCCCAGATAGAGTCCGAGCTGCCATTCCATGTCCGGCTGGGGAATCGGATAGCCGCCGGTATATGTAGGCCCCAGCGCGGATTGCTGCGAGATGCCGCCGATATGGGTCTGCAGGAATTTCGCCTGCGTGGCGGAAAGGCCGGCCTTCCAGGCCAAGGCGACCAGCGCCTTCGGATTCTTCGAGGTGAGAATGCGCATGGTCACCTCGGTTGGGATGCCGGCGCGCAGGGAAATCGCGGCACCAACCGGCCCCACCTTGCCGCCCTTCATCACCGTCATCAGGAACTGATCGGCCGCCGGCTTGGCGGTCGGCGTTTCTGCTTCGCGCTTCTTCGTGAGCTCCGCCATGCGCTTTGCGACCATGTGCGACAGCGCCGCCATGGCCGCGTCGTCGAGATCGTTCCGCTGCGACATGGTCTGCGCAATCGCATCCGAGGGGATGGATGCGACCCGGCGCAGATTGTCCGAGGTCAGGTCCTTGCGCGCCGCCAGCGGCGCGTGCCAGTCGCCGTATTCCGGTGCCACGTCGATGATCTTGTTCATGGTGCCGGTGCCGATCCTCGCCGTCTCGTTGGCGAGGAGATCGGCAACGGCGGATTCCTCGCCCGGTGTGGCAATGGCACGGTTGACCAGCAGCTCCGTGACGCCCTGACCGACATTGCGGCGCTTGGCGATCGCATTGAGCACGCCCTTGATGGGTCCGCTGCTCATGATGTCCACAAGATCGCCGTCGCCGAGCATCGGCGAGTTCTGCAGGATCGGGCCCGCCACTTTGATCTCGATGTCGCGGGCCAGGGCCTGAACGACATGGGGCGGCGCGTCGATCGACTGCTTCAAGGCCCGTGCGATCGCCTCGCGCACCCGGCCGGAATTGTCGATCGCCAGGGCCTCAATGGTCTCGACCGTCAGCGCCTGCTTCTTGGCGCTGAGCGCCGGCAGCCCGACGGGACGGACCTCGCCGAGCTTCTCGCCGACCCGCGCCCGCACCGCATCCTCGGCATCGCGGGCGAGTTCCAGATCCGCCTCGCGCGGCGCATGGTGATTGGCGGCAACCGCCAGCCGGACGCCGACATCGGCGTCGCGACACAGGAAGAAAAGAATTTCGGGCGCGACATCGTCACGGGCAGCGACCGACCGGCGGGTATCTACGTCCGGGTCGGACGCCAGCTGCTTCGCTTCCTCGTAATGCATCCCCGGCCTCCGACGCAGCCCCTGCCCGGCTTCCGGGCGGAATCGGGTAACGGCCAGTCTCCGCATTTTAACCGACTTTCCGGTTAATATCGCGTTACCGCGCGTGCCCGGCCCGCTGCTGCCACCCGGGCGTCCGACGCATGGATGGGGATTTTCCACGCCCTTTCTGCCCCTTGATTGTCGCCGAGGAAGCTGGGCATATCGACGGAGAAACGGGCCCACTTCCTGCGGGAGACATCGTGAGCGAGACGCTTTCCCAGTCCGAACTCCGACTCTGGACCATTGACGAGAACGGCACGCGCGTGCTGCGCGGGCTGACTGCCGAAGAGACCGAATGGTATGAGGAATACACCGAGAAGGAGCTGGCGCAGCGGCTCGGCGTCTCCAAACCTTGGGCCACGCCCGAGGCCTTCGAAGAGGACAAGGCGCGCTGGCGCGACTTGAACCGTATCCATGAGCTGGCCCGGGCGCAGGTCATTCACAGCGACGACAACAAGCGTATCGCCGAGGAAGAAGCGAAGCCCGGCTTCAAGCGCGCCAAGCGGCGCTACTAAGCGCCGCTTTTTCCCACCTTTTGCGCCAGGACAGGCTGCCGCAGGCAGCCCTCTTGCAATTCGGCCGAATTACCCCTATATCAGCCGGGTCGATAGACGGCCGGAATAATGGGCCCGCGCAGAAGAGTAGATCCCTTCGCGCCACGCTGATTTGTTCTCTCCCGAAAAACGCAACTTCGACGGCCGGCGCATTCCCTTGAATGAGGGGGCGCTGGTAGCATTACACTTGTATTGAGAAAGGGTTTCCCAGATGGCTACGGGAACCGTGAAATGGTTCAATGTTCAAAAGGGCTTCGGCTTCATTACCCCGTCCGACGGCGGTAAGGATGCCTTTGTCCATATCAGCGCGGTCGAGCGCGCCGGGCTTGGCAGCCTGCGCGAAGGCCAGAAGGTCGGCTACGAACTGGTCTCCGATCGGAAGACCGGCAAGATGTCGGCCGACCAGCTGCAGGACTTGAGCTAACCACTCGAGATTCCGGAAGGGCACAACCGGCAGTCTTTTGCTCTCGCCGACCACGGATGTACTGGCGGCAGAGCCGAAGACCGACAGGGTGACCTGACCCGGACGGTGCGCGTCGCGCCTCCAAAGGCAAGGCGCTGCACCATGGGAACCCCGCGCGCGACCCGCTCAAAGGGTCAGTCGCGGGGTTTTTCGTTGGAACTTTCGTTGGAAAGGGTCAACTCATGATGAACCGAGGAAGACAGAGCATGCGTTATCTGGGCGGCCTGCGCGGCGCAGGCACCTTGCGCTGCAAGGGCCAGGACGTGGCGGCAGCGGAATACGCGCTGGACGGCTATCTCATTCCGCCGGCGGGCGTCACCGGCAGCGGCGAAATCCGCACCACGCCGGAAGTACTGCGCAAAGTGTTCGGCCGCCGCGACCTGGAACTGGTCACCGAGGACGGCCGCAGCCTGCGGTTCCGCTTCTCCGACAAAAAGCTGGTCGCCGGCGACGATGCCGCGCATGTCGACGTGACCGAGGGCATGCCGACCGCGAAGGAATGGCGCGCGGCCTGAGCCGCCGGTTCTTCTAATCTCCGGCCTCTTCCGCCAGTAGCCCCTTGGCGCGATAGGCCTCCGCCGCCTGGCGAATGTATTCGCCGGTTTCCGGCGCATCGTAGCGGGCGGAGATTTCCTGGCTCAGAGCCAGCAACGCATAGTAGCTGCTGCGATAGGGCCGCAGCTTCTCGTAGGTTGCCAGCAGCACGTCGTTCGGAATGGCGGTGAGCTCGGCCGCGCGGCGGAAGTTGCGGGCGAGTTGCGGATAACCCTCCTGCTCAGCGCGGACGGCCTGCGCGAGCAGAGTCTCGCGGCTGATGGTGACTTCGTTCGGCGCGATCTTGCGGCGGAGATCCGCCTCCCCCGGCTCACGCGTCATGGGCGATTTCCATATCCATCGCGGGACGGCCGCGCTTGACGCAGCCGACCTCGCGCTTGTGCATCAACAGAGCGTGGACGATGAGGCGCAGGCGCGCCATGTTGTCCACCTTGACCGGAACGGGCGTCGGCGGGCGGCGCAAGGCATGGGCGGCGGCATTGGCGCCGATCTGCCGATAGGCCTCGCGCGACAGTAAGGGCGCTTGGGCGAAGAGTTCCAGGTTGTTGAGCGGCGCGAGGCCCTTTCGCTGGATGACGGCAGTGCCCTTCGATTGCAGCCCGATCGCGATGCCGGAGCCGCTGAGCCGGGCACCTTCATGGCCGATCATGCCGCAGTCGGCCGTGGCGAAAACCTTCACGATCCGCGCCGCGATGCCCAGGGTCGCGATGCCGGTCAGGATCTCTCGCATGACTTCTCCATGACTGAGGCCGCAGAGGGTGGTGTCGAGCTTGTCGGCGAAGGCCGGCCCGAGCGCGATCACCACTTCTGGTCCGGTGCCCACGGCCGCAGGCCCCCTCTCGCGCAGCACGATGTCGGCCTTGCCGCTGGAGATCGGCACCATCTCTTCGGCCGAACGAGCCTGCGGGATGGCGGAAATCTTGCGCCATTCTTCGCCTTCAAGGCGGAAGCCCGTACCGGGGCCGAGATAATCGTTGCCGTCGGTGAAAGCGCTCTCGGTGGCGAAATCCTTCGTGAGCACCGCGGCCGGCTGCAAATATTCTCCGGCGACCCGGACGCGCTGCATGCCGCGGATGTTCTCGGCGATGTCGCCGAACCCCGCCGCCTCCAGCACCTGCGCAACGTCGAAGGCGGTCAAGGGGCCGTCGAGGAAAGCATCGGCCGCAGCGAGATCCCGCACCAGATCGCGCTCCGGCATATCGTCCGAGGTATAGGCGGTGGTCGCGGCCTCGACCTCGGCATCGCTGATCTCCGGGAAACCCAGTCCGCGGAACACGGCCTGGATTGCCTGGGCGCCGCGCCGTCGCGTTTCCAGAACTTCCGCTTCACGCACCGGCTCGATCCCGGCATCGACGCGCATGTCGCGCTGGATGATCATCCAGTCGTCGAGATCGTCGGCATCGAAATTGCCGCCGCCGAACATATTGTCCTTGCGCGGCATCGAGCTGTAGCCGGAGGTGATGAAATCGGTTCCGGGCAGGAATTGCAGCATCAGCTTCGCCGCCTTCCGCATATCCGAATGCGAGGACATGGCATCGTTGCCCGACGCGACCTCAAGCCCGAGCGACGCCGCAATCAAGTTCTCCGCCAGCACGGCGCGCACGCCGCCCGGCAGCGCCGAGGGCAAGGCGATGCAGGAGATCGAGCCGTTCTGGACGCCTTGAGCGCCCGCCCCTTTCGCAATCATCAGGCAGCGGGCTTCCAGATAAAGCATCGAGCGCCCCGCCTCCCAACCCATCAGCGTCTCGGAGCCGGTGCCGGAGGTGAAGCGGATCTTGATCCCGCGCGAGGCATAGGCCGAGGCGAGAAAGCCCTTGGACCAGGGCGTGTCGTCGCCGTCGCACATGGATTCATCGGTGCCGTAGACCGAGAGCGTCTCGGCATAGGAGGTGAGGCCCTTCAAGCCGAGCCGCAAGTTGAGTGCCTCTTCGACTGCGCATTGGGTCAGCACACCGCCGCGCGGCGTCTGCGAGCCGACCAGGATCGCGAGCGCGTTGAACGGCGCCATGCGGGCCACCCGGCAGGTGGTCTCGAGCTCATCGAAGCCGCGCAGCGCCCCTTCGGCCGCATCGGCTGCCATGAGGGCGGGATTCTCGCGCCAGTTGGTGACATGGGCCTGGTTGGCCGGCCGCCGCCGCGCCCGCACCTTCTGCAGCGCCATCATCATCTCGACCACGTTCAGATGGGAGACAATGGAACAGAGCTTGGCCGGCGTGCAGCCCGAGAGCAGCTGCACCAGGCGCTTCCGCGGTGTCTCGATATCGACCAGCATCCGCGCGAGGGCGAGCGAGTTCATCGCCATCGCTTCCTGGGCCGTCGCCGTATTGATGGCATAGCGCGCGATGTAGCGGTCGATCACGTCGAAATCGGCCTCTTCGCGCCCGTCGATCTCCACCACCCGCCCCGCTTCCAGGCGCAGGCTCGGCTGCGGATCGTTCGGACTATCCATGACAGTCAAGCCGAGGCTTGGCTCTTCCTGGACGAACGTGTCGCGGTTGACCGGCCGCTCGTCGCGCTTCTCAAACCGCTTGGATCGGATCATGGCTGAGGCCCCTCCGGGACGCATCCAAGCTGGATAGCATCCCGGAGCGGCCAGGTCGACGTCCGCCTAGCTCACGCTGACGACGATGTCCGTATCCACGGCAATTTTCACGGCATCATGGGTATAGATCGCATAGCCGGCGAGGCTCGCCGTATTGGCGGCACTCCAATTGTCCGAAGCCAGAAGGTGCAGCGTGTCACCGCTGTTCCCGTCGATCTTCAGCACGTTATCCAACGACGCGACCCCACCGACATTGGTGTCGTTGGCATCGATGTCCAGCACATCCGCTAGATGCAGGGTCATGGCATTGCTGGCGCCGTTATCGACATCGATCGTCTCGATCCCGCTGATCTTCCCCCGATCGGACGTCGCAGCGTTGTTGTCGATGTTGCCGAAGTCGATGGCACCGGAGAAGTCGAGATGCAGCGTGTCGGTGCCGCTGCCGCCGTCGACGTGGTGGAACGTCCGGTCGGAAACGTGAATCTGGTCGTTGCCGGAGCCGCCTTGCGTCGCCGTGAGCGCGACGGCCGTAGCGCTTTCAGCTTGAACTGCTGCGTGCACCTGCGCGAACTGGGCATTGCCATAGATGATGGCGGCTGCACCTGAAGACGTTCCGTGCTGGTCCGCAAACGGCGCTCCGATGATGAGGTCGTCGAATCCGTCGTGGTTCAAATCTCCCGCGCCGCTAACGGATCTACCGGCCGCGTCGCCAGGTCCGCCGGCCTCGATCCACACGCCTGCCGCAGGAGAAAGGTTTCCAAGCGTAGTCATCGCGAAACTGCCGGAATGGCCGAAAAGAAGATAGGCGCTGCCGCTGTCGTTCCCCTGCGTCCCGGGAGCACCGATGATGATATCGGCGAACCCATCTCCATTTACGTCGCCCGCCGCAGACACCTGCCAGCCGGCGTCATCTCCCATGTTGTCGCCGGTGATTTTGAAGCCATTGGTCCCATCGAGAGTGTTCAGGTACCACCCGTATCTGGCCGCGCTGGTGCTGCCGAACACGATGTAAGCGGCGCCGGCAGCCGCTCCTCCGGCGTAAGGCGAGCTGACGATGAAGTCGTCGATGCCGTCGCCGTTAACGTCACCGGCCCCCGAAATCGAGAACCCGGTGAAGTTTTCATTGTTGGGCCCGTTGCCGCCCTTGATCACCAGTCCTCCGGTTGAACCGAAAGGGGTATGCAGCGAAGGGATAAAAGCCAGATTGCCTGTGGCACCGAATTGTTCGGGACGGCCATAGATGATGTAAGCGGTATTATTTGAACTCCCGCTGGGCTGCCGCGCACCGATCGCGAAATCATCGTACCCATCGCCATTGACGTCTCCCGCAGAAGCGACGGACCATCCGACTTGCGCGCCCGCCCCCTCGCCGTAGAACTCGAAGCCATTCTTTCCGTTCGCTGCAGAAAGATCGAAGATCGCGTTGAACGAGCCAGAATGGCCAAGGACGACGTAGATTTCGCCGGACTCGGGGCCGTTGCGATCCGCGCCGGGCGCACCGATGATCACGTCCGCGTAGCCGTCCTTGTTGACATCCATGCCGCCGTGCACCGCGGTGCCGGCAAGATCACCGGCGGCGCGACCGCTCATCTTGAAGCCGTTGATCCCGTCCAAGGCCGACAAGTCGATGCTTGAGCCGAACCCTCCCGCCTTTCCGAAGATCACATAGGCGGCGCCGGAATCGGCACCGTGAGGATCCGCGTGAGGCGCGCCGATGACGATATCGGAATAGCCGTCGCCGTTAATGTCGCCCGCGTCATGGACGCTGCTTCCGGCCAAGTCGCCGGCCGCGGCGCCGATGATCTTGAAACCGTTGCTGCCATTCAGGGTGGCGAGATCGAATCCTGAGGAAAGCTTCTGGTCGGAGCCGAAAATAACATATGCAGCGCCGGAATCGGCGCCTTTGCCATCTGCGCCAGGTGCCCCAATGGCAAAGTCCGCGTAACCGTCTTTGTTGATGTCGCCTAGAACCGCAACAGATGCACCCGCCGTATCGCCCGCGGCGACACCGAGCAGAATCGGGGCCGTGATCGCGACCGCATCGACAGTCCTATCGGCGAATCTCAGGTGTTCGACATTCACCAGATAGTCAGAGCCGTCGTCGCCATCAGTGATGTTGGTATCCCGGACATAAAGGCCGCCGCTGATGGCGGCCGTGACTTGGTAATCGGACGCGTTGCCCTTGAAAACAGCGGTATCGTCGCCCCCGCCACCGTCCAGCACGTCGTTACCGCCTGCCCCGACCAGCGAGTCGTTTCCGCCGAGACCAGTCAGCGTGTTTGCCGCGGCGTTGCCCGTCAGAGTGTTGGCGCTGCCGTTGCCTTTGATATCGAACGCACCGGACGTCAGCAGCGTGGCATTCTCGATCGCACCACCGGCAAACGATCCGAGATCGACCGTCCGGTTGATCCGAACCGAATCGGCAGCATCCGTGTTGCCCTGCTCATCGACAACATCCGCGACGCTATCGACCACATAAGTGTCGTTGCCGGCGCCGCCCTTCATCGTATCGCTGCCGGTCCCGCCGTCCAAATAGTCATCGCCGGCCAGCCCGTTCAGAGTGTCGTCGCCGCCCAATCCACGGATGGAATCCGCCCCTGCCGTGCCGGAGATCGTTTCACCATTGGCCGTCCCGACGTAGCGCAGTCGGCCGTCGCCGGTGTCGGCACCGTAGATCACTTCCACCGCACCCGAAGCTGCCCCATGCGGGTCTGCGCCGGGCGCGCCCACCAGCAGATCGTCGAACCCGTCGCCGTCGATGTCGCCCGCGGCCGAGACCGACACCCCGGCAAAGTCACCCGGCATGTCGCCGTAGACCCAGAACCCATCCTGCGGCCCGAGCTGGCGCAAATCGATGGCCGCGTTATGGGGATCATCATTCCCGAACAAGACGTAAGCGGCGCCGTAGTTGTTCGCGTCTGCATTCGGAGCGCCGATGATGACGTCGTCAAAGCCGTCTCCGTTGACGTCACCGGCCGATGACACCGAAAAGCCCGTGTAGTCGCCGCCGCCCAGCCCGAAAAACAGGAACCCGTTGCTTCCTTCGAGCTGGGTGACGTTGATGGACACCGGGTTGGCCTGCCCGAAGACGAGGTAGACGTTGCCGGCATCAGTCCCGGTCGAATCCGCGTAAGGAGCGGAGACGATCATGTCGGCGAAGCCATCACCGTTGAAATCTCCGGCGGACGACACGGAAAAACCCGCGAGCTCGTATTGAGACATGCCGGTGAAGGTCACGCCCGCGCCGATCAGATTACCCAAACCGATGGTCGAAGAGAACACCCCGGTATGCCCGAAGATCACGTACGCGGCGCCGGAATAGGCGCCCGGAGTACCGGCAAAGATCGACCCCACCATGAGATCGTCAATGCCGTCACCGTTGATGTCGCCCGCAGAGGAAACCGACCATCCGGCATGGTCATAAGCCAGCGCGCCGACGAGCTGGAATCCGTTGCTGCCGTTCAGCGACGAGAGATCGAGATTGGCGCTGAATGCACCGCCATGCCCGAACACAACATAGGCTGCGCCGCTGTTCGGTCCATTCGCATCCGAGGCATCAGCGCCGATAACGATGTCCGCGTAGCCGTCACCATTGATGTCACCCGCAGCGTGGACCGATCCACCGGCAAGATCATTGGCAGCGGCACCGCTCAGCTTGAAGCCGTCCGCGCCGTTCAGGGCAGAGAGGTTGACGTTCGCGTTAAAGGCACCGCCATGACCGAAAACGACATAAGCGGCACCGGAATCCGTGCTGCTCGCATCGGCGTTCAACGCACCGATGATATAGTCATCGTATCCGTCCTTGTTGACGTCCCCCGCACCGGCAACGCTGAGACCGGTCCGATCCCCGGCAGAAACACCGGATAGCTTGAAGCCGTTGGCGCCATTCAGGGCCGAGAGATCGAGAGAAGGCGGCAGGCCGGCCGCACCGCCGAACACCACGTAGGCCGCACCGGTCGAACCGTTTGCCCCCGGCGCCCCGATGATGAAGTCGTCGAACCCGTCCTTGTTGATATCGCCGATGCCCGCGACGGAGGTCCCGGTCGAATCTCCGGCAGCGACGCCGTTTACGATCGGCTCCGCGCCGAGATCGACAGTGACATCCGCGAATTGAACATGCTCGACGTTGCGGAGCCAATCGACCCCATTATCGCCGTCAGCGGTCACGAGATCGTCGACGTATGCGTAGCCTGCCGTATAGACAATGCGATAATCGGCAGCGTTGCCACTGAACACCACCGTGTCTTCGCCGGCGCCGCCATCGATGGTGTCGTTGCCCGACCCGCCGGTGATCAGGTTATCGAGCGCGTTTCCGGTGAAGGTCCAGTTGCCCGTTCCGACATAGGTAAAGGCTTCGACGTTCGCTGCGGCGGTTGTGGTTGCCAGACTTGAGAGCACTGTGTCGTAGCCCGCAGTGGCATTCTCGACCACAGAGTCTGCGGCATTATCGATCACATAGACGTCGTTGCCGAGCCCGCCTACGAGGGTGTCCGCGCCGCCTCCTCCGTCGAGCCGATTGTTGCCCTCGTTTCCGGTGAGGATGTTGGCCCAGCCATTGCCGGTCCCATTGATGTTTCCGGCTCCAGCGGCCAGCGTCAGGTTCTCCACCCGCTCCGTCAGCGTGTAGCTGATCGACGCAATAACCGTGTCTGTACCCCGGTTGGGCGAGGACACTGAGCCGACCGGATCGACCGTGTAACCGGATACGCTTGCGCCGCCGATCTGCTTGGTCCCATCCAGAAAAACCGCATATTGGCTGGCGCCGTTGGTGTAGAGCACGTCGGTCTTGCCGTCGCCGTTCGCGTCGACAAATCCCGCGGGGGACCAACCCGCAGATGAGCTCGACAGCGCCACGGGCGTCTGACCGACGCCGCCCTGGATCAGCTGCAGCTCGTTGACGCCGGTGGTCGCGTTGGTCAGCAGGACGTCAACCTCGCCATCGCCGTCGAGGTCGGCCGTCCCCTTGATCACGAAGCCGGAGGGCGGCGCATAAGTCGACACGACGCTCTCTGACACCACGTCGCCGGCATTGTCCACATAGTAGGTGTCGTTGCCTTTGCCCCCGGTCATCTGGTCTGCGCCAGTTCCACCGTCCAGCACGTCAGAACCCGCGTTTCCGATCAGCGTGTCGTTGCCGCCGAGGCCCGACAGCGTGTCATCGCCGGCTCCCCCGGTAAGGGTGTTCGGATTTCCGTCACCGATCAGATTGACCGGCACCACCACGCTGCTGGTGGTGAAATCCGTATTGGTCAACGTCAGATTTCCCGACAGCTCAATTCCGAAGTCCGCGACCTTGTCGCCGTTGGTATCCCCCTCGACCACGGTGACATTTCCCGCCGAAACGCTGTGGAGTGCGTTCGCCTCGCCGTCGAACGTCCCTGAACCCAGGAACCGAAACTGACCCAGCGCCGAGATGTCGATCTTGTCGGTGCCGACCGTGAAGTCCGTGATCACATCCCGCGCGCCGGCCGCCTTGCCGGTATCGCCCACCGCGAACACAAAAGTATCCGCTGCCCCGCCACCGGTCAGCGTATCGACGCCGGCACCACCGGTGAGGACGTTCGCGCCTTCGTTGCCGATGAGGGTGTTGTCCGCGCTGTTCCCAGTCCCGTTGATGCTCCCCACGCCGCTCTTCAGCGTGAGATTCTCCACGGTGCTGACCAGCGTGTGGCTGATCGATGCGACGACCGTGTCCGTCCCCTGATTGGCACCGCCGGTCAGCGAACCGACCGCATCCACCGTGTAGCCGGACACGGAAGCGCCACCGGTCTGGCTCGTTCCGTCGAGATAGACCGCGTATTGGCTGGTCCCGTTGGTGTAGAGAACGTCCTTCTTGCCATCGCCATTCGCATCGACGAACCCTGCCGGCGACCAGCCGGATGCCGAAGCCGCCAGCAACACCGGCGCCTGCCCGACCCCGCTCTTGATCAGCTGCAGCTCGTTGACGCCGGTGGTCGCATTGGTCAGCAGGACGTCGATCTCGCCGTCCTTGTCGAGGTCCGCGGTTCCCCTGATCACGAACCCAGAGGGCGGCGTATAGGCCGAACCCCCGCTCTCCGTGACCACATCCCCCGCGTTGTCTACGTAATAGGTGTCGTTGCCCGCTCCGCCCGACATCTGGTCGGCCTCTGTGCCGCCGTCCAGGATGTCGTCACCGCCATTGCCGATTAGCGTGTCACTGCCGCCAAGCCCAGACAGCGTGTCTGCCAGCTTGCCGCCGGTCAGCGTGTTCGCATTGCCGTCGCCGGTCAGCGTCAGCCCAAGCAACAGGCTGCTGGTGGTGAAGTCGCTCTGCGTCAGCGCCTTGCTGCCGGTGAGCTGGATCTGGAAGTCCGCGATCTTATCGCCGTCGATATCACCCTCGACCAGCGTATCGCCGCCGGAAGCGACGGCATGGAGCGCATCGGCCTGCCCGTCGAAGGCCGACGAGCCCAGGAACCGGAACTGGTCCAGTGCCGAGATGTCGATCTTGTCGGTGCCGACCGTGAAGTCCGTGATCACGTCGCGCGCACCGGCCGCCTTGCCGGTGTCGCTCGCCGCGAATACGAAAGTGTCTGCAGCCCCGCCGCCGGTCAGTGTGTCGATGCCCGCGCCGCCGGTCAGGACGTTCGCGCCCTCGTTGCCGGTGAGGCTGTTGTCCGCGCTGTTGCAGGTGCCGTTGATGCTCCCTGCACCGCTCTTCAGCGTCAGGTTCTCGACGCCGCTCCCCAGCGCGTAGCTGATCGACGAAATGACCGTGTCCGCAGTTCCGTTCGCCGCCGTGGCGGCTTCCGTCACCACGTCGCCGGCATTGTCGACATAGTAGGTGTCGTTGCCCTTGCCGCCCGTCATCTGGTCGGCGCCCGTGCCGCCGTCGAGCGTGTCATCGCCGTCATTGCCGATCAGCGTGTCATCCCCGCCGGCGCCCGAAAGGGAATCGTTCATACGACCACCCGTCAGGGTGTTCGGATTGCCGTCACCCGTGAGGGTGAGCGGAAGCAGCAGGCTGCTCGTGGAGAAGTCGCTCTGCGTCAGTGTCTTGCTGCCGGTGAGCTGGATCTGGAAGTCCGCGACCTTGTCGCCGTTGATGTCGCCCTCGATCAGCGTGTCGCCGCCGGAGGCGACGGCGTGCAGCGCGTCGGCCTGGCCGTCGAAGGCCGACGAGCCCAGGAACCGGAACTGGTCCACGCCCGACACATCGATCTTGTCCGTGCCGACCGTGAAGTCGGTGACGATGTCCCGCGCGCCGGCCGCCTTGCCGGTGTCGCCGGAACCGAAGACGAAGGTATCCACGCCGGTGCCACCAGTCAGCGTGTCCAGGCCGGCGCCGCCGGTCAACACATTGGCGCCCTCGTTGCCGATCAGCACATTGCCCGCGCTGTTGCCGGTGCCGTTGATGCTCCCCGCGCCGCTCTTCAGCGTCAAGTTCTCAAGACCGCTCCCCAGCGCGTAGCTGATCGACGAAACGACCGTGTCCGTGCCCTGATTCGCGCCGCCGGTCAGCGTGCCGACCGCATCGACCGTGTAGCCTGAAACGCTGGCGCCCCCGGTCTCCTTCGTGCCGTCGAGAAGGACCGCGTATTGATTGGTGCCGTTGCTGTAGAGGACGTCCTTCTTGCCGTCCCCGTTCGTATCGACGAACCCTGTCGGCGACCAGCCGGATGCCGAAGCCGCCAGCAACACCGGCGCCTGCCCGACCCCGCTCTTGATCAGCTGCAGCTCGTTCACCCCAGTCGTGGCGTTGGTCAAGAGGACGTCGATCTCACCGTCCTTGTCGAGATCCGCCGTCCCCTTGATCACGAAACCCGACGGCGGCGTATAGGCCGACCCCCCGCTCTCCGTCACCACGTCACCGGCATTGTCGACATAGTAGGTGTCGTTGCCCTTGCCGCCCGACATCTGGTCGGCCTCTGTGCCGCCGTCCAGGAGATCGTCGCCGTCATTGCCGATCAGCGTGTCATTGCCGCCAAGACCCGACAGCGTATCCGCCAGCTTGCCGCCGGTCAGCACGTTCGCGCTGCCGTCGCCGGTCAGAGTCAGCCCGATCAGCAGGCTGCTGGTGGTGAAGTCGCCCTGGGTCAGGGTCTTGCTGCCGGTGAGGAGGAGCTGGAAGTCCGCAATCTTATCGCCGTCAATATCGCCCTCGACCAGCGTGTCGCCGCCAGAGGCAACGGCGTGCAGCGCGTCCGCCTGGCCATCGAAGGCCGACGAGCCCAGGAACCGGAACTGGTCCAGCGCCGAGACGTCGATCTTGTCGGTGCCGACCGTGAAGTCCGTGATCACGTCGCGCGCACCGGCCGCCTTGCCGGTGTCGCTCGCCGCGAATACGAAAGTGTCTGCAGCCCCGCCGCCGGTCAGTGTGTCGATGCCCGCGCCGCCGGTCAGGACGTTCGCGCCCTCGTTGCCGGCGAGGATGTTGTCCGCGCTGTTGCCGGTGCCGTTGATGCTACCCGCACCGCTCTTCAGCGTCAGGTTCTCAAGACCGCTGCCCAGCGCGTAGCTGATCGACGCGACGACCGTGTCCGTGCCCTGGTTCGCGCCGCCCGTCAGCGTGCCGACCGCATCAACCGTGTAGCCCGACACCGAAGCGCCGCCGGTCTGCTTGGTCCCGTCCAGGTAGACCGCGTATTGGCTGGTGCCGTTGGTGTAGAGGACGTCCTTCTTGCCGTCCCCGTTCGCATCGACGAACCCTGTCGGCGACCAGCCGGCCGAAGAGCTCGTGAGCGCAACCGGCGTCTGACCGACCCCGTTCTTGATCAGCTGAAGCTCGTTCACCCCAGTCGTGGCATTGGTCAAGAGGACGTCGATCTCACCGTCCTTGTCGAGATCCGCCGTCCCCTTGATCACGAAGCCCGACGGCGGCGTATAGGCCGAACCACCGCTCTCCGTCACCACGTCGCCGGCATTGTCGACATAGTAGGTGTCGTTGCCCGCGCCGCCCGACATCTGGTCGGCCTCGGTGCCGCCGTCCAGGAGGTCGTCGCCGCCATTGCCGATCAGCGTGTCATTGCCCCCTAGCCCCGACAGCGTGTCATCGCCGCTACCTCCGGTCAGTGTATTCGGGCCGCCGTCACCGGTCAGATTCTGCGGCTGCACGACGCTCCCCGTGGTGAAGCCGCTGGTGGTGAGCGCCACATTGCCCGTAAGCTCGATTCCGAAATCCGTAACCTTGTCGCCGTTGACGTCGCCTTCGACGATGGTAAGGCCACCGGCCGACACCGTATGAAGTGCGTTGGCCTGGCCGTCGAACGCCGCCGAGCCGAGGAAGCGAAACTGCCCCAGCCCCGACAGGTCAAGCCGGTCCGTTCCCAGCGTAAAGTCTGTGATCAGATCCCTGCTGCCGGCAGTCGCACCGGTATCACCCGTTGTGAAAACGAAGCGATCCGCGTCACCGCCGCCGGTCAGCGTGTCGACGCCTGCGCCGCCGGTGAGGACATTCAGTCCCTCATTGCCGATCAGGATGTTGTTGGAGACATTGCCGGTCCCATTGATGTTCCCGGCGCCGGACGCAAGTGTCAGATTCTCGACACCATTCGCCAATGTGTAGCTGATCGACGCGACGACCGTATCCGTTCCCTGGTTCGCGCTGAGCGCATTGACCGTGTAACCGGAGACGCTCGCGCCGCCGATCTGCTTCGTCCCGTCCAAATAGACCGCGTACTCACTCGTGCCGTTGGTGTAGAGGACGTCCACCTTGCCGTCCGCATTCGCATCGACGAACCCCGCCGGCGACCAGCCCGCCGAAGAGCTCGACAGCGCAACCGGTGTCTGGCCGACGCCGTTCTTGACCAACTGAAGCTCGTTCACGCCCGTGGTGGCGTTGGTCAAGAGGACGTCGATCTCACCGTCCCCGTCCAGATCCGCGGTTCCCTTGATTACAAAGCCCGACGGCGGCGTATAGGCCGCCGACAGGCCTTCCATCACCACATCCCCGGCATTGTCCACGATATAGGTATCGTCGCCCCGGCCGCCCGCCATCCGGTCGGCTTCCGTGCCGCCGTCCAGCATGTCGTTCCCGTCGTTGCCGATCAGCGTGTCGTTGCCGCCTAGACCCGAGAGCGTGTCATCGCCCGGACCGCCGGTGAGCGTGTTCGCATTGCCGTCGCCGGTCACGTTGGTGGAGACGATAACGCTGTTGGCAGTCATGTCCGCGGTGCTGAGAGACAATTTTCCAGACAGCTCCACGCCGAAATCCGCGACCTTGTCGCCGTTGGTGTCGCCTTCCACGATGGTCCGGTCCCGGGACGCGTCGTAGAGTGTATGCAGCAGGCCAACACGCCCATCGAACGCCGCATCGGCGATAAAGCGGAAACCGACATCCATGCCGGCGGAGCCGCTGTTGGCATCGATCTGCGAGAAATCGAGCTTGTCGGTTCCGGTGGCGAAATCGGTGATGAAGTCGCGTGAGCCCGTCGTCTTCCCGAGGGTGCCCGCTCTGAACTCGAATGTATCGGCGCCGGCCCCGCCGGTCAGGGTATCGGTCGCGCTGCCCGTCCTCATCACGTCGCTGAGATGGGTTCCGACCACGACCGGGCGATTTGCGTCCGCCGTGATGATGCCGGTTGCGGCATAGCCGACGGCGAGGTCCGCCTGGATGAGCCCGGCACCGGTTCCCGCATCGTATCCCTTGTCGAATCCGGCGGTCTTCGGATTGTCCATGTCGACGGCGGAATCCTGCAGCAGATGACGGATGTCATCGCTCGAGAGCCCGGGCCGGGCCTGCAGCATCAACGCGGCGACGGCCGCTGCCTGAGGCGCCGCTTCCGAGGTGCCGCGGAAATCCGAGAATCCCGGCACGGTGGTGGCGCCGCCATCAGGCGCGGTGAAGGCCGGCGTTTCGCGGGTCTGCGGGCTGGCGAGCAGGTTGCCGGCGGCATCGTAGTAGACCTTGGTCGGACCGGAGGACGAATAGCCTTCTATCGCCGGCGGATTCACGCCATAGACGGGCGTGCTGGCATAATAGGCCGCACCGACCGCAATGGCATTGCCCGCTGCCGCGTGACCATAGACGGTGCCGTCGTTGGCATTGAGCGCGGAACTGCCGAGCGTAACGCCGGCGCCGTTGTCGAGCACCATCAGCTTGAACGCGGCGGGCGCGGCGCCGCCATGCAGGCCTACCGCCAGGTTGACAGTCTGGGCCGTGCTCTCGTCGTTGTAGAAGAACACGATCTCCTGGGGATTGCCGCCGATGTTGTTCGCGATCGCGTAAGGCTGCTCATCCACGCCGGTGAAGTGATCGATGGTCGATAGCTGCGTTCCCGCCGCGTTATAGATGAAGAGATCGAGATCGCTGGTCGCACCCTTGCCTGGACTGACACTGCTCGACGGCTGCGACCAGTTCAGCACGAAGACCGCGCCGGTGTTGCTCGGCATCGTCACGCTGATGAACTGCGTCTTTCCGGCGGTGGTCGAAAGCTGTGCAAACGTCTCGCCGCGACCAAGGACGGTCGCGCTGACGCCGGAACTGACGAACGAGCTCTCGAAGCCATTGTGGCCGTTGTTGCCGGCGGAGGAGAAATAGGCGACGCCTTTGCTGGCCGTAACTTGGTCGACCGCCTGGGCGATGATCCCATCCTGATAGACGGGTTCGGCGAAATAGATCACATCGTCAACGATGACCTTGGCGCCGTTGTTGGCCAGATTGACGATAGCGCTGGCAAACGCCGCCTGCGTCGAATAGGCGGTCTGGAACAGAATCTGTGCCCCCGGCGCGACGTCGTGCACCACCTGGGCCATGGCGCGGCCTTCGTCGCTGGCGTCAGAACCGGTATAGTCGCCCAGGATCTTCGTGCCGCTGGGGAGATCCCCTGCGGAGATATCGCCGGACATTCCGCCCAGCGCGTTGAAGCTGTCCGAAATCACGCCGACCGTGATTCCGGCCCCGCTCATGCCGTAGGTCGCGCGTGCGACGTCGGCGAGCATCGCGTGATCGCCCTGGTTGGTGACGCTGCCCACATTCGAAAGGGACATCGCTTCGCTGGCGAAAGCGAGGTCTGCAATCGCGGCGAGACCGGCCACGCTTTCGATAGGCAACAGGCCGCCGGCCATCCCAGCAAAGCTGGAGCCCTGGATCAGGCCGAGATCGGTTTGCAATTGATGGAGCAATGTGGCGCCATCGCCATCTTCCGCGGTCGCGTCGATGACGACGTACTTGGCGCCGGAGGTGATAGCGCCGTTCCGGGCACCGGACTCTGACAAGGCGCTGAGGGCGAACGCCTCCGAGCCGCTGGCCGACTGGCCCAAAGCCAAAGCCGCCAGACCCGTATCCAGCATCGAGTAGCGGCCATCGATTGCCGCAGCCAGCAGGGCACCCGCGATTTCCACACTGTTGAGCGCCGCTGTGGCGAAACCGCCGTCGCCAAGGCCTTCCGGCGCGCCCATCGATAAGCTTCCCGTCGCCGAAAGCGTCAGCTCGCCGAAAGCGGTGATTCTCGATCTGGCGCCGCCGATCACGTCAATTTCAACCGCGAACAGAGTCAGGAGATCGTCGCCCGGCGAGACGCCGATCGCATGGATATGCGGTTGCTCAGCATGTTGCTCAGGAACGGAGCTCTGCATCGCCGCAGCGCTGAAAATATGGCCGGTGTGGAACGCCGGCGGGACAGACTCAGCATGCGGTGAAGACTCTGGCGCGGCCGATGCGTTGGCCTCTACGAGCGACGCCACGGGGTCATGCTGGTCAAGCTCCGGAGCAAATGCGGCGGCGACCTGCATCAAGCCCGAGATCGCACCGGGCCCTGGATCGGCCGGCGGCGGCGCGTAGCCCGGCTCCGGAGAGCCATCGGCCACAGGTTCCTGAGGAAGCAACGGTTTTTCTGGAACACGCACGTCCGGAGCAGTGTCACGGACCGATGGCATCGGCTTCATTTTACACTATGAATACTAATTACAGTTGGTTTTGCCCGCCGCCTCCACCAAGCGGCACGAACAGGATCAGGCATAAGCAAACCGGATGCCAGCCTTTTTCTACAAGTTTAACTATAATGTCTCGGTCTCGGCTCGGCATGCGGGACCAGGATGTCGCAGGCGACGAAGACGATGCAATTCCGCGGCGGATGATGGCCTTGATCCAGGATAGGATCTTTCGTGACCATTCTCATCGCAGCGGAATCCTGTAGTCCGAGCAATGGTAGACGAACAGTCGGTTGGTCGAGAGGATTTCGATCCTTCGGTTGCGAATCCGCGGCCAGACGAAGTCAGCAGGTGCATGCCAGATCCGAGGCGACGCCCCGATCACATTCTTCGTGAGCACCAGAACATCGAGCGAAGGCTCGCGCGTGCAGACTGTCTTGAGATCATCGCGCCTAGGCGATCGTTCCGGCTCGCCGAGTCGCTCCGATGGGCATGCTTTGTCGAGGCCGAAGTCGATCGGATCGAGGCCTGCGAAGCTCTCTTTCCTATAGAGGTAGGCCAGGGCGGCACCGCGGGAGAACTGCGACTGCGCGCCCTGATTGCAGGAAAAATAGTTCGCCCGTTTCAAAACCAGCCAGGGCACCCGCGTGTCGCCCTCCCAATATATGCCCGCACTGTCGCCGATCATCGTGACCAGGTCGGGCGGCGGCGTTTCAGCCTCGGTGACATAGCGGGTCCAGGGAGAACGCTGATCCCAATGAAATGCGCCGACCGCAAGCAAGGCCGCGAGCACCGACGCACCGGCCGTAAAGCCTGAGGATCCGACCCGGAGGGATGCCGGCCGGAACAGCATGGCCGCAAGAATTGTCAGCACCGCGACGGTGATGGCAAAGCCCCTCACGCCCATGCCAAGTTCCGCCACCAGGGCCTGGCGATGCCAGAGATACATGGGCACGACCGCAGCGGCCCAGGCGCCGGTCAACGCGATCGTCGCGTAGACGAGCGCAGCCACCAGTTTGGGCAGGGGTTGTTCCGACAGCCTGATCCAGGCCGCGATCATCAGGGTGACCAGGGCCGCAGGCAGTGCGGCGTAGTACAAGGGAGAGACGTATCCACACAGAATGAGGAGGCCGGCGGTGAAGAGAGAAATCACCCGTCCGAACGGTGGCAGCTCCGGCCATAATCGCACGATGGTCGGCCCGATCGACAGCTGGGCAAGCCCGGCCATCAGCCACATCGCCCGCCAAGGCTGAAGATCCAGGATAAGCACGTTGCCCAGGACGTCCCCGCCCAAGAACGTCGCGGCAAGACCGGCCGCCGCCACCGTCAAAGCCACAATGATGAGCTTGCGAGCCTGTCGCTCGAGGATCAGAGCGCCGGTCAGGGCAACGGCAGTCAAGGTGAGAACGTGCAGCCAGTCCTGCACCGACCAGTTTCTCAGGAAGAACCAGTATTCGCGCTCTTCCATAACGGCGATCCAAGGAGCGTCCATCCGTTGAAGAAGCCGCTCGAATGGCGGAACCTGCGCGATCGCCAGCAGGGCGGGAACAAGCCCGCCCAGGGGTGCTGCGAGCAAAGCGACGCGCCACCTCGCAATCGCAAAGCACATCAGCGTCGCAAATCCGGCGATAGCCATCAGCGGATGAAGCAGGAATGCGCAGACGAGACACATCCCGGCTCGCGCCATCCGGCCATCAAGGGTGAACCCCATGGCCGCCAGCGTCAGGCCTTCGGCCATCAGCCGCGGCGTAAGGAAGCCATCGCCGTTTCCCACGAAGCCGGTGCTGATCGGCAGCGCGATCGCCACCGCCACCGCCAGGATCGACATGCGCAGATCGCGGGTGACGGCATATGCGAGATGGCCGAGGCCGGCCAGCCACACCAATTGGCTGACCACAAGCAAGACGATGGTGCCACGCGCGATGCCGAGTGCCGTTATGCAAGGTCCATAGAGCAGCGAAAATAATGTGTAGTCATCTTGCGTTCCGAACTGAAAATAGAGATCGGAGCGATAGCGATCGGGCGATAGGCGGTGCAGCGCCTGCACGGCATAGAACTGCGAATCATCGATGATCCCTTGATAGGGGCGCGTCGCGATCCAGATGGCGGCGATGGCCAGGGCGCCGATGGCGAGAGTGCAGCGCCTCTCCGCCACCCCCGTTTCAGCGCCTTCCATGCGGACGCCTCGCGCCCAGGCACCGGCGCGGCGGCCGGCGTGAAACCCCGTTGCCGAGACCGATTGGCAGCCTAGGAGATTGCCCGCACCTGCTGACGGCGCCAGCCGACGAAGCCCAGTCCGCCGAGCGCCGAACTGAACAGCAGCAGCGTGGCGGGAAGTGGCGTAGAGATCGCAGAGAAATTGAAAGTCTGGGCATAGTGCCGACCGGGAGTATCCTTGTCCGGAAAGACGCTGATGATGATGTGATCCACATTGACGGAGCCGGACAAGGCCGTCACCCGAATAAAGCCTTGAAAGTCATCGGACCAAGGCGTCGATGAGGCGTGGACTGCAACACCGGCTCCGAATGAAGCCTCCGGCGATGCGCCTCCTTGGAAAACCCAACCGATCGAGTCTTCGGCAAGCGAGTCCTCGAAGAAGTCGAGCACGAGATAATCCCCGCTTTCGAGCAGATCGCCGGCCAGAAATACGCTGGCGCCAGATTGACAGCAGTACGTGTTCGACATTCCGACGAGCGGCAGGCTGGGAAAAGCCACAGTCAACGGATTTCCGGGCGACACCGTCACGGCATGGGCCCATGACGCGCCAAGGCAGCTCAAACAAACTGTAAGGACTGCCAATAGTGTCTTCATGGCCCTGCCCCCCTCAGGATGGTTGATGGTGTGTTGAGCAGAAATTCGTAGAGGCCTCGATCCGTCGAGCGTCGTTTGCTCAACCGTAGATCAAGATGGAATTGGCTGGGATGAAATTTTAAAGCTCGAATCCACCCGGCGGCAACAACCAAAAGGTCAAAACTGACCCGAAACGGTGCGCCGCAGGAGAGTGGTGCCCGGGGGCGGAATTGAACCACCGACACCATGATTTTCAGTCATGTGCTCTACCAACTGAGCTACCCGGGCATGTCCGGAAATGTCGAGGCTGAGGCTTGAGCCTTGGTTGGCTTCCCCGACGCGGATCGCGGCTTTTTAGTGAATATGAACGGGCTTGTCCAGCGTTGTGGCAGACAGATGAAACGCCGTTCTTCTTAATGGGTTAAGGATTGACGCGTGGCCTTAATCCTGTTCCGCTTCCGGCTTGTCCAACCGGCCGGGCCGATCCTCGTCCTCATCGTCCACGACGCGGGCGGGCACGCGATAGGTTTCGCTGAGCCAGCGGTTGAGATCCACCTGCTTGCAGCGGGCGGAGCAGAACGGGCGGAACTCGGCCACTACCGGCTTGCCGCAGATCGCGCATTTCGGGCCGCCCTTGGCTGAACCCTGGGGCATCAGCTTGCTCTCTTCGACCACATCTCAGCCAAGGTGGGGCCGCCGCGGCGCCGCTTCAACTCCACCAGGCCCAGGCGCGACATGTTGCCGACCCAGTCGATCGCGGGATCGACGATCACCGCTTCGCGCAAGGCCTCGACCACCTGATCGCGCTTGCCGCGATGCTCGATGTCGATAAAGTCGATCACGATCACCCCGCCGATGTTGCGCAGCGCGAGCTGGATCGGAATCTCACGCGCCGCGGCGAGATTGACGCTGAGCGCGGTCTCGCCGATTCCACCACCCTCCCCGCGCCGGGCGCTTGCATCGCCGCTGTTGACGTCGATGGCGGTCAGCGTGCGCACCGGCTCGATCAAAAGATTGCCGCCGCTGGAAAGCGGCACCTCTTCCTGCAAGGCGACCGCGATTTCCTCGTTGGCCGCGGCGTCGTTCATTTCCCAGGTGCGGCGTGGCGTGTGCTGCACCTTCTTCTTCAGCTCGGGCGCTGCGGCGATCACCTTGTCGACGTCATTGCGCCGGTCGCAATGAATGACATCGACCCGTTCCGGCACCAGCGCCTGCAGAGCCATCTGCCAGAGCATCGGCGGCGGGATCAGCAAGGACGGCGATTTCTTGTCGGCGACCAGGTTGGGCTTGGCGTTGAAGCGCGCGAGACGCACGCCTTTCTCCTCGCGCGCATCGCGGCGCACTTGTACGGCAAGGTCATCGCCTTCCGAGAGGGTGTCGTGCTTCTTCAGCGGCAGGATGCCCGGCCGCTCGAGGCCGACCTCGACGAAAGCCGCGTTCAGCGTGCGCTCGAGCTTCACGACCCGGCCCAAGTAAACGCCGCCGACCGGACCGCCCTCGCCTTCCTGTTCGGTGGTGGCCTGGACCAGACGGTCTTCAGACCAGCGGAAGAGCTCGGCGCAGTCGGGGCCGAGCGAGATGAAGACTGCATCAGCCATGGTCGGACTTGAAGCCGAGGCCGGTCAGCATCGCCGCGGCATCGTAGAGCGAGAGGCCGACCACATTGCTGTAGGAACCGGAAATGGCGCGCACGAAGATGGCGGCCCTGCCCTGCACGGCATAGCCCCCGGCTTTGCCCAGCCCCTCGCCGCTCGCGACATAGGCGGCGATCTCCTCTGCGGTGAGGCGCTTGAAGATGACCGATGTATCGACCAGCCGTGCGATGCGCCTGCCGTCGGGCGCAGCGATGGCGATGGCGCCGAGCACGTGATGGCGACGGCCGCTCAGCAGCTCGAGGCAGCGCCGCACGGTGTTCTGATCCTCCGCCTTCGGCAGGATGCGGCGGCCGCAGGCGACCACCGTGTCCGCTGCGAGGACGAAGCTGCCGGCGTGACGCGGCGCCACGACCGAGAGCTTGGCACCGGCGATGCGCTGGGCATAGCGCGCGGGAAGCTCGCCTTTCTCCGGCGTCTCGTCGATCTCGGCGGGCTCGACGCGCGCGGGCACGATCCCGACCTGGCGCAACAGATCGAGCCGGCGCGGGCTTGCCGAGGCCAGCACCAGTTCACTCGGGCGGTCCATTCCCGCCATTTGCGGGTTCGAAGCTTCGATTACTTGAAGCGGAATGTGATGCGGCCCTTGGTGAGGTCGTAGGGCGTCATTTCCACATTCACGCGGTCGCCGGCCAGAACGCGAATCCGGTTCTTGCGCATCTTGCCGGAAGTATGCGCCAGCACCTCGTGCTCGTTGTCGAGCTTCACCCGGAACATCGCATTGGGCAGCAGTTCCGTCACGGTGCCCGAGAACTCGATCAGATCTTCTTTCGCCATCAAATCTCCTGGTTTTTCCGCGCCGCTCCCCCGTTTTTGAAAGCACCCCGGCGCGAAATCGGCGCGGATCATACTCCAAAACGCCAAAAGCTCAATTGGCGGAATGGCATAGCTGAAGTTGCCGCCAGCGGCGCGATCGCTGCCCAGAGCCGTCCGCCAACCCCTTGAGACAGCAGGAAATCTCGCCTGCTGGCCGGCGCGGCATCGACGTCGCATACTGCCGCCCCCACAATCGAGAGGAGCGTCATGCCGTTCGTGAACATCCGTATCCTGAAGGGTCACTCCAAGCAGCGGAAGGACGAGATCTCGCGCCGGGTGACCGACGCGATCTCGGAAGTCGCGCAATTGCCTCGCGAAGCGATCTGGGTGGTCTTCGAGGACGTCGAAACGGAGGATTGGTATGTCGGCGGCGATTCGGTGGCCGATATCCGGACGCGACGAACCTAGCCGGATACCTACTGTCCGGGGAACGCGACGCCGCCCTGCATCGGCGCGCCGCCGGCACCGAGGCCGGTCAGATTGCTGGGCGCGCTCGGCACCGGACTCGGCGGCGGTGCCGGCGGCGGGCTCGGCACGAAGCTGGGGATCACCACGAGCGACGGCTGGCGGGCCGGCTTCACGACCGTGGTGACATTGGTCGTGGTGTTGACCGTCGTGTTGTTGATGATCTTGGGCGGATCCGGCTTGTCGATCACGCGCACGGTGTTGACGATCACCGGTGCACCCGAAACCGACGGTTCTTCCGGACCGAGCGGAACCCAGCCGCCGTTCTGATCCTTGGAGCCGAAGACGCCCACCACCGCCGGCGCAGTGCCCGGCCTGACGGCGTTGTCCGGCACCCAGGCCCAGCGTTCATTCACCTCGACCCAGCGCCCGTAATGCGCGGTTGCGAAGCCCCAGGGCGCATTGTCGATCCAGGTGCGCCCCCAAGGGGAGAGCTCGACCCAGCGGCCGTCCTGGAACGGCGCCCAGTCGGACAAGACCTGCGGCTCCCAGACCCAGCCGTGTTGCTCGGTCAGCGCCCAGAGGCCGTGGCGCAGCAGCTCGTGGAAACCGGTGGTCTGGGCCGAGACGTATTTCGGCGCTTCGAGCTTGTTCTCGCCGGATTCTTCGACTTCGGCGGCGACCCGGCGTAAGAAGTCATCCTCGATTGCCGCCGCCAGCACCGGCGTCTGGTCCGGCGCAACAGTTGCGCGGGCACCGGGCGGCAGCACGGTCGTGTCGGCGAATTGCGCGCCGCCTTCAAGTGCCGAGATGCTGACGGTCCCGGTCTCCGCCATGCGCTCGACTTCGAAATACCCGGGCTGGTCGGCACGCAGCGCGCCGCGCGGCGTCTGAATGACGAAGACCTGCCCTGCGCCACCGGGCAGGATGTGCAGGATGACCGCGCCGCGATCCAAAGTAATGGACGCGATGCCGGGGCCGAGCGCGCCGATCGTCATCGCGCTGTCGCCATCGAGGTAGAATCGCCCTGCGGCAATATCGACCGTGGCGTGGGCGCGCGCCGCGGTCGCGATCCGGTTGCCGGCGGTCAGCGGCGTGTTGACGGCAGGTTCGGCGGCTGGAGCGCCGCCGCTCGGGTAATAGGAGACGGCACCGGACACAGCGGCCAGACGACCGATCTGCGCCGGCGACGGATCGGCGAGCGCGGCCGATGACAGAAACAGCACCAAAAGAAACGCGAAAACTCGGGCCATTCCCGCCTCCACACCGCCGCGTCCCCCGGTACCGATCACTAATTCTGCATGCGGCGGCGTGGATGCAAGCTCAAGACTTCGTGAGCGTCACCTCTATTGGCAGGCGCCCGGCTGTTGGCCGCAGTTCTGCGCCGGTTTCTGCTGCTGTTTCGGCGGTTGCCCGGCGGACGGCTTGTTGCCCTTCGGTGCCGGCTCGGCCTGCGCCTTGGGATTCGGCTGACCCTGGCCCGGCTGGTTCCACTGCTGTTGCGAGGGCCGCTGCTTGCTCTGCTGCTGGTTCTGGGGCGGCACGAATTGCGGCTGGGCCTGGCTTTTCGGCTGCTGGGCCTTCCACTTCTTCGAGCCCTGTTCTTGCTGCTGCATTTGCGGCGGTTGTGGCTGCGGTTTCGCATTGGCGGCCGGGTAGAGCGTCGGGCCCTGCTGGCTCTTCTTGCTCTTGCTCGGCTTCTGCGCCGCCTCGACCGGTGCCGGCGCTGCGCCTTGCGGCTGCTCGGACTTCTTCGAGGTGCCGTTCACCGGCGGGACATAAGGCTTCGGCCCGTTCTGCGGCTTGTTCTTGTTGCCCCAATTCTCTTTCGAGGACTGGTTCTCGGGCTGCAGAATCTTCGGCTGGTTCGGCGCGCTCGGCCGGGCGGCACCATTCCATTTCTTCTCGGTCTGCGCCTGCGGTGCGGGAGCATTGGGCTTCGCGCCTGGCTGAGTATTTTGGTGCTGGAGCTGCGGATTGTATTTCGGTCCCTTGCCCGGCTGTTCATGGCTCTCCGGACGGAAGGCGACTTCCGGCTCGGGCTTGGCATTCGCCCATTGCTGGTCGAACTTGGACTTGCCGTTCTCGCGCCAGGCCGGACCCACGGCGCGGCCGCCCGCCATCACTTCGTGCGGGGCCGAGGTCGCGCCGCGATAGTTGCGGTAGTTGTTGACGTTGATGACCGTCTTCTTGTTGACGACGTTGATGATCGTGGTCTCGTTGCGGACATTGGTGATGTTGACCGCACGCACGTAGCGGTCGCTGTGGCGGTAATACGGCACATAGACCTCTTCCGGTGCGAGCGGCACCCAGCCGAGCGAGACGTTAATGCCGACGCCGCCGAGGTCGAAGAAGCTGACCAAAGCCGGGGCATAGACCGGACGCGCCACGCGCTGACCCGGAACCCAGGCCCAGCGCGGACCGATCTGCACCCAGCGCCCGTAATGGAACGGCGTGAAGCCCCAGGGCGCGTCATCGACCCAGGTCCAGCCCCAGGGCGCCACGTAAGCCCAGTGCCCGTAGCGATACGGCGCCCAATCGGCGGCCACGGCCTGCGGATACCAGACCGCACCGTATTGCGGTGCCTGGCTCCACTGGCCGTAGCGCGCCAGATCCTGATAGCCGGTCTGCTGCGGCGAGACGTATTGCGCGGTCTGCGCCACCTGCTGCTGATAGGGTTGCTCCTGCTGCTGCACCATGCGGACGAAATCGTCCGGCTGCGCCGCGTCGGTGCTGGAGCCGTTGTTGGGATCGATATTGCCGCGCTGCCCCGCCTGCAAGGCGAGATTCGCGTTCTGGCCGACGAACTGCGCCTGGCCTTCGATCACCGACAGGGATGCGGGATGCTGATCGTCGCCGGCGACAATCTCATACTGGCCGGGCTGGTTGATATAGGCCGCGCCATGCGCGGTGTTGATCTGAAAGCTGACGCCCGACGAACCCGGATAGACATGCACATAGGCGGCACCTTGCGCGACCGCGAGCTGCACCTGGCCCTGGTTGATCGCGGTGACTTCGAGCTGGCTCGAGGCATCGAGATGGATGCGGGCGCCGGCCACGTCGACCGCCGCATGGGAGCGCGGCTCGGTCCAGACGCCGCTGCCCGGAGCCAGTGGATAGTTCTGCTGCGCCGCGTCCCAATCCTGCGATCCCGGCTGGTGCATCGAGACCGTGCCGGAGGTCGCCGCAATGCGCGCGACATCTGCGGGCGGATCGCCCTGATCCTGCGCGCGTGCCGGGATTGTGGCGAAAACGGGGCCGCTCAGGAGAAGCAAGGCAGCGATCAGCGGTCGAAGACGGCGTGACATCGGGGCACCCACGGAAATGCGGTTCATGCCCACGATGAACGAACGTCAACCGAGTCTTACTGCGCTGGCTCGCTCCGAATTTCGATCAACAGACTGTGAAACGCGACCGATCAGGCCGCGCGCACCGTCCGCAGAAATTCCTCGACCTGACTGCGCAGCACTTCGCCGTTCTTGCCAAGCTCCGCGGCTGCGGTCAGGACTTCGCCAGCCGCCTGACCGGTCTGCTGCGCCGCCTGGGTGACGCCGCCGATATTCGCAGCGACCTCTTGCGTGCCTTGCGCCGCCTGCTGGACGTTGCGCGAGATCTCTTGCGTTGCGGCGCCCTGCTCTTCCACCGCCGATGCAATGGCGGTCGAGATTTCACTCACTCGGCCGATGGTCTTGCTGATGTCGCCGATCGCGACCGCGGAGCTCTGGGTGGCGTCCTGGATCGAGCGGACCTGGCCGGCGATTTCCTCGGTCGCCCTCGCCGTCTGGGTCGCCAGGGTCTTCACCTCGGAAGCCACCACGGCAAAGCCCTTGCCGGCCTCGCCCGCCCGCGCCGCCTCGATCGTGGCGTTGAGCGCGAGGAGATTGGTCTGGCCGGCGATATCGTTGATCAGCCGGACCACATCGCCGATCTTCTGCGCCGCTTCCGCGAGGCTTTGCACTTTCTCGTTGGTACCATGGGCCTGGCTCACCGCTTCGCCGACGATGCGGGTCGATTCCGAGACCTGGTTGGTGATTTCGCCGATCGAGGCCGAGAGCTCCTCGGTGGCCGAAGCGACGGTCTGCACGTTCTGCGTCGTCTCCTCCGAAGCCGCGGCCACGGCGGCGGACTGGCGCGTGGTCTGCTCGGCGGTGGCGGACATCGATTGTGCGGTTGCCTGCAATTCAGTGGCCGCCGAGGTCACCGCCTTCACGACGCCGCCCACCGATCCCTCGAACCGCTCGGCGAGCTCGAGCATCGCCTTGCGGCGCTCGGCCTCGGCGCGCTGCTTCGCCGCTTCCTGCTCGGCGCGAAGCCGGTCGGCCTCGATCATGTTCTCCTTGAAGACCTGGACGGCGGCGGCCATTCGGCCGACCTCGTCGCCACGCTCGCGGGCGGGAATTTCCACCGCCTTGTCGCCGGAGGCGAGCGCGCCCATGGCGCCGGTCATCGCGACGATCGGCGTGGTGATGCTGCGCGCAACCACGTAACCGATCGCGATGCCGAGCAGGATGGCGATGCCGGCGATCGCCATCGCCAGCTCGATCCCGCGGTCGATTGCGGCTGCGGCCATCGGCCCGAGCTCGTCCTGCTTCTTCGCCGCATCGTCCCCGAGCGCCTGGGTGATGCCGGAGACCGCAGGGCCGATCTTGTTCAGCGTGCCGTTGACGATCTCGTCGGCGCCGAACGTGGCCTGCTGCAGCTTGTCGAAATTGGCGAGATACGTCTGAGCGCCCTTGCTTAGGTCTTCAAGCATCTTCTGCTGTGCCGGATCCTGAAGCAGCTTCGAGACTTCCGCCGAACGCTCGGCGAAGTCCTCACCTTCCTTGTGCACGGTGTCGACGTCCGACTGGGCATGACTGCGCTGGAACCGGCTGTTGTATAGGCGGAACAGCAGAAGGCTGCGTCGGAGCGAGGCAAGCGACCGGATCATGGTTACATCGGCGTTGGCGCCCAAGCTGTCCACCAGCTGCGTCGCCTGATCGTCGAGCTTCGGCCCCAGCGCACTTATCCCGGCGCTCAGCTTGTCGATCTCCGCATGGAGCTCGGCGACTTTGTCGAATCCATCATCGTAGTGGCCGACGTCGGCAAGCACCTGATCGGCATCCTTGATGTCATCCGGATCGATGAACAGCGCCTTCTCTTTGGTGACCTCGTCCTCGAGGGTGCGAATTGCGTCCTCGACCTTCTGTTGCGCCTCAGGCGTGCCTTCCAGCAAGAAGGTTTTCATCGCGAGCCGCGCCGTCACGAGATCGCCGTTCCAGTTCAAGGCAGTCTTGGTTTCCCGGGCGAGCTGGCGGTAATGCGCAAAATTGCTCTTCGCGCCACTCAGGCTGACATAGGCCGAGCCCGCGATACCGGCCGCGAGAATGAGCAGCATCCCGATGCCGATGGCCAGCCGAACGCCGATCTTGAGATTCCTCCAGGCACGCATGATTTTCTCCCGAAATACGCAACCGAAGATTGACGAGTTTCACCTCGTGATGCGATTGAAGCTAAATTGGAAACTTTAAGGAGGAGTTATCATGCATTAGAGCCATAGGCTTATACGCTTACTATCTCACACGAATATGATCATATACTGATATGCGTCAGCATTCTGACGAGGAAGTGCCTTGCTTCTAGGCCTTAAGGCCGGCATCGCAATATTCCTTACACGCCGGAAAGCCGACTCTGTCGGCACGCATCGGCCGCTCTGCAAGCTCAGGTTGGTGCGCCACACGAGAGTTCTGTAGCGGAACCTCGTCTTCAGATCTTCGGCGCGCCGAGGATCGGGAAGCGCTCGCGGATCCGTTCCATCAGCCCGTCGCGCACATCGCGATAGGCGTCCATGCGCTGCTCGCGCGAGCCCTCGACGATCGAGGGGTCGAAGGTGTTCCAGAACTCGACGTCGCAGGCCATGGTGCGGGTCATGTCGACCGCTTTGTGCTGCGCTTCCGGCGAGAGCGAGATGATAAGGTCGAAGGAGCTGTCCTCCAGCGCGTCGAAGGTCTTTGCCCGGTGCTTCGACATGTCGATGCCGATCTCGTCCATCGCGGCGACCGCGAAAGGATCGAGCTCGCCGGCGCGTACCCCGACCGAATCCACGTAAAGGCGCTTGCCGAGCAGTTGCTTCAGCATCCCCTCGGCCATCGGCGAGCGGATTGCATTCTGAGTGCAGCAGAACAGGACGGCCCCCGGCAAGGTCATGCGAGATCAGCCCCGCATGAAGAGCGCGCAGATCAGCGTGAACAGCCGCCGCGCCGTGTTGAAGTCGATCTCGACCTTGCCTTTGAGGCGCTCCAGCAGGATCTCCGAGCCTTCGTTGTGCAGGCCCCGGCGGCCCATGTCGATCGCCTCGATCTGCGACGGCGAGGCGCTGCGGATCGCCTTGTAGTAGCTGTCGCAGATGTCGAAGTATTCTTTGACGATGCGCCGGAACGAGGTCAGCGACAGGATGAAGCGGTGCAGCTCCTGATCCGAGGTGTCGCAGACGCAGAAGACCAGCCGGTTCTCCTCGATCGCGAGCTTCAGGTGATAGGGACCGGCATGCTCGATCGCCGGCGCGAAGGTGTTCTCCTCGATGAGATCGAAGATCGCGACCGCGCGCTCCTGCTGCGCCTCCGGCGAGCCGCCCGAGGCGCTGTTCTCATCGAGCTCGACCTTGACGACGCGGCGGGTGGGCTCGGTCAAGCGCGCGCCTCACGCCGCCTCGGCGGCGGCGCGGAAGCGGTCAACCCAGCCACCGATCTGATGGGGATAGGTCTTCATGGCGGCACGGCTCACGATCAGCCGCGAGGTCACGCTTGCGATGGTCTCGACCTCGACCAGGTTGTTGGCCTTCAGCGTCGCGCCCGACGAGACGAGATCGACGATGCGCCCGCACAGGCCCAAGGTCGGCGCCAGTTCCATGGCCCCCTGGAGCTTGATGCACTCCGCCTGGACTCCGCGCGCCGCGAAATGCCGCTGGGTGATGTTCGGGTATTTGGTGGCGACGCGGATATGCGACCAGCGGCTGGGATCGTCCTTCTCCGACATCTCGGCCGGCTCGGCCACCGAGAGCCGGCACTTGCCGATGCCGAGATCGACCGGCGCATAGATCTCCGGATAGTCGAACTCCAGCAGCACGTCGTTGCCCGCGACACCGAGCTGCGCCGCGCCAAAGGCGACGAAGGTCGCGACATCGAAGCTCCGCACCCGGATGATCTCGATCTCCGGCACATTGGTCTTGAAGCGGAGCGCCCGGGATTCGTCGTTGGAAAAATCGGCCTCGGGCTCGATGCCGGCACGCTTCAGCAGAGGCATCGCCTCCTTGAGGATGCGCCCTTTCGGCAAGGCAAGAATGAACGGCTCATTGCCTGTCACTTGCCGCCATCCTTCTCCGGACCCCGGTCGCCGGCGCGGCGGTCGACGGCGTGATCCGGCCGCCATTGGGTCGGCCAGGCCTCGCCGAAATCCTGCAGGAAGACGCTCGGACCTTCGATCTCGAGCTGGATCACGCCGCCGCCGGAGAACACCAGGTTGAGCGTGTTCTCGCCGTCGAGGCCGAGCGTCATCAGCGAGAGGAACTTCGCCGGCTTCTGGCGGTCGATGCCGCGGCTCCGGACCGCCGTCACGCGATCGATGCAAAGGCCGCTGTTGATGCGCTGGTTGCCGGCGACGTCGGTGTAGCTCGCATCGCCCTTGCCATCCATCTTCGTGGAATCGGCCTGCTCCCAGCGAAAGCGGTTCAGCAGCATGACGAAGCGCTTTTCGCCCTTGATGAACCGCATCTCCGCGAGCGGCACCAGGGCGTCCTGCAGGCATGAGGCGACGACCGCCAAATCCTCGGCGTCTTTCGCCATCAGCCGGATCGGCTGCGCCTCGGCCATCCCCTGTCGCCCCTTCCTTATTCCGCCGCAGCGTCCTGCAGCCGCTCGATCTCGGCACCGCAAGCCGCGAGCTTCTGCGTCAGCTTCTCGTAACCGCGGTCGAGATGATAGATGCGGTTCAAGACCGTGTCGCCCTCGGCAGCCAGCCCCGCCAGGACCAGCGACACGCTGGCCCGAAGATCGGTCGCCATGACCGGCGCGCCGGTCAGCTTCTTCACGCCCCGCACCATGGCCGAAGCGCCATGGACGTTAATGCTGGCACCCATGCGAGTCAGCTCCGGCACATGCATGAAGCGGTTCTCGAATATCGTTTCGGTGATCATCGAGGCGCCTTCAGCCGTCGTCATCAGTGCCATCATCTGGGCCTGAAGATCGGTCGGGAAGCCCGGATAGGGCTCGGTCATGACATCGACGCCGTTCAAGGGCCGGTTGGCGCGGCTCACATGCAGCCCCTGCTCCGTCTCCCGGATCTCGACGCCGGCCTGGGACAGCGAGGCCGCGGCCGCGGCAATCAGATCGTGCTTCACCCCGAGAAGGTCGAGCTCGCCGCCGGTGATCGCAGCCGCCATGGCGTAGGTGCCCGCCTCAATGCGGTCGGCGACCACGCGATGCGTCGTCCCGTTGAGCTTCTCGACACCGGTGATGCGGAGCGTGTTGGTTCCGATGCCTTCGATCTTGGCACCCATGCCGACCAGGCAATGGGCGAGATCGGTGATCTCCGGCTCGCGGGCGGCATTGATGAGGACAGTTTCGCCCTTGGCCAGCGCGGCCGCCATGAGCAGGTTCTCCGTCGCGCCCACCGAGATTTTCGGGAAGGCGACTTCGGCGCCGACCAGACCTTTGGGCGCATTGGCGACGACATAGCCGTCTTTGAGCTCGATCTCGGCGCCGAGCTGCTTCAACCCGTTGATGTGGAGATCGACTGGCCGCGTGCCGATGGCGCAGCCGCCCGGCAGCGAGACCCGCGCCTGGCCGTGCCGCGCGACCAGCGGACCGAGCACCAGCACCGAAGCGCGCATCTTGCGCACGAGGTCGTAAGGCGCCGTGGTGTCGTTGACGCCGGCGCCGTTCAGGATCAGCGAGCGCTGCTTGGCGTTGAGCTTGGTTGTGACCTCCGCCCCATGCTGGACCAGCAGGTGCGTCATGGTGCTGATGTCGGCGAGATCCGGGACGTTGTCGAGCCGCACCTCCTGATCGGTCAGCAGGCAGGTCGCCATGAGCGGCAATGCGGCGTTCTTCGCGCCGCTGATCTGGATCTGGCCGCGAAGCGGCCGGCCGCCACGTATTCTGATTCTATCCATCGGAGTCCAATCTGGAGAGGAGAGTCGCGCGGGTTGTAACCAAGCTGAACCGGCGGCTCAAGGTTTCGGATCCCGCCGCGCGCGGGTTTGGGCCTTTCGGCGCAGCAGATTCTGGCGCAAGGCCTCCGCCTCGCGCCGGCGGCGCTCCTCTATAGAATCGGATTGCGGCGCAGATTTGGCCAGCTGCGGCTTCGGGGGATCTTCAGGCTTCGGACTCAGGGGACGGACTCCGTTCGCGGAACGGACCGAGCCTTGCCTGTTCAGCGCGTTATGTCAACGCGTTGATCTTCAAAGATTAATTCAAGTGCCGCCAATCAATGCACGAGCCGTGCGGCGGCCCGGCGCCGGGCCGAGCGTTCGGACTGGAAGCGCATGAAGGCGCGGATATCGGCCTTGTGCTGCTTCCGCCAGCGGCGCCTGCTGAGCCAGGACTTGAGCATGGACATGCGAATCACCCCAACCTATCGCCCGGCCCTCTGGTACCCCGAGGCGGTGACGAAAGGATGACCATATCTTGGCAAGGCTATGAAAAGGCCCGGGAAATTCGGAATTTCACCGGTTTGCGCGCCGCTCTGTCATTGCGCTTGCGATCCCGGGCGGCCGGTGGCATGTTCCGCCCGCTTTTCAGACACCCCGGTTTCGCTGCCGTAGCTCAGGGGTAGAGCACGTCCTTGGTAAGGACGGGGTCGGAGGTTCAATTCCTCTCGGCAGCACCATTTTTCTCCTGAACATCAGCTACTTAATACCCACCCGTTTCCCTCTCCTTGCCACATGCGTTATCTTGTGTGGACTTTTGTGAGGGACCCGGGATGAGTGTTTATTGGCGTGGAAAGACTTTGTGGGTCGAGTTCCAGTTCAAGGGACAGATCATCCGGCAGTCAGCGAAGACCGACTCCAAGGCTAAGGCGCGGGCGTTTGAGAAGAAGCTCCGCGACGAGCTGCACGCCCAAGCCTTACTCGGCCGCGTGCGCGAGATGACCTTCGGTGAAGCCGTGGACCTGTATGAGGCGACGGTTCTCAATCAGAAGCGCAAGGCCGCTGACGGCAGCCCCCGCCGCTCCACCCTGGACGACGGCCTGAAGCTGGGGAAGCTGGAGAAGCACTTCGGTCCTGAGAAGGTGGTCAGCGAGGTTGCAGCTCCAGCCGCACTCGCAGAGTTTCAGCGGGTCATGCTGAAGGGACGGAAGGCCAACTCGGTCAATCGCTACCTATCGCTGCTGCGCGCGGTGCTCAACAAAGCATATGAGGCCGGTGGCCTCCTGAAGCGCCCCGAGATCAAGGCGCTCAAGATCAATGACCGACGCGAAGTCTACCTGACTGAGGACCAAGAGAAGGCAGCGATTGCCGCATGTCCCCCTCACCTCGCAAACCTTGTGACCTTCCTGCTCGACACGGGGGCGCGCCTCAGTGAAGCAACCAAGCTCACTTGGGCGATGGTGGAGCTGAAGCGCGACGGGCGGCCCATGGTGTTGCTCCCTGCTGTCCATACGAAGGGTGACAAGCCCCGTGCCGTGCCCCTCCCAAAGCGAACTGCCGAGTTGCTCCGGCGGTTGAAGGCTGAGGCACCCGAGGGTGAGGAGCGGGTGTTCCTCTACCGCCCCGGCGCAAAGGTGGCGAAGAAAGGCAAGACGCGGCGCGCCGCGCAATTGAAGCCGCGGCCTCTCACACCGTTCACCCGCCCCAAGTCGGGATGGGAGACGGCGCGAAAGGCCGCGAAGCTTCCTGATGTCCGATTGCACGACCTTCGGCACACCTACGCATCGAAGCTCGTGAAGCGCGGTGTCCCGCTCCTGGAGGTCTCCAAACTACTCGGGCACAGCTCGATTCAGATGACAATGCGTTACGCGCATCTCGCCCCGAATCAGCTTGAGAGCGCGGTTGCGGTGCTTGATTAGGCTGCCCTCAGCCGAGCCATGCGCTCCTCGTGCCGCCGGTCAGCGGATGTTTTAGGCCGGCTTGCGCGCGAGACATTGCGCGCGATGAGAGCTACGTCGGTCGTCACTTGGCTCACTCTAGCGGCTTCCAGCGGGACCGAGCGGTTGTTTTCTGCGAATGCCGTGAGATCATCCACTTGGTAGACCACGCGGCGGCTGATGTTGATCTTCGGGATCGATAGACGCGCCAGTGTCCTAGGTGACACCCGAAGGTACGACGCGGCTTCCTGGCGTGACAGGTATGGGGTGGTGGTCATCCTTCCTTTGTTTCTGTTGATAGTAGCTCGACTAGGGGTCGCAGCGACTTGACACTACTGCACGTTGCGCTACAGACTTCATTTCCGAATTCAACGCAGAACTGGCAGAGCACCCGCTGCCGCAAGATGAGGAGTACGGGCATGCGACTATATCCGCTCCTAGTTTGTGCAGCGCTAGCAATCGGCGGTTACAGTGAGATAGCCAATGGGGACGCCGCGCACTGCAAGCCAGTAGCCAACGGACAATTCCAAATCCACGTATGGTCCGGACACGGGACAGACCAAACTACTCCGATTGACTTGCCGCAGGCGCATGATATCGAAATCGTTCTTCAATCTGCTGGGAGTAGCACCACAGTCGAGATGAACACGACCCGTGGTAATCCTGATGGCAAATGGGAGCGCGTCTTCGCCACGAACTCATTCTTTCGTCATACTGATTGGGTCAGTCTGCGTGCGACCAGAGGCGCACCGCCGCCGTATGAAGACCACATCGGGGGCGAAATCCTAATTTGCGCCCTCCCGTAGCTTACCGGAAGCGCACTCACCTCCCGGTGACCAGCCGGGAAGCGAGACACGCAATCAGCGGCCGATGCTATTTCTTTTTCTGGGTCTCATCGAAGGGATTTTCGGCACCCCCGCCAAACCAGCTCTTAACCGAGTCAATCAATCCGGGATCGGAATGAGCGGGCGGGGCAACCTTGGTCGCCGACGAACCAGCGTTGGGCGTTGTGGGTCCATACGACTCATCAAGCATTCGCTGTCGAAAAGTCTGCACGAACTTGTCACTTTCGCCCTGTAGATATAGCTCCAGCTCGTCGTTGTCGAACTTCCCGGACGCGTCCGCGTTCTGCTTGATCCACAACTTCGTGAGCTGCTTTAGACGGCGGCGCGCTGCCTCCTGATAAACCGGAACCTCTGGCAGCGGTAGGTCGTCGCGATCCCGCATGCTCAATTGCCGGAAAATACTGTCCTGCAATTCGCGATACCAAGGCTGCTCGGTGGTCGGCTTCAGCTTGAGCTGATCGTCCCCATAGCGGTGTAGCTCGCCGACCGAATTAGAATCGATCATTCCGTCCTGAGCAGCCGCCACGATGATGGCGTTCTGCTCCTCCTTGCTGGACGCCGCGTCGATGTTCGCGTAGATCACCGCCTTCTGGGCAGGATCTTCGATCACGCGCGTCTGGGCCGATAGCATGGCCTGCTGGAGGCTAAGCGCGCTGGCCGCCTTCTCCGGGGCAAGTGTGCCCAGAGCGTTCATGTACTGTCGAACGTCAGCAGCCGGGTTAGCAGTGACGGTCTGGATCACCTTGTTGAGGATCGCGTCCGCTTGGTCCTGCTTCGCCTTCTCGCGCTGGCGCTCGTTGTACGCTTCCATCTGCATCTGGTGCGACGTGATCGAACTCTCAGCGGCGACCCGATGCTCCTTCGCATAGGTCGTCTTGCCGAGCGTGCCGCCTGGACCGGTGTTGATGTGGTCGAGCACGTCGAGGATCGAGGTGTCACCCCGCTCCTCAGCCTTCGCCACCACCTGATCGACGAGCATCTGGTTGTACTGCTTCGCATCACCACCGTTCTCCAGCGCCTTGTTGAGCTGATCGGTCAGTACGGAGCCAATGACCGAATGGTCCGTGTCCCCGTCGCGGCTGAGCATGTTGTCGATGGTCTGCGCGATCTCGACTTCGGTGTTCGCGAAGTGGCCCTGCTCGATGAGCTGAGCGCGCCGTGCAGAGTGGTACTGCGAGAGGTTCGCCTGCGATCCTTCGATCACCGGCATCAGGACCTTCTCCACGTCGAGAGCGTCGTAACCCGCAGTCTTGTCCTTGAGGTAGTTCGCGGTGAACTCGGACGTGAACTGCGCTAGAGCGTTCGGGTCGTCGCTGTTTTCGAGGCCGGATTTCTGGTACGCCTGACGAAGCGCCTGATCGTATGACAGACCGGAGACGCGCAGCTCCGACTGTTCGTAGCCACGCTTGAACGCCGGAGAGTATCCGGCAGGGATGAGGCCCTTGTTGACCGCATCCTTGAGCTTGGCCTTGTTCTTCAGATACGCCTGCTCGCCCTCAGCGAACTCACGCGCATCGAACTTCTTGGTTTGGTCAGCGCCGTATTGAGCGAGCGCCGGCTCCAACGCTTGCAGAGCATCCGCGAGGGCGCCTCGGTCGCGCCCAGCGGTAGGCCGGCCGGGATAGACGTAGGTGTCCACCGGCGCCTGCTGCGGGTTGAGCTGAGGCGTTAGATTTAGGTCTTGAGTTTGAACTCGATCCCTCGTGCGTCGCGCCCCCGTCGCCCCGGAGATCATTGGCTCGTAGATCGGAACCAAATTGGAGTTTGCCATGATTGGGATTCACGTGTCTCGTTGTTGCAAAAAAGGAAGGCGCCCGCCTTCGATGACCAGTCGAGAAGCGAGCGCCGAATCGGACCGCGGTTAGCGCGCCGCAGTGCGACGGTGCCTCGGCCGATAGTCGCGAAGCCTGATGAGAGCCATAATCTCGGCAGAATCGTAGAAGGTAGTGCGGCCTTCCTTCCAGGTTCTGAGCGGTAGCTCATCAAGCATCGCCGGTTTCACTTGGAGGAGTGCCGCCGCCCCACTCCTGCGGATGACTTGGCAAGACTTGGATGCCAGGGGCTTACGCCGAGCCACCGTGGTCAACTCTGTTTTTGTATTCATCTGTCTTTCCTATCGTTGCATTTGAAAGCCGTAGGTTCGTAACCATGCGTCTCTGCCATCATTTCAGCCGATGCTCTTGGTGATCGTGCCTCGTTCAAAGATGCACTGCACGGTTTCACGATCAAAGACGGTGTGAGAGACCAGCGCCCCGTAACCTTGGAGCGCAGCCTCAGTCATGGCTTCGAGCTTCAGCATGGTCAGCGCCAAATCGCGGACGCTACGCGGCTCCTCATACTTGGGTGTCCCTCGGTCCCACCGGTTTTCGTAGTGTTCACGAGGTGACGCCAATCCCGCCAACCGGTCGGCCATAGTTACTGCCGCCGCTCAAGCTTCATGATGCCCGTATCCAACGCTTCCGACCAACTCACCCTCCGACCATTCGACAGAGTGAAGAAGACGTTGCCTTGCGCATCCCGGGCCACCTTGCCGCCGATCACTTCGGCATTGAGGATCGAATCTGGACTGATCGTATCGAGCTTCCGCACATAGTCCCGCGCGAGCTGTTTGTATGCCTCAGTCGTGCGATTCATGACGTGGCTGGACATCGCGGCCTGAACCTGCTTCGGGTTCTTTTCCCATCCCCAGGCGAATACGTCTTGCGGATCAACGCCGAACGCTTCCACCGCTCGGTTGGCCTGGGCCGTAAAGGCAGGCAACACCTGATCAATCATCGCCGCTACCTGTGTCGGATGCCCGCCGAGCTGGCTCGCAATCTGACTCATGGTCTGCTCACCAATCTCGCCATGCTCGATGATCTGCTCGATTGCCTTGTGATGATCCGTTGGCGCGGTGTGGGAATAGAGAAAGCTGAGGGTATCTTCGCCCGCCTTCCCAATGGATTCGTCAGCAGAGGGCGACTGCGGCTGCTCCTGTTGCCCGGTCTGCTTCGGTTCCGGCTGCGGCGCCTGAGTGCTGTCAAAAGGGTTTGTGCGCGAAGCTCCCTCCTTGATCAAACCCGCGGCGCGCGCCTGGTTGATCGTGACCTCCCCGCCGCCCGGCAAGCGGATCATGGCCTCGCCATTCACCTCATGCGGTGCAAGAGGACTCTTCGTCTGCGGGTCATAGGCAATGCCTCCGGGGACGGAGCTGTTGCGCATCGCATCGGTGGAGGTGGCGCGATCCGGTCCCGAACTATAGACGCGGATGCCGCTCCCGACCGGTCCACTAGCCAGGTTGCTTGTGGCATTGACCAAGTCACTGCCAGATAGATAGTTGCTCATATCAAAGTGTTCCTTTCAGTTGACCGGAGGCAATGGACCGCGCATGGCGGACAACTGTTCCGGCGTGGGGACATTGGGTTTTGTGAGTAGAAGTTTCGCGATACGGAAGCAGGCCACCCCAATCGCTTCTTCCAGCTCCCGCGCAAGCAGTTCCCGCGTGCCAACCGTTACGCGATCGTACCGCAAGCCACCTGTCCCGCTGCGCCACTTGTAGGCAGGAGGTGCGGGGGCTTTTCGTATGAAACGGATTGCGAGCTGGTGCCGGAAATGCCGGTCTGATCGAAAAGAGCGCGGCTCCCACTCTCGCAGCATGTACATCGCGACGACCGTCGCAATCAGCTCGTAGTCGTAGATGCCGGCCCGCTTTAGTCGGGACAGCCAGTGGGACAGGCGTTGCCGTGACGTGGAATTGCGGTGGACTTCGGTTAGAGGCGCGTTGGCTTCATGGATGTAGGACCGGCACCATTCGAGGGTGGCAGCGATCGTAGCGTGATCTTGGTTCGCGCGGATGTACTGCGAAGCTCGCTTGATGAAAGGCGAGATTTGCCCCACGCGGATGGTGGCTCCTAGAGGATGGCCGGTGCGCTGTTCAACACTGTCGTGTCTGTCGCACAATCGCCCAATCTTCTGGACGGTCAGGCCACAGCCCTGTACCTCACATCGCCTTGCCGTCATTTGGTTTCGCTGTCGGCTCGCGTTAAGGCGTGCTGACATCGTTACTGAAGCCCACCCTTCTCAAGATCATCCGGCCGGGGCAGTGCCAGCTCGTCGAGATCATCAACGTTCGGAAGCTGAGCGAGAGACTCACGAAGGACGCGAACGTGCTTAGTCTCCTCACCTGGAGCCGCTTCAAGTGTATCGATCCTCGCCCCATTCGCTGAGAGCATCTTCACCGCAGCTTGCAGTGTCGCTGCGTCAAGCTCTTCGGTGGGGGTCTGCTGAACTTTGGCAATGAGCGCGTCTGTTGTTGCCAGCCAGAGCTGATGCATCCGCTGCTGGCGCTGCGCTTCGGTGGAGCTGATTGCCTTGGACTTCGTAGCCTTAGCCACTAGCGCACCATCAGCAAGGCGGACAATTCTCGGTCACGCTGTGCAGCGGTATCGAGACTGTTGATGTGTTCGGCGAGGAGAGCGAGGGCGCGCCGCACGACCAAACTCCGGGTGACTCGCTTCCGCGTTGCGGCGCTGTAGGACTTCTGTGCGACGTTCAGTCGCTCAAGCGCATCATCATCCAGAGATACGCAGACGAGCGGACTGTTTTTGGTGCCATTGGGAATGCACCTAAGTTCTGACATAGTAGTTCTCCTGATAGATGCTTATTGAGTGCGAAAAAAGAGAACGCGCATACGGTGCGCGGTAGATCAGCCCAAATGTTCAAGAGCTGATTTTATCTTTAGCTTCGGCGTGGTTCCGGCTCGCTTAGCGAACTCCTCGGAAAGCACTGAAGCCGCAATATTTCGATGCTGGTGCGAAACCAAGACACTGTCATGCACCGGCAGGGACGGGATTCCGTGCCCTCGCTTGAGGCGTAGCATAGTGCCGATGATGATCTCTGCTTCCAGAAACATGAGGCGGAGATAACCTTCATCGCGGTTCGGCCAACGGGCGAGGACCGGGTGATGCTGGAGAATGGCTGACGTGATCAGCTTCACCGGATAGCGCAGCGTCGTCCCCTCCTCTACTTGGTTTAGAGTCTTCGCATGCTCGCTAGGCCATCGGCTGGGAAACCCATTCCGCCCAAGCGTGGTGACCATCCATGCCTTGACTACGTCACGCGGGATGCCCGGAACGTCGTAAGGATCGTGAGCCGGATCAAATGGAATGCCATGCCGACCATAGAGCAACGTCAGGTGACTACCGGATATATCCACCTCTGCGACCGGCTCCCCATCGATCCGCATTCTGAGGCGCGCATCTTCACTAAGTAGCTGGTAGCTAGGCTCGCCGCGCGCATACACACGCCCACCGAGGTTCCAAGCGAACTGAGGATGATCGCCCGCGTTGAAGACCCGATAGAACCCTTCGTGCTGTCCACCCGTTACCCGGTCAGGTGTGATAAACGCATTCAGCTCTGCGACGGCATCCGACATCGCTAGTGTCGCATCGGTCGGCTGGATAGACAGAACGGGGGCGCACCGGCCCTGCCCCGGCTTAGGTTTCATCGCGCGCACGACTAGCAAGTCACTTGGGGTCGAGGTGGCGAAGTGCGCCCGTGCAGTGCCTGGTTCAATGCCACATGCCCGGAGGTGCTCCGCTAGAGCTGGGGTAGGACGCCAGCGCGATGCCTTCCTTTGGCCGCTCCGTGAGTCAAAGCGGTTAGAGAACCCAGGAAAGTGTTCGACCTCACCAAGCCCCTCAAGGGCGTTCATCGCGGCCTTGAAGTTGCTATAGCTGACCGGGCTTCCTGAGAATGAACCCTCCATTTTAGACCGGTAGACCATACGCCCGGCATCGAGTGCCAGGGCGAGCTGAGACAGGACCGCTGCAACGGCTTTCCTGACGCCCTGAAGAAGCGCGGCACGACGCTTGTTGGTCCGGACGTGGCACCTAGACTCCCACGCTAGGACTCGCTGTAGCGCCTCCTCAGCGGCTTTGCGGCCTTGATCTGTCGTCGGCTCGAAATCGAGGGTGAGGTATTCGGCGCCAAGCAGAGCGAGCCTCGTTTTCTCATCCACCGGTTCGCGGCGGATCGCTCGTCTATCCTGCATCTCAAAAACTCTGCTAGTTATACCTCTGGTGGCTCTCTGGTGGACTGAGGCGGACTGAGGTGGCGCTCCAGGTGCAGCATTGCTCCGTATCCACCCCTCAGCCCCCCTCCACAATACTTGGCATCAGGTGACCAGCGGTCTGCGACCAGCCGGATTGAGGTGATACCGCTGCGGAACCCTGATGATCGAACTTGATGTAGCGAAAGAAGTGGCGACCATGCCTGACCAAGCATGGCCGCCAAGTTTCAGCCCCAGAAAGGTAGAGGGCTGTCGGTCGCTAATTCGTCAATCTATTGCTCAGCCCACCCCAACGTGCAGCTTGAAGCGCAGGCCAACGCCCCCCACCAGAGCTGGCATAGTGGTAGCGCACTGAGCGGGATGGACTGAGCGATAGGCTGACGGTTCGGTCAGTCCGAGAGGGGCATCTATTTCCTGACGAGAGTGGTCAGCCCGTGGCCGGTCTCTCCTCGTGCGCGACCGGGGCTGACGCCGTATCGCGCAAGGTGAGTCCCAAAGTCGCATTAGGTGATCGCCCGCCGTGTCACCCCGGAAATGGTGAAGCCCCTCAGCGGCGAACCTCGGGGCTTCTAGAAGCTAGCAAGAGATTTTGTTGCGGAGTGCGGATCAGTCGCCCGCTTCCCACGCCTTCGACTCCTTCCGCTCAGCGCGGGTCAATCCATCATGGCCGATCTCAAAGCGCCACCGGCCGATGCAGATGACGAAGTCACGCCGCGTGCCTCCCATCGTGAAGAACGGCGGCACCCGATCATTGCGGCGCTCAGCGCAGAACTGCCAGCCGCCGAGATCAAAGCCAGGGAAGAAGGTGGAGTTGTTCGTGATGATGACGCGCACTGTGAAGCCCCCGAGTGTTACCCCTTCGTAATTGAAGGGGCGAACCAAGCGTTACCGCGGTGGATTCTGGACGTCAACAAAAACATAAATGAAATCAATGCAGTAGAGGATTCAATCCGCATCCGGATTGAACGGGCGTCAATCAACGCCGCAAGGGTGGCTGTCGGAAACACACAAAGAAAGATTCTCACAGCGACACGCCTCCGAGGCGGCATCCGATCCCCCTACTCCCAACCCCGTCTCCGGTCTAAAACTCATGCTACCACGAAGGGGCGGACGGCGATGTCAAGCGATGCGCTCACGGGATTCTTTGGCCAGCTTCTAGAGGCAGGAATCACTCTATCTCCCGGTGCGACTGGCCCATCCCTCGTCGCTGCGGGCGCAGGCTTGGCTGGTTGGGCTGCGGGTGCTGCACTGTCGGGGCTGATGGGAAGCAGGATAGAAAAGGCTCGGTCGATACTTGTTGATGAACTGAGGGCGGGAATCGTCCCTGCAAATTACGTTGCTCCCGGAGACGAGGCTGTCGCGGTTCTCTATCGATACCAACGCGCCGCTTTGGAAGGCACAGCCCGCGTGAACCTCAGGCTTATGGCTCAGGTTATCAAAGGCCAGATGGCCGCCACGAACCTTAGCGCCGATTCTTTCCTGCACTACGCTGATATACTCAGCGGACTACGGCGGCCGGAGATTGTCCTTCTAGGTACTGCTCTGCGGCTCTACCGGAATATTCCCCCCGGCGAGAAGCGAGTGGCTCCCCTCGCCTCCAGCTTGAAGATGGAGCTAGTGGGCAAGCCGATGTTCCCGGACCAAGGGGCATTGGAAGCTTACTGTTTCAGCGTCACTCGCTTCGGGTTGCTTTCCGAGGGGGTCGGCGGTGAGAAGGCCGCGTTCGGCGGATTCCCTGTTGTGCCCACACACATCCTCCTGGATATCGCCGCGCTTATCGACATCGAGGCTGCACTAGAGACCGAGCCGGAGTAGTGCCCGACCGGAAGCCCATCTTCCCCGGTCCCCACGCAATCTCCAGCGGTTGTCCATGGCCCGTCAGACTTCGTTGCTCGCAGCCTCAAAGTCACAGAACTCAGCGAACTTATCAAACAGGACAGACAATACTGTAAGATCGCTATTCCAGATGGTGATTAGTAAGACGAGGCCGCTTCGGCCCAAGGCACGCGCTGCGGCCTTGATGTGCCCCCTCGTTGGGAACATGGCAGTCCCAAATAATTCGTTTTCTACCATTGTCCAGGTTTGGACGGCTGACGGAGCAGCCTCCCGCAGCTCGTCCCGCCGCTGCGCCATAGCTCCAAGGAGGACAATCTCCTCGCGCCGGAGGGGCGCTAAAACGTCCGCATAACTTAGAAACTCATCCGCAACCAGGTTCCCGCTAGAAAGCTGGCCTCGGATCACCTGTGCGAGCAGGCGAAGGTTGCGACGCGCGGCGCCTTCCTGTGCGGCTCGAAGATACCGAAAGAGGATCGCCGCTGCCGCGTCATCGCCTGCTGCGTCAAGGCTCGTGATGTCACCTCGCCGCAGTTCATCCTGTAGCACTTCCCGCGCGGCTTCAGCTCGCTGCTGGAACACTCGCTGAAGCGCAAGGGCTGCAACGCTTCCCGGTGCATTTGAAAGCGGAAACCCGCTGATCGCCAGCGCATCACTCAGGAATGCGCCCAACACTTCCGAAGCCACGTGACCCCCTATGCACTCGCCTGCTGCGCCATCGCTTCTTTGATCCGCACCACGACCGACACCCCGACCCCACACGCCTTCGCGGTCTTCAGCATGCCATGCCCCTTTGCAAGGTGCGCCCTGACCTTCTCCTCGGTTCCCTCATCGGTCTTAGGCCGACCAATAGCGTTCCCCGACCGTGTGCCGATCTTCTTCGCGCGATCCAGTCCAGCCACGATGCGCTCCCGGATGATGCCGCGTTCAAATTCCGCGAAGACGCAAGCCATCTGGACCATGGCCCGCCCGGCCGGCGTGCTGCTGTCAATGCCCTGCTGTAGGTAGAGCTGTGCCACGCTGAAGGCGTCAAGTTCCGCCATGATGCCGGTTACGTCATGCGTCGAGCGGCCTATGCGGTCAATGCTCCAAGCCATCACCACGTCGAATTTACGGCGCTTGGCGTCCTTCACCATACGGTCCAGCTCAGGGCGTTGCTTGCCGAACTTTGCGCCGGACACGCCATGATCCCGGTACGTCTCGACAATGGACCAACCCCGCCGCATCGCCTCATCCTGGAGCGCTAGGAGCTGGTTGTCGGTGGTCTGATCGGCCTTGGACGTTCTGAGGTAGACCGCGGCGCGTAGCCCCTTGCGAACCATGATGCGTCCTCCTGTGCGACTGAAGGGGCGCACTATGAGTCTCGCTTATCCATTCGTCAACCATCTGGTTTCCGAATAGTCAAAGTCCGTGCTTGTCACCCTAGGGAATCTGCGCCCTTGAGTGGTCTAGTGTGGAGGTAGGTTTCCGAATAGGCTGGCCGGAGAGCGAAGCGCAGCAACCTCATTGCCTTGCAGCTTCCAGCCTAAAGTGTCTCGACTGATCCACTTAAGGACTGACACTGTGAGACAGCAGTACCGAGTTACCCTGTTCAATGACGGCGTGAAGCAGCAAGGCATGGCCCAAGTTGTTGAAGCGGAGACGGCGGAGCAGGCAGCGGAAGCGGTAACGGGAGAGGCGTTGAAGGCGGCAGGGACGCCCGGCAAATTGCGCGCCCAAGTCCAGCCGGTGACCAAGCCCGAGCAGCACAGCATGTTTTATCGGTAGTTGGCTCGGGCGTCGCAAAGGTGACTGACTCAGCCGAGCGAGCCGGGCCAATCTGATGGCCCCACGGTCGCACGCGGCAAACACCCATCCCCCGTGCATACTTCTTCGCATTAGGCCGGCCCGGTGACCCCACATGGGGGAAACCAGGCACGGACCGATACCGATATGGGCGCTCAGGAATTTTGCTGTAGATATTCGGGAGGACGCACTCCAGCAACGAGTCGAGGCCATGGCTGATCCGACCGCAGAGCTTGCATTTGAGCGTGAGAAGTTTGAGCGAGAAATAGCACTGAGGGAGCGCGAAGTATCCGCACGTGAGCTTGACTCCCGCAGAGCACGTTGGACCAGCCCGCTTGTCCTCGCCATCGTGGCCGCCGCAGTTGCCGGTGTCGCGAATGCCATCGTGGCCTCAATCAATGCCGGTTTTCAGCGTGAGGCCGAAGCGGAGAGGACTGAGAGTGCGAGAATCCTTCAGGTCATCCAATCAGGCGACCCGAAGGCCGCGACTGCAAACCTACAGTTCCTGATGGACGCTGGTCTTATCTCAGAGCATGTGTCCCCGAAGTTGGCCGCCTTCCTGAAGACCAATCGAGAGGTGCCCACGCTTTCGGTTCCAGCGCCGATTGAGGTTAAGGTACCGGTGCTCACCCCTCTCCCGGCGGAATTGACAACACCATGTGAGAAGCCTGCTCCCCCTGACAAAATGGAGACCGATGTCGATCTGCTGAAACTGACCGCGAGTCTTAAGTATTGGGGTGAGTGCAACGCCATCAAGTTAGAAGCCATCAAAGCCGTGCAGCCGAAGGAGTAGGCGAAGCCATGGCCTGCGGTGACCACCTGGAGTGATTCTCATTGGAGAATCCAAGCCATCCTATTGATCTATATTAAATTGTATACAACATAGGCATCCCCCCTAAGCGCCGCTCAATGTTCCCGATTTTCCCCTAGTTCTCGGTGGACAGGAGCGGTTGAATCGCTCAGATTCGAGTCGCCGCGTCCGTGTCGGCCCCTTGTCTCGCTCGGCAGGAAACGCTGACGGCGGAGTGCGTGGCACCCGGTTCCAGACTCGTAGGGGCCGCCTGACAGGCCGCCTTAAACGAGTAGCCTGGAGAGCGACCGGGGTTCAGCAGGAGTCGAAGGCCAAGGCAACTGTTGAGCCGGTGCACCTGTGAACGACGGCTTATTCGTTCGATAGGAGCTGAACCTCAACCCCCCAAGGTTGTGGCGCGCTATGACCTGGAGGCCAGCGCCATGAGGCGTTCAATCCAGATCGTTATCAGGGTCAACGTCGCCTCGATCCTCTTAGGTATCGCGGCGATCATTACGGCACTGCGCTAACGAGGGGTGTGGGGCGAGCCTTCGGGCAACCCCCCGCTTCCTCTCCGCCACCACTGTACAGGGGGCGAGCTAATGGCCATCAAGGTGCACCGAGGAGGCGCGACTCATGCTGTCAGGTACAGACAGCCAGACGGCAGGTTTTGTATCGGAGCGGAAATTGAAGTCGTCCTTTCGGCGGGTGGTAAGGGGACATCCGGTCAAAGCATTGTGCGGCTTCGAATAGAACCAAGCAGTTTCAAGGAGCTTGCGCGGAGAATGATAGCGGATGACGCAAAGGCCGCGGTGCGAGCGTTTGGCGCGGCCCTACTCAGCGCAAAGGTTAAGCCGGACCACTGATTCTGACGTGTGGGGACTTTTGTGAGGGACCTAGGGTCGAATCCGGTCAACTCAGGTCCGCCTAAGTCCGCTCTAATCCTTGGTTTTTGGCCGTCCGTAGTGCTATAGATTGCCTTGGTAAGGACGGGGTCGGAGGTTCAATTCCTCTCGGCAGCACCATTCCCAGCGATCCGCGAATCCCTCGAACCCCGAAAATGGGAAACCCCTCCGGGGTGGGTCGGAGGGGCTTCCAACGAGCCTGATCGGATCTCCGCCATGCCCGGCGGCTCCAATTCTCTGCGGCCGTCCAGTCGAAACTGGCGCTACGGCCGCGCCGCGAAATCAACCGCGCCCGCCGCTAAACGTTCCCGCTTCCAGGCCGATCTGCGATGCAACAGCCCTCCCGGTATGGGGTTGAGTTGATGAACCCTATGCAAGCAGAGATAACTCGCATGAATGACATCGATCGCACGCTGAATCCCGCCCAGTCGAGCGTCTATCTCGCCGCCGACGGGTCCGGAACCGGTGCTCCGCGGGACAACGATCCGGAACGGTCAGGTCTTGAGCTGGGCGACATGCTGGAAATGGGACTGGAATCTCTCCTGATGCATTTCCGACGCAAACCGGAGGACAAAGTGATGGCCGACGATCGCACGAAGACCAGCCAGTCGGACCGGATCCGGATCAACGTCAATGAAGATTACGAGCGCCGCGACTGGGCGAAGAAATTCGGGGTCTCGGAACAGCGGCTGCGCGAGGCGGTCCAGAAGGTCGGGCCTATGGCTCAGAATGTCGCGGAAGAACTGGATAAACCGCTCTAAGCCGCCCGCTTCGCTGCGGCTAGGTACTAATCCGGAGCGCCTCTTTGCGGCAGGTCAAAGTGTAGGCATCGCCTGGGCTTATGGTAAAGGCATGGAAAGCAGCATGCCCAAACCGACCAATACCGGAGAAACACGGCCCCTCGTCCTGATTGTCGACGATGACGTGTCCGTGCGGGAATCTCTGGCGGCGGTGATGGAGGCCTTCGGCTTTCGGACGCGCACTGCCTGCAATGGTTTCGAAGGATTGGAAGCCATTGAAGCCGAGACGCCCTCGGCAATCATCACGGATCTGCAGATGCCGGACATGGATGGTTTCGAACTGCTGAGCGCCTTGCGCCGGACGCGGGTCGGAATCCCGGTGGTCGCCATGTCGGGTGGCATCGGCTACGACATCCTGGGCGCCGCGCGGAGCATGGGCGCCGTTGCGACTTTTCCGAAGCCCCTCCCCGTCTTCGACGTCGTCGACACAATCAGCGCCCTCACCGCTCACCGCGCCGCCTGAGCGGAACCCTGGCGGCAGATCGCGTTACGGTGCGGCCAGCGCGGCCGCGGCGGCATGGTATTCGATGTTGTCCGGGGAGCAGACGCCCAGAGCGTGCTGATACCGCGTCTTCGCGGCGGCCGGATCGCCGGCAATCCCGCTCAGTGCGCCGCTGTAGAAGCTCGCCTCGCAGTCGCGCTTGCGGGCGGTTTCAGCATCGGGATCGGTCGCCGCCGCGGCCAAGGCATCCGGCGTGACCTCGCCGCGGATAAAGCCGATGATCGGGCCCGGCCATTGCTGCAAGTCGAGCGCCGCCAAGCCGGCGTCCAATACCCCGCCGTCGTCCAGCGCGACAGTCCGGCGCTTGGCGAGCGCGAGCCAGAGCACGGCGTAAGGGGCTTGCGGGTTCGCCTGGATGACGGCGGAGAAGTCCGCCACCGCCTGTTTGTCGTCTCCCGAGAGATAAGCGACCACGCCGCGCCCGAGATGCAGCCGCGGCTGGCTCGGGTCGACCGCAAGCGCCTTGTCGAAATCGGCGCGCGCGCCGTCGGCATCACCGCTGGAAAGCCGGATCCAGGCGCGATCGACCAGCACCGGCGTGAAGTCCGGCTGCAGGGTGAGCGCATAGGCGAGATCGGCGAGGCCGCCGGTGCTTTCGCCCTTGTCACGGCGATAGGCGCTGCGCTGGCGATAGATGTCGATTGAATCCGGACGGAGCTCCAGCGCCGCGTCGAGATCCGCGATGGCGCGATCGAGGTCGCCGCTGCGGGCATAGGCCTTGGCGCGCCGCGACAGCGCGCCGATACGCCAGACATCGGGCGCATCCGGATGGCTCAGGGCCTGGCTGCAATATTCGATGATCGGTGCCGTGTCGCCATTTGCATCCGCCGCTTGGCATTGCTGCATGTCGTTGGACAGGATGGGTTCGATCGGCTGCCCGGCAATGAGCGCTTCCGCGCGTGCCGCCACCAACTCGACCGAGTTTTGCGGACAGAGCTGCTGGGCATGCGCGAAACCGTCCTTGGCCACACCGAAACGCGCATCCAGCAGCGCCTGGGCTGCCACATAGAATGCCGTCTCGCAGGCCCGCGCTGTCGAAACCGCTGGATCGGGATCGTCCAGAGCCTGCTCAACCGCCATCTCGGTGATGCGATCGCGGTAGTATTGGATCAGCGGGCCAGGCCACTGGGCGAGGTCGCGCTCCGCCGCCACGCGGTTGAGTAGCGGCAAGGCGTTCTGCCTTGTGGTCTGCAGCATGAGATCCTGCCAGAGCAAGGCGCGCAGCTCGTCGTCCGAGCCTTCCGCCGCCATGCGCGAAGCTTGGCCGAAGAACGCGGCGGCCGCCGCATCGTCGCCCTCGAGATGGGCGGCAATGCCCTGGCGGACCTGCTGCTCGGCCGCGCTGGCATTCTCCGGCGCACCGCGCCGGATCACCTCGGCATAGTCCCGGCGCGCCGGGGCCACTTCGCCCTGCATGGCATGGGCCAGCGCGCGCATATCGTAGAAGGCGGCGGCATCGGGACGGATCTGGATCGCCCGGTCGAAATCCGGGATCGCCGCCGCGGGCTCGTTCTTCGAAATATGGGCGAGGCCGCGGTTGATCAGTGCCGCCACCGTCGGCGCGTCGCCCAAATGCCCGGTATCGAGAGCGCGGCCGCAAAGCATGATGGTGGCATCGGGATCGCGCCGCTTGGCGGCGTCGATACAGCCGGCGATATCGGCGCCGCCCTCGCCGCCCGTCCCGGAATCGCCCGCGGGCGGTGCTGTATCCGCCCGGGCCGGTGCGGCGACCAGGAAGGCGACAACCATGGCGATGAACACCGCCGGGAGGGACCGCATCGCCACAACTCCGCTTTCACCAAAGGGTTCGCTTCTCTAGAGAACCCCGCCCCTGCGGTCAATTCCCGCACCGGAATGCCCCTCGCCTCGTGGGGACTTTTCGATCCTGCGACCACGCGTCAGCTTGCGGACGGACATCAGCGGCCCTTTATGATGAGCACCATGAACGCACCGACGCCCTTCCCGACCGAAAGCCAGATCGAAGACCTGGTCACCACTTTCTATGCGCGGATCCGCAAGCATCCGAGCCTCGGACCGATTTTCGAGCGCGCAATCGGCACCGACTGGACGGCGCATCTGAAGCTGATGTGCGACTTTTGGTCCTCAGTCATGCTGACCACCGGCCGCTACAAGGGCCGGCCGATCCCGGCCCATGTGCGGATCAACCAGAAGCAGGAAGGCACCATCGAGCCGAAACACTTCGCCGAATGGCTGAGCCTGTTCGAGGCCACCGCGAAAGAGCTGTTCGCCCCCGACCTCGCCGCCAGCTTCGTCGAGAAGGCCAGACGCATCGCAGAGAGCCTGAAGCTTGGCTTCGCCTTCCATTCGCCGACGCCGCAGATTTGGGCCGACCTGCCGCCGCGCGCGATTCCCCAAACAGTCGTTCGCTGAAGATCGTTCCTAACCGTGGTTCGCTGAGCCCCCTTGAACAGCAGCCCCGCTTCGGCGACGCTGGTGGTCCTTTCGTCGTGCATACCGGGGGACCACCATGGCCAAGCGACACGATCCGTTCTTCGTCCATCTCTGGGACGAACTCACCAGTGCCAATATTTTGCAGCGTCCTGAAGTCCAGAAATGGTTGGACGTGCCGATGCAGGTCCAATCGCAGTTCATCGAAGCCGCCAAGCGCGCGATGAACGCCGCCCTCGGCGTCCCCCAGCCGAAGCGCAAAGCGGCGAAGAAGAAAGCGCCGAAGGCAAAGGCAAAGCCAAAAGCCAAAGCGAAGAAGAAGGCCGCGGCCAAGAAGAAGTAGCCGCTCCTCTCTCTTTTCCTACTCCACCAATCCCGCCACGCGTTTCAGCAAGGGACGCTGCAGCGGCGGAACGTGACCGACGATGCGGAAGGCGAAATTGCGCAACGCAACTAGGCCCGGGGTGGAGAGCTGTGCGATGCCGAGAATGCGTTCGCTGAGCGCGATCCAGCGCTGGCCGACCGCCTTCCGCTCGGCGGTGTAGAGGTCGAGCTTTCCCGCATCGAGATGCGCGGCGAAAGCGACGGCGTCTTCGATGCCCAAGTTCATGCCGCGTGCGCCGACCGGCGAATGCACATGCGCCGCATCGCCGCCGAGAAAGGCGCCGCCGGCCTGGTAGGTCTCCGCCTGCTTGACCGTGATCTTGAAGACATCCGTCCGGAGTACCCGCTTCACCTCGAAGCCGCCATCCATGAGGGGCAAGGGGTTGGGCGTGTTGGCGACGATCCGATAAGTCAGCGGCGCCACCGGCACGGTGAAGCCGATATCGCCGTTGCCGCAGAGGAAGAGGTGCGCCGCCTTCGGCTCATAGAACCAGTCGTTGAGCTCGACATCGGCGATGCTCCAGTCGCGGCGGTGAGTGTGCCCGGGGAAAGGAATGCGCGCGCCGCTTCTGACCGCACTGTGAATGCCGTCCGCGCCGAACACATAGTCAAAATGCACCTCTTCCGCCGGCCGGGCGTCGCCGCTGCTGCCGCCGAGGATGACGTCGATGCCGCGGCCATTGGGACTGATTCCGGTCAGCGCCGTCTGCCATTCGACCGAAACGCCCTGCTCGGCCAGGACCGCGCTCATGATGCGCTCGGTCTCGCTCTGCGGCAGAGAGAGCAGGAAGTTGTGGCGGTGCGGCAAACCCGTGAAGTCGATGGTGCCGATCCGCCGGTTCTTGTACCAGACATAGCCGCGCTCGATCCGGATCCCGGCTTCGATCAGCCGCTCGGCGACACCGGAGGGTTCCAGGAGATCGAGCGTGTGCGCGGCGATCCCGACCGCCTTGCTCAAGGGTGTTGGGCCGGCATCGCGATCGATGATCCGCGGGCGATACCCGCGGCGCGCCAGTTCCAGCGCCGCCGCCAACCCGGTCGGCCCGGCGCCGACGATTAGGATTTCCGGTCTCGACCCGCCCATTCCGGTTGAACCAACCGGCTTGCGGGGAGTTCCGCACCGCCCCTTGACCGGCCTTCAGCCAACTGCTGCTCTGTCTTCCCCTCGAACCAAGGATTCTCCGACATGGAATTGCGTGAGCTCGGCCGCAGCGGCCTCAGGGTTTCGCCGGTCTGCCTCGGCGGCAATGTGTTCGGCTGGACCGCCGACGAGAAGGCATCCTTCGCCGTCCTGGACGACTTCACCGCGGCCGGCGGCAATTTCATCGACACTGCCGATGTCTACTCCACCTGGGTGCAAGGCCATCGGGGCGGCGAATCCGAGACCGTGCTGGGCAAGTGGCTGAAGAGCCGTGGCAACCGCGACAAAGTCATCGTCGCGACCAAGGTCGGCTCCGACATGGGTCAGGGCCGCAAGGGCTTGAAAGCAGCCTATATCGCTCAGGCCGTCGAAGACTCGCTCAAGCGCTTGCAGACCGACTATATCGATCTCTACCAGTCGCACCGCGACGATGCCGATACGCCGCAGGAAGAGACCCTGGAGGCCTATGGCAAGCTGGTGAAGGCCGGCAAGGTGCGGGCGATCGGCGCCTCGAATTTCACCGCCGCCCGCCTCGCCGCGGCGCTCGAGATCAGCGCCAGGAACGGACTGCCGCGCTATGAGAGCCTGCAGCCCGAATACAATCTCTATGAACGCGCCGGCTATGAAAAGGAGCTGGAGCCGCTTTGCGCCAAGGAGAAGATCGGGGTCATCGGCTATTTCGGCCTGGCGAGCGGATTCCTGACCGGCAAATACCGCTCCGAGGCGGATCTCGCCAAGAGTCAGCGCGGCGAGGATATCGGGCAATATCTGAACGAACGCGGCTTCCGCATCCTGCAGGCGCTGGACAGCGTCGCCGCCGAGACCAAAGCAGCTCCAGCACAGATCGCCGTCGCCTGGCTGATCGCGCGCCCGAGTGTCACGGCGCCGATCGTCAGCGCGACCAAGGTCGAGCAGAGCCACGATCTCATCAAGGCGATGAAGCTGAAACTCTCACCCGCGCAGATCGAAACGCTCAACCAGGCGAGTGCTTATTAGGGTCCGGGAACGGAGAAAGCGCCGAACAGGCCGACGACGCCGACGATGATCAGGTAGAGCGCGACGACATAGTTCAGAATGCGCGGGACGATCAGGATCAGAATACCGGCGATCAGGGCGATCAGCGGCTGCACGATATAGATATGGCCCATCATCCGGGCACGCTCCTCTGCGGTGAAATCCGGTGCTTTAACGAATCCGGTTATGGGGTCAGCGGCGCCACGGCCTGGCGATCGATGGCCTGCGTCGGCTGCAAGCCGAGTGATTTCCGGTATTCGTTCAGCGCCTCGAGGGTGCGCTTGCCCGCACGGCCGTCCGCGATTCCGGGATCGTAGCCGAGGGACTTGAGCTTCTCCTGCACCTTGATGATGTCGTCATGGGTGAGCGGCACGCTGGCCTGCATCTGCGGGCCGCTCTGCGGCGTGGCTTGCGGCATCGGCGCGCCCGCCCCGCCTTCGATCGGCTTCGGCATGGTGTTTGCCTGGGCCTCCTGCACCGGCCCCGCCCGATTGAGGCGATGCGGCTGCACCGGTTGCTCGGCGAAGAGCGAGGCGGCGTCAGCCGCCGGCACCACCGAAGCGCTGAGGCGCGACGGATCCTGCGGCGCCGAGAGCACGAGCCAGCTGCCGATGGTGGCACCCAGGACCACGACCAGCGCGGAAAGGCCGGCGCGCCATTCGCGGCGCTGCTCGGCCAGGATGATCATGCGTTCGCCCGGATAGGTAGCGCGACGGTCCATTGCGACCTCCCGAAAATGCCCGGTCCAATCACGCCAACAACCGGCGCAAAGGATGAACGTTCCCGGAGGGTTACCGATGGTGCAAAGCCGTCGGCGCTATTTCACACGAGGTCGCGCGGAACCTCTTCGCGCCAGTCCCGCGCCGCCACGCTCTTGCCGTCTTCGAAGGCTTCGAGCTTGCCCCAGAGGGTGAAGGTTTCCGGGGTCGAGGTCATGCCGCAGGAGACGTCGATACGGATATCCCATCGGTCCCCCGGGCCTTCGCGCTTCAGGAAATAGCGCTCGGTCAGTGTGTAAGCCGCGCTGTTCGGGTCGGAGGGCGAGATCGAGAGCTCGCGCTTCAGGTGGTGGTCCTGCGCGGTGCCGATCTCATCGAAGCGGACCATGCCCTCGCCGAACACGCCGCCATCCGCATCGGTCACGTAGAGCGCCCGGTCGTTGACCGGATCATAGGTAAAGCGCCGTTCGAGCCGGCCCTGGCTGAGACGGGTCGTGGGTGTCAGCGCCGCGGTTTCCGGCGCGGCGAATGGGTTCTTCCCGTCTTCTGGCCGGGCATTTCGGACCGGCAGGATGAGCTTGCTCTCGCCGCCGCCGATCGTGAGCGTCGCCCATTCCGGCGCCGGCCAAACCAGCGGCCAATAGCCGCTCGAGATCGCGACCCGGATGCGATGCCCGATCGCGAAACGGTGACCGCAATCGTTGAGCTTCACCTTCACGCGATAGCGCTTGCCGGGCTCGAGCGGCGTCGGCTCGGCATGGCTGTCGCGATGCGTGAGGTTCAGCACCTGATAGCTCACCCTGAGCGCGGCGCCGTCGGGCGCAAGATCGATCAGTCGCACGCCGAGCTGCGCCACCGGCTTATCGGCGGCGACCCAGAGGTCGAGCTCGGGCGCACCGAGGATCTCCAGGGCGCTCGACAGCGGCGCGGTGTCGAAGGTCAGCGAGAGCGCATCATCGACCCGCTGGTCGGTCGGATGCTCGCCCGGGCAGCCGGCCCCCATCCATTCGCCGCAAGCCTGGCCGACATGGAGCGGCGAGCGGATCTTGAGATCGCGCGCGGCACCCGGGCCCCCGGTCAGCCCGCCGTCGGGATTGAGATACCAGAACTTCTTCGCAATGTTCGCGCTGGGCCAGGTCTCTTCCGCGACCCAGCGGCCCGGCGACTGCGTCCTTGTGCCGAGTGGCGGCGTCCAATCCTCGATCCAGGCGCGCAGCATCGGCTCCTGATCGACCGCGTTCTGCTGGTTCTTCAGCCAGCGATCCCACCACTTCACCGCTTCCTGCAGGAAGCCGATGGCCGGCGCCGGCGTGCCGTCCTGGGGATAGACATGGGCCCAGGGCCCGATCACGCCTTTGCGCGGCACTTTGAGGTGCTCCAGCATGCGCGGGATCGCGTTGGTATAGGCATCGGCCCAGCCGCCTACCAAGAAGACCGGAACCTCGACATCGGCGTAGTTCTCGCAGATCGAGCCGTGCTGCCAATAGGCGCCGCGCCGCTGCTCCTTCAGCCAACGCAGCGGCCAGAACGGCATATGCTGCAGGCGCTGCTTCCAGTTGGCGCGCCAATCCGGTCCATAGAGCTCCGGGTCCGCGGGGCGGGCCTGATAGGCCAGCATGATCGCACCCCACCACAGATTGTCGTTCAGGAGGCAGCCGCCCATCCAATGGATGTCATCGGCATAGCGATCGTCGGTCGAGCAGACCGAGAGCACGGCCTTGAGTGCCGGCGGCCGGAGGGCGGCGACCTGCAGGCAATTGAACCCGCCCCAGCTCTTGCCCATCATGCCGACGGCGCCGCTGCACCATTTTTGCGCGGCGATCCAGGCGATCACTTCGCTTCCGTCTTCCAACTCCTGCCGACCGTATTCGTCGTCCAGCAGGCCGTCGGACTCACCGGAGCCCCTGAGATCCACGCGGATCGCCGCATAGCCATGGCCGGCGAAATAATGGTGCATCGGCTCGTCGCGGCCGCGCGTGCCGTCGCGCTTGCGATAGGGAATGTATTCCAGGATCGCCGGGACCGGATTGGTCTCGGCGTCTTCCGGCAGCCACATGCGGGCCGCCAGACGCGTCCCGTCTTTGACGGGGATCCAGAAGTGCTCGATGCGGCGGACGGAGTTCGAAAATCGGCTGATGACGGTCATGAGGATTCGCGTATGTCAGGGATTCGCCCACCCTAGCGCGGACCCGGCGCGGGATCAAAGCGTCGCAAAGCGATATTTATCCCGCCATTAAGGCCCGGTCGTAACCATGCGGAGGCCAGGCCTCGGATGGACGGACGGCATGGCCTGGGTGGAACAGGTCCTGCACTCACCCTTCCAGCCACACCTTCTCCGCGATCCGACCGTTGCCGAGATCGAAGTTGGACGGCGGAACATAGCCCTTCACGCGCGGACCATGCGCATCGACCCAGTCCTTGAAGGCCGGAATGATCACGCCGCCATCGTCATGGAGCATGGCCTGCATTTCCCAGATAGCCTGCTTGCGCTTGGCCGGCTCGATCTCGGTTTTTGCGGTTTTCAGAAGATCATCGAACTTCGCATTTTGCCAATGGGTCTCGTTCCAGCGCGCACCGGATGCATAGGCCACTTCGAGCATCTGCGTCGCCGCGGGTCGTCCGCCCCAATAGGAGACGACGAACGGCTCGACGAGCCAGACATCGTCCCAGAACCGGTTGTCATCGACATCCATGACCGAGAGGTCGATGCCCGCTTGGCGGGCCTGCGCCGCGAAGGCGTCGGCATAACGGGTCGCGCCCTCGAAGGTGGCTTCCGAGGCTCGCAGCGTCACTTGCAGGGATGACAGTCCCGACTGCTTCAGGTGGAACTTCACCTTCTCCGGGTCGTAGACGGTCTGCTGCAGCTCGTTGTTGAAATAGGGATCGGTCTCCGGGATCGGGTGGTCGTTGCCGACGCGGCCATGGCCGGCGAACAGCAGCTTCAACGCCGCACCCCGGTCGATCGACGCTTTCAAGGCGCGGCGCACGTTCACGTCCTTGAACGGCTCTCGATCGACCATCATCGGCAAATCGCAGTGATAGCCACCGGCACCCTGGACGACTCTCGTTCCGCTCGCGGCTTTCAGCCGGTCGACGTCAAACACGTTGACGCGGTTGATGATATCGACTTCTCCCGAGATCAGGGCCGAGGTCCTCGCCCGGGTGCTGTTGATCACCAGGCTCTCTACCGCCTCGACGCGGCCCCGTCCCGACTTCCAGTAGTTCGGCTGGCGCACCGTCGTGGCCGAGACACCGGGGGTGAAGGATTCGAAACGGAAGGCGCCCGTCCCGATCGGATAGGACCAGTCGGAAAACCCGTCCGGAACGACCATCATGTGATAGTCGGCCAGAACATAAAGCAGGTCGGCATTGCCTTCGCTGAGCGAAATGGCGATCTGGTGGTCGTCGAGTTTGCGAATCCCGGTTATCGTGGCGAGGGAGGCGTAAGCCGGAAACTTATCCGACTGCCGATGCATGTTGATCGAATAGATGACATCGTCGGCATCGAGGGTCTTGCCGTTGTGGAAGGTGATGCCCTTGCGCACATTGAACACCCACTCCGCGGCGCCCGGCTTCGCTTCCCAGCTTTCCAGCAGCTCCGGCGCCGGCTTTCGGTTCTCATCGATCTCGATGAGACCGTTCATGATCTGATAGCCGACCACGAAGGCGAATGTGTCGGTGTAGGTGCGCGGATCCAGGCTGTCGGTGGTGCTGCCGCCGCCGATGCCGAGCCTGAGCGCATTCCGGTTGCCGCCGGTCTTGGCGCCTTCTGCGGCACAGCCGGCGAGAACCAATCCGCCGCCGGCCGCAGTCGCCTGCAGAAACCGCCGCCGGTTCATCCCGTTGCGAAACATCATTCACTTCCCGTCACGATCCCTCACCGCCGATTGCGCGCGGCGCCGGCGATGTTCAACTCGGCGCTGTGGCCTTTGCAAGGAAAAAGATGGGCGGCCGCGGGCGCGATGGTGCTGCTGTTGGCGGCCTGCTGAACTTCGGCAGCTAAACTACCGGCTCTTCTTCGTCCGCTTCGCCAGGACTTCGTCCAGCCAGTCGGCGCGCATCTCGGGCACCGAGGAGAGCAGGAGTTCGGTATAGGGGTGGAACGGCGGGTTGAAGATGCTCGCCGTCTCGCCATAGGCGACCAGCTGGCCTTTCAGCATGACCGCGACCTTGTTGGCGATGCGCTTCACCGTGCCGAGGTCGTGGGTGATGAACATATAGGCGATGCCGAGCTCGTCCTGCAGCCGATTGAGGAGCCGCAAGATCTCTTCCCCCACCAGCTGGTCCAATGCCGAGGTCACCTCGTCGCAGATGATGAGCTCCGGCTTCGCGGCCAATGCGCGGGCGATGCAGACGCGCTGCTTCTGGCCGCCGGAAAGCTCGCCCGGCCGGCGGTTGATGAAGCTTTCCGGCAGATCGATGTGGCGCAGCAGCTCGCTGACCTGATCCTTGATCTGCGATTTCGGCGTGCCGAAGTAGAACTCGATCGGCCGCCCGATGATCTCCAGCAAAGTCTGGCGCGGGTTCAAGGCAACGTCCGGCATCTGGTAGATCATCTGGATGCGGCGCAGCTGGTCCTTGCTGCGGTCCTTGAGCCGTGCCGGCAGGCTCTGGCCCTGGAAGCGCACATCGCCTTGCGAACGCGGCAAGAGGCCGACGACGACGCGGGCCAGGGTCGATTTGCCGGAGCCGCTTTCGCCCACCACCGCGACGGTGTCGCCGCGCTGAATGTCGATCGAGACGTCGTTGATCACCTTGGTAAGCGAACGGTAGCTGGCAACGACGTTCTTGATCTCCAGCAGCGGCGCCGTAGATTTCTCGGCATCCTCGCGCAGGTTCTGGTTGGCGACGGTACGCTCGGCGACCAGCCGGCGGGTGTATTCCTCGCGCGGTGCCTGCAGGATCTGCGTGGCATCGCCGACCTCGACCATCTTGCCGTGGCGCAGGACCATGATCCGATCGGCGATCTGCGCCACCACCGCGAGATCGTGGGTGATGTAGAGCGCCGCGGTGCCGTGCTCGCGGATCAACTTGCGGAACGAGGCCAGGACCTCGACCTGGGTGGTCACGTCGAGCGCCGTCGTCGGCTCGTCGAAGATCAGGATCGAGGGCTTGGTGATCATCGCCATGGCCGCCATGGCACGCTGCAACTGCCCGCCGGAAACCTGGTGCGGATAACGCTCGCCGAACGCCTCGGGGTTGGGGAGCTCGAGCTCCTTGAACAGGCGCACGGCCTCGGCCTTCGCCTCGTCTTCCTTCATCAGCCCGCGACGGAGCGCGATCTCGCAGATCTGCTCATAGAGCGTCAGTGCCGGGTTGAACGATGCGGCGGCGCTCTGCGCGATATAGGCGACGCCGTGACCGCGGAGGTCCTGGCGCTCTTCCCGCGTCATGGTGCGGACGTCCTTGCCGCGGAAGATGATCTTGCCGCCGGTGATGAAGCATCCGGAGCGCGAATAGCCCATGGTGGCGAGGCCGATGGTGGATTTCCCCGCCCCGCTCTCGCCGATGAGACCCAGCACCTCGCCCTGCTTGAGCTTCAGGCTGACGTTGTCCACCAGCACCGGTCCCGGACCCGCATCGGTGCGAACCTCGATCCGGAGGTCTTCCACGTCGAGGACATGATCTTGCGCAGTGGCCGGTGGGTTCATGCCTTCATCCTCACGCGTTCTCGCCCTAGGCGTTTTCCCCATGGGCGCGGCTGTAGACCGAGAGCAGCCAGTCCACCACCAGGTTGACGCCGATGGTCAGGGCCGCGATCGCACCCGCCGCGAACAGCGGCTGCGGCTTGCCGAGGAAGATCGCCTGCGCATTCTGGTTCACGATGCTGCCCCAGTCCTGGTAGGGCGGCTGGATGCCGAGGCCGAGGAAGCTCAAGGCCGCGATCAGCAGGAAGGTGAAGCAGAACCGCAGGCCGAACTCGGCTACCAGCGGCGGAATCGAATTGGGCAGGATCTCGCGGCGGATCACCCACCAGATGTTCTCGCCGCGGAGCCGGGCGGCTTCGACATATTCCAGCGCCACGATGTTCATGGCCACCGCGCGGGCCAGGCGGAAGACCGGCACGGCATAGAGGAAGCCGATCACGAAGACGATCACCATGCCCTCGAAGAAGGCATTCGAAACGCCGGTCGCGGCGACGAACCCCGCCTCGCGCGACATCACGACGGTGATGATCACCAGGCAGAAGATCAAAGTGGGCATCGACAGGATGAGATCGGCGAAACGCGACAGCACGATGTCGACCCAGCGACCGGAAATCGCGGCGGCGAACCCGGTGACGATTCCGATCACGAACGCGATGATGGTCGTGATCAGCGACAAGCCGATCGAAAGCCGGGCGCCATAGAAAAGCTGACTCATGACATCGCGGCCGATGGAATCCGTCCCCATCCAATGCGCGGCCGAGGCCGGCGCCCATTTCACCATCTCGCTGCCGCTCGGAACGAAGCCCTCTGGATAGGGCGCGAGAACCGGCGCGAAGACCATCAGGAAGAGATTGACGAATATGATCAGGAAACCGACCTGGGCAGTGAGCGGCACCCGGTGACCGAATAGGCGGATGCCCGGGGCTTTGCGGGCGGGGATCTTCGTATCGGCCACGGCCATGGTGCTACCTCGGGTGCCGAAGTCGCGGATTGCTCATGATCGAGAGCAGGTCCGCGATGATGTTCAGGGTGATGAAGACGACCGCAAAGATCAGTCCGCAGGCCAGCACTGTCGGGATGTTCCGCTTCGAAACCGCATCGACAAGCATCTGGCCCATGCCGGGATAGACGAAGACCTTCTCCACGACGACGACGCCGACGATCAGATAGGCGAGGTTGAGCGCGACGACGTTGACGATCGGCGCCAGGGCGTTGGGCAAGGCGTGCTGCACCACCACGCGCCACTTCGGCAGGCCTTTCAGATAGGCCATCTCGATATAAGGGCTGGCCATCACCTGCAGCACCGAGGCGCGGGTCATCCGCATCATATGCGCGACAATGACCAGAACGAGGGTCATCATCGGCAGGAATGTAACGTAGAGCTTGGTGAAAAATGGGGTCGAGGCATTCACGACCGCGAGCCCCGGAAAAATCCGCCAGTGCGCCGGGGTCGCCAGATAGAGAACCAGGAGATAGCCGAGGAAGAACTCCGGCACGGAGATGGTCAGCAGCGCGCCGACGTTGACCCCGCGATCAAAGACGCTCCCCTGGCGTATCGCCGCCATGATGCCGAGAAACAGCGAAAGCGGCACGGCCACAATCGCGGCGTAGATGGCCAAGAAGAAGGTATTGGCGATGCGCGGCTTGATCTCGTCCATCACCGGCCGCTTGCTGGCCAGCGAGTTGCCGAAATCACCCTTGACCGCACCGCTCAGCCAGTCGGCATAGCGAACGACCAGCGGGCGATCCAGGCCAAGCTCAGCCCGGATCGCCGCCGTATTTTCCGCGGTCGCTTGTTGTCCCAACATGGCTGTGGCGAAATCACCCGGCAGCAGCGCTGTCGTAAAGAAGATCAGCGCCGATGCGAAGAACAGGGTGATCAGCCCCAAGACCAGTCTTTGACCAATCAGCTTGAGCACGTCGGGACCCGCCCGGCTATCAAGCTTCGTCGATCCAGACCTTCTCGGCCGCGCGGCCGTTGCAGAGGTCGAACATCGAGTGCGGCAGATAGCCCTTCACCTTGGTCGCCGTCGCGTCGACCCAGTCCTTGAAGGCCGGAATGATCGCGCCGCCGTCCTCGTGCACCATCTTCTGCAGCTCCTTGATCATCGGCGCGCGCTTCTCTTCCTCGACCGTCTTCTTGGCTTCGGCGAGCAGCTTGTCGAACTTCTCGACCTTGAAGCCGGTCTCGTTCCAGGTCGCGGTCGACTTGTAAGCGGTGGTGAACATCTGCGTCGCCGCAGGGCGGCCGCCCCAATAGGATTCGCAGAACGGCGCCTTCAGCCAGACATTGTCCCAGAAGCCGTCGGCCGGCTCCTTCTTCACCTCGAAGTCGAGGCCCGCCGCCTTGGCATTGGCCTGGAACAGCAGCGCCGCATCGACGGCGCCGTTGAACGCGGCGTCGGAGGCCGAGAGCACGATCTTGGTGCTGCCGGTCGCCTTCTTCAGGTGGAACTTGGCCTTGTCCGGATCGTACTTGGTCTGCTCCAGATCCTTGTTGAAATACGGATCCGAGGGCGGGATCGGGCTGTCGTTGCCGATCGCGCCATAGCCGTTGAACAGGGCCTTCAGCAGCTGCTCGCGGTCGATGCCGTACTTCACCGCCTTGCGCAGCTCCGGATCCTTGAACGGATCCATGTCGCAGCGCGCGGCATAGATGGCGTGGTAGCCGCCATGGGCCATGACGAGAGCCAGGGTCGGCACCGCCTTGATGAGGTCGATAGTCGCGGTATCGACGCGGTGAATAATGTCCACCTGGCCGGCGACGATCGCATTCATGCGCTGCGCGGTGTCGTTGATGCAGGTGAAGTTCACCTCATCGACATGGCCGCGGTTCGGATTCCAATGGTCGGCATAGCGCTTCACGTTGGCGCTGACGCCCGGATCCCAGGAGCCGAACGTATAAGCGCCGGTGCCGATCGGCTTCGACCAATCCTTGAAATCCTTCGGCACGACCAGGATGTGATAGTCGGAGAGCGGATAGAGGAAGTCGGCATCGCCCTCGTTGAGGGTGATCGTGACCTCCATCTTGTCGGTCGCCTTGACTTCCTTGATGGCCTTCAGGCCTTCGGCGCCGCCCGACTTCGAGCCTTCGCCGCGATGCAGGTTGATCGAGTAGACGATGTCGTCGGAATCGAGCGACTTGCCGTTATGGAAGGTCGCTTCCTGCACCTTGAAGACCCACTTGGTGGCGCCTTCGCTGGCTTCCCAGCTTTTGAACAGCGACGGGATCTGCTTGTTGTTCGGATCGGTCTCGATCAGTTGGTTCAACATCGTGAACGCGGTGTTGAACGCCATTGAGTCCGTATAGGTCGTCGGATCGAGGCTGTCGGTCGTGCTGCCGCCGGCGATGCCGATGTTCAGCACGCCACCCTTCTTCGCCTCTTCCGCGTAGCCGGCCTTCGCCAGCACGCCGGTGGCCAGGGACGTGGTGACGCCCAGCGCCGCCGCGTGCGTCAGGAACTGACGACGCGACAGTCGGCCGTTCAGCGCCGCCTGTTGAAGTTCTTCCCAGCGATTCATGCTCTCCCTCCTGTTTGCCGGATGCGGGCACCATGCCATGCAAGCCCGGCGAATATTGTGATCGTGTTTCCAGCTTATGACCGCCGGTTTCCGGTACTATGACTGAAAGACCCTACTTCCGGCAATAATCCATCCACCGCATGCGAAATACTCAGCCCGCCATGAGGGTGGTTGATGTCACGGCGGGCAAAGCTGTCGTTTTCAGGGCCTGCCGCAAGGCTGCGCAGAGCGCGTCGAACTCGGCCGCGGCCTTGCTGCAGAAATGAATGGTGCGCAGATAGGAATGCGGCAGGCCTTCAGCGGTACTCAGCGCCACCGGAACATCGGCAGCCTTCAGCGTCGCCGCGTAGTCTTCTGCATCTTCCAGCACCGCATCGATGCCGGCTGCGGCGATATAGGCCGGGGGCAGGTTGCTGAAATCTGCCGCGGCGAGCGGCATGGCATAAGGATTCCTCGCGAAGTCGGCGACCTTGTCTGACCCGCCGGCATACGACGTCACATAATCGCTGATGCTGGACTCGCTGCCGCCACCCTGGTCATCGACCACAGGCTCGCGCCGCACCGCTTTCAAGGCGGGATAGATCAAAGCCTGGAAGGCGATCTTCGGTCCATTTCCGGATTCCCGGATGCGGTCCCGCGCCGCCAGCGCGACCGCTGCCGCGAGATTGCCGCCGGCGCTGTCGCCGGAAACGGCGAGCCGCGACGTATCGAGCCCAAAGGCGCCGCCGGATTGCACGACCCAGAGCAACGCGCCATAGGCGTCGTCAAAAGCAGCGGGAAACGCGTGCTCCGGCGCCATACGATAATCCACGCTCAGGACCGCGGCGCCGGTGCGGCGGACCATCTCGCTGGTCGCCATGGCATGAGTCTCGGGTGAGCCCAGCCGCCATCCACCGCCGTGATAGAAGAGGATCACCGGAAGCGACTGTCCGGCATCCTTCGGCTTGAACAGCCGCGCACGAATGGCCGCATCGGGACCGGGCAGGAAGAGCTCGGTCGAGACCACGTCCGCCGCCGGCGGCGCGGAAAAATGCGCGCACCAGGCATTGTAGCGCCGGCGCTGTTCGGCGATCGGCTGCTGGCCGTAATCCGCGCCGAACAGGCGGTCGGATTCCTCGGCAAAGGCGCGAATTTCCGGATCGAGCTCCATCTCTTCCCCTAGATGGACTCCTGCAGCCGGGCTTGGCATCCACGGCTGCAATTGGGCAAAATCGATACGCCGATCCGCCCGGCACGGTTTGCATAATTACGACATGCACATTAGATTGCGCGACAGATTGCGCCGGGGCCGGGACCTCGGGCAAGTGACCGTCGGGTGACACTGCCATGCTGGCGACGCCGGCTATCGAAGCACCCCAGACCCTGGGCTTTCTGCTGCTGTCGCAATTCTCGATGATGGCCATCGTCTCCGCCATCGAGCCGCTGCGGGTGGCGAACCGCCTCGCTGGCCGCGAGCTCTATCGCTGGGAAATCATCTCGCGCGACGGCCAATCGGTCGAGGCTTCCAACGGCATGTCGCTGGTCGCGCACCGCGCGCTGGAAGACGCGCCGCTCTATCCGATGATGGTGATCTGCGCCGGATTCGAGCCCGAGCGCCACTACGACCGCCGCATTAAATCCTGGCTCTTGAAGCTGAACGGCGCCGGCGCCGATCTCGGTGCGATGGATACCGGCAGCTTCATCCTGGCGCGCGCCGGGATGCTCGACGGCTATCGCGCCACCACGCATTGGGAAAGCCTCGACTCCTTCCGGGAGACCTTTCCAAAGGTCGAGGTCGAGAACGCGCTGTTCCTGATCGATCGCAACCGCCTCACCTGCGCCGGCGGCACCGCGGCCCTCGACATGATGCTGCACTTGATCTCGCTGCAGCATGGCCATCGCCTGGCGACCGCCGTCTCCGAGCAGTTCATCCACGCCCAGATCCGCGATCCCCTGGATCGCCAGCGCATGGAACCGCGGGTCCGCCAGGGCATCAGCCACACCGGATTGGCCCGCGCCATCGCGCTGATGGAAAGCAACCTCGAAGACCCGCTCGATGCCGAGAAGCTGGCCGACGCCGCCGGCCTCTCGCTGCGGCAGCTCGAACGCCTGTTTCACCGGCACTTCAACATGGCGCCGCGGCGCTACTATCTCGACCTGCGCCTTCAGCGCGCCCGCGCACTGCTGCAATACACCGACATGCCGGTGGTGGAGATCGCGGTCGCCTGCGGGTTCGGCAGCGCCGCACATTTCTCCCGCAGCTACCACGCCTGGACCGGCAAGGCGCCGTCCGGTGAACGGCGCCGCGTCGAAGCCGGAATCATGCCGGCGATGCGCTGAGCCGGAAATTGACCCATGCGAACAAAATAGGTACAATCGGATTTTCAGCCGGCGGGTTCGAGCAACGAATGTTGCGACGCAACATTTACCGGACGTTTACAGAACACAGAATCGCCGGCGCCTTCCAGACGGTATCTATAATAAATATCAAGCCCTTGCTCTGCTTTCAGGTGTTTGTGGGCGACGGGTAATCACCCAAATTTCTGCTGCGCCGCAGCATGAGGTTCTTAGATCGTTGGTGGTCGATGGTCCGGCGAATACCGACAAAGCGTCGTCGGTATTCCTCATGCCGTATCGCCGGCTCGGCACGACCATCGCCCGCCACGAATCCTGGGAGGGACAGCATGAATTACGAAGTGATCGTGACCTGCGCCGTGACCGGCGCGGGCGATACCGTCGGCAAGCACCCGGCCATTCCGGTCACCCCGAAGCAGATCGCCGATGCGGCGATCGAAGCCGCAAAGGCCGGCGCCACCGTGGCGCATTGCCATGTCCGCGATCCGGAGACCGGCAAGGGCACGCGCGACGTCCATCTCTACAAGGAGGTCGTCGATCGGATCCGCTCCTCGGGCACCGACATCATCATCAATCTGACCGCCGGCATGGGCGGCGATCTTGAGATCGGCGGCGGCGAGGACCCTTTCAAGTTCGGCAAGGCAACGGATCTCGTCGGTCCCCTCACCCGCCTCGCCCATGTCGAGGAGCTGCTGCCCGAGATGTGCACGCTCGACTGCGGCACGCTCAATTTCGGCGATGGCGACTACACGTATATCTCGACCCCCAACATGCTGCGCGCGGGTGCCAAGCGCGTGAAGGAGCTCGGCGTGAAGCCCGAGCTCGAGATCTTCGACACCGGCCATCTCTGGTTCGCCAAGCAGATGGTGAAGGAAGGCCTGTTCGACGGCGCGCCGCTGTTCCAGCTCTGCCTCGGTATTCCCTGGGGTGCGGAAGCCAACACCACGACGATGAAGGCGATGGTCGATAACCTGCCCGAAGGCGCGCTCTGGGCCGGCTTCGGCATAGGCCGGATGCAGATGCCGATGGTGGCGCAGGCAATGCTCCTCGGCGGCAACGTCCGTGTCGGCCTCGAAGACAACATCTGGCTCGACAAGGGCGTCCATGCCTCGAACGGCTCGCTCACCGAGCGCGCATGCGAGATCATCACCCGCCTCGGCGCCCGCCCGCTGACGCCCGCCGAAGGCCGCAAGAAGCTCGGCCTCAAGGCCCGCAATTAAGGTTCATTCCATGGCACTCATTGCAGCAGACAAGATCAAGACCGTCGCCATTCTCGGCGCCGGCGTCATCGGCAGCGGCTGGGCCTCGCGCTTTCTCGCGAATGGCCTCGACGTGGTTGCCTGGGATCCCGGCCAGAATGCCGAGGCGACCTTGCGCGCCAATGTCGCCAATGCCTGGCCGGCGCTGACCAAGGTCGGCCTCAAGCCCGGCGCTTCGCAGGACCGCTTGAAGTTCGTCACGACCATGGAAGAAGCGGTCAAGGATGCCGACTTCGTCCAGGAGAGCGCGCCGGAAAACGAAGCGCTGAAGATCAAGATGCACGCGCAAGCCACGGCGGCGGCGAAGCCGGGCGCGATCTTCGGCTCCTCGACCTCGGGCCTGCTGCCTTCCGACTTCTACAAGGAAGCGAAGAACCCGGAACGCTGCCTGGTCGGCCATCCGTTCAACCCAGTCTATCTCCTGCCCCTGGTCGAAGTCTGCGGCAGCAAGTGGACCACGGACGAGGCCAAGCAGATCGCGATCGAGTTTTATAAGTCGCTCGGCATGCGACCGTTGCATGTGCGCAAGGAAGTCCCGGGCTTCCTCGCCGACCGTCTTCTCGAAGCGGTGTGGCGCGAAGGCATGCACATGATCAACGACGACTACTGCACCACCGGCGAGCTCGACGACGCGATCCGCTTCGGCTTCGGCATTCGCTGGTCGTTCTTCGGCATGTACATGATCTACCACATGGCCGGCGGCGATGCGGGCATGCGCCACTTCCTGGCCCAGTTCGGCCCCGCGCTGGAACTGCCCTGGACGCACCTCAAGGCCCCGCCGCTCACGGATTCGATCATCGACAAGATCGTCGACGGCACCGAGAAGCAGGCCGGCACGCATTCGATCAAGGAGCTGGAGCGTCTCCGCGACGACTGCATCATCGATGTGATCGCGGCGATCACCAACGCGAAAGCCAAGCACGGCTGGAAGTACGAGGACTAGAGCGATGGCGTCGCTGCTGACCCTGCATCGCGCCGTCGTGCAGCCCGGCTGGGTAGACTACAACAACCACCTGAACGACGGCTATTACACGGTGATCTTCAGCGACGCCACCACCGCGCTCATGGCCTATATCGGCCTCGGACCGGCCGAGCGGCAGGCGACCAACCACACGCTCTTCACCCTCGAGATGCACACCAACTATCTCCTCGAGGTGAAGGGCGGCATCGAGGTGCGGATCGACACCCAGATCCTCGGCCACGACGCCAAGCGCCTACATATCTTCCACACCATGCATCGCGGCAACGAGGCCGAGATCGTCGCCACCAACGAGCAAATGCTGATGTCGATCGACATGAGCGGACCGAAAGGGGCGCCGTGGCTGCCGCCGGTGCTCGCGAAGATCGAAGCGGTGTGGCAGTCGCACAAGGACCTGCCGCGCCACAAGAATGCCGGCCGCGCCATCGGCCTACCGCCGAAGAAAGACTGAGCCATGGATTTCGGCCTCACCGAAGAGCAGCGCATGCTGGTGGACACCGTCCGCGCATTCGTCGATGCGGAGCTGGTGCCCTATGAGAACGAGGTCGAGAAGACCGACGAAGTCCGCCCCGAGCTGATCCGACAAATCCACGAGAAGGCGCTGGCGACGGGGCTCTATGCCGCCAACATGCCGGAAGAGCTGGGCGGCGGCGGGCTGGACCATGTCGCCTTCACCCTGATGGAGCGCGAGCTCGGCCGCACCAGCTTTGCGCTGCAATATGCGGTGCATCGCCCGAGCAATATCTTGCGTGCCTGCAATGCCGAGCAGAAGGAGCGCTATCTTCTCCCCACCATCCGCGGCGAGCGGATCGAATGCCTCGGCATCACCGAGCCCAATGCCGGCTCGGACGTGAAGTCGATGCAGACCCGTGCCGAGCAGGATGGCGACGATTTCGTCATCACCGGCACTAAGCATTTCATTTCGTACGCCGATGTCGCCGACTACGTCATCCTCTTCGCCGCGTCCGGCAGCGAGGAGACACCGCGCGGCAAGAAGAAGCTGATCACCAGCTTCCTGATCGACAAGGATACGCCCGGCCTCACCGTCACCAAGGGATCGCGCTCGGTCAGCCATCGCGGCTTCCACCACTGCGAGCTGGCCTTCGACAAGGCACGCGTCCACAAGCGCCAGGTGCTGGGCGAGGTGCACAAGGGTTTCGACGTCGCCAACACCTGGCTCGGCGCGACGCGCCTCACCGTCGCCGCGCAATGCGTCGGCCGGGCGCAGCGTGCGCTGGAAATGGCGACGCAATGGGCGGCGACCCGCAAGCAGTTCGGCCAGGCCATCGGCAAGTTCCAAGGGACGTCGTTCAAGCTCGCCGACATGGCGACCGAGATTGAATGCGCGAACCTGATCGTGCTGCAGACCGCCTGGAAGACCGAGCAGGGCACGGCCCAGGACCAGGACTATGCAATGGCCAAGCTGTTCGCGACCGAGATGCTGGCGCGCGTTACCGATCACGCGGTGCAGATCTTCGGCGGCATGGGGCTGATGGAGGAGACCGGCGTCGAGCGGTTCTGGCGCGATGCCCGGGTCGAGCGGATCTGGGACGGCACGTCGGAGATCCAGCGCCACATCATCTCGCGCGCGCTGCTGCGGCCGCTGGAAGGATGAGCCGCTCCTACTGGCGCGAGGTCCGCACCACGCGATCCTTGGCGATCGCCAAGTCTTCCTTCAGCCAGACGACCGCCTCTTTCACCTGCCGCCGCTCGACCAGCTCCATCAGCGCCAACTCGTCGCCGGCCCAATCGTCCATGACGCCGTACTGCGCCCAGCTCGGCAACAGATAGCGGACCAGCAGGTTATGATGCTGCTCGATCAGATTGAGCAGGCGCGGGCGGCCGGCGCGGCGGTAGAGCGCGCGATGGAACTCCCAATGGTCGGCGACGACGCGGCGCGCCTCGCCGGTCGTGCCGGATCGCGCCAGCGCCGCGCGGGCATCGGCCAGATCGTCGGCCGTGAGGTTGGGGATCGAGAGCTCCAGCGCCCGCGGCTCCAGCAGCGTACGCATATCCATGATCTCGATGAAGTCCTCGGTGTTCACCGGCGCGACCACGATGGTCTTGCTGCCTTCCTGAACCACGAGCCCTTCGGCCAGCAGCATCTTCACGGCGTCGCGCGCCGGCATGGGTGAAAACCCGAACTTCGCGGCAAGGTCGCGCTGGGTCACGCGCGTGTTCGGCGCAAGCTCGCCGGAGAGGATCTGCTCACGCAGCGCCTGGGCGATGGTCTGCGCGGTGTTGAGGGTGGTCGGCTCTCCTGCCATCGCGGCTTCGCTCCTGGGACTGAACACCTGGGACGCCCTCACCTAAAACGCGTATACGTCACCACCCTGATATACCAGCGCCGAAATTTCGTCCAGCATAAGCCGCCGGCCGCTCCGGCGGATCCGGTTATCACGCTGAAATTCCAACAATTTTAACCGCAACACTGGGAGCATCAACCATGAATGAATCTATTGTGCTGTCATCCAGCCGGACCCAAGCGACTGAGGCTTTCACGCCTATCGCCGGCCCGGAAGCCGAAACCGATGCCGTCGCGCTGCGCGTCGAATCGCATCCCGGCATGTTTGCACTCAAGCGTTTCGGCGCGCAAATGCTCAGGCAGCCGCTCGACCCGGTCCAGCGCCGGCTGTTCTTCGCTTCGACCGCCGAGTTCTTTCGCGAGGTACCGGGCGGCATCCTCGCGCTCGCCTTGCGCCTGACCGACGACTGGATGCCGCACGAGCGGTTCGGTGCCGTCGAGAAAGGGGCGCAGATCCTCTATTCGGCGGTCGATGAGTTCGGGCTGCATCAGCTGAAGCGCGGGGTGCAGGCGTCGCACCACGCCTTCTTCCTGGAGACCGCAGCGGCGTTCGGCGTCGGCCGGTCCGACCTCGACGAGGCCGCAGCCATCACCCAGGCAGCGCGTGAGATGGCGGCATTGACCGCCCTCTTCTACCGCCGCCGCCCGGTCGGGGAAAGTCTCGGCTTCCACCTCGCATCGGAGCTCACCTCCGATGTCGAGTTCACCCTCTGCCTCGAGGGCTTCCAGGCGCATGCGGCGGCATACGGCCTGACCGGCCCGGACGATCCGAAACTCGGTTTCTATCTGATCCACACGCAGGTGGAGCCGATGCATGGATCGACCAGCCGCACCGCCGTCTGCGACTATCTTGCGCGGCGCCCCGAATGCGCCGCCGAGATCGCCGCCGGCGCAGAAGCCTTCATGGATGCCTATGGACGCTTCTTCTCGGCACTCACGGAGCGGATCAGTGCGCCGTCATTGCGAAAAGTCGCGTAGCCGTGAAATGGAACGTGCGCCGACCGCGAGGCCGGCGCACGTTCAATCCGGCTGGGATGGTTACGCCGAACGCGCCAGGGCGCGGGCGAGGTCGGTGATACGCTTGCGCACGGCCTGGTCCGGAATCTTGTAGTAGGCGCGCACCAGCTCCAAGGTCTCGCGGCGCGCCATTGGATCGTGCTCTTCGCCGGGGATGCTCGGCGCTGCGCCATGCAGCTGGCCGGGGCTCTGGCTCTCGACGCCGGCGCTCATCTCTTCGAAGAAATAGCGGATCGGAACGTCCAGCACGCGGGAGAGATCGAACAGGCGGCTGGAGCTCACGCGATTGGTGCCGCGCTCATACTTCTGCACCTGCTGGAAGGTGAGGCCGATCTGTTCGGCGAGCCGCTCCTGGCTCATGCCGAGCAGGGTCCGACGCAGCCGGATGCGATTGCCGACATGCACGTCGATCGGGTTTGGGAAGCCCTTGCTGGCCATTCGACCGGAGGACTTGCGCTTGCGCACCATGATCTTATCTCCCTCAGACTTTGTCTCTGACACCACGTGCCGAGAATGTGAACAAAACCGAACATTCGGCTCTGACCGCGAGGTTCGAGCCATCGCATGAGCGACTCGAGACTTCGACTGTTGATCGCTTCCGAACGCGGCGCGTCGGTTTGTCGACGCCGTGGGATAATACGTTCAATCCGACGGCAACCGGCGGTTACACTATGACAAGACCGAGGCGGGCTTGCAAAAAAAATCGCCGGCGGTTCGCCAAGAAATTGCAAAAGCCCGAATCCATCTCACAGCTTGAGGCTGAAAATGTAGTTTTGATATCTCAAACTGGAATCTGCCGCGCTGGCTTGCAGAAAACTTTCATTCATCGCGGCCCAAGACTCGAACACGGCGACGGCTTCTGCACGATGAGGTGAACCAATCATGGTTCGCCCCTCGTCGATCAGGGTGATCAGCGCTTCATAATGTTTCCCGATATTCTCGATAAACGATGCACTGCGCGTGGCTGATCGGGCGCGCGGACGCAAGACGTAGACGGCTTCGGCGACGTAGGGAGCTGCTCCCCCGGCCAGCGACAGCGTTTCGAGGTCAAACAAGACATCTTCGGCGAAGAGATCACGCCAAGCCCGTCCCGGCATACGGCGCGCGACTCCGTGGAACGACCCGAAGGCACGTGTGAAGACCTGAAAATTCGCCGCGCCGCGGTAACTTTCTGGTGGAATAGACCGCAACTCTCGATCGTTTTCTCGCAGAACCGAGGTTCTACCGAACGCGGCACCGACCGGAGCCGCTGCGCGCATCAGCGGGCCGAGATAGGCCTGGGACCAAAGATCGTCCGCATCCAAGAGAGCGATCCAATCACCGCGCGCCGCGGCGAGGGCGCGGTTGCGGGCCGGGCCGGGTCCCGTCGGTGCAGCCACGCCGTCAAGGATGCGGATCCGCGGATCGCGCCCGCCGAAGCTGGAATAGTCCGCCGGCTCGTCCGGCGCGACGACGATCTCGAAGTCGGGAAAATCCTGACAGAGCACGCTGTCGATCGCCGCGCCCAGCGTGTCATGGGCATCGAGCGCGGCGATGATGACGGAGACTGCCGGCATCACACCCCGCGGAAGTTCGCCTTCCGCTTCTCCGCAAAGGCCTTGACGCCTTCCTTGGCATCTTCGGACTGGACCGCCTTCTCATAGGCTTTCATGGTCCCGCTGCGGATGAGATCGAAGGATTGCTTCACCGATTTACCATCCATCTCACGCAGGCATTCCTTGAGGCCCTGAATGGTCAGCGGCGCACCGGTCGCGATGATATCGGCCCACTCCCGCGCCGCCTCGAGATGCTTGTCCTTCGGCACCACTTTGTTGACCATGCCGTAGTGATGCGCCTCCTGGGCGGACATGCGCCGGCCGAGCAGCAGGATCTCCATGGCGATGTTGTGCGGCAGGCGCTTCGGCACGCGCTGCACCCCGCCGGAATCCGGGACGATGCCGAGCGGCAGCTCCGGCAGCGCGAACTCGACATGCTCCGCGGCGATGATGAGGTCACAGGCGATTGCGAGCTCCCACCCGCCGCCGAAGGCCAGTCCGTTCAGGGCGGCGATGACAGGCTTGTTCAGGTCCCAGAGCTCGGTCAAGCCGGCGAAGCTGCCCGGCCCGTAATCCGTCTCCCACCAGCGGCCGACCAGGTTGTCGCGGTCGGCGGCCTTCAGGTCCCAGCCGGCGGAGAAGATGCGGTCGCCGGCCGCGGTCATGATGCCGACCCGCAAGTCCGGATCATCGCGCAGTCTGACGAAGGCTTCGCCCAGCGCCTTGCTGGTCGCCACGTCGATCGCGTTCGCCTTGGGCCGGTCCAGGGTCACTTCCAGCACGTGTCCCCGCTTCACCACCTTGACCGCTTCACTCATCGTCTCTCTCCCAGATTCTCCTGCATGGTCATTTATCATGGTGAGCCGCGGACCGCACGGACATGCGGAAAGGCGACATCGGCACGGCGCAATCCGACGTCGGGCGGTCCATCACGATCCGGCCGGCCGACGCAGCGCCAATTGCAAGGCGAACCAATCGTGGCTAATGATCCAGCGGTTCCATTCGGGGGAATCGGATCCTTTGCCAGAGTCGGTCTCACAGCTTGAGTCCCTTATCGAGGCGAGTGCCGCCGGCAACCGGGCCGCTTTCAGCGCGCTCTACGATGCCGCGGCGCCGCAACTATTCGGCCTCGCGCTGCGTATCCTGAAACGGCGCGACTGGGCCGAGGACGTCCTGCAGGAGGCGTTGATCTCGGCCTGGCGCAACGCCGGCGAATATCGCCGCGAGCTCGGCTCGGGCAAGGCGTGGCTGACCGTGATCTTGCGCAACCGCGCGCTCGACCGGTTGCGGCGCGAGGCGGCAGCCCGGCTCGAGCCCAGCGGCGATGCCATGCCGGAGGTCGAGGACCCGAGCCCCTCCGCCCTGGATCTCACCCTCTCGGGCGAGGCCGGGCGCCGCCTCATGACCTGTCTGGAGCAGTTGGAGGAGGTTCAGAAGCGCGCGATCCTGATGGCTTATTTCGATGGCCTCACTCATGAAGAGCTCGCGGCCCGGATCGCCGCGCCGCTCGGCACCGTGAAGAGCTGGATCCGGCGCGGGCTGCAGCGGCTCAAGGGCTGTCTCGAATTATGACCGACACGATGAACATGAGTCCGGAAGACCGCGACGCCCGTATCGCCGAATATGTGCTCGGCACCCTTTCCGCCGACGAGCGCGCCGCATTCGAGGCCGAGCTGCGGCGCGACGAGAGCCTGCGCCGCACCGTAGCCGCCTGGTCGGAGCGGCTGCAGCCGCTGGCCGATTCCGTGCCTCCCGTGGCGCCGCCGCCCGCCTTGCGCGACCGTGTCCTCGCCCGCATCGGCGGCGTGGATGAAAGCACGGCGCGGCCGTTCAGCATTCTGCGCTGGCTTAGCTGGACTTTCGGCGCCGCGGCCCTGGCGGCGGGCGTGGCGGTGGCGGCGGTGTTCCTCTTCACCCCGCAGCCGCCGCAGCTCGGCGGCTATGCCATGCTGCACCAGGCGACCGGGAGCGACAGCGTGATCGTGGTCCAGATCGACAAGGAGCGCCGGCAGATGGTGCTGCTGGCCCAGGCTCCCACCGCCGGCGCGGGCAAGGATTACGAACTCTGGGTCCTGCCGCCCGGCAAGAACCCTGTTTCCCTCGGCGTGCTGAAGACCGGAGAGCGGATCGAGCGCCCGATCGACAGCATGCGCGCCGCCCTGCTCCAGCCCGAGACGACGCTCGCGGTCAGCCTCGAGCCCAGCGGCGGCTCCACCAGCGGCGCGCCGACTGGGCCGGTCCTCTTCACCGGTACGTTCGAACTGGCCGCCAAGTAGAGTTTTACCCCTCTCGAACTTTGTGACGGCCGTCACACATCCGCCCAGCGAGACGCCCCGTACCTCCGACACGGCGACGCGATCGGCGCGCCGAACCAAGAGAACGGGAGTGGAGACATGTCGAAGCTGGAAACTGCCAACACCATCATTCGTCCCCGGACGGAGCTTGATCTCGCCGTCAACCTGGGGCGTCGCCAGATGTTCCGCGCGGCCGGCGTCACGACGCTGAGCGCCGCAGCGATCGCCATCCTGGGCGGCTGCAAGAGCACGATGGCGACGACCATGGCCTCGGAAGGCGACGTCAACACGCTGAACGTGGCGCTCGGGCTGGAGCATGAGGCGATCAACGCCTATCAGCTCGGTGCCGAGAGCGGCCTCCTACAGAAGCCGGTGCTCGACGTCGCGGTCCTGTTCCAGAGCCATCACAAGCAGCATCGCGACGCGCTCATCGCCGCGATCAAGAGCATGGGCGGCACGCCCGTCGCCGAGAAGATGAAGGCGGACTATGCGAAGGAGCTCAACGCTTCCGCGCTGAAATCGCAGGCCGACGTGCTGATGCTGGCGGCGAAGCTGGAGAAGGGTGCCGCCAACGCCTATCTCGGTGTCATCCCCGCCTTCGAGAACAAGGACCTCGCCCAGGTCGCCGGTCGCCTGGCCGCCGACGAGACCATGCACTGGACCGCGCTGGCCTCGGCCCTGAAGCAGTCGCTGCCGGAAAAGGCGCTCACTTTTGGCGCGTAAGCGCCCAGAGACCGGCGGCGCCTGACGCCATTCGGCGCGCCATCCTAGCGGTCACGCGCCGAACACTCGGTTCCGTCGCGCCCTTCCCCAACCGTCCCCCACGATGGGGCGGATCGTCGATCCGCGGGCGCGGCGGAGCCACTTTTTTTCGAAAGATGGAGAGAGGCGATGAAGCGCCTTTGCATTCTGGCCGCACTGCTCGCCTTGCCCGCCGCCCGCGCGGTTGCCGAAGGTGACGCGATGCACGGCCAGGAAATCTACGAGAGCCGCTGCATCGCCTGTCATTCGCCGGATGCCAACCGCGTCGGCCCGATGCATCGCGGCGTCTTCGGGCGCAGGGCCGGCTCCTTGCCGAATTACACATACTCGAAAGCGCTGAAAGGCAGCGACTTCGTCTGGGACGAGACGACCCTAGACAAATGGCTCACCAACCCGCAAGCCTTCATGCCCGGGCAGAAGATGAACTTCAAAGTCACGAAGGCGGAAGATCGCGCGGATCTCATCGCCTATCTGAAGACGTTGAAGTGAAGTGCGGTGACACGACCCCGAAATCCATCGGGCGATTTTTCGATTTTGTAGGTGTCCTGTAGGGGTTGACATCGGGATCGATTTTTGCGCGGCCTTGCTACGCGCGGTGTGCTCGGGCGGACAACCGACAGATTTGAGCGCAACGGAAACCAAGTGCTCCCGCGCCATGCATGCAGCCATGATTCAGGCATGCCCGGTGCGATGCATTCACGATGTCAAACAGCGCATCCTATATAGCACAATTTGCGCCCTGCGTCTCTCTCCTGTTGTCGCCTGAATTCAGGAGTATGCACGCTGCGGCCTGACCTCTCGATTGTCATCCTCCGCGGCGGCGCGCGGCCTTGCAGAAATAAAACTCGTGTATGGTCCGCCTTCGCGGACCATGACGAGCTCAAATTCAGCCCTCCTTCACTCGCCCTTTGCCAGCGGCGCGTGCGGGGCCGAGACCAGGCGCAGGAAGATCCGGTCCTCTTTGCGGATGAACTGCTCGCGCTTGGCGAACTCGTAGTTCGCCTTTCCGCCCGCGTCGTCGCGCAGCCTTGTGCGATAGCGCTCATAGGCCGCGAGGTTCTCGATGCTGTAGGCGGCATAGGCGGTCGTCGCCGAACCCTCGTGCGGCGCGAAATAGCCGATGAGGTCGGCGCCGCAGCGCGGGATCGCCTGACCCCAGTTGCGGGCATATTCCTCGAACGCCGCGGTCTTGAACGGATCGATCTCGTAGCGGATGAAGCAGGTGATCATGGTCGGCTCCTCGGTTGAGAATGCCGAACCGTAGCGGCGTTTGATGCCTACATGTTTCGGGCGTGGCCGTAGCATCACTATTCACAAGCCTTTGTGTGAAATAAGAAATCGTCGCTTGTGGCTGCGGTGACACATTGACTTTCCATGGGAAATCGCCAGGTTATTTCACATGGAAGAAGGAAAACTACATTTTCCGTTCGTATTATGTAGAAGCTGCTGAGGAGCCGTTGCGCCGAAAGCGCACCCCAGCAAACATATTTCCTGTGGAATCATGACCTTCGCCGCCGCCCTCCAAGACCTACAGCCCGCTCCCGCCCCATTGTCGCCGGCGGATATGAAGGAGACCGCCCGCCAGCTCGATGCGGCCTATCAAGGTCTGCCGATCGAGGCGCTGCTGGAGGACGCGGTCCACAAGCTGTTCCCGGGCAAGATCGCCCTGCTCTCCTCCTTCGGGACCGAAGCTGCCGTGGTCCTGCATTACCTCGCCCAGGTCGATAAATCGGTGCCGGTGCTGTTCCTGGAAACGGGCAAGCATTTCATGGAAACCTTGATGTACCGGGACATCCTGATCGATCGGTTCGGCTTCACCGATGCGCGCGAGATCAAGCCCGATCCGGTCGACCTCGCCGCCGCGGATCCCGAGGGCGACCTCTGGTCCAAGGACCCGAATGCCTGCTGCCGCATCCGCAAGGTGCTGCCGCTCGACCGCGCGATGCAGCCGTTCGATTCCTGGATCACCGGACGCAAGCGCTTCCAGGCCAGCACCCGCAAGAGCATCCCGCTGTTCGAAGCCTCGGCCGATGGCAAGATCAAAGTGAACCCGCTGGCCTACTGGACGCCGGACATGATCCAGGACGCGTTCAAGCGCTTCAAGCTGCCGCAGCACCCGCTGTTCGACGAGGGCTTCGCCTCGATCGGCTGCCAGCCCTGCACCCGCCGCGTCGAAGCCGGCGAGGACGCCCGCGCCGGCCGCTGGTCCGGCCAGGAAAAGACCGAGTGCGGTATCCATCTGGACTTCCAGATTTAGGGCAAATGCTCTGTAACGCGCGTCACCGCGCGTTACCCTCTTCCGCTTACACGGCTTCCCACCCTCCCCTATGATCCGGTGCATTCGTTTCGTCTGCACCGGATCGTTCTATGCCGCAACTCATCGACGCCGCACGTAAGCGCAGCTTCTTGGGCAAGCTCTGGGCGCTGACCGCGCCCTACTTCACCTCGAAGGAAGCGCCGATCGCAACCGTCCTCATGATCGTGATCGTCGCCATCGTGCTGGCGCTGGTCTACGTGAACTACCTGCTGAATACCTTCTACGGCGACTTCAACAACATGCTGCAGGTGAAGAACCTGAAGCCGACGCCTGTCAGCTTGTTCGGCCATACGCTGTTTACGGTGAATTACTTCGTCTATCTGGTCGGCAAGTTCACCGTCATCGTCGTTCCCGCCGTCGCCCTGTCCGTCTACCGCACATACTTGACCCAGATGCTGTCGATCCGCTGGCGACGCTGGATGACTGAACACTTCATCGATCTCTGGTTGGAAAACCGAGCCTATTACCGCCTGCAAATCCACAGCGGAGGAACTGACAACCCCGAACAACGCATCGAGGCGGACATAGCCAGCTTCACCAATGTTACGCTGCAATTGATCATTGGGATCATCGGACAGACCGTGACGCTGATAACCTTCGTGTCCCTGCTCTGGGTGCTTTCCGGCACGATCACGCTGCCTTTGTTCGGCATGGAGATCGCCGTCCCCGGCTACATGGTCTGGATCGCGGTGATCTACGCCGGGGTCGGCACTTACTTCAGCTACAAGATCGGCCGCCGCCTGGTACGCATCAACTTCGAACAGGAGAAATACCGAGCCAGCTTCCGCTTCGGCATGTCTCGGCTGAAAGAAAATGCGGAGAGCGTCGCCCTGTATGGCGGCGAGGCCGACGAGCGTCACGGCCTGCTCGCTTCCTTTGCCGCGATCTGGACCAACTGGTGGGCGCTGATGAGGATGCAAAAGCGCCTGAACTGGTTCCAGAGCTTCTATGGGCAGGCCGGTGGGATATTCCCCATTCTCGTGATTGCACCGCGTTACTTCGCCGGCGCCATTGACTTCGGCACGATCTTTCGCGTGAACCAGGCATTTGCGCAGGTGGCCAATGCGATGACCTGGTTCATGGACAATTTCGTCACGCTGACCGAATGGAAAGCGACCGTCAATCGTCTCATCGGCTTCATCGAAACGATGGAGCACGCAAAGAAGTCCAAATCCGGCATCGCTGTTGGATCGGATCGACCCGACTTGCTGGAAGCGGTCGACCTTCACCTCGCTCTGCCCGACGGCCGCACGCTGATCGAGGGCCTCTCGGCGAAGATCGGCCTGGGCGACCGGGTGCTGATTTCCGGAATTTCTGGCAGCGGCAAGACCACGCTGTTTCGCGCGCTGGCGGGCATTTGGCCCTTCGGTAAGGGACATATTCACGTTCCGGCAGACGGCAAGGCGCTCTTCCTGCCACAACGGCCCTACATACCGCTCGGCACGTTGCGTCGCGCGCTGACCTACCCGGCCGCAGCCGAGCCGATGTCCGACACCGAGATTCGATCCGCCCTAGATGCCGTCCACCTCGAGCATCTGAAGGATCGGCTCGACCAAGAGGCCAACTGGTCCATGGCCCTTTCCATCGGCGAGCAGCAGCGTCTGGCCATCGCCCGCGCACTGCTTCTGAAGCCGGACTGGCTTTATCTCGACGAGGCGACTTCCGCACTGGACGCCGCCAACGAACAGCGGATGTATGAGCTCCTCGTGGAGCGGCTGCCGAACGCGACGGTGCTTTCGATCGCACATCGCCCGGAACTCGCGAAGTATCATGATCGCCATCTCCACGTCGATCCGGAAACCCGTTCCGCCAAGCTCACCCACTTGCCCGCCGAATGATGCGCGCTTGAATTGGAGGCGCCGGTCGGCATACTGGCCCCGCATTTGGGGAACCCGTAAGCATGACCGACAAAGACCTGCTTCCTGTGCTGCAATCGATCGCCGAGAGCCTGCAGCGCCTGGCGCCGCCGGCCACGCGCGGCAACGATCTCGACGCTTCGGACGCCTTCGTCTGGCAAGCCGAGGGCTGGCTCGAACCGGTGAAGACCGTGTCGCGGGTCCACATCAATCTCCTGCAAGGCATCGACCGGGCCAAGGAGATGCTGATCGAGAACACCGAGCGCTTCGCCAAGGGCCTGCCCGCCAACAATGCCCTGCTCTGGGGCGCCCGCGGGACCGGCAAGAGCTCGCTGGTGAAGGCGACGCATGCGCAAATCAATGAGCGCAGCGCAAACAAGCTGAAGCTGATCGAGATCCATCGCGAGGACCTGGTGACACTGCCGAAGCTGCTGTCGATCCTGCGCGGTACCAAGCATCGCTGCGTCATCTTCTGCGACGACCTTTCCTTCGACACCGCCGATACCAGCTACAAATCGCTGAAAGCGGTGCTGGAAGGCGGCATCGAGGGGCGGCCGGCCAATGTGATCTTCTACGCGACCTCGAACCGCCGCCACCTGATGGCGCGCGAGATGATCGAGAACGAGCGCTCGACCGCGATCAACCCGTCGGAAGCGGTCGAGGAAAAGGTCTCGCTCTCCGACCGTTTCGGCCTTTGGATCGGCTTCCACAATTGCGACCAGGACACGTTCTTCGCGATTATCGAAGGCTATGCCAAGACGTTCAAACTGCCGATCGAGACCGAAGAGCTGCGGCGCCAAGCGATCGAGTGGCAAATCACGCGCGGTGCGCGCTCCGGCCGCGTCGCCTGGCAGTTCATCCAGGACCTCGCCGGCCGGCTCGGCAAGACCATCGAAGGCTGAGCGTTTGACCGAGCTGGTCACGCTCGATCCACCGGCCTTCGCACAGGCCGCGCCCGAGCTCGGCGGCAGCGCCTGTGCGCAGATGCTGATCGGCAAGGCCGATCTTGATCAAGCGGCGCTCGCCCGCGAGGCCCATGCCCTCGGCTCCGAAGAGCCCGGCTGGAAGATGGCGCCGGACGCGCTTGCAAAGCTGCTGAGCACCCATACCGATCGCAGCTTCGCTTTCCATCCCGATATCACGGCGGACCAGGCGATGCGGCGCTGCGCCTGGTCGATCCTCAAGGATCGCATCGCGCCGGCGGTGCTGGTCTGGAAATGCCGCCATTGGGCCCTGGTGACGGGTTTCGAGGCCGATGCCGTTCCCGCCTCGATCGACGACGCGGATTGGGGCCTGCGCGGCTTCTATCTGCGCAACCCTTATGGATCGCTCGATCACCACATCGATGTCGAGAGCTGGAAAGCGCAATATCAGACCGGCGTGCTGCACGGCATCTGGCGCACGCGCCGCGTTGTGGTCTGCACCGGTGCGGCCGCCGCGGCGGAACCGAAGCTACGCCCCGAGCCGGAACCGGATTTCGTGCGGCGCGAGCTTTGCGACGCGGATCGGATCCGCGACGCCGCCCGTGCTGCCGTGGTCGGCGGTCGCTTTGCCCGCCACCCGCGTTGGCAAGCGGCGGCCAAGGACAGCGTGCCCGGCACGCCGATGCTGGTCACCCGCCTCAACTTTCCCGCCGACCATCACTACATCGTACCGATGCTGCGCAACGGACGGCCGACGCTGTTGCTGATCCTCGACGGTTATGACGGCCGCTATCGCGAGTCCGTTCCGGTCGAAGCGGGTCTACCCACCGTGCCCGATGCGGCCCAGGCGCGTCTCGAAGCCATGCTGGCGCAAGGCATGACGGAGACCGAGGGCAGCCGCGAGCCGGTGCCCGTTTGGCAGCGCACCACGGCGGTGTTTCCGACCTTCACCTGGCGGCCCTGCTTGGAATCGCTGTCCCCCTATCTGCCCTTTCTCCACGTCCATACCGGCAACCGGCAGCTCCATATCCGGCTGGACGGCAAGGTGTTCGGCGAAATCTCGATTCGCTTCAGCGGAGCCTAACCGGCAGTACCATTCCCGCGGTTTCTCCCACCAAAATGTATGGGCCCGGCCTTGCACCTCGGGCTGCCATCCCTATACTTCGCCTGGAGACCAAGTCGGGGGAGACTGTCGTTGAGTGGATCGAGGCGTGGCCGCGGCGCGGTCGCTCTTGCATGCGGTTTTCTAGCGCTCGGGATCGGCCTCGCGCTCAACGCGGCTGCTGAGGCGCTGCCGGCCAGCGATGCTCCCGTCTATGCGATCGACAATTATCCGTTCCAGAAGGCACCGGCTTTGATGCGCTGGCGCTCGGTGCTGCAGCGTGAGGCGGCACTTGCCGAACGCACCGATCCGGAAGACTGCAAGGATGGCGAGCCGCGGCTCGCCTGCGCCGCCAAGGAAACGCTGCTGCTGGAAGAGAAGCTCAAGGACAAGGCGCCGGCCGAGCAGGTCGCCGGCGTCTATGCCTTCTTCAACGCGGTCAAGTGGGAGGAGCACCCGGCCAATTGCGGCATCGATTGCTGGAAGAGCCGGCTGCAGTTCCTGGCGGAGCGCGAAGGCGATTGCGGCGACCATGCGCTGGCCGAGTACTTCACCCTGAAGCGCCTCGGCTTCAAGGAGCGCGACCTGCAGCTGATCGTGGCGCAGCTCCCGGGCTTCGAGGACAGTTTCAAGGGCGGCCATGTCGTGCTGCGCGTCCGGGCCGAGGACGCGTATTTCATCCTCGACAATCGCCGCAATGAGGTCGCCGATCTTTCGGGCCTGCGTCGCTACAAAGTGCTGGCCGGCATGAATGCCGACAGCGTGCAGATCTACAACCTCGTAACTCCGGCGCCACCGCCGGGCTTCGTCGCGGATGCCACGCAAGTGGCGGCGCTGATCACATCGCCCGGCGTCACGCTGCCGGAGCCGCAAGACGTGATGGTCGCCGATGCGACGCCGAGCGGGCCTACGCCCGAGCCGGAACCGGTGGTCGCGCAAGCCGAAGCCGAGCCAGCGGTCGTACAAAGCGCACCCGCGACGCCGGAGCCGAAGCCGGTGCTGGTCGCCGCGGTGGCAACCGCGCCCGACCCCGAAGTCGTCGCCAAGGGCGACGAGGATTCGATGTGCCTGCAGAGCGCGCAGCTCGCAGACTGGAACCCGTTCCTGCCCTGCACGCCGACCAAGAGCTTCAAGATGGTGGTGAAGGCGAAAACCATCATCGGCGCCGAGCCGCCGAAGTCGCTCGACGACAAGCCGGCTGCCGCAAAACCGGCTGCAGCGAAGCCGGACAAGCCGGTCGAGGTCGCGGAAGCCCCGAAGGCACCGGAACCGAAAGCCGCCGCGCCGAAAGCGCCCGCTCCGAAAGCGCTTGAGGCGAAACCCGCCACCAAGCCGGCGGCCATTGCTCCGGCACTCACGCCGAAAGATGCGGCAGAGGCAGAAGATGACGATGCCGGCGGCTGCACCCAGGGCGCGACGCTCGGCGACTGGAATCCCGACCTGCCTTGCGGTTCTTCCGGGCTGCGGATCGCCATCAACTGACGACCGCAACGGCGGCGTCAGCCGCCGAGGAAGCTCATCGGGTCGACCGGCTGGGTGCCTTTGCGGATCTCGAAGTGGAGCTGCGGGCCGAACACGGCGCCGGTCTGGCCGACCCGGGCGATGGTCTGGCCGCGCTTCACCTTCTCGCCCTTCTTCACCAGCAGCGACGCGTTGTGCGCATAGGCGGTGACATAGCCGCCGTCATGCCGGATCAGGATCATGTTGCCGAAGCCGCGGAGCTCGTTGCCGGCATAGGCGACCGTGCCGTCCGCTGACGCCACCACCGGCGCTCCCGTCGGCGCTGCGATGTTGATGCCGTCGTTCTTCATGCCCTCAGTGCTGCTGCCGAAGGCGCCGATCACCTTGCCCTGCACCGGCCAGACGAACGGGCCTTTGCCTGTTCCCGCGGCCGGTCCCGCCGATTTCGCCGCCTCGGCCGCTTCCACCGCGGCCTGCGTCTCTTCTTCGATCTGTTCCGGCGTCTTCGCCTTGGTCGCGGCCGCTGCAGGCGGCGCGGCCGCAGGTGCCGGCGTCGCGGCCTTCGAGCTGGTGACAGGCTCGGTCGGCGTCGCGGCCGGCGGTGGCGGAAGCGCCGCCTTCTGTGTCGCGCTCGGCGCGGGCGTCGCAGCCTTCGGCGCTGTCGCCGGGGGCGATGCGGGTGCCGGGAGCGGTGTCGGCGCCGGCAGCGCGGCGCTGCTGACCCCAGACCCGGTGGTCGCCGCGGCCGGAGCCGATGCCTTCGGCGCCGCTGTCGTCGCGGCGGTGCCGGGTGGCGGCGGCAAGGGCGCCGCGCTGACCGACCCCGCCGGCGTCGGCGGCGGCACGGCAGAGGCGGCCATCGCCGGAAGGTTCGAGGATTCGCTCTGGCTCGGAATCTTCAGGGTCTGGCCCGGCTTCAAGGTGTAAGGCGGATTCAAGTTGTTGATGGCGACGAGATCGCTCTGGCTGACGCCGTAGCGGCTGGCGAGATCCTCGAGCGTGTCTTCCTTCTGCACCACGTATTGCGAGCGCTGGCTGAGCGCCAGCCGCATCCCCGGCGCCAGGCCATAGGGCGGCTGCAATCCATTCATGTCGATCAAGGTGCGGATCGGCGTGTTGGTGCGCTCGGCGACGACGGCGAGGGTGTCGCCCGGTGCCACGACATAGTCGCCGCCGACCACCTTGCCGAAGCTTGCCGGATCGGCCGCGGGGCGCGCGGCTGCGATCGGTTCCGCCACCTTCGGCGCGTTCTTCGGGCGGCCGCTGGCATTGCAGCCGGCCAGCACCACGCATAAGGCGGCGAGGATGAGGCGCATGCTTCTAACCATGCCCGACCTCACGCTCACGCAGGGCGCGGCGCTCCTCCTCCGGCAGCGCGCCGGAGACCAGCGGCACGAAGCGCACGTCGGCCAGAACTTCCCGCTTCAAACTGCCATCGGCCAGCTTGGTCACACGCTCCAGCACCTGCTCGCCGCGCTCCGCACCCAAGGGCAGCACCATGATCCCATCGACCGCGAGCTGGTCGACCAAAGTCTGCGGCATCTCCGCCGCGGCGGCGGTGACGATGATGCGGTCGAACGGCGCCTGTTCCTTCCAGCCCTTCGAGCCGTCGGCGCATTTCGAGGTCACGTTGTGGATGCGCAAGTGCTTGAATCGCCCCTCGGCCTCGTCGAGCAGCGTTTTCCAGCGCTCGATCGTGTAAACGCGGCGGGCCAGCTTCGAAAGCACCGCGGTCTGGTAGCCGGAACCGGTGCCGATCTCCAGCACCTTGTGGGATTTGGTCACACGCAAGGCCTCGGTCATCATCGCGACGATCTGCGGCTGGCTGATGGTCTGGCCCTGCGCGATCGGCAGCGCCTGGTCCTCGTAAGCCTGATCATGGAAATGCGGCAGAACGAAGGCCTCGCGCGGAATCCGCTCCAAGGCGTTCAGCACGTTGGAATCCGTGACTCCCGCCCGGCGCAGCCCCATGATCAGCCGGATCTTGCGCGCGGCCAGGCTCACACCGACGTCCCCTTCTTCGCGCGCCGCTTCCTGGTGGCGGGACGCGACTGCGCTGCCGCCTTCGCGCCGGGGAAGAGTCCTGCCATGCGTTTCAGCATGGCGCCCTGGGTCAAATCGAAATGCAGCGGCGTGATCGCAATCGCATTGCGCGCGATCACCGCGAGATCGCTGTGCGGGTCCTCCGGATCGTCGTTGGTGAAGTCGCCGACCCAGAGCACGTCGCGGGAAAAGGGGTCCTTGCTCTTCACCACCTGGACCTCCGACTTGCGCCGGCCCTGCGCGCCGACGGCAATGCCGGTCACCTTCTCCGGCGGGATCGGCGGGAAGTTGACGTTCATTAAGAGATCGTCGGGCCATTCGAGCGCCACCAGCTTGCGCACGATCTCCGCGCCGAACTTCTCGGCGGTCTTCCAATGCAGAATCTCGCCCATCCGCACCTGGCTCATGGCGATCGCGGGAATGCCAAGCATCGAGGCTTCCATGGCCGCGGCGACCGTGCCGGAATAAAGCACGTCCTCGCCGAGATTGGCGCCGCGGTTGACGCCCGAGAGCACGAGATCGGGCCGCTTGCCTTCGACCAGGTGATTGACCGCCAGCAGCACGCAATCGGTCGGCGTGCCGGAGGTGGCAAAGCGCTTCGGCCCCAGCTTGTGGATCTGCAGCGGCCGCCGCAGGGTCAGCGCATGGCTCGCCCCGCTGTGCTCGCTCTCCGGCGTCACCACCCAGACATCGTTGCTCAAGGAGCGCGCGATCTTCTCCAGCACCTTCAGCCCCGGTGCATGGATGCCGTCGTCATTGGTGACCAGGATGCGGGCATTCCGGAGATCCGCCGGCGGCGACTTGACCTTGGCGCTGGTCGGCGCCGACATCGTCTTTTGGGATTTCGTCTGATTGCGCAACGCGGCGGACTTACTCACGACCGATCTTCTCCCGACCATGCATATAAGGGCGCAGGACCTCGGGGATCGCGATGGACCCATCTTCCTGCTGGTAGTTTTCCATGATGGCAATCAGCGCGCGTCCGACCGCGACGCCGGAGCCGTTCAGCGTGTGCACGAAGCGCGTGCCCTTCTCGCCGGGCTTGCGGGTGCGCGCCTTCATGCGCCGCGCCTGGAACTCGCCGCAATTGGAGCAGCTCGAGATCTCGCGATAGGCGCCCTGCCCCGGCAGCCAGACCTCGATGTCATAGGTCTTCTGCGCGGCAAAGCCCATGTCGCCGGTCGAAAGCGTGATCACGCGATAGGATAGGCCGAGCTTCTGCAGGATCTTCTCGGCGCTGGCGGTCATGCGCAGGTGCTCCGCCTCGGAATGGTCCGGGTGCGCGATCGAGACCAGCTCCACCTTCATGAACTGGTGCTGGCGGATCATGCCGCGGGTGTCCTTGCCGGCGGCGCCGGCTTCCGACCGGAAGCACGGCGTCAGCGCGGTGAAGCGCCAGGGCAGCTTGTCCTCGTCGATGATCTCGTCGGCGGCGAGATTGGTCAGCGGCACTTCCGAGGTCGGGATCAAATAGAGCCCTTGGGTCGACTTGAAGAGATCTTCCTCGAATTTCGGCAGCTGCCCGGTGCCATAGAGCGCCGTGTCGCGCACCAGGAAGGGCGGCGCCACTTCCGTGTAACCGGATTCCGTCGTGTGGACGTCGAGCATGAACAAGGCGAGTGCGCGCTCGAGCCGCGCCAGCGCACCCTTCAGCACGACGAAGCGCGCACCAGACAGTTTTGCGGCGCCCTCGAAATCCATCAGGCCAAGCGCTTCGCCGAGCTCGAAATGCTGCTTCGGCTGGAAGGCGAAATTGCGCACGTTCCCGACCGTGCGCTCGACCCGGTTGAAGCTCTCGTCCGGTCCGTCCGGCACGTCGACGGCCGGCAGGTTCGGCTGCGCCGCCAGCAGCGCATCAAGCGCAGCGCCGGCCGCCTGGTCCTCGGCCTCGGCAGCCGTGATCGTGTCCTTGAGCGCCGCGACTTCCGCCATGATCGCCGAGGCATCGCCGCCCTTGGACTTCACCTGGCCAACCTGGCGCGACAATTCGTTGCGCTTGGCCTGCGCCTCCTGAAACCGGGTCTGCGCCGCCCGGCGCTTCTGATCGAGCGCGATGACCTCGGCCGAGAGCGGCGGCAGCCCGCGCCGTGCGCGCCCCTGGTCGAAGGCCGCGGGATTATCCCGAATCCACTTCAGATCAAACATTTAGCCCTGGCGTTGCTGCTTCCCGAATCGGCCGCCGAGTCTAGCAGGGTGCCGGGCTCGATGCAGCAACGACCCCGCGTCACCCGGTCGCGGTCGAAACGACCCTTCGGTTGACCCGTGTCATCCCAGTGTCTCGGCTCGGTGCTTAACTGGCCGGCATGAACGCACCGACCCTGCCCCTCCGCTCCGAAGAGACCGGCGCCCTGCTGGAAGAGATGCTGGCGCTGCGCGCTGCAGTCGTCTCCGGCGCCGGCCCCTGGATGAAACGCTTCAGCCGCGACGCCGGCGCGCCGCAGCCCGCGCTCGCCAACCTCGCGCATTACCTCGCCTTCCGCCGACATGACCACCGCCTCATCCAGAGGAAGCTGATGTGCCGCGGCATTTCCTCGCTGGGCCGGCTCGAGAGCCGCGTGCTGCCGACCCTCGATGCGGTGATCGTGGCGCTTGCCGCCATGGCCGGCCGGCCCTGCCCGATCGCCGCGCCGGAAGAGCATGCTTTCTTCGACGGCGAAGCGCGCCTCCGGAACGCAACCGACACCCTGTTCGGCCCACCGCCCGCCGCCCGCCGCGAGCGGATCATGGTGACCTTGCCCTCGACCGCCGCCGCCGACCCGGCCTTCATCCTCGACCTTGCCCAGCGCGGCATGGATATCGCGCGCATCAACTGCGCCCATGACGATCCCGCCGCCTGGCGCGCCATGACCGACCATATCCGCAAGGCCGGCGAAACGAGCGGCCGCCGTATCACCATCTTGATGGACATCGCCGGCCCGAAGATCCGCACCGAAGCCGTGCTCGGGCTCGACAAGAAGGCGAAGCTCAGCGAGGGCGATGCGCTCCGCCTGGTCGCCAGCGGTGCGCCGCGCGTCACAGCCGACGTGCCCTTTGCCGCCGCGGTCTCGCTTCCGGAACTGGTGACGCGCCTTACCGTCGGCGACCGCTTCCGCTATGACGACGGCAAGCTCGAGGGCTCGGTCGAAAGCGTCGGCGAGGGCGAGGCGGTCATCCGCATCACCCGCGCCAAATCAGGTGGCGTTAAGCTGAAGCCCGAGAAGGGCATCAATCTGCCCGACACCGCGCTCGGCCTCTCGCCGCTCACCGCCAAGGACCACGATGACCTTGCGACGGTTGCCGAATGCGCCGACATGATCGGCTATTCCTTCGTCAGCGAGGCCGAGGACATCGATCTTCTCGAGGACTTTCTCGCGCGCCATTGCGCCGACCGCCCGGCCGATTTTCCGCTCGGCCTGGTCGCCAAGATCGAGCGGCCGGAGGCGGTCCGGAACCTGCCCGACCTCATCGCCCGCGCCGTCTCGCGCCGACCCTTCGGCGTGATGATCGCCCGCGGCGACCTCGCCGCCGAGATCGGCTTCGAGCGCCTGGCCGAGATGCAGGAGGAGATCCTCTGGATCTGCGAAGCAGCAGCCGTACCAGCGATCTGGGCCACCCAGGTGCTGGAAGACCTGGTGAAGACCGGCATTCCCTCCCGCGGCGAGATGACCGACGCCGCCATGGCGGCCCGGGCCGAATGCGTGATGCTGAACAAGGGTGCCGCGATCGGCACTGCGGTCGCGCTGCTCGACGGGTTGCTCACGCGCATGGACGCGCATGTCTTCAAGAAGACGCCGACGCTGCGGGCGCTGAAGAGCTGGGAGTAGCCTTCTGCGCAGCTCTTAGGAGGCCGGCGTGACCTCGGTGCTGCTTTCGGCCGCGGCGTCCGCTTCGGCGCGCTTCTTCTCGACCGATTTCGCCAGCCAGATCGAGATTTCATAGAGCGCAATCATCGGCACGGCCAGCGAAACCATGCTGATCGCGTCCGGCGGGGTGAAGATCGCCGCCACCACCGTCACGATGATGATCGCGTAGCGCCGCTTCTCGCGCAGGCCATCCGACGTGACGATGCCGACCTTGGCCAGCAAGGTCAGGATCACCGGCAGCTCGAAGCAGAGGCCGAAGGCGAAGACCAGCTTCATCACGAGATCGATGTATTCGCCGATCTTCGGCAAGAGCTCGATATTGGCGTATTGCTGGTACGATACGAAGAAGTGCAAGGCGAGCGGCAGCAGCACGAAATAGAGGAAGGTCGCGCCGACCGCGAACATGATCGGAGTCGCCATCAGGAACGGCACGAGGGCCGAGCGCTCGTTCTTGTAGAGGCCGGGCGCCACGAACTTGTAGATCTGCGCCGCGATCAACGGGAAGGTGATGCAGAGCGCCCCGAAGGCGGCAATCTTCACCTGGGTGAAGAACGGCTCGATGAGGCTGGTATAGATCACCGGGCAGGGCTTGCCTTGGGCCAGGCAGGCGCGCTCCAGCGGCGCCGTGATCAGGTCCAGCACCGGCTTCCAGAAATAGAAGCAGACCAAGAAGGCGATGATAAAGCCAACAAAGGAATAGAGCAGGCGCGTGCGGAGCTCCGTCAGGTGCTCCAGCAGGGGCATCTTCACATCGTCTTCGGCGCCGGCCACGGCTCAGGCCTTCTCTTTGGTCATGGGTTCCGGCTCGGCCAGAGGTTCCGGTGCGGGAGTCACATCCGGATCGGACGAAACCGGGCTGACCGGCTGCGCGGCGGCAATCTCCACGGCATCATCCTCGCCGGATTCCATCGCGGCCGGCTTGCCTATTTCGGTGCGCGCCACTTCCGTTCTCGGAGGGCCGGTCGGATCGTCTTCGACGGTCAACGCGGTCTTCATCTCGCCGGTCGGGTCGACCGCTTTCTCGATCGCGTTCTTGATCTGGTTCTTATTGAGGGACTGGACTTCCTGGAGCTTCTTGCGGGCGTCCTCGAGATCCGCCTCGCGGATGATCTCGTTGACGCCACTCTGAAACTCTCCGGCGAGCTTGCGGGCGTTCTTCATCAGCATGCTCACGGTGCGGAGCGCATTGGGCAATTCCTTCGGCCCAAGCACAACCAGCGCCACGACGGCGATGATCCCCATTTCGCCCCAGCTGAGGTCGAACATGCGCGCTCACGTCCCCTAATCAGAAGGCTCCGCAGCTCTCCCGCGGAGCGAGGATCAGGGATCAGCCCCGCTCGATGGTCTCGGTCGGCTTGCGGTCGGGGGCCTTGGCGACCTCTTCGTCCTTGTCGCTCTTCAGGCCCTTCTTGAAGGCATTAATGCCCTGTGCGAAGTCGCCCATGATGTTGGAAATCTTGCCGCGCCCGCCGAACAGCACCAGCACGACGGCCAGCACGATCAGAAGATGCCAGATACTAAAGCTGCCCATAACGGCGCCTCTCCTCGAACCAAAAACTCGGGGCGGACTATGGCAAAATCGCCCCCGCCCTGCAACGAATCCCTAGTGTCTTAACGACGCGGGATTTTCTTATGTTACGCAATACTTAGGGGTTCGGACGCGGTTCCGCCAGTCTCATCGGAAAGCTTTTACGCCGGCCCGAAGACGAAGGCTTGGGCCGGATCCAGCGACAGCCCGACTTTCGCCCCAACCTCCGGAGCATAGCCCCCGGAAGTCCGGACCTGGAGGTCCAGCGCCGGGCCACCCTCCGGGGAGGCGAGGGCCCGGACCAGCCTGGCCACGCCGATGAAACGCACCTCGGTCACCGTCGCCGGCAGGACCATCTGCCCGGTCGCGCCGTTCAAGGGCTCGCAATTGAGGGATTCCGGGCGGAACAGCACCTTGACGCGGCTGCCCGAAGGCCGGCCTGCCGCCGGCACCGATCCCAGGGGCGTCGCCACCGCGCCACCCTGAACGACTCCCTCCAACTCATTGATATTGGAAAAGAACTTGGCGGCGAACTCACTGTTCGGGCGGGCATAGACTTC
>Ga0209257_1000113_pt1 | contig 233523 bp, 227 predicted proteins | sample AraplaCvi_mCL_r2_FD_184277 | JGI IMG/M metagenome (GOLD analysis project Ga0209257, IMG submission 184277) | Arabidopsis root microbial communities from North Carolina, USA - plate scrape MF_Cvi_mCL_r2 (SPAdes) (version 2) | ecosystem: Host-associated > Plants > Roots > Endosphere | place... | reverse complement strand
GTCATAGACGCGGACGGGGGGCTCGCCCGAATGCGGGTCGAGGTCGATCTCGCGCATCGCGACGCGGATGCCGCTGCCGGTCTGCGTCGCGACGTGGATCTTGCGGCTGCCACGGATCGGGCCGGTGGTGACGCCGATGGGGGTGGCGTCGCGCTTGTCGAGGCGGGAATCGATGTCGGCCATGTGCAGTCGCTCCATTATATCGGAGCGAAAGACGGTTTTCCGGTGCGGAATGCCGACCCTCCCTCCGCCGGTATTAGCCGGATCAGGTTCAACGGGTCGCGGTCTATTCCGCTCTCAACCGGCCATCACAGACGCGGCTCCCCGGGGATGGGCGAGGTATAGGGGGCGGGCGGCGCGCTGTCCATCGAAGACAGCGCGCCGACGTAACGTCAGGCCGCGATTCCGGCTTCGCGCGCACCGTGGCGCCAGCGCGCGGCGGCACGCGCGACGCGCTCGCCCAGCGAATGCGCGGTGGCGCGGTCGCCGGCCTTGGGGGTGACGTCGGGGCTGTCGTTCGCGGCCTGCGCCATCGCGCCGATAAAGCTGCCGAGGCGGTTCTCATTGTCGGTGCCGGCATCGGTATCGTCATTGTTGCCGGGGTTCTGCCCGGTGCCGATCCACAGCATCCCGTGCTGCGCCGCGAAGATCGCGAGGGTGGTGAGCGTGTGGAGCTTGTCGCCCGACGGCGAGCCCGAGACGGTGAAGGCGGCGGCGAGCTTATCCTTCCACGCCTTGGCAAAGAAGATCGCGGTGCTGGCGTCGATAAACGCCTTCATCGGTGCCGAGACCGAGCCCATGTAAGTGGGCGAGCCGAAGATCAGCGCATCGGCTGCGGTCGCCGCGGCGTAGAAATCGTCGAAGTCGGTCTGGCCCGCCTCGATCCGCAACAGCAAGGGGGTCGCCCCCGCCGCCTCGACGCCGCGCGCGACGTCGCGTGCGAGGACTTCGGTGTGGCCGAAGCCCGAGTGATAGATGATGGCAATCTGGGTCATGTCGTTTCCTTTCGGGAGAGCCGGGCGGGAGAGCCGGATCGGCTTGCGAAAGTGAAGCTGGCGATATAGGAACCAAAAGTTAAGTACGCACCTTGAGGTACCTATCGATGATCTTGTCCGAGCAGTTGAAAAGTCCCGACCCGCTGACGCAGGATTGCCCGTCGCGCGACGTGCTCGACCTGATCGGCGACCGGTGGAGCCTGCTGATCCTGCTCGTCATCGGGCAGGGCATCCACCGCAACGGCGAATTGAAGAGGCGCGTCGGGGGGATCAGCCAGAAGATGCTGACGCAGACGCTGCGCGCGCTGGAGGCGAACGGGCTGGTCGAGCGGCGCGATTTCCAGACGGTGCCGCCGCACGTCGAATATCATCCGACGCCGCTCGGCGCGTCGCTGGGCGAGGCGCTGCACCCGCTGTTCGGTTGGATCGAGCGCGAGTATGGCAATGTGCTCGCGGCGCGCGCGGCCTTTGTCGAGCGTGCGGCGGACTGATTCGGGGGAGGATCGAGATGCGGATGATGTTGGCGATCGCGGCGCCGTTGCTGCTCGCTGCGGCGAGCCCGGCGGCGAGCGTCGCGGATCTGGGCTGGCTCGCGGGCGACTGGGTGAGCGAGGCCGACGGACGCTGGACCGAGGAGAGCTGGTCGGCGCCGCGCGGGGCGATGATGATCGGGTATAGCCGGTCGGGGCGCGGCGAGGTGCTGCGCGAGTTCGAGTTTCTGCGGATCGCGGCGGGGGAGGGCGGCACGCTCGCCTATCTGGCGCAGCCGCAGGGGCGGGCGCCGGTCGCGTTTCCGCTGACGAAGCATGATGCGACGAGCGCGACCTTCGAGAACGCCGCGCATGATTATCCGCAGCGCATCGCCTATGCCCGCAGCGGCGACACGCTGACCGCGACGATCTCGAAAATCGACGGGTCGAAGGCGCGTAGCTGGACCTATCGGCGGCGCTGAGCGAAGCGGAGTATCATGGCGGACAAGACGGGACGGCTCTTCGCGATCATCGACAATTTGCGCCGGCGGCGTCGGCCGGTGACGGCCGAGATACTCGCCGAGGAGCAGGGCGTGTCGGTGCGCACGCTCTATCGCGACATTCAGGCGCTGATCGCATTGGGCGCGCCGATCGAGGGCGAGGCCGGGGTCGGCTATGTGCTGCGGCAGGGCTTTTTCCTGCCGCCGTTGATGTTCACCGCCGACGAGCTGGAGGCGTTGGTGCTCGGTGCGCGCTGGGTCGAGGGGCGGCAGGACGGATCGCTGTCGCGCGCCGCAGGGCTGGCGCTCGCGAAGATCGCGGCGGCGAGCCCCGACAATTTGAAGCAGAGGATCGACGAGTCGGGGCTGTGGCCGGTGAACAGCCGCTGGCGCGAAAGCCATGCGCCGTTGCTCGCCACCGTGCGCGCCGCGATGCGCGCCGAAAAGACGCTGCATATCGACTATGCCGACGAGAAGGGCCGGGCGAGCGAACGCGCGATCTGGCCCGCGGCGCTCGCCTATTTCGAGGACCGGCAGGTGATTGCGGCATGGTGCCTGCTGCGGCAGGATTTCCGCAGCTTTCGCATCGACCGGATCGGTGCGGCGCGGATCGGCGACGAGGGTTTCGGGCGGCGGCGCGCGGTGCTGATGGCCGATTTCTGGCGGCGCAACGGATATGACTCCGCCTCCTGACATGATCTGTCAGGGGGGTGGGCTAATCCTCTTCGGGTGAGGGGCGCCGGGTGACGGCGTCCGCCAGACCGGAGGATTTAGGATGCTCAAGACCCATCATGGTTCGTGCCACTGCGGCGCCGTCAAGTTCGAGGCCGATATCGATCTCGATGCGGGGACGGGCAAATGCAATTGCTCGATCTGCACCAAGAAGCGCAACTGGAGCGCGCAGATCAAGCCCGACGCCTTTCGCCTGCTCACCGATCCCGCGGCGCTGGAGGAATATGTGTTCGGATCGGGGAGCGCGCACCATGTCTTTTGCAAGACGTGCGGCGTGTCGTCGTTCGGGCATGGCTATGTCGAGGAGATCGGCGGCGCCTATTATTCGGTGTCGATCGCGTGCCTCGACGATTTGACACCCGCCGAGATGGCGGCGCTGCCGGTCCAGCATATGGACGGCGCGGGCAATAATTGGTGGAACGCGCCCGAGGTCACGGCGCATATGTAGGCGGGCGCCCGTCGCCCGGTTACCCCGCCGCCCGTTCGGCCGGTCCCGCCATCGCCGCCGCCGCCGCGAGCAACCCGCCGTTGAAGCGCTGCGACAGCGCGGCGTCGGGGATCGCGTTGAAGGCGTGGATCGCGCCGGCATAGCTGTGCAGGTCGACGGGCACCCCCGCTGCGACGAGCCGCCGCGCATAGTCGAGATTCTCATCGAAGAAGAGATCGAGGCTGCCGGTCGCGATATAAGCGGGGGGCAGGTTCGAAAGATCCTCGGCGAGGCTAGGCGAGAACCAGCCGCGGCGGTGGTCGTCGGCCTTGTAGGCGCCCTGCAGCGCGCGCCAGCCGAAGCGGTTGCTCGCGCGCGTCCAAATGAACTCACCGGTCGCGGGATTGTCATAAGGGCAGGCATCGCTGCCGGTACGGTGGTCGAGCATCGGATAGGTGAGGAGCTGGCCTGCGATCGCCGGTCCGCCAAGATCGCGCGCCATGATCGCGAGCGCGGCCGCCAGCCCGCCGCCCGCGCTCTCGCCCGCGACGATGATCCGGCCGGCGTCGAAACCGAGCGCATCGGCCTGCCCCGCGAGCCACACAAGCGCGGAATGGCAATCTTCCTGCGGCGCGGGGAAGGGGTTTTCGGGGGCGAGGCGATATTCGACCGACGCGACGGGCACTCCGGCCGTGGCAGCGAGCAGTGCCGGTCCGGCCTGCATCTGCTCGACCGATCCCATCACCATGCCGCCGCCATGGATGTGGAGGATCGCGCCGCCGCCCGCGCGCGTTTCCGCCGGGCGATAAAGGAAAACCGGAATCTCGGGCCCGCCATGGACCGACGGCACAAGTAGCCTTTCGGGCGCGATCACCGGCGGCGGCAGGATCGCATAAGTCTCCGCCGCCTTGGCGCGGATCTGGACGATCGGCGCCGAATCGAGATCGACGCGTGGGAACAGGTCGATCAGCGGCGCGATCTCGCGGTCGACGAGGTGGCGGGTGTCCATGTCAAACTCTCCCTATCGTCCCTCGCCGCCGAAGATCAGCCGCGCAGTGTTGCTCCGACCTTCGCCGCCGCCGCGACCACCTTGTCGGCAATCGCCTTCAGCTCGGCGTCGGTGAAGCTCTTCTCGAGCGGTTGCAGCTCGACCTCGACCGCTAGGCTCACCTGACCTTCGGGCACGCCCTGGCCGGTGAAGCGGTCGAACAGGCGAGCGTCGACGATGCTCGCCTTGTCGGCGCCTCGGATCGCGCGCACCAGATCGGCCGCAGTCAGGCTGGTCGGCGCAAGGAAGGCGAAATCGCGGCGTACCGATTGCAGCGCGGGCGGCGTGAACGCTGCGCGCGCGGGACCGCTCGCGCGCTTCGCGGGGATCGCGTCGAGGAAGATCTGCACCGCCATCACCGGGCCGTCGACATCGAAGGCGCGGGTGAGCAGCGGGTGGAGCGCGCCGAATTCGGCGAGCACCGCCTTGGGGCCGAGGCGCAGCGTCGCCGACTGACCGGGGTGCCAGATCGCGCCCTCCGACACGGCCTCCATCACCTGCAAGCGGTCGGCGGGCGCGCCCGCGGCTTCGAGCAAGGCGAGTGCGGCGGCCTTGGCGTCGAACGCGTCGAACGGCGCGGCCTTGCCCGCCTGCCAGCCGCGCGCCTTTTTGTCGCCGGCCATCAGCACGCCCAGCGTCGGATGCTCGGCGTCGGACAGATAGCGCCTTCCGATCTCGAACAGGCGGATGCTGTCGGCGCCGCGATTCTGGTTGCGCTGCGCCGCGGCGAGCAGGCCGGGGAGCAGCGAGGGGCGCATGACCTTGAGGTCTTCGCTGATCGGGTTGGCGAGCGACCAGGTGCCGCCGCCGAAGGGCGCGGCGTCGCTTTCGCTGATGAACGACCAGGTCACTGCTTCGTCGAATCCCGAAGCGGCCGCGGCGCGGCGGAGGCGGCGTTCGAGCAGCTGCTCGGCGGTCGCGGTCGGCTTTGCGACGCCATCGGAGCGGGGCAGCGCGACCGACGCGATCGCATCGAAGCCGGTGATCCGCGTGACTTCCTCGACGATGTCGGGCGCGGCATCGACGTCGCGGCGCCAGCTCGGCACCGCGACCTGCCAGCGGCCACCCTGTTCGATCACCGAAAAACCGAGCGCGGCCAGAATTTCCTGCTGCCTTTCGGGGGCGATTGCGATGCCGCCGAGCGTTGCCGACAGCGCCGGGTCGTAATCGACCGTCTTCACCTCGGCGGGCGGGGTGCCCGCGCGCGTCATGGCCGATGGCGTGCCGCCGCAGATCGCGAGCACATGTGCGGTGACGATCGCGGTCGCGTCGTCGAGGAACGCCGGATCGACCCCGCGTTCGAAGCGGCTGCGCGCGTCGCTGGTCAGCGCGAGCGCCTGTCCGGTCAGCGCGATACGCTCGGGGGTGAAATAGGCGACCTCGATCAAGACATCGGTTGTCGTCTCGCTGCACCCGCTATGCTCGCCGCCCATGATGCCCGCGATGTCGTGCACGCCGCTGTCGTCGGCGATTACCGTCATCGTGTCGGTGAGGACATAATCCTTGCCGTTGAGCGCCGTGACCGTCTCGCCGGCTTTCGCACGGCGCGCGACGAGCGCGCCGGTCAGCTTGGGGCGGTCATAGATATGGCTCGGGCGGCCGAGGTCGAACATCACATAGTTGCTGATGTCGACGAGCGCCGAGATCGAACGCTGGCCGACGGCTTCGAGGCGGCGGCGCATCCATTCGGGCGCGGTGCCGTTGGTGACGCCTGAAATCGTGCGGCCATAGAAAGCGGGGCAGCCTTCGACGTCGTCGGTACGGATTTCGGTTGCGGGGGCGCCGTCGCCGGCGATCGTCGGGACGTCGAGCGGCTTCAGCGTGCCGAGCCCGGCGGCGGCGAGGTCGCGCGCGATCCCGCGCACGCCCATGCAATCCTGCCGGTTCGGGGTGATCGAAATGTCGATCACCGGATCGCCCGCACTGCTATAATCGGCAAAGGGCGTCCCGATCGGCGCGTCGGCGGGCAGCTCGATGATCCCGTCATGATCGTCGCCCAGCTCGAGTTCGCGCGTCGAACACATCATGCCGTTCGATTCGACGCCGCGCACGGCCGCGACTTTCAGCTCCATACCGTTCGCGGGCACGACTGCGCCGGGTAAGCCGAGCACGCCGACGAGGCCCGCGCGCGCATTGGGCGCACCGCAGACGACGGTGAGCGGCGCGCTGCCGTCGCCCGTGTCGACGGTCAGCACCTGCAGCTTGTCGGCCTGCGGATGTTTCTCGGCCGTCAGCACCTTGGCGACGCGGAAGCCGGCGAGTTTCTCGGCCGGATTCTCGACGCCTTCGACCTCATGGCCGATGCGGTTGAGCGTCGCGACGACATCGGCGACCGAATAGTCGCCATCCAGATGTTCGCGGAGCCAGTCGAGGGTGATCTTCATGCCGAAATCCCCCCACTGAGCGTCGGGACCGACAGCGCGTTGAATCCATAATGCGCCAGCCAGCGAAGATCGCCGTCGAAGAAGGCGCGGAGGTCATCCATGCCATATTTCAGCATCGCGAGCCGGTCGACGCCGACCCCGAAGGCAAAGCCCTGCCATTCGTCGGGGTCGAGCCCGCAATTGGCGATGACGCGGCGGTTGACCATGCCGCTGCCGAGCAGTTCCATCCACGCATGGCCTTCGTCGTCGCCATTGCCGCCGACGATGCGCCGGCCTTTCTCTTGCTTGTAACCGACATCGACCTCGGCCGACGGTTCGGTGAAGGGGAAATAGCTGGGGCGCAGGCGTAGCACGATGTCGTCGCGCTCGAAATAGGCCTTGAGGAAGGTTTCGAGCGTCCATTTGAGGTGGCCCATATGGATGCCGCGATCGATCACGAGGCCCTCGACCTGATGGAACATCGGTGTGTGCGTCGCGTCGCTGTCGCTGCGATAGACGCGGCCCGGCGCGATGATGCGGATCGGCGGTTCCTGCGACATCATCGTGCGGATCTGCACCGGCGAGGTGTGCGTGCGTAGCAGCATCGCGCGGCCTTCGGCGTCGGTGTCGGGGAAATAGAAGGTATCGTGCATCGCGCGCGCGGGATGCGTTTCGGGGATGTTGAGCGCGGTGAAGTTGCGCCAGTCGTCCTCGATCTCGGGACCCGTCGCGACGGCGAAGCCCATGTCGGCGAAGATTTCGGCGAGCTCATCCATCACCTGGCTGACCGGATGGACGCTGCCGCGCGGGGCGGCGTCGGCGGGCAGCGACATGTCGATCGCCTCGGCGGCGAGTTTCACGTCGAGCGCGGCGGCATCGAGCGCACCCTTGCGCGCGGCGAGCGCGGCGGTGATTGTTTCGCGCAGCGCGTGGATCGCCGGACCCTGCGCCTGTCGTTCGTCGGGGGTCATGCCGCCCAGCGTCTTGAGCAAGGCGGTGATGGTGCCGGCCTTGCCCAGCGCCGACACGCGCAGCGCCTCGACCGCGTTCGCGTCGGCCGCGGCTTCGATGTCGCCCAACAACCGGGTCTGGATGGCCTCGATATCGCTCATCGTCATTCGTCCTGTTCCGGCGGCGCTGGCGCTGCCGGCCTGCATTTCTGTTTGTTATGGATACGGCGGCTGCCCGCGCGTGCGTCGCTTGCCGCTTGCACCGAACACGCGGCGTGGGTCAAGTCCGGCGACGCCCCGCGCCGCGCAAAACGGGCCTATCCGGCGGGCTTGTGCAGGCCTTGCACCGCAGCGCCCGCCGCGGCGGCGCGTGCGAAGGCGGCGGCGCCGAGGATCGGCTTGGGCATCGCGGCATAATCGCGCGGGCTCATCCCCATGAAACGCTGGAAATCGCGCGTGAATTGCGCCTGGTCGTAATAATGATGATCCATCGTATCGATCCACGCCATCGACGGGTCGAGCATGAAGCGCGCGAGGCTGCGCAGGAAGCGCTGACGGAGCAGCAGCAGCTTGGGCGAAAATCCGAAGGCGCGGTGACTGAGGCGCTCGATCGAGCGTTCGGAGAGCGCGAGTTTCGCCGACAGGTCGGCGACGCTCGTCACCTCGTCGTCGACCAGTGCCTGATGTGCGGCGAGGATGGCCGGATCGTCGGGCGGCGCATCGGCGAGCAGCGCGCAGATATGCGCGTCGATCAGCGCCGCCGCGGCGTCGACGTCGTTCACTTGCCGCAGGGCGTCGAGCAGGGGGGCGAAGCGGGCGAAGGCCGGATGGGTGCTGCCGTCGGTCATCCGGTCGGCCAATTCCTCGGCGGGCAGCGGAATGAATTTGGCCCAGCCCATCGGCAGGATGCCGATCCCCCAGGTGCGCATATTGCCCGCCGCGAAATAGGTCGCCGTGCTTGTCGGGCCGGTGGCGATGAAGCGCGGCGTTTCGGCCACCGGGCTGGCGCCGATCGCCGCGCGCGGCATGTCGCCCTCGACAAATCGCAGGTTCGCCCATTCGGGGTGCAGATAATCCTCGACCCGGACGCCGCCGGGAACCGCGACTTCGCTGAGGTAGATCGTGCTGACATAGGGGCGCAGCGGCGTAGACAAGGAAAAGAAGCGCGTGGCGACGCGCGCGCCGGCGGGAAGGTCATGAGATGCGTCGCGATGCGCCATGCTGTCCCATTTTGAGCTAAAAGAGCATGAATAACAATGCCCCGGAGCCGGTCGGTGTCGGGTTCTTACAATTTTATACGCCACGACTGCTCCATAGTTGCGTGGCCCGCTCCGAAAGGGGGGTGCGAAGAAGATCGTGACGCGACGCCAACAGGGTGGGGCCTGGCGGGGACCTGAAATAGACGACTGATTTTCCGAGCTTCGTCCCGGCCGGCAGCTTTCTGCGACCCACGGCTATTCGGAACGGGCGGGGGGGCGATGGTTTCCACTGGAGCCATTGTCGAGGCGGTGCGGAGCGGGAGCTCTGCGCCGCCTCTTCTGTTTGGGGCCGCGCTTGGCCGTCTGCTGCCGTTTCGTCGCCTAACCCGTAAAGAAAAAGGGCGGCCCCGTCGGGACCGCCCTTGTTTCGTCTCGCTTGGCTTAAGCGTCAGGCTGCCTTGGGCAGCGCCGCCTTTGCCTGGGCGATGATCGTCGTGAAGACCGTGCCTTCGTTCATCGCGAGGTCGGCCATGACCTTGCGGTCAAGTTCGATCCCGGCGAGCTTCACGCCGTGCATGAACTGCGAATAGGTCAGGCCTTCGGCGCGGACCGCGGCGTTGATGCGCTGGATCCACAGACCGCGGAAATTCCGCTTCTTAACCTTGCGGTCGCGATAAGCGTATTGGCCGGCCTTTTCGACCGCCTGCTTGGCGACGCGGATGGTGTTCTTGCGACGGCCATAATAGCCCTTCGCCTGTTCCAATACGCGTTTGTGCTTGGCGCGCGTGGTGACGCCGCGTTTGATGCGTGACATGCCTTAGCGCTCCTTACTTCAGGCCGTAGGGCGCCCAGAGGCGCACATGGGCCACATCCGAATCGCTCAGCACGCTGGTGCCGCGGTTGGTGCGGATATATTTTGCATTGTGGCTGCTCAGGCGGTGACGCTTGCCGACAACGCCGTGCTTCACCTTGCCCGAGGCGGTGAATTTGAAGCGTTTCTTCACACCGCTCTTGGTCTTCATTTTGGGCATTTTGGTCTCCTTTTGAAGTCCGTTTGCGTATCGGCCTGGCAGCCCTTTCAGCCAGCCGACACAATCGGAGCGGGGCGCTTAGGGGGATTCGCCCCGAAATGCAAGCGTTGCGGGGATCAGAAGCTCGCGCCGTCAACCTTGTGGATCGTGAGCGCATCGAGATCGGCGTCGGGCACACAGCGCAGATTGACCGCGGCCATCTTCGCGCCGTCGGGACCGGTCCCGACCGAGAAGCTCTGACAACCGCATGTCGAACAGAATTGATGGTCGATATTATGCTTGTTGAACTGATAGCTTTCGAGCTTGTCGCTGCCGCTCGTCAGCCGGAACTGGTCGATCGGCACGAAAGCGAGCAGGAAGCCCTTGCGCCGGCAGTGCGAGCAGTTGCAGCTCATCGCCGTGTCGGGAATCTCGCCTTCGACCGAGTAGCTTACTGCGCCGCAGTGGCAGCTTCCTTCAAAAGCCATGTCCGTTCCTCTTTCGTCTAATGGTGGCAGGCGAGCCCTTCGATCACATCCTCAAGCCGCGCCGGATCGCCAAGTGCGATGACATGACCCATACTGTCGGCGTTGAGCGGATCGCCGTTCCAGTCGCACATCGTTCCGCCCGCGCCCTCGACGATCGGCGCCAGCGCTGCGAAGTCGTGGAGCTTCAGTCCCGCCTCGACGACGAGGTCGATATGCCCGCTTGCGAGCAGGCCGTAATTATAACAGTCGCCGCCGAAGACCATGCGCTTGTGCGACGTCTTCGCCGCGAGCGCCATGAAATGCTCGGCGTCATGGTCGGCGAAATATTGCGGACCGGTGGTCGCGAGCACCGCGTCGCCGAGCTCGCAGCAGGTGCGCGTGCGCGCCGGCGTCCCATTGAATAGCGTCGGCTGTCCGAGCGCACCCACCCAGCGTTCGCCATTGATCGGCTGGTCGATGATGCCGAGCACGGGCCAGCCGTCCTGCAGCAGTGCGATCAGCGTGCCGAAGATCGGGCGGCCCGCCATGAAGCTGACCGTGCCGTCGATCGGGTCGAGCACCCATTGGCGCGACGCGTCGGCGCGCTCTGCGCCATATTCCTCGCCGATGATCCCGTCGCGCGGCGCCTCGGCATCGAGCAGACGGCGCATCGCGGCTTCGGCAGCACGGTCGGCCTCGGTGACGGGCGAGGCGTCAGGTTTGGTCTCGTGCGAAAAGGCAGCGCGGAAGAGCGGACGGATCGCTTCTCCGGCGGCGTCGGCGAGGCGATTGGCGAGGGCGAGGTCTGATGTTAACGACATGATCTTCCGCTAGCCCAGCCTCGCCCCCGCCGCCAGCCCAAGAGCAACCGGTCGACAGGTTCGACGGCGATTTTATCAAATTTACAATTCTGGTATAAATTGTAAATTCGCGACCATGGCAGGCGCTTTTCCCCTCGGGCCCATCGTCGCGACGTTCGCGCGCTATGGCCTCCGCAAGACGTCGATGGAGGATGTCGCCATCGCGCTCGGCGTTTCGCGGCAGGCGCTTTATAATCGGCATGGATCGAAGGCCGCCTTGATCGACTGGGCAATCAAGAGCCTGATCGACGACTCGCTGGACGACGCGATCGCCAGCATCAACCAGCCGGCAAAGACGCTCGTCGAACGCTTGACCGATGCGCTCGACGCATGGGTGGGCCGGCATATGGACGCGCTGCATGCGTCGCCACATGGGGCGGAGATCGTGGCGATGCTCCAACGCGATCCGCCCGAGGCGGTGCGCGTCGCCGAGCGCCGGCTGGTCGCCGCGATGGCCGAAGCTATCCGGTTCAGCGGCCCCGGCTCGGCGGTATCGCGCGCGGGAAGCATGGCGCAGGCATTATGCTGGACCGCGCGCGGGCTCGTCCATGCCGTGCCCGATCATGCGACGTTCCGGCGACAGCTCGATCATATCGTCGGCGCGCTCGTCGCGCGCTGACGCAATCAGTCGAAAAGCGAGGAGACGCTCGATTCGTCGGCGATGCGCTTGATCGCTTCGCCGAGCAGCGGCGCGACGGTGAGCGCGCGGACCTTGCTGCTGTCGTTGACGGCATCGGTCGGCTGGATCGAATCGGTGATGACGAGTTCGGTAAGCTCGCTTGCATCGACGCGCGCGACGGCGCCGCCCGACAGCACGCCGTGCGTACAATAAGCGACAACGCCCTCGGCGCCCGCGGCCTTCAGCGCCGCGGCGGCGTTGCAGAGGGTGCCCGCCGAATCGACGATGTCGTCGATCAGGATGCAGAAGCGGCCCTTCACGTCGCCGATGATGTTCATCACTTCGGATTCGCCGGCGCGTTCGCGGCGCTTGTCGACGATCGCCAGCGGCGCGTTGTCGAGCCGCTTGGCGAGCGCGCGCGCGCGGACCACGCCGCCGACGTCGGGCGACACGACCATCAGATTCTTGCCCGCGAAGCGCGCCTGAATATCGGCGCTCATCACCGGCGCGGCGTAGAGGTTATCGGTCGGGATATCGAAGAAGCCCTGGATCTGCCCGGCGTGGAGGTCGATCGCGAGGACGCGGTCGGCGCCCGAGGTGGTGATCAGGTTCGCGACGAGCTTTGCCGAGATCGGCGTGCGCGGGCCGGGCTTGCGGTCCTGCCGGGCATAACCGAAATAGGGGACGACCGCGGTGATGCGCTTTGCCGAGGCGCGGCGCAGCGCGTCGTTGATGATGAGCAATTCCATCAGATTGTCGTTCGCGGGGAAGTTCGTCGGCTGAACGACGAAGACGTCCTGACCGCGGACATTCTCATGGATTTCGACGAAGACCTCTTCGTCGGCGAAGCGGCGCACGCTGGTGTCGGTCAGCGGCAGTTCCAGATAGTCCGCGATCGCGCGGGCGAGGGGAAGATTGCTGTTGCCGGAGATCAGTTTCATGGGGTGCGATGCCCTTTCGCGGCGGACGGGATTGCGCGCCCCCTTAGCCAGCGCGGGCCGATAGGGGAAGGGGTTAAAGCCATCCGGCCGCGCGTAACTGCGGCATCATGTCGCGCGCGACGGGCGCTTCGTGATTTCCAGTCAGCGTGATGATCGCGGTACGGCCGTCGCGGCGTACCGAAACAACGGCGTTCTTCGCCACCCACCAGCTGCGGTGGATGCGCAGCCCGTCGGCACCTTCGAGCCGTTCGATCGCGTCTCGCATCCGCATCAGGACAAGCTCCTCGCGCTCTTCGCCGATGATGCGAACATAATGATCCTCTCCTTTCAGCGCGAGCACCGGACCGAAGCCGGGCGGTAGCGGGAGCGCGGATGCGAGGGGGGCAGGAGGCGACGGTGCGGGTTCCGGCGCAGCGGCGTCCGGCGCGGTACGGCCAAAGACCACGGCCATCACCGCGGACGCCATGACCGCGATGACGACAATATAGAGATACATCGTCCAGAAGCCGCGCCAGCGCAGCACGTCGGCAAAGGGCATGTGCGTCACCATCATCGTAACGATCAGCGTAAGCGGCACGCTCGCGATGACGAGCGCCAGCAGCTTGCCGGCAAAATGCGGCAGCCCGGTCGCCTCGCACAGCCAGCCGGCGACGATATTGGTCGGCCGGAAAAGCGCATAGCCCGCGAGCAGCCAGATCACCCAGGCCAGCATCCGCTGCGCCGGCGGAGCGCCGAAGGTCCCGAAGGGACCGAGCAGGCCGATCAGCAGGCCGAGCGCGACCATCACCAATATTTCGATCGTCAGCCGCTTTGCCATGCTGCGCCTTGTGCGAGCCATTTCACGAAGCGTCAATTGGCGAGGCGGCCCGTTTCGCGAAGAAATCCGCCGCTTTTGCGTAGGCGCGATTGCGCGTGAACGGCCGGCGGGCAGGGGAGGCGCATCGATAGCCACAACAGGATGTCCCATGACTGCCACCCCCGCCAAACCCCTTCGCCGCATCGGCCTGATGGCCCTGCTTGTCCTCGGTGCGATCATCCTTGCGATCCTTGCCCGCTCCGTCACCGGCTCGTCGGACTATCGAACCCCGGCGTGGGCGATCTGGGTGCATCTCGCGACCGTCGTTCCTGCTTTACCGCTCGGTGCCTGGTTGCTGTGGCGCCCCCGAAAGGGCGATCCGGTGCACCGGATCGGCGGGCGCATCTGGGTGGTGCTGATGATCGTTACCGCGATCGACAGCTTCTGGATCCGCACGATCACGGGCGGGATCGGCCCGATCCATATCTTTTCGGTGGTGACGATCGTCCAGCTGCCGCGGGCCGTCTGGTTCGCAAAGTCGGGGCAGATCGACCGGCATCTGAAGATCATGCGCGGTGTGTTCTACGGGCTTATCGCCGCCGGCTTTTTCGCGATGGCGCCGGGGCGGACGCTGTGGGCGCTTCTCTTCGGTTGAATGGGTGGGGCGGTTGCGCCTAAACCCGCGCGCATGACACAAGAGCTCTCCATCGTCCTTTCGCAAATGACGCAGGTCGTCGGCGACCTTGCCGCCAATGCCGCCGCGATGCGCGCGGTGCGCGCGCGGCATTCGACCGTCGACCTGATCCTGTACCCCGAGCTGCAATTGATCGGTTATCCACCCGAGGATCTGGTGCTCAAGCCCGCGCTCGCCGCGCGTGCCGCGACGATGCTCGCGGAGCTTGCCGCCGACACCGCCGATGGCGGGCCGGCGATGCTCGTCGGGTCGGTCGAATGGGATGAGGGGAGCCTCTATAATATCGTCGCGCTGCTCGACGGCGGCCGGATCGTCGCGACGCGGCGCAAGCATGAACTGCCCAATTACGGCACCTTCGACGAGAAGCGCGTGTTCGCCCCTGGACCGCTGCCCGACATTGTCGAGTGGCGCGGGGTGAAGCTGGGCCTGCCGATCTGCGAGGATGGCTGGTTGCCGAAGGTTTGCCGGCATCTGGCGGAGCAGGGCGCCGAGCTGCTGATTTCGGTCAACGGCAGCCCCTATGAGATCGACAAGGATGAGCGGCGTCTGACGCAGGTGTTCAGGGGCCGCGTCGCCGAAACCTCGCTGCCGGTCCTGTTTCTCAACCGCATCGGCGGGCAGGACGAGATTGTGTTCGATGGCTGCTCGTTCGTGCTGAACGGCAACGGCACGACCGCGCACCGGCTGACCGACTGGGAGCCCGAGGAGCGGGTGACGCACTGGACAAAGGGCGCCCCAAATGTGGAGGGAGGCGGCTGGACGTGCGAGGCGGGCGCGATCGCCGAGTGGGAGGCGCATCCGGCCGATATCTATAGCGCGATGATCGTGTCCCTACGCGACTATGTCGAACGCAACCGCTTCCCCGGTGTTGTGCTCGGCCTGTCGGGCGGAATCGATTCAGCGATCTGTGCAGCGATCGCGGCCGACGCGCTGGGGCCGGACAAGGTCTGGTGCGTGATGCTGCCGAGCCGCTTCACCAGTCAGGAAAGTCTCGACGATGCTGCGGGCTGCGCGAAGATGATCGGGTGCCGGCTCGACACGATCCCGATCGTTCCCGCGGTCGAGGCGTTCGATCAAATGCTCGCGGGCAGCTTTGCCGACAGGGACGTCGATATCACCGAGGAGAATGTCCAGTCGCGCATCCGCGGCGTGACCCTGATGGCGCTGAGCAACAAATTCGGGCCGATGTTGCTCACGACGGGCAACAAGAGCGAGATGAGCGTCGGCTATGCGACGATCTATGGCGACATGGCGGGCGGCTATAATCCGCTGAAGGATGCGTACAAGATGACGGTGTTCGCCGTCGCGAAGTGGCGCAACGAAAATGTGCCGCGGCTGTCGCGCAACCCGGTGACCCCGGTGATGCCCGATGCCATCATCACCAAGCCGCCGAGCGCCGAACTGCGCCCCGACCAGAAGGACGAGGACAGCCTGCCGCCTTATGCCGATCTCGATCGCATGCTCCACATGCTCGTCGAGGAAGAAGCGAGCGTCGACGATGTCGTCGCCCGCTATGGCTTCGACCGCGATGTGGTGGTGCGGATCGAGCGCCTGCTGATGCTCGCCGAATATAAACGCCGTCAGGCGCCGCCGGGGGTCAAATTATCGACGCGCAATTTCGGACGCGACCGGCGCTACCCGATCACGCACGGGTTCCGGACGGCATAGCGCAGCGTGGCGAACTGGCTCACCGGGATCGGTTATGTGCTGTCGATCCTCAGTGTGGCGCTGCTCGCATGGGCCGCGTGGCCCGCGCCCGATGAGGATCGCGTGCTGGTGGGTGCCGTGATTGCGGGGGCTGCGCTCTCGGTCGTCGGCATGGCGCTGCGCTGGGCCGCGCATATCGTCCAGAATCGCAAGATCGCCGAAGACGACTGACGGCGGCGGAATATGCGGTTATAGGCGCGCGTCATGACCGTCGTTACCCGTTTCGCTCCGTCGCCGACCGGCACCCTGCATGTCGGCAATGTCCGCACCGCGCTCCACAATTGGCTGTGGGCGCGGAGGCATGGTGGCCGCTTCCTGCTGCGCATCGATGACACCGATCTCGAGCGGTCGAAAGAGGACTATGTCGACGGCATCCGCGCCGACCTCGCGTGGCTCGGCCTCGATATCGACGGCGAGGAGCGCCAGTCGGCGCGCTTCGCGCTCTATGAGGCCGAGTTCGAAAAGCTGAAGGCGGCGGGACGCGTCTATGCCTGTTACGAAACCCCCGAAGAACTCGATATTCGCCGCAAGATATTGCTCTCGCGCGGACTGCCGCCGGTATACGAACGCAAGCCCGCCGATGCGCCGGTCCCCGAGGGCATCGCGCCGCACTGGCGTTTTCACCTCGATCATGACGCCGCGATCGAGTGGGTCGACATGGTCCGCGGGCCGCAGCATTTCGAACCGAAGACGATGTCCGACCCGGTGGTGCGGCGCGCCGACGGAAGCTGGCTCTATCTGCTTCCGAGCGTGATCGACGATATCGCGATGGGGATCACGCATGTCGTGCGCGGCGAGGATCATGTGTCGAACACCGCGTCGCAAATCCAGATGTTCGAAGCGCTCGCCGCGGCGCCGCCGGCCTTTGCGCATGAGGCTTTGCTCGTCGGGACCGAGGGCAAATTGTCGAAGCGGCTGGGCTCGCTCGGCATGGTCAGCCTCCGCGACGAAGGCATCGAGCCGATCGCGCTCGTCGCATTGCTCGCGCGGCTCGGGACGAGCGATCCGGTCGAGCCGGTGACGCATGTCGCCCCGCTGATCGAAAGCATCGATTTCGCGCGCTTCGGCCGTGCGCCGGCGCGTTTCGACGAAGCCGAGCTCGCGCTGCTCAACCAGAAGATATTGCACCATACCGATCATGCCGCCGTCGCAAGCCGGCTGCCCGCCGCGATCGGCGAACCGCGCTGGCATGCGATTCGACCCAACCTGATGACAGTCGCTGAAGCGGCCGAGTGGGTGCCGGTGTTCGAGGGGCCTTTCGTTCCCCCCGCGGCCGAAGAGGCCGACCGCGCGGTGCTCGCGGCCGCCGCCGCCGCCGTGCCCGGCGTCGATTGGGCGGCCGATCCCTGGCACGCGCTGACCGGCGCGGTGAAAGAGGCGACCGGGGTGAAGGGCCGCGCACTTTTCCTGCCGCTGCGCCGCGCGCTGACGGGGCGCGACCATGGTCCCGACATGGCCGAGCTGCTGCCGCTGATCGACAAGGATCAGGCAGTGGCGCGCCTCGCTATCGTCTAGGTGGCTGTGACAATGGCGTCAGGCGATGTGTCATTTCCCGAGTACAATCCCGGTAACGGTTCGTTTGCCCGTGGTTCCTGAAATGACGGGTGTCCCGGTCAGAGCGTAAGCAAGGCCGACCTCGGTTCCACCGCTCCCGAATAATGCTCCCGAAAAATTGCCCGACAATGCCGATCCAACGGATGTCAGGGTCCCGGCGAACTGATTGGCCCCCGGCGTGAAGACCGCGATGCCACTATAGGTTCCTAGGTCGATTCCGTTGGACGTGATCGTTATTGCGACGGTGACCGTTTTTGCAGCATAGTTGACCGTTACCGTCGGCACCGACGTGGTCATATTATCATTGCGGTAGGTTGTTCCCACAGTGAACACGTCATGGCTTAGCCCGATCGCCGAGAAGCTTCGAGCGCCGCTGCTCGGAATGTCGGACACAGAAGTCGGATATCCGAAATAGTGAAAATTGTTCGAAGTCGTCGTTCCCAGCCAGTCGACGAATTTGGCGTAGCTCACCGATTTGAACTGATAGTCAGCGTTTGCCGTCAGAAAGCCGGGAATGGAGTTGTTCAACAGGATAAGTGAGGATGGTGATCTGCCGGAGCCCATAAGCTCCAAAACGTCCGGCTGCGAGGGCGGGCTTGTCCAGAAGATATCCGTAGAGAGACCAGGCAAAATCCCGAAAGCATATCCGGGGCCTAGCCGGGCTGGAAGTGTGACCCAGCTGTGGCCGCCCGGTGTGCCTAGTTCGGAGTCGGATATGCGTCTATCGACGCCGCCAATGATATTGTTCGGATCAGAGGACACCCCGACATATCCGGACTTGAAGTATGTCAGCGTCGTCACGGGGAAAGCGCTGGGCGTAGGAGTCGGCGTAGGCGTCGGCGTTGGCGTCGGTGCAGGGGTAGGCGTCGGTGTCGGAACCGACACTGGCGGCGTGGTGCCCGACGATCCGCCTCCGCCGCAAGCAGCAAGCATCATTACTGCAGAACTGATAAAGATCTTGCGGTTCATCAAGGTGTACCTTTTGCTTCAGCCTCAAGCGATCAACTTGCATTGCATTATCTCATGTGCATTTGCCATATGCTTTTGTTTCTCCTCGGTTTTTTCCAACATTTGTGGCCGTCCGATGGTCTCCACCTTGACAGATCCATATAATGGTATAACGTTACATGGCCCTTGACCTTGTAGCGAAGAGGCCATGGTCGGGGCACGGCAAGGAGAGAGGCCATGACCCTGATACCCCTGATTTCGGCTATCGTAGCCGCGCCCGAGGCGACCACCGCACCCGCCGGAGCAGCGGTGCCGCTGTCCCGCAACAGCTATGGAAGCGATCACCGCCACCACCCGGTCGCGGCGCTGTTTGCGGTGGGGCTGCCCGCCGCGCTGGTCGTCGCGGTCGCGCTGTCGCCGATGATCATGGTGACGCCGCCGAAGTCCGAACCGATGACCGGGACGTTGGTCGAGCTTGAAAAGCGGATCGACCCTCCGCCGCCGCCGACGGAAGATACCCACGTCGACACCCGGCCAAAGACGACGTCGACGACCGAAACGGCGCCCACGGTCTTCACCGCGTTGACGAACGACAATGCCGTGGAAACCGGACCGAGCGTTCCCGACATCGTATGGAACGACCCGGGGCCGACCGTGGTGCCGGACCCGCCCAAGCCGCCGCTGGTGTTCGCCGAACTCGACCCGCGCTTTGCCGGGGCATTCCAACCCGACTATCCGGCGAGCGAACAGCGCCGCGAGATCGAGGGCAAGGCGAAGGTTCGCGTGCTGATCGGTACCGACGGGCGCGTGAAGGCGGTCGAGCTGCTCAGCACCGACAGCCAAGGCTTCTTTGAGGAAACCAAGCGTCGCGCGCTTGCCAAATGGCGCTTCAAGCCCGCAACGCGCGGCGGAGTGCCCGAGGAGAGCTGGAAGGTGATGACGGTCCGCTTCGAGATCAAGAACGCCTAGGGGCTTCAACCCGACCCCTCCCGGGCGGGCGGTTTTGTGCCGTCCGCCCGTTCCTTTCGCTTGACAGAAAGGCCGAATCCCGCCAAAGGCGCCCGGATATTGAAGGGCGGTGCGGCATCGCGCGGCCCTTTCATGTTTTTCACACCACGTCGGGGCCCTAGTCCCGCCGCATCCTTCGGACCTCCGGTGGATGTGCAGTTATTCGAGGAACAGGGCCATGGCCAAGCCGACGACCGTCAAGATCAAGCTGGTTAGCACCGCCGACACGGGCTTTTTCTATGTCACGAAAAAGAACCCGCGCACGATGACCGAGAAGATGTCGGTGCGTAAGTACGACCCGCGTGTCCGCAAGCACGTCGAGTTCAAGGAAGCCAAGATCAAGTGATGCATTTCCCCATGCGCTGAAAGCGCGTGGGGCGGAAATGCTTCATTCCCGCGAAGGCGGGGATCCGGAAGGGCGGCGCTGCGCCGCCCTTTTTCGTGCGCGCGCGAAAGGCAGCTCTGGGCCCCGATCGCCTGATATGGGCAAAAGAAAACCGGCGCGGATCGCTCCGCGCCGGGTTCCCTCGGTAAATCTTGTAAGTTGTTCCGCGTCAGGCGACGCGGCGCACTTCATTGCCTTCGTCGTCGATGTCACGAAGGACATAACCGCGGCCCCAGACCGTCTCGATATAATTTTCGCCATGGCAGGCGAGCGCGAGTTTCTTGCGCAGCTTGCAGATGAAGACGTCGATGATCTTCAATTCGGGCTCGTCCATGCCGCCATAGAGGTGGTTCAGGAACATTTCCTTGGTCAGCGTCGTGCCCTTGCGCAGCGAGAGCAGTTCGAGCATCTGATATTCCTTGCCGGTCAGATGCACACGCGTCGTGTCGACTTCGACCGTCTTGGTGTCGAGATTGACCGCCAGCTTGCCCGTCTTGATGACGCTCTGGCTGTGGCCCTTCGACCGGCGGACGACCGCATGGATGCGGGCGACCAGTTCGTCGCGGTGGAACGGCTTGGTGACATAATCGTCGGCACCGAAGCCGAACGAGCGCACCTTCGAATCCATTTCGGAAATGCCCGACAGGATCAGCACCGGCGTCTGCACCTTGGCGGTGCGGAGCTTTTTCAGCACGTCATAGCCGTGCATGTCGGGCAGATTCAGGTCGAGCAGGATGATGTCGTAATCATAGAGCTTACCCAGATCCAAGCCTTCCTCACCGAGGTCGGTGGTATAGACATTGAAGCCTTCGGTCGTGAGCATCGTATCGATCGCTTTCGCGGTCGTCGGCTCGTCCTCGATCAGCAGTACGCGCATTGGGCACCCCTTTTTCCACGATAATCCCGCGAACCGATCGCGTGACCATCAAGGATGTCACCGACCAACCCCCCGTTGCAGGACTGCCGGAACATTAACCACGAAACTAATGAAGGGAAAAGGTTAATTTTGATTTAACCCGCAGAAGTCCGCGAGTCGCGGCCATTTTGCAACACTGGTTTAGCCGGCTTTCACCCTTTGTGGAGCGCCAGATAATGATCGTGTGCGCCGGTGCAGGAGATCTTGAGCGCGTCGACCAGATGATCCGACAGCGCGCGCACGCGGGCCGGGCGCAGGCGTGACGGCGGCGACAGAAGGTGCAGGTGCGACTGCGGCAACGACCAGTCGGTGAGGATCGGCACAACCGCGCCCGACGCCAATGCTTCGGCCGCGATGAAGTCGGGCAGCACCGCGATCCCGACCCCCGCGACGATCAGCGGCACCGAAATATCGCCATTGTTGGTGAACAACGGCCCGGTCGGCAGCACGGTCGCCTCCTCGCCCTTGCGATGGAAATGGAGCGGCATCGCGCGCTGGCGATGGCCGTAACCGATCAGCCGGTGACCCGACAGTTCGAGCGGATGTTTCGGCGTGCCGTGCTTTTCCAGATAGGTGGGGCTGGCGATCACCGACGCCGCGACCGGCGCGATCGTGCGCGCGAGCAGGCTCGAATCGGCGAGCGGCGCGATACGCAGCGTCAGGTCGATCCCCTCGGCGACGGGGTCGTGGCGCGCGTCGCTCAGCAGCACCTCGATCTCGACCGCCGGATGCTGTTCGAGGAATGCGGCGAGGGGTGGGCCGAGCACCTTGATCCCGAAGCTCATCGGCGCAGCGAGACGGATCGGGCCCGCGAGATCGAGGCGGTCGCCGCGTGCGGCTTCGGTCGCTGCGGTCGCCGCCGCGACCATCGCGCGCGCCTCGTCGAGCAGGCCCGCGCCCGCCGTCGACACCGCGACGACGCGCGAGCTGCGGTGGAGCAGGGTGATGCCCAGCGACGCCTCGAGCCGCGTCACCGCCTTCGACACGCTCGCCTTCGACAGGCCGAGCGAAGCGGCCGCCGCGGTAAAGCTGCCGCCGTCGGCGACGGCGACGAAACAGGCCCAGCCTTCATAGTCGGGAAGCGCCACGCAATAACTCCTGAATGGAAACGATGGTTTTCCATCTACGCTATTTTCGAAACGATCCAAATGCCTATTTTGTCCTCAACAGATGAGCACCGCCGGGCCGCCAAAGCGCCGGGGCGGTGACAAGGAAAGGACAAGGCCAATGATCGACATCCGCAAATTCGACACGCTGGGCCACGCCAACCACGGCTGGCTCGACGCCCGTCATCACTTCTCGTTCGCCAACTATTACGAACCCGATCGCATGGGTTGGGGCGCGCTGCGCGTCTGGAACGACGATGCCATCGCGGCGCAGGCGGGCTTCCCCCCGCACCCGCACCGCGACATGGAAATCATCACCTATGTCCGCAGCGGCGCGATCACGCACCGCGACAGCATGGGCAACACCGGCCGCACCGCGGCGGGCGATGTCCAGGTGATGAGCGCCGGCACCGGCGTGACGCACAGCGAGTTCAACCTCGAGGATGAGGAAACGACGTTGTTCCAGATCTGGATCATGCCCGACCGTGACGGCGGCAATCCCGGCTGGGGCGCGCGCCAGTTTCCCAAGAATGACCGCTCGGGCCAGTTCGTGACGCTGGCAAGCGGGATCGAAGGTGACGAAGCCTTGCCGATCCGCGCCAACGCCCGCGTCGCCGCGGCCACGGTGAACGCCGGTGAGAGCGTTTCCTACGACCTTGAAGCCGGGCGCCACGCCTATCTGGTCGCCGCCAAGGGCCGCATCCGCGTCAACGGCACGGACGCCGACCCCCGCGACGGCATCGCGCTCCGCGATGTCGGGACGATCACGGTCGAAGCGCTCGACGACGCCGAACTGGTGCTCGTGGACAGCCTGTAACGAAGCCCCTGGGCCGCCGCCTTCCCCCTCCCTGACGGCGGCCCACCCGGTGCCGCGAGTTCCCCCGGCTCGCGGCACCTCCCTTCCCCCGATTGCCATCCAGATTAGAAACAAGGAGTAGTTCGATGACCAACATTCTTCGTATCGATACCAGCGCCCGTAACGACGGCTCGACCACGCGCCAACTCTCGGGCCAGCTCGTCAACCATCTGCTCGAACAGGGCTATGGCGCCAAGGTGATCCACCGCGACCTCGCGCTCACCCCGCCCGCGCTGCTGACCGAAGGTTGGGTCGGCGCGAACTTCACCGACGATGCCGACCGCAGCGACGAACAGAAGGCGCTGCTCGCGAGCTCGGACGAACTGATCGCCGAACTCGAAGCCGCCGACACGATCGTCATCGGCGTGCCCGTCTATAATTTCGCGATCCCTGCATCGCTCAAGGCCTGGATCGACCTGATCGCCCGCGCGCGCCGTACCTTCCGCTACACCGAAGCCGGCCCCGAAGGCCTGCTGACGGGCAAGAAAGCCTATCTGGTCGTCGCATCGGGCGGCGTTCCCGTCGGCAGCGACTATGATTTCGCGACCGGCTATCTGCGCCACGTGCTCGGCTTCGTCGGCATCACTGACGTCCACATCATCGCCGCCGACCAGCAGATGATGGACGGCGAGGCGCTCAATCGCGCGACCTCGGCGATCAGCGAACTCAAGCAGGCTGCCTGAACCGATGCGCCGTCTCCCGAGCCTATTCCTTTCGCATGGCTCGCCGATGATGGCGCTCGAGCCCAGCCCGGCGCGGGATTACCTCGCCGGGCTGGGTGCCCAACTGTTTCGGCCGCGCGCAATACTCGTCGTGTCGGCGCATCATGATGCCGCGTATCAGGGCGGCCGCGCGACGGTGACCGCGTCGCCCGCACCGCCGACGATCCATGATTTCGGCGGCTTTCCCGACGAACTGTTCGCGATGCGTTACCCAGCGCCGGGCGATCCGGCGCTGGCGGCGCGCATCGTCGAGCTCCTCGCGGGCCACGGCCTCGCCGTCACCGCCGATCCCGAACGCGGGCTTGACCATGGCGCGTGGGTGCCATTGTCGCTGATCTACCCCGACGCCGACATCCCGGTCGTCCAGCTCTCGATTGCCTCGAATGCGTCGCCTGAATGGCATTACGCGCTAGGGCAGGCGCTCGCGCCGCTTCGCGACGATGACGTGCTCGTCATCGGATCGGGCAGCATCACGCACAACCTGCGCGCGCTCTTCTCCGCCCGCTTGCCGATCGACGCCCCGGCGCCGGCGTGGGTCACGGACTTCACCGACTGGGTCGCGGATCGCATGGCGGCCGGCGCGGTCGACGACGTGCTGCACAGCGTCGAACGCGCGCCGCACGGAGCCGACAATCATCCGACCCCCGACCATATATTGCCGCTGTTCGTGGCGATGGGCGCGGGCGGGACACCCTTCAAAGCCGAGCGACTGCACCACAGCGTGACCTATGGCCTGCTTGCGATGGACGTTTACGCTTTCGACTAAGCGGCGGCGCACGCTTTTTCGTTGAGGGCCTGATTCACGGCATCGGGAAAAGCGCGAGGCGCTTCCCCCTCAACCGATCAGGCCCTATAGCGCGCCATGCTCCTTTCAGACCGTGTCCTGTTCCTCGATGGCGAGGCCCTTGTCATCGACAAACCCGCTGGCCTGCCCGTCGACGCTCCGCGCGACGGCAGCATCAGCCTCGAGAATCATCTCGACCTCTTGAAGTTCGGCTTCAAGCGCTGGCCGCTCGCGGTGCATCGGCTCGACCGCGACACCTCGGGCTGCCTGCTCCTCGCGCGCAATCCCAAGGCGCACGGCCGCTTTACCCGCGCGTTCGAGAGCCGCGAGGTCGAAAAGCAATATCTTGCGATCGTCGAGGGCTTGCCCGACGGCGACGGCGGCACGATCGACCTGCCGCTTTCGAAGGTTTCGACCGCCGAAGAGGGCTGGCGCATGGTCGGCGACCCGAAGGGCAAGCCGTCGGTGTCGCACTGGGAAAAGCTCGCCGTCGTCGGCGACCGCGCGCTGCTGCGCTTCCGCCCCGAAACCGGCCGTACGCACCAGCTGCGCGTCCATGCGCTCGAAGGCCTCGGCTTCGCGCTCGTCGGCGACCCCGTCTACGGGCGTGGCGGGACGAAAACGCGCACCCTGCTCCACGCCGAACGGCTAGTGGTAAAACGTGACGTCAAGCCGTCAATAATTGCCGAGGCGCCGTTCCCTGACAGCTTCATCGCATTGGGCTTCGCGGCACCGGAGGGAGCGGAGCCGACGCGTGGCTGAGATCCCCGAAAGCGCGATCAGCGAGAAGTTTCTCGCCGGCACGGGGCCGGGCGGACAAAATGTCAACAAGGTTGCGACCGCATGCCAGCTTCGCGTCGACGTTTTCGCGCTGGGGCTCGCACCCGACGCCTATCGGCGACTCAAGGCGCTCGCAGGGAGCAAGATGACGGCAGCAGGCGAGTTGGTCATCCTCGCGCGCAGTTTCCGCACGCAGGAAGCCAATCGCGCCGACGCGCGCGCGCGGCTGAACGAGCTGGTCGACGCCGCTCTCGTCCGCCCCGAACGGCGGATCAAGACCAAGCCCAGCAAAGCGGCCAAGGCAAAGCGCGTCGATACCAAGAAGGCGCGCAGTTCGGTCAAGGCCGGCCGCGGCCGCGTGCGCGTCGACTAGGCATGCAGCTCTACCGGCTCGATGCCGCCGCTGCGCAGATTTCGGACGTTTTCGGTGTCGACGCGGGGGACGATCCGTGGACCGGCGACTATGTCACACCCGGCCGTCCCGCGCCGGTGATCGCCCCCGACAGCCGCGGCGGACCGCGCCGTTACCTGCGTCCTAAGCTGTGGGGCGTCCCGCCGCCGCCGCAGGGCACGCAGCCCGTCGCGACAGTCCGTAACCTGTCGAGCCCCTTCTGGATCGGCACGCTGCGTCATCCCGAATTGCGTTGCCTGGTCCCGGCGACAAGCTTTGCCCTGTGGTCGGGGCCGGCGGGCGCGAAGCGCCAGCGCTGGGCGTCGGTTTCGGGCCGCCCGATCTTCGCGTTCGCCGGCATCCAGCGCCAGAATGAGGATTGGCCGGGCTTCGCGCTGCTGACGACCGATCCGAACGGGCTGCTCGAACGCCTCGCCCCCGGCGCGATGCCGCTGATCCTGCATGCCGAGGATCATGAGCGCTGGCTGACCGCCGAATGGCGCGACGCGGTGCAGCTCGTCACGCCCTTCCCGAGCCATTTGATGACGGTCGGCGACCGGCCGCAAGTATAGGAGAACTTCACCATATTTCTTCACCTTGAGGTAACCAACGGCGGCCTAAAAGCGGGCGAATCAAGAGTACGCTGGGACCAAAGCAGTGTTGGGAAATCGCACCATCGAAGCCAAAAAGGCGCCCACGTCGGCGCGCCGCGCAGAGCGCACCTCGATCGACGGGCGCGCCCGTTTTCGCGAAGCAGGTTCAAACCCGTTCGACGCCGAGCTGTTCGACCTGTCGGCGAACGGCTTTCGCATGTTCACCTTTTCACGTCAGGCGATTGGCAAGCATATCTGGGTGAACTTGCCCGGGCTGCAACCGATGGAGGCCGTGGTGCGCCGGCAGGACGGCAATAATTACGGCTGCGAATTCACCAATCCGCTGCACCCGTCGGTCGCCGACCATTTGCGGGCGAAGCTGGCGAAATAACCGCCCACGCACCGCGCAGGCTCAGCCCTCGGGCTTCTCCGACTTTTTCAGGATATGCTTCCACTCGGCGGGCGTCACGCGCCCGACCGACAGCCGCGACTGGCGGATCAGATCCATCTCGGCGAGCGCCGGGTCGGCCTTGATCGCTGCGAGCGTCACCGGATTGGCGAGCGCGCGTACGGGCGCGACGCGCACGATAACCCAGGGCGAGCCCTTTTCGGCGGTCGGGTCGGGCGATGCCGTCTCGGTGATCTTCATGATCCCGACGCATTCCTTGCCGATATTGCTGTGATAAAAGAGCGCCTCGTCGCCGACCTTCATCGCCATCAGGTTGAGCTTCGCGGTGTGATTGCGCACCCCGTCCCACATCCCCGTGCCTTCACGCACGAGCTGCTCCCACGCATAGGCGTCGGGTTCGGATTTCATCAGCCAATATTGCTTTGCCATGGCGGCGGGCTTAGCCGAGCGATGCGCGGGACGAAACCGCCTTTTTCCCTTTAACCGCGGCCGCGCAGCGCCTAAATCGCGACTCATGACGCGCCTGACCGGCGCCGCCCCTTATCAGATGGACGTATCTTTCATGACCGCTGCCGTTCCCGTCATTTCCATGTCGCTTCCCGCCGATCAGTTCGCAAAGGATTTCGGGGCGTCGTTCGAGCGTTTCGGCTTCGCGATGATCACCGATCATGGCATCGACCCCGCGCTGATCGACGAAGCCTGGACCAAGGCGAAGGCGTTTTTCGCGCTGCCCGAGGAAACCAAGCGTGCCTATCATATCGCCGGCGGCGGCGGTGCGCGCGGCTACACCCCGTTCGGCACCGAGATCGCGAAGGGCGCGAAGGAAGTCGATCTCAAGGAATTCTGGCACGTCGGCCGCGACCTGCCCGCTGGCCACCGCCTCGCCGCGCAGCAGCCGAACAATGTCTGGCCGAAGGAAGTCGAGGGCTTCCGCACCGCCTATGACAAATTGTTCGCCGAATTCGACCGCGTCGGCGGCCGGCTGCTGTCGGGGATCGCGCGCTACCTCGGTCTCGCGCCCGATTTCTTCGACGACACCGTCGCCGACGGCAACAGCGTGATGCGCCTGCTCCATTATCCGCCGGTCGAGGCGCCCGCCAAGGGCATCCGCGCCGAGGCGCATGAGGATATCAACACGATCACCCTGCTGCTCGGCGCTGAGGAAGCCGGCCTCGAAATTCTCGACAAGGACGGCAGCTGGCTTCCGGTTTCGCCGCCGCCGGGGGCGATGGCGGTCAATGTCGGCGACATGCTGCAGCGGCTGACCAACAACAAGCTGCCCTCGACCACGCACCGCGTTCGCAACCCCGACGCGGGCCGCGCGAGCGTCGCGCGCTATTCGATGCCCTTCTTCCTGCATTTCCGTTCGGACTATCCGATCGAAACGCTCGAAAGCTGTGTCGATGCGTCGCACCCGGATCTTTACCCGACGCCGATCACCGCGGACGAATATCTGCAACAGCGGCTCCGCGAGATCGGGCTGAAGAAATAGGAGCGCCGAGCCGTCGGTCCGGCCGCCGTCGCGCCTTCAACCCGTGCGGCGCGCCAGATAGACTCCCGCGACCATCAGCGCGATGCCGGCGAGGCGCTTGGCGTCGACGGGAAAGCGCATCGCGCCGAACAGCCCGAAATGATCGATCGTCGCGGCGCTGACCAGCTGGCCGACGAGCACGAAGAAGATCGCGTTGCCGACCCCGAAGCGCGGCGCGATGAAGGTCACCGCGATGACGTAGAAGGCGACGAACAGCCCGCCGAGATAGAAATGGACGGGAATGTCCGCGGATAGCCTGACGTGCCCCGCGGCGCCGGTGACGAGCGCGCCGGCGAAGGCGATCAGCAGCGCGACGCCGAACAGGATGACCGACGCCGCCATCGGGTGTCCGAGCCGAATGCCGAGCCCCGCGTTGAGCGCAGCAAGGATCGGGATGCCGACGCCGGTCAGCAGCATGATCGCGGCAAAGGCCGGCGCGTTGTTGGCGGTCATATGGTCGCTTCCCCTTGTTATAGGCCCAGCTCCTCGAGCCCCGGATGGTCGTCGGGCCGCCGGTCGCCTGCGCCCTCGCGCGGCCACAGCAGCAGGCGGTCGGCGGCGGTGATCGCGACGTCGTTGATGCTCGCGATCCGCCGCTGCATTTCGCCATTATCGGCGAACTCCCAATTCTCATTGCCATAGGAGCGCCACCACTGGCCATCGCCATCGTGCCATTCATAGGCGAAGCGCACCGCGATGCGATTGCCGGTGAAGGCCCACAGACCCTTCACGAGCCGATAATCCTGCTCGCGTTGCCATTTGGCGGTGAGGAAATCGACGATCGCGGGGCGGCCGGTGACGAAGGTCGAGCGGTTCCGCCACACGCTGCCCTCGGTATAGGCGAGCGCGACGCGTTCGGGGTCGCGGCTGTTCCAGCCATCTTCGGCGAGGCGGACTTTGAGCACCGCGCTGTCATGGTCGAACGGCGGCAGCGGGGGACGGGCCATTGGCTTTTCCTTTCAGGCGAAGGGAGTCGCGAATTCGATACGGATACCACCGGGCATCGCGCAGATAAAATGATGCGTCGTCGCGCCTTCGCGGATCGGTTCGGGGTCGAATTCGATCACGGTGCCGGGGTGGCCCTGAACGCGCGCGAAGACGGTACGCAGCGCATCCAGATCGGCGACGCGCAGCGCGAGATGGTGGAGGCCGATATTGGCGCGGCGGTCGAACGGCGTCGCGCTCGCGGGATCGGCGACCTGCCACAGCGTGAGCAGGGTCGTGCCGTCGGAGACGAAGATCGCGGGATAGTCGGGGCGTTCGGCGGCGACGGTGAAGCCGAGCGCTTCGACGAAGAAGTCGCGCGCTTCGGCGACGTCGCGGACGGCGAGGCCGATATGGTGGGCGCCCTGGGTCAAAGCGGTGGTCATGGGTTTTCCTTTGCTGATTTGAGCGCGGCGGTTTCGGCGCGCAACTGGTTAAGTTCGTCCGCCATCGGGCGGATCGCGGTGGAAATTTCGGCTTCGGTGAAGCGCGGGGTGATGTGCTGCGAGCAGTTCCACTCCCAGCCGATCACATCGATAAAGAAGGCGCGCTCGGGGGTCGCGCGATAGCCCTCGGGCATCAGCGCGGTGACCGCGGCGGGATCGTCGGCGAGTTCGACGCTCACCGCATGACCGACGAGTTTCAGCCGCTCCTTGTTCGGATAATCCATCAGGAACAGCGACACTCGGTCGTTGCCCGCGAGGTTCGCGGTGCTGATATACTGCTTGTTGCCGCGAAAGTCGGCGAAGCCGATGCGATTGCCCGCGATATGCCGGAGGAAGCCCGCAGGGCCGCCGCGATGCTGCATATAGGGCCACCCCTCGGGATTGACGCTCGCCATGTAGAAGCTGTCGCGTTCTTCGATGAAAGCGACTTCGCGGGCCGTCAGCGTGTCGGGGGTGCCGTCGGCGCCGGCGTCCATCTTGGCGTAGGACGCACGCGAGCCATGCTGTTCCTGCAGCGTTTTCACCGCGTCGTCGAAAAGCGTGTGGCGGTAATTTTGTGCCATCGGTCGGGTCCTCTTGCGAAGGGAAGCGAACGAAGGCCGGGAGGAGGGCTGACCTTCGTTCGCCGGGCCGGATGTAAGCCATTGCACGAATGGTGATAATGCGAGAAGATCGAACAAGTTAATTCCGATAAGTGGAATAATCATGGACCGGTTGCTGACGCTGGAAATGTTCGTCGCGGTTGCGAGCGAGGGCGGGTTCGCTGCGGCGGCGCGCAAGCTCGGCAGCTCGCCGCCTGCGGTGACGCGCGGGATCGCCGCGCTCGAAGCGCGGCTGGGGACGAGCCTGTTCCACCGTTCGACGCGTGCGGTCGCGCTGACCGATGCCGGGGAGGCATTTCTGGAGCAGGCGCGGCGCATCTTGGCCGACCTCGCGGGCGCCGAGCGCGAGCTGCGCGGCGCCGAGGCCGAACCGCGCGGGCAATTGCACCTGACCGCGCCGGTGATGTTCGGGCGGCTGCACGTCCTGCCCGTGGTCGGCGCGCTGATGGCGCAGCACCGCGAGCTGATGGTGCGGATGATGCTGATCGACCGCAATGTCCGGATCGTCGAGGAGGGGATCGACGTCGCGGTACGGATCGGGCCTCTCGCCGATTCGGGGTTGAAGGCGGTGCGGATCGGCTGGGTACGCCAGATGCTGGTCGCGAGCCCCGCCTATCTCGCGCGGCGCGGGGCACCGGCGCGCATCGGCGATCTCGCGGGGCACGATCTGATCGCGGCGATGGGGCCGCGCGCGGCGGGCGAATGGCAGTTCGCGTCGGGGCGCTGGCGGGTGGAACCGAGGCCGCGGTTGGTGGTCAACACGGTCGACGGGATATTGGCCGCCGCCGAGGCCGGGTTGGGGATCGCCAATCTGCTGAGCTATCAGGTCATCGAGGCGGTCGATGCCGGGCGGCTGATTTCGCTGCTGGCGGATGAGCAGCCGCCCGCGCTGCCGGTGCATCTGCTGTTCGAGCCGTCGCGCGCGGGTTTGCCGGCGGTGCGGCTGTTCATCGCGGACATGAAGGCGCGGATGCGGATGGCGGGGCTGGTTTGATGACGAAGCGCGAGATCGTACGCCGTCAGAACTGGTACGCCAGCCCCGCGCCGAACAGCCACTGGTCCTTGCTGCCCGCGTCCTTCACGATCGGCGAGTCGGCGAAGCGGTCGCCGATGCGGCCATATTGCGCGCCGCCGATCAGGACAAATCCCTTGCGCAGGTCGCCTGACAGGGCATAGGCGCCCGCCAGCCCGAACGTATATTTGCCGATTGTCGTTTTTTGTCCCGCGCCACTATAGACGGGCAAGCCGCTTGCGGCGCTGCCGAGCGGATCGACGTCGAAATAATAGCGGCCGAAGCCTTTGCCATAGATGTTCATCGACGCCGAGATGCCGACAAAGGCGCGTTTCGACAGCGGGGTGCCGTAATCGATCGTCGGCGAGGCGGTCCAGCTGCCGTGGCGGCCCGAAATATCCTTGAGCGCGACCATGCGAAAGCCGAGCTGGTCATAGGCGCTGGTGATCACGCCGGTTTTGGTGACGCCAGTGAAGATGCCCATTTCGACCGCCATCTTGCGGTCGGGCAGCAGGTCGACTTGCGGATCCTTGACGCTGCCGGTGCGGTCGGCGCGCAGGCTGACGATCGGGCCGAATTTCCAGTCGACTTTTTGCCCGCGGCGATGACGGATCAGGTCGACCTGGAAATTGGTGCCGCGGGTTGAAAAGGAAAAGCCCTCGTACCGGCCGCGCACGTAAAAGGCGGGCAGGAAGCGGCGGTCGTCGGATCCGTTGTAATCGGGGGTGTTCATCACCCCGGCCGCGACGGCGATATAGTCGCGCGACCATTTGCGTTCGGATTCCTCGTCATCGTCGTCGCGCCTGCCCGGCAGCAGGATATTGTCGTCGATATCGGTGTTCTGGACATAGCGCGCCGGTTCGTCGTCGATCCCGGTCACGAGTCCTTCCGCCAGCCCATTGTCAGGGGTCGTGGCGGTCAGTTCATAGGGCAAAGGCGCGTCTTCGGCGGCGGCGGGTGCGGCGAGCGCGAAGGCGGCGAGAAACGGAATGATACGGGCAGGCGGACCGATGCGGAGAAACAGTCTTAAATCGGGCATGGTCATCCGCTTTAATATCCTGTGGTATTGCCCCCTTTTACGGGAGCGTAAGTAAACAATCCGTCCTTGCAACGGCTTCGCCTTGCCGAAGGATGCGTTTCGCCGCATGTGGTTTTCATGCACCGATGCGCCTTCACTGCTTTCATATTCCTTCGCGGCGGCAATGGTTCCCCGGCGAGTGCCATGACATGAGCCGCGTTCCGCGATTCATCGGCTATGCCTTCATGGCGGCGGCGGCGGTGCTCGCGGCGGTGATGAAGAAGGAGGGCGTCGACATGGTCGGGCCGCTTCCCGCGGTCGCGGTCGCGCTGTTTCTCGGCATGGTCGGGGTGATGCTGGTGTTCACCGACCTGATGGTGCGCGGGCTTTATGCGCAGGTCGACGCGGCGAAGGAGCGCGACGAGCGCGAGGGCGACTGATCCCTTTTCGTTCGACACTATCGGCGCTTGGCAGTATGACCGCGCGATGACTGATCGTCCGCATACGCCGCTGCTCGACACGGTGGATGTCCCCGCCGACCTCCGCAAGCTGAAGCCCGAAGACCTCCGCCAGTTCGCCGACGAACTGCGCGCCGAGATGATTTCGGCCGTCGGCACCACGGGCGGACACCTCGGTTCCGGGCTCGGTGTCGTCGAGCTGACGACCGCGCTCCATTATGTGTTCGAGACCCCGCGCGACAAGATCGTGTGGGACGTCGGGCATCAATGCTATCCGCACAAGATCATCACCGGGCGCCGCGACCGCATCCGCACGTTGCGCACCGGCGGCGGCCTGTCGGGCTTTACCAAGCGCAGTGAGAGCGAGTATGATCCGTTCGGCGCGGCGCATAGCTCGACCTCGATCAGCGCGGCGCTCGGTTTCGCAATCGCCAACAAGCTGAAGGACGAGCCCGGCCGCGCGATCGCGGTGATCGGCGACGGGTCGATGTCGGCGGGCATGGCCTATGAGGCGATGAACAATGCCGCCGCGGCGGGCAACCGGCTGGTCGTCATCCTCAACGACAATGACATGTCGATCGCGCCGCCGGTGGGCGGGCTTTCGGCCTATCTTGCCAAGCTGGTATCGTCGCGGCCGTTTATCGAGCTGCGCGAGATCGCGCGGCGCTTTGCGCGCAAGCTGCCCGAGCCTTTGCACAAGGCGGCGAAAAAGACCGACGAGTTCGCGCGCGGGATGGCGATGGGCGGGACGCTCTTCGAGGAGCTCGGCTTCTATTATGTCGGGCCGATCGACGGGCATAATCTCGAGCATCTGATCCCGGTGCTGGAGAATGTGCGCGACAGCGACCATGGCCCGGTGCTGATCCACGCGGTGACGATGAAGGGCAAGGGCTATGCCCCCGCCGAGGCCGCCGCCGACAAATATCATGGCGTGCAGAAATTCGACGTGATCACCGGCGAGCAGGCCAAGTCGCCGCCGGGGCCGCCGCAGTATCAGAATGTGTTCGGCGAAACGCTTGCGAAGCTGGCCGAGACCGACAAGCGCATCGTCGCGATCACCGCGGCGATGCCGTCGGGGACCGGGGTCGACAAATTCGCCAAGGCGCATCCCGAGCGCACCTTTGACGTCGGGATTGCCGAGCAGCATGCGGTGACGTTCGCGGCGGGGCTCGCGGCACAGGGAATGCGGCCGTTCGCGGCGATCTACTCGACCTTCCTGCAGCGCGCGTATGATCAGGTCGTGCATGACGTCGCGATCCAGAATCTTCCGGTGCGCTTCGCAATCGACCGCGCGGGGCTCGTCGGCGCAGACGGCTCGACGCATGCCGGGTCGTTCGACGTCACTTACCTCGCGACCTTGCCCAACATGGTGGTGATGGCGGCGGCCGACGAGGCCGAGCTGGTCCATATGACCTATACCGCGGCCGAATATGACGATGGCCCGATCGCCTTCCGCTATCCGCGCGGCAACGGCACCGGGGTGGCGCTACCCGAGGTTCCGGTGAAGCTCGAGATCGGCAAGGGCCGCGTCGTGCGCAGCGGCAAGACCGTTGCGATCCTGTCGCTCGGCACGCGGCTCGCCGAGGCGCAGAAGGCGGCGGATATTTTGGAAGCGCGCGGGCTGTCGACGAGCGTGATCGACCTGCGCTTCGCCAAGCCGCTCGACGAGGAATTGATCCGCAAGACGCTCGCGAGCCACGAGGTTTGCGTGACGATCGAGGAGAACAGCGTCGGCGGCCTCGGCGCGCATGTGCTGACTCTCGCGAGCGACGAGGGGCTGATCGACGCGGGGCTGAAGCTGCGCACGATGCGCCTGCCCGACATGTTCCAGGACCAGGACAAGCCCGAACTGCAATATGACGAAGCGGGGCTCAACGCGCCGCAGATCGTCGACACGGTGCTGAAGGCGCTGCGGCATAACAGCGCTGGCGTCGAAGAGGCAGGCGTGCGGGCTTGAGCGGCTGGTGGTTCGCCGCTGGCTGCGTCGGACTGTTCCTGCTGCTGTGGGTTATGACGGAGCGTCGCTGGCGAAGCGACGCGGCGAAGCTCGCGGCCGCGCGGCCCAATCCAAGCGAGGGCGAATTCCTGTCGGCCGTTACCGACGTCGCCGATCCGGATATCGCGCAATATCTGTGGGACGAACTCGCCGACTATTGGTCGCCGGCGACGCCGCATCCCGACGATGATTTTCTGAATAGTCTTTCGATCGATCCCGACGAGCCGCAGGACTGGCTCGAACGCTTTTGCCAGCAGCGGGGCTATGACTGGCGTGTATGGCCGATTTGGGAAGAAGGGCGCCCGACGACAGTGCGAAGCTTTGCCCGATGGCTGGCCGAAGGCCGACGCCACGCCGAGGCGGCGGCATGAATTTCTTCAACCTCCTGCAATCGCTCGACGATCTCCTCTATGAGGTGATGTCGTGGCTGATCTTTTATCCGATCACGATGTGGCGGACGCTGACGCGTCCGCTGACAATGATGGATTATTCGGACCTTGAGCAGCGCGACGCCGAGGATCAGCAATATATCGACACGCTGAGCCCGCCGCTGTTCCTGCTTTTGTCGCTGATCCTCGTCCACGGTGTCGAGCTCGCGGTGGTCGGCAATGATGCGGTGGTCGCGAGCAAGGTCGGGCTGTCGGCGCTGGTCAGCAACAACACCGACCTGATCATCCTGCGCATCGCGACTTACAGCCTGTTTCCGGTGCTGCTCGCGACGCGGCTGCTCCGCGCGCGCAAGGCGGAGGTCAATCGCGAGACGCTGCGCGCCCCCTTCTACAGCCAATGCTATGTCGCGGCGCTGCTCGCGATCCTGCTCGGCTCATCGGAAATCCTGATCCGCCTTGCGCACGTCTGGTCGCTGATCGCGGGCGTCGTGCTCGCGCTGTTCGCGCTTCTGTGGTTCGGCTTTCTGCAGACCGCGTGGTTCAACCAGCATCTGAAGAGCGGGCGGCTGAAAGCTTTCGGCCACGCGTCGCGCGCGATGGTCGAAAGCCTGGTGGCGGTGATGCTGTTTTCAAGCCTGTTCAGCTAGGCGCCCAAAAGAAAACGGCCCGGAAAGCCGGGCCGTGGTCTTACATTCGCGCTGCGCGTTACGCCGTCGGGATCGACGCCGATGCGTCGCGGCCGTCGCCTTCGGGGGCGGCGAGGATGTCGCGGACGACGAGGCCCTTGTCGACGACCTGCGTGTCGGGGCTGCCGACCTGGCTGCGGATGCCCGGGTCGGCGCGCGCGCCGTCGGCGCTGCCGATGATCTGCGTTTCGCTCGCGCTGCGCGTCGACGCGCCACCGAAGAGCGCGCGCAGCGTCTGTTCGGCGGTCGTTTCGCCGCCGGGGCGTGCGGTGCCGGGGGCGGGCGGGGTCAGCGAATAATCGGGCGGCACGACGAGCGGCGCCTGACGCGACACCATCATCTCGTCGGGACGGTCGCGGCTAAACAGGCTGTTCGACCCGCAGGCCGAAAGCGTGGTGGCAAGAATCGAGGCGGCCAAAATGGCGGTGGTCCGGTTCACTTTAATCATACTCCCAATGCGCCCCGTTAATCGGCGGACGGCTGGCCGTCCGTGGTTGCGGCCTTTTCGCCCAAGAGCAGCGCGCGCGCAACCAGCAAAAGCACGCCGAGCGTGATGCACGCATCGGCGACGTTGAAGATCATGAAGGGGCGGAAATCGCCGATATGCAGGTCGGCGAAGTCGACGACATAGCCGAAACGCACGCGATCGACGATATTGCCGAGCGCGCCGCCGAGGATCATCGCGAGCGCGATCACGTCGCCCTTCGCCTGTTCGCGCGTCATCCAGAAGGCGACCGCGGCGGCGACGATTCCCGTCACCGCGACGAGCGTCCAGCGCGTCGTGTCGGTGCAGCTGGCGAACATCGACAGCGAAATGCCGCAATTTTCAGCCCAGGTCAGGTTGAAGAAGCTCGCGAGCTCGATCTGCCCCTTGGGTTCCAGCGACAGCGGGACGGTGACGACCCATTTGGTGATCTGGTCGAAGAGGAAGGCGAGGGCCGCAAAAATCAGGCCGAAGCGCAGATGCGGCGAACGTTGGCTGCTCATGCTGCGTCCAATACCGTGTCGCAGCGATTGCACAAGCTGCCGTCCTCGGTCACCTCGGGCAGGTGGCGCCAGCAGCGGCCGCATTTGTGGTTTGTCGATACGAATCCCGTGATCTCAGCTCCGCCGTAGCTATACTGTGCCGCCGGATCGTCAGGATTTGTGCTGATAACCGAATACCCGCCTGTAGGGCGGCTGACCGTAACGGACGCGCAAATCAGAATCTCCGCGAGGTCCACAGTGCTTAGTGTTTCGAAATTCGCTTCCTTCGCAGGCTCAATTCTCAGGTCAGCAATCAGGCTCGACCCGATTTCCTTTGAACGACGCATTGGTTCGAGAACGTTGAATGCTTGCTCACGCGCAGCGCGGATGAGCTTCCAGCGCCCCACCAACTCGTCATTCCCGCGAAGGCGGGAACCCAGGGCTCCATCGGCCGACGCCTGCTCTGGGTCCCCGCTTTCGCGGGGATGACGAAGGTTGGAGAGGGTGGGAAGCACCGGCCACTCCAGCAAATGGACGCTGCCCGCATCGGGATAGCGCGTGCCCCAGACCTCTTCGCTGGTAAACACCAGCACCGGCGCGGCGTAGCGCACCAGCGCGTGGAACAGCACATCGAGCACGCTGCGATATGCGCGGCGCGTGTCGGTGCCGAGCGGCGCGGCGGGGCCGAGGTCGCAATAGAGGACGTCCTTGCGGATGTCGAAATAGAAGGCCGACAGATCCTCGTTGCAGAAATCGGCGAGCAGGCGCGTATAGCCGTTGAAATCGAAGTCATCGACCGCCCGGTGCATCTTGGCGTCGAGGTCGGCGAGCAGCGAGAGCATATAACGCTCCAGCTCGGGCATCGCCGCGACATCGGTGATGCGTTCCTCTTCGCTAAACCCGTCGAGCGCGCCGAGCAGGTAGCGGAAGGTGTTGCGCAGCTTGCGATACTGGTCGGCGACGCCCTTCAGGATCTCGTCGCCGATGCGGTGGTCTTCGGTGAAATCTACGCTCAGCGCCCACAGGCGGATGATGTCGGCGCCGTTGGTTTCCATCACCTTGACGGGATCGGTCGTGTTGCCGAGCGACTTCGACTGTTTGAAGCCCTTGCTATCCATCGTGAAACCGTGCGTCAGCACCGCCTTGTATGGCGCCTGCCCGCGCGTGCCGCAGGATTCCAGCAGCGACGACTGGAACCAGCCGCGATGCTGGTCGCTGCCTTCGAGATAGAGGTCGGCGCTATGCGTGCCGCCGTCGTGGCGGACGAGCGCGGGCCAGCGGCCGCTTTCGAGGACGAAGGCGTGGGTGCAGCCCGAATCGAACCAGACGTCGAGAATGTCGACGATGCGTTCGTAGTTCGCGGCGTCATAGGCGTCGCCGAGATATTCCTGCGCGCGCGCGTCGTTCCACGCGTCGACGCCGCCCTCGCGGACGGCCGCGACGATGCGGTCGTTGACGACCGGATCGTTCAGATACTGGCCGGTCTTGCGGTCGACGAAGAGCGTGATCGGCACGCCCCATGCGCGCTGGCGGCTCAGCACCCAGTCGGGGCGGCCCTCGACCATCGATCCGATGCGGTTGCGGCCCTTGGCGGGGACGAAGCGCGTGTCGTCGATCGCCTGCATCGCCGCCTGCCGCAGCGTCGGGGCGTCGCAGAGATCCTCCTCATGCGGATTGATCGCGCCGCCCTCATTCTCCCAACGCTTTTCGCGCGGGGTCTTGGGCTCGATATGCGTCATCACCTTGTCCATCGGCACGAACCATTGCGGCGTGCAGCGATAGATGACCTTCGCCTTCGAGCGCCAGCTGTGCGGATAGCTGTGCTTATAGTCGGCCGAGGCCGCGAGCAGCGCGCCGGCTTCGCTCAGGTCGGTGCAGATCGGACCGTCGGGGGCGTTGAACTTGGCGTTGATCACGCTGCCCTGACCAGCGAGCCAGCCCCAATCCTCGCGATATTTGCCGTCGCCCTCGACCGCGAACACCGGGTCGATGCCGTTCGCCTTGCACAGGTCGAAATCATCCTCGCCATGGTCGGGCGACATATGGACGAGCCCGGTGCCGCTGTCGGTGGTGACGAAATCGCCCGCGAGGAAGGGGCGCGGACGCGCGAAGAAGCCACCGAGCGCGTGCATCGGGTGGCGGGCGATGGTGCCGGCGAGCTGCGCTCCGTTGTATGTGCCGAGAGTGCGCCCTTCGTGGGAGGTGGGGTCAAATCCCCAGCGTGCCATTGAATTCGCTTGGCAGCCGAACGCCACGAGAAACTTCTTCCCGTTCCATTCAACCAAATCGTAGTTCACTTCCGGCCCATAGGCGATCGCCTGGTTTACAGGGATTGTCCACGGAGTGGTTGTCCAGATGACAGCGTAGGCGCCTTTTAGCTGTTCGATCGGGCTCTCGACGATCTCGAACGCGACGTCGATCTGGGTCGAGACGATATCCTCATATTCGATCTCGGCCTCGGCGAGCGCGGTCTTTTCGACCGGCGACCACATCACCGGCTTGGCGCCGCGATAGAGCATGTCGTTCGCGGCGAATTTGAGCAGCTCGCGCACGATGGTGGCCTCGGCCTCATAATCCATCGTGAGGTACGGGTGGTCCCAGTCGCCGCCGATGCCGAGGCGCTTCAGCTGCTCGCGCTGGGTGTCGACCCAATGCTGCGCATAGGCGCGGCATTCGGCGCGGAATTCCTCGACCGGAACCTCGTCCTTGTTGAGCTTTTTCTTGCGATATTGCTCCTCGACCTTCCACTCGATCGGCAGGCCGTGGCAATCCCAGCCGGGGACGTAAGGCGAATCCTTGCCCTTCAGCGTCTGGGTGCGGACGACCATGTCCTTCAGGATATGGTTGAGCGCATGGCCGATGTGCATGTCGCCATTGGCGTAGGGCGGGCCGTCGTGGAGGATGAACTGGTCGCGGCCCTTGCGGCTCTCGCGAATCTGTCCTTCCAGATTGCCCTCGATCCACTTGGCGAGAATCTGCGGCTCCTTCTGCGGCAGGCCGGCCTTCATCGGAAAGTCGGTCTTGGGCAGGAAGACGGTGTCGCGATAATCGCGCTGTTCGGCGGCGGGCGTGCTCTCGGTCATGCGCGGCCGCTTAGCGCAGATTCGCGTGGGAGCAAACCTTCGGCTGGCGCTATTTCTGCCGCGGCCGCAGAGCCGGGCCGAGATTGTAGATGTCGTCGATCCACACATAGCCGGTGAAGCTGGCGGGCACCTTGGTGAGCTGGCTAACTTCCGATAGCCCCATGCCGCCCGTTTCGTCGCCGCGCGGGCCGGTGAGGAGGACGCGCGTGCCATGCTTTGCGGCGCGATCCTGCAGGCGGTCGGGCCAGCCCCAATAGGCCCATTGATAGTTCAGCGGCACCATGATCGTGCTGCCGACGCAGCTCGCAGGATACCAGCCCGACCAGCCATATTTGAGATAATCGGTCGTGCAGCGCTTGGCCGCGACGGGGTCCATCGTCCATGCTTGGGGCGCCTTGGCGCGGATGAGCTGCATCAGGCGAGGGCTACCGAAAAATCCGAAGCGCGGCTGGTTCGGGTCGATACCCGCGCGTGCGAAGGATGCGAGGACAAGATCGGCCTCTTTCGGATCGCGCGACTTGAAGTTGATCAGCAACGAGGCGTGGCCGAGCGCGGCGAGCACCTCGTCGAGGCTGGGCATCAGGCCGACGCCCTTGCCGCGGAGCGGGAAGGTCTGGCCGCCGTCGGCGGTATAGCCATAGCCGATATCAAGCGCCTTGAGCTGCGCCATCGTGCGATCGCGGATAGGTCCCTTGCCGTCGGTACGGCAATCGAGGCCCCAGTCGTGGAACACCGCGACCTGTCCGTCCTTCGTGCCCGCGACGTCGAATTTGACCATGCCCGCGTCGCGGCCGATCGCGGCCTTCATCGAGGGCAGGCTGTTTTCGATATAGTCATGCTCGGGTGCGCGGATGCGCGTTGCGGTGCAGGTTTCGTCGGTGACGCCCGTGTGATCGAACAGCTGCGACACCCCGCGATGCGCGATCAGCACACGCTTGCCGGTGGGATCGGGCGCTAGGAAGCTGGCGTTGCTGAGGGTGAACCACGCGACGACCAGCGCGAAGATCCACAGCAGGATCTTCGTGCGCTGCCTCATCGGCTCTTTCTTCGGGCCTTCGAGCGCGGCGGCCCAGTCTTCGCTGTCGGTCATCATTCCCCCCGTCGCCCCTCTTGAGGTGAGGGGTCAGATGCCCGCCAGTAGCGCCTTTGCCGCGTCACAATCCATAGCGATTTGAACCATTAAGGCGTCCATATTGTCGAACTTCGCCTCGGGCCGGATGAAGGCGTGGAAAGCGACGTCGATTTCCTGCCCGTAGAGGTCTTCGGCGAAATCGAAGAAATGCGGTTCGAGCAATTCCTTCGGCGGGTCGAAGCTCGGGCGGATGCCGATGTTCGCGGCGCCTTTCAGGATGCGGCCGTCGGGGAGCTTTCCGGTGACGGCGTAGATGCCGTAATGTGGGCGGAGATATTGGCCCATTTCGAGGTTCGCGGTCGGGAAGCCCAGCAAGCGGCCGTTCTTGTCACCGTGCTGTACCACATTGCGCACCGTGAAGGGGCGCGTGAGCAGGCGCGCTGCGGTGGCACAGTCGCCCGCCTGCAAGGCTTCGCGGATACGGCTCGACGAGATCACCTCTTCGGCGTCATCGACGGGCGCGACCATCTCGGTGAAGAAGCCGAGACGGCGGGCATGGTCGGCGAGCGTGACGACATCGCCGCCGCGGCCTTTGCCGAAGACGAAATCGGCGCCGGTGACGACGCCCGCGGCGCCGTAGCGATCGAGCAAGAGTTCGGTAATGAAATCCTCGGCCGTGGTGCCCGCGAGCGTCGCGTCGAACGGCAGGATCAGCATCGCGTCGGCGCCCGCGGCGGCGAATAGCTCCTGCCGTTGGTCGAGCGTCGTGAGGCGGAAGGGTGGGACGTCGGGTTTGAAGAAACGCACCGGATGCGGGTCGAAGGTCGCGACGATCGCGGGGCGGCCCTCGTCGCGCGCATGGCGCACGGCGCGGCCGACGACCGCCTGATGCCCCGCGTGAAAACCGTCGAAATTGCCGAGCGCGATGACGCCGCCGCGCAGATCGCCTTCGATGCGGTGGTGGCCGTCGAGGCGGATCATGGTGCCGGCGGTGTGAGCGGGACGAGCCCCGCCTTGAGCACGCGGACGGCGTTGCCGCCCATCGCGGCGCGGATTTCATCGTCGCTGAAGCCTGCGTCGATCAGCGCCTGCGTGACCTGCACCAGCTTCGACGTGTCGAAACGCACCGTCGTGGCGCCGTCATAGTCGCTGCCGAGCGCGACGTGCTGGATGCCGACGAGGTCGCGGACATGCTTCATCGCCTTCGCGACGCTCGCGGGCGAGGTGTCGCACACCGCGGCGTCCCAATAGCCGATGCCGATGAGTCCGCCGGTCGCGGCGACGCCCTTGATCTGCTCGTCCGACAGGTTGCGGTTGACCTTGCACGTCGCCTGCACCCCGCCGTGACTCGAGACGACGGGGCGGCGCGCGATCTTGAGGATGTCGGCGACGCAGGCGTTCGAGCAATGTGCGATATCGACGATCATGCCCTTCGCTTCCATTGCCGCGACGACCTGCCGCCCGACCGAGGTGAGCCCGCCCTTTTTGAGGCCGTGCATCGATCCCGCGAGATCATTGTCGAAGAAATGGGTGAGCCCCGCCATGCGGAACCCGGCGGCGTAGAGCTTGTCGAGGTTGGTCAGCTTGCCTTCGAGGCCGTGCAGCCCCTCGATGCTGAGCATCGCGCCGACGGGCGGCACCTTGCCCCGGCGTTCGGCGAGCAAGCTGTCGATATCCTCGGGCGTATCGACCGCGCGCAGCTTGCCTGCGGAGTCGGCGACCGCACGGTGGAGCTTTTCGGCGTGCCAGAGCGAGCGTTCGAGTAGCGAATTCCAGGTGCGAACCGGCTGGAGCTGCGCGATCACGAGGCCGGTGATATTGTCGGTGTCGCCGCCATTGGCGTCGTAATTCTGGCCCTTGGGCGATTTGGTCGTGCTCGCGAGGATTTGCAGCGCGACGTTTCCGTCCTCGAGCCGCGGCAGGTCCATATGACCGCGGTCGGCGCGGTCGAGGAGGTTGCGCTTCCAAAGCAATGTGTCGCTGTGCAGATCGACGATCGTGAGCGTCTGATGCAGCGCTTTCGCGCGCGCCGTGACTGTCGGCAGCGGCTTGCCGTCGACCTTGTTCATCCCGCGTTCGAGCATGCCGGGGGCGAGGGTGAAGAAGGCGAGCGCGGCGACCGCGATAACGAGCAAGATGCCGATCAGCCAGCGACGCATGCGTTTATTTCCTTGTCAGCGTGACGAAGCTGTACGCCGGGCGGCCGGCGTCGTCGGCAGGATGATCTTCGCGCGCCGCCTCATGCCAGTCGGCGGCGGCGGGATAGTCGATGATCGCGTCGCCCTTCGGCTCGAGCGCGACTTCGGTGAGCTCGATGCGGTCGGCGAGGGGCAGGAAGAGGCGATAGATTTCGGCGCCGCCGATCACCATCACATGCGGCGCGTTGGCGAGTTTGAGCGCCTCCTCGATCGTCGCCACGGGCTCGGCGCCCTCATCCTGCCAGTCGGGGTCGCGGGTGAGGACGATGTGACGGCGTCCCTCAAGGATCGCCGGCAGGCTGTCGAAGGTCTTGCGCCCCATGATCATCGGGCGGCTCATCGTGATCTGCTTGAAGCGGCGGAGGTCGGCGGGCAGGTGCCAGGGCATCTTGCCGTCGGCGCCGATCACGCCATTGGCGGCGCGCGCGAGAACCAAAGTGATTTCGGGACGATTCATGCGGGAGAGGCTCCGACCCAAGTGGCGTGGCCGAGCTTGCGGCCGTCGCGGACCTCGGCTTTTCCGTAGTGGTGGACGTGACAGGCGGGGTCGGCGAGCAGCGCGGGCACCGTCTCGATCCCGCCGCCGATGAGGTTGTGCATGACGACCGGCAGCGCCGCGGTGTCGGTGCTGCCGAGCGGCAGGCCGGCGACCGCGCGGATATGGTTTTCGAACTGGCTGGTGACCGCGCCCTCGATAGTCCAGTGGCCGCTGTTGTGGACACGCGGCGCCATCTCGTTGAACACGGGGCCGTTCTCGGTGGCGAAAAATTCGCCGGTGAGGACGCCGACATAGTCGAGTTCGTCGGCGATCTTTGCCATCAGCGCGCGCGCCTCATCCTGCTGGTCGAGCACGGCCTGCGGCGGCGGCAGAGTCGAAGTCGCGAGGATGCCGCCTTTATGGACATTGACCGGCGAGTCCCAAAAGCGCGTCTCGCCGTCGATGCCGCGGACGAGCAGTACCGAAAATTCATGCTCGAAATCGACGAACCCTTCGAGCACCGCGGCGTGGCGGTCGATGCCGTTCCACGCGGAATCGGCGTCGGCCGCGGTGGCGAGGCGCGCCTGCCCCTTGCCGTCATAGCCCATGCGGACGGTCTTGAGGATCGCAGGGGCGCCGATCTGCTCGAGCGCGGCGTCGAGCGCGGCGCGGTCCGGCACCGCCGCGAAGGGCGCGGGGCGGCCGCCCAGTCCGGCGACGAAATTCTTCTCGGTCAAACGGTCCTGCGCGATTTCGAGCCCTTCCACCCCCGGTCGCACCGCGACATGGCCTGACAGGAAGCGCACCGTGTCGACGGGCACATTTTCGAACTCATAAGTGACGACGTCGCAATGCGCGGCAAAAGCGGCGAGGCGCGGTTCGTCGTCCCACGCGGCCTGCGTGTGCTGCGCCGCGACGTCGGCGGCGACACTTTCGCGGTCGGGCGCGTAGATATGCGTGCGATAGCCGAGCTGCGCCGCCGCGACCGCCAGCATCCGGCCGAGCTGGCCGCCGCCGAGGATGCCGATCGTCGAACCGGGTGGCAGCAAAAGATCAGCCCTCGCGCACGGGAGTGGGGGCGACATTGTTCGTCTGCGCCTCGCGCCACGAGTCGAGTTTTTGTGCCAGATTGGCATCATTATTCGCGAGCAGCGCGGCGGCGAACAGGCCGGCGTTGGTCGCGCCCGCCTTGCCGATCGCAAAGGTCGCCACCGGCACGCCGCCGGGCATCTGGACGATCGAATAAAGGCTGTCGACACCGCTGAGCGCCGCCGACTGGACGGGAACGCCGAGCACCGGGACGCGCGTCATCGAAGCGACCATGCCGGGCAGGTGCGCGGCCCCCCCGGCGCCCGCGATGATCGCTTTGAGACCACGGTCTGCTGCGCTTTTGGCATAGTTTACAAGGCGATCGGGGGTGCGGTGCGCCGAGACGATCTGCACCTCGTGCGCGATGCCGAACTCTTCGAGGATCTGGACCGCGTGCGCCATCGTCGGCCAGTCCGACTGGCTACCCATGACGACACCAACTTGCGGGGCTGTATCGCCCATTCCATCCCTCCTGCCCGGTGTTCATCGCGCCCTTGTCGCTCGGTGAATCGCCGCCGCATCCCCCCTAGCGACTGGTTTGCGCGCGGGCAACGCCGCGCAATTCATACCGTAGCGTTTACCGATTGGTATCAAGTCGCGGCTAGGGTCGCCGCTCAATAGCCGTCGGCATTCGGCCGGGGATCGTGGGTAGGTTTCGGGGACGTTGAATGGATAGCGTAGGGGGGGCACGGATCGCGGTTGACCAGTTCGGCACCGTCGCCCTGGACTCCATCGAAGACCAGCTGCGTGAAATACGTAGGGAACGTGACGCATTGCGCCGCGAAAACCGCGTGTTGAAGATCGCCGTCGCCGAGCTTGAGCGTGTGTCCGAGCGCGATACGCTGACGCCGTTGTTCAACCGCCGCTATTTCCTGACCGCAATCCACCACCGCATGGCGCGGTTCGAGCGGCACGCCGAACGCGCCGCGGTCGTCTTTATCGACGTCAACCAGCTCAAATATATCAACGACAGTTTTGGTCATGCTGCGGGCGACTTCGCGCTGATGGAGATCGCCAAGCGGCTTGCCGGCTCGATCCGTGCGACCGACGTCGCGGCGCGCATCGGCGGCGACGAATTCGGGCTGATCCTCGACCAGTCGAGCGAAGATGGCGCGCGCGTGCAGGTCAACCGGCTCTGCGACGTGCTCACCGCCGCGCCCGCCGAATATGACGGGCACGAGATCGCGCTGTCGGCGTGTTTCGGCGTCGCGATGTTGCAGACCGGGATGACCGAGTCAGACATTTTGGCCGCGGCGGACCGCGACATGTATCGCAGCAAGCAGGGGTTGGCTGGCCTCCCCGGCCACCGCTAACCGCGCGTTAACCAAAAGAGCGCATCGTCTCCCATGACGACAGGGGGGTAAGATGCGAAACCAGACCGACCCATATCTCGACATCCAGAACCGGATTACCGGCCAGATCGGTGCGCTGGCCGAAGCGCTGCCGCATTGCGCGCTCGCGCAGATCGTGCAGGGGATCGACGATATCCGCTGCCTCGCGCGCGACAATGGCTTTGCCGCGGTCGAAACCTTGGCGAGCCGGCTCGAATCGGCGGTTGCCGGGGGCGGCTATCGCGCCGCGATCCTGACCTATCTCGACGCGATGAGCGATGCGGCGAGCGTGCCGCGCGGGCCGTTGCCCTCGGCCGCGCAGGAAGCGTGGCTGGCATCGGTCGCGGTGCGCTTGGGTCATTGACCCCAATCGGCTGACAATCCAGACGATATTTCCATGGATGCAATCATGCTTGCGCTGGTGGCGGTGCTGCTCGCCAATGCCGACGGGCGCAGCGGGATCGCGCTGTCGCGGCTGTTGAGCGTGCGCCGCGACCGGCGCGTCACGGTCATCATCGCGTTCGCGGCGTTCATCGTCAACGCGGTGGTCGCCGCGATCGCGGGGGCGGTCGCGAACGGGATGATCGGGCAGGGGGTGGCCGCGTTGCTCGTTGCGTTGGCGATGCTGTCGGCGGCGGTGGCGCTGCTCTGGCGCGACCGGCCGGCACTGGCCGAGGCGGGCATGGCCGAGGCGTCGCCGGTCCTCCTCGCCGGGCGGATGCTCGCCGCGCAGTTCGGCGACCGCAGTCATTTTCTGATTGGTGCGCTCGCCGCGACGAGCGGCGCGGGGCAGTGGGCCGCGGCGGGCGGTCTCGTTGGATGGACGCTGGCGATGCTGCCGTTCCTCGCCTTCGGATCGATGCTGGCCCAGCGGCGCGCTGCGCAGGTTTTGCGCTGGGTGGCCGCGGCAATTCTTGTGCTTTGGGGACTTCGCACCGCTTTGGGCGCGTTCGGATTGATCGGCTGATCGAGTCTTTTGACAGAGTTTCATCGTTTTTGTCGATGAAGCTTAGCCAAAGGTTCAATGGGAAAGCGCGTGTTGGCTTCGCTATATCGGCGGGGCAACAGAAAGGATGCTCCCATGTCCGACAAGAATGACAATGCCCCCGCGGTCGCCGATGCGCTGAACGCGCTGCTCGCCGACAGCTTCGCGCTTTACCTCAAGACGAAGAATTATCACTGGCACGTCCAGGGTCCGCATTTTCGCGAGCTTCACCTGTTGTTCGACGAACAGGCGGCGCAGATTTTCGCAACCACCGACCTGATCGCCGAGCGGGTGCGCAAGAATGGCGCATCGACCTTGCGCTCGATCGGCGACGTCAGCCGCCGCGCGTCGATCCGCGACGATGATGCCGCGGGTGTTGATGCCGAGGCGATGATCCGCACGCTGGCGGGCGACAACAAGACCCTGCTCGGCCAGCTCAAGGAAGTGAAGGCCGCGGCGGAAGCCGATGGCGACATCGCGACGAGCGGGCTGGTCGATGGCTGGGCCGACGAGACCCAGCAGCGGATCTGGTTCCTCGAAGCGACGCTGGGGTATTGAACCTGAGTTCCCCTCCCGCAGGCGGGAGGGGATGAGGCGAAAACAAAAAGGGCGGCCTGAGAGCCGCCCTTTCCGTTTTCTGTCCGGCCGATCAGTCCTGATGCGGCTGGATGTTCACTGCGGCGAACTTGCCGCGGTCATCGACTTCGATGTCGAACGCGACGCGGTCGCCTTCGTCGAGGCCCGCCATGCCGGCGCGCTGCACCGCGCTGATGTGGACAAAGGCATCGGCCTGTCCGTCATCGCGCGCGATAAAGCCGAAGCCCTTCGTCGTGTTGAAGAATTTGACCGTGCCCGAGGTGCGTTCACCGGTCAGCTGACGACGGCCGCGGGCGCCGCCCGGGGCTGCGCCGGGGCCGCGATCGTCGCGGCGCGGACCATTGTCCTCGATCGGCATCGGTTCGCCTTCGATCTTGAGATCGATGGCCGACACCTTGCCGTTGCGTTCGACGAGCGTGAAGCCGAGCGGCTGGCCCGAAGCGAGGCCGGCAAGCCCGGCCTGCTCGACCGCGCTGATGTGCACGAACACATCTTCGCCGCCATCGTCGCGCGCGACGAAGCCGAAGCCCTTTGCCGCGTTGAAGAATTTCACCGTGCCATTGCCTTCGCCGACGACCTGCGCGGGCATGCCGCCGCCACGTCCGCCGCCGAAGCCACCACCGCCGCCACGATCGCCGCCGCCGAAGCCGCCGCGGTCACCACCGCCGAAGCCGCCGCCACGATCACCGCCGCCGAAGCCGCCACGGTCGCCGAAGCCGCCACCGCGATTGCCGCCGCCATAGCTGTCGCCGCCATAGGGTGCAGGTTCGAAGCTGTCGAAATTGCCGAAATCATCGCGCTTGCCGCGCCCCCGCTGGCCGCGGCGATCCTTGTTGAAACTCATTGTCTAATAGTCGCTTTCGGTTCGTCCATACCCCATTCGATCAGCGCCTTGCGTCGGACGGGGACGCAGTTCACCATGGGCACAGACTCGCCCCGTGCCTCTAACGGCGCAATATATAGCTTAAATGAACGGCATCTGCGAACGGAAAATTCAACCGCGTGATGGGAATATCCTGCGCTTTGCCGCAGCCGCGCGACAGGCGGTCGGCGCCCACGAAAACCAGTCATTGAGCGGCACGGCCGCTTGGCCTAAGGCGGGCTTATGACTGTCTATTTCCACGAAGAAGATTTGCCCGAGGGCGTGCTGGGTTCCGGCGCGGTCGCGATCGATACCGAGACCATGGGTCTGAACCCGCAGCGCGACCGGCTGTGCCTCGTCCAGATCAGCGACGGGTCGGGCGACGAGCATCTCGTCCGCTTCAAACCCGGCAGTGCTTATGACGCGCCGGTGCTGAAGGCGATATTGACCGATCCCAACCGGTTGAAATTATTTCATTTTGCGCGTTTCGACATTGCAGCGCTGCAACAGGCGCTCGGCGTCGTGACTGCCCCGGTCTATTGCACCAAGATCGCCTCGAAGCTGATCCGCACCTATACCGACCGCCACGGCCTGAAAGAATTGGTGCGCGAATTGCTGGGCCAGGAAGTGTCGAAGCAGCAGCAGTCGAGCGACTGGGGCGCCGCCGAACTCAGCGATGCGCAGCGCGACTATGCGGCGAGCGACGTGCGTTTCCTGCACGCGATGAAGACGATCCTCGATGTGCGGCTGGCGCGCGAAGGGCGCACCGAACTGGCGCAGGCCTGTTTCGATTTTCTGCCGACGCGCGCGGCGCTCGACCTGGCCGGCTGGCCCGAGGTCGACATTTTCGCGCACACCTGACGGGAGCGATTCGCGAATGTCCGAACGCGCCGATCTTGACCGCACGATGCGCCGCATGTGGGCGACGAGCGGGTCGAGCCACGACAAGGTCGTGCGCATCCTGCGCTATGGCCTGCCGCTCGTCATCGGCGTCGTCGCGGCGGTTCTCGTCTTCTCGCCCTTCACTCAGCGCGCCGAGATCAGCTTCCTCTTGTCGAAGGACAAGGTCGAGATGGCCAAGGAGCGGATGAAGGTGACGCGCGCCGAATATCGCGGCCAGGATGCGAAGGGGCAGCCGTTCGCGCTGCTCGCGGGCAGCGCGGTGCAGAAAAGCTCGGCCGAACCGATCGTGCGGATGACCGACCTGTCGGGGGCGATCAAGCTCGCCGACGGTCCGGCGACGATCGTCGCGAAGGACAGCGCCTATAATATGGACACCGAGAAGGTCGCGGTGCCCGGGCTGCTCCGGGTCAAGAGCGCGGGCGGATACCGGATCGACGCGAGCAATGTCGCGGTCGACCTCAAGACACGCAGCCTCATCGGGCAGAATGGCGTCAATGGCACGTTGAACATCGGCACATTTTCGGCCAACCAGCTGACCGCCGACCTCGACAAACGGATCGTGCGCCTGCAGGGCAATGCGCGGCTGCGGATCAATCAGGGAGTCATCAAATGAACCGCGTATCGCCGATGAAAAGCATGCTGTTGGCTGGCGCGGGCTTTGCGCTGACCAGCCTCGCGCTGCTGTCGGCCGGCACCGGTGGCGACACCGCGCAGGCGCAGGCGCTCGCGAATCACAACAGCGCCGCCCCCGTCGATTTCGACGCCGGCAGTATCGAGGTGCAGGACCGCGCCGACCGCGTCGTGCTCGAGGGCAATGTCCGTGTGACGCAGGCGGGGATGACGCTGACCGCGGCGCGGATGACCGTCGCCTACAGCCGTCAGGGCGGCACCGAAGTCAACCGGCTCGACGCGACCGGCGGCGTCGTGGTGACCAAGGGCGACGAGCGCGCATCGGGCAATGTCGCAATCTATGACCTCGACCGGCGGCTGATCACGATGGTCGGCAATGTCCAGCTGACCCAGCGCGGCAACCGGCTGAACGGCGGGCGCATGGTGATCGACCTCAGCACCGGGCGCGCGACGGTCGACGGGCGCGGCGCGGCGCGCGGTCCCGACGGCAACCCGATCCAGGGCGGCACCGGCGGGCGCGTCACCGGCACCTTCACGGTACCGGAAAGAAAGCAGTAACCACATCGCTTGACGGATCTGCAACCACGCGCCTGCACCAAGGGTGCGGGACCAGATCATCGCGGAGCCGGGGGGCGACGCCGCACAGCGTGAAAGCAGCCCCCATGCGCTTTTCTCCCATCGTCCCGCCCCGACGTCCTTTGTTCGGCCGCCGCCAGGAGCCCCCTATGGTGATCGTGCCGACCCCGACATCCGAAGAACGGCGCCTGATCGACCGGATCATCCGTCATGCCGGATATGGCCAGTCGCGGTAAGCGTTGTTAGCGCGGCCTATCGCCCCTACATGGGGCGCGCATGCCGCCTGACACCTCCACTTCCGCCGACGCCAGCCGTGAACCGCCCGTCCTTGCGACGCTGCGGCGTTTCCTGCCCTATCTGTGGCCGGCGGGGCAGGCCGAGGCGAAGGTCCGCATCGTTATCGCGGGCCTCATCGTGCTCGCGTCGAAGGGCGTGCAGCTCTCGATGGGCTTCCTCTATGGCGCCGCGATCGACCGCATGGCGCCGGGGATGGAAGAGGGTGTTGCGCTCGCGATCGGGCTGGTGCTTGCCTATGCCGGCGCGCGTTTTGCCGGGGTCTTGTTCGATAACTTGCGCAACGTCGTGTTCGAACGCGTCGGGCAGGATGCGACGCGCGAACTCGCGATCACGACCTTCAGCCATCTTCACGCGCTGAGCCTGCGCTTCCACCTCGCGCGGCGGACGGGCGAGGTCACCAAGGTGATTGAACGCGGGACGAAGAGTATCGATACGATGCTTTATTTCCTGCTGTTCAACATCGCGCCGACGATCATCGAGCTCGCCGCGGTGCTGATCATCTTCTGGACCAAGTTCAGTTTCGGATTGGCCAGCGCGACCGCGCTGATGGTCGTCGTCTACATCATCTTCACGCGCAAGGTGACCGACTGGCGCAACGCGCTGCGCACGCGGATGAACGACCTCGACACGCTGACCATCGGGCGCAGCGTCGACAGCCTGCTCAATTACGAAACGGTCAAATATTTCGGCGCCGAGGAGCGCGAGGAAGCGCGGTACCGCGACGTCGCCGACCAATATGCGCGCGCCGCGGTGAAGAGCGAGAACAGCCTTGCCTGGCTCAACATCGGGCAGAGCCTCGTCACCAACGCCGCGCTGGCGGGCGCGATGGGGTACACGGTGTGGGGCTGGTCGCAGGGCGAATATAAGGTCGGCGATGTGGTGCTGGTGAACACTTTGCTCGCGCAGCTTTTCCGCCCGCTCGACATGCTCGGCATGGTCTATCGCGTGATCCGGCAGGGGCTGATCGACATGGAGGCGATGTTCCGTCTGATCGACACGCCGTCCGAGATCAGCGATGCGCCGGGCGCGGGACCGCTGGTCGTCAACGGCGGCGCGGTGGCGTTCGAGAATGTCGTCTTCGGGTACGAGCCCGATCGCACGATTTTGAATGGCGTGAGTTTCGCGGTCGGCGCGGGCGAGACGCTTGCGATCGTCGGCCCGTCGGGTGCGGGCAAGTCGACGATCGCGCGGCTGCTGTTCCGCTTTTACGATCCACAGGGCGGGCGCGTGTTGATCGACGATCAGGATATTGCGCAGGTGACGCAGAAGAGCCTGCGCGCCGAAATCGGCATCGTCCCGCAGGATACGGTGCTGTTCAACGACAGCATCGGATACAATATCGCCTACGGCCGCGAGGGCGCGAGCGCCGATGCGATTGCCGCGGCGGCGGAAGGTGCTGCGATCGACGGCTTTATCGCGCTGCTCCCGCAAGGTTATGACACCGAGGTCGGCGAGCGCGGGCTGAAGCTGTCGGGCGGCGAGAAGCAGCGCGTCGCGATCGCGCGGACCTTGCTCAAGAACCCGCCGGTGCTGATCCTCGACGAGGCGACGAGCGCGCTCGACAGCCGCACCGAGGCGGCGATCCAGAACACGCTCGAACGCATTGCGGCGCGGCGCACGACCTTGGTGATCGCGCACCGCCTGTCGACGGTGGTGAACGCCGACCGGATCGTCGTGCTCGACAAGGGCCGGGTCGCCGAGACGGGGACGCACGAGCAGTTGCTGCGGATGCGCGGGCTCTATGCCGACATGTGGGCGCGGCAGCAGGCCGAACGCGACGAGGGTACGGTCGAAGCCTGAGCGAAGCCGTTGCGGCATTTACAATTTTGTAAGTGATTTCCAGCCATTGGCCTTTGGGGACCAGTCCGTCCCGTGGACGGATGTCGAGGCGAAAGGTGGGATTTTGATCAGGCTGGCGATGTGTATCGCGATCGACCACGATCCGTGGCTCGTTGCGCTGGCGGTCGCGATTTGCGGCGTCGGCGCCTTTGCGATCGTCCAGATGTTCGAGCGCGCCCGCGAGGCGCAGCGCAAGCAGGGCATCGCCTGGGCTTTCCTTGTCGCGGTCGCCGCCAGCGCGACGATCTGGTGCACCCATTTTGTCGCTATGCTCGCCTTCGAGGCGAAAGCGCCGGTGACGCTCGACCCCGTGCTGACGATCGCCTCGCTGATGGTCGCGATGGTGGGCTCCTTTATCGGCTTTGCGGTCGCCGCATGGGGCAAGGACGAAATTTACGGCGCGATCGGCGGGGCGCTGTTTGGCGGGGCCATCGCCGCGATGCACTTTACCGGCATGATCGCGTATCGCGTCGACGGCATTGTCGCGTGGGACGACGGCTATGTCGCCGCAGCGGTGATCAGCGGCATGGTCTTTGCCGCCGCCGCGTTGACGGTGCTCCGCACGAGCCGGGCGGTGCGCCTCCGCGTGCCGCTGGCAACGCTGCTGATCGTGCTCGCGATCGCCTCGCTCCATTTTCTTGCGATGACTGCGATGCGGATCACCCCGCTGGCGCTCGATGAGACGCCGCTGCGTCCGGCGGAATTCAACGCGCTGGCGCTCGCGACGGTCCTCGTCGGCGGGATCGTGATCGCCGCGGGCGTCTTCGCGGCGATGCTCGATCGCCAGACACGATCGGACGCGATGCGCGAGCTGACCCATATGGCGATGAACGATGCGCTGACGGGGCTTCCCAATCGCGTTGCCTTTCGCGGCGAGCTTTCGCGTCAGATCGGCGCTGCGCTGGTAAACGGCGAGCGCGTCGGGCTGTGCGCGATCGACCTCGACCGCTTCAAGGAAATCAACGACGTCCACGGCCACAAGGCGGGCGACGAGGTGCTCGCGCGGATTGCGCAGCGGATGCGCGACGCGTTGGGGCATAATGAATTCGTGGCGCGGCTCGGCGGTGACGAGTTTGTCGCGCTGACGCGCTTTACCGACCGCGCGCAGCTGGTGGCGTTCGCCGCGCGGCTCGACGCCGAGCTGAAAACGCCGCTGGTGTTTCCCGATTTCGAGGCGCGGCTCGGCGCGAGCATCGGGGTCGCGGTGTTCCCCGACGATGCGGCGACCGCCGAGATGCTGTCGAACAATGCCGACCTCGCGATGTATCGCGCGAAGGCCGACGCCGCGACCGCGCCGTGCCACTATGACTGGCAGCTCGACGAGGCGATCCGTGATCAGCGCGAACTCGCCGCCGACCTGCGCGGCGCAATCGACCGGTGTGAGCTCGACGTCCATTATCAGGTCCAGACGTCGGTCACGACGGGCGAGGTCACCGGATATGAAGCGCTGCTGCGCTGGACGCATCCGGTACGCGGATCGATCCCGCCCGCGGTTTTCATTCCGCTCGCCGAGGCAAACGGATTTATCCTGGCGCTTGGCGAATGGGTGATGCGGCGCGCCTGCACCGATGCGGCGGCGTGGCCGCACGGGTCGAAGGTCGCAGTCAATGTGTCGCCGCTGCAACTCGCGCATGTCGACCTGCCACGCCTGTTCCACCAGATCTTGCTCGACACGGGGCTGCCGCCGCGGCGGTTGGAGATCGAACTGACCGAGACGGCGATCATCGCCGACCGCGAACGCGCGCTGCATGTGCTGCGCCAGATCAAGGCGCTGGGTGTCGGGGTCGCGCTCGACGATTTCGGCACCGGCTATTCGTCGCTCGAGACGCTGCGCGCCTTTCCGTTCGACAAGATCAAGCTTGATCGCTTTTTCGCTGCCGAGCTGGAGGGCAATATCCAGTCGACCGCGATCCTGCGCGCGGTGCTCGCGCTGGGCAAGAGCCTGTCGATCCCGATCCTCGCCGAGGGGATCGAGACGCCCGAACAACTCGATGTGCTGCGCCGCGAGGGCTGCGACGAGGTGCAGGGCTTTCTGATCGGCCGCCCGGGGCGCGGAACGGCGCGGAGCCACGATGGGCCACAGGTCGCGGTCGCTTAAGCCGTTTCCCAATAGGGCGGGTCGCCGAACGCCGCTTTCAGATGATCGCGCAGCGCGCGGAGTTTCGCCGACGGGTCGCGGCCCTGCGAATGCGCCATGTAGATCCACTCCTCGTCGGGGGCGAGATCGAGGGGGATGGCGACGAGCTTGCCAGCCAGAATCGCGGGGCCGGCAATAAAGGCGGGGAGCATCGCGATGCCGAGGCCGGCGGCGACCGCGTCGCGGATCATGTCGCCATTGTTGACGCCGAGCGCCTGTTTCGCCTGAACCGTCACCGGGCCGTCGTTGGTGCGGAAGTGCCAGTCGGCGGCGCCGCGGTTGGTGTAGAAGATGCCGCGGTGGTCGCGGAGGTCCTCGAAGCATGTCGGCATGCCATGCTCCGCGAGATAAGCCGCCGACCCGACCAATATGCGGCGGCTCTTCGCGAGCTTCCAGACGATGAGGCGCGTATCGTCGATGACGCCTTGCCGGATGATCGCGTCGTGGCCGCTCGAGGCGACGTCGATGCGGCGGTCGTCGAGGTCGAGCGTGAGCTGGATTTCGGGGTGGCTTTTCAGGAACGGATAGAGCGCGGGGCCGAGATGCATGTGGCCGAAGGTGACGGGCGCCGCGATGCGCAGCGCGCCGGCGAGCGTGCCGCGGCGTTCGGCGATGTCGGCGGCGGCTCCGGAGATGTCGCGGGTGATGCGCTGTGCGCGGGGGAGGAAGGCGATGCCATCCTCGGTGAGGCTCAATTTGCGCGTGGTGCGGTGGAGCAAGGCGCTGCCCAATGAGCGTTCGAGTTCGGCGAGGCGTTCGCTCACCACCGATTTGGAGAGGCGGAGCTGGCGCGCGGCGCCGCTGATCGAACCATGCTCGACGGTGGCGACGAATGCGGCGATGCCTTCGATACGGATCATTGTTCGGTATTCCCGAATTATAGAGACAAGAGTTGCCGTCTATTCCGAACGTCGTGTCAGGTCCATCTTCCTTTCATCGAGACGGGCATCGGGCCCGCCGCCGAACAGGAGAAAGATCATGGATCGTTTGCTGAACAAGGTCGCGATTGTCGCCGGCGCCAGCTCGGGTATCGGCCGCGAAACCGCCAAACTCTTTGCCGCCGAGGGTGCCTCGGTCGTCGTCGGGGCACGCCGCCAGGCCGAACTCGACGCGCTGGTCGCCGAAATCACCGCCGCGGGCGGCAAGGCCGTTGCGGTCGCGGGCGACGTCCGCGACGAAGCTTTTCACGAAGCACTCGTCCGCGCAGCGGTCGACAATTACGGCCGGCTCGACATCGCGTTCAACAATGCCGGGGTGTTCGGCGAAGCGGGACCGAGCACCGAGGTGTCGGGCGCCGGGTTCGCCGATGCACTCGCGGTCAACCTCACCGGCTCGTTCCTCGGCGCGAAGCACCAGATCGCCGAGATGGTGAAGCATGGCGGCGGATCGGTGATCTTCACCTCGACCTTCGTCGGCTACAGCTTTGCCTTCCCCGGCAGCGCGGCTTATTCGGCGAGCAAGTCGGGGTTGATCGGGCTGACGCAGGCGCTCGCCGCCGAATATGGGGCGCAGAATGTGCGCGTCAACGCGGTGCTCCCCGGCGGGGTCGCGACCGACATGTTCGAGGCGGTCAATGACAGCGCCGAAAAGCAGGATTTCGTCACCAACCTGCATGCGCTGAAACGCGTCGCGCAGCCGATCGAGATTGCGAAATCGGTGCTCTATCTCGCCTCCGACGATGCGAGCTTCGTTACCGGCACGGCGTCGCTGCTCGATGGCGGGGCTTCGATCACGCGCAGCTGAGGCCGCTGCATCGCCATTCGGGCGGGGGTTCGAAGGAACCTCCGCCCGAATTGCGTGCGAAGTGGCATCAATCGCTACCAAAAAGGTTGCGTTGGGTTGACCCCTCGCGCCTGCGCCCCCTACGCATGGATCATGCCGCATGACACCAGCCTGATCGGAACCATCGTCGCCGGTCTGGGCGTGGCGTTCCTGATGGGCGCGCTCGCGCACCGGCTCAGGATTTCGCCGATTGCGGGCTATCTGCTCGCAGGCGTGCTGGTCGGGCCATTCACCCCGGGCTTTGTTGCCGATACCGGGCTCGCGCTCCAGCTTGCCGAGATCGGCGTGATCCTGCTGATGTTCGGGGTTGGGCTCCATTTTTCGCTCAAAGACCTGCTCTCGGTGCGCAAGATTGCGGTGCCGGGGGCGATCGCGCAGATCGCCGTCGCGACCGCGCTCGGCATGATGCTCGGGCTGTGGCTCGGCTGGTCGATCGAGGGCAGCGCGGTGTTCGGGCTGGCACTGTCGGTCGCCTCGACCGTGGTGCTGCTCCGTGCGTTGCAGGCGCGCGACATGGTCGAGACCGAAAAGGGGCGGATCGCGGTCGGTTGGCTGATCGTCGAGGATCTGGTGATGGTGCTCGCGCTCGTGCTGCTGCCCGCGATGTTCGGCGACCGAGGCGATGAGGGCGGGAGCGCGGGGCTTCTGCAATCGGCGGCGATCGTGCTGCTCAAGGTCGTCGGTTTCGGCGCCTTCATGTTCGTGATCGCGCGGCGGGTGCTGCCGTGGGTGCTCCACTGGGTCGCGCATTCGGGATCGCGCGAGCTGTTCCGCCTCGCGGTGCTCGCGATCGCGCTGGGCGTCGCCTTTGGCGCGGCGGTGATTTTCGACGTGTCTTTTGCATTGGGAGCCTTCTTTGCCGGCATGATCCTTGGCGAGACGCAGCTGTCGCGGCGCGCCGCCGAAGAGACGCTGCCGCTTCGCGATGCGTTCGCGGTGCTGTTTTTCGTGTCGGTCGGGATGCTGTTCGACCCGATGGTGCTCGTCGAGCAGCCGGGGCCGGTGCTGGCGACGGTCGCGATCATCGTCGTCGGTAAGTCGGTCGCCGCCTATGCGCTCGTCCGCGCCTTCGGCCATGATTCGGGCACCGCGCTGACGGTGTCGGTCAGCCTGGCGCAGATCGGCGAATTTTCGTTCATCCTCGCGGGGCTGGGCGTGGGACTGAAAGTGCTGCCCGAGACTGGTCGCGACCTGATCCTCGCCGGGTCTCTGCTGTCGATCCTGTTCAACCCGATCCTCTTTTCGCTGGTGATGAAGCATGTTCGCAAAACGCAGGTGGATGAGGCGCCGGTGGACGCGGAGGTTGCGGAGGCGTGCAACGCGGGCGTCGTACTGATCGGCTATGGCCGCGTCGGCAGCCATATTGGCAGCCTGATCTGCGGGCGCGGCGAGGGGCTGACGGTGATCGAGGACCAGAAGGATATGGCGGCCGCGGCGCGCGAGGCGGGGGCGACGGTGATCGTCGGCGACGCGACGAAGGAAAGCATCTTGCGGCAGGCAGGGCTCGACACCGCGTCGACCTTGCTGATCGCGATCCCCGAAGGGGTCGAGGCGGGGGCGATCGTGCGGCGGGCGCGGGCGATCAATCCGAAGCTGGTGATCGTCGCGCGCGCGCATTCGGACGAGGAAGTCGACGATCTCGTGCGGCGCGGCGCCGACCATGTCGTGATGGCCGAACGCGTGACCGCATCGCGGATGGCCGAGCGGGCGATGCTGACATTGGCTTGAGTTCGTCATTGCGAGCGAAGCGAAGCAATCCAGAGTATGCGTAAACCGCTCTGGATTGCTTCGCTTCGCTCGCAATGACGATTTTGGTGGAGGTCGGGGCTTCCCCCGCCTCCTCATCCGCCCTATCGCCCACCGACAATGTCGGCCGACGCTCTCCTCCCGCTTCTTAAATCCACTTTCGGTTTCGATGCCTTTCGCGGGCGTCAGTCGGAGGTGGTCGACCGCGTGATGGCAGGCGCGCGGACGCTCGCTGTGATGCCGACGGGGGCGGGCAAGTCGCTGACCTATCAGCTGCCCGCGGTCGCGCTGAACGGCTGTGTCGTCGTCGTATCGCCGCTGATCGCGTTGATGCACGACCAGCTGCGCGGCGCGCGCGCGGCGGGGATTCGTGCGGCGAGCCTGACCAGCGTCGATGCCGACTGGGCCGACACTCGGCAGGCGTATCGCGACGGCCAGCTCGACCTCTTGTATGTCGCCCCCGAGCGCGCGACCGGGGAGCGGTTCCGCTCCTTGCTCGAAGCGCAGACGCCGGCGCTGTTCGCGATCGACGAAGCGCATTGCGTGTCCGAATGGGGCCATGACTTCCGCCCCGATTACCGGTTGCTGCGCCCGCTGCTCGATGCGTTTCCGGCGGTGCCGCGGCTCGCTCTGACGGCAACGGCGGACAAGCACACGCGCGAGGATATCCTCGTCCAGCTCGGGATACCGGCCGACGGGCTGATCCTCGCGGGCTTCGATCGGCCCAACATTCGTTACGCGGTGCGGCCGCGAATCAGCCCGGCGAAACAGCTTGTCGATTTCATCGCCGCCAATCCGGGGCCGGGGATCGTCTATGCCCCGACGCGCAACGGCACCGAGCGGCTCGCCGAGCAGATCGCGGCGGCGACGGGGCGCAGCGTCGCGGCCTATCACGCCGGGCTCGACCCTGAACTGCGCGCACGCGTCCAGCATGATTTCGTCGCGTCGGAGGACGGCATCGTCACCGCGACGGTCGCGTTCGGCATGGGGATCGACAAGCCCGATGTGCGCTTCGTCGCGCATGCCGGGCTGCCGAAATCGATCGAATCCTATTATCAGGAGACCGGTCGCGCCGGGCGCGACGGCGATCCGGCCGAGGCGATGATGCTGTGGGGCGCCGACGATTTTGCACGCGCGCGGATGCGGCTTTCGGAGCTGCCCGAGGTTCGCGTCGCGGGCGAACGGGTGCGGCTCAATGCGCTGGCGGCTCTGGTCGAGACGGTCGAGTGCCGCCGCGCGCTCTTGCTGCGGCATTTCGGCGAGAACCCGCCCGAGCGCTGCGGCAATTGCGACAATTGCCTCGAACCCGCGGCGCAGGTCGATGCGACGGTGCTCGCGCAGAAATTGCTCTCGGCGGTCTATCGCACCGGGCAGAGCTTTGGCGCCGGGCATATCGAGGCGGTGCTGTGCGGACGGAGCGACGAGCGGATCGCGAGCCGCGGGCACGACAAATTGTCGGTATTCGGGATCGTCGCGGGCGAGGAGGCGCGGCTGATCAAGCCGCTGGTGCGCAGCCTGATGGCGCGCGAGGCGCTCGACACGACCGAGCATGGCGGGCTGATGCTGGGCCCCGCGGCGCGCGCGATGATGAAGGGCGAGACCGCGGTGCTGATGGCCGAGCCGCCGGTGAAGCGGACGCAACGCGCCGGGCGCGGCGGCGCCAGCGCCACGCCCAATCCCGTCGGCGATCCGCTGTTCGATGCGCTGCGCGCGATGCGGCGCGAGCTGGCGGCCGAGGCCGGGGTGCCGCCCTATGTGATCTTCCACGACGCAGTGCTCCGCACGATGGCGAGTGACAAACCTGCGACGCGGAGCGCGCTGGCGGATATTCCGGGCGTCGGCGGCAAGAAGCTCGAGGCGTGGGGCGACGCGTTCCTGAATGTGATCCGGCAATATTGAGCCGAACCCCGGCCGCGCGGCTGGTCGATTTCGCAAACGGCTAGCCATTTTCCGAACGCGGCGCGACCGCTGTGCCGATTGTCGCCACCTGATCCTTCATCGACCCCGCTCTCCCTTTGCGGCGCCGATCGATGAAAGGATTTCGACGATGAAACACCGACTGATCCCCGTGCTGGTCGCCGGGTGCCTCGCCGGGGCGCCGATGGCACAGGCGTCCGAAGCGCCGACGCGCGTGCGCGTCGATATGCGCGGGCTCGACCTCAGTGCGCCTGCGGATATGAAGACCGCGGAACTTCGGATCGCGCGCGCGGTCAAGATGGCGTGCCGGAGCGACGTCGAGCATTTGAGTCCCCGGGCGCGCCGTATAGCCAAGCAATGCCGCGCGATGACGCGCGATCTTGCCATGCGGAAACTGCGCGATAATCAGCTCCAGCGACTGGCGGCGCAATGACCCGCTGTGGTGCGGCCGCGGCGATGGTGGCGCGCCGACGTGGCTTGCAGTAGCAAAACGCGATGGCGTCGTTCCTGATCCTCGACCCGATGATTCGTGGCGGCGCCATCGCGCTGTTCCTGCTGTGGATCGCCATCCTCGCGCGCGATCACGGCCAGGTCCTCCCCGCGCGCGTCGCCATTGCGATGAACCTGGCGATCATTGCCTATCTGCTCGTCCCGGTCTTCAGCCCCGGGGGAGTGGCGCGCTTTCCCTATGTCATCTGCGACGCGCTGTCGGTGATGGTCCCGGCCTTTTTCTGGTTGTTCGTGCGGCTGTGGTTCGACGACCAGCAAGGGATCGGTTGGCGCAGCTGGCTGCTCGTTGCTGCGTTCGGCGTGCTGCCGCTGGCGCAGATCATATTGATGGCCGCGACGGGGACGTTCAGCTTTGCAATCTGGGTGCTGGTGCGCATCGGCATGTTCGCCTTTGCAGTGGCTGGCATGTGGATCGCGTGGCGCGGACGCGCAAACGATCTGATCGAGGCGCGGCGCGGTTTTCGCGCGGCGCTCGTCTGCGCGATCGGCGGCTTCATCCTGCTCGTGACCTTTGTCGAGATGTTCGACGGTCATGGCACGGCGCCCGACCTCGGGCGGTCGGTGACGCTGGCCGCGATCCTGCTCGCGACCTTCATCGTGTCGATCGGCCTGTATCGTTTTCGGCTCGCCGAGCTGTTCGCCGTGCCCGGGCCCCCGCAGAAGCGGGCGGAGCCGCTTGCCACGCCCTCGCCGCTCGCGCAGCGACTGCACGCGGTGATGGCGGAGGCGCGCGCCTATCGCGCCGAAGGCTTTTCGATCACCATCCTCGCGGCGCAGCTTGGCGAGCCCGAATATCGCGTGCGGCGCGCGATCAACGGCGAGATGGGTTTTCGCAACTTCACCGCGTTCCTGAACAGCTTCCGCCTCGACGAGATCCGCGCGGCGCTCGCCGATCCGGCGCAGCGCGAGGTGCCGATCCTGACGATCGCGATCGACGCGGGCTTCGGTTCGCTGGGGCCGTTCAATCGCGCCTTTCGCGATGCCGAAGGAATGACCCCGAGCGCGTATCGGGCGGGACGGCTCGCCGATTCCGGAATCGGCTAGCCGAATTTCGACATCGCGGCGCGCGGGCGCAGGAAAGCTGCTCAACAGCGGGCATCGATTTCAAAGGATGCCCGCATGATCCACGCCTTTCCTCCCCTCGCCATTCTGCTCGAAAAGGGTCCGGCGATCTTTGCCTTCGATTTCGGCCGCTATCTGATCGCGGCGGGGGTGACGAGCGCGGTCGTCTGGGGGCTACGCCGGTCGAGCTTTGCCGCGCGCAAGATCCAGGCGCGCGAGGCAATCGCTGCCGACACGCGCCGCGAGTTCCTGCAATCATTGCAGACCGCGGGCGTCTATCTGTTCGCCTCGCTGTTCATCATCTGGGGCACCGACGCGGGTGTGCTGCACCGCTTCCAGGACAGCTTTGGGCTGCTTGGCGATATGGCGTTGCTCGCCGCGATCATCGTCGCGCACGACGCCTATTTCTATTGGGTGCACCGCGCGATGCACCATCCCCGGTTGTTCAAGGCGTTCCACCGCGCGCACCATCGCTCGGTGACGCCGACGCCGTGGGCGGCGTACAGCTTCGCGATTCCCGAAGCCTTTGTGATGATTTTGTTCGTGCCGATCTGGCTGTTCTTCGTCGCGACGCCGGCGTGGGTGATGATGCTCTGGATCAATTTCCAGATCATCCGCAATGCGATGGGACATGCCGGGTTCGAACTGCATCCGCGCTGGTGGCTGGCGACGCCGCTGACGCGCTGGATCAACACGACGACGCATCATGACTTGCATCATAGTGGCGGGTTCAACCGCAATTACGGACTCTATTTCACCTGGTGGGACAAATGGATGGGGACCGAGCATCCGCGCTATGCCGAACGGTTTCATGCTGTGGTGGCGCGCGAGCCGGTGCGCGAGGTCGCGGGGCCTCAGGCGGGCGGCGAAATGACCGAGACGATGTCGCTGCGCAGCGTCCAGCCGAGCCGTTCGTAGAGCGCCTTGCCGTCGCTGGTGGCGACCAGCAGGCATTCGGTGACGCCTTGGCCGATGGCGCGTCGACCGAGTTCAGCCATGATCGCCGAGCCGAGCCCGCGGCGGCCGAACTGCGCTTCGGTGACGATCTGATCGTAGACGGCGGTGGTGCCGTGGAGGCCGAGCACGCCGCGCGCGGCGGGCGTGCCGTCCGAATCACGCGCAATTGCTTCGAAACGGTTGGCGCTTTCATCGACTTCGATGATGAAATCGGGCGTCGGCCGCGCGGTCGGCATGTCGGTGCCGGTCGCCATCAGCCACATCGGATCGCGCGGCTGCCAGCCCGGCGGGATGTACGGGAGAATCGCATCGCGCGGGGCCGCGATGTCGACATAAATGTGGGGCGCTTCGACCGCGGCGAAGGCTGCTGCAGCCGCTTCGCTCGACGCATTTCCAAGGATGAAGCGGCCGGCCTGATCGGGCTTGCCGACATCGAACCACAGCGCCGAGGGAAGAGGGGCGGAAACAGGCCGGGCGTATCCGCGCGCCGCGCAGTAGCCGAAGGCCCAGTCGAAATGTTCGTTCATGGCCGTGACCATAGGCGATGCGCGCTGCAAGGAAAGTGACAACGCACCTTCATGCTTGTCAGCAAGCGGGCGGCGGGAGTAGATCGCTGGCATGAGCGATTTTCGAACCCTGTCCGCCGACTACAGCGTCGCCCCGCAGATCAGCATTGAGGATGTCGCCGAGGCGAAAGCCGCGGGCTTTGCGATGCTGATCAACAATCGTCCCGACGGTGAGGAACCGTCGGCACCGCAGGGCGACGATATCGCGCATGCCGCGGCGGCCGAGGGGTTGGCCTATGCCGCGATCCCGATCGGCCATGCCGGCTTCAGCCATGCGCAGATCGATGCACTCGACAAGCTGCTGGGCGATGCGACCGGGCCGATCCTCGCCTATTGCCGGTCGGGGACCCGCTCGACGCATCTGTGGGCGCTGACGCGTGCACGCGCGGGCGACGATGTCGATGGCATCGTCGAGTCGGCCGCGAATGCGGGCTATGACCTGACGGGGCTGCGGCCGATGCTGGACGCACTCGCGGGGGAAAAATGAATCAGGCCGAGTTGATCCAGCTGGGCGCATCGCTGATCGCGGTATTTTTCGTTGCCTGGCTGGTCGGGAGGATCGGGCTGGGCAGCGATCCGCGGATTGCCGACGCCGAGCACGCTATCCGGTTGGCCGAAGAGGCCGAGGCGGGGTTTCGCGGGATTGAGGTCGCACGCGACCGCGCGGGCTTTGCCGCGATCGTGCAAAATGCCGAGGGGCGGATGATGCTGGTGCGCGCGCATGGCAATCATTTCGCGGCACGGCCGGTCGATGCCAGCGTCGAGGGGCGGCTCGACAAGGATTTTCTGACGCTCACGACGCCGGAGAGGACATTCGGCGCGGTGACGCTGCAGCTGGGGAAGGATGCGGGGATGTGGGCATCGCGGATGCGCGAGTTTAGCCGTGGATAAGCTGCCCGATCCGGTGACCTACGCGGTTCCCGCCTTCATCCTGCTGCTGATCGCCGAGATGATCATATCGCTGCGGCGCGACAAGAGCCGGTACGAGGCGCGCGATACGCTGACCTCGCTGATGCTCGGCACCGTCAGCCAGGTCGCGGGCGCGCTAGTCGGCGCGGCGGTCATCGGCATGTCGGTGTGGGTCTACCAGTACCGCCTTTTCGATATCGGCATCGCGTTCAAGACCTGGTGGTGGGCGTGGATCTTCTGCTTCTTTCTCGACGATCTGGCCTATTATGCATTCCACCGCAGCGCGCACCGCGTGCGCTGGTTCTGGGCGAGCCATGTCATCCACCACAGCTCGCAGCATTATAATCTGTCGACCGCGCTGCGGCAGACATGGACGGGTTTTTTCAGCCTGACCTTCCTGTTCCGCCTGCCTTTGTTCCTGATCGGCTTTCCGCCCGCGATGGTCTTCTTCTGCGCGGGGCTCAACCTGATCTACCAGTTCTGGATCCATACCGAGGCGATCAAGCGGCTGCCCAAATGGTTCGAGGCGGTCATGAACACCCCGTCGCACCACCGCGTCCATCATGGCGTGAACCCGCGCTATCTCGACGCCAATTATGCCGGCGTCTTCATCATCTGGGACAAGATGTTCGGCAGCTTCGTCGCTGAGCGCGACGACGAGCCGGTGCGCTATGGCATCGTCAAGCAGCTCGGCAGCTTCAACATATTGTGGGCCGCGGTGCATGAATGGGTCGGGATCGCGAAGGATGTCTGGCACGCGCCGTGGAAGCATAAACTCGATTATATGTGGCGCGAGCCCGGCTGGAGCCACGACGGCAGCCGGCAGACGAGCGCGATGATCAAGGAACGCTGGGCGGCCGGGCGGCCGGTGGAAGAGCCGGCGGAATGAGACGACCGACCGCGTGAAAAGAATCGCCGGCTGGAAGCACTGGGATGTTGTCGCGCTGATTTCGGGCGGTGTTCCGCTGATCGTTTTTCTAAGCAGCATCTATGAGCTAAGGATTTTCGACAGCTTTGCCGGACCGCTCGTTTTGGGTTCCGTCCTACTCTATTTGGTCAGCGCGGCACTGGCCTGGCGCAGCGGTGATGGACGGATGATCGCGGGAGGGTGCGGCATGTTGCTCGTCCCTGCAGTATTGAGCCTCCCACTCATCCTGTTGGCTGTCGCATGTTTTGCAGGCAATTGCCTTTAGCCCATGCCCCCTTGCCTCGCCCCCTAATGACATTCATGTAAGCATCCGGGCGACCGCCAGAAGGCGGCGTGAGGGAGTCGCAAGCATGGATCAGTTCGACATCATCGTTATCGGCGGCGGCAGCGCGGGGAGCGCGGCGACAGGGCGGTTGGCCGAGGACGGCAAGCGCACGGTGTGCCTCGTCGAAGCGGGCGGTCGCAACGACACGGTGCGGGTCAAGACGCCGGGATTCATGCCCTTCATCCCCCAATCGGCGAACTACCAATATGAGACGCTGCCGCAGCCGGGGCTGAACGGCCGCATCGGCTATCAGCCGCGCGGGCGCGGGCTGGGCGGGTCGAGCGCGATCAACGCGATGGTCTATATTCGCGGGCATGCGTTCGATTACGACCAGTGGGCGTCGCTCGGCGCGACGGGGTGGAGCTATGCCGACGTGCTGCCCTTCTTCAAGCGCAGCGAGGGCAATGAGCGCGGCGGCGACGAATTTCACGGGAGCGGCGGGCCGCTCAACGTGATGGACCAGCGCTGGCCCAATGTGACGAGCCGGCGGTTCATCGAAAGCGCCGCGTCGCTGCAATTGCCGCGTACTGCCGATTTCAACGGGGCGCAGCAAGAGGGCTTCGGACTTTATCAGGTCACGCAGAAGGGCGGCGAACGCTGGTCGGCGGCGCGCGCCTATGTCGAGCCGCTGCGCGAGCATGGCAATTTGACGGTGCGCACCGGCGCGCTGGTCGAGAAGATATTGGTCGAGGGCGGGCGCGCGACGGGGGTGGTGATCCGCCGCGGATCGAAGCGCGAGACGCTGCGCGCGCGGGGCGGCGTCATACTGTCGGCGGGCGCTTTCAACAGTCCGCAAATCCTGATGCTGTCGGGGATCGGGCCGGGGGCGCACCTGAAGGACAAGGGGATCGACGTGACGCTCGACCGTGCGGCGGTCGGTGCCGATCTGCAGGATCATATCGATTATGTGTCGAGCTGGGAGACGCGCTCGACCGAGCCGTTCGGCGACAGCCTCGGCGGCACCTGGCGGATGGTGAAGGCGATCTTCGAGCATCGCACACAGCGCAGCGGTATCATGACGACCTGCTTCGCCGAGGCGGGCGGCTTCTGGAAATCGCACCCCGACCTGCCCGCGCCCGACATCCAATATCATTTTGTCCCCGCGATGCTCGAGGACCATGGGCGGACCAAGGTGAAGGGGCACGGCTTTTCGTGCCATGCCTGCGTGCTGCGGCCCGAGAGCCGCGGGACGGTGCGGCTCGCGTCGGGCGATGCCGCGGCGGCGCCGGCGATCGATCCTGGGTTCCTGACCGACGCGCGCGATGTGGCGACGTTGCGGGCGGGCGTCAGGATGATGCACCGCATTGCGGCGGCGCCGCCGCTCGCGGACTATGCGGGGACTGACCGGCATCCAGTGGATATCGACGACGACGCGGCACTCGATGCGCTGATCCGCAGCCGCGCCGACACCGTTTATCACCCCGTCGGTACGTGCCGGATGGGCAGCGACGCCGACGCGGTGGTCGATCCGACGCTGAAGCTCAAGGGCATCGACGGGCTGTGGGTCGCCGACGCGAGTATCATGCCGCGGCTGGTGTCGGGCAATACCAATGCGCCGAGCATCATGATCGGGGAGAGGGCAGCCGATTTTGTGAAAGCGGCGCTGAACTAAGAACTCGTCATTGCGAGCGAAGCGAAGCAATCCAGAGCGGCTTAGCCTTGCTCTGGATTGCCGCGTCGCCTTCGGCTCCTCGCAATGACGAAGGTTAGAGGCAAGCCTCCGCCAGCAATTTTCCGCTTCTCGTTAAATCGTAGCGGCTGGCCGGCGGGCGCAGGTCGAGCACCTCGCGCGTCACCAGCCCGTGTCTGCCGAGCGCGGTCAGCCCCTGCGACAGCGCGCGCGGGGTGGCGGGGGGCAGCAGGCGCGAGAGCGCGTTGAAGCGATCGTGCCCCGCGCCGATCCCGACGATGAGCGGCAGGCCCCAGCGCGTTGCCGCGCCGGGGGGGAGGCCGATTTCGCGTTGCGCCCCGGCGATCGTTGCAGCGCGGACGGCCGCAGCGGCCCCCGTTTCGGTCAGGATATATTCGGGGCGCAGCGGGTGGCCGTGGCCGTGGTTGCGCTGCACCCAGCCGACCGTCGTGGCCGCCTCCAGCGTGCGTGCGCAGCTGTCGCGCGAGAGACCGAGCCGATGGATCAGCTCGACGAAGCGTGCGCCCTTATGCGTCGCCAGATCGGCGAGCAGCGGCACGAGCCAGCGATGGCTGCCGAGCTGGACGAGCAAGGGGTCGGGGGTAGTTGACTGCATTTACAACTAACTATACAAATCAGACCATAGGAGCAAGCGATATGGGACGGGTGATTCTCGCTCGCGCCGGTCGCCTTGCGAAAAGGGAGGAATGGCATGGCGCTTCAGATCGGATCCGAGCTGACCTGTTCGATGGGGGTCAGGGACATGACCGCGTCGATCGCCTGGTACGAGCGGGTAATGCAATGCAAACTCCTCTACCGCGCCGATGAGATCGGCTGGTGCGAACTGAAGACGCCGATGGCGGGGGTGAACATCGGGCTGAGTCAGGTCGAGAATGTGGCGCAGGGCGGCGGGGCGACCAATGTGTTCGAGGTTGCCGACATCGACGCCGCCAAGGCGCATCTCGATGCTGAGGCTGTGCGGCGGGACGGCGATATCCAGCATATTCCCGGGCTGGTGAAGCTCATCACCTTCTACGACCCCGACGGCAACGCCTTCATGTTCTCGCAGTCCGAGATCGCGGCATGATAGCGCTCGGGTGGGCGGTCGCGGCGCTGGTGGCGCCGGCCGCGCCCGCCGCCAAAGCGCCGTCGCTCGCCGCGTGGCACGGGAGCTGGTCCGGTGAGGGCGAGGCGTTCGGCAAACCCGCGACCGCGACGCTCGATATCGCGCCGGGTGAGGGCGGCGCGACGACGCTCACTTATCGTCTGCGTATCGCGGGGACGCCGCCGGTCGCCTATTCGGCCGAGGCCAGTTACGCCTTCGATGCGAATCGGCGCGTGCGCGGAAAATGGACCGACAGCACTGGCCGCACGCGCGCCATCCTCGGCGGGGTCGGTGCGGCGAAATGGTGGACGCATTGGGGCAGCGCCGATGTCGAGATCGGCCGGTCGACCTATGTGCTTGAAGAGAGTGAAAGACTCGTCGTCAGCGATTCGATTCTGCAGGACGACGGCAGCTGGCGGGTCTTTGCCATGCTGCGCTACACGCGCACAAACCGCTGAAAAATGCCGATTTCGGGCAGCGTCTGCGTTGCGCACAAAAAAAGAGGGCCGGGACTTGCGTCCCGGCCCAGCCTTTCAGGCTCTCCCCTCCTGAAACTGTTGACCCAATGAATGCCATATTAATGTCATGTTGGAAAGGCTAAAATTGCGGCAATGCTGCGCAAATTTTGTGCAGCATTTCAGCGTCTAAAAACGGACCGGAACGCGTGCGCGCCCGGTCCGTTTTCATCCTCAGAAGCCCTTGCGAACCGTGACTCCGAACGTGCGCGGCTGGTTCGTTGCAAAGCCGAGCCGCGCGCGCCCGCCGCGTTCGCGGTCGAAGGCGAGCAGGGCGTTTTCGTCGAGCAGATTGTTCACATAGACCGAGATTTCGAGCTCGTTCGGAAACTCGATGCCCGCGCCGAGATTGACCAGTTGATAATCGGGCAGCTTGAGGTCGAGCGTCGTCGCCGAGCCGATCGGCGCGCCGCCGAAGGTGAAGCCGTGGACGAAGGTCCGCGGGTTATTCTCCTGATCGCCCGGCTGGGTGTAGCGGCTGCCGACATGCTGGAAGGATGCCGTGACGAACGCGTTGGTGTCCGACGACGGATCGATCGGGAAGCTGTACGTCGCGTTCGCCGCCATCTGGAACTTCGGCACCGAGGGCAGGCGGTTGCCATTGCGGATCCCCTCGATCACCGTGCCGTTCGGGCGCGTGAGCGTCGAATCGAATTCGGCTTCGACATAGCTGCCCGACAGCCCCAGATCGAGCCCGGTGACGGGGCTGGCCGCCAGCTCGAACTCGAGCCCCATCGTATGCGCGTCGGCGTTGAAAACGATACGCGACGAGCAACTGCCAGCATCGGCGGTGACCTGCAGATTATTGATCTTCGTATAGAAACCCGCGGCGTTGAAAGTGATGCCGCCGAACTGCGCCTTCACCCCGCCTTCATAATTCCACAGCGATTCGTCGTCGTAGCGCGGCCGACCGCTGAAGGTCTGCGCATCGGGCCCGTTGGGGACACCGCCGTCGCATAGTGGCAGGTTGAGCGGATCGTTGACGCCGCCGAGGCGGAAGCCCTTCGATGCCTGCGCGTTCAGCGTGATGCCGTCGGCAACGTCATAGCTGAGCAGCAGGCGCGGCGAGAAGCCGCTCGACGAAGTCTTGTCGCGGGCATTGTCGCCGTTGGGGAACAGGCCACCCGACACGAAGCGCCGGCTTTCGTCGAAGGCATAATAACGCCCGCCGAGTGTCGCGGTGAAGGCTTCGGTAAGGTCGTAGCTGAGCTCGCCGAAGATCGCGATCTGCGACAAGTCGTAAGGGATATCGGCGTTGTATGGCGAATCGGGTCCGAAGCCGTTGGCGACCGCCGCCGATGTTCCCGCGCCGAACCTTGCGTCGGTAAACGCGTCATAGCCCGGCGTTGGAAGACGCTGGGTATAGTCGCGCTTGACGTGCGCATAATAGCCGCCGACGAGCCACTGAAAGGGGCCGGTTCCCGCCGAATTCAGGCGTATTTCCTGCGTGAACTGCTTGACCCCGGTCGTGTCGACGAGGTTGGAGGGAAGCAGGATGCCGGCAACGGGGAAGCCGAGGTCGGCCGACACGCTGCCCGTCAACGCACTCGCGTCGCGGCTGACCAAGATGTCGCGGTCGGTGTAGGTCGTCACAGACGTCACGTCGACGACGTCGCCTTCATAGCTCATCGTCAGGTCGGCGAGCTTCACCTCATCCTCGAACGCCTCGTCGAGCAGCAGATATTGCTGGCGCTCCTTGAAGGTCACCTGCGGCCGCGTCGTCGTGAATTGATTGGCGTAGAGGTTATAGACTTCCTGCCGGTTGAAGCCGTCGGTCTTCACTTTCTGATAGACGAAGCGCGGGGTGATCGAGAGGCCCTCGGCCGGTTGCAGCAGCACCGACAGGCGGCCGCCATAACGTTCGCCGCTGTTGACGTCTTCGCTCACGCCGCCGCCTTCGCGCAGCGCGTTAATGAAGCCGGCGTAGCGCGTGTAATAGCCGACCGCGCGCACCGCGGCGTTGGGGCCGAGCGGCAGGTTGATCGCGCCCTTCAGGTGGCCGCCGAAATCGTCGCCATCGACAAGATTCACATTGCCCTCGGCCTTGCCTTCGATGCGGTCGGGGTTGGGCTGGTTAGTGATGTAGCGGAGCGTGCCGCCCACCGATCCCGAACCGAAGAGCGTACCCTGCGGCCCGCGCAGCGTCTCGACGCGGTTCAAATCGAAAAGGTCGAGGTCGGGGGTGAAGAGCGAGAGCGAGACGACCGATTCGTCGAGATAGACTCCGACTTGTTCCTTCACGCCGGGCTGGTCGCGCGCGATCTGGCCCGCCGAAACGCCGCGCACCGATACCTGGCTCTGCCCGGGCCCGAGATTCTGGACGGTCAGGCCCGCGACATTGCGCGACAGATCCTCGACCGTGCTTGCGTTGGCGCGCTCGATCGCGCGTTCGGTCTGCGCGTTGATTGAAAAGGGGACATCCTGAAGGCTCGCGTCGCGCTTGGTCGCGGTGACGATAATCTCGTTGCCATCATAGCTGTTTTCGGGCGCATCCTGCGCCACTGCCGGGGTGCTTGCGAGCGCAAGGCACGACAAGCCCGCGAGCATGGAAGCTCGTGCATTCATTATAATCCTCCTCCTGATGGCCAATCTTTGCTGGTCCGGACAGGATGGTGCGCCTCTTGTCATCAATTCGCAATGGAGCCCGAATCGCGCGCAAGAAAATTACTGTGAGTTGTTGCGCGGCGGCCACAGTCAAAAAAAATGGCCGGGGACAAGCCCCGGCCAGTGGTTCGCAGGAGGAACCTGGGTAGGATCCCGCCGCCGCCGTTTGAAAGGAGAGAGAGCGTACGGCGACGGGTATCCTGTCTCGTCGATCAATAGTTGTAGGCGCGCTCTCCATGTTCGCCGAGGTCGAGGCCTTCGCGCTCGACCTCTTCCGACACCCGGAGGCCGGTGAGGAGCTTCGCCACATAGATGGCGATCACGGTGCCGACGCTGGCCCAGACGATCGTCGCGGCAACCGCTGAGATTTGGGTCACAAGCTGCGGGCCGATCGCAAAGTCTTCGCCACCGGGGCCGCCGAGGCTGGGGGCATAGACGATGCCGGTACCGATCGCGCCGACGATGCCGCCGACGCCGTGGATGCCGAAGGCGTCGAGCGAGTCGTCATAGCCGAGCTTGGGTTTGAGCACTGTCACAGCGTAGAAGGCGATCAGCGAAGCGACCGCGCCGAGGACGATGGCGCCGAACGGCCCCGAATTGCCCGCCGCCGGGGTCACCGCGACGAGGCCGGCGATGATGCCCGAGCAGAAGCCGAGCGCCGAGGGCTTATGACCCGCGAGCTTTTCGGCGAGCATCCAGAACAGGGCTGCGGACGCGGTGGCGACGAAGGTGTTGATCATCGCGAGCGCCGCCGAGCCATTGGCTTCGAGCGCCGAGCCGGCGTTGAAGCCGAACCAGCCCACCCACAGCATGCCCGTGCCGACCATCGTGAGGGTCAGCGAGTGCGGCGCCATGATTTCCTTCTGATAACCGATTCGCTTGCCGAGGATCAGTGCGGCGACGAGCGCCGAGACACCCGCGTTGATGTGCACGACGGTACCGCCGGCGAAATCGAGCGCGCCCATTTCAAAGAAGAGGCCGCCCGCCGCCCACACCATGTGCGCGATCGGGAAATAGACGATCGTCAGCCAGACGGCGCCGAATACCATCACCGCCGCGAACTTCATGCGTTCGACCACCGATCCCAGGACCAGCGCGAGGGTGATCGCGGCAAAGGTCATCTGGAAGCTGATGAACACATATTCGGGCAGCTTGAAGCCGTCGCTGAACGTGTCGGCGAGGCTGTCGGGCGTGACGCCGACGAGGAAGAATTTGCCCCAGGCGATGAACGCATTGCCCTCGGGGCCGAAGGCAAGGCCGTAGCCATAGATCACCCAGATGATCATCGCGAGGCAGGCGGCGGCGCCGATCTGCGTCATCGTCGACAGCATATTCTTGGTGCGCGTGAGACCGCCGTAGAAGAGCGCGAGGCCCGGCAGGATCATCAGCAAGACGAGGACGGTCGAGGTCATCATCCAGGCCGTATCGCCCTTATCGACGACCGGTTCGGGCGCAGCCGCGGCGACTTCCTGCGCCCAGGCGGGCAGCGCGGCGAACAGCGAGAGGCCGACGGCCCCGGCGCTCGCCGCAAATTTATTTGCGAACGTCATAGTTTCCCCCTTCGTCATTACAGTGCCGCCTCGCCGGTCTCGCCGGTGCGGATGCGCACGGCCTGACCGACGTCGAGGACGAAAATCTTGCCGTCGCCGATCGATCCGGTGCCGGCGGTCTGCTGCAGCGTTTCGACGACCCGCGGTGCGAGCGCATCGTCGCAGACGAGCTCGATCTTCACCTTCGGCACCATGTTGGTGGCATATTCGGCGCCGCGGTAGATTTCGGTCTGCCCCTTTTGCCGGCCGAAGCCCTTGACCTCGGTCACGGTCATGCCGGCGATGCCCAATCCGGTGAGCGCCTCGCGCACCTCGTCGAGCTTGAATGGTTTGATGATGGCCAAGATCAGCTTCATGACGCCCCCTTTTGCTAATGGCACCATGTTGCGGTGCAACAGCCGTGCCAGATTGCGCGGGTGGCGCGAAAGTTAACATTTTGTGACGGTTTTGACGCGGCAGTGCGAACTATCGTTCGTTTGCTGGGCAAGAAAGGCAGGGTTCTGCCTAAATTTTGGGCAGATCAATCCGCCGCTTTGAACCGCGCCCAGATCGGCAGATGATCCGATGCGCGCGCGGCGAGGGCGCTTTGGTGCACCCCGGCATCCACCGCTTCGAGGTCGTGGGTCGCAAAGATGCGGTCCAGTTTGGCGACCGGGCGGCGGCTGTGAAAGCTGTGGCCGGTGTCTACCATATGGTGGCGCTCGCCGAAATCGGCGAGGCAGCCGCCGCGGTTGCGCCATTCGTTGCAGTCGCCCATCAAGATCGTTGGCAACGCCTCACCCTCGGCAACGTGGTGGAGGATCGCGCGCGCCTGCTGGCGGCGGCGCAGCCCCGAAATGTCGAGATGCATGCCGACGACGCGCAGCCGCGTGTCGCCTATGCGCAGCGTTGCGGCAACGGCACCGCGCGGTTCGAGCGTCGGCAGGTGGAGCGCGTGGCTTTCCTCGACCTCTATCCCCTTGCGCACGAGCAGCGCATTGCCGTGCCAACCGATCGCATAAGGACGGCCGCTGAGCAGGTCGACGGGGACATAGTCGCTATGCTCGTCGAACATGTGCGGCGGGATCGCGCTCGCGCGCGTGCCGAAACGACGGTCGGCCTCCTGCAGCGCGACGATGTCGGCGTCGAGTTCGCCGAGCACAGAGAGCACCCGCCCGGGGTCGCGGCGCCGGTCGAGCCCGATGCCCTTGCGCATATTATAACTGGCGACCTTGATCATGACGTGTTTTTCAAGCGCTCAGGCCGCGCTTCCGTTCCCGCCGGCCTCAAATTCGGCGATCAGTGCTTGCGCTTCGTCCAGATCCTCGTCGAGCACCATGACGCGCACGGGGATGAGCAATCCGACGCTTTCGGCGATATTCATGCCCGCGTCGAAGCAGACGGCGTGGACGCCGGCGCTTTCGAGCCGGCCGCGCAGCAACTCGGCCTCCGCACCGTTGGGCAGGCGCACCAGTTCGACCAAGGGCATCAGGCGTCGCCCGTAATGAAGCGGTCGGTCGGGCGCGTCGGCAGGCCGTCGATGCTTCGGTCGCGTTCCTTGAATTTTTCGACCCACAGGTCGCGGTCGGCCTGGCGGTGGTACTTCTGCAGCGTGTCGCGCTCGTGCTGCAATTCCATCATCGGCACGCCCCAGCCGCAGCTCGTCTGCACGCTGTCGATGTCGATGACGAAAATCTGCCGCGTGCCGGGGATGAGCGTGAAGTTTGCGGCGAGCGCGTCCCACTCGGCATCCTGCGGCAGCACCGGGCGACCGCGACCATAGATGCGCAGGATCAAGGCGGTGCGATCGAAGGCGCAGAACATGATCGTTATGCGCCCGTCCGCGGCGAGATGCGCGTGCGTTTCGTTGCCCGACCCGCCGAGGTCGAGATAGGCGACCTGTCCTTCCGACAGGATCTTGAAGCTGTCGGCATAGCCCTTGGGCGACAGGTTGATCCGCGCATCGGCCGCGGCGGTCGCGGTGAAATAGACCGGCTGCTTTTCGATGAAGGCGATATGCTTGTCGGTCAGCGTTTCGGTGAATTCGGCCATGGCTGCTCTCCGTGTCGGTTCCTGCCTATCACCAATCCTTCCCCTCTTCTATCGCCGCCTCCTCACCGGGCCGGTTCGCGCGGCCGAGCACAAGATTACGATGCGGGAAGCGGCCGAAGCGGTCGATGATGTCGAAATGCTTGCGTGCATATTCGATCGAGCGCGGGTCGGCGAGCTGGGCCATCAGGCGCAACGATTCGCGCTGATCGGCAATATCCTCGCTATGTTCGAAGGGCAGATAGGCGAACTGGCGGCGGTCGTCGGGCCAGTCCTGATCCCAGCCCTTGGCGACGATAGCGCGCGCGATCGCACGCGCGAGGTCGTCGGTCGCGAAGGCGTCGGCGTGGCCGCGGAACAGGTTGCGCGGCACCTGGTCGAACAGGATCGCCGCCGCGAGCGCGGTGTCGGGATCGGTCAGGAAGGTTTCGGCGGGCAGGGCGCGAAGCGCCTCGTGCCAGCCCTCGGCAAGCGCGCGGACCTCGGCATCGAAATCGGCCCCGCCGCCGTACCAGTCGTCGAAGCCGTGCGCGTCGAACCAGAAGGCGAGGAGTTGTGCGGCCCAATCGGCGGGCGGCGCGGCGGGCGTTTCTGTATCATTTGTCATTGCACGTGCAGCGAAGCAATCCGGAGCGGCTTGTGCAAGCCCCGGATTGCTTCGTGCCTTGTAATGACGCGATTATTCGCCCTTTTCGCGGCGATAGGGGACGAATTCCCCGAGCGACACGAAGCCGCTGTAAAAATGGCTCGAGCGGTCGTGCAGCTCGACGACGTCGATGCTGCAAAGCTGGCTGCCGATCGTCTTGGTCACGAGGATATCGTCGTCGTCGAGCGATTCGGCGCCGCCCTTGGGGCGGTTGACCCACAGCGTGCTGCCGATGCGGTAGACGATCGCCGTCTTGTCGATGATCTGCGAGCTGCGCGTGGTCGACAGCGGGATGCAATCCTGCGGCTTGCCCGCGACGCGACCTTCGAGCAGCTTCGCGAGCTTTGCCTCGGGCTCGAGCTTTTCGCGTGCGGTGGCGGCGGGCGATGCCGCGATCGCGGCGGCGGCAAGAAGCGCCGGAATGAGGTGACGCATGGGTTCGACTCCTGTCTTCATCATACCCTACCCGGCGCGGTCCTTAAGCCAACGCGCGTGAACACACGCTGACTCGCCGCCGTTTCAGCACGCCCCGTCGGGGAGTGGGATACCGAGCGGGCCTTTGCACTTCTTTTTCTTGGCGGGCTCGGCCGGGGTGCTGCCACCCGTGCTCGATCCTCCCATCCCGCCGAAATCGGCGCCGACGAGCAGCATCGTGTGCGAGCGGAACCGCACCTTGGCGGTCCAGTCGATGTTCCAAACCGCATTGCCTGCGGGCTTGGGCGGATAGGAGAAATTCGCCTCGGGCCCGAATGCATTGAGGTTACCCATCAGCATCTCGCCTGACGCTTTTTTGACCTCGGCGGGAATCTGGCAGCTCGTCTGCGATGGCGGCATCACGATCTTTTTTGTGATCAGGTTCGCAACCACCGACGGGGGCAACCAGTCCCAGAGGCCGCCGCCGAATTCCTTCGACGCGCTGCTCGTCCACCAGACGATGTCGCCGATGTCATTCTTGCCGCTGCCATTGCCCATGCCGCCGATCGTCCATGCAACATAGCCGGTCGCGTTCGGCACTGCATTCCAGCGGACCATGACGGACTGATCGCCCTGAATCGCGGTCGAGGCGCTGATCCCCTGCATATAGTCCTGCGCGAGGGTGAAGTTGATGTCGGGGCCGATATTGCTCGCGACGCGATGCGCGCCGAGCAGCGACGATCCCGACCCGGGTTGCCGGCCTCCCTTCTTGTTCGGCCAGTCGATATAGGAGCGGCTGTTCGCCTTGCTCACTTCGCGGATCACCGGGACCGCGCTCGAAAAGAGGTTCGGCGGCATCTGCCCCGCGGCGACCTTGGCGAAATCGATGATCACCGGCTGGCCGGGGCCCGCCTTGGCGCCGCATCCCCAATAGAGGAGCAGGCGGCCCTTCGGGCGTTCGAAGGTTTCCGTCCCGGGCGTTTCCTTGCCTTCCTCCCAAAACAAGGGAACCGATTTGCCCATCTTCGCCTGCGGCAGGAAGAAATGGTCGCCCTTCGGCGGTGGCGCGGTGGCGGCGTCGTTCGATCCGAGGCGAAGCAGGAGTTGGTGCGCGACCTTGCTCGACGGATCTCCGCCGAACATCATCCCCATCGCGCCACCGATACCGCCTTTGCCGCCGCCCGCCATCGCGGCGAAGCCCGACATCGTCGCGACGTCCATCTCGTAACGTTCTTTGGGGCCGGTGGTTTTTTGCGCCGAGCCGGGAACGGCGGCGAGGACCGCGGCAACGGTGGCCACGGAAACGAAACGCAGACTCGAACGCATATTACCCTCCCTGTTGCAGGGAGTATCCCCGCGGATGATGCGACCCGATTCTTCTTTTGTTGGGCTTTTCTATATGCGCGGGAGGGGCGAACGCCAAGTGAGGGCGATCACACTCCATCGTCATTGCTTCGCTGCGCTCGCAATGACGAATTATTGGTAGGCTTACGCCGTCCCGCCCACGGTCAGTCCGCTGACGAGCAGGGTCGGCTGGCCGACCCCGGCGGGGACGCTCTGACCGCCCTTGCCGCAGATGCCGATGCCTTCGTCGATCGCCATGTCGTTGCCGATGCCGGTGACCTTGGTGAGCACGCTCGGACCGTCGCCGATCAGGGTCGCGCCCTTGATCGAATCGCCAAGCTTGCCGTTCTCGATCTTGTACGCCTCGGTGCAGCTGAAGACGAACTTGCCCGACACGATGTCGACCTGTCCGCCGCCGAAGCTCTTGGCGAAGATGCCGTTCTTGACGCGCGACAGAAGCTCGGCGGGATCGTCGTTGCCGCCCTTCATGAAAGTATTGGTCATGCGCGGCATCGGTGCGTGCGCGAAACTTTCGCGGCGGCCGTTGCCGGTGGGCTCGACCCCCATCAGCCGCGCGTTGAGGCGGTCCTGCATATAGCCTTTGAGGATGCCGTCTTCGATCAGCACCGTCTCGCCGGTCGGAGTGCCTTCGTCGTCGATCGAAAGCGATCCGCGGCGGCCGCCGCCGACGGGGCTGTCCATCGCGCCGTCGTCCACGACGGTGACGCCGGGTGCGGCGACGCGTTCGCCGATGCGGCCCGAGAAAGCACTCGTGCCTTTGCGATTGAAATCGCCTTCGAGCCCGTGGCCGACGGCTTCATGCAGCAGCACGCCGGGCCAGCCGGGGCCGAGCAGCACGGTGAACTCGCCCGCGGGAGCATCAACGGCGCGGAGGTTGACGAGCGCCTGGCTGAGCGCCTCGTCGATCGCGCGGTTCCACTGCGCGGGTTCGAAGAGATGGTCGTACATGTAGCGCCCACCGAGCCCGAAATAGCCGGTTTCGCGGCGGCCATTCTCTTCGACCACGATCGAGACGTTGAGGCGGACGAGCGGGCGGATGTCGGTCGCGAGGAAGCCGTCGGCACGGACGATTTCGACCACCGACCAGCTGCCCGCGAGCGCGACCGACACCTGGACGATGCGCGGATCGCGTTCGCGCGCGGCGGCGTCGATTTCCTGGCAGAGCGCGACCTTCTTGGCGAAAGGGATAAGGTCGAGCGGGTTGGCCTCGTCGTAGAGATGGCGGTTGGTGCGCGGCGGCGGCGCGGCGTGCGCCTGATTCGACGGATCGAGCAGCGCGAGCGTCTCGGCGGCGCGGCGGATCGCGCCGGCGCTGATGTCGCTGGCATGGGCAAAGCCCGTCATCTCGCCCGACACCGCGCGCAGGCCGAAACCGGCGTCGGTCGAATAGTCGGCGGTCTTGAGGCGCCCGTCGTCGAAGCCGAAGCTCTCGGTCGCGCGATATTGCAGGTAAAGCTCGCCGTCGTCGGCTTTGGCGAGCGCTTCGCGCGCGAGCGCCTGCGCCAGATCGGGGTCGAGCGCATCGGCGCGATAGAGGAAGCGGCGGGGATCGGTCGGGCTTGTCATAAGAGCGATATAGGGGCGCAGGCCATCGGCGCAAAGCCCAGTTCGTCATTGCGAGCGTAGCGAAGCAATCCAGAGCGGTTTACGCGACTCTGGATTGCCGCGTCGCCTTCGGCTCCTCGCAATGACGGTTTTTATAGATAGTTGACGGTGAGCGTGAAGGTGCCGCTGTAATCGCCCTCGGGCTGGTTCGCGGGGACGGTGAGCGTGCCGCCGATATAATAGGTCTGGACGCCGCTGGGCAGCAATGTCCCGGTGAGCAGCGCGATGCCGCCGCCGCTCGTGCTTGCGGCGCGAACCAGGCTCGCGGTCATCGGCGCCGCGCCGCCGCCCGCGCGGTTGAGCGTGACCGAGGTGCTGCCCGATACGGTGATCAGCAATATGCCGCCGGTGCCCTGGAATACCGCGCGCTGCGCCGCCGATCCGACTGGAGTCACGCCGCCGCCGGTCGTGCGCGCATTGGTGACGGGGTTGATCGTGACGGTGCCGCCGGTCGCGCCGCTGATCAGCGTGCCGAAATCGAGGTCGTCAGTCTTGATCAGCGTGTTCGGGCGCACGACCGCCGCATTGGCGGTGCCGGGCATGTCGGCGGCATAGGCCGGTATGCACAGCGCCGCGCTCGCCGATGTCACGGCGATGGTCAGGGTGCGAGCAGCCCCCCGACAGTTTCTGGTCCCTTGAATCCCCACAGATTCTGCTCCTGTCTGGCACATCTTATGCCAGCGGGACCTTCATCACTGATGCACGGGGTTGGTGAATCGACCGTTTACTTCCGGCCGCGGGCTTACGCCTTGTCGGCGACGCCGTCGACGTTCAACCTTTGTCGGCGATCCCGCCGATCAGAATGAAGCGCCGGTCGCAATAGCCGCAGTCGGCAAAGCCTTCGTCGGTGTCGATTTCGAGCCACACGCGCGGGTGGCCGAGCGCCGCGTCGGCGAGGCCGTCGCCGGTGCCGTCGCAGGCGATGCGGGTTTTGGGCGTGCGGATGGTTTCGGGTGCGGGCTGGGTCATCGACCGCGCCCATAGCAAGCGAGCGAAGGCTCGGCAATCGGGTCTGCGCAGCGATGGTGGGGCTTTGACGGCACCGGTGCAGGCACCCTTTCGGGCGCAAGTGGTCCCCGGTGCCGTCCTTCCCCCACAGAAGGTCTGAATATCGTTGGCTAAAGATAATTGAGCGTGATCGTGAATGTTCCGCTGTAGTCGCCCGGCGTCTGGTTCGCGCCGACCTCGAGCGTCCCGCCGACGGGAAAGTTGTAATTGCCGAGCGCACTGGCGATGCTGAAGCGTGTCGGCGTCGTCGTCAGGATCGCGGTGGGCGTGCTGCCTATCTCGAAATCGCGCACGCGCATCCGCACCCCCGGCCCCGTGATCCAGATCGTGTTCGATCCGAGCGAAATATTGACCTGGCGATTCGGCGTGCCGAGCCCCGCGAACCGCGCAGGTTCACCCCCATTGCCGGCAAGCGTCACCCCGCCGGTGCGCGTGCGCGACCCGTCGGGGGCGAGGCGCACCGTGCCCGCGGTTCCCGAGGCGATGATGCTGCCGAAATCGAGGTCGTTGACCTTGAAGAAGGAAAGCGGGCGAAGCACGATGGCTTCGGCCTCGCCTTGCGCGCTGTTCTGCGCCAGCGCCGGGGCGGCGGGCAGAAGAAAAAGCGCAAAGGCGGCTAGACCGCACTGCTTGCGCAGCGGGAAAATGATGTGGCTGGTCCTCACATCCGCCGTCCTAGCGGCGAGTTTCAAATTTAGCGTTAACGTCGCGATGACGGAAAATTAGCGGGCTTTCGCATGGCAAGGCGCGCGGCTATGGAGGCGGCCATGAGTGAAGCCGCTATCCGCATCGACGCCGTCTCCAAACTCTATGCCGGCGGCAAGCAGGCGCTCGACAATGTCAGTTTCGACGTACCGCGCGGCCAGATCTTCGGGTTGCTCGGGCCGAACGGCGCGGGCAAGTCGACGCTGATCAACATTCTCGCGGGTCTGGTCAACAAGACGAGCGGGCATGCCAGCATCTGGGGCTTCGACATCGACGCCGATCCGCGCAACGCCAAATATTCGATCGGCATCGTGCCGCAAGAAATCGTCTTCGATCCCTTTTTCACGCCGTATGAGACGCTGGAGAATCAGGCGGGGCTGTACGGCGTGCCCAAGGACAAGCGGATTTCGGACGAATTGCTCGCCGCGGTGCACCTTAGCGACAAGCGCGACGCCTATGCGCGCACGCTGTCAGGGGGCATGAAGCGCCGCCTGCTCGTCGCCAAGGCGATGGTCCATTCACCGCCGATCATCGTGCTCGACGAACCGACCGCGGGGGTCGATATCGAACTGCGCCAGCAGCTTTGGGACTATGTCCAGCGGCTCAACGACCGCGGCGTCACCGTGGTGCTGACGACGCACTATCTCGAAGAGGCCGAGGAGCTGTGCGACCGGATCGCGATCATCAATCATGGCAAGCTGATCGCGAACAAACCGACGCGCGAACTGGTCGACATGGCGCGCGAGAAGATCGTCGTCGTCACGCTCGACGCCGATGTGACGACGCTGCCGACCCACCCGGCGTTCGAAAAGATCGAGCGCGAGGGCGAGCGCGGGCTCGCGATCAGCTACAACAAGGACCGCATGAACGCGGGCGAGGTGCTCGCCGCGGTCAATGCGATGGGCCACAGCATCGTCGACGTGTCGACGCGCGAAGCGGATCTGGAAGATGTGTTCCTCAACCTGACGCGCGCGGCGAATGGCTGAGGGCGGCTCGCAAGCCTGTCCGATATGCGGGGCGTCGGTGAACGAAAATCCCCGCTATCCGGATTATGTCTGCGGTGATTGCTACCAGCGCATTGCTGATGACAGTGGCCGGCCGGTCAAATATCAAAATGCTTCGCCGGGTTATCCGCATCTGATCGAAAGCCTTACCGCGACCTACGCGGATGGTTCGCCCTATATGTCGCAGACCTGCTATATCGACGGCATAGCCTGCCGCGCCGACGAAGCGCGCCTTGGCGGTATTGTTGTCCGTCCCCACGAGAAAAAAGGACCATGGGGATGACCGATACCTCTTCCCACGACGTCATCATCGTCGGCTCGGGCGCTGCCGGGCTGACCGCGGCGATTGCGCTCGCCGATCATTGCCGCGTGCTTGTGCTCGCGAAGGGCGAGCTCACCGGCGGCTCGACCGCCTGGGCGCAGGGCGGCATCGCCGCAGTGCTCGACGCGGGCGATACGTTCGAGAATCATATCGAGGATACAATGATCGCGGGCGGCGGCCTCAACCGGCGCGAGACGGTAGAATTCGTCGTCGAAAATGCCCCGCATGCGATCGAGCGGCTCGTTGAGATGGGCGTGCCGTTCAACAAGGATGCCGAGGCGTTGCACCTGACGCGCGAGGGCGGGCATTCGCACCGCCGCATCGTCCATGTCGACGACGCGACCGGCTGGGCGGTGCAGGCGGCACTATTGAAGACCGCCGAGGCGCATCCGAACATCACTTTGCTGCCGGGGCAGGCGTGCATCGACCTGATCACCGGGCGGCACGAGGAACGCTATTCGGGCTCGGGCCGCGTCTGGGGCGTCTATGCGCTCGACGAGAAGAGCGGCAAGGTCCACGCGCATGTCGGTCGCGCGACGATCCTCGCGAGCGGGGGGGCGGGGCGCGTGTATCAATTCTCGACCGCACCGCGCGGGGCGACCGGCGATGGCATCGCGATGGCGTGGCGCGCGGGCTGCCGCGTCTCGAACATGGAGATGATGCAGTTCCACCCGACCTGCCTCTATAATCTCGACGTCAAGAATTTCCTGATCACCGAGGCGGTGCGCGGCGAGGGCGGCATATTGAAGCACCCCGTCACCGGGCATCGCTATATGCCCGATTATGACGCGCGCGCCGAACTTGCGCCGCGCGATGTGGTGGCGCGCGCGAACGACGACCAGATCAAGCGGTCGGGGCTCGACTATGTCCACCTCGACATCAGCCACAAGGACCCCGATTTCGTCGCGGGCCATTTCCCGAACATCTATGAAAAGCTGCTGACGCTCGGCATCGACATGACGAAGCAGCCGATCCCGGTGGTGCCCGCGCAGCATTACACGTGCGGCGGGGTGCTGATCGACCTCGACGGGCGCACCGACCTGCCGGGGCTCTATGCCGCGGGCGAATGCACCGAGAGCGGGCTGCACGGCGCCAATCGCCTCGCGTCGAACTCGCTGCTCGAATGTTTCGTGTTCGGCGAGGCGGCAGCGAGGCATATCATCCATTGCTGGGACACGCTCGACACCCCGCCGGCGATCCGGCCGTGGGATGCCAGCCGCGTCACCGACTCCGACGAAGAGGTCGTGATCAAGCAGAACTGGACCGAGATCCGCCGCTTCATGTGGAACTATGTCGGCATCGTGCGCACGACCAAAAGGCTGGAGCGCGCGCGGCACCGGATCGACATGATGACGCACGAGGTCGAGGATTATTACGGCCACTTCCGCGTCACGACCGACCTGATCGAGCTGCGCAACTTGCTGCAATGCGCTGAACTGATCGTGCGCAGCGCGCTCCACCGCAAGGAAAGCCGCGGGCTGCACTATACGCTCGATTATCCGGATCTGCTGCCGCAGGCGGTTGATACAGTGCTGGTCCCGTGATCTGTGGCTAAAGGGTCGCGGACGAAGCTTCCGCCGCCCTATTTGCGGCGCGTGTGGATGCGCGAACCCGCCCCGGACGCGGACAAGTCCGCGATCGATCGAGATCAATATCCCTTCAATATCCCGCTTTTCGGCGATCCGGCGTTCGAAATCCGGTTCCAGAAACCCGTCACGATATTGGTCGGCGAAAACGGGTCGGGCAAATCGACCTTGCTCGAGGCGATAGCGGTGCTGGCCGGTTTCAGCGAGGGCGGGGGCGGCTACGGTCATATGGCGGTCGAGCGGTCCGACATCTCGGGCAGCGACGGCGGCGTATTGGTCGATGCCCTGCGCGCGGCGTGGCTGCCGAAGGTCGGCAGAGGCTTCTTTTTTCGCGCCGAAACCTTCTTCACGCTGGCGCGCTACGTTGATCAGGCGGCTTTTGAATCGAACGCCGGGCGGCCCGATTATCTGTCCTGGTCGCACGGCGAAGGTTTCCTCCATTTTTTCGAGGAACGCGCCGATCAGCAAGGTATCTATATTTTCGACGAACCCGAATCGGCGCTCTCGCCGTCGCGCCAGTTCGAATTCCTCCAGCTGCTTCGCCGCATTCAGCGCGCGAACAACAGCCAGGTCATCATGGCGACGCACTCGCCGATCCTGATGGCGCTACCCGATGCCGATCTTTGGCAGATCAGTCCGCTCGGGATCGAGCCGGTACAGCTCGAAGACACGGCGCATTACCGGCTCTATCACGAATTCATGCTCTACCCGCACGAGACGGTCGAGGCGATGATCGAATAGGCGTCAGCCGCCGACGCCGAGCAGCCGTCCGACAAGGATCAGCACGACCGCGCCGATCACCGACGCGAGACAGCCCGCGCGGTGGAAATCGCCACGGCCGCGCGAGGTCGCGAGACCGGCGAGCAACGAACCGCCGATGCCGAGCAGGATCGTCGCGATCCATCCCATCTCGACCGCGCCGGGATAGAAGAAACGCGCGAGTGCGCCGATGATCAGGCCCGAGATGATCGCGCCGATGATATTGATCATGCGTTGAATCCTTCATTGAGGAAGCGTTCGGCGAGCGCGGCGTGCAGCGCCGCGCCGCGCGCCATCACCTTTTCGTCGAGCACCATGTGGTTGCTGTGGAGGCCGCAGCAGGCGCGCCAGTCACTGCCCGCCTCGCTCGCGCCGAGCCAGAACATCGCGCCGGGGACTTTTTCGAGAACGTAGGAGAAATCCTCGGCGCCCATCACGGGATTGTCCATCGTCAGCCAGGCTTGCTCGCCGAAGGTGTCTTCGACGACCGACTGGCCGAAGCTGACCGCGCGGCTGTCGCAGATGGTGACGGGGAAGCCTTCCTCGATCGTCACTTCGGCGGTGCAGCCATGCGCCTCGGCGATCGCGGGGGCGAGGCGCTTCAGTTCGCGCGCGACCATCGCGCGTCGCTCGGGCGACAGGGTGCGGATCGTGCCGAGCATTTCGGCGGTTTCGGGGATGATATTGTTCGTCGTGCCCGCGGCGATCTTCGCGATGGTGACCACGGCGGGGTCGAAGACCGAGATGCGGCGCGTCACCATCGTCTGGATCGCGGTGACGATCGAACAGGCGACCGGGATCGGGTCGATCGCGTCCTGCGGCATCGAGGCATGCCCGCCGGCGCCCTTTACGGTGATCGAGAGGACGTCGGACGAAGCGAGCAGCGGCCCCGCGCGGCCTGCAAAAATGCCGTGCGGCGCATTGGGCATGATGTGGAGCGCAAAGGCGGCATCGGGCAACGGGTCGATGATCCCGTCATCGAGCATGAAGCGCGCGCCATGATGGCCTTCCTCGCCCGGCTGGAACATAAACATCACGGTGCCGGGCAGCCGGTCGCGGGCGGCGCAGAGCAGCTTCGCCGCGCCGACGAGCATCGCGACATGTGTATCGTGCCCGCACGCATGCATCGCGCCGGCGATTTCCGAAGTGAAGTCGAGCCCCGTATCTTCGAGCAAGGGGAGCGCATCCATGTCGCCGCGAAGAAGCACGGTGCGCCCGTTGGCGGGGCCGCGCAGGATTGCGATCAGGCCGGTGGTCGAAGGCCCCTCGCGAAATTCGAGCGGCAGCCCGGCGAGCGCGTCCTTGATCTTCGCGAGCGTCTTCGGGTTCTGCAGGCCAAGCTCGGGCTCGCGATGGATCGCGCGGCGAAGGTCGACGAGGTCGGGGAGGAGGGTGTCGGCCTCAGTCGGCCAGCTGTGCGAGAGATTTTCCATCGGGCGAATGTGCCGCCAAGCGCGCTTCGTGTCGACCCTCGGCGTCGTGCCGGACGTCGGCCAATATGCGCGAGACATTCTGTCCGATCGCCCAGCGCGCAATCGGCGCCCAATAGAGCACCGGATCGATGCGCAGGACATGGCCCGCGCTGATGGTCAGCCGGGTTCGGCCGTCCGGCAGCGGGGTCAGGTCGAAGCGCGTCTCGCCCGTGTCGAAATAGCCCACCAGATGCGGAGTCTGGAGTTTGCGATAGGGGCTCATCTCCTCCATCGCGGGCGGCTGGCGGACGACGCGGAATGCCAGCGTACGGCCGGGCTGCCAGACGGTGACGCGCTCGTCGGCGGTGCCGGTCGAAAAATCGCCGTGGCGATGCGCGCCGACGCCAGTTCCCGCGATGCGCGCCGCGACAGGATAGGCAAGCCCCGCGAAGCCGACGAGCCCCGGCTTCTCGCGCACCGTCCGATCGGCGGTCAGGCTGGCCCACACAGCGTCGGGCGGCGCATCGACGGTGATCGCGGCGCGCGTGGCGATCGGCAGCTCGGGCGGCATCGCGGCGTCGAGGAGGAAGATGAGCGGCAACAGCGCGACGCTGTAGAAAGGCTGGCGCGGATCGATGAGCCGCTTCGCCGCCGCGCGCCCGATGGCGCCGCCGATAGTGGCGAGCCCGATCGCGAGCGGCAGAATCAGAATTATGCACATCAGCCCTTCGAGCGCGAGCATCAGCAGTGCGAGCGTACCAAGCGCGCCCGCCATTGCGACCGCGCCGAAAGTCTCGGTCGTGCTGCGCAAATGGTCGCGGTTGGCGATGAAGCCTGTGATCAGCCCGACGAGGAAGGGCGTGGCGACGAACAGCCCCCAGCCATAGGCGCCCATCGTCAGCGCCGACACGGCGACCGCGACAACGATCAACGCGGTGCCGACGAAGATACCGATTGCGAGTTGGTGCGGGGGCGCCGGGTCGCCGGCGCGCAGGGGCTCGGCCTCGGCGCGGTGCGGCCAGAGCAGGGCGAGTATAAGCACGGCAATGATCTGTAGCGTCGGGATCATCGCCGCAAGCGCCAGCCAGCCGCCGCGGCCGAGCCGGTCGGTCCGTCGCAGCGAGAGCAGCGCAAGCGCGCCCGATATGCCGAGGCAGAAGGCGAAGCCGCCGATCGCGACGAAGGGTGACATGTCGGGCAGCATCGCGAGTTGGCGGATTGGGAAGAGCCAGAAATGATCGTCGAGCGCGAGTGGCATGCCGAGTGCGTAAAAGGCGACGAACACCATCGCATGCTGCGAAAGGATCAGCGCCGTCGCGGCGAACGCATAGAGCAAAGCGGCGCGCAGTTCGGTGCGCAGATAGTGGGTCAGCGTTTTCACCGTACCGCCCCTGCGACCGCGAGGGGTGCCGCCTCTTGCTTCGTCACAGGGCTCAGTCCGCGCCGCACGCCGAGCGTTTCGGGGGTCTGGACGTCCCACACCAACCCCAGCCGCTCGCAGAGGCGGATGAAAGCATAGCCCCAGTCGCTCTGCCCCGGATGGAGGCCGATGCGGGCAGAGCCGGGGTAGGCGTGGTGATTGTTATGCCAGGCCTCGCCCATCGTCGGGATCGCGGCCCAGGGGACATCGAACGCCTGCACGCCGTGCGCATCGACGGTCCAGTGCTGCGAACCGCGATTATGCGCGAGATGGCCGACGAGCCAATGGCCGTGGTTCGCGACCGCGACGCGCGCCGCGACTCCCCACACGACCCATCCCCAGCCGCCGATCGCGAAGAAGAGCAGGGCGACGGGCAGTTGCTGCCAGCGCCATGTCGTCTCGAGCCAGCGGTGGAAAGGGTCGCGATCGAGTTCGGCAAAATTGAAACGCGGCGGGTGGTCGAGATCGAGCCGGCAATAAATCTGCCACCAGGCGTCACGGAGGATGTGCGTCTTGTGCGCGAGGAAGGGATGGCAGTCGGCCTGCCGCTGCGCCCAGTCGCGCGTGTCGTGCGCGCGGATGATGCCATAGGGGCCGGCCATGCCGACAAAGGCCCCGAACCAGACGAGCGTGCGTGTCAGCCAGCGCGGGGCCGCGAAGCTGCCGTGGATCATCATGCGGTGATAGCCGATGCTGTGGCCGAGCAGCAGCGCCGCACCGGTCGTGACGAAGAAGAGCGCGATCGCCGATGGCGTGACGAAGAAGGGGCCGACGAGCAGCGCGACAGCGGCCATGCCGCCGTTCCAGAGGATGCTGGGCGTATCGGCGCGGACCTGCCCGATGCGCGGATCGGGCCCCGCCTCGTCGATCAGGAAGTTGACGGCATGGGGATCATCATCGCTTCGCATCGCCCGACTCCTCGCTTGAAAGAAGATAAGTAATTACTTAAATAAATTATTGCTTGTCAAGTCGTGTAAGGGTCCCCATTTTGGGAAGATGGAACGGGTTTTTCAGGCATTGGCATCGACGCCGCGGCGCAAGATTCTCGCCTATCTGGCGCATGCCGAACTCAGCGCGGGCGATATTGCGGCGCGGTTCGAGATGAGCAAGCCGGCGGTGTCGCAGCATCTGTCGGTGCTTGAAAACGCCGGTCTGATCACCAGCGAGAAGCGCGGCCAGTTCGTCTTTTACCGCCTGCTGCCCGATGCGCTCACCAATGTGCTCAACGGCTATGTGCAGGAAGTCTGCCCGGTATCGCGGCCGCTCAAGGCCGAATCGCGCGCGCTGGCCGACAAGCGGCGCGAAGATAGCTAGCGCTTTCCCCCGAACAATTGCCGCCCCGCGAGGTCGAGCATGATTTCCTCGCTGCCGCCGCCGATAGCGTTGACGCGGACCTCGCGGTAGATGCGTTCGACCTTGCTGCCGGTGATATAGGATGCGCCGCCGAGGATTTGCGCTGCCTCGCGCGCCACGCTCTCCAGCATCCGCGTCGCCTGCACCTTGAGCATCGCGAAGTCGGCGGGGCGGTCCTTGCCGGTCTTGACCTGCCAGGCGCAGAGATCGACCCACGCCTGCGTCGCCTCGATCTGGCGCTCCATGTCGGCGAGCTTGATGCGGATCGACTGGTGGCCGACGAGCGGCTTGCCGAAGGTCTCGCGGTTCTGCGCCCATTCGGCGGCCTCGGCCATCGCGACGCGGGCATAGGCGCAGCAGCCCATCGCCATACCGAGCCGCTCCGAATTGAAATTGCGCATGATGCCGATGAAACCGCCATTCTCGGGACCGATGAGGTTCTCGGCGGGGACGCGGACGTCGCTGAAATGGATCGCTGCGGTGTCGCTGCAGCGCCAGCCCATCTTGTCGAGCCGCGTGCGCTCGACGCCGGGGCTGTCCATGTCGATCAGCAGCAACGAGATTCCCGCGGCGCCGGGCCCGCCCGTGCGCACCGCGCAGGTCAGCCAGTCGGCGCGCATGCCGCTGGTGATGAACATCTTGCCGCCGTTGACGACATAATCGTCGCCGTCCCTGACCGCGGTGGTCTTGAGATTGGCGACGTCGCTGCCGCCGCCCGCCTCGGTGATGCCGAGCGCGATGATCTTGTCGCCCGCGAGCACCGGCGGTGCGATGCGCTGTTTCAGCTCCTCGGAACCCAGCGCAAGGATCGGCGGCAGGCCGATGCCGTGCGTCATCAGCGACGCGCCGAGGCCGCCCGCGCCGACCGCTGCGAGTTCTTCGGTCAGCACCAACCCATGGAAATTGTCGAAGCCCTCGCTGTGCCCGCCATATTGTTCGGGATAGCGGAGGCCAAGGATGCCCGCGTCGGCGGCTTTCCTGTGGAGCTCGCGTGGCAATTCGCCTTCGGCTTCCCAGCGGTCGATGTTGGGCGCGATCTCGCGGGTGACGAAACGGCGGACGCTTTGCGCCAATGCCTCGTGGGTTTCGTCATAATAGGGCGATCTTGCGCGCCAGTCGTCGAAGGCTGTCATGGCGCGATGCTGCGCGGCGTTGACGCGAACGTCAAGCGGGGCTTGCGCCCTCCGCTCAACCACTTAAGGTCGCGCGCCATGAACAATCCCACCCTGCTCGCCGGCCTCGCCGCTCTCGCCCTGATCTCCACCCCTGCGATCGCGCAAAAGTCGCCCGAAGCGGTGGCCGAAGCCGCACTCAAAAAGGCGCCGGTGTTCGACGGTCATAATGATGTGCCGTGGGAGCTGCGCGGCAGCGTCGGCAATATGATCAACGACTTCGATTTTCGCGACACCACCAAGCCCAAGCCCGACGGGACGGTGATGCACACCGACATCCAGCGCCTGCGCAAGGGACATGTCGGCGCGCAATTCTGGTCGGTCTATGTGCCGTCGAACACGAACGAGCAGCAGGCGGTGCAGCAGACGATCGAGCAGATCGACGTCGCGAAGCGGCTGATCGCGCGTTATCCGAACGACCTTGGCTTCGCGTCGACCTCGACCGAACTCGAACAGCAGATGAAGGCGGGCAAGGTCGCCGGCATGCTGGGGATGGAGGGCGGCCAGTCGATCGGCTCGTCGCTTGCCGTGCTGCGCCAGCTCTATGGCATGGGCGCGCGCTACATGACGCTGACCCACGGCAAGACCACGCCGTGGGCCGACAGCGCGACCGATGCGCCGCAGCATGACGGGCTCACCGATTTCGGCAAGCAGGTCGTTCGCGAAATGAACCGCATCGGCATGATCGTTGACCTGAGCCATGTCAGCGAAGCGACGATGAAGGATGCGCTCGAAGTCTCGCACGCGCCGGTGATGTTCAGCCATTCGGGCGTGCGCGGCGTCAACGACCATCCGCGCAACGTGCCCGACAGCGTGCTGCCCGCAGTGAAGGCCAATGGCGGGGTCGTGATGGTCGTGCTCTACGCTGCCTTCCTCGACCCCAAGCTGCGCGCGCATGGCCTGTCACGGACGGCGGAGAAGGCACGGCTCGACGCGCTGTACGTCGGCAATCCCGATGCCGTCGCCCCCGCGCTGAAAGCATGGGACGCGGCGAACCCCGCGCCGCAGGTGCCGATCGGGATCGCGGCGGACCATATCGACCATATCAAAAAGACGATCGGCGTCGACCATATCGGGATCGGCGGCGATTATGACGGGATGGACGCGACGCCAGTCGGGCTGGAGGATGTCACCGGCTATCCGCGGCTGTTCGCCGAACTCGCGCGGCGCGGCTATACGCAGGCCGAGCTGGAGAAGATTTCGAGCGGCAATATGCTGCGCGTGCTGAAGGCGGTCGAGGCCTATGCGGCAAGCCAGAAGGGCCAGCCGCCGATCGAGACGCCGGTCGCCAAATAGGGGCTAAGAGCGGCGGCGAAACGGCCAGTCGGTCGCGCCGCCCGCCCATAGCGGCCACCAGATAATGAGCGGCTGCGCGGCGAGGCGTGGGCCGTGGTACCACCAGCTCAAAGTCTCGCCGCCGACCGCGATATTGGCGAGCGCGTGGTGGAAGTTCGCGGGCCAAACGCACAGCGCATAGAGCGCGAGGCCCCATCCGGCGGCCTTGCGCGTGGTCGGGATCATCAGGCCGATCGCGCCTGCGATATCGGCGATGCCGGTCGCGGCGACGACCAGCTCGGGCGCCGGTACCCATGGCGGGGTGATCGCGAGAAACGGCGCAGGCCTCGCTAGATGCGCCCACCCCGCATAGCCATAAGCGAGCGCGAGCAACCATCGAAACAGGATGCGAACTGGATGGTGTTTCGTCTTGCGCTCCCTCATTTTCCTCTCTTACAACCGCGTCATGCAGGGGCAAATATTTCGCCATCGGGGGATGGTACTCGCACTCGCCTTGATGGTGCCGTTTCTTGTTGGAGCGGGGAGCTCGACGCCGAAAATCGGCGTGGCGGCGCCCGAATTCACGCTCACGACTTTCGCCAAGCGCAAGGTGCGGCTGTCCGAACTGCGCGGCAAGGTGGTGGTCGTCAACTATTGGGCGACCTGGTGCGCGCCGTGCAAGGCGGAGATGCCGATGATGCACGATTATTTCCGGGCGAATCAGGGACGCGGGCTGGAGATGTTCGGGGTGACGACCGAGGACAGCATCCAGCCCTATCAGCTGAAGAAGCTTTCCGCGGCGCTGTCCTATCCGCTCGCGGCCAAGATTAACGGTGGCTATGGCGCAATCGGGAACGGGGTGCCGTCGACCTATATCATCGACCGCAAGGGGGTGGTGCGCGTCGCAAAGGCTGGCGTCTTCACGGCCGCGACCTTCAAGGCGGCGGTCGATCCGCTGCTCGCCGAAGCGCCCTAGCTCCCTTTTTAGCGCCCGATCGCGGCGAGCATCGCCTCGATGCTGGTGAATTTCTCGCGCGGGTTGCCGTCGAGCGCGGCGGCGACCTCGGCCTCCTCGATCTTGCGCCAGTCGCGGAAGGTGACGGGGGTGACCCCGCGGCTGGCGAGCAGCGCGTCGAGCGCAGGGCGCCCCGCCTTGCCCGCGCCGCGGCCGATATCCTCAAGCACCATCTCGCCGATGCGCGCGCCGTCGGGTTTGTTGGTGCCGATCGTCCCCGACGGCCCGCGCCGTGCCCAGCCGACCGCGTAAAGGCCTGGCAATATCCGGCCGTCGTTGTTGGCGAAGCGGCCGCGGCCATGCTCGTACGGCACGCCGGGGATCGGCGGGGTCTGATAACCGATGCAACTGATCACGAGGCCGGCCTCGATCGCATAGGTTTCGCCGGTGCCATGGCTGCGCAGCTCGGCGTCGAGCGTCGTGCGTTCGACGATCACGCGCTGGACGCGGCCGTCCGCGCCTTCAAGCGCGACGGGCATCGCGAAGAAATCGAAATCGATCGTCACCGGCTTGGCGACCGGGTTCGCGGCGAAGCTGCGCAAATGCGTAACCGACTTGCGCATCCCGGGTTCGAGCATCGCATCGTCGCCCTCGGGCGGCAGGTCGGCGGGGTCGACGCGCGGGCTGGCGCGTTCGAGATGGCCGAGCTCGCCCAGCTCCTTGGGCGTCATCGCGATCTGGTGCGGCCCGCGGCGGCCGAGGATCTGGATATGGCGCACCGCGCTCGCCTCCAGCGCGTCGCGCGCGTGGGCGACGATGTCGCTGCCGGCGAATTCCTGCCGCGTCTTGGCAAGGATGCGCGCGACGTCGAGCGCGACATTGCCGTTGCCGATCACCGCAACCCCGGGCGCATCGAGCGGCGGGTTCAGCCCGGCGAAATCGGGATGGCCGTTGTACCAGCCGACAAAGGCGGCGCTGCCGATCACCCCCGACAGGTCGGCGCCTGGAATGTCGAGCGGCCGGTCGTTCGGCGCCCCTGTCGCGAGGATGACCGCGTCGTAAAGGGTAAGAAGTTCGTCGATCGTCACATCGGTGCCGACCGCGACATGGCCTACGAACCGGACATTGTCGGTGAGTGCGGTGCCTTCGTAGCGGCGCGATACCGCCTTGATCGACTGGTGATCGGGCGCGACCCCGGTGCGGATCAGGCCATAGGGGACGGGAAGCCGGTCGATGACGTCGACCGCGATATCGTCCGCTTTCTGCAATGTTTCGGCGGTGTAATAACCCGCGGGGCCCGACCCGACGATCGCGACATGACGCATCAACCCACTCCTTCGGGTGTCCGCGCGGGCGCGCGGCCCCTTTCTTGTTATGGGGCGATGCTAGCGGCGAAATGCGTGAGGGCAAGCGGACTTGTGCGGGTCGTCGCTGCGGCCTTGACAGCGCGGCCGTGCAATCATATTGGGCCCGCCTCTGCTGCCCTGTCGTCTAATGGTAAGACTGCGGTTTCTGATACCGCCTATCGAGGTTCGAATCCTCGCGGGGCATCCAGATTTCCTAGCTAACAAATTTATTTAGCTAGCATTTGGAAGCGGGCAGAGTTCTTCCACCATTTCTTCTACCAGTCGATCTCGCTAGCCATGGCGCAGAATGACGTCCACTGGGCAGGCCACGCGGCCTCCCCGCGAAGATCGAGTCAGTCTTTGCAAGTTTGCGTGCGCGTCGGCTGTCGGACTTTTCAACGCGATGGGCCGACGCAGGACGTCCCCCGCCTGCTGCGCGGCACAAGCGCCGGCGCTGAGCGCTCATTGAAAGCGCAGCGTCTTTTCGAACCCTTCATTGGCCTTTGTCATCTTTGCCAGCTTCCTCAGCTGAGCGCGAACCTGCCGCTGGAAACGCGCATCGTCATAAGTGCCTGTGGCCGAATATTCTTCCTGGCCAAGCAGCGTCTTGAGATGTGCGGCGAAGGTAGCCTGCTCGTTTGTGGAATCGGCGGCCTTCAACGTACGGCAGACCCATTCCTCCGCGGCGGCCTTGTCATATTCGTCCTGTGCATCATAGCCGCGCCGGTCCGCGGCAGCCTGATCCAGCTTCGAAGCCTCGAACCGGCGCGCCAGCCATTTTCGCACTTGCTCGCCATTCCACGGCATCGACGGATTGCTCATCACTTTCTCCACGCTGCTCAGAATTGTTCCAATAGATGAGCGCGTGACAGAAGCTAGGTACAACCAGGTGGCCGGCAGGACAGCGATGCGCCCGATGCTGGACGGTCGTCGCCCATCGACCCATGTCCGAAAGCGGAGGTGGGACTGGCATCGGGCCGGCGGTTTTACCGACGATCTCCCTCGGGTCGATGTCGTCGAACGCGATTGATCGCGTGGTGTGTCAGCTGCTCGTCGGGATGGACGAGGCCTTGTGAAAGTCTTCGACTGCGAGCAACAGCCCCTCGATCTCGGCCGGGACGATGCGGATCCGGAGGTCGCCCTTTCCGCCCGGCTGACCCTTGAACTTGAGATCCCAGCCCTCTTGGCGCGCCATGGCGGCCTTGAGCTGGGTTTCGTCAACCGAAAAGACCAGCTTCATGGTCAGCGAGCAATCGCCGTTATACTCGCTGTTCGGGCACATCGTGTCATCGCCGCGCAGGGCCCGATCCAAGGGCTGCGCCACGAGTTTGCCGTCACCATTCTCGAAATGAACAGCTTCGTACAGGCGCTGCGAACCGTAATAGCGCAGGGCCTGGTGCACTTCGAACCGCGTATCGCCGGTTCTTTTGTCGATATGCGCCTCGATATGACTGTCGACCCAGGTCGATCCGTTTACGCGCCATTCCGTGCGGAAACCGTTGCGGGTCGAAATGATTGTCGCGATTTCCAGATCATCGTCCTCGACATTGGCCGCCGAGCGAAAGGCTTCCGCATCCATTTTCGCGAGTTGGCTCGGCACCGCAGGCACGTTTGCAGCGGCGGGGGAGGCCAGCATCGCGGCCGTCGCAAGGCTGAAAACCAGGCTGGGAAAACGCACCGACAATACTCCTCAGATCGTTGACAACGAGCCGACGATGCCCGTCATTGGCCTGCGAGCTAGCGGGCGAACGATGCAGCCGGTTGTCGCCAATGTGACGAAATATTGCCGAACTGTTCAGATGTCCCCGCCGTCGAGCGAATTGTTTCTATTTGTTTCTGTGACGATAATGCGTTGCGATTCCGCGATGAGTGGTTCCTTGACCATTGACGTCAACGCATCGCCACCTACGTGGCGCGGATGCTTTCCTCCTCTCCCGAGATCGCCCCGTCCCATTTTCCCCAACCTACGATGACCGCTCCATCCGTCCTCCTTGTGGAAGATGATCCGCCGCTCCGGACACTTACCGCCCGTGCGCTTCAGGAAAACGGCTATATCGTCCGGCCCGCCGCGACGGCGGCCGAGATGTGGGCAACGTTCGAGGCCGGCCCGATCGACCTGATCCTGCTCGACATCATGTTGCCGGGCACCAGCGGGATCGATCTGTGCAAGATGATCCGGCAACGCAGCAGCGTCCCCATCATCTTCATCAGTGCGCGCGCCAGCGAAACCGATCGCGTCGTCGGCCTCGAACTGGGTGCCGATGATTATCTCGCCAAGCCGTTCGGCACGCGCGAACTCGTCGCGCGAGTCCGTGCGGTGCTCCGCCGCGGTGTGGTCGAGGAGCGCCGCGTCATCCCGTCCAACCGCGCCGAGTTCGACCGGTTCACGGTGGATTTTGCCCGGCGCCAGCTGTTTTCGCGCGATGGTGCGATGATCCCGCTGACGGGTGCCGAGTTCGACTTGCTCGCCAGCTTTCTCAGCCATCCGCTGCGGGTGATCGCGCGCGAGCGGCTGATCGAATTGTCGCGAACGCGGATCGGCGATTCATCCGACCGCAGTATCGACGTCCTCGTCAGCCGGCTGCGCCGCAAGCTGTCGGATGACGGGCGGCCGGCGCCGTTCATCACCGTGCGCGGTGTCGGCTATATGCTGAACACCAGCGTCAACCGGATTTGATGGTCGCGCGCCCATCGCTTGGACTGATCGGTCGCATCGTCGGGATTATCCTGCTGACGGTGATGATGGAGTTTGCGGTCAGCACCCTCCTCTACGAACGCGCGGGGGAGTTTTCGATCAAGGAGGATGAGGCGCGGCGGCTGGCCGAGCATCTGGTGATTGTGCAGCGCCTGGTCGACGAACGCCCCCCTGCCGAGCGCCCGGCGATTACGAGCTATCTTTCGACCGATCGTTACAAGGTCCACTGGCAACGATCGGCACCCGAGCGCCATATGCTCTCCGCAGAACTTAGGCAGATGCGTGATCAGGTGGTGGAATGGGAGCCGGCGCTCGCCAGCGCGGGCCTGCAATTGCAGCTGGCTTCACCCGTCCGCAACGACAGTGTTGCGGGCCAGATCATCTTGTCCGATGGCAGCTGGGTTCATTTCAAGATGCACGGGCTCGTTACCGGCTGGGGCTTGCAGTTCAACCGTATCATCCTCGCATTGATCCCGGCGATAGCTTTCGCCCTGCTTGGCGGCCTGCTCGTTCGGCAAACGCTGCGGCCGCTGAAGAGCTTGAACCGCGCGATCGAGAGCATGGGCCAGGGCGAACGCATTGTCGTGCGCGAGGAAGGGTCGAACGAAGTCCGTCATCTGATCCGGGCCTTCAACCAGATGCAGGACCAGATCGGGCGGATGATGGCCGACCGCACCCAGGCGCTCGCCGCCGTCGGTCACGATTTGCGCACCCCGCTTGCGCGGCTCCAGCTCCGCCTCGACGGATCGAACGATGCCGACCTGCGCCTCTCCTCCGGAGAAGATATCGCCGAGATGGAGGAAATGATCGCCTCGGTCCTCGCCTATCTTGGCGGTGACACCGATCCCGAGGCGCCGATACGGGTCGATCTCGCCGTGCTGGTCGCGACACTGGTCGACGACATGACCGATCACGGCCATCGGATAGGCTATCGAGGCCCCGACCATCTTGTCGCGACGCTACGCCACAATGCGTTCAAGCGCGCGGTCGGCAATTTGATCGAGAACGCCATTCATTACGGCGAGGATGTCGAGGTAAGTCTGGCCAGCGAGCCGGACGCTATCATCCTCCGCGTCGACGATAATGGCCCCGGCATCCCCGCGGAGTCGCTCGTGGACGTGCTGGAGCCTTTCGTCCGGCTCGACGCCGCGCGCAGCCGCAACACCAAGGGGTTGGGTCTCGGCCTCGCGATCGTTTCGCGGATGGTGGAACGGGAGTCCGGCACGCTGACGCTTTCCAATCGGCCCGAAGGCGGCCTGCGCGCCGAGATCGCATTGCCCCGCCCGAATCCGGCCAAAGCTTTGCCGCGCCAGCAATAATTCCTTACATTCATGCTGCGTCGCAGCAATTTAGGCCATCTATCAGCCTCCTTCCCCCCGGCCGGGATCTGGTCCCGCCCCCCAGCGAAGGAGTATCGGAATGAACGAGCTGATCGGCCGCGTCTTCCATTTTGAAAAGCAGGTTTTCCCCAGCAATCTCGATCTTTACGCAAAGCTCGCGAGCGACGGGCAGAGTCCAAAGGCGCTGATGATTTCCTGCGCGGATTCGCGCGTGGTGCCCGAACATATCATGCAGGCGCAGCCGGGCGACCTGTTCGTCTGCCGCAATGCTGGCAATATCGTACCGCCCTTTGCGACCGCTAATGGCGGTGTGTCGTCGACGGTCGAATATGCGGTGCTCGCGCTCGGCGTGCGCGACATCATCGTCTGCGGCCATTCGGATTGCGGCGCGATGAAGGCGCTGGTGCATCCCGAAAGCCTCGACAACATGCCCAATGTCGCGGCGTGGTTGCGGCACTCGAACGCGGCACAGCGCGTTGCTGCAGAAAGCTATCCCGAAGCTGAAGACCACCAGCGCGTGCGGATCGTCGCGATGGAGAATATCGTCGCCCAGATCGCGCATCTGCGCACGCATCCGTCGGTCGCGTCGGGCGTCGCGCGCGGCGAGATATCGCTGCATGGCTGGTTCGTCGACATCCACGCCGGCGCCGTGCTCGGCCTCGACGGAACCACCGGCCGCTTCGTCCCGATGCGCGACGATCGCCCGTTGCCCGTTGCGCTCGCTGCGGGGCCGCGCCGCGCCGCCGACATCCAGCCGCTGGTCGCCGCAGAGTGAAGTCGATGACCGCTTCGGCCTTGCCTTCGAACTGGATTGCGCGGGACATAACCGCGTCGGTCGTCGTCTTCCTCGTCGCGATGCCGCTCTGTATGGGCATCGCGATCGCGTCGGGTGTCCCCCCTGAAAAAGGCCTCATCACCGGCATTATCGGTGGAATCGTCGTCGGCCTGCTCGCGGGATCGCCGCTTCAGGTCAGCGGCCCCGCGGCGGGTCTGGCGGTCATCGTCTTCGAAATCGTCCAGCAGCACGGCCTTGCGGCACTCGGACCGATCCTCGTCGCGGCTGGCCTGATCCAATTCCTCGCCGGTGTCGCGAAACTGGGTGGCTGGTTCCGCGCCATCTCGCCAGCCGTCGTCCACGGGATGCTGGCCGGGATCGGCGTGCTGATCGTCGTCGGCCAATTCCATGTGTTGTTCGATGCCCGACCGCTTGCCAGCGGGCTGGAAAATCTGGTCGCCATTCCCGGGCGCGTCCTGGGCCTCGACGGCCCGGCCGTTCCCGCGCTGCTCATTGGTATGGTTGCCATCGGTTGCACTCTTCTGTGGGACAAGCTCCGCCCGGCCTCGCTTCGCCTGTTGCCCGGCGCGTTGATCGGTGTTGTCCTCGCGACGCTGATCGCGTCGTTCGCGGGCCTCAACGTTGCGCGCGTCGATGTGCCCGAATCGATCACCGCCGCAATTGCGCCGCCGACGATGGCGGGGCTCAGCGCCATGTTGACGCCGACCCTGATGGTGACGGCGATCGCGATTGCTTTCATCGCCAGCGCGGAGACATTGCTGTCGGCGGCGGCAGTCGACCGGATGCACGACGGCGTCCGCACCGACTATAACAAGGAACTGCGGGCGCAGGGCGTCGGCAATTTTCTGTGCGGTGCTGCCGGTGCGTTGCCGATGACGGGCGTGATCGTCCGCAGTTCGGCCAACGTCCAGGCGGGAGCGGTGACCAGGATGTCGGCGGTGTTGCATGGCATCTGGATTCTTGCGCTAGTTGCGGCGCTGCCGTGGCTGCTGCGCCAGATTCCGATGGCGGCGCTCGGCGGCATCCTCGTCGTCACCGGCTGGAAGCTGGTCAGCCTGCGTCATGTCCGGCACCTTCTCAAGGCGCACGGTCCGCTGCCCGCCGTAATCTGGACGGCAACGCTTGTGATGGTCGTCGCAACCGACCTGTTGACCGGCGTCCTTGTCGGCCTGGCCTTGTCGCTGATCGAGATCGTCCCCAACATGAGACGGCTCAAGCTCGACGTCGATCAGAGCGAGCATGACCATGGCCACGAGCTTCGGCTGGCCGGCGTTGCGAGTTTCGTCTCGTTGCCCAAGCTGTCGTCCGCGCTCGACGCGCTGCCCGCCGACCGGAGTGTTCGCATGAATCTCTCGGGACTTCGATCGATCGATCATAGCTGCGCCGAATTGCTTTCCGAATGGTGGCAACGCCGCAGGTCGCGGGGTGGCGAGGTCGAGATTCACGGCGCGCAAGGGCGACTTGCCACGCTGCTGGCGCACTGAAGGAGCTCGGGCGATCCATCGGGGGCGTATGCGGAAGGCCAAGCCCGCGGCTGCGGGCTTGGTTTTCTGCATCCGCTTTCCACGGCCTCAGGAGAGCGCGGACGTCTGCTTTTCACGATTTGCGCTCATAAGCGGCCTACCGTTATCGACCAATCGCCCCCCAGCTTTTGTGGATGCCACTGATTAACCACTCGTTTCAGTGCTCGTGCCATGATCTTCTGCTATCACTGCATTGGGTACGGCGTGTCGGTGCGCCATGAAGGGTATCAGGCATGCGCAATGTGGGCAGTTGGCAGCGGGCGATGAGGGACAATTGGGTGCTCGTCGTCACCGGTGCGGGAGCCCTTTTGATATTGTTTTTTCTTTCGCTCGCGACCGATCGCGGGTTCGAACAAAATGCCCGTTTGCGTCAGCAAGTATCTAATTCTTATGACGCGAGAGCCGCTTTGCAGGGCGTGTTGACGCGGCATCAGGACATTGAACTTGGCCAGCGCGGTTATGTCATCACCGGCGATCCGGAGTTTCTGACCCCCTATCGCGCTGCAGAGGCGCGCATCGATGGCAATTTCGACCTATTCGAAAAGCTCGCGGGGAATGACGGCCAGGGGCCGCTGATCGACGAGCTTCGCCGGGCGTCAGTGCAGAAACGCCGGTTCGTCGCGCGGACGATCGACCTTGTCGAAAGCGGGCAGCGCGAAGCGGCGGTACGGCTGATCGCGAGCGGCGAGGGCAAGCGGTCGATGGACCATATCCGCGTGCTGATCAGCCAGATTTCCGAAGCCGAACGGCAAAAGCTGGAAGAGCGCACCGTGGCCGTCAATTCCGCCCGCGAACGACTGCGCGACCGCACTTTTACGTTGCAGATCGGGCTGATCCTGCTGCTGGCGCTGTCGGCTATTCTCATCGCACGCAGCCAATGGGCACGTAAAAAGGCGCATCGTCGCGCGCGCGATCTCGCGGCGCGGCAGGAGGCGATTTTCGACAGCGCCAAGGACGGGATGATCGTCCTGAACCCGAGCGGCAGCATAGAGAGCCTCAATCCGTCGGCGGCCAAGATGTTCGGCTTGCCGTCGGAATCGCTGCTGCGGCGCGACATCGGCTCGCTGTTCGAAATTGCGCCCGACCGTGGACAGATCGAGACCTTCCTGCGCCGGCTGAAGGCGAATCGAAAGGAAAACTACGGGCAGATCCAGGAATTCGTCGGCCGCCGCCAGAATGGCGCGACCTTTCCGCTCGAAGTGTCGGTCAGCCCTGTTCACCTTGCCGACGCCACGCTGTTCGTCGCGGTGATCCGCGACATCAGCGACCGCCGCGAAGTCGAGCAGATGAAGGGCGAGTTCGTCGCGACGGTCAGCCACGAATTGCGCACGCCTCTGACCTCGATCGCGGGCTCCCTCGGGCTGATCAGCGGGGGCGCGGCGGGCGAGATCCCGCCGAAGGCCGCGCGGCTGGTCGAGATCGCGCACAGCAATGCGGCGCGCCTTGTACGGCTGATCAACGACATTCTCGATATCGAGAAAATCGAAGCGGGGCGGATGCAGTTCGACCTCCGCCCGCTCGCGCTCGGCCCGCTGCTCGAGGCGGCCGAGCATCAGACCGCCGGCTTCGCCGGCGAATATGGCGTGCCGGTCCATATCGAGCCGGTTGCGGCGGGCGCCGCCGTTCTCGCCGACGAGGACCGCTTGATGCAGGTCGTGACGAATCTTCTGTCCAACGCGATCAAATTTTCACGGCGCGGTGAGGCGGTGACCGTCCGGGTGACGCCGCTCGACCGGCGTTACCGGATCAGCGTGATCGACCGGGGCGAGGGGATTCCCGAGGCGTTCCGGGGCCGCATCTTCGGTAAATTCGCGCAGGCCGACGCATCGGATTCGCGGCAAAAGGGCGGTACCGGCCTCGGGCTCAGCATCGTGCGCGAAATCGTCGTCCGGCTCGGCGGTGCGATCGATTTCGAAAGCATCGAAGGCGCGGGCAGCATCTTCCACGTCGATCTGCCCGCTGCCGAATTGCCGGGGACAGTGCAGGCCCCGACGAGCGAGGTCGAAGGGCCGCGGTCCAAGGATCCTGCGCTGCCGGTCGTGCTCCATGTCGAGGACGATCCCGACATGCTCGCGGTCGTTGCCAGCGCCTTCGATGGCAAGGCGGCGATTCAGTCAATGCCGAGCGTGGCCGAGGCGCGCGCCGCGATTCGGCGGACGCGCTATGACGCCGCGATCCTTGATGTCGGGATGCTCGACGGATGCGGAACCGACCTTGTCGCGCCGCTGCGCAAACGCGCGCCGAGCTTGCCGGTCGTCCTGTTCACCGCGCAGGAGGTCGACGGCGCGCCGAAAGAGGGTATCGACCTCATCCTCGTCAAATCGCGCGCCAGCCTCGACACGCTGGTCCGCGAGGTGACAGACCGGATCGGATCGAAGCGGGTGAATGGCGGAGGCGGCAAATGAGCAACCGGATTCTCTATATCGACGACGAGGACGATATTCGCGAAGTCGCCGAAATGGCGCTCGAACTCGATCCGTCCTTCGCCGTTCGCACCTGCGGTTCGGGCCGCGAAGGGCTGGCGGCGGCGCGCGAATGGCAACCCGATCTGATCCTGCTCGACGTGATGATGCCCGAACTCGACGGGCCGGGGGTGCTTGAAATCCTTCGACAAGATCCCGCGACGGCATCGATCCCGGTGGTCTTCATCACCGCGCGGACGCAGGCGCACGAGGTTGCGCGGCTACGCGAACTCGGCGCGCGCGGAGTGCTTGCGAAACCCTTCGATGCGATGGCGTTGGCGGGTGAGGTCCGGACCTTCCTCGATGGCTGAGATCGACGCGCGCCTCGCCGCGATTGCCGAACGCTTCGCCGCGCAGGCGGGCGAGACCGCGACGGAGATCGCTGCCGCGCTCGGCCGCGAAGACTGGTCCGAACTGGCGCGGCTGGGGCACAGCCTGGCCGGGCGCGCGGGAATGTTCGGCTATGGCGCGATCGGCGACGCCGCGCGACGCGTCGAGGAAGCGGTCGACGCCGGGCTTTCGGGTGAGGAGATTGCGGGTCTGATACGGGATTTGCTCGGCCATTTGGCGGAGCTAAATCGCGCCTGATCGGTTGTTAATGCTTAATGGCGGAGGGTGGACCATGGCCCGTCGCCGGTGATAATATATAAGTTCAACAATATCGTGGTGGATTGAAATGACGAAAGTGCTTGTGGCGGACGATGATCCGCTCACCATGGCAGGGATTACAGCGCTTCTCGACACGAGCAATTTCGATGTGGTGGCGACGGTGAATACCGGCGCGGCGGTGCTCGACGCGCTGGCGAGCGCGCGACCCGACCTGTTGATCCTCGACAATGGCATGCCCGAACGCAGCGGCCTCGACGTGCTGCGCACTTTGCGCAGCCGCGGCGACAACCGGCCCGTGGTGCTGCTCACAGGCGGGCTTAATGATGAGCTGGCACGCGAGGCGATCCAGCTGTCGGTCAACGGCATCGTGATCAAGGCGACCGCGCCGCGCGATTTGCTCACCTGCCTCGAAAGCGTGGTGCAGGGCCGGCGCTGGCTCGATCAGGATGTGATGCAGCGTGTTATGGAACAGGCGATGTCGCCGGGTGCGCCGCGCGATCCGTTCGAAGTGCTGAGCGGGCGCGAGCGCGCGGTCGCCTCGCTCGCGAAGCGCGGGCTGCGCAACAAGGAAATCGCCGACGAGCTGGGGCTGACCGAAGGCACGGTGAAGGTCCATCTTCACAAGGTTTTTGATAAGCTTAACATCCGCGGCCGCACCGAATTGATCCTGCTCGCGCAAGACCGCGGCGCCTGAATCTATACCGGAAGATATAAGCGCTTTTAGCCGTTGGTGAGCGCTTTTGTCGCCTGGCGGTGAATATCGCCCGCGCGAGAGTTAGCGCATCTGTCGATCAAGTTGGCGGCATCGGGCCGTCACCCACGACAGGCGATAAATGGGCTTTCTTCGCGTCCTCTTCTTGCTGGCCTTGGCGGTGATCAGTGTGATCGCCAGCCAGCATGCGCACGCGCAGGTCACCGCCTATGCCGTCGGGCAGGGCGCGGTGAACAGCGTCGAGGTCGGCGTCGAAGTGCGCGCGTCGGTGCTCGGCCGCTGCGGCTTTGCGACCGGCGGGGCGCCCACCGGCACCATCGACCAGGCCGATTTCGACCAGAGCGGCTTCACGAAGGATTTCGCGATCCAGCTCAATTGCACCGGCGCGTCGCGGATCGCGATTTCGTCGGCGAACGGCGGGATGGCCAATGCAGTGACGGGCGGCACCGGATATCAGACCAAGGCGCCGTATAATGTCGCACTCTATGTGGCGGCCGACAATGGGACCAATGCATCGGCCACCTGCGCCGCCGCGACGCTCGCCGCGGGCGGTAGCTGTACCTTCGCCGGTACGGCGAGCACGGCCACCGGGCTTCGCCTCTCGGGCGCCTCGACCAAGGCGAACGGGTCGTATCTGCGCGTCAGCGCGCCGGCTTACACGGGAACCGATACGCTTGCCGCGGGTCGCTATACCGATACGCTCTCGATCACCGTCAGTGTCAGTCCTTAACGCCATGTTGAACAATTCGAATCCGCGCTTATTAACTATCGGCTCCTATTTCGGGGTCCGATATGATGGCACCTACGATATTGATTTCGAACCGGATCGCCCGCGCGGCGCTCGTTCTGGCCGGCATGGCATGTGCGGCGCCGGCGATGGCGGACGAGGTGAATCAGATCGCCATTTATGGCGAAGTGGCGCCGCGCTGCTGGGTTGCCCATCCGATGAAGGTCACTGCGACCAATGCGACGGTGCAGGTGACGCCCGCCCGCGCGATCTGCAATCAGGCGCGGCCGGTTCTGCTGACCGAAGTGCGGATGATCGATTCGGACGGCGCGTTGATCAGGCGCGTGCCCGCGGCCGCCGATCAGGCAACGTCACTCTCCACTCGCACCGCGTTAGAGATCGTCGTAACACCTCAGCTATGAGGGTTTGGACGGCCGGTTTATCAACGCTGGGATTGACGTGCGCCGCCGCGCTCGCGCAGCCCGCTGCCGCCCAATCGCAAATATCTTCGGTTTGCGGCGTGACCGGCGCCGCGACCGCGCCCGCCAGCATCACCTATGATCCCTTTTCGCCCGGCGGCCTGTCCGAGGCGACGGTGCCGCTGATCCTGCGGCGCAACCGCGGCCTGATTCTCGGCCGCACGCGCGAGGTCAGCCTGGTGATCGTCTCACCGTCGGGATCGCCCGCGCTCGACGTCACCTATAACGGCTATCGCGTCATCTATCCCGAGGGTTCGACCGCGGGGCGCCCGCGCTCGCTGAACTCGAAGGACAATGGCGCCGGTGCGGCGGGCGAAATCCGGTATGATTTCGGCAGTCTGCTGCAAGCCGACACTTCGACGCCGCTCAACCTGCGCGTCACCGTGCCGCCGGGGACCGACCTGTCGGCGGGCGAGCCGATCATCCTCGACCTTCTCTATATCTGCTCGGGTGAGAATGGCATGGCGAGCGTGTCGGTGCCGACGCGCGATACCGGCTCGATCCGCATCAACGTCAATACGGTGAGTGCGCTGCAGGCCTATTATGCCGGATCGCCGCTCGATTTCGGTGAGATCGGCGACGCCACCACCGCGGCGGTGCTCGCGGCACCCGATCGCTACACGACCTCGGCATCGAATTCGCTCCGCGTGCGCAGTTCGGGACCGTTCGAGGTCAAGATGCGCTCGCAGAATGATTTCAAGCTGACCTACCCGGGCGGCAGCCTGTCCAACGCGGCGCAGACGATCCGGTACAGCGCGCGCTTCCTGGGGCAGGAGATCACGTCGAACAGCGGTTTCGGCACACGCACCTGCGCACGCGCGGGCATGGACGGCAGCGCCGGGGTGCTGCCGCTGCGCGCGACGCTGAAGGAAGGCGGCTCTGCAAAGACGCCGGCGACCAATTATAGCGACATCATCAGCATCACCTTCACGCCGATCGTCACCGCAAGTTCGGCGACCAGCTGCGCGGGACTCTGACCCGCCCCTATATCGTCGGGTATAGGAAATGATTCCCGAAGTTAGCTTCGTTTTTGCCGGACGCTAAATATTGCCGGCGGTCGATCCGGCCTATCTCCAACTCGTCAGGGCGATGAGCCCTCCCGGATTTTCGATTGGAGATATGAAATGAAAAAGCTTGTTCTCTCGGCCCTGATCATCGGTTCGACCTTCGCCGCTGCTCCCGCTTTCGCCCAGTCCGCCGCTGGCTCGGTCGACGTGACCGGCACCGTTGCAGCGCGCTGCTCGGCCGTCACCGCGATCACCGGCAGCATCACGCTCGGTGAACTTGCGAAGGCCGACGGCACCGTCGACCCGGGCTTCACCGGCAACACCGGTGGCCTCAGCCGCAACTTCACGGTGAAATGCAACGGTTCGAACCCGAAGATCACGGTCGAAGCCAAGCCGCTGGTGAACGCCGCCGCGACCAACTCGCCGAACGGCTATACCAACACCGTCCACTACACCGCGACGCTGGTCGCGACGGGCGCGAAGGGCGGCACTACGCCGGTTGCCGACCAGTCGCTGAGCACCGGTGCGACCTCGGCGCAGGTCGGCGACCGCCTCGCCGCGACCGCGAACAACATCACGCTGACCGTGGGCAGCGGCCTGACCTCTGATTCGACGGCGATCCTCGACGCCGGCACCTATGCCGGCAAGGTCGAAATCACGATCGCGCCGACCGCCTGACACCTGGGGGGGGTGTTCCCGGCAGGCCTTAGTCCACAGGCCTGCCGGGATTAACTTCGAAGGATATGGTCATGTGCAATCCCAAAGCTCTGGCGGCCGAACTTCGCCTTCGCGCGCTCGACGCCGAGCCGCAGGAACGGGCCGACCTGCTGTTTCTCGCGGCAGAATATGAACGAATGGCCGATATGCCCGCATTCGCCGGCCGGCCGGACTGGTTGGGGGTCCCTCTCCCCAAGTGAAGGCGGCCGGCGAAGAGCCGGTCGCCTTTATGGATAACGTCATGATTACCAGATTTCTTTCTTGGCGGATCACGGGCTTCGGTCCATCGTCGCATCCGCGGGTGGGGCAACGGGCGAGGAGTAGATCATTGCAGTTGCTCAGGAGTTTTGGCGGCGCAGTCGTCGCCGTGGCGATCGCCGCCGCCGTGTCGGTGGCCGCCTATGCGATGGTCGTCCAGCCGGTGGTCATCGATCTGACGACCTCGGGCCGCACGATGAGCCAGGTGATCACGGTCGAAAACACGTTCGACAAGCCGCTGCCGGTCGAAATGCGCATCGAGGGGCTCGAGCTCACTCCCGACGGAGTCAATGCGACCGGCAAGGATCCCGGCGAGCTGTCGGTCTTTCCACCGCAGACGCTGATCCAGCCCGGCCAGCGCCAGAGCTTTCGCGTGCAATATGTCGGCGATCCCGCGCTCGCGCGCAGCAAGCATTATTTCGTCACCGCGGCGCAGTTGCCGGTGCAGACGAACGACACGCAATCGAATGTCCAGCTGCTCTATAATTTCCAGGTTCTCGTCAGCGTGTCGCCCGATGGGGCGAAACCGGCGCTGTCGATCGCCTCGGCCGAAATCGGCAAGGATGCCGAGGGCAATCCGGCGCCGGTGATCTCGGTCGCCAACGCCTCGGCGGCGCACGGCTATCTGTCGCGTGGCCGCGTCCGCATCGTCCAGTTCGCCCCCGACGGCAAGGAAGTCTTCCGCAAGGAAATTTCGGGTCCCGAGCTGCAGCAGACGCTCGGCTATGGCCTGATCGGTGGCGGCCAGACGCGCCGGATGACCCTGCCCATGCGCCTTCCGCAGCCCGGCGGGCGGATCGAGGCGCAGTTCACGCCCGACAGTTGAAGGCTTCGGCGGTTCGCATGAACCCTCTTTTTATCGCAGGATTTTTGCTCGCCGCCTCGGCGATCCCGGTCGCAGGCCATGCGCAGGCGCCGGCGGACGCTGGCACGCGCGTCGTGATCGACCCGGGCGCCGAAGGCGCGGCGATCAATCCGACCGGGCGGGCGGTGGTGCTGACCGCGCCATTGCTCGACGGGCAGGCTTATCTTGGCGACACGACGCTGACGCTCGAACCGGGCGGGCAGGCGAGTTTTTCGGCCGAGCGCCTGATCGCGCTGCTCGCGCCGCGGCTGGCGCCATCGCTGATCGACCGCTTGCGCGCGCGCCTCGCCGAGCGTGGTACGATCGGGCGCGCCGACCTTGAGGGCGTCGGCGTCGGCATCCGCTACGATCCGCTGACGCTGCAACTGGTCATGGATATCGCCCCCGCGAGCCGCGCTACCCGGTCGGTCACGCTTGGCGACGATGCGGCGCGCGGGGCGGTCAATTATATCGCGCCCGCCGATTTCAGCGCCTATCTCAACATCCGTGGATCGATGGACTGGGTCCAGCAGGGCAGTGATAAGGGACTCGCGGCGCCGATCACCTTTCTCGACGGTGCGGTGCGCGCGGGCGGGGTGGTGCTCGAAAGCGAAGCGAATTGGCAGGCGGGCGCACGCGGCGCCGATTTCCAACGCCGCGGCACGCGCTTCATCTACGACGACCGGAACAATCTCGTCCGCTGGGCAGGCGGCGATCTGCAGACGCTGGCGCGCGGTTTTCAGGCGGCGCCCGAGATCAGCGGCCTCTCGATCTCGCGCTTCTATTCTTTGCTCGACCCGCAGCGGATCATCCGCCCGCGCGGCAACCGCAGCTTCCGGATCGAGCGGCGTTCGGTCGTCGAGGTGCGCGTCAACGGCCAGCTGGTGCGGCGGCTCGAACTCGATCCCGGCACCTTCGACCTCAAGGATTTTCCGTTCACGCAGGGCTCGAACGACGTCCGGTTGACGATCACCGACGATGCCGGGCGCACCGAATCGTTCAATTTCGACATCTTCCTCGATCAGGCGCAGCTTGCCGAAGGGCTCAGCGAGTTCGGCCTTTACGCCGGCGTGCTCGCGCCGCTCGGCCGGCGCGGCCCGGTTTACAGCAATGATATGGCGTTCAGCGGTTTCTACCGCCGCGGATTGAGCGACCAGCTGACCGTCGGCGCCAACGCGCAGGCCGATCCCAATGGCTGGATGGGCGGGGTCGAGACGGTGATCGCGACGCCAATCGGCTCGTTCGGCGGCTTCGCCTCGGCCTCGCACGTCAAGGATGTGGGGAAGGGCTGGGCATCGATCCTGACCTTTCAGCGCACGATCACGCGGCGCAGCGGCGGCGCCGATGCGCTGTCGCTGTCGTTCGAGACGCGCAGCCGCAATTTCGCGCCGATTGGCGTCGGGCTGCCGTCGAACCCGTACCGCTATGTCGCGGGCGCGAGCTATAATGGCGCGATCAACGATGCGCTCTATGCCGGGCTCGACGCGCGCTATTCGCGCGGTCGCGCCGACGAGCCGAATGTCGCGAGCCTGCGCGCGACGGGCGGCTGGCGCATCTCGCCGCGGCTGAACCTGACCGGCGACGTCAGTTACGAACGCGCCGGTCGGCAGGACCGCGTCGGCGTCTTCCTCTCGCTCGTCTTCCGCCTCGACCGCGCGTCGAGTCTCCGGTCCGATTACGACAGCCGCAACGATCGCAAGCGGCTGACCTATCAGACCTATCATGGCGCGGGGACGGGGGCGTATAATTTCAGCGCCGATGTCGAACATAGCGACCTCGGCGTCGCGACGACCGCGAACGGTATCTATTACAGCAACCGCGCCGAACTGGGCTTCAGCCACTTCGGCACCTTCGACCGCGACCTCGGCGGATCGACCGGGCAGCGCAGCTCTTTGCGCTTCGGCACCTCGCTTGCGGTCGCCGACGGCAGTTTCTCGATCGGCCGCCCGATCCAGGATAGCTTCGCGATCATCGGCGCGCATCCTTCGCTGAAGGGCACCGACCTCTTTATTGACGCCAACGGCCGCTTCTCGACCGCGAACAGCGGCGCGATGGGCACCGCGCTGCAGCCAAGCCTCAGCAGCTACAGCGAGCGCAACCTGCTGGTCACCGCCCCCGATGCGCCGATCGGCACCGACCTTGGCGAAGGCTCGTTCCGGCTGCTGCCCGCCTATCGCAGCGGGTACCGGCTGACTGTGGGATCGGATTATATGGTCAGCGTGGTCGGACGTCTTTTGGGAACGAACGGCGAGCCAATCGCACTTGTCGCCGGAAGCGCCGTCGAGGCGGCGCATCCCGATCGCGAACCCGTGCCGCTGTTCACCAATGCGGCCGGCCGTTTCGGTGCAACCGGACTGGCGCCTGGCCGTTGGCGCATCACATTGAGCGACGCAAACAAGACGCAGTTCGAGTTGACCATTCCGGAAGGCGCCAACCGCGCGATTGCCGCGGGCGATCTTTCTCCAGCTATGCGGTGATCGGCGGCGGGACGATGAATAAGAGGGCTGACCGATATGCCGGGTCTCTGTCCCGCGTTTCCCGGTCCGCCTCGGCGCTGTTCAGATCAGCGACTTCAACCGGTCGATCCCCGTCGCTTCCCGAACGATCCGGGCGGCGAGCGCATTTCCGTTCGTGGCATTGGTGAAGACGACGATCGCTCGCCCGCCCTGCGCATTCCCCACGCCCAGCGTTTTGAATATCCCGTAATTGCTGCCGCTGTGCTGGAACAGCGGACCGGCGGAGGATTGCTCGAGCTCCCAGCCCAGCCCGCGCGAAATATCGCGGCCGCGCACGTCGAGTTGCGGCGTGAGCATCGCCTGCCGGGTCGCGTTGCCAATCTCCCAGGCCGCGCGCCTTGGCCGATCCATCATGAGCACCATGAACTTCGCATAGTCGGACGCTGTCGTAAGCAACCCTCCCGCCGAATTGACGAGGAGATCGTGTGTCGACGGCGGCGTCTTGGGATCCGTCTCTCGCATCGCCTCGACGGACTCTTCGTAGGTCCAGGATGCGATCGGCTTGCGCCACTTCGCAGCCACCCGCAGCAGCCGGTCGCCCAGCTCGCGTGTGGGCTGGGGAGGAAGCGTCTGCTCGCCTTCCGGAGGTTCGGAATGGCCGAAGACCGCCGCCCCCGCGATCGCCGTGTCCCAGCCGAAGCTGCTGTGCGACATTCCCGCCGGTCCGAACAGCTTCGCCTGCATCACGTCGCCGAGGCCCATTCCCGTGATCGTCTCGACGACCAGCTGGAGCCAGATGAAGGCCTCGCCGGAATAGGTATAGTGTGACCCCGGTGCGCTGCTCGTAACGAGCGGCTCGGAGGCCCAGTTGGGCAAGCCGGTCGAATGCGCCAGCACATGGCGGGCCGTGATGCGTTCGAGATTCGGGTCCTCGCCCAAATTCGCCGGCCGGCGATACGCGGCGAGCGGCTTGTCGAGGTCGAGGCGCTTTTCGTCGGCCAGCCGCATCACGACATAGGCGAAGACCGGCTTGGTCATCGACGCGGCTTCGAACAACGTATCCTCCCGCACCGGGTCGCGGGTGAGGATATTTTTCACGCCGAAGCTTTTGCTCCAGGCGAGCGCGCCGCGGTCCACGACCGCGATGGCAATGCCGGGCACGCCTGCAATGCGCATGAAGCGCGGAAGGTCCCGAACCAGTTCCTCGGACGGGATCCAGCCGCGCTTGCCGCCGACGCTTTGGGCTGCCGTACGCGCCCTTGCGGACGCGGCGCCGCCGGCGATCAGCGCCGCCGATCCGGCCAGCAAGGCCCGCCGCCCGAGCATCGGTCCGGAAGGGCGCCGCACGACGGCCCGCGGGTCGATCAGAGCGGGGACCCTCCGAGCTTGTAGGTCAGCTGCAGGAAGACGCTGCGGCCGACGCTGTCGAACCAGCTGGTGTTGTAATAGGGATAGCCCGTCCAGGTCGGATCCTTCACCGGGTTCTTGTCGAACACGTTCCGAACCGTCAGCGACCCGCGCATATGATCGGTGAAATCATATTGCAGCGTCGCGTTGAACAGGTAGCTCGCCTTGATATAGGCATCCTCGTCATAGTTCGGCAGCTTGCCGAGGCGCGTTCCCGAGAAGGTGAATTGCGCACCGTCCGACGCCCAGGTGATGCTGCCGTTCGACTTGTCGCGCGGCAGATAATAGCCGCTGTCCGCCGCCAGCTTGTCGATCACCGGATCGCCCGGATATTGCTGGAAGCTGTGCTTGAACACATGGCTGTGCGCGAGCGACAGGGTGAAATCGCCAAAGCTGGTCGGCAAGGTGCCGCGGAAGGCGACGTCGATTCCGCTCGTTTTTTCGCGTGCAATGTTGATCGGATTGACGCGGATCGAGGAGATTTCGTCGATCGACGGGCCGGTGGTGAAGCGGCCTACGCGCGAGATGGCATCCAGACAGGTCGGCGAATTGATATCGACCGCGGTGCCCCCTTGCGTCCGCCCGAGCCGGCAATCGGCCTCGTCGCGTGCGATCTGGTTGACGCTGAGATCGTCGACCTGATTGTCGAGCGTGACGCGGAAATAATCGACCGAGACATGCAGGTTGCGCGACGGCGAGAAGACGGCGCCTGCGGTCAGCGTCTTGCCCGTTTCCGACTTCAAATCGCGGTTGCCGTTGCGGTTCACGACGATGCCGGTCCCCGAATAGCTGCAATCGCTGATATCATCATAATCCTCGGTGGGATCGGAACGGCAGAGATAATAATCGTCGACGCTGCTTTCGACATTGCCCGGGCCCGTGAAGACATAATGAAGGTCGGGCGCGCGGAAGGCGGTGCCATAGGCGGCGCGGAACAACAGGCTGTCGGTCGGGCGCACTTCGAGCCCGCCATTATAGGTGAACTTGCCGGTGTTGCCGCCGCCGAAGCGGAAATGATCGTAGCGCCCGGCGCCGGTGACGGTGACGAAATCGAGCACGGGCACGCGAAGCTCGCCGCCGATCGCGGCGTGGCTGCGCTTGCCTGCGCCGTCGCTGTCCTTCCAGCTGTAATAATAGTCAGTGAGAGCCAGCGGGTCGGGATTGAGGTTGTAGCCCTGCTTGCCATATTCGGCGACCGCGGCGAAGCCGACCGGCCCCGCGGGCAGCTGGAACAGCTCGCCGTTGGTGATCGTCGCTTGCAGATTGCTCGTCCAACTGACGGGCTTGTAGACGGTGTCGGCCGAGATGCTTTCATATTCGGCGCGCGTCAGCGGTGTATAGAAACGCGTCGGATCGGCATCGAAAATCGGATTGCCCTCGCCATCGACGCCGAGTTGCGGACCGAGATACAGGTCGTTCGCCTTGCTCGCGATGATCTGCGGCCAGCGGACGGTCGATTTGTAGCGGCTGTAGTTGAACGACAGTTCGTAATTCCAGGCGTTGCCGAAATTGCCGCGGATGCCGGGCGTGATGCTGTAGGTCGTCTGTTTGCTGCGCTGCATCTCCAGCCCGCCGGTTTCTTCGGGCGTAAACTGGCGTGTCCATTCGTCGAGCGAGTCGACGGCGGGGTTAATGTTGTAGAAGCTGTTGTTCGAGCTGCTCGACGAGCCCTCGTAGCTCCAGCTCGTGACGTCGTACATCAGGCGGACCTTGCTGATCCCGAACTGGAAATCGGTGAATAGCTTGGCATTGTCCGACAGCTCGTACGACATGGTGCCGAAGCTGTTGAAGCCCTTGCGCCCCGAAATGATCGTGCCGTAGCCGATCGACGTCTTGCTGCCGCAATAAAAGCCCGGGCCATAATCATCGAGCGCGTCGTCGAAATAACCCCAGTTCGGGCGCGAGGCGTAGATGATCGACCCGCCGTTGAGGTTCGACAGCGCGGCACAGGTGTCGGCGCCCGGATCGATATAAACCTCGTCATCCATGTTGCGACGGAGGAAGGTGCGGCGGGCAAGGCCGCCACCCGGCTCGTCGTCGGTGCTGTCCTGGATCTTGCGTTGGTACGCCCAGAGCGGACGCTGATCGAGATATTCGACGCCGCCCGATATGTTGAAGCGATCGGTCGACCAGCCGCCGGTCGCGGTGAAGCGATGCGACAGCCCGCCGCCGTGCTGGGTGCGGCCGTGGCGATAGTCGAGCGTGATGCCGTCGAGCTTTTCCTTCATCTTGAAGTTCACGACGCCCGCGATCGCGTCGGAGCCGTAGATCGCCGAGCCCGCGCCGCTCAATATTTCGACCTTGTCGATCAGGCTGACGGGGATGTTCGAGATGTCGGTGAAATTGCTGCGGCCGATATAGGGCAGCGGGAAGTCGGCGATGCGGCGGCCGTTGATCAAAACGAGCGTGTGGTTGGGGCCAAGGCCGCGGAGGTCGACCTGCTGCGCGCCGGGGGTGAAGTCGGCGCTGCTGCCCGACTGCGGGCTTTGCGTTTCACCGCTGTTCTGCGTCATCGCGGCGAGCAGTTCGGGGACGCTGGTATAGCCATTGGCGCGGATCGTGTCGGAATCGATTGTCGTGACGGGCGAGGGGCCCTGATCCTTGATCGTCGGGATGCGTGATCCCGTGACGATGATCTCCTGCGCTTCGCCTTCGGCGGCGTCCTGTGCGAGCGCTGGCGAAACCAGTGCGGGCATGCAAACGCCCAGCCCAAGGGCAATCCGAAACGCGCGTTTCCCGAAATTCGTCATGATACCAACCCCCTATTTCATCCCGGTACGAATCGAAGCCGTTCGCCCACCACCGGATATTTCGCCCACTCGACCAGAAAACGTCGATAATTTCAATCACTATGGTGAATTGGGAAATCATATTGTCTTTTGGCGCCGTCATTATGTAACGTGGCGCTATTGAGGGGTCGCCAGAAGGAAGACGGATGTTGCGTTCGATCATGCGGGGATTTTGGCTTTTGCTCGTGGGGCTGGGCCTGTCGCTAGCGCCAGCCGCGGCGAAAGAGGCAAAAGACAAGCCGTACGAACATTATGTCTTCGGCAAATTGAACACGCCGACGCCCGGCCCGGTGTCGGGCGGGCTGCTGTTGATGGGCGGCGGCGACCGCAATATCGACGCGATGAAATGGTTCTTCGGCAAAGCCGGCAACGGCCATATCGTCGTGATCAGCGCATCCTATGGCAAGGAAATCGGACAGGAATTTTTCCACGACATCGGCGGCATCCAGTCGACCGAAATCTTCGTCTTCCACGGCCGGTCGCAGGCGACGAACAGGAAGATCCTCGACCGGTTGAAGAAGGCCGACGGCATCTTTATCGCGGGCGGCGATCAGGCGCGCTATGTCCGCTACTGGCGCGGTACCCCGGTCGGCGACATCCTCAACGCGCATGTCGCGGCGGGCAAGCCGCTCGCGGGCACGAGCGCCGGCCTCGCGATCCAGGGCGAGAAGCTCTATGGCGCGATGGACGACGGCAGCCTCCGCAGCCCCGAGGCGCTTGCCGACCCCTTCGGCCCAGCGAACACGATCGAGGGCGATTTCCTGCATTTCGCGCTGCTGAAAGGGATCGTCACCGACACGCATTTCAAAGAGCGCGAGCGGCTCGGCCGCCTCTTCGCCTTTGTCGCGAAGGCGCAGGTCGGACGCCCGACAGATCAGCCCGCGATGCTCGGCCTCGGCGTCGATGAAAGCGCGGCGCTCGCGGTCGAACCCGACGGCCGTGCGCGCATCTATGCGACCGAGGCCGACGGCTATGCGTGGGTGGTCGACGGCACGGGTCTGCGCAATCTGTCACAGCGCGGCCCGCTCGACGCGCCGCGCGTCAAGGTCACTGGCGTCGGGCCGGGATCGATACTCCACCTGCCCTCGGGACAGGTCGATGCCCCGGTGTTCGTGCGCAACTATGCGGTGCGCGCGGGCGAGATTGTCGAAGCGCCGCGCTGGTCGCTCGCGATCCATGGCGGTGCCGGGGTGATCGAACGCAAGACGCTCTCGCCCGAAAAGGAAAAGGCCTATCGTGCCGGGCTCGACGAGGCATTGCGCACCGGCAGCGCCGTGCTCGACAAAGGCGGCGCGGCGCTCGATGCCGTGGCGGCGGCGGTGCGCGTGCTCGAGGATAATCCCTTGTTCAACGCCGGGCGCGGCGCGGTGTTTACCGCCGAGGGCAAGAATGAACTCGACGCCGCGATCATGGACGGCAAGACGCAAAAGGCCGGCGCCGTCGCGGGTGTGACGCGCACGCGCCACCCGATTGATCTTGCACGCGCGGTGATGGACAAGAGCCCGCATGTGATGCTCGCGGGCGCGGGCGCCGACCGTTTCTCGGTCGAGCGCGGGCTCGAACAGGTCGACCCGAGCTGGTTCCGCACCGAGGAACGCTGGCAGGGACTGCTGCGCTGGCGCGAAAAGCAGACCTCGGCGATCGACCCGACGCATCTGTTCGGCACCGTCGGCGCGGTCGCGCTCGACGCCGAGGGCAACCTCGCCGCCGCGACCTCGACCGGCGGGATGACGGGCAAGCGCTGGGGCCGCATCGGCGATAGCCCGATCATCGGCGCGGGCACTTATGCGAAGAATGGCCAGTGCGCGGTGTCGGCGACCGGGTCGGGCGAATATTTCATCCGCGAAAGCGCGGCGCGGCAGGTCTGCGACCGCGTCGCATGGAAGGGCGAGAGCCTGAAGGATGCCGCGCAGGGCACGATCATGGCGGTCGGTGCAATCGGCGGCGACGGCGGGCTGATTGCGATGGGCCCCGACGGGCGCCCCGCCTTTGCCATCAACGACCTTGGCATGTACCGTGGTTGGATGAGCGCCGGGGGGGCACCGCAGGTGGCGATCTTCGCCGACGAAAAGCTGGCCGACTAATGCCGCAATCGGGCGTCAATCTCGACGAGATCGACGAACGCCTGCTCACGCTGCTGCGCGACGACGCGCGGCAGACAATCGCGCAACTCGCCAAGGAACTCGGCATCTCGCGCGGCGCGATCTATTCGCGCCTCGCGCGGCTCGAGGAGGAAAAGATCGTCGCCGGCTATACGGTGCGATTGGGCAACGCCTTTGCCGCGAGCCGCGTGCGCGCGCATATGATGATCAAGACGCTGCCGCGCTTTCACCGCGAGGTCGAGCAGGCGCTCGCGGCCTTCTCGCTGGTACAAGCGATCCACGCGATCAGCGGCGAATATGACATCATCGCGATGCTCGAGGCCGAGGACGGCGCGCAGCTCAACGAACTGATCGACGAGATCGGGCTGCTCGACGGCGTCGAGCGGACGACGACCTCGGTGATTTTGGCCACTAAAATCGAACGATAAGGCGGCCGGGCGGATCGCGCGCCCGGCATGCGTTTCCTAGCCCAGTGTCAGCGGATCGCTGATGCCATGCGCGCCGCGTTCGATGCGGCCCGCGAGGCGGGTTTCGATCCCCCGCAGCGCAACAGTGACGTCGTACCAGTCGTGATCCTTGGGCGTCGGCCATGCCTCGACCGCCTTGCCGCGGCTCGCGACCGTCACCGTCTTGCCGGCCGACGGGGCATAAGCGTCGCGCAGGATTTTCGCTTCCTGCGCGTCGATGCCGTCATTGGTAAAGGCGAGTGCGAGGGCGCGCTGCTTGATGTTGTAACGCACGGTCATCACGGGCGCGCGCACAGCGTCAGCGAGCGTGCCGCGGAAGGCGCGGTGGAAGCCATTGGGGCCGAGAACCCACAGGTCGAACGCCCCATCGGCGCCGACGGTCCAGCGATCGTCGATGCTTTTGCCCGCCTCGACCGTGTAGCGGCGCGGGATGCCGTCAAGATCGGTTTTGTCATAAACGTGGAAGACCGCCCCCGCCGCGCCCTCGTTGATGAAATCGAGCGCGACCGACCGGCTGCCGGCGTCGATTCGCGCGTCGACGTGAAGGACATAGGGGAGCGCGCGCGAACGGCGGATGCCCTTTTCCTGGAACAGGTCCTGCGGCACGCGCGGCGGCAACGCCTTGGGGCGCTGAAGATGCGCGTCGAGGATTTTTGTCGAGCCGCTGACGTCGGGGAGCGCCGGGAAGGCGGCGTCGGCGCCCTTCGAAAAATCGAAGCAGGAGGTCATGTCGCCGCACACCGCGCGGTGCCACGGGCTGATCGCGGGAATGGTGACGCCGAAGCGCCGTTCGAGGAACTGGCCGACCGAGGTGTGATCGAAGACCTCGCTGCTGACCCAGCCGCCCTTGCTCCACGGCGAGACGACATACATCGGCACGCGCGGGCCGAGGCCGAACGGGCGCGTTGTTCCCGAGATGCTGTCGTCGCGCGAGAGATATTTATCCTCATGATCGTCGAAATAATGGCCTGGCAGCGCGAGCGTCGCCTTGCCCGCGAGTGTGCCGTCGGCATTGTACGAGGGCGGCGCGGCGGGCGGGAAATGGTCGAACAGCCCGTCATTTTCGTCGAAGGTCTGGAAGAAGACGGTGCCCGCCCAGGTGTCGGGATTGGCGGTCAGCGCGTCGAGCACCGATGCGGTGAATTCGGCGCCCTCGATCGGAGTCGAGGCCGACGGATGTTCGGACCATTGCTTGGGCGGCAGCACCCACGACACCGCGGGCAGCGTCCCATTCTTTGCATCCTCGGCGAGCTTTTCGAGCGAATGATGCGACATGCCGCGTTCGTAGATCGGCGAGCCCGGCTTCGCGTCGCGGAAGCCCTTGAAGGCGAGGCCGCCGTGCATCGCGCCCGTCCAGTTATCGTTGGGGTCCTGATAGATGCGCCAGTCGACCCCGGCGGCCTCGAGCACTTCGGGGATCGTCGCCCATTCGAGCGCGTTGCCGGCGTAGGTGTAGCCGGGTTCGGGCAGCGCGCCCTTGATCCAACAGCGGAGGTTGTTGGGTTCGGACTTGTCGTCGCGGCAGTTGGTGCCCGTCGCGGCGACCTCGGGATCGAAATTGGACCCCGACCAGAAGACGATGCGGTTCGGATCGGTGCCGGTGGTGATCGAGCAATGATAGGCGTCGCAGATCGTGAAAGCTTCGGCGAGCGCGAACTGGAAGGGGATATCCTCGCGCTTGTAATAGCCCATCGAATAATCGGTCTTGAACTTGGGCCAGAGGCCGAACTTGCCCTGGTTCCACGCCGCCTGCGCGTCGGCGAAGCTGTGCGGGGTGCCCGGAACCTTCAGGCCGTTGGTGCGCGCGGTGTCGAGGTGGAACGGCGGCAGGTCGCGTGCGCCATTGCTCTGGAACCAGACAGTCTTGTCGCCCGCGAGCGGGATCGGATGGCGGTCGCCAAAGCCACGCACGCCCTTCATCGTCCCGAAATAATGATCGAACGAGCGGTTTTCCTGCATCAGGATGACGATGTGGCGGACGTCCTTGATCGTGCCCGTTGTGCGCTTCGCCGGGATGGCGAGCGCGCGGCCGATGCTGGCGTGAAAGGCGGCGGCGGATCCCGCGACGCCCGCGGCTTTCAGGAAATCACGTCTCGAATTGGACATCCAAACTACTCCGGATTGAAGGGGAAGAGGGACGTCATCGCCACGCCTGCCGCGCACGCGAGGCGACGAGGTCGAGCGTCAGGATGACGAGGAAGATGGCGATCAGGATCGTTCCGACATGGCCATATTCATAGAGGTCGAAGCGGCCCTTGAGTTCCTGCCCGATGCCGCCCGCGCCGACGAGGCCGATCACGGCCCCCATGCGGACATTGCGGTCGAAGGTGTAGAGCGTGCAGGCGATATGCTGCGGCAGCACCTGCGGCAGGATTGCGCTGCGCCAGATCGTCAGGCGCCCGGCGCCCATAGCGGCGAGTGCTTGCTGTGGCCGCGGGTCGGCATCCTCGATATCGTCGGCGTAGAATTTTCCAAGGAAGCCCGCCGAATGGAGGCCGAGCGCGAGGACACCCGCGATCGGTCCGAAGCCGAAGGCGATGACGAGGAACAGCGCCGCGATGAGTTCGGGGATGGCGCGGAGGAAGGCAGAGGCGGCGCGCGACGCCGCGCGCAAGGCCGGGTGCGGCGTGACGTTGCGCGCACCGAGTAGTGCGAGCGGCAACCCGATCAGCACCGCGATCACGCTGCCCCATAGGGCGATCTCTAGCGTCTCGAGCATCTTGGCGGCGACGTGGACCGCATAGCCGAACGGCTCGACGAGCCAGGCGGTGCGCACCGTCCGTTCCTCGCGGCGCAATGTTTCGGGATTGAGTTCTGAAACGCGCGTCGCGGCGGTTTCGATATGCGCGAAGGGAGGCAAGCGATCGGGATCGAACCCCTCGATGCGGCTGATCTCGCGCCGCGACGACAGCTGGATCGGGACGAGCTCGGCCAGCGTCGAGCCGAGCCCGTCGGCGACTTGCGACCGCTCGGCCAGCCCCGCCTGCGCCAGCACCGCCTCGCCGCTGAGCGCGAACATCCGACCGATCTCGACGCGCTGCCCCGTATACCAGAGCAGCAGCAAGGCGGCGGCGAGCAGCGCGACGGCGCGCGCGTTGAGCAACGCCGGGAAGCGCCAGGGCAGGGCGGCGTTCATTGCGCCACCGCCCGGATGCGCGGCGGGATCCGGTTGCCACCGAGCGCCGCGGGCGGGCCGTCGAAGACCACGCGCCCGGCGTCGAGCTGGATGATGCGGTCGGCGAAGCGGTGCGCGAGGTCGGGCTGGTGCAGGCTGCAGAGCAAGGTCGCGCCGAGGTCGCGGGCTTCATCGCGAATCAGCGCCAATGTTGCTTCGCCCGTCGCTGGATCGAGACTGGCGATCGGTTCGTCGGCGAGAATCAGCGCAGGACGATGGAGCAGCGCGCGCGCGATCGCGACGCGCTGTTGCTGCCCGCCCGAGAGGCTGTCGGTGCGCCGTTCAAGCTGGCTTTCCTCGAGCCCGAGGCTGGCAAGAAGATGCGCGGCGCGCGCGCGGTCGGTCGGCGGGTAGAGGCCCGCGAGGGAAGGTAAGATGCCGATCCTTGCGACCGCCATGACATTGCGCGCGACGCTGGCGCGGCCGCTCAGCGCGAAGTCCTGCGGGATCAGCCCGATGCGGCGGCGCTGGGCGCGGCTCGCCGGATCGCCGTCGTACAGCATGCGTCCCGCGCTCGGCGTCACCAGCCCGGCGACCGCGCGCAGCAGCGTTGATTTGCCCGCACCCGATGCCCCGAGCACGGCGCAGATCTGGCCTGCCGGAATGAAGAGCGTGATGTCCGTGAGCGCGTCGGTGCCGCCGGCATGGCGAACGCAGACGTCGGCGATACCAATATCCATCACCGCGCCTGCCTTTCGGCCGATTTGCGCAGCATCTCGTCTTTCAGCGCCGGAGTGACCTGCGCCATCTTGCGCGTCGCGGGGTCGAAATGATTGGCGGGGACATGGCCGACATAGCCGTCGACGCGCGCGCCGCCATAGCCGCGGATCATCTCGGGCGTGACGCCTGCGGCGTGATCGACTTCCTCGAAAGCAGTGCGCAGCCGCCCGCGTACGGCCGGTTTGAGGCGCGTGTTTGCGATCAGCGGCGGATAGGGGATCGGTTCGCTGCGCGCGATCACGCGAAGGTCGCGCGCGCCGGGCACATTGGCGCGCACCGCCTTGTCATAGCTGTCGAACGAGAGCGCGGCGGCATCGACCTCGCCGTTGATCAGTGCGGCGAGGCTGTTCGCGTGGGTGCCGGTCATGCGCACGGCCGACAGGTCGCGGACCGGATCGATCCCGGCGTCGAGCAACATCGCGACCGGGAAGATGAAGGCCGAGGTCGAATTGACGTCGCCAAACGCGACGCGCTGGCCGCGAAGGTCGGCGATCGATCGGACGGGCGAGTCAGCGCGGACGAACAACCCCGAATAATAGACCGAGCGGCCCGACTTGACCGCGACCGCGAGCAGTTCGGCGCAGCCGCGCTTTTGCGCCTGAAGGTAAGTGACCGATCCGACGAAGGCGATATCGGCGGCATTGTTGCACATCGCCTCAACGACCCCGCCATAGGATTGCGCGACCTTGAGATCGAAGCGCATCCCCGTGCTGCGCGCGACCGCGTCGAAGATCGGCCGATAGTCGGCGAGCGTGCCGCTCTCGGTCCCGCCGTCGGCGGGGATCAGCAGCACGCGCAGCGGCGGGGGCTGCGTCGGCTGCCGGGATGCTGAAGGCGGGGACAGGGCCAGCCAGGCCGTGCCGGCGACGCATAGCGCCGCCAGCACGCCTGCAATGATCCACTGCCGCATAACCAACCTCCGTCGACCCGAGAAACGGGGGGCGATTACGACGGGGCTGTGACAGCGGCATGAACCGGACTTTCCGAACCGGCCGGATTAGAACTGGGTCGAGAAGGAGACATAGACCGCGCGCGGCTTGCCCTCGAACTCATAGCCATAGAAATATTCGGGGCTGTTGAGCGCGATCTCGCCGCGGATGAACGCCGAGCTGTAGCGCATGTTGCCGTAGCCGTAGCGTTCAGCATATTTCTTGTCGAAGATGTTGACGACGCGCAGCTGAATCTGGTGCTGGCGCTCGTCCCCCAGACGGTATCCGATCGACCCGTTGAGCAGGAAATAATTGCCGAAATTGTGGCGCAGCGAATTGTTGACGCCGCCCGTCGCATATTCGGGGCCCTGATAACGCGGGAAGAGCGTGACCGAGAAACGGTCGTCGGGGCTGGTCCAACGAACATTGCCGCCGATCATATATTCGGGGGTCTCGTTGATCTGGAGCTTGGTGCCGTCGAGGCGCGCCTTCTGCTTGGTGTAGTTGACGTTGAACGCGAAACCCTTGCCGACGCGTACGTCGAGCTCGGCGGTCAGCCCGCGGATTTCGGTGATCCGGTCGTTGTTGAAATAGGTGTTGGGGGTCAGGCCCGACGTCGTCTGGATGCGGTTGGTGACGTCGGTGTGGAACGCGCCGACCTCGGCATTCACCTGCACATTGCCGAAGCTCTGCGAGAAACCGATGCCGCCGTTATAGGTCTCGGTTTCCTCGGTCTTGAGGTCGGGGTTGCCGATCAAGGTCGGGCTGTCGGCATAAAGTTCGTTGGTGCGCGGCAGGCTGTACGACGTGCCGCCGTTGCCGCGGATATAGAAGGCGCCGATCGGCTGGCGGAAACCGAATTTCCAGATCGTGCGCGACCCGAAGCTGTCGGCGAAGTCGGTGCGCAGCGCGAGCGACAGCTTGGTGTCGGGGCTGAACGGGATCACCGGGCGGAAATCGGCATAGACGCCGGTGATCGTGTTTGCCTTGTTCGAGATCGGGAAGACCGGGTCCGAGTCATTCTTGTACGACACGACCTGCACGCCCGCGACGACTTCGAGGATATTAGGGAGCGACAGCGTGTTGCGGACGTTGAGCCCCATTTCGCGGAAACCGCCGACCTTTGAATCCTTGCCGAAGCCCTTGTTGGGGAAGGGGACCGACTTGCCGGTCGCATCGCCGAAGCGCGTGACCTTGCCCGTCGTCGGGTCGGTGCAGCCCGCCGGCGTCTTGCAGATTTCGGCGAAGGTCTCGGTGTTGTTGAGCCGCGGGTTGCTCCAATAACCGGCGATCTCGGTGTAGAAATTGTCGGACCAGCGGCGGTCGAGCGAGAAATCGACGATCGGATAGCGGACGCGGTTCGGCGAATAGGTTTCGGCATCGGGGAACGGATCGTGGAACTCGATCTGCGTATATTGGCCGTTGACGCGGAACTCGGTCTTGTCGTCGACCTTCCAAAGATATTTGACGCCGATGTTGCTGCGGTTGAGCGGATAATCCTGGATGCCGCCGGCCTTGGCGACATTGTCGACATAGGATTCGGGGGCGAAGATGCGCGGGCCGTCGGTCTGGATCGTGCCGCCATACACCATCAGGCTGTGGCGCCCTTCGGGATCGATCGGGAAGCTGGCGTTGCCCCAGATTTCGCGCGTGTTGAACGCGCCATATTGCGCACCGAGTTCGAACTTGCTGCTGCCGTCGGGGCGCTTGGTGACGAGGCTGATCACGCCGATGCCGCCGTTGCTGCCGAAAAACAGGCTGTTGCCGCCGCGGAACACTTCGGCGCGCTCGATCATGTGCGGGTCGATCGTCGTCGATCCCCAGATATCCTCGAGCGCGGGGCCGCGGTCGTAAAGCGGGACGCCGTCGAGCACGACGAGCGTGTCGCGGTCGCTGCCGCCGTCGAGGCGGATCGTATATTCGCCTTCGTCGGGCGAATAGCCGATGTTCGCGCCCTTGATCAGGAATTGCGCGATTTCGGCGAAGTTGGTCGCGCCGGTCGCGGCGATTTCTTCGGCGGTCACGATCTGCACGGCGTTGCCATATTCGACCGCCGCGGCGGCGAGCGGGGTCGCCTCGACGGTCGCGGTGCCGTTGACGATGATTTCGTCGCCCGCGCCCGAACCGGCATCGGCGCTGCCCGCTTCATCGACGGCCGCGAAAGCCACCGACGGCAGCGCGCTGGCGGAGAGCAACAGGCCAAAAACCATGGCCGCACGCGTTTTGGAAGAGATGTGCACAATCATGCCCCTTTTGAAGAATCCCGATCACATTCGGCGGAGCAGGGGCGGTCGTGTTCACGACTCGATGCTGCACCGCATCAATGTGCGGGGCCTCCGCTAAGGGTGGCGTGTGACAGTTGAGTGAAAATAGCTCAATTTTAGATTTAAATAAAAGTGAGCAAATTATACTTTCGGATTGTCGCGAACTCGGCTAGCTTTCTCTGTCCGCGGGGGCGGGGCATACGGATTCTGACGGAGAATTGCGTAAAATGAGTGACAAGATTGGGGTAACCAAAGCGGTGGGTGACGATCGGGCCCCGATCGAAAATGCGCTTGAGCGAATGAGAATGGCTCATGGCAATATGGCCAAGGGCGCGCAGCGCATCGCCGATTATATCCTCGCGCAGCCCGATGATATCGTCGGACTGTCGATCACCGAACTCGCGGAAGCGGTCGGGGTGAGCGAGGGGAGCGTCGTCAATTTCTGTCGCGGCATCGGCCTGTCGGGGTTCCAGCATCTGAAGCTCAGCCTGGCGCGCGAGACGGTGCAGTCGGTGCAGTTCATCCACGAGGATGTCGCACGCGACGATGATATGGACACGATCTGCCGCAAGGTTTTCCATTCGGGCATCCAGGCGCTGCGCGACTCGCTCTCGGTGCTCGACCCGCAGGCGCTGACGCGCGCGGTGGGGGCGATCCATACCGCGAAGCGCGTCGAAATATACGGCATCGGCTCGTCGGCGCCGATCGCCGAGGACACGCATTACCGGATGCTGCGCATCGGGCTCGACGCGCGCGTCGTCACCGACAGCCATATCCAGGCGATCAGCGCCTCGCGCTGCGACCCCGACGTCGCGGTGCTGACGATTTCGCACAGCGGCGCGACGCACGAGACGGTTGCGGCGACGCGGCTCGCGAAAGAGGCGGGTGCGCGCACGATCGTCATCACCAATTTCGCGCGCTCGCCGATCCAGGCTTATGCCGACACCGTGCTCTTCACCATGGCGCGCGAAACGCGCTTTCGCACCGAAGCGATGACGAGCCGGATCGCGCAGCTGTGCGTCGTCGACGCGCTGATCGCGGCGCTCGCGCTTGGCGATTACGACCGATCGACCGAGACGCTGCGCCAGACTTTCGAAGTGCTTTCGATCAAACGCTTCTGATCCGCCAATGGCGGATGGTACAAGCGCTTCATCGCGGCTCGGTGCTCCAACCGGGCGCGCGGCGTCCCTATGGTTCATTGATAATCTGAACCCGAGGAGACCGAAAATGAAGACCATGATCGCCACCTGCGCTCTGTCCGCGCTCCTGGCCGGCTCGTTTCTGGCAGGCACGCTTTTGGCCACGGCGCCCGCCGCCGCGCAAACCCCAGTCGCGGGCGACGCCGCCGCACACGCCGGCCACGCCGCGCCCGCCGCACCCAAGCCCGCGAAGGTCACCCTGGTGTATCAGCACGAACTCCCGCAGGTCCCCGGCAAGAGCGTCAAGGGCGTGCTCGTCGAATATGGACCCGGCGCGGCGAACGCGTCGCACGTCCACGCGCCCTCGGCGCTGATCTATGCGACCGTGCTCGACGGCGCAGTGCTCAACCAGATCAACGGCGGCCCCGTCCGCACCTTTCGCAAAGGCGAGAATTTCACCGAGCTGCCGGGCGACTTCCACAATATCAGCGCCAATGCGAGCCAGACCGAACCCGCGACTTTGCTCGCGGTGTTTGTCGTCGATACGAACGACAAGATCCTGACGACGCCCGCTGACGCGCCGCGCTAAACGACCTTTTTTCATTGCCTTATCATCGGCGGGTAAGCCTCGGCTTGTCCGCCGATAGATTTTCTTCGTCGCAAAAAGCGGCCTCAGCCGTTGACGAATCTAAAATCAATCGATTAAGTTGACATTGTCATTCGGGACTGGTCGAGACGAATGACGGGCTCTCCCCTTCGACCCGCGGCTTTTGACCGGGAAGCAGCTTGCTCCGCGTTACCAACGGCTAAAGCGCGTGATGCTCGGGCGACATCGCCAGGCATTGCGTTCCCCCAGAAGGGGTATTGCGATGCGTATGTGTAGCACCATCAACTAAATCATCGCCGCGCCGTGCGCGGGGTAGCGGACCGACCGCGCCCTTCGTGCCCAGCGGCTCCCAACATCTCCAGCCGCGCCTCCTCACGCGAGACGTTTGCGGCCTGACGTCCGGCACCCGAGCGCCGGCGTGGGGAAAAATCATGCCTTTGCTGACCCAATCCGACCTGTCGGATCTGGCTCGCTATCCTGCGTCCCTGCGCAGCGCCGCCCGTGCGCTGTGGGGGGCGGAGCTGGCGGCAGCCCGATCCGGCGCGGCGCACCGCGCCATCATAGATCACATCAAAAAGGGGGCGGGATCACCGCCCGGGGACCATATCTAATGAACCGTTTCTCTCCCGATCATCGTTTGAAGTTCCTGCTCGGTGCGGCGCTGTTGCTGCCGGCCGCACCCGCCTTTGCCGCCGAAACCGAAACGGCCTCCGCCGACGGCGCCGAAGGTGAAGAAGCCGCTGCAGGAGCCGTTGTGGCTGCCGCTTCCGCCGCGTCTTATGATGGCGCCGAAATCATCGTATCGGCGCGCCGCCGCGACGAAAGCGCGCAGGACGTACCGATCGCGCTCTCGGTCGTCGGCGCGTCGCAGCTCGAGGCGACGGGCAATTATTCGCTGACCCAGATCCAGCAGATCGTCCCGAGCCTGCAGGTGTTCAGCTTCAATCCGCGCAACACCAATATCAACATTCGCGGGCTCGGCAGCAATGTCGCGCTGACCAACGACGGGCTGGAGAATGGCGTCGGCTTCTATGTCGACAATGTCTATTACGGGCGCCCCGGCCAGTCGCAGTTCGACCTTGTCGACTTGCAGCAGATCGAGGTGCTGCGCGGTCCGCAAGGCACGCTGTTCGGCAAGAACACGACATCGGGCGCGATCAACATCACGTCGCGCAAACCGAGCTTCGACCCCGAATTTTCGGGCGAGGCGAGCGTCGGCGACTATGGCTATTACCAGCTGCGCGCCTCGGCGTCGGGGGCGATCATCGACGATCTGCTCGCCGCTCGGATCAGCGGCTCGTCGACCGAGCGTCGCGGCTTTCTCTACAACGACACGCAGAACGAACGCGCGCAGGATTATTCGAACTGGAGCGTGCGCGGCCAGTTGCTGTTCACCCCGACGCCCAATCTCGAGGCACGCATCATCGGCGATTTTTCGCGCCAGAAGCAGAACCATGTCCTTAATGTTTTCGCCGATTATTTCGGCACCTATGACAATGGCGCGGCGATCGCGAACAGCTTTGCCGAGCGCGCGGCGCGCTTCCCCGGCTACAGCTTTCCGACGATCGATCCCTTCGCGCGGCACGGCGAGGCGGACAGCCACTACCAGTCGAACATGGACGGCTATGGCGTGTCGGGGCAGCTCGACTGGGATGTCGGCGCGGCCAAGCTGACCTCGATCACCGCCTATCGCTGGTGGGACTGGAACCCGTCGAACGACGGCGATTCGACCTCGCTACCTGTTATCGTCAAGGCGCAGCAGGCGAATCGCCAGCGCCAGTTCAGCCAGGAAATCCGGCTGGCATCGGACAGCGACGGGCCGATCGACTATGTCGTCGGCGCCTATTATTTCTGGCAGGTCATCCGCGGCAAGGGCGCGAGCGCTTATGGTCCCGCCGCCGGGCTGTGGAACCGCCCCGCGACCTCGCCGATCCTGCTCGCCGCATGGGAGGCTGCGCTCAACGGCTTTGAGGCGAATTCGACCTCGGATCCGCGCACCAAAAGCTATGCCTTGTTCGGCCAGCTCGACTGGAAATTCACCGACCGGCTGACGCTGACCGCGGGGCTGCGCTACACGCACGAGAAGAAGAGCGGTTCTTTCACGCAGATCCATGTCGCGGGAACCGATCTCGCGACCCTGCCGGCGGGATTGGCGGCGCAGGCGGCGGCGCTGCGGGCGCAGTTCAACCCGGTCACCAGTTACTCGACCGGCTTCACCGACAACAGCGTGTCGGGGCTCGCGACGCTGTCGTGGCAGTTCAGCGACGACGCGCTCGCCTATGCGACCTATTCGCGCGGCAACAAGTCGGGCGGGCTCAACCTCACCAACCTGCCCGCCGGGATCGATCCCGACGTCGAGCCCGAAAAGGTCGACAGCTACGAACTCGGGATCAAGACGCAATGGTTCGACAAGGCGGTGACGCTCAACGTCGCGGGCTATTGGACCGAGATCAGCGATTATCAGACGGCGATCACCGAACAGGTGCCGAACACGGTCAACGTCCGCCAATATATTGCGAACATTCCGGGCGTGCGATCGCGCGGGGTCGAGGGCGATCTGAGCTATGCGCCGAGCGACCGCGCGAGCTTCTATGCCTCGGTCGCTTATGCCGACACGACGTACAGCGATTACCGCACCGCGCCGCAGGCGCCCGAGCGGCTTAATCAGGGCGGCATCCAGGACCTGACGGGCGAGCAGTTGCCCGGCGTGCCAAAGCTCACCTACACGCTCGGCGGCGATGTTTCGGCGCCGCTCGGCAATCTCGGCGGGCGCGACCTGTCGCTTTACGGGCACGCCGATTATTCGCACCGCTCGACCTTCAATACCTCGTCGACTGACAGCCGTTATGCCGATGTTCCGGCCTATGGCATCGCCAATGCCCGCATCGGCATCCGCACCGACGACGGTCTGTTCGACCTGTCGATCTGGGCGCGCAACCTGTTCGACAAGGATTATTTCCAGACGCTGTCGCCCGGCGTCACCGGCATCGTGACCTCGCTGATCGGCGAACCGCGCACGATCGGCGCGACGCTGCGGACGAAGCTGTGATGGCGGCGTCTACCCCATTCGCGCGTGGCCCACGCGCCCACCCCATTCGACGACCGCCCGCAGAGGGTCTTGCCGGATACCCCCGCCGTCCAACCCCCAAAGGAGACTGACATGACGGACCTTCACAACAGCTATGCCAATGCGCGCGACAAGAATATCGACCTCGATGTCACCCCCGTGACCGGCACGATCGGCGCGATCGTGAACGGCGTCCAGTTGTCGGGCGACCTGCCTTCGCCGGTGGTGCAGGCCATCCAGGCCGCGCTGGTGCGGCACAAGGTGCTCTTCTTTCGCGACCAGCAGCATCTGACCGATCAGGAGCATGAGGATTTCGCAGGCCTGCTCGGCGATCCGGTGGCGCACCCGACGGTTCCGGTTGCCGAAGGCTCGCGCTACCTGCTCGAGCTCGACAGCAAGGAAGGCTATGCCGCGTCGAGCTGGCACACCGATGTGACCTTTGTCGACGCCTATCCCAAGGCATCGATCCTGCGTGCGCTGACGATCCCCGAAGCGGGCGGCGACACGCAGTGGGCGAATGGCGAGACGGCGTATGAGGGCCTGCCCGAAGTGCTGCGCCAGCTCGTCAACAATCTGTGGGCGACGCACACCAACCTCTATGACTATGCCTCGATTCTGCAATCGGCGCCCGACGGCGAAAGCGCGGCGAAGCGGATCAAGGAGCATCGCAACGTCTTTGCCTCGACAGTGTACGAGACCGAGCATCCGGTGGTGCGCGTCCATCCGGTCAGCGGCCAGCGCAGCCTGCTGCTGGGCCATTTCGTCAAGCAGTTCGTCGGGCTGAACGCGGCCGACAGCGCGCGGCTGTTCCAGACGCTGCAGGACCATATCACCAAGCCCGAGAATGTCGTGCGCTGGCGCTGGCGCGAGGGTGACGTGGCGATCTGGGACAATCAGTCGACCCAGCACCGCGCGACCGCCGACTTTGGCTTGCAGCGCCGGACGCTCCGCCGCGCGACGATCTCGGGTGAGGTTCCGGTCGGCATCGACGGGCGCCGCAGCCGCACCACCCGCAAGGAAAAGGCGGTTCAATACGAACCTGCCTGACGAAATCGGCCGGCGTTTATGGCTCTCCCTTCCTTCCTGTGACTGCGCCGGCCCTGTCTGCGGCGCGCCCCGGTTCCATTCGCCCGGGCGCGCCGACCTTTTTTGTTTTCGAAAGACCGCCTGATGACCCATGGTTCGCGTTTCGCCCGCATCCTTTTCGCCGCGCTGATCGGCGCTGCCGCGACCATCGGTCCGGCGCAGGCGAAGGAGGGGCGACCGAACCTGCTCGTCATCGTCGCCGACGATCTCGGCTATTCGGATCTTGGCGCGTTCGGGGGCGAGATTCGCACGCCGAACCTCGACAAGCTCGCGCTGAACGGCATCCGTCTCGCGGGCTTCCACACCGCGCCCACCTGTTCGCCGACGCGCTCAATGCTGCTGTCGGGGGCCGACAATCACCGCGCCGGGCTCGGCACGATGGCGGAGATGATCCGCCCGAACCAGCAAGGCAAGCCGGGGTATGAGGGCTATTTGCGTAGCGATGTCGCGACGCTCGCCGAGCGACTGGGCGCGAGCGGCTATCGCACCTTGCTCTCGGGCAAATGGCATCTTGGCCTGACCCCCGAGCAGGATCCGCATGCGCGCGGGTTCGAGCGCAGCTTTGCGTTGCTGCAGGGCGGGCACAATCATTATGGCACCGACATCAAGCCCGAAGTCAGCCCGGGTACGCGCGGGATCGCGACCTATCGCGAGGACGGCAAGATCGTCGCCCGCTTGCCCAAGGGATTCTATTCGAGTGATTATTTCGCAACGCGCCTGATCGACTTTCTCGGCGAGCGGCCGGCCAAGGGGAAAGCCGGGCGGCCCTTCTTCGGCTATCTGGCTTTCACCGCGCCGCATTGGCCGCTGCAGGCGCCGGCGGAGGACATTGCGCGTTACAAGGGGCGCTATGACGAAGGCTTCGATGTGCTGCGCGAACGCCGTATTGCACGGCAGCGTGAACTCGGCATCCTCGCGCCCGATGTTGTCGCGCACACGCCGCGCAACCGCGATGGCAGCTGGGACTCGCTGACCGCCGATCAGCAGCGGCTCGCCGCGCGCAATATGGAAATCTATGCCGCGATGGTCGACCGGCTCGATCAGAATGTCGGCCGCGTGATCGAGACGCTGCGCGCGTCGGGCGAGCTCGACAACACGGTGATCGTCTTCCTCGCCGACAATGGCGCCGAGGCGCTGGATGTCGAGACGACGGGCGCGCAGATGCTGGCGAGTTCGCTAAAGGACGCCGACAACAGCTTCGCCAATCGCGGCACGGCGTCGTCTTACCTCACTTATGGCGCGGGCTGGGCGCAGGCGGCGACCGCGCCGTCGTGGCTGACCAAGGGCTACCAGAGCGAGGGCGGGACGCGCGCGGTCGCATTCATTAGCGGCGCGGGGGTCACGGCGCGAAAGGGTGCGGAAACGCAATATCTGTCGGTCGCCGATATCGCGCCGACCCTGCTCGATCTCGCGGGCGCCGATGCCAGGGCGTCCGAGGTTGCCGGGCGCAAGGTCTTGCCCATCACCGGCCGGTCGTGGGCCGCGTGGCTCAAGAACGCCGACGCGCGCGTCTATGGCGCTGACGACGGGGTGGGGGCCGAGCTCTTCGGATCGCGCGCCTATCGCCGCGGCGACTGGAAGCTCACCGATATCGGCGATGGCATCTGGCGCCTGTTCGATATCGCCCGCGATCCCGGCGAGACGCGCGATCTGTCGCTCGCCCATGCCGACCGCAAAGCCGAGCTTGCCGCGGCGTGGAATCGTTATGCGCAGGATGTCGGCGTGATCCTGCCCGACTCCATTCCCTATCGGCCATAGGTCGCGCATATCATGCGTTTCGGCGTGTTAGGACTTGTCAATCATATCAGTTGAGTTACTTTCAGCGTTCCGGGACGTATTTCCGAATCGAACGACCGAAAGGACTGCTCATGGCCACGCAGCTGAACACCCCCGACCTGTTCGAAGCGGCTCGATCGCTGGGCGTGGCGATTTTGCCCTCGACCCCGACGATCGGGGCCGAGATCAGCGGGCTTAATCTCGACCGACCGCTCTCGTCTGAAGAGGCTGATTTGCTCCGCGCCGCGTGGCTGCGTTTCAAGGTTATCTTCTTCCGCGATCAGGATATCAGCCACGAAAGCCATGTCCGGCTCGGCGAATTGTTCGGCGATCTCGAAGGCCATCCGGTGATCCCCTCGGTCGAGGGTTATCCCGAAATCCTCAAGATCGAAGGCGTCGAGGGTGTCCAGCTCACCGCCGAGACGGTCGCGCCGTTCCAGGCTTATAACAAATGGCACACCGACGTGACATTCCGCGAACGGCCGTCGATTGCATCGGTCCTGCGCGCGCGCCACCTGCCGCCGCTCGGCGGCGACACGATGTGGGCCGACACGGTCGCCGCCTATGCGGGACTGCCGCAGCCGGTGAAGGACCGGATCGACGGGCTCGAAGCCGAGCATGATATCGTACGCAGCTTCGGCGGCCGCGTCACCGAAGAGAAAAGGGCGCAGCTTGCACGCGATTTCCCGCCGGCGCGCCATCCGGTCGTGCGTTCGCACCCCGAAACGGGCGAGAAGATCCTCTACGTCAACTACACCTTCACCAGCCGCATCATCGGGGTGAGCGAGGAAGAGAGCGACAGCCTGCTCCGCTTGCTGTTCGACCGGATCAAGGTACCCGAATATCAGGTGCGTTTCCGTTGGACACCGAATGCGATTGGCATATGGGACAATCGATCGACCCAGCATTATGCCGTCGGCGACTATTGGCCCGAATATCGCGCACTCGAACGTGTCACCGTGTCGGGCGATGTGGTAACGCGATGAGGATGATCGAAGCCCAGCTGCACTCGCCGCGACCCCGCTTCCGCACCGCGACCCGCGTCGCGATTGTCGGTGCGGGTTTCTCCGGGACGCTGCTCGCGATCAACCTGCTCGAACAGCCCGATGTCGAGGTGTTGCTAATCGAGCGCGACCGGCACCGCATGGGCGCCGGGGTCGCCTATAGCAGCACCGAAACTTCGCATCTGCTCAACGTTCGCGCGGGCAATATGAGCGCCTTTGCCGACCGGCCCGACCATTTTTGCGAGTGGCTCGCCGCGCGCGGGCTCGGCTGCGAGGCGGCATTCGTGACGCGTGCGACCTATGGCCGCTATCTGCGCGAGACGCTCGGTCAGGCGATGGAGAAATATGGCCGCCGGCTGAAGCTCGTCGACGACGCGGTGCTCGATATCGAGGAGCGGGGCGGACAGGTCACGCTCGGGCTCGTCAACGGCGGCTTGATCGAGGCCGACCGCGCGGTGCTCGCGATCGGCAATCTGCCGCCGCACGACCCGCCCGCGATCGAGGGCGCACACCTGCCGTCGCATCGCTACATCGGTGACCCGTGGGCCAGCGCGTTCGAGGACGGACTCGACAAGCAGGCGCCGGTGCTCGTCGTCGGCACGGGGCTGACCGCGGTCGATGTGATCCTGCGGCTTGCGGCTCATGGTCACGAAGGTCCGATCACCGCGCTGTCGCGCCGCGGGCTGCGCCCGCATCGCCATATCGACGGTCTTCCGCGCCCGAAGCCGGTGCTCGCCAAACCCGCGCCCGATCTTTCCGAACTGGTGCGCTGGGCACGCGATGAAACGAAGGAGCGCGACTGGCGGCTCGTCGTCGATTCGATCCGCCCGATCACGCAGATGATGTGGTCGGCCGCCGACGCCGAAAAGCGCGCGCGCTTCCTGCGCCATCTACGCCCTTTCTGGGACGTCCATCGCCACCGGCTCGCGCCCGAGGTTGCCGACCGTATCGATGCGCTTGTCGCGTCGGGGCAGTTGAAGTTCCGTGCGGGCAAGATCGCCGGCGTCGCCGTCGAAACTGATGCGCTCGCCGTGTCGTGGCTGCCGCGCGGTGAGGCGGAACTGGAGGCGACGCGCGCCGCGCGGGTGATCAACTGCACCGGGCCGCAGGGCGACCTGCTGCGCTCGTCGGACCCGCTTGTGAAACGTCTGCTCGGCGCGCGGCGTATCCGTCCCGACGCGCTGCGCCTCGGGCTCGATATCGACCGCGACGGCCATATCGTCGATGCGTCGGGTCGCTCGTCCGAGCATATTCTCGCGATCGGACCGATGACGCGCGGCGACCTGTGGGAGGTCGTTGCGGTGCCCGATATCCGCAACCAGGTCAGCGCGCTCGCGCGCCGTCTCGTCAACGCGCACTGGACCGGCGGCGAAGGGCTCTAGCCTCCGCCGCCAACCTATTAGAGTCCGAGTGCCTTTGCGACCCCCGCGCCATAGGCGGGATCGGCGCGGGTGCAATTTTCGATATGCCGCCGCTTCACCTCGTCGCGCGCATCGCCCATCGCGCGGGCGGTGTTGTCGAAGAGCAATTGCTGTTGCTCGGCGCTCATCAGTCGGAACAGGTCGCCGGGCTGCTCGAAATGATCCTCGTCCACGCGATGGTCCCAATGCGCCGCCGCGCCTTCGATTGCGAGCGGCGGCTCGGCGAGCGCCGGATCATCGCCCATCCACTCACCCTTGCTGTTCGGCCAATAACTCGGCGTGCCGCCGAGATTGCCGTCGGTGCGCATCGCTCCGTCGCGGTGGTAGCTGTGATAGGGACAGCGCGGCGCGTTCACCGGGATAAGGCTGTGGTTGATCCCCAGCCGATAGCGCGCCGCGTCGGCGTAGGAAAAGAGCCGGGCCTGCAGCATCTTGTCGGGTGAGAAGCCGATTCCGGGGACGATATTCGAAGGCGAGAAAGCCGCCTGTTCGACCTCGGCAAAGAAATTGTCGGGATAGCGGTTGAGCTCCATCTCGCCGACCTCGATAAGCGGATAGTCGCCCTTGGGCCAAACCTTGGTGAGGTCGAACGGGTTGTGCCTGTGCGTTCGTGCCTGCGCCTCGGTCATCACCTGAATGAAGAGCGTCCATTTGGGGAAGTTGCCGCTGTCGATGGCATTCAGGAGGTCGCGGCCATGGCTTTCGCGGTCGCCAGCGATCAATGCAGCCGATTCCGCGTCGCTGAGATTCTCGATCCCTTGCTGATTGCGGAAATGGAATTTGACCCACACACGTTCATTGTCGGAGTTGATCATCGAGTAGGTGTGGCTGCCGAAACCGTGCATATGGCGCAGGCTTTTCGGGATGCCGCGATCGGACATCACGATCGTCACCTGGTGCAGTGCCTCGGGCAGAAGGGTCCAGAAATCCCAATTGCTGTCGGCCGAGCGCAGCCCGGTGCGCGGATCGCGCTTGATCGCATGGTTGAGGTCGGGAAAGCGCAGCGGGTCGCGGAAAAAGAAGACCGGCGTGTTGTTGCCGACCATGTCCCAATTGCCCTCTTCGGTATAGAATTTGACCGCGAAGCCGCGAATGTCGCGCTCGGCATCGGCGGCGCCGCGTTCGCCCGCGACCGTCGAGAAGCGCATGAAGAGGTCCGTCCTCTTGCCGATTTCCGAAAAAATCTTCGCCTTGGTGTAGCGGGTTATGTCGTGCGTGACCGTGAAGCTGCCATAGGCGCCCCAGCCTTTGGCGTGCATCCGCCGTTCGGGGATCACCTCGCGGTCGAAATGCGCGAGCTTTTCAATGAGCCAGATATCGTCGAGCAGCGCCGGGCCGCGCGGGCCCGCAGTCTTGATGTTCAGATTGTCGGTGACGGGCGCGCCGTTGGCCAGCGTCATGCGGCGGTTGGTATCGGTCATGATCTTATCCTGAAAGCGAGGGCAAAGCGACACCGATCCGGAGCCGCCAACCCAAGAACGAGTGAGCAGCGAGAAACCGCACCCCGGACTAATCTTTGCGGCGGATAGGAAGAATTGGACTTTGGTTTAGTTCGGCCACGCCCGGACAAATGGCGCAGAATATTTTGCGGGCTTGCATCCGTTGCCGGCCGCCGTGCCGTCCAGTCGATGATCGGCCGTTGCGCCGGTCCGGGCGGCGGCGCCCCCGCGGCGTTGATAGGTGCTCCCCGGTGCAGATCATCCCCGCCTTGCCGGAGGCCGCCGCCTGTGGTTTCACCATGCCGAGCGGCATGAAGGAGAGATAAGTCGATGGACCTGATGATCACGACGGCCGCTGCCGCCACTGCCGCGGCTCCCGCCGTGCCGACCGCCACAACGGTGACGGTGCCCGTTTCGGCCGCGCAGTCGATCAGCCCGGCCGACGTCGCCGCCTATATCGACCCGCGCGACATCGCCTCGTTCATGCCCGCTCCGCCGCCGACCACCGAGCTGGTGGCGGTCAGCGACAGGTTCTTCGGCTGGCTCGAAAATATCACGATGGTTGCGCTGTTCGTCGTCGGCTTTTTCCTCCTCGCGCGGTTGCTCCATGCGTGGATGCTGCATCGTTCGATCCGCCGCGCACTCGAAGCAAAATCCGACGCGGTCAGCCCGCTGATCGACAAGCTCAACAAGCCGTATGAGCATCTCGGCTGGCAGGGCGACAAGGAAACCGTCAGCGGCGGTGACGACCGTAACGCGCTGGTGTTGCTCGCCATCGGCCTCGCGATGGCCGGCTTCGGGCTGATCCAGGGGCATGAGCAGCTGATCCGGACCTCGGCGGGTGCCGCGCTCTTCCCCGCCTTTGTCGGCATCGCGCTCCTCGTCCGCCGCCGCCTCGCGCGGGCCGCTGCTGCCGAGGAGCGCGCCGCTGCGTGATGAGGACCGCGCCGATGAAGATTGGGCCCTCAACCAGCGTGTCGCGGGGGGAGATCGCGCCGCTTTCCAGCTCCTCGTGCTGCGGCACGAGGGGCGATTGCGCGCCTTCCTGTCCCGCGCCGCCGGGTGCGACGCCGACGATCTGGCGCAGGAAGCCTTTGTCCGCGCGTGGCAGCGCGCGGGCGAATATCGGGGGCAGGGGAGCTACGCGGCGTGGATCATGGGGATCGGTTGGCGGTTGTTTCTCGACCAGCGACGTATCGCGCGGCGGCGCGAAGGACTGGCGGCGGGCGAGGAGGCCGCGACGTCGACCGATCCGCGCCCCGCAAGCGATGCCGCGATCGACGCCGACCGTTTGCTTGCCGCGCTGTCGCCGCAGGAACGCGCCGCGCTCACTTTATGCTTCGGCCATGGCTGGTCGCATGGCGAGGCGGCCGCGATCATGGGCTTGCCCTTGGGCACGCTCAAATCGCTCGTCTTGCGGGGGCGCGCAAAGGCGCAGAAGATGATCGGCGAAGGAGCGGACGCATGACGACGCCGGACGATCACGACATCGACGCGATGCTCGCCGCGATGCTGGCGCCGCCCACGCGGCCGGGTGATCGCGGCTTTGTGGCCGGCGTCCAGCGCGCGATCGACGCGCAAGCCGCCTATGCTCGCGCGCGGCGGCGCTTCTGGCGCAGCTTCGCGTTCGAGGCGCTGGCGATTGGCGCGCTGCTCGCCGCACTGTGGCTGCTGTCGTCGGCGCCCTTGCTCGCGCCGCTGGCGGGGGCAACGCATTGGGGGCTCGCGCCGCCTTTGCTCCTCATTTTGCTATTGTGGTTCGGGACGCAGCGCTGGCGCCAGGCTTAGCTGGCGCCAGCGCTGCTGGTCAGGCGTCTTCCTCACTGTCTTCGGTTTCCGCAACGACCGCGCCCGGACGCGGCTTGCGCCCGCGCGGCGCCGCGGGAATTGCGGGCTGCGTGGTGGGCTCGATCGCGGCGGCGCCCTTGACGAGGGCGTCGAGCGATCCGCCGTCGAAGCCGAGTTCCTTCATCAGGCTGTCGATCACCGGCGCCTGCGCGCGATAGGCGAGCGCCGCCGACACCGCGTTGCTGGCGAGGTTGCCCCCGTTGCCATTCGCGTCGCCATTTCCCCCGCCGTTTGAGGTGCCGCCGCCGGTCTGGTTGATTCCGTCGACCTGGATGATCTTGATCGAATCGATCGCTTCCATCGGCTTGGCGGCTTCGCGCACGACCTCGGGCAATACCTTGAGCAGCGCCATCTTGGTCTGGAGCGAAATCTGGTTCGACGACAACAGATTTGCCGCCTCGTTGATCGCACGCTGGCCCGCGGCCTCGACCTCAAAACGGATGCGCGCGGCTTCGGCGCGCAGCTTTTCGGCTTCGGCCTGCCCTTCGGCTTCGAGCCGCACCGCCGCGGCGCGGTTCGCCGCGGCTTCCTTTTCGGCTTCGGCCTCGACCTTCACCGAAATCGCCTGCCGTTCGGCTTCCTTCGCGGCCTCGATCAGCTCGATGCGCTTCGAACGCTCGGCAACCTCGGTCTCGCGCGCGGTGACCACCTGTTCCTCGGCGGCAACCGCGAGCGCCCGCGCGGCATCGGCTTCGCCGCGCGCCTGGCTTTCGTCGCGGCTCTTGTTCTGGATCAGGATCTGCTGTTCCTGCCGCGCGAGTTCGATCGCCTGTTCCTGCGCGATGCGCGCTTCCTCGATCGCGCGGTCGGCCTCGATCTGCTTGGCGTCGACGAGCTGCTTCGCCTGGATGCGCGCGTTATCCGCCTCCTGGTTGCGCTGTGCCTGTTCGCGCGCGATTTCGGCGGCCTGCGCCGCGCGGCGCATTTCGACCTCGCGTTCCTGTTCCAGCCGCGCGAATTCATTGTCGCGCGAAATCTCGAAGCTGCGCTTGTCGGCCTCCAGATTCTTCGTCTCGATCTGGACGCGCGTGTCCTGTTCGATGTCGTTGCGCGCCTTCTTGCGCAGTTCGATCTGCTCGGTGAGCTTGGTCAGACCCTCGGCGTCGAAGGCGTTGTTGGCGTTGAAATGTTCGATCGACGTCTGATCGAGTCCGGTCAGCGATACCGATTCGAGTTCGAGCCCGTTCATCGACAGGTCGTTCGAGCTGACCTGCTGCACCTTCTGGACGAAGTCGGCGCGCTGTTCGTGGAGCTGATTCATCGTCATGCCCGCCGCAACCGAACGCAGCGCGTCGACGAACTTGCCCTCGACCAGATCCTTCAGCGCCTCGGGATTCATTGTGCGCAGGCCAAGCGTCTGAGCGGCCATCGCGATCGAGCCGGCGTCGGGCCGGACGCGGACGTAGAATTCGGCCTTCACGTCGATGCGCAGGCGATCGAGCGTGATCAGCGCGTCGACATTCTTGCGCTCGACCGCGAGCCGGACGGTGTTCATGTTTACCGGCATCGTTTCGTGGAGCACCGGGAGGACCAGCGCGCCGCCGTTCATGATCACGCGTTCGCCGCGAAATCCGGTACGGACAAAGGCAATTTCCTTGGTCGCGCGATGATAAAGCCGCGTGACAATCAATCCCAATATCAGGAGCGCGGCAAGCCCGATGCCGGCGTAAATAGCAATTTCAATCATGAACCCACCCGTTGCTGTCGATTCGTGCCTCCGTGATTGGAAGCCCCCGCACCGATATTAGGGTTAGTCGAGCCGGGGTAAATAGAAATCGCCGCGGGTAAAGCCTTTGAATATATCGCCTTCGCGTTTTACGAGCAGCACGCTCTCGCCGGTCTGGAAAGTCTGATCGGCGCTGTCGGGTTCGACCATGATCTGGTGCGGCTGGCCATGCGGATCGGTGACGCGCGCGCGCGCGGGATTGCCGACGCGGGCGGTTCCGATGCTGATCTCGGCATAAAGCCCGACCAGCTCGTCGCGCTCGATCGCGGTGGTTTCCAGACCGGGCACGATGTGCGCCACAAGCCGAGCTGCGCCGCCTGCCACCGGGAGTGCGGCGACCGCGGTGAGCGGCACCATCAGCAGGTTTGTGCCGGGGCCGCCGGTCAGCGCGGTCATCAGCTGTTGCAGTCCGAGCCCGAGCGCACCGAACAGCGCGAGAAAGATCACCAGCCACATCAGGAAGGGCACGCGGCCAATCCCGGCCCAGGCGAGCAAGCTATCGGCAAAGCCGATATCGCCGTCGGTGTCGCCATGCATGTCGGCATCGATATCGCCCGCGAGCCCGATCGCCTGCACGGCGCCGATCAGCAGCATCAGCAGCAGCGCCGAACTGAAGATGATATTTTCGGGCGCGAGAAACAGATCGAACATCAGCGTCTATGTGACCGTGCGTGCGCCACTTGGCAAGCGGTGCCGCGGATGGGATTACGCCGGGTCTTCGCCCTCAAGTCCCTGATATTTGAGCTGGAGATAGCGTTCGCGCGTCGCGAGCTTGTCGAGCTCGCCCGCGGCGAGGCTGCGCGCGGCGTTGCCGATCTCGCTTTCGAGCATCTTGAGGCCGCCGACGAGCGTTTCGTCGGGGGTGCGGCCGGCGTGGGCTTCGGTGCGCAGGCCTGCCGGGATGCGCTGATAGCCGGCGACGAGCTCGGGCAGATCCTCGCCGACGAGTTTGCGGATGTTGGCGGCGGCGGGGCTCGCCGCGTCGAGCGTCTGGAGCTGCGGCGCGAGCAGGTCGAGCTGGACGCCGATGCCGTCGACGAGCTGGCGTGCGGGAGCGGGGAGCGCGGGGCGCTGCGCCTCGAGCCAGATTTCGGTGCGGCCGGCGAGCTGCTTGAGATCGGCCTTGGGCAGATCGGCCTGGCGCGGTTCGGGGAAGGGTGAGCGGCCGAACAGCACCGCGACCCCGATCAGCAGGATGAACAGCGCGAGCAGCCCGGTGAAGCCGAGCGGCTGGATCAGCGCGCCGAACACCGCAGCGCCGATCAGCACGATGCCGCCTGCGATCAGCACGCGGCCGAGCTTCTTGTAGAGATGCTGGCGGCGCAGCGCGACGCTTTTGGTCCCGATCGGGCGGCGGCGTTCGCGCGACCGTTCGATCGCCGATGCCGCCGAAACCCGGATCTTGTCGACTTCACTCATGGTCATGATGTGCCTTAGCCTTCGAGCGATGCGAGCGGGCTGTCGGCGCCGCCGACGCTCGCCTGCGCCTGGCTCGCACCCTCGGCGCGCGCAATATAGCCCTTCGACTTGGCGACCTCGCCCTCGAGCGTCGTCACCGTCGTCTTCATGCTGTCGAGCGCCTTCAGCTTGAAGGTGTCGATCGCGTCCATCGTGTCATAGATATTCTGGAACGCGCGCTGCAGCGTTTCCATCGGGATCGTGCTCGACGCCGCCTGTTCGTGGATGCGCGCGGTGTTGTCCTTCAGCATCTTCGACGTGCCGTCGATGATATTCGCGGTCGTCGTGTTCAGCGCGGTGATCTGTTCGAGGACGAGCTTCTGGTTGGTCATCGCCTGCGCGACCGTGATCGCGGTCTTGAGTGCGCCAACGGTGGTGGTCGAGGCGCGGTCGACCCCCTTCACCAGCTCGACATTATTCTTTTTGACGAGGTCGAGCGCGAGATAGCCCTGCACCGTTACCGCCATCTGCGTGAGCAAATCCTGCGTCCGCTGGCGTGCGTAGAAAAGCGCATTCTCGCGGATCACCTTGGCTTTCGCGGGATCGACGCCGTCGAGTTCGGTGGCCTTGGCTTCGAGCTTGGCGTCGAGCGTGCCGGCGATATGGACCATCTGCTCGAGCTTGCCCATCGCTTCCCACAGCTTGCGGCGCTCGACGTCGATGGCGGCATTGTCCATCAGCAGCTCGTCCTTGCCGTTGGCGAGCGCGGTCAGGATGCCGCCGATATGTGTCTGCGCGCTGCGGTACTGAGCGAAATAATTGCCCACCTTGTTGCCAAGGATTTTGTCGAAAAAGCCGCGCTTGCTTAGAAGCTTGCCGTTCGCCGACGGGTCGAGCCGCTCGACGGTGTTGCGCAGCTCGATCAGGTTCATACCGATATCGGTGTCGCGGTCCATCGCCTTGATCGGGCGGTCGAGGAAGCGGTTCGACTGGTTCGCCGCCTCCAGCATTTCCTTGCGGCCCATGTTGGTGATCTGGTCGACTTTTTGCCCGAAGGCGGGCGAATTGACGTCCTGCGCGACGAGGTCGTCGATGAAGCCGTCGACGCGTTCCTCTAGCTTCGATTTCTGCTCGGTTGACAGCGGCACCAGGCCGGCCGCCTTTTCGGGAGCAACCGCGGGTACGGGATCGGGCGGGGTCAGCTTCAGCTCGTCGGTCGCGGTTGCCGTCGCGGTCAGTTCGCTCATTCGTCTTCCTTCCAGCCCCATGCCGTATGCCTATATGGCATGCGCATCTGTGTTATTCAAGCACCACACCCTGTCCCGACCGCAGCATCGGCGCGATCCATGCGGACAGGATCAGTTGCGCCATATGATAGACGAGGATCGGAACGAGCACCATGCCGGCGATGGCGGGCGGAAAAAGCGTCGCGGCGAGCGGTGCGCCGACCGCGATGCTCTTTTGCGCGCCCGAAAACAGTAGGGTGATGCGGTCGGGCCGCGCGAGCTTGAGCAGCCCGCCGAGCGTCCAGGCACCGCCGAAGGATAGCGCGAGCAGCGCCGCGACCGCCGCGAATACGATGGCAATCTCGCGGCCGTCGAGCAGGCCCCAAATGCCCGCGACGACCGCAGCCGAAAAAGCGACATAGACGGCAATTGCGATCGCCGTGCGGTCCATGAAGGTCGCGAGCCCGCGATGCGCGAGCACCCATGGCCGCAGCCAGCGCTGGACGAGCTGACCGGCGGCGAAGGGGACGAGCAGGATCGAAACGATCCGCAGCACCGCCTCGCCATGGATTTCGCCCTCGGCTCCGGCGAGTAGCGCGAAGAGTAAAGGCGAGAGCGCGACCCCGCTGAGGTTGAGCAGCGCCGCTGCGACGACGCTCGCCGCGACATTGCCGCCTGCGAGGCTGCTCGCCGCGGTCGCCGACTGGACGGTCGAGGGCAGGATGCCGAGGAAGAGAAAACCGAGCGCGAGCGTCGCGGGGAGCATTGGCGCGGTCGCGGCCTGCGCCGCGAGACCGAGCAACGCCATGAAGCCGAAACAGAAAGCGAGCGCGCTCCCCTGCAGCTTCCAGTGGCGGATGCCGTGGAGAACCTCTTCGCGCGGCAGGCGCACGCCGTTCAGGAAGAAAAGGAAGATGATCGCGGCTGTGGAAGCGCCCCCCGCAATCGGCACCGCCGCGCCGCGCACCGGGAGCAGGCTTGCGAGCAGGATCGTCGCGAACAGCACGGGGACGAAGCGGTCGGGGAAGATGCGGGACAGCATTGATGCGAGCGATGGCGGCGCAGCGCGCGCTTGGCAAGGCCGCGCGAGACGATAGAGAGGCCCGATGGCCCATATCCTGATCCTCGCCGCGCTGCCCGAAGAGAGTGATGCGCTGTTTCCCGGCACCGGCGACCGCGCCGGCGGGCTGTTCGCCGAACGGCTGCTGGCGGTCGCGGGGCACAGTCTTGCCATCGCGACCTGCGGGCTCGGCAAGGTGAATGCCGCGCTTTGTGCCGGTGCGTTGGCGGGCGATGCCGACGTGCTGCTGATGACCGGCACCTGTGGGTCGCTTGGCGCGGCGCCGGGCGCCTATTGGATCGCAGAGGCGTTGCAGCATGACTATGGCGCCAACCAACCCGGCCTCTTCCGCCGCTACCGCGCGGGCGAATGGCCGATCGGTGAGGCGGGCGAAGCGCATTTTTCGGCGATGGCTGATCCGGGACTTGGCCTGCCGCACGCGCGGATTGCGAGCGGCGACAGCTTCGTCGCGTGCCCCGATGCGGCGGCCGATCTCGCCAGTCTCGGCGCGACGCTCGTCGATATGGAGGTTGGCGCGGTGGCGCAGGTCGCGGCGCGGCTGGGCAAGCCCTGGGCCGCGGTGAAAGCGGTCACCGACGAAGCGAACGACGACAGCGCAGGCGATTTTCATGCCAATCTCGTCCGTGCTGCGCGGGTCGCGGGGCAAGAGGTTGAGCGGCTGGTCGCCATGATCTGACCGTCGCTTCGCCGTTCCGCTGGGGACGCGCTTGTGATAGGCTGACGCCCGTATCGACCGAGGGAGAGACTCGTCATGCGCTACCGATCCTCACTATCCATCGCCGCGGCTTTCGCGGTTTTCATCGCGCCGCTCGCCTTTGCGGCGGGAGGCGGCGGAGGTGGCGGCAGCGCGCCGCCAAGCCAGAGTGCGCCGGCTTACGACCCGACGGTTGATTATAAGAAGGGCGCTGACGCCTTTGCGGCGGGCAACTATGACGACGCGGCGAAGGCGTTCAAAAAGGTCGTGTCCGCAGTGCCCAAAAACCCGCAGGCCAATTATCTGCTCGGCGCGAGCTATATGGCGCAAGGCGATTTCTCGCGCGCGGTGAAGCCGCTCGAAGCCGCTGTGCGCTATGACGAGAAGATGGTGGACGCGCGCCGTGACCTAGGCATCACGCAGGCGAAGCTCGGCAAGGCCGAAAAGGCGACCGAGCAGGCCGCGGCGTTAAAGGCGATGCGGGAAGGGTGCGCCGGTACCTGCGCGGACGCCGCCAAACTCGCCGATGCGGTTGCCAAGGTCGAAGCGGCGATCACCGCAGGGCCGCAGGCCCAAAGCGCGGTCGGGCCCGAAGTACGGCTGGCCGCGGCCGAAACGCTCGATGCGATCTATGTCGCTGCGGTTTCGCTCATCAACGAGCATCGCTACGAGGCGGCGATCGCCAAGCTTGACCAAGCTTTGTGGGCAGCCGGCCCGCACCCCGACGTTCTGACCTATCTGGGCTTCGCGAACCGCAAGCTCAAACGATACGACGCGGCCGAGACCTATTATCGCGAGGCGCTCGCCATTGCGCCGTCGCATCGCGGCGCGCTCGAATATTATGGCGAGCTGAAGCTCGAACGCGGCGACGTCGCCGGAGCGAAGGCGCATCTGGCGAAGCTTGAGGCGATTTGCGGTTTCGGCTGTCACGAGGTTGACGAGCTCAAGCGCTGGATCGTGGCGGGGCGCTCATTCGCAAGCTGATCGCGTTCGCGGCGCTGCTTTTCGGCGTCGCGGCAACGCGCGCCGATCCGCCGCCGGTATTCGAGCAACTGCGCTGGACCGCGCCGGGGGCCGAACAGGCGCTCTTGTCGGAACAGCCCGCGACCTGCCTTGCCAGCGATACGCGGCTTGTCCGTAGCGGCCGCGCCTTGTTCGGCACACCGACCCTGCTAGGCGGGCAGGCGGCGAAAGCAGGGCTGAGCTGCGCGAGTTGCCATATCAACGGGCGCAACAATCCGCATTTCCGGCTCGCGGGCGTGTCGGCGGTGCCCGGGACGGCCGATGTCACGAATAGTTTCTTCAGCGCGGCGCGCGGCAACGGTCGCTTCGACCCCATCACCATTCCTGACCTCGCGATGCCCGGAAAGGTATCGCGCAGCACCGATACGCGCGCGCTCGAAGCCTTCGTCCGCAACCTAATCGTCGAGGAGTTCGGCGGGCGGGAACCGACCCCGGCGATGCTCGACGCGCTGGTTGCGTATGTTCGAGCGGTGCGCGTCTGTCCGGATGGGCACAGCGTCGGGCGGCGTCTAAGCGATCAACTTGCGACTATCGACGACGGGGTCGCGGCCGCGCTGTTGATGATCGAACGCCGCGACTTGCAAGGCGCGGGGCTGTCGATCGCAGCGATGCGCCATCAACTTGGACTGATCGCCGAACGCTATACGGGATCGGGATTGGCGCGCGAGCGCGAGGGGCTGCTCGCGGCGTCGCGCGCGTTGCAGACGATCGGCGATGGCGACGCCGCGCGGATCGGGCCCGCGCTCGCGCGCTGGAAAGGCGAATTCGACAACGGGCTGGCCAAACGACTCCGCCGCACCGAGGGCCGCTCGCTGTACGACACAAACCGTCTGGCGGAATCGCTGCGCTAGTTCGCGTCGTCGGCAATCATGTTGCGCCGCAGCACCCATTCTGTTAGGGGCGCGGCGTTTCGCGGCGCTTTGGGCGCTGCCCCCTTCCATTAAGGCTCTTCCGCATGTCTTTGCGCAATATTGCGATCATCGCACACGTCGATCATGGCAAGACGACCCTCGTCGACCAGCTGTTCCGCCAGTCGGGTACCTTTCGCGACAACCAGCGCGTCGAAGAACGCGCGATGGATTCGAACGACCTCGAAAAGGAACGCGGGATCACCATCCTGGCGAAGTGCACCTCGGTCGAATGGGGCGAAGGCGCCGACCTGACGCGCATCAACATCGTCGACACCCCGGGCCACGCCGACTTCGGCGGTGAGGTCGAACGTATCCTCAGCATGGTCGACGGCGTCATCCTGCTCGTCGATGCGGCCGAAGGCCCGATGCCGCAGACCAAGTTCGTGACCGGCAAGGCGCTCGCGCTGGGCCTCAAGCCGATCGTCGTCGTCAACAAGATCGACCGCAGCGATGCGCGCGCCGCCGAAGTGCTCGACGAAGTGTTCGAACTGTTCCTGACGCTCGAAGCGAATGACGAGCAGCTCGACTTCCCGATCCTCTATGCCTCGGGCCGCGGCGGCTATGCCTCGGAAAGCCCCGAAGCGCGCGAAGGCACGCTCGAGCCGCTGTTCAAGACGATTGTGTCGCACGTCCCGACCCCGGGCCTGCCCGAGGACGGTCCGTTCACCTTCCTCGCGACGTTGCTCGACCGCGACAATTTCATCGGCCGCATCCTGACCGGCCGCGTCCAGTCGGGCACGATCAAGGTCAACCAGCCGATCCACGCGATCGACATGGATGGCAAGATCATCGAAACCGGCCGCGCGTCGAAGCTGCTCGCGTTCCGCGGTCTTGAGCGCGTTCCCGTCGACGAAGCGCGCGCGGGCGACATCGTCGCGATCGCGGGCCTTGCGCAGGCGACCGTCGCGAACACCATCGCCGACACCAGCGTCAGCGAGCCGATCGCCGCGCAGCCGATCGATCCGCCGACGCTGTCGATGCGCTTTGCCGTGAACGATTCGCCGATGGCGGGCCGCGAGGGCAGCAAGGTCACGAGCCGCATGATCCGCGACCGCCTGTTCCGCGAAGCCGAAACCAATGTCGCGATCCGCATCACCGAAAGCGCCGACAAGGACAGCTTCGAAGTCGCGGGCCGCGGCGAGCTTCAGCTCGGCGTGCTCATCGAAACGATGCGCCGCGAAGGCTTCGAACTCGGCATCAGCCGCCCGCGTGTCCTTTATGGCGAAGACGAGGCCGGCAAGCGCACCGAACCCTATGAAACCGTCGTCATCGACGTCGACGACGAGCATAGCGGTACGGTTGTCGAGAAGATGCAGATCCGCAAGGCCGACCTGACCGACATGCGTCCGTCGGGTGGCGGCAAGACGCGCATCACCTTCAGCGGTCCGTCGCGCGGCCTGATCGGCTATCATGGCGAATTCCTGTCCGACACGCGCGGCACCGGCATCATGAACCGTCTGTTCGAGAAATATGGCCCGCACAAAGGCCAGATCGCGGGCCGCCAGAATGGCGTGCTGATCTCCAACGGCAATGGCGAAGCCGTCGCCTATGCGCTTGGCCCGCTCGAAGAGCGCGGCATCCTGTTCGTCTCGCCCGGCGAGGCGCTGTACGAGGGCATGATCATCGGCGAGAATGCGAAGCCCGACGACCTCGAAGTCAATCCGATGAAGTCGAAGCAGCTCACGAACTTCCGTTCGACGGGCAAGGACGACGCGATCCGCCTGACCCCGCCGAAGCGCATGACGCTGGAGCAGGCGATTGCTTACATCGACGACGACGAGATGGTCGAAGTGACCCCGAAAAATATCCGCATTCGCAAGGCGCTGCTCGATCCGCACGAGCGCAAGAAAGCGTCGCGCAAGAAGGAAGCGGCCTAAAGATCAGGGGGACGGTCAGCGATGACCGTCCCCTTTTCTTTGCGAACAGCGTTCCCCCCGGCCGGGTTGCGCATTACAGGCGTGCGATGCTTCGCCTGACCGAACTCACACTGCCGCTGCACCACGCGCCGGAAGATTTGCCCGCCGCGATCTGCAAGCGGCTGCGCATCGGCCCGCGCGAACTCGTGCGCCACGTCGTCGCGCGCCGCGCGCACGATGCGCGCGACAAGACCAACATCAAGCTGATCTATTCGATCGACGTCAATGTGAAGGACGAGGGCGCCGTGCTCGCGCGCTTCCGCAAGGACCGCAACGTCCAGCAGACCCCGAACACCGCGTATAAATTCATCACGCAGGCGCCGAAGGGCGTCAAACGGCCGGTCGTCGTCGGCGCGGGGCCGTGCGGGCTGTTCGTCGGGCTGATCCTCGCGCAGATGGGGTTCCGCCCGATCATCCTCGACCGCGGCAAGGTCGTGCGCGAGCGCACCAAGGACACATGGGATTTGTGGCGGCGCGGCGTGCTCCACCCCGAATCGAACGTCCAGTTCGGCGAGGGCGGCGCGGGCACTTTTTCGGACGGCAAGCTCTACAGCCGGATCAAGGACCCGCGGCACCTCGACCGCAAGGTGCTGACCGAGTTCGTCAAGGCGGGCGCGCCGCCCGAAATCCTGACCGAGGCGCACCCGCATATCGGCACCTTCCGGCTGGTGACGATGGTCGAAAGCCTGCGCGAGACGATCGAGGGGCTGGGCGGCGAATATCGCTGGCAGCACAAGGTCGACGGGCTCGACATCGGAACCGACGGCGCGGGCGAGCGCCGCGTCCAGGGCCTGCACCTCAGCAATGGCGAGTATATCGAGGCCGACCGCGTCGTCCTCGCCGTCGGCCACAGCGCGCGCGACACCTTTGCGATGTTCCACGCGGCGGGCGTCCATGTCGAGGCGAAGCCCTTTTCGATCGGCGTGCGGATCGAGCATCCGCAATCGTGGATCGATACCTCGCGCTTCGGCGCCGATGCGGGAAACCCGATCCTCGGCGCCGCCGAATATCATATCTCGCACCACTGCAAGAACGGGCGCACGGTTTACAGCTTTTGCATGTGCCCCGGCGGCACCGTCGTCGCCGCGACCTCCGAAGAAGGCCGCGTCGCGACCAACGGCATGAGCCAATATTCGCGCAACGAGCGCAACGCCAATTCGGGCTTCGTCGTCGCGATCGACCCCGCGCGCGACTATCCCGGCGATCCGCTCGCCGGCCTCGCCTTTCAGCGCCACTGGGAATCGCTCGCCTTCGTCGCGGGCGGATCGAACTATCGCGCCCCCGCGCAGCGCGTCGGCGATTTTCTCGCGGGTCGCCCGTCGACCGCGCTGGGCAGCGTCGTGCCCTCGTATCGCCCCGGTGTGACCCCGACCGACCTTGCCGCGTGCCTGCCCGACTTTGCGGTCGAGGCGATGCGCGAGGCGATCCCGGTGTTCGGGCGCCAGATCGCGGGATACGACCATCCCGACGTGGTGATGACGGGGGTCGAGACGCGCACCTCGTCGCCCGTGCGCTTTACCCGCGGCGAGGATTTTCAGAGCCTGAACACCGCGGGGCTTTTTCCGGCGGGCGAGGGCGCGGGCTATGCCGGGGGCATTTTGTCGGCGGCGGTCGACGGCATTAAGGTCGCCGAGGCAGTGGCGCGGAGTTTGATGCCATGACGGTGATCCTGTTCAACAAGCCGTGGGGCGTGCTGTCGCAATTTACCGACAAGGGCATGACCGCGAGCGCGGATGGCCCGCGCGCGACGCTGTCCGACTATATCGACGTCCCCGGCGTCTATCCGGCGGGGCGGCTCGACCGCGATAGCGAGGGCCTGCTGATCCTGACCGACGACGGCGCGCTGCAGGCGCGGATTGCGTCGCCGAAGCACAAGACCCCCAAAACCTATCTGGCGCAGGTCGAGGGCGAGCCCGACGACGCCGCGCTCGATGCGCTGCGCCGCGGCGTCACGCTGAACGACGGCCCGACGCGCCCCGCGACCGTCCGCCGCATCGACCCGCCGCTGCTGTGGGACCGCGACCCGCCGGTGCGATACCGCAAGAGCGTCCCCGACGCATGGCTCGAACTGACGATCACGGAAGGCCGCAACCGCCAGGTCCGCCGCATGACCGCCGCGGTCGGCTTCCCCACGTTGCGGCTGGTAAGGTGGCGGATCGGGGGGTGGGAGATTGGCGAGTTGGGGTTGGGGGCGTGGCGCGAGGGTTGAGGCATTCTCCGCAATAAGATTGCGCGGTAAGAGCTTTATCGACAGAAATCGGCGGGGAACTAAAATGCATAATCTGCAACGCTTGGTCGGCCTAATTCGGCAAAATCTCGAAAAGGTTAGGTCATTTAAACCCGATCCCAAGGCGGATCTCGATGAGGTGGAGGCCGACCAAGCATTGCTCGCCATGGCAACACAGTTGCGCAAGCTGGACAACGAGCTTGGACTCAATGAAGCTCTCCTTGAAGAAGGCTTCCCACCTCTTGGCTTTGTGATTCAAGCCAATGGTGAGCGGGAAGATTTATACTTTAGGGACATGACAAATAAGATCATGCATGCCAGCAGGTATGAGTGGCGCGTAGGAGACGGCTTGGTTGTGACCTGTATAAGCGAGGACAAAGATCGTTGGCAGTCGGCGGAGATCGATGTTGCCACCTTAGATGGTCTTTGTGATCGCGCCTCCTTGGCTGTGCTTTGAAGCAACGCTTCTGATATGGCCAAGGCGATCTTCACCACTAAGGTTTCACCGACCTACGACGATCTGCCGGAGGAGCGTTACCACTTCCCGCGCACCTATCTACGCCAAGCCGAACAGGCCGTTGGTGATTGGATCATCTATTATGAGCCGCGTCGGTCCACCGGCGACGCTTTCAGTAGCGGGGGTAGGCAATCTTATTTTGCGACGGCCCGGCTTGATCGCATCGTTCCTGATCCGGCTCGGCCAGATCATTTCTATGCCGAGGTCTCGGAATATCTTGAGTTCGTGCGTCCTGTCCCGTTCGCTGAGACCAACCATTATTATGAAGCGGCTCTGCGCAAAGACGATGGTTCGACCAACAAGGGAGCGTTTGGCCGAGCCGTTCGAGTGCTTCCCGATCAAGAGTATGACCTGATTTGGCGATCCGGTTTTGGGCATGTGATCGGCCTTGAACCGCGCGTTCGTCCCGCTCCCGATGTTCAAGAGGAGCCGATGCAAGCCGGCGCCGATGAACCGATGGAAGTTGAGCGTCGCATTGTCGAACAGTTGGTTTCCCGACCTTTTCGAGACCGGGCATTTTCGGCGGCAGTCAAAGCTGCTTATGCCGACACATGCGCAATGACCGGGATAAAGATCATCAATGGCGGTGGTCGTTCGGAGGTTCAGGCCGCGCACATTCGACCGGTTACCGACAAAGGGTCCGATAGTCCGCGTAACGGCATCGCCTTGTCGGGGACAGTCCATTGGATGTTCGATAGAGGTTTGCTGTCGGTCGACGACGATTACCGGCTTTTGATTGCTCAGGATCGTGTCCCGGAATCTGCGATGCGTTTATTCCCGGCAGACCGTAAGCTGTTGCTTCCGGAACGGACCGATCTTTGGCCGCACCCTCAGTTTTTGGACTATCATCGACGCACTTGTTTCAAGGGTTGAAACCCAAAAGCGCGGAGCAGTCGATGGTGTGGACTGTGTTCGAGTATCTCTATCGAGATGCCGACAACCATAAGGCATTTGGCAAAGTGGCCTTCGTCAGTTCGGTTTTGCCCGAGTCATGGGATCGCGCGCTTCAAAAGCTCGATGACGGTACGCACTTCATAGCCGAACAGGTCGGACTTCCGTCGCTTTGCGGACAACTATATCGTTGGAGTGGTGGCGCGCCCACCGACGCCGATCATTGCTGGCATGAATTTGTTTCGGTTTCCGTCGTTGATGAAGGCGATTTGCCTCCGGCGGTTTTGAAGTTGGCCGAGACAAGCGCGTTCGTCGATCTTCTCTCGTTGGTAGGGGAGTGGGACATCTGGTTGTCCCCCAACGTCGAATGCAGGATGCCGAAATGTACCCGATGAAAATTTGCATTTTCGAGAAAGGGTCGCGCCGCATTCTATCGTCCGTCCGATTTTCAGCAGGGTCGATCAAAGAAGCACTCAACGTCCAATCGGATCATTGGAACCAGCATTTTATTCTAAGCCAAAGGCGGGTGTCGAAATTGTATACTCGAAGAACGCCCACTCGCTGGCAGCGGGTGGGCACCATATACTCTTGATGATCCGGAATAGAACAAAATATAAACAAACCCCTTTCCTACATTCCCCCGCCCCGTCATATCCTGTCCGGTTTGGCAGACAGGAGGGCATATCATGCAGAACCGGACACCGATCGCGGCGGAGGCTCGGCCGCCGCTTCCCGACTTTACGCCGGTGCCGCGCAAATATCGGCACGACGGGCGGACGCCCGAGCGGCAGAAGGCGTTTATCGCGGCGCTCGCCGATACCGGGTCGGTCAGCCGCGCCGCGGCGATGGTCAATATGGCGCAGGCGAATTGCTATACGCTGCGGCGCGCGGCGGGGGCGGAGAGCTTTCGGCGGGCGTGGGCGGCGGCGCTCGATTTCGGGGTCGCGCGGCTGAAGGATATTGCGTTCGAGCGCGCGATCGACGGCTATCTGGTGCCCGTCTTTGTCGCGGGCAAGCTGATGGGGTTCCGGCGCAAACATAATGACGCGCTGCTGATGTTCTGCCTGCGCCATTATGGGCAGGATGCGGGCGGCAAGCGGACGACGATCAACTATTTCTCGACGCGCGCGGGAGCGGTGGCGGGGGCGGTCGCCGGGACTGGCGAAGCGGGTACGGGCGCGGCGGGCGCGATGGCCGAAGCCTCGACCACGGTGCGGACGGTGATCCACGACGGCGCGGCGGGGTCGGGCGATCCGGCGGCGACGCAGGATGATGCTGCGGCGCTGCTCGACGGGTTCGAGGGGGCGGCGCTCGATGCACAGGCGCAGGCCGAGATCGGGGCGGCGCTGCTCGCGCTTGCCGAGCGGCAGCGCGCGCTGATCGCGGCGGCCGACGAGGGCGGGCTGGAGGCGATCGCTATGCAGATCGACGATCCGGGGGTGGGGATGGTGCAGTTGCGCCAGCATGACACGCCCTATTACGGACCGCTGCAAATGTATGAGGGGGCGCCTGTGGATGCCGAACCGGTGCAGCGCTTTGCGGGTGAGGCCGACTGGGTGAGCGCGGGGGGCGATATTCCCGAGGGCTATCTGGCGTGGATCGAGGCGGCCGAGGCGCGCGGCGAACGGGTGCCGGCGGTGCCGCTGACGCCGGCTGTGAATGACGGGGTGGCCGAGGTGAAGAAGGTGCCGTCGTGGCGGCAGCGGCGCAAGGCGAAGGCGGCGGACTGATCCTCCCTGTGCCGCAGGCATGGGGAGGTGGCAGCGCAAAGCGCTGACGGAGGGGCTTGAACGCGGCCCCTCCACCACTCGCTACGCGAGCGGTCCCCCTCCCCATCGCTGCGCGACAGGGAGGATTTTCGCGGGGGTGCTGCGGCCATTCTTCGGCCTCAATTGCGGGCGATCAGGTGCGGACAGGGAGGGCATCCTATGACCATGAAATCGATTGCCGCATCGCTCGCTTTGCTGTCGTGCGCCGCGACGCCGCTGCACGCGCAGACCGCGCGCGAGCCTGCGTATCTGAACGGCGCGGGGCCGGTCGCGACGGGGGGCTTTGCCGGGGTGCGGCTGCGCATCCCGCTTGGCGGACCGCGCGAAGGCGAGGCGGACCGGAAAATCCGCGCCGGGCTGACCGTCGCGCCGATGCAGCGGAGCGACGGCGCGGGGCTGAAAGGGCCCGCCTGGCGGATCGGCGAGGGACTGGAGTTCGGCTTTGCCGAGGGCGGCGCGCGCCCGCAGCTTTCGATCGGCGGGCAGCGGTTGACGGGGCAGCGATATGCGCCCGGCGGCGCGACCCCGGCGAAGGGGCGCAGCAACGCGTCCGGTGTGGGGACCGCGGCGATCGTCGTCGGCGGGCTCGCGCTGCTGGCAGGGATCGGGCTGCTTGTGGCGCTCGACGCGTCGGACGATCCCGACCGCTGCTGCGAATAGGCGCGGCCGACCGCGCCCCGCCTCCGGTCAGGCCGGGCCGGTCGCGGGTTCGGGCTTGGCCGCGGTGGTGGGCCCCCCGCGCTTCCACAGGAGCAGGAACAGCCCGCCGGCGATCAGCGACAGGTTGACGATCCACGCCATGCTGTCCGCGGTGCCGATGCCGCCTCGCAGCGCGAGGTGCGTTGCGGCGGCGGCGAGGGTGAGCGCGCCGGTCGCAAGGCGGCCGAGCGTCGAGAGGCTTGTCGCGGGGAGGCGGATCGCGGCGAGAAGGAAGATCAGGCTGACGACGAGCCACGCGGCGATCGCGGCGGGCGCGCTCGCGATGGCGAGGCCGGCGACCGCGGCGGCGGCGATGCCGGCGGGCTGGCCCCAGACGGTCGCGGCCCAGGCGCGCTCCCAGCCGGGCGCCGGACGACCCTTGTCGCGGCGGCGCGCGAGCCAGATATGGACCCCGCTCGCGGCGAGATAGGTGAGGCCGAGGCCGAGCGCGAAATAGACGATCTTGATCAGGCCGCCGCCGAACCAGCCGAAATGGACCGCGCCCGCGGAGGCGAGAATATCCTCGCCGAGGTTGTTCGTCGCCGCCTTCTTCGCGTTATAGATCGTCGCGTCGCGGCGGAACGCGTAGCTGTCGGTGCCCGCGAGCCGGTTTGGATGCTCGACGTTGAACAGCGCGGCGCCGCCCATCTCGGTCGGATGCTCGGTGAAGATGTAGGTGAGGCGGCCGCCGTCCTGCGGCAGCTTTGCATACATGGGACGAAGGTCGAGCGCCGGCGCGGGGCGCGGGTCGTCGACCGGCGGTGCGGGGATGAAGAGCGCATAGACCTTGTTCACGTCGCCGTTGAACATCGCCATGCCGAGCACGCCGACGATGATCGTCGTGAGCCCGAGGAAGGCGCCGGTCAGCGAGATGATGATGTGGAAGGGCAAAGCCCAGACGCCGAGCCGGTTGTGGAGGTCGGCCTCCTGCAACCGCTTTGACCCGCCGAGCCGCAGGTGGAAGGCGTCGCGGAAGATGCGCGGGTGCGCGAGGATGCCCGAGATGAGCGAGGAGAGCAGCGCGACGCCGATCAGCCCGACGAGGAAGCCGCCCCAGGTGCGCGGCAGGTGGAGGTTGATGTGGAGGCGCGTGATGAACTCGGTCCAGGCGAACTCGATCGACGGCGCAAGCTTGCCCGCGGCGTCGGCGACGAACTCCCGGTCCGTGTCGGCGTCGACATGGAGGAGGAGGCGCGGGAAGTCGTTGGTGGGGAGCGTGATGTAGACATGCTCGACCCCGGGGCCGCCCTTGGCGATCGCGCCTTCGAATGCGGTCTGCACGGCTTCGGGCGTGGCGTCGGTGAGTTGGGGCGCGGACGCGCTTTCCCAGCGCTGGAACTCGTGCGCGAAGACCGCGATGCTGCCCGACAGGCAGACGAGGTAGATGAGCGCCGCGAAGGCGAGGCCCAGCGAGCTGTGCCCGCGAAGCACCGCGCGCACGAAGCCCGCGGGGATGCGCGACATCAGGTCTTTCGGCTTCTTTGCCGGCTTGGGGGTGGGGGTGGCGGCGGTCATGCGAAGCCCTTCACGATGGCGGCGGAAAAGCTGACGACGGCGACGCCGACGAGGACGGCGGTCGCGCGCAGGATGCGGTTGTCGGCGAGCGTCCACGCCATGCACGCGCCCCATGCGACGGGGACGATGAGCCCGCCGACGACCAGCCGCGTTTGCTGTTCGCCGGGGACGAGCGCGGCATAAGCGATGCCGACGCCCATCGCGGCGATCATCCCGATCGGGCCCGCGAGCAGCCAGCGCAACGTCTCGCGTCCTTTGGTGGTCGCGCGGTCGGAGGGCTCGGGGGCGAGGCTTTCGCGCGCGGCGCGCGCCTTCGCCTGACGGATGGTGTAGTTCGCGGCCACGACGGCCAGCGCGGCGGTCGAGAAAAGCGCGAGCGCGATGAAAGTGCCGCGCGCGGCGCCGAGCGCCCAGATCGGGCGGACGAACGACGCGGCGATGAGCAGCCAGCCGCCGAGCATCCAGCCGCGCCCCCGCGCATCGCGTGCGCCCCACGACTGGCGCAGCATCCACACGCCGGTGCCGACGCCGACCAGCATCAGCAAGGCCGGTACGAGCGGCGAGCTGTCTTCCATCATTTGTCCCCTTCGCCCCTAACTATTGACTCGCATTCTCAATAGCAATAGCGCGCCGCTCGATAGCGACATGGGGAGTCCTTCGCAATGACCAAGATTTTCAAGCCGATGCTTCTGTTGCTGATGGCGGGGGCGGCAATGCCTGCCTTTGCCGAGGACGCCGCTGTCGATGCGGGAGCCGTCGAGGCGGGTGGCGAAGGCAATGAGATCGTCGTCACCGGCATGAAGTTCGACCGGACATTGCAGGACACTCCCGAAAGCGTGAAGGTCTTCACGTCCGAAGAGATCGAGCGGCAGAACCTGGTCAGCGTCTATGACCTGATCGATCGCACCGCGAACCTGTCGTCGACCTTCAACCGGTCGGGTTTCAATATCCGCGGCATTTCGAACAGCAATGTGTCGGGGACCGGGCTTGGCGATCTGTCGACCGTCTATCTCGATGGTTCGCCGCTGCCGCGTGAAGCGACCGGCGGCGGCCCGCTCGACCTTTGGGATATCGATCAGGTCGAAATCCTGCGCGGCCCGCAATCGACGCTGCAGGGGCGCAACGCGCTGGCGGGCGCGATCATCATCAAGACCGCCGATCCGACCTTCGACTGGACGGGCAAGGCGCGCGCGATGATTACCGACCAAACCGGGCAATATCGCTTCGCGGCGGCGGTCGGCGGCCCGATCGTCGACGATGTGCTGGCTTTCCGTATCGCCGGCGAAATTTCGCGCGGCGACGGTCTGATCCGGAACAGCCTGTCGGGCGGCGATTATGCCAAGACGCGTAGCGAAGTCGTGCGCACCAAATTGCTGTTCACGCCGGGCGGGCCCGATGGTTTGACGATTGCCGCGTCCTATCTTTACGATCGGCATTTCGGCAATGACGGTCGCGGCTATACCTTTGTCGACGTTCCCGATTATTGGAAGAACCGCACCGTCGCGGCGAACCGTCCGACCCATACGAAGACGTCGACCGACCTGTTCACGCTCGATGTGTCGCTGCCGCTCAGCGAGATATTCTCCTTATCGTCGATCTCGACCTATAATTTGCTCAAGACCGATTCAGTTTATGATGGCGACCTGCTGCCTATCGAGCAGGCTTATGGCGATCTCAGCACCGACCAGAAAATTTTCAGCCAGGAGGTGCGGCTGACCTTCGACACGGGGCGGCTCACCGGACTGATCGGCGGCTATTATTCGCGGCTCAATAACCCCGATTATACCGCGCACAGCACGTTCTTGATCAATCTGGAAAACGGCCTCGATTTCACCAATCAGCTGGTCCAACTTGGCGGGCTGGATCTCGCCACGGCACAGTTTCTCGCGGGCTTCTATCCCGAAGATATCGCGATCAGCTCGAGCCAATTCTATCCGATCAAGGTCGAAACGATGGCGCTGTTCGGCGACGCGACGTGGGAAGTGACCGACCGGCTGAAGTTGCTCGGCGGCTTCCGTTACGATCGCGAAAAGCAGAATGTGTCGAACGAGAATGCCGTCGTCCTGAACACGCCGCTGCCTGATCCCGCCTTGTTCGGCCCGCTTGCCCCGGCGATCGGTCTGATCAACGGTTTGCTCGCGGCGACCGTCACGGCCGCAAATTCGTCGGGTCCGCCGACCTCGACCACCTTTGAGGCGTTCCTGCCCAAGGCGGGGTTGAGCTATGATTTCGCGGACGACAAGACGCTGAGCTTTATCGCGCAGCGCGGCTATCGGTCGGGCGGCAGCGGGATCAACCCTGGCCGCGCGATGACCTTTACCTATGACCCCGAATATACGTGGAATTACGAGCTGTCGCTGCGCACGCAATGGCTAGACCGCCGCCTGACGCTCAATGCCAATGCCTTTTACATCGACTGGAAAGACCAGCAGGTGCTGGTCCAGCTGTCGGGCAACCAGTTCGATTATGAGACCCAGAATGCCGGCAAGTCGCGCGTCTATGGTTTCGAGGTCGAAAGCGCCTTCCAGCTGACCGACGCGCTGAACATCTATGGTTCGGTCGGCCATTCGAACAACAAGTTCCTCGATTTCACCGTTCAGAACGGCCAGGCGCAGGACCTGTCGGGCAACCAGTTCGCCCAGTCGCCGCGCTGGACGTGGGCGGCCGGGATCGACTGGCGTTCGCAGACGGGATTGTCGGCGAACCTCACCGTCAACCATCGCGGCGCGCAGTTTCAGGAGGTCATCGACCAGACGACCCGCAGCGTGCCGTCGCGCACGCTGGTCAATGCCAAGGTCGGCTGGAGCAACGACAATTTCGGCGCCTATCTGGTCGCCAGCAACATCTTCGACGAGAAATATTTCGATTATCGCTACGTCAATATCCGCGATCAGGCGCTGCTGGGCGACCCGCGGATGATCGGGCTGACCTTCGAAGGGCGGTTCTGACCGGGCGGGCGCTATCGCTGCTTGCGGTCAGCGTCCCTCGATTGCGGGGGGCGGACGCCGCGTCCGGCTTTCCCAGATCGCGATCGCGGCGAGCAGCAGTGTCGTGAGCCACCCCATCGTGAGCAGATTGGCTTTCAGCCCGATCGGGGCGAGCGCGAGTGCCGCGACGATCCCGGCGAGGTGCGACACCGGGATGCGGCCATAGACGACGCGGCGATAGATCGCGCTACCCGCGAGATAGAGGATCGGCCCCGCGGCGATCACCAGCACCTGCGGCAGGGTCGCGTGGCCGTCGGGATGCTCCATCGCGAGATCGTTGCCGACCGCGCAGACGATGATGCCCGCGACGAGGATCGCGTGGACATAGTTGAACGAGGCGCCGATGCGGCCGGGGTCGTCGGACGTGGTGATCTTTGTCGTCGCATCCTTGCTCGAAGTGCCGAAATAGAGCCACCAGAGCGCGAGCGTGCCGAGGAAGGTCGCGCCGAGCGCCGAGAGGAGCGGGGTGCTCCACGTCTCGCCGCGCGCGAGCGTGGCGCCGGTCGCGAGCAGGGTTTCGCCGAGCGCGACGATGACGAACAATTGGCAGCGCTCGGCAAGATGGCCGCCCTCGATCGTCCAGTCGCTCGTGTGCGATCGACCGAGCCCGGGAAAGGCGAAGCCGGTCATCGGCGCGACATATTCGAGGAAGACCGCAATCGCCCACAAGAGCAGGCGCATCTCGTGCCCCGCGAGCGCGCCGGCGATCCAGAAACAGCCGGAGACCGCGAACCACGCCGCCATGCGGCGATAATTAGCGCCAAGCGCGGTGGAACGGTCGAGCGCGAAAACGACGAAGAGCGTGCGGCCGAGCTGGATCGCGACATAACAGCCGGCGAAGACGAGCGCCTTGTCGCCGAACGCATCGGGAATCGCCGCCGACATCACCAGCGCGAGCAGCATCAGTAGGAACAGGAAACTGCGCAGCCGCGGATGTTCGGGGTCGAACCAGTTGGTGACCCAGCAGGTATATTGCCAGCCGAGCCAGACCGCGAACCAGAGGATCAGCGTTTCGAGCGCGCCGATGAGGCTGAGGTGATGGAGCAATGCGTGGCTGAGCTGGGTGACCGCGAAGACGTAGACGAGGTCGAAGAATAATTCTTCGAAGGTGACACGCGCGTGATGCCCGTCGCGGTCGCGGAGCATCGGGCGGCGCGCTGCGCCGGGGTGCTTCGCCGTCATTGCGCGGTGACCGGCCTGGCGTGCATGAAATTCCCCTTCGCAAATGGATCGCGGCCTGAATATCCCTGCCACGGCGGCAAGGGAAGATGGCCCATGGGATAGGTCCGGCGGCCGGAGGGACGGCCGCCGGAGGAGGGGTCACTTGGTCGTGTAGCCGCCGTTGACGAGGATCGTCTGGCCGGTCATCCACCAGCCGTCGGACACGAGCATGCGGATCCACGGCACGATGTCGGCGATGTCGGTGAGGCCGGTCTTCGTGAAGGCGGAGAGCGCGGCGGCCGATTTATGATAGGCCTGCGCATCTTCGCCTTCGGCGGGATAGAAGAAGGGGGTGTCCATCGGGCCGGGTCCGATCGCGGTGACCGAGATTCCGCGCTCGCCGAATTCTTTCGACGCGGCGCGGGTGAAATGCTCGACCGGCGCCTTGGTGCCTGCATAGGCGGCATAGAAGGGCGTGTAGGCGCCGAGCAGCGAGGTGACGAGCGTGCACACCTTGCCATTGTCGTTCACATGCTTGCCTGCCTCTTTCAGGAAGAAGAAGGCGGTCTTTGAATTGACCGCGGTCATCGCGTCATATTCGGCTTCGCTGATTTCGGTGAAGGGCTTTTTCAGAACCTTGCCGACGGTGTTGATCGCGATGTCGGGGCGGCCGATCGCGGCGATCGTGTCGGCGAACAGCTTTTCCATGGACGCGGCCGACGTGAGGTCGGCCTGAAAGGCGACGGCCTCGGCGCCCGCGGCGCGGATCGCGACGAGTGTCGCTTCGGTCTCGGCCGCCGCGGCCGCGCTATTGTAATGGATCGCGATCGCCCTGGCGCCCTGTTCCGCGAGGTCGCGCGCGATCAGGCCGCCCAGATTCTTGCCGCCGCCCGCGATGAGGACGGTTTTACCCTTGATGCTGTGATCGGCCATTTCGGTCTCCTTGGTCGTTGTCCATCCAAGGCTAAGCCGCTTTGATCTTGTCCGCTTTCAAATTCCGGCGCAGTTTTCGAATATTGTTTCGGCGAGTCGTGGGGGCTCGCAAGGTGGGTGATTGACCGAAGCCGCAACCGTCTGGGATGGCATCAGGCCGCGATCGGGGCGCGACGTCGTCGCGCGGCATCAGGCGCGGATCGGCCAGCTCGGCGTGCTCGCGGCCACCGAAAATCTCGAAGCGCCGACCGACTGGGCGTTCGAAGAAGATCATCATGTCATCGTCGTCCATCTCGGCGGCCGGCTCGACCGGATGGCGTGCGAATTCTCGGTCGGGCCATCGGGGCCGGTGCTGCCATCGCGCGGCGATGTGTGGATGATCCCGGCGGCGTGCCGCTATGCCGCGCTGGCACAGGGCGAGCGGGCGGAGTTCGTCGAGCTGAGCGTGCCGACCGCGCTGCTGGCCGATGCGCCGCTGGTGGCGCGGGTCCGGCATCGCGATGCATTTCTCTTCGATGCGGCGGCGCGGTTGTTCGAACTAATACGCAAAGCCGATGATGATCTCGCGCGGATGGCATCGCACGAGGTGGGCGATGCGCTCGAGCGGCATCTGTTTCATCAATATGGACATCGCGATCGGCGGCCCGTGCGGCGGTCCCTGTCGGCATCGGACCGCAACCGGCTGGTCGATGCGATCTGCGGACAGCTCGACACGCAGCACAGTCTTGCTGCGCTGGCGGCGCTTGTCGGCATGGATGTGCGCGGCTTTTCCGGCGCCTTTCACGACGCCTTCGGGGTGTCACCCTGGCAATATGTGATGCGCGCGCGGCTCGATGAGGCGGCGCGGTTGCTGTGGTATGGCGTGGAGCCGGTGACCGAGATTGCCCTTGCGACGGGCTTTGCCTCACCGAGTCATTTCGCGACCGCCTTTGCGCGGCGCTTCGGCGTCCCGCCGTCGCGCTATCGTGCCGCAGCACGATAGCGCGGGCGGTTCGGCGCGTCAGAACTTCAGGCGCGCACCGACATAGAATTGGCGGCCATTGTCATAGATCGCGCGCGGGCGGTCGCGGGTGCCCGAATATTGCACGATCTCTTCGTTGGTCAGGTTGATCGCGTCGGCGGTGAGCGCGATATTGTCGGTGATATTGACGCTGACCGACGCATCGAGCGACGACAGCGCTGCCTGGTTGAGCGGCGCGGCGCGGTCGATATCGATGAAGAATTTCGACCGGTAATTGTACGAGACGCGCGCGCTGATCAGGTCATTCTCATAATAGCCCGTCAGGTTGAGCGAGTGTTTCGAATTGCCGGGGATCGGATCGCCATTGTTCGCCTTGGCGTCGGAGTAGGTGTAGTTCACTACCGCGCCGAAGCCGCCCCAGATCGGGCGCGACACCTGGAATTCGAAACCCTGGTTGCGCCCGCCGTCGCCGTTGCTGCGGCGGTTGATCTGGTAGGGGCAGTTGAACAGGTTCGGGTTGCCGCCGCCCGCCGCGACGCAGCCTGCGGGCTGCGACCCCGGCACGAACACGCTCGGCAGGGTTTCGGTCGAGGTCGTGTTGACGATGTACGACTGGATATCCTTGTAGAAGGCGGCGAGCGCGACGATCGTCTCGCGGTCGGGATACCATTCGATCGACAGGTCATATTGGTTGGCGCGATACGGATCGAGGTTCGGATCGCCGCCGCGTCCGGTCAGCAGCGTGCCGTTGAGATCGACGCCGGGGGTGATGTCGACGAAGTCGGGGCGCGTCACCGTCTTGCCTGCGGCGAAGCGCAGCACGACCTGATCCGACAGATCGACCGAGAGGTTCGCGCTCGGCAAGATGTCGGTGTACGAGCGTTTCGCCCGCGACGGGGTGAAGCCGCCGAACGGGTTGGTGAATTCGGGGTTGGTGCCGCCGATGATGAAGCCGTCGGAGGTCTGGTCTGTGGTGACCACGCGCACGCCGACATTGCCGCGCCAGCCGTCGCCGCCGAATTTCGCGAGGCCGTAACCGCCCCACGCCTTTTCGTTGATCGAATAGGTGTTGCCGGGGACGAGGAAACGGTCGTTTGCGGGCGACGTCGACGCGCCATAGATGGCGCGCAGCTTGGCGGGATCGACGCGCCAATAGTCGGTCAGCGTGCCGGGCGCGGCGATATTGTCGAGGAAGTCGCCGGGCATGCCGCTGCCGGTCGCGAAGTCGGCCGAGGTGCAGGCGACGCCGTTGCAGCGCAGGCCGGGGGTGAAGACGCCGCCGTTGGTCGCGAAGCGTTCGGCGATGCGGTCGTGATCGGTATATTTGACCCCGAATTTGAGCGCGGTCATCGGGCCCCATTCGACCTCTTTTTCGAGGTCGAGGTAGAAATATTTCTCCTCATCCTCGTTCGTCACCGACTGCATGCGCGCAAAGTCCGGACGGATGCCGAGCGGGTTGAGCGGGTTGGGGTTCGAGAAGCTGACTTCGGGACGGCCGCTAGTGAGGTCGTAGCTGAACGCGCCGGGGCCGGCGAATTCGATGAAATTCTCGTTGCTCGTGTCGCCATTCGCCTTGGTCCAGCCGGCCTTGAAGTGCACCGACAGGCTGTCGGTCGGGCGGTAGGTCAGGTCGAAATCGGCAGAGACGGTCTTCGCGACCGCCTGACGGTCGATCGCGTCATAGACAACGCCAAAGCCCGTCGTGCCGCCGGTGGCCGACGCGATATTGCCCGACACCGCGACGCCGTCCTGCACCACGGCGTTGGTGATCGTGCCGCCGCCGGCGAGTGCCTGCTCGCCCCATGCGATATAATTCTGGTTGAAGTTGTCGGCGTTGAAGCGCGAGTAAAGGCCGGTGATATTGATCTCGAGCTCGTCCGAAGGACGGAACTGGATCCCGACATTGGCGCCATAGCGTTCGCGGTTCTGTTCGAACATCGTCGAGCCGATCAGCGTCGGGACGAGCGCGCTCTGCCCGCCGCCGACGGGGAAGGAGCGGTAGCCGAAGATTTCGAGGCCGTCGCGGCGCGTGCGGCGCTTCTGATAGATGGCGCCGACGAGGACGCCGAAGGTCTCGTCCGCATTCTTCCAACTGATGAGGCCCGAGACCTGCGGGTCGACCTTGCCCGACAGATCCGAATAGGCGGCCTGCGCCGAGGCCGACAGGGTGAGCGGGTCGAGGTCGAGCGGGTTGCGCGTGATGACGTTGATCGTGCCGCCGACCCCGCCTTCCTCGACGTCGGCCTGCGGGCTCTTGTAGACTTCGAGGCGGCCGATGATCTCGGCGGGCAGGGTGAGATAGTTGAAGCTGCGCGTCGAGGCGACCTGGTCGAGGATGAACCAGTCGGCGGTCGCGACGCTGTGGCCGTTGAGCAGGGTCTTGGTGAGGTTCGGCGCGGTGCCGCGCAGCGAGACGCGCTCGCCTTCGCCGAACTCGCGGTTGACGACGATACCCGGAACGCGCTGGAGCGCCTCGGCGACATTCTTGTCGGGGAATTTGCCGACATCCTCGGCGGTGACGACATCGGCGATGACCGACAGGTCGCGCTTTGCATCGATCGCCTCGCGCAGCGACCCGCGGATGCCGGTGACGACGATTTCGCTCTCGGCCGTCTCGGCGGCGGGTGCGGTGGTGGAGGTCTGGGCGTGGGCCGCGCTAGCGGCAAAAAGCAGCGTACCAATGCTGGCCGAAGCGAGCAGATATCTTGCATTGGTCATGTCGTGTCTCCCTCTTTTTGATCTTAGATCAAGTTTTGCTCTAATTTTGAGGGAAATTTATACATACCAATCTATCCGTCAAGCGGATTTTGACGCAATTTGTGACCCGCAGGCGCGAAGTCAGCATAATTTTGGTATTTTATTGGTATTATCGGAAGGATGGTTGGCGCGCTAACTAATCAGCGGGGCCGCAATTCGCGCCCCGGCCTGACGCGTCAGAAGTGGGGGAGCGCCTGGTTGGCGAAGCCCCAACCCTTGAGGTCCGGGCTCGCGGCGCGCGCGAGCAGTTCGTCGCTATCCCTAATCGTCCACTGGCCGGCCTTCTCGACATCGGCAAGCGCATCCCAGCCGATCGGGACCGCGACGGGCGCCTGTTCGCGCGCGCGCGCCGAATAGGGCATGACCGCGGTGCTGCCGCGCTGGTTGCGGAGGTAGTCGATGAAGATTTTGCCCTTGCGCTTTGCCTTGCTCATCGTCGCGATGAAGCGGTTGGGCTCGGCCATGCTCAGTGCCTCGGCGAAGCGTTTCGAGAAATCCTTGTGCTTTTCCCAGCTGTGCCCCGGATCGAGCGGGACGACGACATGCACGCCCTTGCCGCCCGAGAGCATCGCGAAGCTGACGAGCCCGATGTCGGCGAGCTGGCGGCGGATATCGAGCGCGGCTTTCTTGACGTCGGCGAAATCGAGCCCCTCGTCGGGGTCGAGGTCGAACACCATACGGTCGGGCTTTTCGAGGCTGCCGACATGGCTGTCCCAGCCGTGGAATTCGATCGTCCCCATCTGGACGCAGGCGAGCAGGCCGTCGGCGTCCTCGACATAGAGATAATCCTCGTGCCCGCCGTCCTTCTCCTTGATCGGCACGTGGAGGACATGGTCGCCGAACGATCCCGAGTCATGCTTCTGGAAAAAGCATTTCTTGCCGCGGCCCTGCGGGCAACGGACGAGGCTGATCGGGCGGCGCGCGGTGTGCGGGAGCATCACGGGGGCGATGGCGGCGTAGTAATCGGCGAGGTCGCCCTTGGTCGCCTTGGCTTCGGGGAAGATGACGCGGTCGCGGCTGCTGATCGTCACGTCGCTTGCCGGCGCGGGGGCGGGCTGTTTCTTTTCGGGGGTCACGTCCTTGGCTTCCTTGTCCTGGCGCAGCCCGAGAAAGCTCGCGTGGCGTACCGATCCGCTCGCGGTGAACTCGGCGAAGGCGATTTCGGCGACGAGGTCGGGTTTGAGCCAATGCACCTTGCGCGCCGATGCGGCGTCGACTTCGAGTGGCGCGGTCTGGCGTTCGAGTTTGGCGAATGTCTTCGCGAGATCGGCCATCGTGTCGGTATCGAAGCCGGTGCCGACATTGCCCTTGTAGACGAGCGCGTCGCCCTCGCGCTGCGCGAGGAGCAAAGAGGCGAAGGGGCGCGCCTTGGTCGACGACGGGTTCCAGCCGACGAGGATGAATTCCTGCCGCCGGGTGCATTTGACCTTCACCCAGCTTTTCGAGCGGCGACCCGAATAAGCGGCGTCGGCGCGCTTCGAGATGATGCCTTCCTGTCCGGCGCTGCACATCGCGGCGTAGAGTTTTTCGCCCGCGCCGATGACGTGATCGGCGACGGCGATCGGCGCCTTGGCATCGCGGAGCAGGGCTTCGAGGCGCTCCTTGCGTTCGAGATTGCCGAGGGCCGCGATGCTCTTGCCCTCCTGTTCCAGCAGATCGAAGGCGAAGAAATGGAGCGCGGTGCCCTCGTCCTGTGCGCCGTGGCCGCGTTTGAGGACGGCCTGCAAGGAGGAGAAGTCGGGGTTGCCGTCCTTGCCATAAGCGACGATTTCGCCGTCGATCAGGCACGGGGGCAGGTCGAGCGCGGCGATGTGGCCGACGAGCGGCGCGAACTTGTCGGTCCAGTCGAGACCGTTGCGGGTGTAGACGCGAACGTCGCTGCCCGCCGCGGCGATCTCGGCGCGGTAGCCGTCATATTTGATCTCGTGGAACCAGCCGTTGCCGCCGGGGACCGCGTCGACGAGCGTCGCGAGCTGGAGTGGGCGGAATTTGGGCGGCTTGCCCTTGGCGGCGGATTTCGCGAACTTTTTATTGTGCGCGGCGGCGTCGGCCATCTTCTTGGCGAAGGCTGCGCCCTTGGCGCCCTTCAGCGACTGCTCGCCGCCTTCGTCGCCCGCGATTTCGGCCATCGTGCGGCCGGTGAGGATGCTCGTCAGCTGTCGGCCGACGAGGTCGTCGGTGCCGCCGGCAAAGGCGTCGTCGACCTTGCGCAGCAGCCAATTCTCGCGCTTCTCACCGGGGCGCGGTTTCATGCGGACGAGCAGCCATTCGCCCTTCATCCGCTCGCCGTCGAGCGTGAAGTGGAGATGGCCCTTGTCGATATCCTTCGCGCTCTTGCCTGCAATCGGCGCCCAGGTGCCGCGGTCCCACAACATCACCGTGCCGCCGCCATATTCGCCTTTGGGGATGCCGCCCTCGAAATCGGCATAGCTCATCGGATGGTCTTCGGTGCGCACCGCGAGGCGTTTGTCGGCGGGGTCGGCGCTCGGGCCCTTGGTGACGGCCCAGCTTTTGAGCACGCCATCGACTTCGAGCCGGAAGTCGTAATGGAGCCGCGTCGCGTCATGCTTCTGGACGATGAAGCGGTTGCCCGCGCCTTTCTCGACCTTGCCCGCGGGCTCGGGGGTCAGCGCGAAATCGCGCTTGGCATTATATTGCGCGAGAGGGTCGGCGCGCTTCGCCATGTCAGGCGCGCTTGCGGGCGGCGGGCTTTTTGGCGGGGGCCTTCTTCGCCGGCGCCGCCTTCGCGGGCGCGGCCTTCTTGCCGTCGACCGAGGCCTTGAGCGCCGCCATCAGGTCGATGACGTTCGAGCCGCGGCCGGTGCTCGCGGGCTCCTCGACATCCTCGAGCACACGCTTGCCCTTCGCTTTCGCTTTCTTGGCGATCACGCGTTTGAGTGCGTCGATATAATGGTTGTGATAGTCGCTCGCGTCGAATTCGCCGCTCTTCTTGGCGATCAGCGTCTCGGCGAGGTCGAGCAGGTCGGTGTCGGGTTTGCTGTTGCCGACGTCGCGGAAATAATTGGCCGCCTTGTTCACCTCGTCGGCGTAGCGCAGCACTTCGAGCACCAGCCCGCGCCCGCACGGACGCAAGGCAACAAGCTGCTCCTGCCCGCGCAACGAGAGCTGGCCGAGCCCGACCTTCTTGGTGCGCTTCAGCGCCTCGCGAAGGACGATATAGGCCTCTTCGGCGAGCTCGTCGGCGGGGACGACATAATAGGGCTTGGTGTAATAGAGGACGTCGATCGCGTCGGTGTCGACGAACTGGACGAGCTCCAAGGTGCGTTTGCTCTCGAGCTTGACCGCCTCGATCTCCTCCTCGTCGAGCAGGACATAATTGCCCTTCGACAGCTCGAAGCCCTTGACGATCTCGTCATGGTCGACCGCGCCGATGCCGGGCACGACCTTTTCATATTTGATCGGCTTGCCGCTCGGTTCGTGGATCTGGCGAAAGGTCACCGCAGCGCCCGATTTGGTCGCCGAATAGATTTCGACCGGGATCGACACCAAAGCGAGCCGGATCTGTCCCTTCCAATATGCACGTGCGGCCATTGGCGTTCCTTTCGCGCGTTCCCGAGTCCAAATGTTCGGCGGCGCGAGCGGTTCCGTCAATCGTGCCTCGGTTCAGCTAGTCCTCGCCCTCCGTGTGGGCGTGGCCCGATCGAACGGATTTTTGGCCCGAACAATGGACTGCTTCATCGGAGCTTTATTGCAAATCAGTCGCATTTGCCTTAGCCGCAACAACAGGACCGATCAAGCTTAAGGGGTATGGGAAATGCGCAGATTTACGGGGCTCGCCCTTCGCACGGGTGCGTTGCTGATGGCCGGGGCGGCGTGGGCGCCGTCGGCCGCATGGGCGCAGGACGCTGCCACCGAAACCGATTTCGTCGAAGAGGGCGGCGTCGAAACGGTGAAGCAGGACGACGGGGCGATCATCGTCACCGCGCGCCGCTTCGTCCCTTCGGGCGCGATCACCGCGAGCAAGACGACCGCGCCGCTGATCGAGACGCCGCAGTCGGTGTCGGTGATCTCGCGCGACCAGATTGATCTGCTCAACTTCGTCGATGTGCAGCAGGCGGTGCGCTACACAGCGGGCATCGTCGGCGAAAATTACGGCCCCGACCTGCGTTTCGATTTCCTGACGCTGCGCGGCTTTATCCCGGTGCAATATATCGACGGGCTGCAGGCGCCGGTCAGCTCGACGATTTCGAACGTCGGCATCGATCTCTATGGCTTCGAGGCGATCGACATTTTGAAGGGGCCCGCGGGCGTCCTCTATGGCACCACCCCGCCGGGCGGCATCTATAATCTCACCAGCCGGCGGCCCTCGTCGCGCACGAGCGGCGAAATCCAGCTGAAATATGGCACCGACGATTTCAAGCAGGCCGCGGGTACGATCACCGGCGAGCTGGCGAACGGGCTGAGCGCGCGGCTGACCGGCCTTTATCGCGACCGCGACGGCCAGACCGATTTCGTCACCGCGCGCCGCGCCTATGTCGCGCCCGCGGTGGCGTTCGACATCGGCCCCGATACCAAGGTCACCGCGCTCGGCTATTATCAGTGGGACCGCGTCGAAGGCGACACCAACGGCTTCCTTCCCGCCGTCGGCGTGCTTGTCCCCAACCCGGTCGGCAAGGTGCCGCGCGGGGTCAATCTGGGCGAGCCCGATTATAACTTCTACCGCCGTGAACAGTGGAGCCTCGGCTACGAGTTCACGCACCGTTTCTCGTCGGCGCTGCGCTTCACGCAGAATGCGCGCTGGAGCGATTACAGCGAATATCAGCAGATCATCTATGCGAACGGCTTGTCGGCGGACAATCGCACCGTGACGCGGTCTAACTTCCCCTTCGCCGACGATGTGCAGCAGTTCGCGGTCGATTCGCGCTTCGATGCCCAGTTCGGGACCGGCGCGATCGAGCATCACATCCTCGCCGGCGTCGATTATCGCAATTACCGCGAGCAGTCGGCGTTCAACTTCCTCGCGGCGACGAATATCGACCTGTTCAATCCGGTGTACAGCAGCACGCCGATCCCGGCGCCGACCTCGCTGTTCGACTTCACCAACCAGCGGCTCAAACAGACCGGCGTCTATCTGCAGGACCAGGCGCATATCGGCAATTTGATCCTGACGCTGTCGGGGCGTCACGACTGGATGACGATCAACAATTATGCGACCGGCGCCGCCTTCCCCGAAGTGAAGGAAAAGAAGTTCACCTGGCGCGCGGGGGCGACCTATGTGACCGACAGCGGCATCGCGCCGTACATCAGCTATGCAACCTCGTTCCAGCCGCTCGTCGGACAGACGTTCGGGCTCGAGGCCTTCGACCCGAGCGAGGGCAAGCAGATCGAGGCCGGCGTCAAGTTCGACGGCCGCAACATGAGCGACGATTTCAAGATCTTCGCGACCGGTGCGATCTATCGCATCCGGCAGAGCAATGTGCTGACGCAGGACACGGCCAATCCAGGCTTTTCGGTCCAGACGGGCGAAGTCACGTCGAAGGGCGTCGAACTCGAAGTCGTCGCGCGCATCCGTCAGCAGCTGTCGATCAACGCGTCCTACACCTATCTCGATGCAAAGGTCACCGAGAGCAACAATCCGGCCGAAGTCGGCGGGCGCCTGGCGGCTCAGCCGCGGCACAAGGCGTCGCTGTTCGTCGATTACACGCATCGCAGCGGCGCGGGCGGCGGCGTCGGCGTGCGCCACCTCAGCAACAGCAATGGCGTCGTCGCGCTGCCGGGGGCAACGGTGACGACCCCGAGCGGGATCGTCATTCCGGCGACCTTCACCAGCCCGGCGGTGACGCTGTTCGACGCGACGCTGCACTATGACCTTCCGGGCTGGCGCTTTGCGGTCAACGGCAGCAATTTGTTCGACAAGCGTTATGCCGGCCGCTGCACCGGCCTCGCCAACTGCTTCTTTGCCGAGGGGCGGCGGATCATCGCGACGGTGACCAAGCGCTTCTGATCGCAGGCGACAGGATTACCGAGGGCCGCGGGGCAAGCCTCGCGGCCCTTGTTGCGTCTAGCGACGGCGCGCCTTCATCGCCCAGCCGACCGCAAGCACGGGGATGCCGAGCGCGAGCCACGCCGCACCGTCGCGCCAGCCGTCGCCGGTGAGCGCGACGACGAGCCCGGCGACGCTGAGCAGCGCGAGCAACAGAGGGACGGCGAAAATCCGGCGCAAGCTGTGGGTCTTCTTCATTCGGCGGGCACCACGACGCCGCCGCTTTCGACTTCGCGCACCAGCGCGTCGGTTCCGGCGCGGCGCTTGCCTAGCCAGAGATAGAGGCCCGAACCAAGCACGATGATCGTGAAGAGCGTGAGGATTGCCCACAGGATCTTCAGCGGCAGCCCGCCATAATCGCCGAAATGGAGCGGCTGCGACACGAACAGCGCCTGCGCGTACCATGGCATCGAGCGCGCGGCGGTGAATTCGCCCGTCGCGGCATCGACGAGCGCGGGGGTGAGCAGCCGTTCAGTCAGCGGCGTCGCCCCCTGAAAGAAGATCGCGACATGGTGCTTGCTGCTGAAATCGCCGCCGGGAAAGGCGATGAATTGCGGGTTGTTGCCGGGGACGGCCTGGCGCGCCGCGGCCATCGCTTTGTCGATCGATCCGTAGCGCGACGGCGGCACCGCGCCCTTGCCGTCGTAGGCGTGTACCATGTCGGCGAGCTCAGTCGTTTGCCACTGCGCGAAGATCGGGGTCGCGAGCGCGTTGATGATCCCGGTCATCCCGACGACGGTCATCCACGCGAGCGCGACGATGCCGAGCAGGTTGTGATAGTCGAGCCATTTGAGGCGGCGGCTGCGCGAGGTGCGCAGCGTGCCGAAGTCGAGCTTGCGCATGAAGGGGGTGTAGAGGACGACGCCCGAGACGATCGCGATCACGAAAAGCAGCCCCATCAGCCCGAGGAACAGCATCCCCGGCAGGCCGAGGAACATATCGGTGTGGAGCTGGAGGATGAAGTGCATCACCCCGCTTTCGTCGACCGCGCCGGTCGCCAACCCGGTCGAGCGATCCCAGAGCTGGATCGTCATATCCGCGGCGGGCGAATTGGGCGCGGGCGCGGTGGTGATCGTCATCGACGGATTGTCGTTGTCGAACGCCATGAAGACGGGCACCTCGCCCGGCCGTGCCGCAAGCGCCTTGGCGAGCATTTCGTCGAGCGGGCGGAGGCCCGGTGCCTCGCCCGACGACCCGACCCCGGGCAAGCCATATTGCGGCGCCGCCTCGGTCAGTTCGTCGATTTCGTGATGAAAGATCAGCGGCAGCCCGGTGAGGCACAGCATCAGCAGGAAGGCGGTGGAGAGGATGCTCGTCCATTTGTGGACAAGGAACCATGCCCGGATGGTCGATCGCTGCATAAGCCGATGTGCCGCTATTATTGCGAGAAATTCTCATCTGGCCCTATGGCTTGCCCCGCAGTTTGACAAGCTGCTTCGCGCCACGGGTCTGATCGATCGGTTCATCCGAATTTTCCGAAAATTGATTTACTTTTGGGGCGCGTTACCGCCTAATGCGGAGGGGACCGCTCGTATCGCTGGAGGCAAGCATGCCATTGAGCCGCGAAATAGAGCGACTGCGCGCCGAACATGCGGCGCTGATCGCGCTGGCGCGGATCGTGACTGAATTGCTGCAGGCCCCCGGCCCGGCGCAGCTGACCGAGCTGGCGTCGGCGCGCGGGCGGCTCCGCGAGACATTGGTCCGCCATCTGAAATGCGAGGACTGGATTCTTTATCCGCGCCTGCGCGCGACCGGCGACGCCGACCTGATGCACATCACGCGCGAATTCGAACTGGAGATGGGCGATCTGGCGGCGGAATATGTCGCCTATGACGATAAATGGACCGCCGAGCGCGTCGCCGCCAAATGGACGGATTTCAGCCGTGAGACGATCGAGGTCTTCGGCATGCTGGCGACGCGGGTCGAACGCGAGGAGCGCGAACTCTATCCGCTCGCCGACAAGCTTTACGCGGCCGCAGCGGCGCTTGGCCCCGCGGTCATGGACGAAGCGACAGTTTCCAACTGAGCGCGACGCGCCAGTCCTGATCATAGCCCGGCACCGGCTGGTTCCACGCGTCGGCGAGTTCGAGGCCGATCGTCGCATTTTCGGAATAGGATAGGCGGACGCCGCCGCCCCAGCTGCCGAGCCGGAAATTGGTTTTCGGGATCGCCGTGCGCGCGAGCAAGGTGACGTCGGCATAATCGATGAAGCTGTAAATCTCGCTCTTCGCCAGCTTGCCGCTGCGCAGGGGGCGCAGCGCGAGCTCGCCAAAGGTCGCATAGCCGCGGTCGCCGTTGACCAGCGCATCGTCGAATGCGCGGCCGAAGGTGGCGCCGCCGACGCTGAAGCGCTGCGCGGCGGGCAGGCGGTCGCGCGTCCAGCGCCCCGTCGCGGCGGCGCGGACGACCAGCGCCTTGCCGATCGCCTGGTTCGCCTCGATGCTCGCGTCGCCATAGGTAAAGCCGACCTCGCCGACGCCAGGATCGACGCGCGCGCCGGCGAAATCGAGCCCCTTGGCGCCGCCGAGACGTGCACCGATAACGGTGCGGTCTTCGCTGAGCCGGAAGGCGAGACTGCCGCTCGCCGCCCACGTATTTTCGGCAGCGATCGTCGAGCCGAAGAGAGCGTTTTTCGAATCGAGATAATCGAGCCGGACCGAGGCGACGAGGTTGCGCCGGTTCGCGCGGATCACCGGATGCGTAACGCCGGCGCCGGCGCTCCATGCCTCGCCATCGATCGCAAGGCCTTTGGGACGCGTGCGCAGCGCGGCGGCCGAGAGTTCGGCGCGCGTGCCGCCGGTGCCGATCGGGGTCGAATGGCTGGCCGCCATGTAGAGCAGCGATTTGAAATTCACCGCCGCGGCGCCCGAAAGTCGCGTTTCGTCGCCGCTGCGCAGCAGGCTGGTGCCGCGCGCATTCGCCTCGACGATGCCGTCATTGACGAACTGGCTGGTGCGGGTGGTGAAGCCGAGGCCGACGGTGGGCTTCTTTGCATCGAGCGCGAGGTCGAGTGCGACCGCCCCCTGTTCGCCGGCTAGCGCGAGCGACGGAGTGACGGTGACCCCGGGGATATCGGCAATATTGCCGAGCACGCGTTCGAAGCGCGCGCGCGGCAGCGGGCGCTGGCCGGTGAGGCGCGACGCCATGCTGCCGACGAGCGGCGCGGGGCCGCTCTCGCGTTCGCCGCTCAGCGTCACCGAGCCGATATAGCCCTCGGCCGAGGCGACGGTGACGATACCGCCCGACAGATCCTGTTCGGGAATGACGAGCGTGAAGAGCGCGACGCTCGAGCGATTATAGGCGCGCGTCATCGCGGCGGCGAGTTTCGCGAGATTGTCCGCCGATGCGGGTCTGCCGACGAAGCGCTGCGCCGCGCGGCCGACATTTGCGGGCACGCCCGCGCCAAGGAAGCGAATTTCGCGGATGGTGACATCGGGCCGCGCGCCGAGCTCGACCTTCCCGAGCGAGAGCGGTTTGGCCTCGGGATCGGGCAGCGGGTCGCGGGTGCGGTCGGGGGCGAGGGGCGGCCGGCCATCGAGCGGGGTCGCGGCGGGCTGGGCGGACCATGCCGCGGCGGGGAGGAGCAGGGCTCCCGCCACCGCCGCGGCACAGGCGTTGCGCAATGTGCGCATCGGGTGCGGCTTCAGTTGCCGCGCTTCGGTTTCAGTCCGCCGAGGACGCCCCCGACGGTGCCGGTGACCCCGGTGACGAGGCCCGTGACGGGATCGACCGCCGTGCCGCCACCCGGTGTGCCGCCGGTGACGCCGCCGCCGACCTGTGCGAGCGCGCCGGTCGCCGTGGTGACGACGTTGCTGACGAGGGTGATGGGCGGGTTGCTCGTGGCACCGCCGGTCAGGCCGCCAGTGGCGCCACCGAGCAGGTTGCCGCCGGTTCCTGGCTGGAGCGTGACAAGCTGACCCGCCGATCCGACGCCGACGGTCAGCAGGCTGCCATTCTGCTGGCCCGGCGAGAGGATGCTCGCGCCGATCAGCGGCGAGGCGTTCGGGCTGCCGATCGCGGTCGCCTTGCCGATCGTTGCCGTGATCAGCTGACCGGGCGCGGCGGCGAGGCCGTCGACCAGATATTGCTGACCATTGCCCGTCTGGACAAGCGCGACGCCGGTGCTTTTGACGACGCCGACGACGGTGCCGACAAGGTTGGTGTTGCCGGGCACCTTGCCGTCGACCGCGCTGGCGAGCAGCAGGCCCTTGTCGGCGATGACGTTGACGAGCCCGCCCGTTTTCACGAGCACATTGCCGATCACCGGATTGGTGCTGGCGGGATCGCCGGTGTTGGCGAGGAGGCCGGTTCCCGCGACGCCGCTGGGGCCAACAAGCCCGCCGACTGCGAGCGCGCCCGCGTTGCCGAGGCCGAGACCGCCACCGGGCGCGCCTGCGGGACCGGCGGGCCCTGCCGGGCCGGTCGCACCGGTTGCGCCGGCGGGACCCGTGGCGCCTGCCGGGCCGACGGTGCCGGTGGTACCGCCGCTGCCGACACTGCCGACGCGGTAACTGCCCGACGATTCACAGGCCGAAAGCGCGAAGCACGCCGCCGGGATCAGGATGAGATGGGCTGGGCGAAATACAAGATTGGACAAAGGCATGAGACATCCCCTTCGTACATTATCTGGTCCCAAAGGCTGAGATTCATGAAGGGGCGAGTGAGTTCCATAGGTTGTTGAAATTAATTGCAATTAACCCAATCCATAAACTAATAACTTATGAGAATTATGCGGATTCCGGGATATTGATATTTGGAAAGTTAACTAAATTTTTTGTATTGAATATATTCTATTGCGACTTGTGGGTGGTCGTGATTGCGCTGTTTTGGTGCATATTTTACTTAAAATAACTTATGTTAAGAATGTCTGGTGCGGGTGACGAGGCGACTGCCGCCGTTCCTTCTTCATTCCGTCATCACCCTGTCATGCCTCCGCCGCAGCGCCGCAATATCGCCCGCCTAATGCCCCCGCGACCCAGGCGCCATTTCGCGACCGGGAAAAGGGGATCCCATCGATGACCATTCAGTTCAGGAACCGCCTGCGGGCCGGGGCCGCCTCGATCGCTGCGCTTGCCATACTCGCAGCGACGCCGGCCTTTGCCGAAGACGCCGCGGTCGATGCCGCCGCCGACGGGGGCGATGTCGAAGAGATCGTCGTGCTCGGTCAGGGCCAGGCGCGTCAGGTGCAGGAACTCGGCGCCGCGGATATCGCGCTCGAAGTGTCGGGGATCAGCCCGCTCAAGGCCATCGACAAGCTGCCGGGGGTCAATTTCCAAGCGGCCGACCCGTTCGGCGCCTATGAATGGTCGGCGCGCATCTCGATCCGCGGGTTCAGCCAGAACCAGCTTGGCTTCACGCTCGACGGCGTCCCGCTCGGCGACATGAACTATGGCAACCACAACGGTCTGCACATCAGCCGCGCGATCATCAGCGAGAATGTCGGCCGCGTCGAAGTCGCGCAGGGCGCGGGCTCGCTTGCGGCGGCGTCGACGAGCAATCTTGGCGGCACGATCGAATTCTTCTCGCGTCAACCAGCCGAAGAACTCGGTATCGAGGCGTCGGCCACCTATGGCAGCGACGACACCAAGCGCCTCTTCGCGCGCATCGACAGTGGCGAGATCGGCGCGGGCGGGCCGCGCCTGTCGCTGAGCTATGCCTGGCAGGATGCCGACAAGTGGAAGGGCAATGGCGTTCAGCGTCAGGATCAGGTCAATGCGCGGATCGTCCAGCCCGTCGGCGACGGCCAGTTCTTTGGCTTCGTCAACTATTCGAACCGCCGCGAGAATGACTATCAGGATTTGAGCGCCGACATGATCGGCCGCCTCGGTTATCAGTGGGACAATTTCGCGAAGGACTGGGATACGGCGGTCCAGGTCGCCAAAGTCTATCAGAATCAGGTTGCGCGCGCGGCCTATGATACGGCGGTGGCCAACGGCAGTCTGCCGCTCGGCACGCCCTTCACCGCGCCCTACGCCGGCGTCGGACAGGCGTTTCCGGCGCCCGTCGGGACGGTCGACGATGCCTATTATGACGCCGCGGGCCTCCGCAAGGACTGGCTTGCCGGGGTCGGTGTCGAGGCGCCGCTCGGCGAATATTGGACGCTGAAGGCGATGGGCTATTACCACGGCAACAAAGGGCGCGGCCTGTGGTTCACCCCCTATGTGACCACGCCGGGCGGCGCGCCGATGACGATCCGCACCACCGAATATGACATCGAACGTTATGGCATCGTCACTTCCAGCCTGTTCGAGGTCGGCGACAACAAGTTCGAAATCGGCATGTGGTACGAGGATAATGCCTTTAACCAGGCACGGCGCTTCTATGGCCTGGCCGATACGACCGGCGCGCCGAGCCGCGGCAGCCTGAAATTCCCGAAGGATCCGCTCGCGACGCAGTGGGAGTTCGATTTCAACACCCAGACGCTGCAATATCATGTGCAGGACACGCTCGACCTCGGCAGCTTCCAGATCAACGCAGGCTGGAAGGGGCTGCGCGTCACCAACCTTGCGACGCCGGTCGTCAGCGGCGGGCTGGCGTCGGGCAAGACCGAGGCGAAGGACTGGTTCCTGCCGCAGGCGGGCCTGCTCTATCGTCTCAACGACGATAATGAGCTGTTCGCGAGCTACACCGAAAATATCCGCGCGTTCGAATCGTCGGCGACGGGCGGTCCCTTCGCGACGACGCAGGCGGGCTTCGACGCGCTCGACCTGAAACCCGAAACCTCGACGACCTATGAGCTGGGGTTCCGCACCAAGTCGTCGCGTTTCCAGGGCGTGATCGCGGGCTATTATGTCGACTTCAAGGACCGCATCATCGCGTTCGCCAACGGGTCGGGCATTCAGGGCAATCCCGCGATCCTCAGCAACGTCGGCGACGTCCGCTCGTGGGGCGTCGAGGCGGCGGGGACGTTCCGCGTTACCCCCGAACTCTCGCTCTTCGCCTCCTATGCGTACAACGACTCCGAATATCAGGACGATGTCGTCAACGCAGCGGGCACGGTCGTCGCGGCGACCGCGGGCAAGACGGTGGTCAACTCGCCGCGCCATCTCGGCAAGGGCGAGATCACTTGGGACAATGGCAGTTTCTTCGCGCGCGTCGGCGCCAACTACACGTCGAAACGCTATTATTCGTACGAGAATGACGCCGAAGTCGGCGGCTTCATCATTGTCGATGCCAGCATCGGGTACCGGCTCAACGACCGCATCTCGATCCAGGCGAATGCGACGAACCTGTTCGACAAGGAATATGTGTCGACGATCGGGACGAACGGCTTCGCCAACCGCGGCGACAGCCAGACGTTGCTGACGGGCGCGCCGCAGCAGTTCTTCGTCACGTTGAAGGCCGGGTTCTAGGCTTGAGGTCGCGGCACCGGTCCCCCGGTGCCGCTTCTCAACGATTGACGATGATGGCGCGGTCCAGCTAGGGCCGCGCCATCATTTTTTGGGAAATATAGTCATGACCGATACGCCCCCCGACCGCATGTCGACCAATCCGCGCTCGCCCCATTTCGACATGGAGGTGCTGCAGCGCGGCATCGGAATCCGCTTCAAGGGCAAGGAGCGCACCGACGTCGAGGAATATTCGATCTCCGAAGGCTGGATCCGCGTCGCCGCGGGCAAGTCGAAGGATCGGTTCGGCCAGGCGATGACGATCAAGCTGTCGGGCGAGGTCGAAGCCTGGTTCGAAGACACCGCCGCCGGTGAAGGCGACGACGCCTAAACACGGCGTCACAGCGCAAAAAAAGAAAGCCCCGGAGCGATCCGGGGCTTTTCTTTGCGCGCGCGATGCGCCTGCAGAATGTCTGTTGGACTTACTGGCCGAGCGAGGCGGCGACGAAGTCGAGGCCGTTGCCGGGTTTCCAGTCGTTCTGGGCCCAGACGGGCGCCTTGAAGCTGGGGGCCTTGTTCGGTGCGCCCGCTTCGCCATCGGCATAGATGAAGCCCTGCACCGGATTGGCGCGGAGGCCGAGGTCGCCGATCGGGGCGTACCACACGCGAACCATGCTCCAGTCGCCGGCATTGCTGACGTCGACGACGCGGACGTTGCGCTCGATCTGGCCGCGGCGGCCGTTGATCGGCGACCAGTTGGCATGGTCGATCAGGATTTCACGGTCGCTGACGATCTTCTTGACGACGGCGACATGGCCCATCGGCATGCCGCCGGTGCCGGCGAACGCCATCACGGCGCCCTGGCGGGGTTCGTCACCGCGCTGATAGGTGCCGGCGGCCTGTGCCCACCAAGTCTTCGCATTGCCGCGAATGTCGACGCCCGATTCGGCGCGGGCAAAGGGGACGCACTGCAGATAGTCGCGCGCAGCGGCCGGGGCGCTGGCGAGCAGGCCGGTGATCATCATCACAGACGCCATGGCGGCTGCCAGATAACGACGAATAAGCATGGAAAGCGACCCCCCGATGGCTTGTCTTCAAGCGTTGGAGCGTCTTTGCCACGGACCGCACGGTACACCACCCGGATAGCGACGAGTCGCGCCGTCGATGCGGTGGATGGGGGAACCTTTTGTTAAGGCGTTCAATTCGTCGTGCGGGCGTTTCGGCCTGTCGCCGTCAGGCGGCCGCGCTGTCCGCCGCTTCGGGCGCGCGGAACAGCGTCAGCACGTCGGTCGCGGGCATCGGGCGCCCGTAATAATAGCCTTGGATGTTGCTGCAGCCAAAGGCCCGGAGCGTCTCGACCTCGAGCTCGGTCTCGGCGCCTTCGGCGGTCGTCGACATGCCGAGACTGTCGGCGAGCGCGACGACGGCGCGGATGATCGCGATCGATTCGATGCTGCCCTTTGCGGCGCCGACGACGAAGCTGCGGTCGACCTTGATCGTGGAGAATTGTGTCTTGCGCAGATAGCCGAGCGACGAATAGCCGGTGCCGAAATCGTCGAGGCTGAGGCGGATGCCAAGCCCGATCAGCTGGTCGAGCAATTGCGCCGCGCCGCCGCCATCGCGCAGGAACACGCTTTCGGTCACTTCGATCTCGAGTCGCTGCGGTGACAGCCCGCTCTGTGCGAGCGCCGAGACGACGACCGAGGCGAAGCTGGGGTCGGTGAGCTGGTCGGCCGAGACGTTGATCGCGACCTTCAGGTTCGATGGCCATTTCATCGCTTCGCGACACGCGGTGCGCAGCACCCATTCGCCGATCGGCGAGATCAGGCGCGCATCCTCGGCGAGCGGGATGAAGCGGCCGGGCGAGACATTGCCGAGCTTTTTGTTGTTCCAACGGATCAGCGCCTCGAACCCGTTGAGCGTGCCGTCGACAGCAGTCACCACCGGCTGGTAATACAGCTCGAACTCACCGCGTTCGAGCGCGCCGCGCAGTTCCTGCTCCATCACACGCCGTTCCTCGGCCTGTGCATGCAAGGATGCCACATAGGCAGCGACGACATTGCCGCCCTTGTCCTTGGACTTGTAGAGCGCAAGGTCGGCGTTGCGGGTGAGCGTTTCGACCGTCGCGCCGTCCTGCGGTCCCATCGCGAAACCGATACTGGCACCGACGAACAGCTGGTGATTGTCGACAACATAGGGACGGCTGACCGTCGTGATCAGCCGCTGCGCGAGCTCCTCGGCGGCATCGGCCGACGCGACATTGTGGAGAACCACGGCAAATTCGTCGCCGCCGAGCCGGCCGCAGGTCATGCCGCGTTCCATCAGGCCCTTCAGCCGCGCCGCCACCTGCGCGAGCAATTTGTCGCCGACGGGGTGGCCGAGCGTATCATTGACCGCCTTGAAGCGATCGAGGTCGATCATCAGCAGCGCGCAGCGCGACTTGGCGTCGAGCGCCTGGCTGAGTGCGCGCGCGAGGTCTTCGTTGAGGCTGAGGCGGTTGGGCAGGCCGGTCAGATTGTCGAAGCGCGCCATCTTGGCGATCTGTTCGGCGGTCGCGCGCTTTTCGGTGACGTCCGAACCGACGCCGCGAAAGCCGAGGAACTTGCCCGCCTCGTCGAGGCGCGGCGAGGCCGAGAGTTCCCACCAGCGCGGCATGCCGCCGATCGTCACCGGGACGATGAGGTTCGAGAAGCTTTCGCGCCGCTTCATCCGTTCGGCCATGTCGTGCAGGCTTTTGGGGAACAGGCCGGTTTCCCAGGCATCGCCCGACAGTGCCTGCAGCAGCGGGACGCCCTCGAGCCGCTCGGCGGTGCCGCCGAGCGCATAGGCGAGGCGCGGCGAGACGTGGACGAGGCGGCGGCTGTTGTCGGTCTGCCACAGCCAGTCGGCCGAGGTTTCTTCGAATTCGCGCAGCAGCAGGCTGACGGTCTCGGTTTTTTCGTGCAGCACCTCTTCGGCGCGGCGGAAGCGGATATGGCTTTGCGCGAAGCGGACGCAGAAGGCGCAGAGCAGCAGCCCCGCTACGAGCGCCACGCCCGCCAATTGCGGCGCCCCGGCGCGTACCAGCGCGACCGCCGCCGACAGGGTGACGGGGCCGATGAACAACACGCAGGCCAGCGGCACGCTGTGCGCGACGATCGACAGCGTCACCATCATCAACACCGCAATCGTCCACATCGACAGCACATGGTCGAGCGTCGGCGACAGGCCTTGCAGCCAGAAGGGCGAGCCCCAGAGCAGCGACGAATAGAGCGCGTGGCGTGTGCACAGCCGATATTCGGCGACGCCCGAAAGCTTCGGGTCGCCGAACGGCATATTGCGAAACCGGTTATACGACCACAGCCCAAAGATCAGCGCGCCGCCAAACCAGCCGGCGACGACCGGCAGCGGCACGCTGAGGATCATCGTAAACGCTGCGACCAGCGCCATCCCCATGCCCATGAACAGGCGCAGCGACCCGCGACCGCGAAGCGGCGCGAGCTGGAGCTGGCGGAGGTTGCCGATGTCCTGATTTCGCGGTCCCAGCCCCAACAGGGTCCGCGCAGGAATGACTTCGGCATCGACAGGATCGGTCAACAGGCTTTTCACGCGGCCAGTTTAGCGCGTGGGTATTACCCGAAGGTAACCATCGACCCAAAACCCGGCGCTTTTTTGTCCCTAGTCGGGACTGGAAAAACGTGGCCGTTCAGCCTGTTGGTCAGGCTGCCATCGCAAACGGCTGGATTTCCCCGGCCAGATATTGCGCGCGCGCCTTTGACCGGCTGAGTTTGCCCGAACTGGTGCGCGGCAGCGTGCGGGGCGGGATCAGTTCGATGAGGCAATTCATGCCGGTGATCGCGCGAACGCGATCGCGAATCGTCTCGCGCAATGCGAGGCGCTCGGCGTCGTCGCTGGTACGGCACTGGACGAGCACCGCAGGGGTTTCCTCGCCGCCGGGTGCGGTGATCGCGAAGGCCGCGATGTCGCCCGATTTGAAGCCCGGCAATTGTTCGACCGCCCACTCGATATCCTGCGGCCAGTGATTCTTGCCGTTGATGATGATCATATCCTTGGCACGGCCGACGATATAGATGTAACCGTCTGACAAGTAACCCATATCTCCGGTGTCGAGCCAGCCGTCTTTCATGCAGGCGGCGGTCGATTCGGGGTCGCGGAAATAGCCGGTCATCAGCGACGGGCCGGTGCACCACACCTTGCCGACGGTCTGGTCGGGGAGCGCGTTGCCTGCTTCGTCGCGGACCTCGATCACCATGTCGCGCGCGGCGCGGCCGCAGTTGACGATCGCGCGGTAGCGCGTCGGCCGGCCCGAATCGTTGGCGGCGCCCGACAATTCGGTTTCCTCGACGAGTTCGACAACGATGCCCTCGCCCGGCGGCATGATGCTGACCGCGAGCGTCGCTTCGGCAAGGCCATAGCTCGGCAGGAAAGCGCTCGCCTTGAAGCCCGCGTCGGCGAAGGCGTCGACAAAATGCTGCATCACGTCGGGGCGGATCATGTCGGCGCCATTGCCCGCGACGCGCCAGCGCGACAGGTCGAAGCGGTCGGCGACGTGCGTCTGGCTCGACACGCGGCGCGAACAGATGTCGTAACCGAAGGTCGGCGAATAGCTGAGCGTCGTGCCCTCGTTCCGGCTGATCAGGTCGAGCCACGCGAGCGGACGGCGCGCGAAATCCTCGGTCTTCAGATAATCGACCGAGACCTGGTTCGCGACCGGCGAAAGCAGGCAGCCGACGAGGCCCATATCGTGGTACCAGGGCAGCCACGAAATGCAGCGGTCGCTGTCCTGAAGCTCCATGCCGTGGCTGTGCGCGGCGAGATTGTTGAGCAAGGCGGCGTGGGTGACCGCGACGCCGTGCGGGAAGCGCGTCGAGCCGCTGCTGTACTGGAGGTAGCAGGTCTCGTCCGATTTTTGCTCGGGAAGCTCGGCGACGGGCCCCGGACGCGCGGCGAATTCGCTCCAGTCCATCGGCGCGACGCCTTCCTTCTCGGCCGCCTCGACCGCCATCGCGGCGATTTCGGGCGGGAAGAAGAGCATCGTGGGGTCGCAGCTCGACAGCTGGACGACGAGTTGGCCGACATAGGAGTCGCGGCCGCCGAAGCTGGTCGGCAGCGGCAGCGGCACCGGCCATGCGCCGGCGTAGATGGTGCCGAAGAACAGCGCGGCGAATTCGGCGCCCGTCTCGGCGATCAGCGCGATGCGGTCGCCGGGCTTCACGCCCGCGGCGATCAGGCGATAGGCGGTCTCAAGCGAATCGCCCTTAAGTTCGCTGTACGGATAAGGGCGCACGAGCTTGCCGCGCGGGTCGTGGAAATTGAGCCCGCGCGTGCCGTTCGCGGCATAGTCGAGCGCTTCGCCGACGGTGGCGAAGTCCGAAAAGCGGCGCGGCTGGGCGCACAGGGTCGGCGTCGACGTCAGTTCGTCGGCCGGCGTTTCGATGATCTGGGTCATAGGGGGTGCGACATCCCGTGAAACGGGCCGCGCGGCAACAAGCATGTCATCTTTTGAAGCCATAGTACCGTGCGCGAGCCCTGTGTTGTTTAGAACAATCGCCCATTTCCGGGCGTTATGGCCCGATATGGCGGTGTTGATCGTTCTCAATCAGGCCCGACTGTGGCACAAACATGGCATATGGCCAACCGCCGCGCCCCATCCGACCGTTCAAAAAGGCCTCTCGGCGCCGCGCGGCTCGACGAATTGGCGCTCGCTTATGTCGCGCGATTCGCGACAAGTCGGGCGAAGCTGACGCGCTATTTGTCACGAAAAGTGCGTGAATCCGAATGGATAGATGAGATTGACGCCATGACGGCGTGCGAAGCGGTGGCCGACCGGATGGAGCAATTGCGCTATCTCGACGACCGCCAATATGCCGCGATGCGCGCGGGCGCGATGACGCGGCGCGGGCTGGGCGTGCGGCGCGTCAAGGCGCAGCTTTATGTCGACGGAATTGCCGCCGCAGACAGCGGCGAGGCGATCGAGACGGCCGAGGGCGCCGCGGTGACGGCAGCGGTCGGATTCGCGCGGCGCCGGCGGTTCGGGCCCTTCGCCGTCAGCACGAGCGACGATCCGAAGCTGCGTGAACGGCAGATCGCGGCCTTTTTGCGCGCGGGGCACAGCATGACGATCGCGCGCCGCATCCTTGCCGTCCCGCCCGGGGACGAGGCGGCGCTGGCGGTGCTGGACGATGAAGCGATGCTCGATTAGGTCCGGCGAACCCACGGGATAAGGATTTGCCGATGCGCGCCATATTAACCGCCCTTGCGCTGTCGCTCGCACTGCCGATGGCGGCGTGCAGCAGGGATGCAAGCGAGGAAGCGAGCGCCGCGACGATCCCGCTGACGATCACGTCAAAGGGCCAGGCGCACAATTTCAACGTCGAGGTCGCGCGTACCGATGCGGAGCAGGATCGCGGATTGATGTTCCGCACCAGCCTGCCCGCCGACGGCGGGATGATCTTTCCGTTCGCGAAGCCGCGTATCGGCAGCTTCTGGATGAAAAACACGCTGATTCCGCTCGATATGTTCTTCATCCGCGCCGACGGCAGCATCGACCGTATCGCCGAAAATACCATCCCCGAATCGCTCGAGCCCGTGGTCAGCGGGGGTGAAGTTTCGGCGGTGCTCGAACTCGCCGGCGGCACTGCGGCGCGTCTCGGGATCGATGAGACCGCCAAGATCACCTGGAAAGATACGAAATAGGGCTAGCCCGCGCGGTTTGCGGCTTGCGGACCGCGCTGCCTTGCCTGTAAACGCCACGGCCATGAGCATCTTGGGCAAGATTTTCACCTGGTGGGACGGTGCGACCGTCGGCACCCTGCTGAACAGCTGGAGCACCGGCACGAAGGTGGGCGAGGACAGCCTCGGCAACCGTTATTTCCGTGCGAAAAAGGGCGGCCGCCGCTGGGTGCTCTATAATGGATCGAACGACGCGAGCCGCGTGCCGCCCGAATGGCATGGCTGGCTGCATGGCACCTTCGACGAACTGCCGACCGATATGCTTCCCGCGCCGCGCGCGTGGGAGAAAGAGCCGACCGCGAACCTGACCGGCAGCACGGGCGCCTATCGCCCCGCCGGCGCGCTTGAGCGAGGCGGCCAGCGCGCCGCCGCGACCGGCGATTATGAGGCCTGGCGGCCCGGCGCCGAGTGAGCGCTGCCGTGTCGAGGCTGACCGCGACGCTGGGGCTGGCGGCGATGACCGCCGCCACGCTCGCCGCCTGCGACCGGACCCCCGCGACCAGCACCGGCGGCAGCACCAAGGCACCGCAGATCGCGAAATCCGAACGCGTGCCGGCCGAAGTCGGCGGGATCGAGGGGGCGACCCCGATGGCCGACCGCGTCGCCGTCGTCGGCCTGCTCAACAAGCGCAACGGGCTGGTCCGCGACATCGAAATGAAGCCCGGCGACACGGCGCGGATCGGCCGCGCGATCGTAAGGCTGCGCGCGTGCGAGCAAACCGCGCCGTGGGAAGATCCGCCGGAGACGGGCGCGTTCGTCCAGCTGACGGTGCAGGATCAGCGCGACGATAAATGGCGCCGCGTCTTTTCGGGCTGGATTTTCCGCGAGCGGCCCGACCGCAATATCATCCAGCACCCGATTTATGACGTCTTCGTCAAAAGCTGCGCGATGACATATCCGGGCGGCGAACCGGTTGCGCGTTCGGCGCCGAAATCGGGCGCCGCTGCCGCGCCTAAGGCGTCGAGTGCGCCCCAGTCGCCCGCGACGAACGGCGGCGAGGGGACGGCAACGCCCGTCGCTCCGCCGGTCGTTCCGGCGCCGGCGCCCAAGGCGGCGCCGTCGCCCCCCGCCAACACCGAATAGAGCCGCGCGAGATAGTCGGCCTGGCGGATTTCGATCGCGCCGAGGCTGGCGAGATGCGCGGTGATGAACTGGCAATCGAGCAATTTCCAGCCGCCGGCGACGAGCCGCGCGACGAGGTGCGCGAGCGCGACCTTCGACGCGTCGCGCGCGCGGCTGACCATCGATTCGCCGAAAAAGGCGCGGCCGAGCGAGACGCCGTAGAGTCCGCCCGCGAGTTCGCCATCGAGCCAGCATTCGACGCTGTGCGCATGGCCGATCTGGAACAGCCGGTCGTAGCTCGCCTTGATGACGGGGTTGATCCACGTCGTCGGCCGGTCGTCGGCCGGCTGCGCGCATAGCGCAACCATGTCGGCGAAGGCGGTGTCGGTGGTGACGCGAAAGCGGTCCGACACGATCACCTTTTTCAGGCTGTGCGACAGGTGAAAGCCATCCAAGGGCAGGATCGCGCGCAGCCGCGGTTCGACCCAATGGACCGACGGGTCATCCGCCCCGTCGGCCATCGGAAAAATGCCCTGCGCATAGGCGCTGAGCAGCAGCGCGGGATCGATGGAATCGAAGTGTTTCAGCTCGCGGGCTTTACGAATTTCAGCGTCATGCGGTCCGATTCGCCGATCGCGATATATTTTGCGCGGTCGGTCTCGCCCTCGGTCAGGTTCGGCGGCAGCGTCCAGACGCCCTTGGGATAATCCTTGGTGTCCTTGGGGTTGGCGTTGATCTCGCTCTCGCCCGCGAGCTTGAAGCCCGCGGCTTCGGCGAAGGCGACGATCGAGCTTTTCTTCATATAGCCCGACTTTTCTTCCTTCGCGCTGTCGTCGCTTTCGTTGAGGCGGTGCTCGACGACGCCGAGCGTGCCGCCGGGCTTCAGCATCGCAAAGATCTGCTTGAACGCGTTCGCGGTGTTGTCGGTCCCGTCGAAACGCCAATTATGGACGTTGCGGAAGGTCAGCACGACATCGGCGCTGCCATCGGGGACCTTGGGGTTGGTTCCGGCGTTGGGGAATTCGGCGAGCTTCACCGCGCCATAGACGTCGGCATTCTCGGTCTGCTTGGTCTTGACGCGATTGAGCCCGCGTTCCCACGGCGCCGCGACATAGAGCGTGCCGCCGCCGGCCTTGGCGAGCGGGGCGAGGATTTCGGTGTACCAGCCGCCGCCGGGCCACAGCTCGACCACCGTGTCGCCGGGCTTCACACCAAAGAAGGCAAGCGTTTCGGCGGGGTGGCGATATGCGTCGCGCGGCGTGTTCGTCGCGGTGCGGGTGGGCGCGGCGACCGCGGCGGCGATCGCATCGTGCGCCTTGTGGTTGGCGTGCGCGTCATGCTGCATCGCGGCAGCGGGGACGGCGATCAGGGCGGCTGCACTTGCAACCAATAACAGGGAACGCATATGGGGCACCTCTCTCCAGGGGAAGGCCCTGTTTGCGAAGGGATGCGCGGCAATGCAAGTGTCCATGCTGTCAGTCGGGATCGGCGCCGCGATTCTGTTCGGTGTCGCCGAGGTCGCGAGCTGGCGCCGCAACAACCGCCGCGACGTCGACAATGTCGGATTCATGCCCTGGCGCGGGATCGCACTGGCGTCAGCCGCCGTCGCGCTGTTCGCGACAGCCTTCTGGCTGAGCGGCCGCTAAGGTTTAGAGGCAGGCCTCGAGATACGGCTGGTCGAAGCCGTATTGGCGCGCTTTTTCAAGCGTATAGGGGCGCAGGCCCATCGCGCGATATTCGCCGACGATCTTGCCGTCCTTGTCCTCGTCGAGATATTCGAACTTGAACAATTCCTGCGTGACGATGACGTCGCCTTCCATGCCGATCACCTCGGTGACGTTGGTGACGCGGCGCGAACCGTCGCGCAGGCGCTTGATCTGGACGATCAAATCGACCGAATCGGCGATCTGCTTCGAGATCGCTTCCTTCGGGATCTTGATGTCGCCCATCAGCACCATGTTTTCCATACGGCCGAGGCATTCGCGCGGGCTGTTGCTGTGGAGCGTACACATCGACCCGTCGTGACCCGTGTTCATCGCGGCGAGAAGGTCGAAACACTCCGCGCCGCGAACTTCGCCCATGATGATGCGGTCGGGACGCATACGCAGGGCGTTCTTGACGAGATCGCCCATGTGGATCGCGCCATTGCCCTCGAGGTTCGCGGGGCGCGTTTCGAGCGGCAGCCAGTGCGGCTGCTGCAGGCGAAGTTCGGCGGCGTCCTCGATCGTCAGCACGCGCTCGCCGGGGTCGATCATCTTCGACAGCGCGTTGAGCATCGTCGTCTTACCCGAACCCGTACCGCCCGAGATGACGATGTTGAAACGGCTGGCGCCGGCGATCTTCAGCGCGGTGCACATCTTCTGGCTCATCGCGCCCCATTGGCAGAGCATGTCGAGCGTGATCGGCTTCGCCGAGAATTTACGAATCGAGATCGCGGTGCCGCGCAACGAAAGCGGCGGGACGATCACGTTAACGCGGCTGCCGTCCTTCAAGCGGGCGTCGGCGAGCGGCGTGGTCTGGTCGACGCGGCGGCCGACGAGGTTGCAGATGCGCTGCGCGATCTGGAACAGATGCTGTTCGTCGCGGAACTGGATGGGCGCGATGACCAGCTGGCCCTTCTTTTCGATATAGGTCTGGTACGGTCCATTGACCATGATGTCCGAAATATCGGGGTCGGAGAGCAGCTCTTCGAGCGGGCCGAAACCGAGCAGCTCGTCGACGAGCACCTTTTCGAGCGCGAACTGCTCGCGGCGGTTCAGCGTGATTCGCAGTTCGGCGAGCACCTCGAGGATGATCGGCCGGAATTCCTCGGTCAGCTCGTCCTTCGACAGCGTCGCCGCGGCCTCGGGGTCGACGCGTTCGAGCAGGCGCGGCAGCACCTGTTCCTTGATCTTGTGGACCGATGCCTCGAACCCTTGCGCCTTTTCGGGCTCCATTGCCTCGGCGGTCGAGCGCTGGTTCAGCCGCTCCATCGCCTCTTCTTCGGGCGTCAGGTTCGAGGGCATCTGCGGGATTTCGACGGGCGTGTCGATCGCCGGGAACTGGCTGCCTCCGGGCACGCCGGGGCCACCCTGCATGGGCTTCGCGACGCCAAAGGCGGGGCGTCCAGCGGTTCCGGGGCGGCGTCCGAATGCACTCATCGGTTTATCCTGCTTTCCTGTACTGTCGGGGCCTCGCCATGGTTGGCGACCTCCCCATCAGATACGATGAATAAAGTGGAAACTTTGACATTATCCTAATGCGGGGTCGCGGGTGCCGCCGGCGCATCCGTCTGCGTGGCGGGCGCCAGGCCCACAAAGCGCGGATCGGTCCCGAACAACCGCGCCAGAGTGCGTGAAAACGCCAGGAAGCGGTGACCCTGTTCGGTCAGGCGTATATTGCCATCGATCGTCGTGACATTGCCCGACACCGTCTGTTCGGCGATCCGCCGATCCATCTGCCGCATGTCGCCGACATATTTCTGGACGAAAATATCGGTGATCCGCTGGCTATCGAGGGCTTCGTCCTGATGTTGCTCGATCTGGGTGAGCATGAAGACGCTGATCGACCGATCGAGCGTCACCGGCAGAACGATCAGGAAGCAGATGTTGAAGCTGAGCGACAGCGATCCCGCCGCGATGATGGTAGCGGGATCGAACCGCCACTTTCTGAGCAGCGCCATCGCCGCCATCACGAGCGTTGCGGAAAGCGCGCACAATAAGAGGCCGCGATAGAAAAGGATCGGAATCCCGGCGAACAGCGGCGAACGGGTGAGGCCGAGGTAGAGGGCGAAACCCGCCACAACCGCCAGCCCCAACGTCAGCAGAAGGGAAAATATCTGTTTAATCGGACGCACCTTTCCCGATGAACGCGACGTCGACGATGCACGCGCGATCGTTTTTATAGAGGCAGCGAAGCGCTGGCGGCGCGCCGCCGGCGCCCTTCCAGACCGGATCGATATCGACGAAGATCAGGTAATCGATGTGATTCGCACGCGCGATGCGGGCGACCTGCGCCGGCGTCAGTTGCTGCTCGAAGATCGGCCGGATCGCGTCCCGGCGGCCCCGCGCCATCGATGCGCTGACGCCGAACAAATTGGCAGCGCCATCGGCCAACGCGACGCGGTTGCGGCTGTACAGGCCGAAATCGAAGATGCGATAGAGCTGCGCCGGATTATGCTGGACGATCGCCTGGTGCGGCAGGTGCTCATTGGCCCAGTCATAGGCCTGGCGCTGCGCCATATCTCCTTGCGGCGACCGGTTGACCGGATCGGGGAAGATCGAAGCGGGATCGGGGAATTTCATCCGCATCCCGGCCATGTCCCAGGCATTGCCCGCAACGCCGATGAACAGGAACAACCACCATATCGACTTGGGCCGCAGGACGCCGGGCCGGGACGGTGCGAAGGGGGATCGTAGAGCCATGCTCTGGACCACCGCCGTCGTCCAGATCATGGCTGCGAACTGGGCGAACCAGATGATGCGCCAGCCGAGATCATTGTTGATGATACTCGACCGGACGAAGCTGGCGATCAGCAGCGACGTCAGAAAGCCGATCAACAGAAAGCTCCGGATCGGCCGTCCGGTTGTGGGGCTTGCTGCTTTCGATCGGCCGTAGAGGCGAAAATAAAAATTTGCGCCGAGTGCGAACAGGCCGAATTCGAGGGCATAGCCAATGGGCAGGAGCGCCAGCATCAGCAGCACCTCGATCGCGCTGCCGCTGTGAAACTCAAAGCCGCTGAAGCGGCGAATCCAGAGTTCGACCGGCACCCCTTCGCTCACTCGCCCATGGATCAGGTCGACGAGTTGGGGCGCGGCAAGCACGAGCGCCACCAGCGCCGAGAGGGCGGCGAACAGCAGCAATTGCGGCCGACCGCGACGTGCTTCGACGAGGAACCAGATCAGAAGCGCGGGAGCGGCACCGAGCGCGATCCACGCCGACATTCCAAAGGCGGTCGCAAAGCTCGCCCCGGCAAGACCGGCCAGGATAAGGCGCCATGATGGTGATGCCGGGGGCGACGATGCCGGCGCGGCGGCGCGGTGCAGCAGGAGAGCGCCGCACCAGACGGCGATGAAGCCGCCCAGATGATGGGGAACCCACATCATCGACGTCAGTGCGAAGCGAATTTCCTCGCCCCAATAATCCACTTGCCGCGGTGCTGCGCCGATCGCCAGATATTCGACCAGCGAGGGCACCAGGTCGAGCCCGGTGACGAAGCACAGCAGGGTGGCGATCAGCAGGAAGCGGCGGTCGCGGCCGATGCGGATCAACGCGGCATCTTTCGCAACGCGCCACAGCAGCGCGACGAAAATGACGCCCGACCAAAAGGCGGTGGCGGCAAAGGCCATGCGACTGTCGACGAGCCCGCCCGCGATCCAGCGCACCAGCGCGCCCCAGACATAAAAATAATAATAATAGCCCGCCGGCTCGGCGCGCGCGTAAAAGGGGTCGCTGAGCGGCAGCCCATATTGTGCGATGCTCTCGATCGTCGCGGCATGCTTGACCATGTCGAAGGTGACGAGGCTCTGATACAGCCTATCGCCATGGTCCACGTCGACGAGCGCGGTAGCGAGGGCCAGCCACCAGAGCAGCGCGAGCGCGATGAAGGGCCCGGCGATCCGGAGCGTAGGGCGCCGATATAGCGGCGCCGCAGCCACGACCGGTACGGCGTGCAACGCCAATGTTCCGGCGATGCCGATGGCGCGAACTGCCAGCGCATCGATCGCCGGGAGTATGGCCAGAGCGAGGATCAAAGCCCAGCCGACGCGTTGCCATTCACCGCCGAATGCGGGAAAACCGCGCACCCGGCCTGCGCGCTCAGCCAGCAACACGCTCGAATAGGCCGGAAGGATAAAGACCAGCCACGCGATAAGCGTGCCAAACGCCAATCCGGCGATATCTTGCGCGAAATAGGTCATGGGCCAGCGTTCGCCCTAGCCGGGGCGTGGTTAAATTAGCTTTAACCCTGTTCTGGCTGCCGGTCCGGGAAAGCTCCGGATGATCGTCGGCGCGGTCAGCCCGCGATATGCTCGGCGAGGACGGTCAGGCCGGCCTCGTTAACCTCGGCAAAGCCGCCTTCGACTTCGATCACCTCGGGCGCGGCGCCCGCGGTCGCATAGATGGTCAGGGGCCCGTTGCGCAGCGTCGCCATGAAGGGCGCGTGGCCTTCGAGCACCGAAAAATCGCCTTCGCTGCCGGGTACGGTGACCATGTAGACGTCGATCGACCGCTCGAGGCGGGCGGGAGTGACGAGTTCGAACTTCAGAGCCATGATATGTCCTTAAACCCCTCCCGCATGGGGAGGGGTGTAGGTTTGTTACGCGTCTTCGGCGAGCTTCGCGGCCTTGGCGACCGCTTCGTCGATGCCGCCGACCATGTAGAAGGCCGCTTCGGGAAGATGGTCATATTCGCCATCTACCACCGCCTTGAACGACTTCACCGTGTCTTCGATCGCCACGAACTTGCCGGGGATGTTGGTGAAGACTTCGGCGACGTGGAACGGCTGCGACAGGAAGCGCTGGATCTTGCGCGCGCGGGCGACGACCAGCTTATCTTCTTCCGAAAGCTCGTCCATGCCGAGAATTGCGATGATGTCCTGAAGCGACTTATACTTCTGCAGCGTTTCCTGAACGCGGCGGGCGGTTTCATAATGCTCCTGGCCGACGATCGCGGCGGTCAGCACGCGACTGGTCGAATCGAGCGGATCGACCGCCGGATAGATGCCGAGTTCCGAAATCGCGCGGTTCAGCGTCGTCGTCGCGTCCAAGTGGGCGAACGAGGTTGCCGGCGCCGGATCGGTAAGGTCATCCGCGGGAACGTAGATGGCCTGCACCGAGGTGATCGAGCCCTTGTTCGTCGAGGTGATGCGTTCCTGCAGTGCACCCATGTCGGTCGACAGCGTCGGCTGGTAGCCCACGGCCGAAGGAATACGGCCGAGCAGCGCCGACACTTCCGAACCCGCCTGCGTGAAGCGGAAGATGTTGTCGACGAAGAAGAGCACGTCCTGGCCTTCCTGGTCGCGGAAATATTCGGCGATCGTCAGGCCCGAGAGCGCGACGCGAGCGCGGGCGCCCGGGGGTTCGTTCATCTGGCCGAACACGAGCGCAACCTTCGAGCCCTCGGGGGTCGGGTTGCCGTCCTTGTCCTTGGCGATAACGCCGGCGTCGAGGAATTCGTGATAGAGATCGTTGCCTTCGCGGGTGCGTTCACCGACGCCCGCGAACACCGACGTACCACCATGGCCCTTGGCGATGTTGTTGATCAGTTCCTGAATGAGCACGGTCTTGCCGACGCCCGCGCCGCCGAACAGGCCGATCTTGCCGCCCTTTGCGTAAGGCGCGATCAGGTCGATGACCTTGATGCCGGTGACGAGGATGCTGCTTTCGGTCGACTGGTCGACGAATTCGGGAGCCTTGGCGTGGATCGGCGCGCGGCTGGTCGCGTTCACCGGGCCCTGTTCGTCGATCGGCTCGCCGATGACGTTGAGGATGCGGCCGAGCGTCTGCGGGCCGACGGGCACCGAGATCTGCGCGCCGGTGTCGGTGACGGGCTGGCCGCGCGTCAGGCCGTCGGTCGCGTCCATCGCGATGGTGCGGACGGTGTTCTCGCCGAGGTGCTGCGCGACTTCGAGGACGAGGCGGTTGCCGTTGTTGTCGGTTTCGAGCGCGTTCAGAATCGCGGGGAGCTGGCCGGTGAACTGGACGTCGACGACGGCGCCGATGACCTGTGCGATGCGGCCCGTGGCGGTGCCGGTGCTTGCAGCCTTGGGAGCGGCAGCCTTCTTCGGCGCAGCAGCCTTGGGCGCGGCGGCCTTCTTGGCAGGAGCCTTCTTTTCAGCGGGAGCGGTAGCCATTGGTTTCTTCCTTGCTTGGATAGCTTACAGCGCTTCGGCGCCGGCAATGATTTCGATGAGTTCGGTGGTGATCGCCGCCTGACGCGTGCGGTTGTAAACGATGGTCAGCTTGTTGATCAGGTCGCCTGCGTTGCGCGTCGCATTGTCCATCGCGGTCATCGACGCACCCTGTTCGGACGCGGCGTTTTCAAGGAGGCCCTTGAAGATCTGGATCGTGATGTTGCGCGGCAAGAGGTCGGCGAGGATCGCTTCCTCGTCGGGCTCATATTCGACCGCGGCGCCGCTCGACGCCGGAACATCGACGGGGGCGGGAACGGGGATCAACTGCTGGCCGGTCGCTTCCTGAAGAAGCGCCGAGCGGAACTTCGAATAGAAGAGATGCGCGACGTCGAACGCGCCGGCTTCGTACAGTTCCATCACCTTTGCCGAGACGTCGTGCGCCTGTTCGAAGCCGATGTCGCGGATGCCGGTCGTTTCATATTGTTCGACGATCTGGCCGGCGAACAGGCGTGCGATCACCGGACGACCCTTGCGGCCGATCAGGTAGAAGATGACCTTCTTGCCCTGGGCCTGCAGGTCGAGCGCCTTGTCGCGCGCCGCCTTGACGATGTTCGAGTTGAACGCGCCGGCAAGGCCGCGGTCGCTGTTGAGCACGACGAGCAGGTGCGTGTCGCTCTTGCCGGTGCCGGCGAGCAACTGCGGCGCGCTGTCCGACCCGCCGACCTTCGACGCGAGGCTGGCGACGACGCCTTCGAGACGCTCCGCGTAAGGACGCGCAGCCTCGGCCGCGGCCTGCGCCTTGCGAAGCTTGGCGGCCGCGACCATTTTCTTGGCCTTGGTGATCTTCTGGGTCGACTTGACCGAGACGATGCGCCCTTTGAGTTCCTTCAACGAAGCCATTTAAGCCCCTCTTTGCGTCCCGGCCGAGCCGGGATGCGGAAAGCGATTAAGCGAAGATCTTGGCGAAGGCGTCGAGCGCCGCGACCAGACCCTTTTTGGCGTCGTCGCCAAGGTCCTTGGTGTCACGGATCGCGGTCAGCACATCGGCATGGTCGCTGCGCAGATAGGCAAGCATCGCCTGTTCATAACGCGACACGTCGGTCGTCGCGACATTGTCGAGATAGCCGTTGGTGCCGGCGAAGATCGACGCGGTCTGCTCTTCGAACGGCATCGGCTGGAACTGCGGCTGCTTCAGCAGCTGCGTCAGGCGCGAGCCGCGGTTGAGCAGCTTCTGCGTCGACGCGTCGAGGTCCGAACCGAACTGCGCAAAGGCTTCCATTTCGCGATACTGCGCGAGTTCGAGCTTGATCGAACCCGACACCTTCTTCATCGCCTTGGTCTGCGCGGCCGAGCCGACGCGCGACACCGACAGGCCGACGTTGATCGCGGGACGGATACCGGCGTTGAACAGGTTGGTTTCGAGGAAGATCTGGCCGTCGGTGATCGAAATCACGTTGGTCGGGATGTACGCCGAAACGTCGCCCGCCTGCGTTTCAATGATCGGCAGCGCGGTGAGCGAACCCGAACCATTGTCGCTGTTCATCTTTGCAGCGCGCTCGAGCAGGCGGCTGTGGAGATAGAAAACGTCGCCCGGATAGGCTTCGCGGCCCGGCGGGCGGCGGAGCAGCAGCGACATCTGGCGATAGGCGACGGCCTGCTTCGAAAGATCGTCATAGACGATCACGGCATGCATGCCGTTGTCGCGGAAGAATTCGCCCATGGTGCAGCCGGTGTAGGGTGCGAGGAACTGCAGCGGAGCGGGCTCCGAAGCGGTCGCGGCGACGACGATCGAATATTCCATCGCGCCGTTTTCTTCGAGCTGGCGGACGATCTGCGCGACGGTCGAGCGCTTCTGACCGACGGCGACGTAGATGCAATAGAGCTTCTTCGATTCGTCGGTGCCGGCGTTCGCCTGCTTCTGGTTGATGAAGGTGTCGATCGCGACGGCGGTCTTGCCGGTCTGGCGGTCACCGATGATCAGTTCGCGCTGGCCGCGGCCGACGGGGACGAGGGCGTCGAGCGCCTTCAGGCCGGTCTGGACGGGTTCGTGAACCGAGGTGCGCGGGATGATGCCCGGTGCCTTCACTTCAACGCGCATGCGCTTGTCGGCCTTGATCGGGCCCTTGCCGTCGATCGGATTGCCGAGGCCATCGACGACGCGGCCGAGAAGGCCCTTGCCGACGGGGACGTCCACGATCGTGCCGGTGCGCTTGACGGTGTCGCCTTCCTTGATCTCGGCGTCGCTGCCGAAGATCACGATACCGACGTTGTCGGCTTCGAGGTTGAGCGCCATGCCCTGCACGCCGTTGGCGAATTCGACCATTTCACCGGCCTGGACGTTGTCGAGGCCGTGGACGCGGGCGATGCCGTCGCCGACCGAGAGCACCGAACCGATTTCGCTGACCGTGGCGTCGGTCCCGAAATTGGCGATCTGGTCCTTGATGACCTTGCTGATTTCAGCGGCGCGGATTTCCATTGTTTAGCCTTTCATCGCCTGTGCGAAGCTATTGAGACGGGTACGGATGCTGCCGTCGATCAGCTGGCTGCCCAGCTGGACGACGAGGCCGCCGAGAATGGCGGGGTCGACGGTCGTCGCGACGGTGACGTCGCGGCCGACACGGGATTTGAGGTTCGCGGTCAGCGCCTTGACCTGCTCGGCAGTGAGCGGGTGGGCGCTGGTGACCTTGGCGGTCACTTCGCCGCGGTGATCGGCGACGATCGCGTCAAAGGCGTCGATCATCTTCGGCAGGTCGGCGAGCCGACGATTCTCGGCAAGCACGCCGAGGAACTTGGCAGTCAGCGAATCGAGCTTCAGCGCCTTGGCGACCGCGGCGATGGCGTTCGCGGCGTCGGTGCGGCCGACGACCGGGCTGGCGATCAGCGCCGACAGGTCGGCCGAATCGGCAAGACCGGCCTTGAGCGTTGCGAGGCTCTTGGCCACCGCGTCGATCGCGCTCGATTCGCGGGCCAGATCGAACAGCGCGCTGGCATAGCGGCCCGCGAGGCCCGCCGTGATGTTGCCTTGAATGCCGCCGGAATTCTCCACGCGCGAAAGTCCTTTTCTACGATCCCGAGGGGGATGGTTGCGCGGATTTTTGATGACATCCGAAAATGCCCCCGCTGCAAAGTCGGGGCGCGCGTAGCAACGATTTTGCTGCAATGCAAGGCGGGGCTTGGGGAATGGCGGGCTTCCCCACAGCCCCCGGCCCCGAGCTTGTCGAAGGGCCGTTCTTTCTTCAAAGGTCGTAAGAGCGAAGAACGGTGCTTCGACAAGCTCGGCACGAACGGAAGAGGGGGAGGCGCATGGGCGAGATGATCCGGATGACAATGGACGATGAGGCCGAAATCGCCGTCTATCATGCGCGGCCAGAGGGCGCACGTCGCGGCGGGCTGGTGCTGATCCAGGAAATCTTCGGGGTCACCGATCATATCCGCGACCTGTGCGACGAATATGCCGCCGACGGTTATGAGGTGCTCGCGCCCGCGCTGTTCGACCGCGAGCATCCGGGGTTCGAGAGCGACTATTCGGGGCCGCAGTTCGAACGCGCGGTTCAACTGGCGCGCGAACTGCACCCCTTCGAGCAAAGCCTGAAGGACGCGCAGACATGTATCGACGCGTTGAAGGGGCAAGGCCCGGTATTCATCACCGGCTATTGCTATGGCGGCTCGGTCGCGTGGCGGATGGCGCAGCTCAGCCCCGACCTTGCCGCGGCGTCGGCCTATTACGGCAGCCTCGTTCCCACCCAGTTCGCCGATCAGGCGCCGCGATGCGCGACCATCGCCCATTTCGGCCGCTATGACGCGGGCATCCCGATGGAAGGCGTCGACGCGCTGATCGCCAGGCAGCACCCGACCGCGCAGATCTTCGTCTATGATGCCAACCACGGTTTCAACAGCGACCGCCGCAAGGATTATCATGAGGCGTCGAGCGAGCTGGCGCGCGAGCGCACGCTGATGCTGTTCAAAGCATGCGGCGCATGAGGTGCGGGCTCGCGGCGTTGGCGATCTAATCGACACTGGCGCGGTTCGTCGCCATCGCAGGTGTCGCTCGTGCGCTCATGGGCGTGCTGCCCTGAACGGCTAACGCGATTTCAACCTCTCGGCCGCATCCTTTCGCCGGGAGGACCGCCATGTCTTTGCTTGCCGTGCTGTTGTTGCTGGTCTCGGGGACCAGTTTCGATATCGATCCGGCGTACAGGCCGGTGAAGGACCAGCTTGCCGACGCGCGCGCGGGGCGGCTCCAGTGTCACGACCCCGACACAGCCGCGCGGACCTGCCGCATCATGACCTGGTTCAGCGAAGGCGCCGGAGGCAAGGTGCAGGTGCGCCAGCTTACCGCGCTCAGCGACAGCCCTTCGCTTGCGGCCGAGCTGCGCATGACGGCGACGCGCGAAGGGGACGCGCTCTGCGGGGTCGTCAACGATGCCTATATGGCGGGCTTTCGCATCGTCAGCGGCCGCGCGCCTTATCCGGCCGCCGACAACAAGCGCTATGCGATCCTTTATCGCGATGAACTTGTCGCGACGCTGTGGAACCGCAAAACCTGTGCTTATGCCTATGCGCGGCCGGACGATCCGCTGCATCTTGAGGTCGGCACGGTCGACGGCGAGTTTGCCGGCGAGATGATAAGCAATTATATCTGGATCGGCGCGAACGCCGGTTACCGCCTCAAGGCGCGGTCGCCGGCTTGACCGCCGCACCGCTCGCCGGCTGGCAGCGATAGACGAGCCGCTCGTTCGGGCTGGCGGGCAGCGCGCTGCGGATCGCATCCTGTTGCGCCGCAAGTCCTGCGAGCTCGTCGGAGTTGGCGGTGCAGCTCTTGAGTGTGATCGCCGCGCGCGTTTCGCGCGCTTTCGTCATCGTTTCAGCATCGAGCAAATAGCGTTCGACGCGATAGTCGCGTCCGGCCGAATCGATCGAGGCGACGGTGACGGTCGCTTCTTCGTTGGGCACGAGGATGCGCTGCCAGCGGTCGTCGGCACCCTGCGTATATTGGGTGCGGCCGTTGACGCAGCCGCCCTTGCCGATCGAGATCGGAACGTCGGTCGTCGCGGATACGGTGATGCGGCTGCGGTCGGGCCGGATCGTGCAGAGGAGATTCCCCTGCGCGAGCGTGGGCGCCGTCGTGCCTGTCGTCTTGGCGGCTTCTTCGGCGATTTCGGCGTGCGCGTCGGGACGCGTCACGAACAATATCGCGGCCCCGAGCACCAGCACCGCGCCCGCGCCGCCCGCGATCTTCGCGTTTCGCAGGTTCTTCTGGTTATAGAACATCAGGCCGGCACCCCCGGCGAGTGCCCCGATCACGAACAGCACGCCGGCGAGCGCGATACGATTTTCGCGCGAAGCGAGCGCGTCTTCCTCGGCGCGCGCCTGCTTAAGTTCGCGGTCGAGCCGCGCTGCGGCTTCCTTTGCGGCGTTGGCCTGTTCGCTGGCGCGCGCTTCGGCGTCGATCGCCGCGCGGTCGCGCGCGTCGGCTTCTGCCATCGACAGGCATGGCGTGCCGATGCTGGCATATTCCTGCCCTGCGTCGGTCAGGAAACGCGTCAGTTCGCGGCCGGCAATCGCAAAGGCAAAGGGTGAATCGCCGTCGTCGGCGCGCGTGATCGCGGTGTTGATCCCGGTGATGCGCCCGCACTGGTCGACGAGCGGACCGCCCGAATTGCCGCGCGAAATTTTCGCGGTGTGGATCAGCATCGCGACCCCGTCGACCGATTGCATATTAGACATATTGCCTTCGCTGCGCGTCGGCGTGCGCGGAGTGATATAGTCGTTGGCGCTGCGCGCGGTCGCAAGGTCGACATTGCCGGGATAACCCAAAGCCACGACGTCGGCGCCTGAATCGAGCGGCCCGGTGTAGATTGCGGCCGCGGGCAGGCGGCCTTCGGTGATCTCGACGAGCGCGAGGTCGCGCGCGGTGTCGATCGCGATCAGCTTGCCGGCGAAGCTCTTTTTGCCTTCGGACGGGACGACGCCCAGCGCGACATCGCCGGGATATTTGGCGGCCGATTCGACGACATGCGCGTTGGTGACGATCCGCGTCGGCGAGATTGCGATGCCGCTGCCATGGCCGAAGCCGACCACCTCGCCGTCGACCATCGCGACGGTGACCACGCGCACGACGCTGCGCGACGCGGCGCTGATATCGTCGGCGGCGCGGGCCGGGATCGACAATGGCAGGGTGAGGGCAAAGAGGGCGAGCAGCAGCGCAAGAAGGCGGGTCATGGCGCGCACACTAGTCAGCCCGGAAGCGAAGGCAAGCGCGGCTAGATATATGGCCCCCACATCACCATCCACGCGCCCGCGCTGCCCGCGAGGATGACAAGGCCGCTGACGCCGAGCAGTGCGGCGGTGGCCTGCCGCGCGAGCGGCGTCCCGCGCGCCCCGGCGCGGAGATAGATTTCGGCGATCGCGAGCGGCAGCAGCGAATTGGCGAAAGCGAGAAACAGGTCGAACGGACCGTCCATCGCCTTGCCGATCCCGGCGCCGCCGGTCGCGAGCCCCCACGCCATATAGCCGACACGCATGAACCAGACCGCGCTTGCGACAGCGAACAGGCGGATCGCCCATCGGCGATGATCGGCAAACTGCCGGTGACGCGCCGCCTGCCATGCGAGCGCGGTGAAGCCCGTGATCAAAAGCGCGTCGAGTGTGATGCCGATCGCGCCGATATAATTCAGCCAGGTTCCGCGGCCCCACGTCATCCACAGCCCGCCAAGTGCGAGCGCCAGCGCACACAGCATATAGAGACGGCCGTTCCAGCGATGGATTGCGGGGCGGCGGGCCCGGACGGCGGGGACGAGTTGGACGAGACCGCCGAAAGTGATGACGGCCGCGAGCAGGACATGCAGCGCAAAGAAGAGGTTGCCGGCGGTGTCGCCCGCCACAAAGCCCTTGATGATCGGCTTGTCGTTCCATGCCGCAAAATTACCGGTGAGCGTCGGCGGATAATAATAAAGCAGGATGAAGGCGACGAAGAGCAATTGTCCGGCGGCGATGGCGAGATAGCAGAACGTCGCGCTGCGCCCGAGCCAGTCGTTGCGGCGTGCGGGCCGTGCGGGTGCGAATGATGCGTCGATGGTGGCCATGGTGGATTTCCCGATATGCCGCCGAAGAGTGCGCCCTTCGCCATGGTGAGTCAATGATATAATACAGTAACACACTGAGGCCGGAATGTTTGAACGCAAGCATCGGGACGCGGCGCGAATCGCGCCGTGGCAGGAATATTCCGACAGCCGAGAAAGGATGTTCCGATGACATATTCGATCCGGGGGCTGGACCCCGAACCCTTTGCCCCGCTTTTCAGGCTCGACGATGCGGGCCTTGCCGCGATCAACGCGCGCCGAGTCACGGCGACCGCCGATCGCGGCTTTCCGTGCCGCATCAGCCTTGAGGATGCAAAGGCGGGCGAAGCGCTGATCCTCCTCCATCACACCAGCCACGATGTCGAAACGCCGTATCGCAGCGCCTATGCGATCTATGTTCGGCCCGGAGTCGAGGCGGCGAGTTACCGTGGCGAACTGCCGCCGGTGTTTGAGGGGCGCCCGCTCGCGCTCCGCGCTTTCGATGCCGACGGAATGCTGCGGACCGCGCGGCTTGCGGGGCCGGGTGAGGCCGATGGGGCGATCCGCGACCTGTTCGCCGACACCGCCATTTCCTATATCGACGCCCATAATGCCGCGCATGGCTGTTTCGCGGCGCGAATCGAAAGGGACGCAGCATGAGCGCCGACCTGATGACCGACGACGATCGCTGGGCGGCGGTTCTGCGCCGCGATCGCGCACTCGACGGGCGTTTCGTCACCGGCGTGCTGACGACCGGCATCTATTGCCGGCCGAGCTGCGCGGCGCGGCATCCTTTGCGTGATAATGTCCGCTTCTACGCCGACGGTGTGGCCGCGCGCGCGACGGGCCTGCGCCCGTGCAAGCGCTGCCTGCCCGACGATGTCGCGCGCGACGAGGGCGCGGTGCTGGCGGCGATCCAGGCGATCAAGGCGAGCGAGGAACCGCTCGCGCTTGGCGATCTGGCGAGCCGCACCGGCTATTCGCCGACGCATTTCCAACGCGTCTTCACGCGCCACACCGGGCTGTCGCCTGCCGCCTATGCGCGTGCGCTGCGCGAGGAGCGCGCGCGGCAGGCGCTGAGCGATGGCACGCGGGTGACCGATGCGATCTATGACGCGGGCTTTTCGGGGCCGTCGCGCTTCTATCGGAATATGGAGGGCCGTATGGGGATGACGGCGTCGGCGTGGGTGAACGGCGGCAAGGGCGCGACGATCCATTGGGCGGTTGTGCCGACCAGCCTCGGCGCGATGCTCGTCGCCGCGACCGAGAAAGGTGTTTGCCGCCTGAGTTTCGACGAGGGACGCGAGGCGCTCGAGGAGCGTTTTCCCGCGGCGAGCCTGATCGAAGGCGGCGAAGAGTTCGAAGCCTTGCTGAAACAGGTCGTCGACGCGGTCGAGGCGCCGGTGAACGGCTTCGACCATATCCCGATCGACGTGAAGGGCACCGCCTTTCAGGAGGCGGTGTGGCGCGAACTCAGGAAGATTCCGACGGGTGAGACGCGCAGCTATGCCGACATCGCCGCCGCCGTCGGCAAACCCAAAGCGGTGCGCGCGGCGGGCAGCGCGAATGGCGCGAACAATGTCGCGGTGCTGATCCCGTGCCACCGCGTCGTGCGAAGCGACGGAACGCTCGGCGGCTATGCCTATGGCCTGCCGATCAAGGAAGAATTGCTGAAGCGCGAAGGGCGCTGAGCGAATATGGCGCCGGGCAGCGTCCGATGCGGCCCGGCGCCATTTGGCGACGCAATGATGCGGTCAGATTTCGTCCTTGTCCTGGTCCGCGAAAATGCTTGCCATCGTGGTGCGCGCCGCTTCGATCTGACCGGCGTCGATTTCGTCGACCACCTTGGCGACCTTGTTCGCCTTTTCCTGCTTGTGGCTGGAAAAGGCGAGCGGTGCGAGAACCGACCGCGCCAGCTTGCCCTTGTTTTCATCGAGCAACTGGCGGGCGAGAAGCATACGATAGCCATCGTCGTAAGACGAATATTCGAACACGCTTTCCAGCGCGATGATCGCCGGTTCCGGAATGGGCTCCTTCGCGTCGTAATAGGACATATAATGGCCGATCGCGGCGCGCGGGTCCTTGGGATCGAGCCGATACGCTTCGGCGAACCACTTGCGTGCCGAGGCATAGAGAGCCGGATTCTTTTCCTCCTTGGCGCGGGTCATGAACAGGCCGCCCATCAGGATCTGCGCGTCTTCGGATTGCGGATCGAGCGCGATCGCGCGCTTCAACGCCGTTTCGGCTTTCGCGAACTCCTTCGCATCGACATAGGCCTCGCCGGCCGCCAACTGTACGGGCAGGCTGTCGGGATATTTCGCATCCAGACCGTCGACCTCGTTCGCGACAGTGCGTGCCTGACGTTCGGAGACCCCGCGCTGGGTGCGGATATGCGCCTTGATGATGGCTTCCTCGGCCGGTGTCAGGCGCCGGACATCGACTTTCGGCGCGACATAATTGACCGGCTTGACGTCGAGCGTCGGAAAGGGCCCGCTTTTGTACTTGCGAAGTTCGCCCTGCAACTTGTCGAGATCGCCGAACACGCGCTGCGCTGCGGTCAGGCTGTCTTCGCCCGCGTTCAGCGCTTTCAGATATTGCGCGAGCTGCCCCTGCCGCGCCTTGTTGAAGTTCAGATAATGCGCGATCATCCAGCCGAACGAATAGGACTGGAAATATTCCTGCCCGTCGAGCCGCTTCTTGTGATCGAACAAGCGCGTCAGCCGGATGCCAGGCAGCTCGAACAGATCGTCTCCGCGGTGTTGCGGGACGTTGCCGACCCGGAAGGCGCCATTGTCGAGCAGCTCGAGCGTGCCATAGAGTTCGGCAAAGCCTTCGACATACCAATGCGGATAGGCGGTGCTGAATTTCTGCAGCATGAAGTGATGCACATATTCGTGGAACAATATGCCCTCGGCCGTCAGCGCGGTTTTCTGGTTGATTTCGCGCTGGTCGAGATGGCGGCTGAAACGGTCGCGCTGTTCCTCGACCGCCGGAACGAACGATACGGCGGCACCCGCTCGCGGGATGTAAAAGCCCGCTACGCCGGCGCTGCCGGCAAGGCGACCGATGTCGTCGATACCGCCGAAACGATAGACGCGAACCTTGTTCGACGGACCGATATCGGGCCCCGGTATCGGAAGCCCCTGCATATAGCGCAACGCGTTGTCGAACCGTTCAAGTCGCGTCGCAAAACGCTCGACGTCTTCCTTCGTACTTTCGGACGTGATGATGAAATGGCTTGTCTCGGCTTCCCACCATTCGGCGTGGGCCGTGCTGCTCAAGGCAACGAGCGCGACGACAAGGCCGCCGCGCAACGCGGTTCTCAGAAATGCGATCATTTGTTTTCCCCGGTAAATTTTCGCGGGGCGACTATATCAACCGTATCCGATGCTTCAACCGTCTGAGATTCGCCGTTTATCGCCCTTTTGACCGGGCCTCGCCGAGGAGAAGAGAGAATGACCGACAAGATTGCCGCCTTCCGCGCGTTGCACGTTCCGGGCGATCCGCTGATCCTCGTAAATATTTGGGACGCGGGAAGCGCGAAGGCCGTCGCGGGTGCGGGCGCGAAGGCGATCGCCACGGGCAGCTTCGGCGTCGCCGGAGCGCAGGGCCGCGCCGATGGCGAGGATTTTCCGCTCGACGAGGCGCTGGAAAATCTCGATCGCATATTGTCGGTCACCGACCTGCCGGTCACGATCGACATGGAGGCGGGCTATGGCGCCGATCCAGCCGCGGTCGGCGTTTCGGTCGGCCGCGCGAGGGCCGCGGGTGCCGCGGGGATCAATATGGAAGACCGGTTGCCCGGTGCGACCGCGCTGCTCCCCGTCGACGAAGCCGTCGCGCGTTATAGCGCCGCGGCCGGCACCGGCATTTTCGTCAATGCGCGCTGCGATACGTTTCGCGGGGCCGATGCGGCGAAGGATGGCGACGCGCTCGTCGCCGCGACGCTGGAGCGCGCGCGCGCCTATGCCGACGCGGGAGCGGGCTCGCTATTCGTCCCCTTCCTGCTCGATCCGAAATGCATCGGTGCGATTTGCGATGCATCGCCGCTCCCGGTGAACATCCTGCGCGGCAAGGGCGGGCCGACGCACAAGGAACTCGCGAACCTCGGCGTCGCGCGGATCAGCCATGGGCACCAGCCCTGGGCGGCGGCAATGGCCTGGCTGGCTGCACAGGCGGCGCAGGTGATGGGCGGCGCCGAACCCGATTATTGACGGTCAGTCGGCATCCTCGTCGGGGGTGGGGTCCTCCCTGTCGCCGGCGCGGCGGTCGCGCATCGCCTCGAGCCGCGCGAGCATCGCGTCGCCGCGGCCGTTGTCGTGCGGGTCGAAAGCGACAGTCTTCGCCAGTCGCAGCGCCCGGTCGAACTCGCCAGTGTTCGCGAGTGCGAAGGCATAGGCGACGCGCATCTCGATATTTTCGGGCGTCAGGGTGAAAGCGCGTTCGAGCGCCTTGATCGCCATTTCGCCAGGCCGTTTTCCCTCGGCCAGAAAACTGTCGAAATAGGCATAGAGCGGTACGGCGTCGTCGGGGTCGGTGCGATTGGCGAGCAGGATCGGCTTTCGCGCGTCGCGCCAGGCTGCGGGGTCATCCTCACCCTTTTCGCGCAGTTGATACAGCTTGAGCCGCCCGAGCAGCACATTGGCGCGGACATGGTCGGGCTTTGCCGCGAGCACCTTGTCAAGCGCGGCCTGTATCGCTGCAAGGTCGCGCTCGTCCTTTTCCATGTCCCATTCGGCGGCCGCGAGTTCGAATTGCGCTTCGGCATTGGCGGGCTGCGCGGCGGCAAGCTTGCGCAGCGCGTCGCGCGCCTTCGTCAGCCGCGCGGCGTCGCCGCTCGCGTTCAGCCGTTCAAGCCGGGGCATGATGACGGCGTCCTCGTCGGCCGACAGCGGTGTGATCTTGATATTGGTCGAAATGGGAACCGCGTCGCGAGTGGTGCCGTAGCTGAGCTTTTCCTCGATATATCGGTTGAGCTCCTTGTCGAGCGCAGCCAGATCGCCGAATGCACCGATCGCCGCCTGCTTCGGTTCGGTGCCGGCGTTGATTGCTTCGGTATAGGCGTCCATCTGGCCTTTCCGCGCCGCACTGTGGAAGAGCATGTGGGTGAGTATCCATGCGCGGCCGTAATAGACGTCGATTTGTCCGCCGTTGCGCATTGTGAGCGGCTGTTCCAGCAACAGTTTTTCCGCCGGAATTTTTGGCATTCGCAGTAGGCCATAGGCGCGGCGAGAGACCAGTTGCCCGATCACCGCCCGGCCCTGCTTGTCGAAATCGACAGTCGAATAATATTCGGCGAAACCCTCGATGAGCCACGCTGGAAACGCCGCGCGGAAGTGCCGCTTCATGAAATGGTGGCTATATTCGTGGAACAACATCTGCTGCGATTCCGATGTGCCGATGGCGGGGCTGGAGCCGTTCTGGCGAAACGACATGGCAAAGCTGCCGTCGCGGTCCTGCCGGTAAAAGCCCGCGATCGAGCTGCGGCTCGATCCGCTTGCCAGTTCCGCGACATCATTGGCGGCCGGCACCAGATAGATCGGTAGCTTGCTTTCTTCCCCGGTCGCCGTGATCTTGAACAAGATGCGCAATGTAGTGTCGAACCGCTGCAGATTCTGCGCGAAGTCGCGGAGCGATTTCTCGCTGCCCTCGCTATAGATGATGAAGCTGTCAGTATCCGCGCGCAACCATTTGGCCTCGGCCGTTCCGATTATTGCGATCATCGCGATCCCGGCCAGCAAGACAAAACCGATTTTCTTCATTCTGCGCCCCGCATCGAAATTTGTGGGGATGCTGCCAGTGCGTTCGATTACAGTAAAGCCCTGTTACGCTTAAACAAAGCTATATGGATCAATATCTATCGCCAGCCGCGCTTTCGATGACCAATCGACGCTGTTCACCCACTCGCGGATCGTACCTTGCAGGTCGAAGCTGCGCGGAGCGTGGAGCAACAGGCGGAAGCGGTGGCGGCCGCGCAGCATCGCGAGCGGGGCGGGGGCGGGGCCGTAAACTGCGAGACCTTCGGCAACCGGCGCCTTCTGCCCCAGCCGCTGCGCTTGCCCGCGCGCAACCTCGATATCCTCCGACGAGATAACGAGCGCGGCGAAGCGGCCATAGGGCGGCGCGCCCGCGAATTTTCGCGCCGCGGCTTCTGCCGAATAGAAGCCGTCGCGGTCGTTGGCGACGAGTGCGGCCATCACTGGCGCCTCCGGCACGCGCGTCTGGATCAGCACTTCGCCGGGCTTCACCCCGCGCCCGGCGCGGCCTGCAACCTGTGCGATCTGCTGAAAGGTGCGTTCGGAGGCGCGCAGATCGCCGCCGTCGAGCCCGAGGTCGGCGTCGACCACTCCGACGAGCGTCAGATTGGGGAAATGATAGCCCTTGGTGACGAGCTGGGTCCCGATGATGATGTCGACCAGCCCGCCCTCGACATTGTCGACGAATTCGGCCGCCTTCGCGGGCGACCATAGCGTGTCCGAGGTCACGATGGCGGTTCGGGCTTCGGGAAAGCGCAGCGCGACTTCGTCGGCGACGCGCTCGACGCCGGGGCCGCAGGCGACGAGGCTGTCTTCATCCTCGCATTCGGGACACAGCCGCGGCGGCGGCATGACATGACCGCAATGATGGCAGGCGAGGCGATGGACGAGGCGGTGCTCGACCATCCATGCGGTGCAGTTCGGGCACTGGATACGGTGGCCGCAAGTGCGGCACAGCGTCAGCGGCGCGAAGCCGCGGCGGTTCAGGAACAGCAGGCTTTGCTCGCCCTTCGCAAGCCGGTCGGCAAGCGCGTCGACGAGCGGCGGAGCGAGCCAGCGGCCGCGGTCGGGCGGGTCCTGCCGCATGTCGATCGCGGCGAGATCGGGCAATGTCGCGCCGCCGAAGCGCGCGGGGAGGACGATATGGCGATAGCGCCCCGCCTCGACCATCGCGAGGCTTTCGAGCGCGGGGGTCGCGCTGGCGAGGATCACCGGCAGCCCCTCGAAATGCCCGCGCATCACCGCGACGTCGCGCGCGTGATAATGGACGCCGTCTTCCTGCTTGAAGCTGGTTTCATGCGCTTCGTCGACGACGATGACGCCGAGATTGGCATAGGGGAGAAACAGCGCCGAGCGGGCGCCGATGACGATGCGTACGTCGCCGCCGGCAATCGCGTGCCAGGCGCGGCGCCGTTCCGCCGAGCGGAGGCCGCTGTGCCAGCCGACGGGCTCGCAGCCGAAGCGCGCGGCGAAGCGGGTGAGCATCGGTTCGGTGAGTGCGATTTCGGGGAGCAGGACGAGCGCTTGCTTGCCCGCATCCAATGCGGCGGCGATCGCCTCCATATAGACTTCGGTCTTGCCCGACCCGGTGACGCCGTCGAGCAGCAATGTCTCGAATTTCTCGGCGGTCACGGCATCCTTGAGCTGCCCTGCTGCGGCACGTTGTTCGTCCGAAAGGTCTGGCGGGGCAAAGGCGGGATCGGGCTCGGGATAGGGCGCATCGGCCGAGACCGCGACGGCTTCGAGCGCGCCGCTGTTGATCAGCCCGCGAATCACCGCATCGCTGACGTCGGCGAGCGCGGCGAGTTCGCGCACCATGCCCTGCCGGTCGCCGATCGCCTCGATCGCGACGATGCGCTGCGGCGTCATCCGCGTGGGGAGTTCGCCGGTGGCGCGATATTCGACGATCGGGCGCCGCGCATCGGCAAAGGCGACGCCGGGCAGCACCATCCTCAGCACTGCGCCGGGCGGTGCGAGATAATAGTCGCTCGTCCATTCGACGAGGCGGCGGAGCGGCGCGGGCACCGGCGGGACGGGCACGACTTCGTAGAGATTGCGCAACCGGTTGTCGCCCACCGCCTCGGGCGCGCCGAAGCTGGCGTCCTCCCACACGACCCCGCCAAGTCGCCGCGGGCCGAGAGGTGCAACGACGACGCTGCCGAGCGGCGCTTCGCTTTCGCGCGGGACGCGATAGTCGAGCGGGCCGAGAGCGGCAGTAAGAAGGAGGACGCGGGCGCGGGTCATGGGCTGCGCACGATATAGGGCGGCGGGGGAAATAGGAAAGCGGTGCGGTGGGCGATGACGGCAAGCGACCGCAGGCTGCCCCATTCTTTCGTCGTCACCCCGGACTTGATCCGGGGTCCCGCTTGATGTCGAAGGCGGTCGATGCTGAAGAAAAGCGGGATCCCGGGTCAAGCCCGGGATGACGGAAGTGGGGTAACGCAACGGCAACTCCCCACCCCAAGGCGGACGGCCGTCCGCGCCTAGGCCGATGCCAGCCCCGCCTTTTTCACGGGGCGCTTCGCCGGCTTTGGCCGCTTGAACCAAAAGCTCCACACCGCCAGGCTGCCGAGCATCGTCATTGCGAGGCCCGATATCGTCAGCAGGACGCGCCAGGTCCAGCCGCCGACTTTCGACGCATGGATCGGGAAGGCCATGTTGAACGCCTGCGCGCCGGGCGCGAGCTTCAGGGCATCGCGCGCGCCCAGGACCTCGCCCGTCGCGGCGTCGAATGCCAAGGTCGTTCGTCCGTTGGGCAACCATTCGGCGGGCTGTTTCAGGCGCAGACTGATCGGGTCGCCGGGCCGCCGCGGCAGGCTGAGGATACGGAATTCTGCGTCGGGAAAACGGCGCCGCGCTTCGCCTAGCATCGCGCTGTAATCGGGCTTTTCGGCGAGCGGGCCGCCCTTATATTTCGGCGGATCGAGCGCTTTCGCCGTCTCCGCGACCGGACCGAAGGGCGCGACGACGCCGAGTGCAAAGGGGCGGAAGATCATCATCGTCCCGGTGACGATCGAGATCAGCAGCAACGGCGCGACGATCACGCCGAGGTCGCGGTGATGCATGACGATCGCCGGGCGCGACATGCGTTTGGGCCACAACCGAAACTGAAAGGTCTTGCGCGTCCGCCACCAAAGGATGACGCCCGAGATGACGAAGAAAAGCCCGCAAAGCCCCGCGATGCCGATCACCCATTCGCCGCTGTCGCCGGTGAACAGATGATGGTGGAAATCGAAAATCCAGAGCTCGGGCCGCTCCCACTGGCTGGCCCAGCGCGTGACGATCTCGCCCGACTGGCTGGCATAGGCACCGGCATCCTTGCCGAAGCGAAGCTGGTGCAGCCCGAAGCGTTCATCGGCATAGATGATGCCCTGCGCGCCGGGGGTCGCCATCAGCCGTTCGGTGGTTGCGGCGACCGTGGTCAGGTCGCCGCGTAGCGGATCGCCGGTGCCCGGCAACCCGATCCACAGATAGTCATAGAGCAGGATCGTGCCCGACAGGCCGAGCAGCGCCAGCACGAGGCCGATCAGCCCCCCCGTCCAGCGGTGCAGCGTGTCGATCAACTTCATCATGTCGGATTAGAACCTGTAGTCCCAGCCGAGCGTGAACGTCCGCCCGCGTCCGGTAAAGAAGCGGGCATTGTCGGTCGCCGCGACGGTCGAGCGGATCGTCTGGCTGTTATAGGTGACATAGTCGACATCGAACAGGTTGGACGCGGCGAGCGTGATCCCGCCCAGGCGCGGCAGGTCATAGCGCAGCACGGCGTCGGTCAGCGTGTAGCCCGAAAAAGCCGTATTGGCCGGCGCGCCATCGAATTTGCGGTCGAGATAGAGTCCAGCCTGGACGCGCGCGGACACCGGCCCGCTGTTATAGCTGGCCCAAAGATTGACACGGTCGGGCGAAATATTCGCGCCGTCGAGGTCGATATCGACCTTGTCGTCTTTGTTGCTGTCGGTGCGGCCGGACAGATGGGCATAGCCGGTGCCGAGCTTCAGCCCGTCGACCGGAAGCTCAACCGCAAGATTGATTTCGAAGCCCTGAATTTCGATGCGCTGGCGCTGGACGTCATAAACGCCCGCGCTGTTCATCACCAACAGGCCGCCATCTTTTGACGTCGACCAGAAATAGGAGGCGCTGGCATCGAGCGGACCCCGCTTGATTTCGATACCCAATTCACGATTGTTGGAGATAACGGGGGTGACGTTGACGTCTTCGATGCGGAAATTCGGCTGGGTCCGGCCGTTGACCGACCGCAGGATGCGACCGACGTCCGCGATCGAATAGCCTTCGGCATAGCTGGCATAGGCGCGGATGCCCTGCACAGGTTCAACGATCAGCCCGCCATTGATCAGCAGGTCGTCGAAATTGCGCGTGCCGCCGGAGACGCGAGCCGAATTATACGAAGCCAGAGTCACGAAGTCATCGACCTTGAGCTGACCATTTTCCCAGCGCGCGCCGCCCGCAACGCGGACTGCGCCGTCGAACAGTTTCAGATTGGCCTGGCCGAAGGGGGCAAGCGTACGGAAGGTCGTGGGCGGGACCCAATAGCGCGATGTCGCGATCATCACCTGCTGGGTCTTGTCCCACATCGAGTCGAAACCGAGCGTGACGTTGAGCGCGTCGAAGAATTGCCGCTCATAACTGACGCGCGCACCCAGCTTGCGCGAGCGGTTTGCCGACTGGTCGAACAATGTGCCGATGGGGGCGATGCTGGCGTCCTGAAAAGTCGCGCTGATATCGCCGCCGAAAATGTCGCGCGACCGGTTGAAAAAGGCCTGGAAGATCAGATTGCCGCCGCCGAGATCCGTATCGGTCAGCGTCAGATTGACGGTCTCGACGCGGTTGGAGGCTGCTTCGCCCTCTATTTCGCCGCGCCGCGAGCTGGTCGGAAGGCCCGTCGATCGATTGCCGGCGACCTGCACCCAGTCGCCATTGCCCTCTAGGTTGAAACGCGTGGCGAACAATTCGACGCGGGCTGTCGATGACAGGTCATAGCCCAGGCGCGCAAAGAAACTGAGGCTCTTGCTGTCCTGTACATCGCCCTGCGTATTGTCGATGCCCACCCGGCGGCCCGCGCCGTCATAATAAAGGCCGCGCGTTTCATAGGCGACGCCGCCCGTCACATCGAACGCACCCCGGCGATAGGCGAGCAATCCGCCTAGCTTGCCGCCAAAGCTGCTGCTTTCGAAATTGCCGGTCGATCCCTGCACCAGCGCGCGGCCGGACAGGCCGTCTTCGCGCGGCGCCTTGATCACCACCTGATTGACGACGCCGCCCGTGGCGCCGATCCCCTGCAAGGCGTTCGATCCATAGATTAGTTCGACGCGATCGAGGAAAAAGGGATCGATCGTATAGCCATCGCGCGATCCGTCGCGGATCGGGGTCGATTGCGGAATGCCGTTGATCGCATAGAGCGGCGACCGGCCGCGTAGCGTCTCGCCCGAGCCCGACAGCTTTTGCCGTGTCGGCGAGAAGCTGGGCGTCAGGTTTGCGACCGCATCGATGACCGAGCCGGAGACGGCAACCTGTTGATCCAGACTGTCCTTGGAAATGACATCGATTGTCAGCGGCAGGGCGTTCGGCGGCAGGGTCGTACGCGCAGCGGTAACGACGATCGTGCCCCCGCTCTCGTCGCCATCGGCGATCGGCGCGCTGTCCTGCGCGAAGGCGGGCGAGGAAAGCGCCGTGCATGCGAGCGCGGCGAGGACAAATTTGCGATTCATTCGGAGAGCTCCCTTTTCGGAAGCGGCCGCTAGTGCGAACTATTCGCAAAAGCAAGAAAAAATGAGCCTATACTCTCGACCAAGGGACAGGGGGACAGGCCCTTCAAACCACGCTATCACTCTGGTCATGCGGGAAAAGGAACTGCGCTTCGCCCTGATTTGTTACGGCGGCATCAGCCTCGCCGTCTATATGCACGGCATTACCAAAGAGATCTGGCGGCTCGCCGCGGCGTCGCGCGCCTTTCACGATGGCGAGGCGATCGGCGGGTCGGGCGGTGTCTATCGCGACCTGCTCGCGGCGATCGCCGAGCATGGCAGCGTCAAGCTCCGTGTCCTTCCCGACATCGTTGCGGGGGCCAGCGCGGGCGGGATCAACGGCATCTTCCTCGCGCGTGCGCTTGCGACGGGCAAATCGCTCGACCCGCTAACCGAACTGTGGCTGCAGGACGCCGACGTCGACAGCCTGCTCGACCCCGACGCGCGGCCGCTTTCGGCGATGACCAAATTCTGGGCGGTGCCGATCGCCGGCTGGGCGATGAAGCGGCGCGGCAATGCCATCGACCGCACCGTCGGCGAAGACGCGCAGGACGAGGTGCGTGCCAAGCTGTCGCGCTTCGTCCGTGCGCGCTGGTTCGAGCCGCCCTTCGGCGGTGTCACTTTCTCGAACCTCTTGCTCAATGCCTTTGACGCGATGGATGCAGGGCCTCAGGGCCCGCCGCTCGTGCCCGCCGAGCAGCCCGTCGACCTCATCGTCTCGGTAACCGACTTCGCGGGCCACAAGGAGCAGTTGACGCTCAACAGCCCGCCGCGCGTGATCGAGCAGGAGCATCGGTTGATGATGCATTTCCGGCAGAATGGCCGCGCGGGAAGGCGGCTCGACGATGTGCCGGCGCTTGTCGCCGCCGCGCGCGCGACCGCCAGCTTCCCGGGCGCCTTTCCGCCCTTCACCTTGCGCGAACTCGATGCCGCGCTCGAAAAGCGCGGCGTTGAATGGCCGGGCCGCGATGCCTTCATCCGCGCGCAACTGCCGCGCGTGCCCGACAGCGATCCCGCCGACCGCGTGTTGATCGACGGTGCGGTGCTCGCGAATGCGCCGTTCCGACCGGCGATCGCGGCGCTTAAGCAGCGTCCGGCGCGGCGCGAGATCGACCGCCGCTTCATCTATATCGACCCGAAACCCGATTATAAGGCGATCAGTGTCGGCAAGCCCGGCGAAGCCACCGAACAGGGCCAGCTTCCGGGCTTCCTTCCGACGATCCTCGGCTCATTGTCGGCGATCCCGCGCGAGCAGCCGATCCGCGAGAATATCGAGATGATCGAGGGGATGTCGCGGCGCATCCGCCGAATGCAGCACATCATCGACGCGATGAAGGTCGAGGTCGAGGAACAGGTCGCGGCGCTGTTCGGCACGACCTTCTTCCTCGACACGCCGACCCCGGCGCGGCTCGCGAAATGGCGCGCGAAGGCGCAGGATCAGGCCGCGGTGCGCGCGGGCTTTGCCTATGCGCCCTATGGCCACCTCAAGCTTTCGGCGGTGATCGACGAACTGGGGAATATCGTCGACCGGCTCGTCCCGCCCGAAGGGCCGGTGCATGTCATCAACCGCCGGATTGCGATGTGGACCGAGGCGCGCGCCCGCGGTCTCGACCGGATTTCGGGCAAGAAGGGCACGGGCGCGAGCAGCGAGGCGATCGAGTTTTTCCGCACCCATGATCTGGGCTTCCGCATTCGCCGCCTGCGCTTCCTCGCCCGTGAACTCGACGCGTCGGTCGAGGCGACGCGCGAGAAGCGCGACCCTGTGTGCGAAGAAATGCGCGAGACGATCTTCACCGCCCTCGGCCAGTATCTTGAGCGCGAGGGCGATAGCTGGCTCGCCGACCTCGACGTGCCCGCCGATACCGAGCCCGGCCAGTGGATCGACGCGATCGCCGCGCGCCGCGATCTTGTCGCGCTCGATGCCGAGACCGACGAAGTGATTGCGGCGGCGCTCGCCAAGCTTCCAAAGGACGACCGGCGGACGATGCTGTTCGCCTATCTCGGCTATCCCTTTTACGACATCGCGACCTTGCCGCTTTTGCAGGGCGAGGGCTTCGACGAGTTCGACCCCATCAAGATCGACCGCATCTCGCCGTCGGACGCGACCGCGATCCGCACGGGGGGCGCGGCGGCGATGCTGAAGGGGGTCGAATTCAACAGCTTCGGCGCCTTCTTCAGCCGCGCCTATCGCGAGAATGACTATCTCTGGGGGCGGCTCCACGGCGCGGACCGGCTGATCGATATTGTCGCGAGCAGCGTCAACGGCGACGATTCGGTGCCTGCGGACGAGCTGAAGATGCTGAAGCGCCGCGCCTTCCACGCGATCCTCGATGAGGAAGAGGGGCGATTGCCCAAGGTGAAGGCGTTGATCGACGAGCTCAGGGGTGAGATCGGCTAATTATCTTCGTCATTGCGAGCGTAGCTCGCAATGACGAAGTTGAAGAACGACGGATCAGTCCGTCAGATCGTCCCACATTTCCTTGATACGACCAAAAAAGCCCTGGCTTGCGGGGCATTCCTCGCCGGTTTCGGTCTCGCGGAATTCGCAGAGCAATTCCTTTTGCCGTGCGGTCAGCTTCGTCGGCGTCTCGACGTCGATCTGGACGACAAGGTCGCCATGACCGCGGCCGTTCAATACCGGCATGCCCGCGCCGCGCTGGCGAAGTTGCTTGCCCGATTGGATGCCCGCGGGGATGGCGATGTCGTGCATCTGGCCATCGAGGCCGGGAATGCCGATCTCGCCGCCCAATGCAGCGGTGGTGAAGCTGATCGGCGCGCGCGTGAACAGCGTCGTGCCCTCGCGCTCGAACACTTTGTGCCGCGCCATATGCAGGAAAATATAAAGGTCGCCCGGCGCCGCGCCGCGTGCGCCGCTTTCGCCTTCGCCCGACAGGCGGATGCGCGTGCCCTCGTCGACACCCGCCGGGATGTTGACGGTCAGCGTCTTGCGCCGGTCGACCCGGCCCTCGCCATGGCATGAGTTACAGGGGTCGGCGATGACTTCGCCCGCGCCCTGACAGGTCGGGCAGGTGCGTTCGACCATGAAGAAACCCTGCTGCGCGCGCACCTTGCCATGGCCGGCGCAGGTCGTGCAGCGATTGGTCTGGGTGCCGGGCTTGGCGCCCGATCCGTCGCACGTCTCGCAGCGCGCCGCGACATCGACCTGAATCTCGCGCGTGACGCCCGAAAAGGCGTCCTCGAGCCGGATTTCCATGTCGTAGCGCAGGTCGGCGCCGCGCGCGGGACCGCGCTGCTGACGTCCGCCTCCGCCAAATGCCGAGCCGAAGATCGATTCGAAAATATCGCCGATGTCGCCGAAATCGGCATTGCCGCCACCGCCGAAGCCGCCCGCGCCGCCATTGACGCCCGCCTTGCCGAACCGGTCATAGGCTGCGCGCTTCTGCGGATCCTTCAGGCAGTCATAGGCTTCGCTGATGGCCTTGAAGCGCGCTTCGCTGTCATCGCACCCCGGGTTCTTGTCGGGGTGATATTTCATTGCGAGCTTGCGATAGCTCGCCTTCAGCGTCGCATCGTCGGCTGAGCGCTCGACTTCCAGCAGTTCGTAATAATCGATGTCGAGTGACATAGGTCAAACAGGCCCCCTCCGGCCCGCCGGGCCCGCATGGCGCGGACCCGGCGAGGGAGTTTTCTTACTTCTTGTCGTCTTCGACTTCCGAGAATTCGGCGTCGACGACGTCTTCGTCGGTCTTCGCCGCACCGGCATCATCGTCGGCGCCGGGGGATGCTGCCGACTGCTGCTCTTTCTCGTAGATCGCCTGACCAAGCTTCATCGCGACCTGCGCGAGCGCCTGGCTCTTTTCGGTCATCGCGGCGGCATCGCCGCCTTCGACCGCGGTCTTGGCTTCGGCAACCGCGGCTTCGATCTCGGACTTCAGGCCCGCGTCGACCTTGTCGCCATGCTCGCGGAGCTGGCTTTCGGTCGAGTGGATCAGGCTTTCGGCGTTGTTCTTCGCCTCGGCCGCCTCACGGCGCGTCTTGTCCTCTTCGGCGAACTGCTCGGCGTCCTTGACCATCTGGTCGATGTCCGAATCCGACAGGCCGCCCGAAGCCTGGATCTTGATCTGCTGTTCCTTGCCGGTGCCCTTGTCCTTGGCGTGGACGGACACGATGCCGTTGGCGTCGATGTCGAAGGTCACTTCGATCTGCGGCACGCCGCGCGGAGCGGGCGGAATGCCGACGAGGTCGAACTGGCCGAGGATCTTGTTGTCCTGCGCCATTTCGCGCTCGCCCTGGAACACGCGGATCGTCACCGCCGACTGATTGTCGTCAGCCGTGGAGTAGACCTGCGACTTCTTGGTCGGGATCGTCGTGTTGCGGTCGATCATCTTGGTCATGATGCCGCCCAGCGTTTCGATGCCCAGCGACAGCGGAGTCACGTCGAGCAGCAGCACGTCCTTGACGTCGCCCTGCAGCACGCCCGCCTGGATCGCAGCGCCGATCGCGACGACTTCGTCGGGGTTCACACCGGTGTGCGGTTCCTTGCCGAAGAAATCCTTCACGACTTCACGCACGCGCGGCATGCGCGTCATGCCGCCGACGAGAACGACTTCGTCGATTTCGCTGGCCGAAATGCCCGCGTCCTTGATCGCCTTCTTGCAGGGTTCGAGCGTGCGCTTGACCAGCTCTTCGACCAGCTTTTCCAGGTCCGAACGCGTGATCGTCTTCACCAGATGCTTCGGCCCATTGGCGTCGGCGGTGATGAAGGGCAGGTTGACCTCGGTCGTCGCGGCCGACGACAGTTCGATCTTTGCCTTTTCGGCGGCTTCCTTCAGGCGCTGCAGCGCAAGCTTGTCGCCGCGCAGGTCGATGCCTTCGTCCTTCTTGAACCCGTCGGCCAGATATTCGACGAGCTTGCTGTCGAAATCTTCACCGCCGAGGAAGGTGTCGCCGTTGGTCGACTTCACCTCGAACACGCCGTCGCCGACTTCGAGGATCGAGATGTCGAAGGTGCCGCCGCCAAGGTCATAGACTGCGATCGTTTTATTCTCGGTCTTGTCGAGGCCATAGGCCAGCGCCGCCGCGGTCGGCTCGTTGATGATGCGCAGCACTTCGAGGCCTGCGATCTTGCCGGCGTCCTTGGTCGCCTGACGCTGGGCGTCGTTGAAGTAAGCGGGAACGGTGATGACCGCCTGCTCGACCTTTTCGCCCAGATAGGCTTCGGCGGTTTCCTTCATCTTCTGAAGGATGAAGGCGCTGATCTGCGACGGCGAATAATCCTCACCGCCCGCCTTGACCCACGCGTCGCCGTTCGAACCCTTGGCGATGGTATAGGGGACGAGTTCCATGTCCTTCTTGGTCATGGGATCGTCGAAGCGGCGGCCGATCAGGCGCTTCACCGCAAAAATCGTGTTTTCGGGGTTGGTGACGGCCTGGCGCTTCGCCGGCTGGCCGATCAGGCGCTCGCCATCCTTTGCAAAGGCGACGATCGACGGGGTCGTGCGCGTGCCTTCGACATTTTCGATAACCTTGGGTTTTCCGCCTTCCATCACCGCGACACAGCTGTTCGTGGTGCCGAGGTCGATCCCGATCACTTTGGCCATTGATAATACGTCCTTGTTGCTTCCTCGACGCCCTGAAAAGGCACGCCGTCCATGGTTTTGATGGGGGCGATATAGGTGCGCTTTGCCTTGGCACAAGGGCTTTCACGGCTTATCGAGGGTGCGAAAATATCGCGCTTTTACGGAGTCCTCCCAAAATGAAACCCTTCGCTCTTGCCGCTCTCGCCGCCACTGCGCTCAGCCTGACCGGCTGCGGCGATAATCTGGTCGCCGCCAAGCCGCTCAATGTGGTGAGCGGGCATATCGTGATGGGGGCGACGCCCGACCGTCCGGCGGTCGGCTATTTTCGCGTCCAGGGCGGCCCGCAGCCGGTCCGGCTTGTCGCGGTGACCGCCGACCTCGCGCAGCGTGTCGAAATGCACGAAAGCGTGAAGGAAAATGGCGTCGTGACGATGAAGCCGCTGCTGCGCGCCGACGTGCCTGCCAAGGGCGACCTGGTGTTCAAACAGGGCGGCAAGCATTTGATGATCTGGGGCATCAACGGCGCCGCGGTCCGCGCGGGCAAGTTGCCGATGGCGTTCGTTTTCACCAACAACAATAATGAACGCATCCTCTTCGACATGGTGATCAAGCCTGCCGAGGGTGCCGAGGCAGCCGCCGATCATGGCGCGATGGACCATGGCGCGATGGAAAAGGGCGCCGACCAAGCGGCCCCGGACGCTGCGAAGAAATAGGGATGCATTCCGACACTTCGTCATTGCGAGCGAAGCGAAGCAATCCAGAGCGGTTTACGCCACTCTGGATTGCCGCGTCGCTTCGCTCCTCGCAATGACGGGGTTTTAATGCCGCGTCCGTCGCGACCGCTCACGCCTGGCGAGGTCGCGCTTGCCCGGACGGTGTTCGGGGGCGGGATCGCCTATGACCGCGTGCGCGTGAACCACCATAAGTGGATTTTCTTCCAGCCGCGCCACATCGTCATGGCGCCGATGGGCAGCCTGCATTTCAACCCGCATGGCGATCTTTATTGCGACGATTTCAGCGTCGCGTCGCAGCGATTGCAGGGGCTGTTCATCCACGAGATGACGCATGTCTGGCAGGCGCAGACGCGCGGACGCTGGTATCTGGTGCTGATGCGCCATCCCTTCGCGACCTACAGCTACAGCCTCAAACCCGGTTGGCTGCTCGAACGCTACGGGCTCGAACAACAGGCCGAGATCGTTCGTCATTATTGGTTGCTGACCCAGGGGCTGGTCGTCGGCGGCGCGCCGGGAATCGAGGCCTATCGTGCGATACTGCCGTCATCATGGGACGCGGCATGATGGATGCGACAATTACCGGCTAGCCAGAGGGGCGGCGTTCGTCCTATGTTCCTCTCATGGATGGAACCGCCCTCGTCGTCGCCCTTGTTGCCCTCGCCATCGGGGGCCTGATCGGCTGGCTTTTTGCCGGCCGCCAGTCGGGCGCGCTCAAGGCCGAGCGCGACGGGCTTTCGGAGCGGTTCAAGACCGCGGTGACGGACCTCGCGGCCGAGGCCGAGGCGCGCAAGGCAGCCGATATCCAGCTTGCGGCTTTGCTCAGCGAACAGCGCGCGCGCGACGAGGCGCATGATGCGCAGATCGCGCAACTGAAAGACGCGCAGGCCGCGCTGACGGCGCAGTTTCGTGAGGTCGGGCAGGTGATGCTCGATGGTGCGCAAAAAGCGTTCCTCGAACGCGCCGAGGCGCGCTTTAAGGAGAGCGAGGCGACCGCAGGGCAGAATCTGAAAGCGCTGCTGCATCCGGTCCACGACCGGCTCGAAAAATATGAGGCGGCGGTGGCGAAGGTCGAGGCCGAGCGCCGCGACGCCTTTGGCCTGCTCCATGGCCAGATCGCGGCGATGCGCGAGGGCACCGAACGCGTGTCGAGCGAGGCTGCGAAACTCGTCAACGCACTGCGCAACGCGCCCAAGGCGCGGGGGCGCTGGGGCGAGCAGCAACTGCGCAACGTGCTCGAAAGCTGCGGCCTCTCCGAGCACGCCGATTTCCAGACCGAGGTTAGCGTGAACGACGGCGACGGCGGGCGGCTGCGCCCGGACGTCGTCGTGCGCGTACCCGGCGGGCAGAATCTCGTGATCGACGCCAAAGTGTCCTTGAACGCCTATCAGGATGCGTTCGGCGCGGTGGAGGAGCGAGAGAAAGCGGCACATCTCGTCGCGCACGCTGCGGCGATGAAGGCGCATGTGAATACGCTTGGCGCCAAAGCCTATTGGAACCAGTTCGACGACACCCCCGACTTCGTCGTGATGTTCGTGCCCGGCGAGCATTTCCTTGCCGCCGCGCTCGATCAGGACGCGGGGCTTTGGGATTATGCGTTCGAGCGCAAGGTGCTGCTCGCGACCCCGACCAACCTCATCGCGATCGCGCGCACCGTCGCGGCGGTGTGGCGGCAGGAAAAGCTCGCCAATCAGGCGCGCGAGATCGCCGCGCTGGGCAAGGAGCTTTACGCGCGCATGTCGGTGATGGGCGGGCATATCGCCAAGGTCGGGCGCAATCTCGATCAGGCGACGGGGGCGTACAACGCTTTCGTCGGCAGCTTCGAATCGCAGGTGCTGACGCAGGCAAAGCGTTTCGAGGCGCTCGACATCGAAACCGGCGACAAGGAAATCCCGGCGCTCCCCGTCGCCGAACAGGCGGCGCGCCCGCTGGCCAAGCTGGCTGGGACGCCCGCGGCGGTCAACGACGCGGGGGAATAGGGGCTGCGGGGGAATTGAGCCGCCCCCAACCCGTTTGTGTCGAGCGAAGTCGAGACACCCATCAGCAGCGCATGCCTTCACGGTGTCTCGACTTCGCTCGACACGAACGGAGGATGGGGCTGCGTCTAGATCACCCGCCGCAACACCGCCGTTCGATCGCCGCTGCCCGTCAGGACGAGCGTGCCGTCGTCGGCGAAGGTCAGATTGACCGTTGTCGTCATCAATTTGAAGAAGAGCTGTTCCAGCTCCATGCCTGGACAGGCCATTTCGGTCGCCATCAGCGGCCCCGCTGTCAGCGTGTCGCCGGTCGCCGAATAGCGGCCCGAAAAGCGGTTGCAGCCCGCGCTGCCGCTGAGCCGGTCGCCGCCGAATTGCAGCGAGGTCGGGCGGTCCGAGGTGACCGGCTTTCCGCCGATCGACACGAAGGTCCAGTTCGACCCCGCGAGCGTGTCGGGCGGCAGCACCGCGCCGCCGCAGCCTTGCACGCTCTTGCCATCGGCGACGACGCGCACCGTGTCGGAATAAAGCCGATCGCTCATCCCGTCGCTGCACTTCGTCTTCTGGATGGTGACCGACAGCCGGTCGGTTACATAGGAGCGTCCGTTTGACGACGACTTCGCGCCGGGGTTCGGCACCATGATCTTCGTCTCGCCATAGTCGCCATCATAATTCAGCCGCGACGGCGTGATTTCGAGCGTCCAGCCGGGTTCGGTGCCGAGCGCCATATAGGCGGCGGGCTGATCGCCCGGACCTTGCGGCGGCGTATCGGCAACGGGGGTGCAGGCGGCGAGCGCGAGCAGCGAAGCGGCGGGTAGGATCCTGATCATGCGGCATCTCCTGAACGCTTCATGCTGATCGATCGATGAACCGCGCGGCCGGCTATTGGTTCCGCCGCTGGTTCAACACCTCATAAGCCATCACCGCCGTCGCGACCGCCGCGTTCAGGCTGTCGGCCTTGCCCATCATCGGCATCTTCACCCGCACATCTGCGGCGGCGGCATAGTCGGCGGGCATGCCCTGCGATTCATTGCCGGTGAGGATGAAGGTCGGCGCGGCGTAGCGCACTGCCTGATAATCCTCGGTATCGTCGCCGAGCCACGTCGCGACGAGTTGGCCGGTCCCCTGGCGCAGCCATGGGAGAAACTCCTCCCAGCGCGTCACCACCAGCTTCTGCGTAAAGATCGCGCCCATGCTCGCGCGCACTGCCTCGACCGCATAGGGATCGGTACTTTCATCGAGCAGGATCAGCCCGCCCGCGCCGACCGCGTCGCCGGTACGAAGCATCGTGCCCAGATTGCCGGGATCGCGCAGCCGCTCGGCGACGAGCCAGATCGGCGCGGCATCGCGGTCGATGTCGGCAAGCGTCGTCTGCGGCTCGGCATAGATGCCGACGATGGTCTGCGGATTATCCTTGCCCGACAGTTTCGAAAGGATCGCGCCCGTCGTGTCGATGACTTCGCCGCCCGCGGCCAGCGTGTCGGCGACCAGCGCCGCCGCGAGAGGGTGCGCGTCACCCTCGGGGCCCAGGAACAGCCATTGCGGGAGCACGCCCGCCTCGCGCGCCTCGGTCGCGATACGCAGCCCCTCGGCGAGGAACAGTCCCTCGGCGCGGCGGTGGCGTTTTTCGCGCAACAGCCGCATCCGCTTCACCAGCGGGTTCGATAGGCTTTCGATGGTTGAACGGCGACCGGTCATCCGGTCAATCCTCGCCGAAGCTGTCCTTGACCAGCCCGACCAGCTTCAGCAGCGCCGCGTCGGCGCCGTCGCCCTTGGTGTGGATCGTGATCGAGTCGCCCTTTGCGGCGCCGAGCATCATCAGTCCCATGATCGAGGTGCCGTTGACGCGCGATCCGCCCTTTTCGACCTCAACCGACACGCTTTCGGGCAAGCGGCTGACAAAGGTCACGAACTTGGCGCTCGCACGCGCGTGAAGGCCGCGCTGATTGGTGATTTCGACCGTCTCGGAATTTTCGTTCAAGGGCCCACTCCCAGCATTTCCGACGCGACCGAAATATATTTCTGGCCGGCTTCCTTCGCCGCGATCACCGCGGCGCGAAGTTCCATCGTCTTGCGCGCGCTTTCGAGGCGGATCAGCATCGGCAGGTTGACGCCTGCGATCACTTCGGTGCGCCCCGCCTCGAGCAGGCTGATCGCGAGGTTCGACGGGGTGCCGCCGAACAGGTCGGTCAGCATCACGACGCCGCGGCCTTCGTCGACCTTGCGAATCGCGTCGGCGATTTCCTTGCGGCGCATCTCCATATTGTCGTTCGGGCCGATGCACACGGTCGCGACCGCCCTTTGCGGACCGACGACATGCTCCATCGCGCGCACCATTTCCTCGGCAAGGCGGCCGTGGGTGACGAGCACCATTCCCAGAAGCGGCAGAGCCTTATCGTTCGCCATGCAGTCGTCGACCCTTATATGTTGCCGCCGGGCGCGGAAGCCGCGGGCGGGGGCCTGCCCTCAAGCCCATCTTGCGGGGCAGAGTCAAGATTGCGGTGGGTCAGCGTTGGCTCATATCCGGACTCGCGTAGCGTTTGGGCAACACGGCTCGCGACATGGACCGATCGGTGGCGTCCCCCCGTACAGCCGAAGGCAATGGTGACATAGCTTTTGCCCTCGGCGCGGTAGCGCGGCAGCAAGGTGAGGATCAACTTCTCGATCTGCGACAGGCTGTCTTCATAGGCGGGATCGGCAATCACATAGGCGGCGACATCGGAATCGAGCCCGGTTCCGGGCTTGAGCTTCGGATCCCAGTGCGGGTTGCGCAGATAACGCATGTCGAAGACGAGGTCGGCGTTGCGCGGCAGCCCGCGCGCGAAGCCGAAGCTCATCACATTGAGGACGGGTTCGCCCTCGTCGGCATCGCCGAACCGTTGGCGGATTTCCTGCTGCAGATCGTTGCTGCTGTAGTTGGTCGTGTCGACGACATGCTCGGCCCAGCGGCGGAGCGGCTCCATCATCTCGCGCTCCCGCGCGATCCCGTCGGCGGCGGGGCGGTCCTCGGCCATGGGATGGCGGCGGCGCGTTTCAGAGAAACGGCGTTCGAGTTCGGCACCGGCGCAATCGAGGAACAGGGTCTGGATGTCGCGTCCGCCCGCCTCGCGCAAATCCTTGATTCGGCGCACGAGCAGCGCGGGACGGAAGCCGCGGCTACGGCTGTCGATGCCGATCGCGAGCGGGCGCCCCGCCTCGCTGCGCTGCATCGGCGCGTCGATCAGCGTTTCGAGCAGCGCGAGTGGCAGATTGTCGACCACTTCCCAGCCAAGGTCCTCGAGCACCTTCAGCACGGTCGATTTGCCCGCACCCGACAGGCCGGTGACCAGCAACAGGCGCGATTCGGCGGCCGCGCTCATCGTCGATGCCTCATGCCGCGGGTGCCAGTCGTTCGAGCGCGAGCAGGATCTTGATCGGCGCCGACGCCTCGAACGCCGACAGCAACAGCGCGGGCAGCGGGTGGCCCGCGACCGTCTCGACCTGATTGACTGCTGGCATGCGGTCGTAGCGGTCGGTCAGGCGCACCGCGAGCGCGAGCGGGACGGGTGCCGTCCACGGCCGCTCGACGATCCCGATCCCGCGCACTTCCAGCTTGCCCGCCAGGTTTTCGGGCGGCCGGCACCACAGCCGGCCGCGTTCGAACCAGATATCGCAGCGGTCGTCGGCAACCAGCCGCGCGCCGCGATCGATCAGCCGCAGCGCCAGGTCCGATTTGCCCTGTCCCGAATTGCCGAGGATCAGCACGCCGCCATTGCCCGCTGCGACGCAGCTCGCATGGATATTGACGATTTGCGTGTTGGTCCGGCTCGGAAGCATGTCGCATGGCTTACCGGCGACGGTGCGGTGCCGCAAGACGATAGGATGACGGCGTCAGCCGGTTTCGGTCGTACCTTCGCGCGCGGGCAGGGTGATGAGCAGGCTGGCGCCCGACCTGCCGTCATCGCGATCCTTGGCATTGATCGTACCGCTATGCCCCTCGACGATCGTGCGCGCGATCGCCAGGCCCAGCCCGCTATGGCGACCGAAGGCCTCGCCCGCGGGGCGTTCGCTATGAAAACGGCGGAAAATGGCGTCGCGCTGCGTAGGGTCGATGCCGGGGCCGTCGTCGTCGACCTTGACATGAACCTCATCGCCGAGGCGGGTCGCCGAAATGCAGACGAGGCCGGTATCGGGCGAAAAGCTGATCGCATTGTCGATCACATTGTCGATCGCGCGTTCAAGCCGATGGCCATCGCCCATCACCACTGTCGTACCTTTGCGGGGACGCGCGAAGGCGACGCGCGGCTGGGGCACGGTCGTGTCGACGCGCGCCGCGCGCGCCGCGAGCATCGATTCGATCATGATGCCGACGTCGATCGGTTCGAACAGCGTACGCGACAGTTGCGCGTCGACCCGGCTCGCCTCGCTGATGTCGTTCACCAGCCGGTCGAGCCGGCGGACATCCTCGTCGGCGATCGCCAGGAGTTGCGCGCGCTGCTCGTCGCTTTTGACGCGTCCCAGCCCCTCGATCGCGGAGCGGACCGAGGCGATCGGATTCTTGAGCTCGTGCGTCACATCGGCAGCGAAATGTTCGCCCGCGTCGATACGTTCGCGCAGCGCCTGCGTCATGTCGCTGAGCGCGCGGGCGAGCGTTCCGATCTCGTCACGGCGGCTGGGCAGGCGCGGTACGACAACCTCACGGGCGCGGCCGAGGCGGACGCGAACTGCGGCGCGCGCAAGGCGGCGGAGCGGGCGGACGATGGTGCGGGCAAGGAACAGGGACAGGAGGACCGACGCCATAAGCACCATTGCGACGACGACGGCGATGCGAAAGCGTTCGGCGCGCACGGTGCGCGTGATGTCGCGCGCATTGAGCGTCATCAGCACCGTTTGCGGCGTATCGAGGTCGACGACGCGTGCCGCGCTGAGCAGCGGGGTGCGTTCGGGGGCATAGCGGAAACGGCTCGTCTCGATGTCGCTGCGTTGCGCTTCGAGGACCTCAGGCCAGGATTTCGCATTGTCGACGCGCGGTTCCTCGAACTCGGGATAGGCCGGCGCGCCGACGATCCAGTCGATGCCGCGATCCATCGCGCGCGCGGCGTCGCGCTTCCAGGGCTGCAGATCGGGATCGCGCAACGTATAGGTCGGCGGACCCGTCTCGAAACTGTCCGAAATGCGCCGGCCGTCGGCGGCATAGAAGCGCAGGCGCGACTCGGTCGCGGCGGTAAATTCATCGATCAGCCGCGTGCGCTCTTCGGGCCGCGCCGCTTCCAGCGCGCTGTCGAGCATTGCGAGCTGGTCCTTCATCACCTCGATGCGCGTATCGACCAGTCGGCTCCGATAGGAGTCGAGATAATAGAAGCCGCCGGCAAGCAGCGCGATGGCGAGGATGTTCACCGCAAGGATACGCGTGGTCAGCGACCAGCGCGCCGACCAGACCAGCGGCGATTCCTCCTGTTCGGCGATGCTGGCGTCGGGCTTCATGGCATCAGCTCTCGTCTGCAAAGCGATACCCTGCGCCATAAAGGGTTGCGATCGCGTCGAACTCGGGGTCGACCTCGCGGAACTTGCGGCGCAGGCGCTTGATGTGGCTGTCGATCGTGCGATCGTCGATATAGACGTCGTCCTGATAGGCGGCGTCCATCAATTGATTGCGGCTGCGCACGATACCGGGGCGTGCGGCAAGCGTTTCGAGGATCAGGAATTCGGTGACGGTCAGCGTGACGTCCTTGCCGTCCCACGCGACCTTGTGGCGCGCCGGGTCCATCTGCAGCCGTCCGCGGGTGATCGGCTCGGCGACGGGTTCGTCGTCTTCGCTGGGTGCCGACCGGTTGAGTTCGACGCGGCGCAGGATGGCGCGGATGCGGGCGATCACCAGCCGCTGCGAAAAGGGTTTGGCGATATAATCGTCGGCGCCCATCGCCAGGCCCAGTGCCTCGTCGATCTCGTCATCCTTGCTGGTCAGGAATATGACGGGAAGCTGGCTCTTCTCGCGCAGGCGACGCAGCAGTTCGAGTCCGTCCATTCGCGGCATCTTGACGTCGAACACGGCCAGATCGGGCGGATTGTCGATCAGCGGCTTCAACGCCGCCTCGCCGTCCGAATAGACGCGCGTCACAAAGCCTTCGGCTTGAAGCGCGATAGACAGGGATTGCAGGATATTGCGGTCGTCGTCGACCAGCGCGATGGTTGCCGTCATGCTCTTTCCGTTTGGCGGGCCCAAGCAGCGATTAGCCTATCCGCGGTTCAGCGACAACATCGGGGCGTTAGTACAGTTCCCTTTTGGCACGCCCGCCGCAAGCGCTCATCGCAAGCGCCGCGCAGCTCCGCTTTAATCTTTTGACCTCCCCCGCCAAGCGGGCTAACGCGGCCGAGATTTCGGAATCGGCGGTCACGTCGGCACCCATGCGAATGCGGGCCAACCCATTAGTGCGCTAAGCATTGCATAGGTATGCAACGACGCCGCCGGACAAGGAAAGGCGAAGGCAAATGACCAAGGTTGTGATCGGCGCGGACACCGTCGAGACGAAGGCGGAAGTCGCCGAAAACTGGGGCACTCCGCAGTTGATCGAGGATGCGGTTCGCCACGGGGAGGGCGTGCTCGCCAAGGACGGCCCGCTCGTCGTCGAAACCGGCAAGCACACCGGCCGCAGCGCCAAGGACAAGTTCATCGTCAAGGACGCAGAGACCGCCGATACGATCTGGTGGGGCAAGACGAACGTCGCGATGACCCCTGATAATTTCGCGGCATTGAAGGCCGATTTCTTCGCGCATCTGGCGCAGCGCCCGCGCCTGTTCCGTCAGCAGCTTTTCGGCGGCTCGCAGCCCGAGCACCGCGTCGCGGTTCAGGTCGTCACCGAATTCGCCTGGCACAGCCAGTTCATCCGCACCTTGCTCTGCCGCCCGACCGCGGCCGAGCTCGCGGCGTTCGCGAGCGAATATACGATCATCGACCTGCCGAGCTTCCGCGCCGACCCGGCGCGCCACGGCACGCGGACCGAGACTGTCGTTGCGGTGAATTTCTCGGAGAAGCTCGTGCTGATCGGCGGCACGCAGTACGCGGGCGAGATGAAGAAGTCGGTGTTCGGCATCCTCAACTATCTGCTCCCGGTTAAGGGCGTGATGCCCATGCACTGCTCGGCGAACATGGGACCCAAGGGCGACACCGCAGTCTTCTTCGGCCTCAGCGGCACCGGCAAGACGACGCTGTCGGCCGACGCCTCGCGCACGCTGATCGGCGACGACGAGCATGGCTGGTCGGACACCGCGGTCTTCAATTTCGAAGGCGGCTGCTACGCCAAGATGATCCGCCTTTCGCCGGAGGCCGAGCCCGAGATTTTCGCGACGACCAAGCGTTTTGGCACCGTGCTCGAAAATGTCGTGATCGATCCGGTCACGCGCGAACTCGATTTCGACGACGCGAGCCTCGCAGAGAACAGCCGTGGTTCGTACCCGATCGATTTCATTCCGAACACGTCGGAACGGAATATGGGTCCGGTCCCGCAGAACATCATCATGCTCACCGCCGATGCCTATGGCGTCTTGCCCCCGATCGCGAAGCTGACGCCCGACCAGGCGATGTATCATTTCCTTTCGGGTTACACCGCGCGCGTCGCGGGGACCGAGATCGGCGTGACCGAGCCCGAGGCGACCTTCTCGACCTGCTTCGGCGCGCCCTTCATGCCGCGTCACCCGTCGGTCTATGGCAATTTGCTGAAAGAGCGCATCGCCAAGGGCGGTGTCCAGTGCTGGCTCGTCAACACCGGCTGGACCGGCGGCATGGCGACGATGGACGGCATCAAGCGCATGCCGATCAAGGCGACGCGCGCGCTGCTCAACGCCGCGCTCGACGGCAGCCTCAACGACGCCGAATTCCGCAAGGATCCGAATTTCGGCTTCATGGTGCCCGTCGCGGTTCCGGGCGTCGACAGTGCCTTGCTCGATCCGCGCGAAGCCTGGGCCGACAAACAAGCCTATGACCGCACGGCGCAAACGCTCGTCGGACAATTCATCGACAATTTCGCGCAATTTGCGGATCATGTCGACGAAGGCGTCCGCCAAGCCGCGCCGCAGGCGGCCGTCGCAGCATAACCTACCCGGAACCTTCCGGGTGTTCATTCACCCGGAAGGACCGGACCAATGACCACCGAATATCGCCCGCGCCTGTTCGAGCGCGACGAAGACATACGCGCGATCGGCAGTGGCCTGCTCGCGCGCAGCCTGCCGCGCGAAGCGTGGACGCATGAGGCGCATCTGGGCGCCTGCCTCTGGCTTGTCAGCGAGCGCCCCGACATCGACATCGATGCCGAGATTGCGACGATCATCAGCCGCTATAACGAGAGTGTCGGTGGTGTGAACGACGACACACAGGGCTATCATGACACTATCACGCGTGCCTATGTCGCAGGGGTGCGGCTGTTCCTGTCGGAAACCGCCGAGGTCGGGCTGGCTGCGCGCGTCAACGCGCTGTTGCTTTCCGACATGGGCGGCCGCGACTGGCCGCTGCGCTTCTACACCCGCGACCTGCTCTTTTCGGTCCCGGCGCGGCGCGGCTTTGTCGAACCCGATCTTGTGCCCTTTCCGGCCTAAAGCTTCATTCCGGGCGCCCAGCCGCTTTCCGCAAGGAAGGCGGCGGGGTCGCGCATCTCGATAATCGCCTTGATCGCCGCGGCCTTGTCGGGTGCGCGATCATAGTAGCTTTTGGCGACGCGGTAACCGACCCAATAGCCGAGGTCGCCGGGCCAACCGTCCTTGCCCTGCTGGTTATAGAGCCAGCGTGACCCGATCGCCTTGCCGTCCTTTTCGGCAAGAAAGGCGGTTTCCAACTCGGCTTCGCGTCCCTTCGCCCATTGGTGGAGCAGCGGATAGCCGACCGAACCGCTCATCCGCTCGGCGACGAACTCGGCAGCGCCCTCGACAAGCGCGGCGTGGAGGACGGTATCGTCCTCGCTCTCGACCTGCGCGAGCGGCTGCTGTGCATGGACATATTCGTGCGCGATGATGTGGACGAAGCGGTCTTCGTCGTCAGCCTCGATGAACTTTGCCATGCACAGGGTTTCGAGCCCGATATAAAGCCCCTTGGCGTTTGCAGTGCCTGCGGTCGTCCCGCGCCCGATCGCGATGGTGATCGGCGGGAATTTGGCGGCAGGATAGATTTCAGCGAGCCGGTCGGTCGCTGCGACCAGCCGCGTCCGGACATTGCCGAGTTTTGCCGCGCAGCCGCGCGCATCGGCAAAGAGTTGCGGTTTGGTGCGCAGCGCTGCGGCCAGCTTTTCGGGTGTGATACGGCGCAGCGCCATGAACTCGACCAGCCCCGGTGAGGGATCGGCGAGATAGCGTATGGCGAGCTGCTCGGGCTGCGCCGCAAGCGCCGGATCATCGGCGAGCGCGAAGAAACGCTCGACGTCCGAGGTCACGATCGCGACGCGCGCCGGAGAGGCCGGCTGATCGGCAGCGCGGCTGGCCGGGTTCCAAGTCATGCTGGCGGCGAGTACCGCCAGCAAGGCGGCGCGACGCATCAGCCCTTTTTCTCCGCCACATAGGCGTCGACATTTTGCGCGAGCACGTCGAGCGGGACGTTGCCGCCCTCGACGACGACATTGTCGAAATCGCGGAGGTCATATTTCGCGCCCAACGCCTTTTGCGCCAGCCCGCGCTGCCGCACGATCTCGCTGTGCCCGACCTTGTAGCCGCACGCCTGCCCGGCCCAGCTGCAATAGCGGTCGACCTCGCTCGACACCTCGAGCGGGTTCGAGCCATTTTCCTTGACGAAAAACTCGACGCCCTGCTCGCGTGTCCAGCGCTTGGCGTGGATGCCGGTGTCGACGACGAGGCGGCAGGCGCGGAATGCCAGCGACTGGAGATAGCCCAGACGCCCGACCTCGAAATCGTCGTAGAGGCCAAGCTCATCGGCGAGTTGCTCGGCATAGAGCGCCCAGCCTTCGGAGTAAGCATTGAACGCCAGCATCGTGCGAATGAGCGGCATCTGGTTCGCATATTCGCCCTGCCACACATGGCCGGGAATCGCCTCGTGCATCGTCAAATCGGGGAGCGAATACTTGCTGTGCAGCTCTGTGGTGCGCAGGTTGATCCAGAATTTGCCCGGCACCGTCCCGTCGATCGATCCCGCGCCGCCATAGGCCGCAGGTGCACCGGGTTCTTCGGCCAGCGGCAGGCGCTTCACCTCGACATTGCCCTTTACCAGCGTGCGGAACGCGCGCGGTAGCTGCGCGCGGATCTTGCCGAGCCAAGTCTGGATATAGGCGGTGATTTCGGCGCGACCCGCGTCGTTGTCGGGGAACTTATATTTGGGATCCTTGGCGAGCGCGTTCATGCGGTCGCCGACCGAGCCTTGCGTATAACCAAGCTTCTTGAGGATCGGATCCATCCTGCCGTGGAGTTCGGCGAGTTCATGGCGGCCCATCTGGTGGACCTCTTCGGGCGTCATCCGCGTCGTCGTCGAAGCGCGCAATGCCCAGGCGTAGAATTCGTCGCCGCCGGGACGCGCCCACATGCCCGCGTCCATCGTCGCCTTCGCGCGCTGCGCCTTGAGTTCGGCGAGCTGGCGTTCGAGCGCCGCAGCGACGGGACCCTGCACGATCTTCGCCGAGCGTGTCGACCAGTCGCCCGCGATCTTCGCTTCGCCCGTGCGGCGGACGAGGCTTTCGACCATCGATCCGCCCGCTTTTGCGTCGGCGATCGTTGCTTCCATCTGCTTCACCGCCTTGTCGATCAAGAAGGCAGGGGCGATCAGCCCTTGTCCGCCGGCGGCTTTCAGCCGGCCGGTCTCACCGTCGAGGACGCCGGGGAAAGCGTTGAGGCGCGACAGATAGGCTTCGGCGTCGGCGGTATTTTTCACCGGATGATCGCTGTCGAGGAATTTGGGGACGTCGAGATAGGCGCCGACATTCTGGATCACGACATAGGGCGTGTTGCGCCAGCCGCCGACCGCGACGTCGCCATAGGGCAGGGCAAAGCCGTCGAGCGCAACGCCATAGGCGCTCTCCACGACCGCAAGGCTGGTGCGCGTCTTGTGATCGAGCCCTGCCTTGTCGAACGCGCGGACGCGCGCGACATCGGCCTTCAGCGTATCGGCGACGGCTTTCTGGCCTGCTGCAGACCGGTCGCCGAGCTTGCCGCGTTCGGCCGCGCGTGCACCGGTGTCGATGCCGAGCGAAGTCGCACCTTCGGGCGAGAGCGCGAGCAGATTGTCGGCGATCGAATCGAGCAGTTGCTGCGCGTCGCTCTTTGGCGCCGACTGAAGAGCGGCTGCGGGACCGGCGATGGCAAGCCCCGCGGTGCCCGCGCCGAGCGTGGCAAGCGTCTGGCGGCGACTGACGGGGGTGGAAAGCGGATTAGACACGGGCAGCTCCCTGGCGACTTGTTTCTTGTGAAACCTGTCTAGGCACACCCGCGCGGCGGTCAACGAAAAGGGGCCGGGAAAGCTTGCGCTCTCCCGACCCCCGTCGAAAATTATCGGCTGTCTATCAGTCGGTAAGATCGGCGGGCACCTTGCCGCCGTTCGCCGCGAGTTCGCGCATAACCGCCTTGTGCAGCCAGATGTTCATTTCGGCGCTGCCGTCGAGTTCGCCGGTGTAACCCAGTTCCTGCGCCAGTTCCTTGCGGTTGGCGAGGCTCGAATCAATGCCGAGCAGCTTCATGAGGTCGACGATAGACGTGCGCCAGTTGAGATCCTGTCCGGCGTTCGCGGCCTCGGCGGTGAGGATGGCATCGACATCGACGGGCGCGGCGGCGGCCGCGGCCATGGCTTGCGTCGCGGCGTCCAGCGCGGTGCCGACGGGGCTGGGCGCGGCCGGGGCGGCGGGTTCTGCGGCGACGGCCTTCTTGCCGAAGATGGCGTCCTTGATCTTGCCGAAAATGCTCATTGTTTAGCTCCCACTAGAAACCATGGCGCATCGCCGAAAGGCGAGTCGTACAGTCGCAGGCTAGGACTATGCATTTGAGAATGACAGCCAAATGAACGACTCCTCCTCGTCCTGCCTGCTGCTATACTCATTTGCATCGGCGCGGCGTCCGATCCGTGCCGAAGCGGGAGTATGACGACATGAATCTCACCGACATATTGGCGCAAGCCGGCGGCATCGAATCGATGGCGAAGGAGCTGGGCATTCCTCCCGCGATGGCGAAACAGGGCGCCGACGCGCTGCTTCCCGCGATTCTCGGCGGATTCAAAAAGCAGGCTCAATCGGCCGGCGGCGGAGCCGAAGGGCTTGGAGCGCTTGGAGGTCTCCTCGGCCAACTCGGCGGCGGCGGCCTGCTCGACTCGGTACTCGGATCGCAGCCGACTCCCGTTCAACAGGGCAATGATGTGCTTGGGCAGATTTTCGGGTCGAAAGATGTGAGCCGCACTGTCGCAGGGCAGGCCGCAGCACAGACCGGACTCGATTCGGGCATTCTCAAACAGATGCTGCCGATGCTCGCGATGATGGTTGCGGGCTATATGGCGAAGCAGGGCGGCCAGTCCGGCGAAAGCGGCGGACTTTCCGGCGGTCTGGGCGGCATGCTCGGCAATGTGCTCGGCGGCGCGATGGGCGGCGGCGCGGCGCCATCGGCGGGAGGCCTTGGCGGTTTGGGAAAAATGCTCGACATGGACGGCGACGGCAATCCGCTCGACGATATCATGGGCATGGTCAACAAGATGCGGGGATAGGCGGCCGCAGTCGGACGGTTCCCTTTCGACCGATTGCTGCCGTCCACGTCCTCGTCACCCCGGACTTGATCCGGGGTCCCGCTTGAAGTCGATGCCAGTGAGTGCGTCAAAAAAGCGGGATCCCGGGTCAAGCCCGGGATGACGGAAGTGGGGGGAGGCAACGCCCGCTCCCCACCCCTAAGCCGCCATGTCGCCTCAGCTCACCGCGCGATCGGCTTTACGCTGCCATCAGGCGCAATTCCTCACGGAAATCCTCGTCCACCCCGATGCGGCTTCGCATCGGGGTGACGGCGCCATCGGAATCGGCGTCGCCTTCCTCGAACAGCGCGCAGGGCGCTTCGCCGCCGCGCGCGAGGCTGTAACGCGGCGCGACCTTGCCGGTGGGCTTGAAACCAAGCTTGCGCAGCACCGCACCCGACGCCGGATTGTCGAGGAAATGGCCCGCCGACAGTTTCGGCAGGTTCATTGCCCGCGCGATATGGACGAGCTGACGCCCCGCCTCGGTCGCGAAACCCAGGCCCCAATAGGGACGGGCGATCCAATATCCCATTTCGGGGCCGCCTTCGGGGCTCGGCGAAATGCCGCAGCCGCCGACAAGGCGCGGCGCGCCGCCGGTGCGGGCAAAGATCAGGAAACGCGGCTGGTCGGGGTCGAGCGGTTTGCTCAGAAACTCCTGCGCCTGATCCTCGCCATAGGGCCAGGGTGCGGTCGCGAGGTTGCGGACCACCGCCTCTTCGCCGATCGCTTGGGCGAGCGCGGGGGCGTCTTCCAGCCAGCCGGGCCGCAGCAACAGTCTTTCGGTACGCGCGAACATCTTTTCTAACTCCCAATTGCCTGTCGCCTTGGCGCCAGATGGTGACGCTTTGACGACATTCGATACGGAGGGAGATGGATGGCCCGATTTTCGCGCCTGACCGCTAGAGCGCGGATTTCAGGCAAGAAAAAAGGGAGCCCGGGGTGACCCGTCTCCCTCTTTTCGAACTGGTTTCCGCTTGGGGCGGAAAGGACCGTTCCGGGTCATCCCTGGTGGACGACCCTGGAAGATCGTCCTTATTCGGCGGCTTCCGCCATGGCGTCGACCGACACATATTTGCGGCCAAGCTTGCCATCGTGGAATCGGACCTGGCCGTCGGCGGTTGCGAACAGCGTGTGGTCCTTGCCCATGCCAACGTTGACGCCCGGGTAGACCCGGGTGCCGCGCTGGCGCACGATAATGTTGCCGCCGATCACTTCCTGACCGCCGAACTTCTTCACGCCAAGGCGGCGGCCGGCTGAGTCGCGACCGTTGCGCGAAGAACCGCCTGCTTTCTTATGTGCCATGACTGATGCTCCTTAATTCGTTCGTTCGAGAGGCCGAGCCGCGTTGCCGCGCTCAGGCTTCCTTCTTGGGGGCTGCCTTCTTGGCAGCGGGCTTCTTTGCGGGCGCTTCGGCAGCGGCTTCGGCCTTCGGAGCAGCAGCCTTTTTAGGTGCGGCTTCCTTGGCGGGTGCTGCAGCCTTGGCTTCGGCAGCCGGAGCGGCCTCAGCCTTCGGAGCGGCTTCCTTCTTCGGCGCGGCCTTCTTGGCATCGCCGACAGCGAGGATGCGCAGCAGCGTCAGCGACTGACGGTGACCGTTGCGGCGACGGTAGTTATGCCGGCGGCGCTTCTTGAAGACGATGACCTTTTCGCCGCGCGTCTGGGCGATGATCTCGGCCGAAACGACGAGGCCTTCGGCGCTCTTCACTTCGCCGCCGTCACCGGCCAGCAGGATGTCGCCCAGCGACACGGTGTCGCCAGCTTCGCCGTCGATCTTTTCAACGGCGATCTTGTCTCCAGCGGCGACGCGATACTGCTTGCCGCCCGTGCGCACGATTGCGAACATGGTCTTCCATCCAATCAGAAACTAAAACACCCACGCTGCCAGTCACCCGCCAAAGCAGGCGATTTTTCCGGCATGCGGGAAAGTCAGCGCCACTAGCGAG